>JAABUL010000133.1_pt1 | contig 150792 bp, 126 predicted proteins | sample 5559151 | NCBI WGS metagenome assembly JAABUL01 (sample SAMN10711876, study PRJNA513368) | rock metagenome | isolation source: Antarctica rocks | place: Antarctica: Victoria Land, Pudding Butte sud | reverse complement strand
ATCAACTGACGAAGATGGGTCACAGGGTAATCCTCCTTGTGACCCAAACCCTAAACTCAGCTCCAGCTTGCACCACCAACACTGCAGCATCCGCCGCGCCAGCGGCTTAGTTCAAACGCGCTTCTCGTCAGCAACACGGGATCACGGTCGTCATGAGCAGGCGTGTACTCAGCGAAACCGCAGGTACAGGTCAGTTCGCTGTCCTAGTGTCTGTGAAGCCATACAGGCTTTACATTCGCTCTCCGGAACTGAAAGTCTAGAGCTGTTTGTTGATGGCCCTTCGGATGCTGCTCTCGCCAAAGCTCAAACAGGAGAGGAGGCATGTGCCGGAGGACGGTTCTGGTTCGATTAACTTTGGCGTGACACCCAGGACACAAGCGAGATGATCAAGTTCAGGACCGACCTACCCGGCACCCGATGGATGATTCATCGCAACCTCATCGCTCAAGCACCCAGACGCTGCCCGACACCTGGGCCACGGTGAGAACAAGGCGATCCTGCGTCAGCGAGAGCGCAACCGTCGGTATGAAGTTGGGAACCATCTGGCTGGGACTGTCAAACGCCGTCACAGGGAATGGGTTTCCCACGGTCTTGCCTTTTTCCGGATCAAAGCGCACACCCCAGACGTTGAAGAAGCCGCTGCGACCGGAGACGAAATAGATCGCCTTTCCATCCGGCGACCAATGAGGCTTATCGTCCCAGTGTTTGCCGTCCGTGACACGAACCCACGGACGTCCGTCCACAGGACTGGCGAAGATTGCCGATTCGGAGGTGGATTCACTGGCTCTCGTCGGGATGGCCTCGAACACAATCCACCTACCGTCGGGAGAATATCGGCTCTGATAGAGATCGTAGGCCGGGTCGGAGATGATCCTTCGCGCGGGAGCCTTTGCATGATGGTCCGCGAGCAGGGGCAGCATTGAGATCTCTGACCTGCTTGTGTCTTTGTTCTCTTGCGATATCAGGAGTGCATCCCTCTGGCGCGACCAGTCAAACAACTTCAGCGCCGTCTGGACGGGCGGCGTGAGCGGCTCTTCGCTACGGCTCTGGCGTGTCCATTCGACGATCTGACTCTCGCCTGTAGAGTTATTCCTTCGTGAGTAGGCAAGGCGGCTGCTGTCGGGCGTCCACTGCGCATAGTCGCGGAGGTAGCTATCGTCCGTACCCACCGGAGCTTCCAGGCCATCCGCCAGCCGCGATTCCAGCAATTGCCATTTGCCTGCACGTACGCCGGAAAATGCCCAATCTCTTGCCGTCCGGCGACAGAGTATGCAGCCAGGCCTCAACCCCGAACGAGGTAATTGGACGTCCTGAGCCGATGATCTGGCCATGTGTGGCATCGAAAGGAAATAGCCAGGCCCGGATATGCTCCGATTCTTCGGTGAAAGCAAGCCTTCTCCCATCGGGCGAGAGGGAGAGTTCCGTGTCGAGTCCGGCCCCTGTGGTGACGCGTCCCATTGAAATGGTCCGCAAAGTCCTGGGATCGACAGATATCCGCCATATGTTTCTGGCGCCGCGAAAGGTGCGCTCGAAGTAGATGAATCTTCCCGAGGGGTGCCAGCAGAATTTGAAATCCGCGGCCCACTCATGTTCGTAGATGCGCGCACTTCTAGTGTTGTCCGCAGCCACCTCTCCGATCTGTCGCAATATCTCTGGAGAGACCTCGGAAGCGACCGCTTCGCCCCCCGAGACAGGTCCGGTCCAGAAAGTAGGAACTGGATCTGCGTTGATTAAAGCAGAGACTCTTTTGCCGTCGGGATGCCATGCCGCGGCCATAATTGGCATGTGAAGATTTCGGGTGAGTTGTGTCAGGATCTCGCGGGGCGGGGCGCCTGCGACATCCACAACATAGAGCCGGTTCAACCAGCCGAATTGAGTTGTCTCGAACAGTATCTGCGAGCTGTCGGGCGACCATCGTGGATGGTACCCGAACGATGCAACCTTCCTTTCCATACCCAAGCCGCCAAGCGCAGGCAGGATATACAAACCTCCCTTTTCTCCTTCGGAACGATAAGCAATATATTTGCCGTCGGGCGACCAATCCGGCTGCCAGTTCTGGCCTGGTTGATGAGTGATACGCAGGGGATCCCCACCGCTGATCTGTTGCACCCAGATGTCAAACTTTCCAGCACGATTGGAACTGTAGGCGATGAAGCGGCTGTCAGGGGACCAAGTGGCACCGATCTGCAGTCCATCATCAAAGGTGAGGCGTGTCAGGAGATGTTGCGCTGCAGGAGGCGCAACGCGATGCCCGTCGTAGACGAACACACTCGCAGCTACGACCAAGATGAGTGCGCCAGCCCCTGAAAGGACAGTCAAGGGGCGCAAGCCTGAGTTGCGCCGCTGGACTGACAAGGCATTAGGCGGGAGAGCTTCGTTGCCGAGCCCTGTTTCCACAGCTCCCACATCTCCTCGGATCACCGGAACCATAAAACGATAGCCGCGACGCGGCAGGGTTTCGATGAAGGTGGGATTTTCGGCCGAGTCACCCAATGCTTCGCGAACTCGATTCAGGGCCGCGTTCAACCCGTGTTCGTAGTCCCCGTATGAGTCTGCGGGCCACAACTGTCTTTTGAGTTCCTCTCGTGTGACGAGGTCGCCGGGTCGGGAGAGAAGTGTTGCGAGGACTTGATACGCCTGCCGGGGCAGACGGACGCGCATACCTTTACGGCGCAACTCCTGGGCTCTAAGGTCCAACTCGAAAGAGCCGAAGCTGAGGATCTCTGCGGGGTGATTAACGTCACGCACGGGCGACTCGAATCTAGGCACCTAGGAGTCTACGCTGAAAAGTGCGAGCTGGAAACCCATGCGGCTGTGCAGCTCTCGCGAGATCGGGATGAGCCGTGATCGGTTTGTCTTCCGCGTAGGCGACCCTCTGTTTCAACTGTTAGGGAAGGGGAACTTAGCGGATGAGGTGAATGGGATACGTACGGGCGTTTGAAAGTATGGAGGTAGACGTCAGAGGCGTGCACTCTGCTTGCGAAGCCGAGGTGTCCGCCATGAAGCTGTTGCTCGCGACAATGTTCCTGCTTGCATTTTCTGGGCAAGCTCAGCACCTAACCCTCAAGATAGTGCCGGTGCAGCTTGGCCCCTTCGGGTCCTCGATTCCAAGCTCGGTCACGTTCTCTTGCACTACGAGCTACGCTGTTAACCGCTGCGTCGCCGATTGCAATGCGTTGGCCCAGGTGCTCACAAAGTATCCGATCGAAACAATGGGGAAGTGGCAGTTTGTGCTCGCCAGCTCGGACCGCTGGGCAGAGATCATGAGTTCGCTTGGAGGGCATCCTAGTAGTCCTGCGTTTACCGTCCTGGATTCCCGGGTGACGGTTTTGGAGGAGGCCCTGTTCCGTGCCCCGCCTTCCCGAAGTACCGAGCTGCTACAACAGTATGGAGTTTCCCTTGATCGCCTTCTCGATTACGCGGTGACGCATGAGTTGGGACACGCCATGTGTCACGACTGGAAGGAATGGACAGCTGAGCAGGTCGGTAGGAACCTTCGGACTCAATTGCGGATACATTGTGCTGACAACAACCGGCACGGTGAAGCGAACCCGCATGTTGCTATCCTTCACTGATTCTGAGAGAAAGGCACTGAGAATTGCTCAAATGGCGGCTCTCTCGAGAGTTCTTCGTCACGAGCTCTCAACGAGGTTGCGGATTGCAAGCCAGATTCTCAAGAAGAGTCCGCTCGAGCTCTTCGAACCCACCGATGCGGCTGGCCTCGATCTAGATCAGTTCGCCCATGTTCTCCCGCCGCCAAACCGGGGCGATACGTTCCACGATACAACCGCGAGTGCCGTCATACTCCACAGGTTCAGTTCATTCCAACCGGAACGCGCATCACCGGACGATTGATCGACGCCAAAGCAGCGGGCCACTTCAGCGGAGCAGCCGAGCTTTCGCTGGAGCTGGTGAGCCTTCGTCTCCCGAAATCGTAACACCGGTCAGGATGTCTCGGGCGTCACAGAGCCGGTTCCGAACAAGGCAGCAGGGCCGGGGAGGAAACACAGCCGCAAAGACGGGAGGCGGTGCAGCTCTCGGCGCGGTGATCGGTGCCGTGGCAGGGGGTGGGGCAGGAGCAGGAATCGGCGCACTAGCGGCGGCGCACTCGGAGCAGGATCGAACGGCCTCACACGCGGTCAAGAGATCGAGGTAAAGCCCGAGCAGCTACTTCAGTTCCGCACGGCAGCTCCACTCCAGGTCACCATCGTTCGAGTTGATGGTAAGCAGCTCGTCCCCAATGCCGCCACCGGAGCATCCGTCCAGATCCGACCCGCAGAGCAGCCCTAAAGCCTTTTTGTTCTCTCCTAGAGAACACCCGCCCTCAAAGCGCTAGCGTAGGGCTCGGCACGACCGCTTTCACCTTTATCGATCCAGTGGCGGCTCCCCCTGCAACCCTGATCTGCCGGCCTGGTTTGCAATTGGAGTGAAGGCTCCCGGTGTTCCGGGAGCCTTACTATTGGGCGGGGTTGATTGTGCGGATAGGGGAAGCCGGAAACGAGGGAACAGCAGATTCCAGCAGTTTGGAACAGGCTGAGTATGCGCAACGCGGGTGTTCCTGCCAATGACCGTTTTGTGGTACTCCGCACTGCATTGAGTTGATGTGGGCGAGAAGGCGTACTCGTCTACACTAATCATGGTCAGTTCGGGACGTGTGGCCTATCTCAATAGGGGCACCCCTAATGGAGATCATCGAAAGCGAAGTCTTCAGCGGCGATTCTGTGGAACTCGATGACAAGCACTTCATCAATCGCAAGTTCATCGACTGCATTCTGGAGTATCACGGGCGGGAAGTTGGACGACCGAACCCAGATGAACGGCTGCTGTCACGTGTTTTATGGCCGTGCCCGCCGCACATTGCACTACCTGCAAGGCGTCGGTCTGATGCAATACTCCCCTTCGGATTGGGGCGTCCACTAGCAAATGCACCCCCCTTGCTCTCAGAATCGTCTTCTCCGGGCTAAGGAGGCGGCCCAGGAAGCGTGCCTTCAGGGTCACCGGACCGTTGAACGACGCGCTCACTCCGAGTGAAGCCAAGCAGTTCGCCTGGCGAGCGGAGAGCGGAACCATCCAGAGCTACCGGCATGTTGAGACGGGCTGGCACCTCCACATCGAGGGGAGAACGGGTCAGTTTTACGTCAGGACCGCGATGAGATCAGGGCGAAAGGAGCGTTAAACCATGCCATGCCGGCAGGACAGGAGCAGACGCATTCGTTGGATGTGGAGCACGAGCACAGCATTGGGTATGGGCTCGGCTGGGGCCTTTGATTATGGAGTGGCGGCCTCCTCTGCCCGAAGCTCGTAACCCTCAGATCGACTGAACTCCTCTTAAATCATTCCAAAAAGTCCCCTGTGCAGGAGAAGCCTGCGCCGCCTAGGTTGGGAGCCCGATTGCACTGTGAGACAGGGTAGCTGGGAATAGGGCAGGAAGAGATAGGTCTCGAGGTATGTGATGCCGACATATGCCGGTTTCGCCCCGATCGGCGCTACGGTATGCACTCAACGGATAATTCAGTTCGGGGTTTGATACGAAGGGCGAGTTGACCGCGCAGGAGCTGGTAGACCTCTTGCATGCCTGAGCCTGTCTTCGCGGACACCTCGAAAATCTGCATCCCTGGGCGAACGCTCTCGATGTTGTGGCGGGCAGCCGCGAGGTCGAATTCTGCGGCCAAGGCCATATCCATCTTGGTGATGACGGCCACGTCGGAGCTGTTGAAGATGGTCGGGTACTTCAGAGGCTTGTCTTCGCCCTCGGTCGCGGACAGAAGGACGAAGCGTAGTTCCTCTCCGAGGTCGTAGCTCGAGGGGCAGACCAGGTTGCCGACATTCTCGATGAAGAGGAAGTCGATGCTGTCGAGAGGCCAGGAATCGAGAGCGGTTTCGATCATCTTTGCGTCGAGATGGCAGATGGTTCCGGTGGTGATCTGCTTGACGTTCGGGGTTGCGCGCTGGAGCCTCGCGGCGTCGTTCTCGGTTGCCAGATCGCCGACCAGTGCGGCGACGCGGAATTCGGTCGCAAGTCCCGCGAGAAGCTTTTCAAGGAATGCAGTCTTGCCGGATCCGGGACTGGAGACGAGCCCAACAACGCAGACGCCGTGAGCGCGGAACCGGTTCCGGAGAGCGCGGGCGAGCAGATCGTTCTGTTTGAGGACCTTGGCCCTGACCTCGACCATGCGTGTGCTCATGCGGCGACCTCGAGTGAAGCGACTTCGATCTCACGTCCGGATACGATCTTATCCGTCGGCGTGAGACAGTCAGGACAGCAGATCTGGTAGACCGATGGAGGGGTTCGATTCCTTTGGCACGACGGGCAGTAGACGACGAGCGGGATGGTCTCGATGACGAGCCGCGATCCCTGGAGAGGGGTGCCCTCGCAAGCGAGTTCGTATGAGAAGAGCAACGCGTGCTTGTCGACGCCGGAGAAGACGCCGAGTCTGAGATGGACGATCTCGACATCGAGACCTCCGCGGCTTTCGGACTCCTCGGCAATCTGATCGATCATGCTAATTGCTATTGAAAGTTCATGCATGTGCTGCCTTTTCACGTACAGGCTGACTACATCGCTCTCATTTTCATGTAGCGGCGAAGATCGGGAAGTGCCGACGCTGCTACGGCTAGAATGAAGAAGCCAAACACACCGAAGACAATTCTTTTCATGACGTCACCTTTCAACTGTTTGCGATCGCGGATGGGATTCGGTTGAGGTTGCGAGGAGACGCTGGGCCAGCCGCTCGACCATGTCCGACGCGTCCTCGACAACAGCTTCCACCGGCGTTGACAGACCCATGCGTCCTTCGAGTTCATCGCCGAAGTCATGGGGCTGGCAGCCGACGATGAAGATTTTTGCGGAAATTGAGCCGATGGACAACGCCAGATTGAGGACCCGCACAGGATCCATGCCGTGGGCGTTAAAGGCCATGTCTGGGGAGGATGAGATTCCCATGGCGGCGAGGTCGGGCTCCATAACGAAGAGCGTGCCGGGAGCTTCGCCGCGGGGCAGCGCGTCGATGAAGATGACACTGTGCCAGGGATCCAGCAGCGCGTAAGCCAGGTCGAAGCCGCGAATGCCGAAGTCCTTGACGGAGACGGATTCGGGTAGACCGCGCTTCAGCAGCGAGCGTGCAACCTCGACGCCGAATGCGTCGTCGCCGAGGAAGATGTTGCCGATGCCAGCGACCAGAATGGTGGGATTCATTCGGTGGCTCCGCGCTCCACAGGCTCGACCTCTTCGGGAGAGAAGAAGAAGCGATGGCCGGGCTGGCGTAGCATGCCGAACTCACGGCCGGGGTCGTCGTCGAGGACGACGGCGAACTGAATTTGGTCTTCGAAGTCCTGCTCGATGGCCTCGATGACGGCGACCTTGCCCTCAAGCGCGATATCCATGATGTCGGCCGACTTCTGGGGCCAGATACGGATGCGGTCACCGACGCGAAGATCGATGCCGAAGACGCGAACGCTCTCGGGTGGGGAATTGGTCTCTTCGAAGGGATTCCAGTTCCCCGTCATAAAGCGTCCTCTTGAATTTCGGGCAGGGAACGGACGATGCCGTGGGCCATCAGCATGGCCTCGTTGCTGAGCGACTCGGTGCGCTCGAGAATTCTTCGGGCGCGGGGATCGACCTGGCGCATCTCCTCTTTCTCGGCGTCGGTCAGGGTGAGCACGCGAAGCGTCAGCATCTCGTCCATCTCGGTGCCGTCAAAGAAGTCGCCCGCGCTTTCAGGCGCGATTTTGGGGTAGTCGTAAAGGATTATTGGCGAGCAGAGCATGAGGGTACGGTCAGGTTCTTCGCCCGCAAAAACGGGGAAGACACCGAGGTTGTTGCAGGCGGCCACGGAGGCGCTGTGCGTTGGCGGAGGATCCAGCAGCGATACGAACTCGCCGCCCGTAATTCCCAGCACCAGGTGCGCGGAGACAAAAGATTGCGAGAGTGCTTCGTCGCGCTTCGCGTCGGCACCGCTCGAAAGAGAGCTGGAGTTTTGGAGTTCGAGGCGGAGCCTGTAGGAGCCATCGGGGAGGAGCTCGGCCGTGATGCTCAGGAGGGCGTCGAGGTCGAGCGCCGGTGTGCTGCTTCGGCCGTCAGGCAGGATTGCGCCCTCGAGATGGAGAGAGACTGCAAGGGGGGCGATTCTGAGGTCGTGCAGATCGATGCAAGGGTGTTCGGAGGTGCGTTCGACGGCTTCGTCCCAAGCCAGGGAGGGGTCGGATAGTTCGTGCGGGCCGGCTAGATCCTGTTGGCGAACGAGTTGAAGGAAGCTGATCTTGAGGTCGATGGTCGCGTGCTGGTCGGCTACTGCGAGGAGTTCGGCGACGAGCCGGAACGGCTCCTGTGGGTGCTGTTGCACGGCGTAGATTCGGGGGTAAAGGGTTCCGAAGTTCCAGCGCTGCCGGTTCTTGATCGCGGACTTGCGGTAGGGATAGAGGATGTAGCCCTCGTAAAGGATGGCCGCGGCAATCTTTTCTACGCGGTCGAAGTTCATGAGCGGACCTCTTCGGTCGCAGTCTCGGCAGCCCCGACCATATGCGCGATTGCCTGCTCCCATGTGGGTAGGCCGTGGCGCACCTTGTACTCGTAAAGCTGTGTGAAGGCGTCGCGCTGAAGACAGAGCCAGGCGGTGTTGGGGAAGTGCATCTCCATCATCTCTTTCCAAACGGAGACGGGTAGGCGGAAGTTCGCTTCGCGATCCCAGGGCACCTGCGCGACCTGCAGGACATCGCCCGGCCCTTTGTAAAATGCTGTTCCGCTGAACATGACGCAGACCGGGATGTCTCCGGCGTCAAGAGCGTGAAAGTACTTGGTAGTTGCGACGTTGAAGTCGAAGGTGCAGGGGAGTTCGAGATCAACGAGGATGCCGCCGGTGAAGCCCGGGACGGCAACGCTGGTGTTCATCCAGAGCAGCGGGCGGACGGTTCTGGCCCAGCGCTCGGGTGTTCCGAAGAGGTCGAGCAGCTTCTCCTGCTCCTGCGGAGCATACCGGCGCTTCGCAGGTTCAATCTGCACCTGACACCGGAGCGTCAGTGAATGGATGGGCTCGGAGTCAGGGAGGTTGGTGATCCGCAGCTTGAGCGCGAGCAGCGGCACGGCCGCGTGTGGGACGGCTTCGGCGCCTTCGATCTGAAAGTGGAGCTCAGGCATTTGGGAACTCCGTGACTTCGACGCCGAGGAACCTGAGGTGATCGAAGAAATGCTGGATCTCCTTCCAGACCTCGGGGCCGCCGGAGAGTCCGCGCCAGTGCATGCGGATCAGTCCGACGAGGCGGTAGCACTCGTCGATGGGAACGATGAAGTATTCGGCGGGCGTGCTGATGCGATTCACCAGAAAAGCTTCCACGTCAGGCTCCATCGAACGAAGCGATTTGTTTTGAGCGACGATATCTTCCCAGGACTCAAGGCTAAGGAGCGATTCGGTTGCGCCTGCGGGGCTGGGATACATGGCGAGCACACGGGCGGCAGCCGCATCGCAATAGAAGAAGGCGAGGCTGATGGGAATCATCAACGACTCCCATTGCAGATCGGTCATGCGGAAGTCGACGAGGCGGCGAATGCGGCGGGGAACACGGAGGAAGTGCGCGCCCTCCTGCCCGCAAAAGAGAATCACGCAACCATCGCACGCGCAGCTGATCTGTCGCGTTTTGGGGTCGAGCAGATGCTGGTGAGCCGGCGCGAGCGGGGCGCTGCAAAGTTCGCAGCGCTCTTCCGGCTCGGCGGACGCGCGGCGCTTGGCGAGCTGGCGAAGAAATGAGGGTGTCGCATTGCGCTCGGATGCACCATTGGGAGCTTCACTCATCGCGGTCCTCAGGCGGGTGGAAGGTTCGGCATCTTGGGGTGAATCGGCTTGCGATCATCGATGTTGATTCCGGTCGCGTCACCGGCCTTGCGCGTCGGTCGTTGTGCGATAGGCGCGGAAAGCTCCTCCCCCTTCGGTGTTCCGGGACTGTGGGCGGGCCTGTCGACCGTTGTGTCCTGTGTCATGGCTTGTGTTCTCCTCACTTGAGCACGACCAGCCTCGAGGCGCTGGCAGAATCGACCGCCGCGTTCTCCGCGACGATCTCCTTGATATCAGGGGCGACCTCGTACAGTGCATCCTCGACAGCGTTCTTGAGCGTGAGCGAAGAGGACGGGCAACTGCCGCAGGTGCCGTGAAGACGCAGGCGAACGATGCCGTCGTTGACGGCGACCAGCTCGCAGTCGCCGCCATGGGATTTGAGGTATGGCCGCACCGTCTCAATGCCGCGCAGGACGCGAGTCTCGATTGGGTCCGGGTGGAGGGAGTGCAGGAGAAACATGCTCGAGACGAGGTCGTCCTGCATTGCCTCGTTCAGCGCACGCTCTCCGCCCGGAGTTTCGAGACATCGATCGATCAGGTTTTGAAGTGCGGCTCCATGCAGCTCGATGACGGACTGCACCAGTTCGAGCGCAGCCGCGCGCACCTCTGGTTCGTTCGCCTGATTGAGCTTGGCCGCGAGCATTTCGACCCGTTCCGTCTTGGCGCTGAACTGCCCGCGAGCGGGCGGCAATATCGGTTCCTGCACGACGGCTTGCTGCACGCTTGCAGCCATCACTCGGTCCCCGCTGCTGCCCCGAACATTGGTGAGTGCTTGACCTCGATGATTTTGCCGTCGCCGACGAACATGTGCACTCCGCACGGAAGGCACGGATCGAAGCTGCGGACGGTCCGCATGATGTCGATGCCCTTGAACTTATCCGGCCCGTTCTCTTCAAAGATGGGCGTGTTCTGTACGGCGTCTTCGTAGGGCCCCGGTGTTCCGTAGGTGTCACGCGGATTGGCATTCCATGGCGTTGGCGGGTACGGGTGGTAATTGGCGATCTTGCCTTCGCGTATGACAACGTGATGCGACAACACGCCGCGGACGGCCTCGTGGAAGCCGCAGCCGATGGCCTCTTCAGGGACCTTGAAGTCAGACCAGGTGGAGGTGCGGCCGGCATGGAGCTCGGCCAGAGCCTTTTCGACGAAGTGCAGCGCCGTAGCCGCGGCGTAGGCCTGGAAGTAGGTGCGGGCACGATCCCGCTCAATGGTGTTGCTCCACTGCGGGATCTTCCACTCGAAGCGAGTTTCGGGCAGTAGCGCCGTCTTCGGGAGATTGATTTCGACGCTGTGGCCGGTGGCTTTCACGTAACCGATATCGACCAACCCGGAGAGCGCGGTGGACCAGAGACGTGCGATGGGACCCCCACCCGTGTCGAGAGCAAGGTAGTCGCCAGTGCGCTCATCGTACCAGCGCGGCGACATAACCCAAGTGTAGTTGCCGCCGAAATCGCGCTTCTGCGGACGCGGAAGCGTAGTCTGATTCCAGGGATGGCGCTTGTCCACGGGATTACCCAGCGGGTCCCGCTTCACGAAGGTTTCGGAGCCCTGCCAATCGTCGTAATAGGAGCTGCCGAGCAGAATACGGATGTTGAGATTGATGTCAACGAGCGAGTTGGTGACCAGCTTGCCATCGACCACGACGCCGGGGGTGACGAACATTTTGCGTCCCCATGCGGCCATGTTCCTGTAGTCGTAGTCGCAGTGGTCGGGATCATTGTAGGAGCCCCAGCAACCGAGCAGGATGCGGCGCTGGCCAACCTTCTCGTATCCGGGCAGGGCCTCGTAGAAGAAGTCGAAGAGATCGTCGTGCAGGGGGACGACCTTTTTCATGAACTCGACGTATTTCATCAGCCGGACGAGGTAGTCCGTGAAGAGCTGAATGGTTGGAACCGTGCCGACGCCGCCGGGGTAAAGCGTTGACGGATGGACGTGACGGCCCTCCATGAGGCAGAACATCTCGCGCGTGAGCCGGCTCATCGCGAGGGTCTCGCGATAGAAGCTTCCCGTGAAGGGATTCAGGGCAGTCATTATCTCCGAAATGGTGCGGAAACCGTGCTTGTCGGCGTTTGGGCATGGGGTGGCTTGTGCCTTGTCCCAGACTCCGGGATTCGTCTCCTTGACCATCTGTTCGCAAAAGTCAACGCCGACCAGATTGTCTTGAAAGATGTTGTGGTCGAACATGTATTCGGCGGCTTCGCCGAGGTTGATAATCCACTCCGCGAGCGCAGGCGGACGGACGCCGAAGGCCATATTCTGCGCATAGCAGGCGCAGGTGGCGTGGTTATCACCGCATATGCCGCAGATGCGGCTGGTGATGAAGTGAGCATCGCGGGGATCCTTCCCCTTCATGAAGATGCTGTATCCGCGAAAGATCGAGGAGGTGCTGTAGCACTCGGCGACCTCCCGATTCTCGAAGTCAATTTTGGTGAAGATGCCGAGGCTGCCAACGATCCGAGTGATCGGATCCCAGTTCATCTCAACCAGGTTGCGCTGCTTTTGTGCGTATTCGGGGATCGTTTCCGCAAACGTTGCCATCGCTGTCGTCCTCTTCCTGGTTAGTAAGCAGTGGGGTCATAGCCAGTGGTCAACTCCGGCCTGTTGTGGCGCCACTTGGGCTCTTTGTTCAAAGTGGTGTTGGTGATGCTGCGCATCGTGCGAATGAAGCGCCCGTACGTCCGGATGGTGTTGGTCGAAAGCTTCGCCCCGGGTGGCTCGTCCATGAACGGCATGAACTTGTCCGGGAAGCCGGGCATGGTGCAGCCGATGCAGATGCCGCCGACGTTTGGGCATCCGCCGATGCCGCGCATCCAGCCGCGCTTGGTCACGTTGCAGTCGACCACCGGCCCCCAGCAGCCGAGCTTCACGAGGCATTTGGAGGAGCCATACTCGGTGGCAAAATCGCCCTGCTCGTAGTAGGAGCCGCGATCGCAACCCTCGTGGACGGTCTTGCCGAAGAGCCACGTCGGGCGCAGCTGCTTGTCGAGCGGGATCATCGGCGCGAGACCGGCTACTTGGTAGAGAAGGTAGAGGACCGTCTCCATAAAATTGTCAGGCTGCACCGGGCAGCCGGGCACATTCACGATGGGGAGGCCGGCCTTCGAACGCCAGTCCCAGCCAAGATAGTCGGCGAGTCCCATGCACCCTGTCGGATTGCCCGCCATCGCATGAATCCCGCCGTAGGTGGCACACGTGCCGGCCCCGATGATGGCAAGCGCCTTTGGCGCGAGGCGGTCGATCCACTCGCAGGTAGTGATCGGCTGACCCGTGATATCACTGGTCCCCATCGCCGCCCAGTAGCCCTCTTCCTTGATCTTTTCGTTCGGAATGGAACCCTCGACCACGAGAACGAAGGGATCGAGCAATCCCTTTTCAGCGTCGTAGAAGAACTTCATGAACTCGTCGCCGTTCTCGTAGGCGAGCACAGGGTTATGGAGGTGAACCTTTGGGAGCCCGGGAATCGCACCTAGAAGAACATCCTCGATGCTGGGCTGCTCGGCGGCTGTAATGGAGACGCTGTCTCCATCGCAACTCAGCCCGGCGGTGATCCAAAGGATGTGTATATCGGAAACTGCGGGCGCCTTGGTGATCGTGCTTGCGATTTCAGCCATCGTAATTCCTCCAGCCACAACACTTGAAGCTGTCAGGCTCCAAACAAGAAACTGAGATACGAACAGCACACTTCGTTCCTGGGTATGCAGGAACCGAGGGACAGAACTTCAGAGGTAGAGTGGGGGTGAACGCGGGGATGGTTGTTGTAGAACAAGGCTCTCACCTTACGAAGCCAACTCTGACCCGATACGCCTAATTGCGAACGCAAGCGAACGTACGCCGCCCAGACGTGCTTGTCAAAAAGAATCGACGCCAGATTGCAAATAAGTTTTGAATGGTCAATTCGGCAGCGAGACCGCTGTCAACAGATCCGGGGAAGCTGTTCTCCGAACATGACATCCAGTACCCGCGTGCCGCCGATCTCGGTCTTCATCAGCACCATGCCCGGATGCTCTCCAACTACCTCGCCGATGAGGACTGCATCGCGCCCATACTCGTGACGCCTCATCTGGGCAAGCACGGGCTCCGCCATCTGAGGAGAGACGACGGCCAGCAGCTTGCCTTCGTTGGCTACATACAGCGGATCAAGCCCAAGCACCTCGCAGGCGCCTTTGACCGACTCACGAATAGGGATCGCAGTTTCGCGCAGGAGCATGCCGACACCGGAGGTCTTCGCGATTTCGTTAAGGCTCGTGGCGACTCCCCCGCGCGTCGGATCGCGAAGACAGTGGATGAAGTTCTGATCGGTTGCGGGCTGCGGCGTCGCCAGCATGTGGGCTACAAGGCCGTTTAATGAGGCGCAGTCGCTCTCGATCGCGCCTTCGAACTCGAGGCCCTCGCGTTGCGACATGATGGTCATGCCGTGATCGCCGATGTACCCGCTGAGCAGGATCTTGTCACCGGGGCGGGCGCGGTCGGCAGAGATGTGGAGATCGCCTTCGATGACGCCTATGCCGGTCGTCGTGATAAAAATCTGATCGCCTTTCCCGCGGTTGACGACCTTGGTGTCTCCCGTGACCAACTGCACACCAGCCTGCTCGGCCGCCATGCGCATGGATTCGACCACACGGCGAAGATCGTCAACGGCCAGGCCTTCTTCAAGGATGAATGCAGCCGAGAGATAGAGCGGGCGTGCTCCGCTCATGGCGAGATCGTTGACCGTTCCGTGCACGGCGAGCCGGCCGATGTCGCCGCCCGGGAAGAAGATGGGCGTCACGACAAAGGAGTCGGTCGTGAAGGCCAGACGATTGCCCCCGACCGTGACGACGGCCTGATCGTCGAGCTTGTCGAGAACGGGATTCTTGAAGGCAGGAAGGAAGATCTTCTCGATCAGGTCGGCTGTTAACTTGCCTCCACTGCCATGCCCGAGCACGATTTGCCTGTGCTCGAAGTTGGGAATGGGACAGGATCCAAAGACCGGTGACGCGGGTTCTGCTGTAGTTTCCGTGCCGGGCTTTGCGGCGTCCTCTGAGACCTCCATGGCCTTAGGCTGCTCCCGCATCGACCAACTCCTTGCCCGGCTGCTGCGTCACGATGCCTGGAGCGATCTGCAGAAGCGCATCCGGGCCCTGCGGGTTGAGGTGCCGCCCGTAGGCGTAGTAGGCTGCGCACGCCCCCTCTGCTGAAACCATGGTTGCGCCCAGCGGACGCTGCGGTGAACACAGAGTGCCGAAGGCGGCGCAGTCGTGCGGCTTTTTAATGCCTCGCAGGATCTGGCCGCTGATGCAGATCTCGGGCTCGAGTGTGGCGATCTCGGCAACCTCGAATAATTTCTCGGCGTCATGCCCGGCGAACTCATGGCGCAGGTGATAGCCGCTCATTGGGATAGTGCCAATCCCGCGCCACTTCCGGTCGCCCACCGCGAAGACCTTGTCGACAAGCCTCTGCGCAGGCAGGTTCCCCGCACGGTCAAGGACGCGCGAGTATTGATTTTCAACGGATGCCCTTCCCTCTTCGAGCTGCCGTATCGTCATCAGCGTGCCTTCGAGTATGTCCAGCGGCTCGAAGCCCGAGACGACGATCGGCACGTTGTACCGCGCGCTGATCGGCTCGTACTCGCTGTATCCCATCACAGCACAGACGTGACCCGGCCCAAGAAATCCCTGCACGCAATTCTCGGGCGAGCTGAGGATGGCAGCCAACGCAGGCGGAACCAGAACATGCGAAACCAGAAGCGAAAGGTTGTCGACCCGCTCCTCACGCGCACGCCAGGCGAGCATGGCGTTCGCCGGAGCAGTGGTCTCAAAGCCGATGGCGAAGAAGACCACCCGTCTCGTGGGGTTCGCCTTGGCGATCTTCAGGCAATCCAAGGGAGAGTAGACGATGCGCACCTCTCCACCGAGACTCTTGATGGAGAACAGGTCCCCGTCTGATCCGGGCACGCGCAACATATCGCCGAAGGAGCAGAAGATGACATCGCGGCAGCGCGCGATGGCGTGTGCCTTGTCGATCATTTCGAGCGGTGTCACGCAGACCGGGCACCCGGGGCCGTGAACAAGCTGCACGCCTTCAGGCAGCAGGTGGTCGATCCCGTTCTTGACGATGGAGTGGGTCTGTCCGCCGCACACCTCCATCAGGACCCACGGACGCGTCTGAATACGTCGCATCTCACTCACGATCTTGGTGGCGACGCCTCCGTCGCGGTACTCATCGAGATACTTCATGGCCGCTCCTCTCGCAGTTAGGGATAACTTGCCGGCTCGATCTCCTCGACTACGGGCGATTCAAGCTCTGTCAATTGGTCGAGTTCTTTGAGCGCCTGGTAAGTGCGTTCCGCTTCGGCTTCGTCGACGCGACTGATGGCGAAGCCGACATGGACAAGGACATATTCGCCGACCTGAGTCTCCGGCACATACTCCAGGCAGGCCTCGCGGATGATGCCGCCGAACTGTACCTTGGCCATGCGCAGACCACGTTGGTCAAAGGTCTCTACCACTTTGCCGGGTATCGCAAGGCACATGTCAATCTCCTCGACGCAAGAGCTCATTCGCAATGACGGCCTGCCCCAAAGAAATGCCGCCGTCGTTCGCGGGCACCATCGCGTGCAAGAATACTCCAAATCCGGAGCTGCGCAACTGGGCGACCGTCCTGCTCAGCAAACGGTGGTTTTGGAACACACCGCCGCTTAGGCAGACGCGATCCAGCGCCTCACTCTTACGGATGCGACAGCATACCTCGACGATGGCGGCGCTGAGCGTGTTGTGGAAGCTGGCGGAAATTTCGGCGATCGAGCGGTGCGAGGCCAAATCCCGGACGATGGTCGCGATCGTTTGACGGAGGTCGACCACCATGGGCTCGCCCTCCTGCAGGTCAAACAGATAACGATCCGTAACGCCGGGGTCCACAATTGTTTCGAGCCCAATGGCGGCCTGCCCTTCAAACGTGACGACAGAGCCCAATCCCAGCAGCGCTGCGACGGCATCGAACAGCCGCCCGCAAGAGGAGGTCTGCACTGTCAGGTTGCGGCGTGAAAGCATCGTATCCACAAGGTTGAACTGCTTCGACGAAAGCCCGGAGAAGCAGGCGATGTCGTTCGGAATGTCGGGGCCGAAGGAATCTCGGAGATAGCTCAGGGCCATGCGCCAGGGTTGATGCACGGCAGCGTCGCCTCCGGGCAGCGGCAAATAGCGGAGGTGAGCACGCCGTTCGAATCCGGCCAGGTCCGCTACAAGAAATTCGCCACCCCAGATCGTCCCGTCTATCCCAAGTCCCGTGCCGTCCATCGCGACACCGATGACCTTGTCTTCAAGATGATTCTCGGCCATGCAACTGGCGATGTGCGCGTGATGGTGCTGTACTGCGAATCTTCGCTCGATGCCGGAGGCGAGTGCCATTCGCGTGCTCCGGTAGGAGGGATGGAGATCATGGGCAACGGCTTGCGGCGAGACATTAAAGAGGTGTTTCATCTTCGCGAGAGTCTCTTCGAAAAAAAGCATCGTCTCGTAGTTTTTGAGGTCGCCGATGTGCTGACTTAAGATGGCATGGCTCCCCCGGGTGAGGCAGAATGCGCTCTTCAGTTCGGCCCCGACTGCCAGGACCTGTTCGATCGGCCTGCTCAACCCTACGCTCTGCGGAGCAAAGCCGCGGGAGCGACGCAGCACGCGCTCGCGCCGCTCGAAGATCCGCACCACCGAATCGTCTACGCGCGTGGCGATATCGCGGTTATTGAGGAGAAACCAGTCCGCAACCTCCGAAAGGTGCAAGAGCGCTTCATGGTTCGACACAACGATAGGTTCTTCGGAGAGATTGCCGCTCGTCATGACTAGGGCAGGAAATTCCACTTCCGATTCCGGCGAATCGCAAAACAGGAGGTAGTGCAAGGGCGTGTAGGGGAGCATGAAGCCAAGCGTCTTGTTCCCCGGAGCGAGAATCTCCGGCAGATAGGCCGTGGTCCCGGAATCGGAGCAAAGGCGGGACAAAATAACGATAGGCCTGCGTTGGTGCTCAAGCGCGGTCTCCTCCTCCTGTGACAGGGCACAGAAACTTCTAATCTGCCCGAGATTGCGAGCCATCAAAGCGAAAGGTTTTTGTGGGCGACGTTTGCGTCTCCGCAACTCTGCGATAGCACCAGCGTTGCCGGCATCGCACGCCAGCAGAAATCCGCCTAGGCCTTTGATGGCGAGGATCTTGCCCTCTCGCAGCAGCTGTCTTGCGTTACGAATCACAGGAAACGGATCTTTATCAGCGAAGGAGACGTCAGATGCTGTTGAACCGCGCGGGACCAGGCATAACGACGGCCCGCAGACCGCGCAGGCGTTCGGCTGAGCATGAAAGCGCCGGTCAGCCGGGTCCTCGTACTCAGTCCGGCAGACCTGGCACATGCGGAAGGCTGACATGGTGGTCTTGGCGCGATCGTACGGCCCCTCGTCAATGATGGTGTAGCGGGGTCCACAGTGGGTGCAGTTTGTGAAGGGGTACCCGAAGCGGCGGTTCAAGGGATCGCCGAAATCGCGCCAGCACGCGTCGCACGTGCCGGCGTCCGGAGAGACCAGGGCGAACTCCCCGATCTCAACCCGGCTCTCAAGAATCTCGAAGCAGGTGTCCCGCAGGGGCGCGATCACAGAGACAGCCAACTCTGCGATCTCCGACAATATCGGAGCTTCCACTTCCAACCGACGGAGAAACTCGCAGAGCTCTGCCGTGCTGCCTTCAGCCTCTATGGTCACACCGGAGGAGGAGTTGAACACAAAGCCGGTCAGGCTTAGCGACCTGGCTAGTTTGTGGACGAACGGGCGAAAACCTACACCTTGGACGATGCCTCGAACGTGTATATGTCGACGTGCTTTTAGTTCGTGAGAATGTACCATCGTCGGGATCTTGAATAGTCGAGATCTAATTCGTGTTTCCGCAATGCCGAACTCAGCAAGCTAATGCTACAAGACTTGTCATCACTGCATTGCACTTCCGGGGCGGCTGGCTGCGTTCCCCGCCCGCTCAGGCCACTAAGATCGACTTCTCCCGTAGGCGTATTCAAAACGACTCTACTCTTCACAGAAAGGAGTAGCGGTGAGTGGCGGACTCTGCGACGACACGCTCTATTGCGCGTACAGTCGTCGAAAAGACATTAGGTTTAGGCTTGCGATTCAACAATGTGGACACCGGCTAACGGTTTCTCTCAGGGCCTAATCTGACACTCGGCTGTGGTCTCCAGCGATGATGAGCGGATGGGCACTCTCGGCCACTGCCCAGGCTTGTATCGGCCTCCAGCGCCAGGCACTCGCGCGTGTACGCATGACCACGCCCTCGGTCATCCGCCGCTGAGTCTGATACGGGTGGCACGCCGCTGATTGTCGTAAGCGTTTTGGTCACTATAGCTTACAGTGTCCGACAATGTAGATTTCTGTACAGTCGCTGTGTAGTAGCTCTTTAAAAATGTCATGGTACCGCCCATTAGAACTGTCAGGTTCAAGAGGTGGGAGGATACCGATGAGTGAGCGCGCCGGCATCCGCGCTGTCATCATGACGCTTTCTTCTCATGGCTGGAAGAAGTTGCTCGCCAGTCATCGCATATCTTCTCGATAAGAGAGAATAGAATCGCCGACGTCGTTGAACGATACCGACCTGATGACCCCCCTTGCGATTCTTCGTCTCGGTGAGGAAGCATACGGTATGTCGCTCTGCCGCGAACTCACATCATGATAGGACTGACGGCAGCGCTAGCCAGCGTCTACAAGACGCTTGAGAGGCTGGAGAAGCGTGGCCTTGTAACCAGCCGCATGGGGAACCAAGCGCCAAGCGCGGCGGCCGAGCAAAGCGCTTTACACGAGTCACTCAACAGGGTGTGCGCGCCATCGACACAACACGCACTCTGCTTAACAGCCTGTGGCAGGACGTGCCGGCGTTTGGCAACGGTCTACGAAAAGGGCAAGCATGAAGACAGATGTCGTAATGCGAATGGCGATGTGGCTCGTGGAACGGAGGAGTGCTGGATCTGCTGGGGAAGCCTTCGCGGGAGATTTGCTGGAGACTTTCGCCAACGGCCGAAGCCGCTGGTGGTGCTTTGCTCAGGCGTTGCGAAGAGTGGCCTCATTTGCCGAGTTGCGTCTCGGTGCTTGCTGTTGCCGCTGTGGTATTGCATCGCTTCGTGTTCCTGCACCCGCTGTGGCACCGCTTGTATGCGCCTTCGGCCACGCGCCTGCTCACGGGTTCTCGCAGCAGCACAGCGTAGCCGGGCTCAGCTGTAGTGGAGATCACCGCAGGTCTGCTACCTGCGGTCCTCTTCGTGTGGATGGGCGTCTTCGTATTCCTGCTCCTGCGGCGGCAGACGTTGCAGCGCATGGATCTGGTCAGAATACTGCTCTCGCCCTCCGCTGGCTGCAGCATGGTCTTCGTAGAGACGACGCGCGGATGAGGGGGGTTCCCATGAGGCCCAGGATGGCCGGGTTATTGAGGAGCAGGCGTCCACGAACCGCAGGAACCAGAGGTCGTAGCCGCGGATGTGAACGCCGCGCCCGGTTATGGCGAACACTACGGTGTACTTCAACCCGGCAGCATGGGCGAATGCGCCACTCGGGCAGTTAGGGACCACAGCGCCCTTCACAACTACTACCGGCAGCGGCAGCCGGATGAACAGTTGAGCCTTTCGAAGCGCTTTGCTATTCCATTGCCGGGCCGTGAACCCGGTTCGTTTCAGGTCAGGCTGATTGTTCAATGTCTTTAACCGTGGCTCCTGCCCGTGCCGGGCCAAGCCAACAACAGCAGCTTCGGTCGAGTATTCTCGACAGCAACGGTGTTCAGGGCAGGCAAGGACAGATCGTTGTTCGGTTTGAGTTCTAAAACCTTCCACTTTCCTGCATCTCGTTTCTAAGATGGGCTTTGAGGGAACTCCATGAAAGCTCTGGCTGTAATCGTGATGGCGTCATGCGCCTTCTCTTCAGCGGGGTGTCAGATCTCCGTACCGAACTTCTTCACCGATCACATGGTTTTGCAGCGAGATCAGCCGATTCATCTGTGGGGAGAGTCACGGCCCGGCGAGAGAGTATCGATTACGCTCGGAGAAGATGAAACCAAAGCCCTCACGGATAGCGTCGGGCATTGGACGGTCTCGTTGCCGGCGCGCGCTGCAGGTGGGCCCTTCGATCTGAAGATTCGGGGATCGAATGAGCTCAGCTTTCACGATGTCATGATCGGCGACATTTGGATCGCCGCTGGGCAGTCCAACATGGAAATGCCTTTACGTGGCTTCCCTGGAAGCGCTGTGTTGAAGAATGGGGAGCAAGAGATTGCCGCGGCCAGTCACCCACAAATTCGTCTGCTGCACATGGCGCATCGAACCGCCGCCTACCCGCAGGCGGATGCGGCGGCGGCCTGGTCCGTTTGTACGCCCGAAACCGCACGCGATATCTCTGCAGTAGGCTACTTCTTCTCGCGCGAGATCGAGCAGGATCAGCAGGTGGCGGTCGGTCTGATCGATGCAACCTGGGGCGGAACGCCGGCGGAAAGCTGGATCAGCCTGCAAGGGCTTTCGCGCAGCGCGGCCCTCGCTCCCGTTTTCCGCTTCTGGTCAGAGTTTTCAGCGGCACAGCAAGATGTGAAGGGCGTAGTCGCTCGTGACAAGACGGATGACGATGCGGCACGCAAGCAGGGCAAGGAGCCGCATAGGCACCCATGGCACCCAAACCCGGATTCGTGGGCTCCCGCTGGCATCTACAATGGCATGATCCATCCGTTGACGCCGATGACCATCCGCGGCGTCATCTGGTACCAGGGCGAAACCAACAGCGATGTTCGCCGGGTTGAGGCGTATCAGCAGATCTTCACCACGTTGATCCAGGATTGGCGAACGCAGTGGGGCAGCGGCAACTTCCCGTTCATCTATGCCCAGATCTCCAGCTTTCGGTCGACGCCGCAGGAAAACTGGGGCATGCTCCGTGACGCACAGAGACGAACGCTCAACGTCACGCATACAGCCATGATCCCCACGCTTGATGTGGGAGATCCCGACAATGTTCACCCATCCGACAAGCAGACGGTCGGCCATCGCATGGCGCTTGCCGCGAGGTCTCTCGCGTACGGCGAGAAAACCTCGTTCAGCGGGCCGCTTTATGAGCGCGCAGACCGCAACAGCGGCGGACTGCAGGTGCACTTCAATGATGCAGTGGGTCTGCGGTGCAAACAGAAGCTCTGTGCCGGCTTTGAGATCGCTGGCGAAGACCATGGCTTCGTGCCGGCCACCGCCGTGGTTCAGCGCAACTCCGTTGAGGTACAAAGCAGTGAGGTGCTAGAGCCGCGCTATGTTCGCTACGCTTGGGCGAACGCGCCGGAAGCCGACCTCACAGACAGCGAAGGGCTACCGGCGCCAACCTTCTCGAGCGAACCTTCACCTTTAGCGCGAACACGCTGAGACGCTCCTCCCCGTGTGGAGCCTGCTTGCGTGGTCACCCGATCGCCGCTTCGTTCTCTACTCAGGGCCCGACGTCGGCACCACGTTTGCTGTCAAAATCGCGGCTCTCTTGCGGGTCTTCGCGGGGAGAGGTTCAGCTTTTTGGCAGAGCAGAGGCGTTCATTGGAAGCTCCCGCTTGACGCGCGCGTTGCTGTTCTCTATCTGCCATGTGTCTCGTTCGACTCTCTTGAGGTTTCCAAGCGCCGTTCAGCTTTCGGCCGCTGAGATGGACTTTGAGCCTTCCTTTGCTATAGCTGCCTCGACAGCCTCGTAGGTTCCGAGATCCCATACCGTTCCGCTTCGAGCGGACTCAGTGGTTAACCAGGAGAGTTCTCTCGTTGTCCCGAGTGTAGCCGGGGCCTTCCCTGCTTTCCTGGAAGGAAGATCGAGGAACTCGAGGGTCTGAAAGGCGCATGGCGGGGCTGGTTCAGCGTCGGGGTTCTGGGTGACGTTTCGATTTCGCGGAAATGTCCGCGCTGGACGGCTCCCGGCCTCTGCTCTTTCGGGCTGCGGTAGCGGTTCTCGATCTGGATAACTCGGGATGGGCGGCAACGTCGCGGTCGATGCATGAAGGGCAAGCAGCCCTACTGGCCGGACAATCTCATGAAGCGGTACATCAGGCCGGTTGCACGGAAAGCCGGCATCACCAAGAACATCGGTTGGCACACCTTCCGCCATTCCTTCGGTACGCTGCTGCAGGCGAATGGGGAAGATGTGAAAACCGTACAGGAGCTCTTGAGGCACGCGAACAGCAGGATCATGCTCGACGTGTACACGCAGCCGTGAACTCGGACAAACGAGCCCGCACAGAGCAAGGTTGAAAAAATAATGGTGCCCGGCGTGGGTCAGAGAGAGGTCAAAACTGACCCGCTCTGGGTAACCCGGCGAGCGTAATGGACCCAAATCGGACCCGGATTGCTTGTCACTGAGGTCGCCATACGAAGCTAAACTATTTGCTTTGTATGGCGGGGACGACGGGGCTCGAACCCGCGACCTCTGCCGTGACAGGGCAGCGCTCTAACCAACTGAGCTACGTCCCCAAACCCGCGTCCCGACGACAAGATCTGTCGCCGAAGCGAATGCCGTAACCGATCCGTCTATCCACTGCCTGCTTCGGATAACGCGACCGGCATCGCGTACACAAAGTCTATCAGAAGATCGCCGGAGCCCTCTCTATCGTCCTCCCCAAACACTAGCGCGCGCCTGCGACTCGGAACCGTCTCTCAAACCCTGCACCCCCAAAGCCCATTCTCTAACCCAGCCCCGCCGACCATCCCATCAGCATCGTCTTCCCAAATCTAGCCTGCCCGCACCCGCCCATCCCACGGACTTCGTTCCACCGCATCAGCATCTCCGCGGTTGCAACCCACCTTGGGCTCCCATAGACTGAGCTCTGCCATGCACATCGTGGGCGGTTAGCTCAGTTGGTTAGAGCGCCTGCCTTACAAGCAGGATGTCGGGGGTTCGAGTCCCTCACTGCCCACCAAATCCCCGCATCGCGCCTCGTCAACACCTTCCACATCACAGCCCATGCCCGCTCGCCTGATCATCAACGCGGACGACTTCGGCCTCACCGCAGGTGTCAATCGCTCGGTCGAAGAGCTGCATCGCGCCGGCGCCCTCAGCTCCGCAACCCTGATGGCGAATGGCCCTGCCTTTGACGATGCCGTCGCCATCGCCCACCGCAACTCCTCGCTCGGCGTCGGCTGCCACATCGTCCTCACCGATGGCGTCCCGATCTCTTCGCCTCAGTCCATTCCCTCGCTCATCGGCCCCAACGGCAGGAGCTTCCGGCCATCCCTCCATGCCTTCGCAGCAGCCGCTCTGGCTGGCAAGCTGCCCCAGCGCGACCTCCGCACAGAAATCCTGGCGCAGGTGCTGAAGCTCCAGACCGCCGGCATCTCCGTCACACATCTGGATACCCACAAGCACGCACACCTCTTCCCTGCCGTCAGCCGGGCACTGGTTGACGTGGCACGTCAGAGCTCCGTCCGCGCGGTCCGAAACCCGTTCGAGCAGCCCTGGACCCTCGCCCTCCGTCATGGCAGCCGCCTCCGCCGCATGCAGATCGCGCTCCTCAACCAGCTTCAAAACCGCTTCCGAGCCAGCCCCCACCTCCGCGACGGCTCTGTGCTCACCACCGACGGTTCCCTCGGCATCTCCGCCACCGGTCACCTCGACACCCTCGTCCTTCGCCAGCTCCTCCACACCCTTCCCGAAGGCACATGGGAGCTCGTCTGCCACCCCGGTTACAACGATCCCAACCTCGACCGCATCGCAACCCGCCTCCGCACCCATCGCGATGTCGAACGGCGCGCGCTCCTCGACATCGTCCCCGAGGCCCTTTCGCAACTTGGCGCGCCTTCGCTCATCCACTTTGGAGAAATCTCCGCAGTCGCACGCCCGCCAAGCCCGCCGGTATACCGTAGCCCGGAAAGGCGCTCCTAAGAGTCGGCATCATCTGCCACCCAGCCTGCTCAGCGGCGACGCAAGGCTCCCAACAACCGCAGCCGCACGAAAAAACCGCGCAGGACCACCTCTGCGCCTCCCGCATCATCCCCTCCACCAGCGCTATTACGAGCGCGTCGTCGCCCGCGCCGCTTCCACGCCTGCATAACCGCCAGCGCTGCCGCTCGAGGCACTCGACCAGCTCTCCGCTCCTGTCTCCAGGATCGGCATCAGCAGCCGCACCTGCGTCCCCCGGCCCGGTCGGCTGTTGATCTCCACCGACGCCAGGTCTCCATACAACACCTTCATGCGCTCCCGCACATTGCGCATCCCGATCCCCGTCCCAGGCCGCGCCACACCGTCCGCCGGCCCATCCGCCTGCTCATCCGGAGCCATGTCCGGAGCCATTCCCACCCCGTCGTCCTCCACCTCCAGCATCAGCTGTCCAACGGCCGTCACTCGGCTGCGCAGCGTCACCGTTCCTCCGCTGATCCTCGGCTCCAGCCCATGCTTGATGCTGTTCTCGATCAGCGGCTGCAGCAGCATGCTCGGCACTACAATGTCCAGCGTCTCCTCCGAGATCTGCTTCACCACCCGCAGCTTTTCGCCGAACCGCACTACCTCGATCGCCAGGTAATTGTCCGTAAACTCCAGCTCGTCGCGGAACGGCACAAACGCCTCCCGATCCTTCAGCAGCGCCCGCAGAATGCTCGCCAGCTTTCCAATCATCTCCCGCGCCAGCTCCGGCTTCGACCGGATCAGCGATGTAATCGAGTTCAGCGTGTTAAATAGGAAATGCGGATTGATCTGCCGCTGCAACGCATCCAGCCTCGCCTCCAGCAGCAGCCGCCCCTGCTCCTCCAGCTTCCGCTCAATGCGAATCGCATTCCATATCTTCAGCGGGATCCCGACCACCACCGGCGCCGAGGCGCAGATCGCAAGCTCGATCAGCCATCGGTCCGAGTGCAGCTCAAATAGCCGCCGCGGATACATCCGCGCCAGAAATCCCGTCGCGAACTGGATCGCCGTGATCAGCAGCAGCAGCAGGATCTGCCGGTCCAGATGCGGCCGCCGAAGATTCCGCGTCACCCACCGGTAAATGCTCAGATCGATCATTGGCGAGAAGGACCACACATCCTCCACATCCGCGAAGCGCCCGAACATGCTCGCCAACCCCGCCACCATCAGGTTCACCGGCAGCGACCAGAACTCCTGATGACGGAGAGCCGGAATCGCCAGCACCGCTCCTCCCGCCATCGCAGCCCACGGACCCATCAAAATGCCCAGCAGAATCGTCGTCTCCAACGAAAGATCGGCCGCCAGAAAATTCGGCACCGACACCCGTATCCAGACGCCCAACGTCATCGGGATGCAGATCAACGCCAGCAGACCCACGGTCTCAGCAGGTGTCCGGCTCCTCTTCAGCAACAAATCCTTGAACGTCTTCGACCGCGCCAGCGAACTCGAAAACGCCGCCGCCACCCCAAGCTCCACCAGCAGCGTAATCAATATCAGCTTCGGATCGGGCTGCGTCACAACACAAGTCTACGCCGCCACTCACTTTTCGCCGTCATCACCACCCGCATTCGCCGTCATAGACGACATCCCCTTAGCCGTCACACCACATGTCTACGCCGTCATCTCGACCGAACCCTGAGCGAGCAGCGCGAGTCGAATGGGACGTGGAAAGACCCCTCTATTGGCCCGTTGCCCTTGCTCCTGCCGTTGCCCTCCCCCGGTCCCCTCCATCACCCGCCCTATAATCAGACAATGCCCTTCACCCGCGTCACCAAGCTCGCAGACGCCGACTTCCCGACACGTTGGGGCCACTTCCGCATCCTCGGCTTCGAAGGCATCCAGGAAGGCCTCGAAGGCGCACCCGATCATCCCGAGCCCTGCAACGAGTTCATCCCCGCACCCACCCGCCGCGTCGAGTCGGCCGTCGCACTCGTCATGGGCGACATCCACGCCGCCCCGCCCATCGTCCGCATCCACTCCCAATGCCTCACCGGAGACGTCTTTCACTCGCTCCGCTGCGACTGCCGCCAGCAGCTCGAACTCGCCCTCGCCACCATCGCCCAGGCCGGCGCCGGCATCCTCCTCTACGAGCAGCAGGAGGGCCGCGGCATCGGACTCATGGCCAAGCTCCGCGCCTACGAGCTCCAGGACCAGGGCCTCGACACCATCGAAGCCAACCTCGAACTCGGCTATAAAGCCGACTGCCGCGTCTTCGAGCTCCCCGCCGAGATGCTCAAGCAGCTCCACGTCCCCGCCGTCCGCCTCATCACCAACAACCCCGAAAAAGTCGAAGCTCTCGAGCTCGCCGGCATCCAAGTCGTCGAACGCATCTCCGCCCTCGTCCCCGAGTCCATCCACAACTCGCACTACCTCGAAACGAAACGCGAAAAGATGGGCCACCTCGTCAGTTGAAGGAACGAACATCTCCGCTCAGAGTAGCAACTATCCACACCTCACCTGCTGAAAGGATTGGCGGGTCAGATTCAGTGCTTGAGGAAGGGATTGTCGTCGGCCGTCAACATGTCTGGAACCACAGAGAGATTTGGCGCGCAACTCGCTGCAATGTTGCTGAGATGGAACTTCAATTCTTTGTCCAACGCCTCTATCTCAGAGTCGTCAACCTTTCTCTGGCAATACCGCCAGCCGTCTTGGGTGCTTGCATAAAGGTAGAGAACCGTTTGCGCCACGACGGTCTTGGGCGATTGCCCTTCTACTTCTGAGTGACTTGCGGACTGTAGAGCAAGGAACCCAAAGCGTCCGTGGCCGTCCGATGCCAGGGATCGGATGTCTTCATCGAACTGACGGGAGTCACATGGATCGTTCATGCGAGCGCAGATCTGCTCCGGCGGCATGTGCTTCGCGTGCTCACTTGTAAGTTGCCCGCGCAAAGCATCATTCTTGGGCGGATAGACTTCTGAAGTGATGCCAGTGCGAAGGTTGGCCAATTGCAAACGCTCCGGATGTACTGGGGCGAAGTGGCGCATGTTTTCGGTAATTACGATCAGATGCGGCGCTACTTCGATCGGACCAAATCCGTAAAGCGTCTGTCTCAACGCTAGGTCTTTACCGAGAACAAGCAGACATGCGGCTGAAGGTGACAGATGCGTCGAGAACAATGTGAACTCGCGGATAAAGTAGATATCGCCAACTGACCCAAAGCAAACATCATTTTCGTCCATGTACAGTTTCGAACGAATGACTGCACCACTCGTCTTGTCGTACTTGACCAAACGAGGAGGCCCAACAAACGAGTTCCTGTCGAGCTTTTGGTATGCAACGATGACCTGCTTCTCATTGCTTTGACCATAGCCTTGCACGGTCTGCGCCAACTCTGCTTCCCCCAGCCAAGCGAGAGGAACATGATTGGCGACCAACAACTCCTTGAGGCTCTCCGCTCGACATGGCGCGGCGATCATGCAAAAGGACACCAGCGTTTCTAAAAACCGGATATGTCTCACGCAATCAGCTTTGTACAGCAAGAATAAGTCGGCGCAGGTTAGTTCAATAGTCGCATAGATCATGTTCCGCCCTGTGTGCTTAGCGGCTGGGAGTTCAGTTCATCGAGTGTGAATGATTGGCCTCTCACACAATCATGACTTTGCTTCCACCACCACCTTCGCCGTAGTCACCGCCTGCCCCACATGCCGCTGCGTATGCTCCGCGCAGTGCACCAGCAGCCCACCCACCGTGCTCGGCAGCATCTTCCGTCCCACCCCCCGAACCTCCTCATAGCTCCCCGGTGACACCGCCAGCACCCTCCGCCGAGCCTCCTCCAGCCCCGCCCGAAACTCCTGAAACAACTCCACCCCCGTCGCCACCTCCGGCATCTCCCCCGCCAGCGCCGAAAGCTGCTCCGCCGAGAGTTGCCGACCCTCCGCATACGTCAACAGCCGATCCAGCGACCGCACCATATGCCGCATCTGGTACGCCACCGAAGCCACCCCAAACGGCCGCGCATGCATTTCCGCATCGCTCAGCCCCTCACACCAGCGCGCGACATCCTCCCCCGCCAGCTCCAGCGCATGCACCACCTGCCGCCGCACCGCATCGACATTCCCATACGTCCCCCGCAACCAAGGCTCCACCAGGCTCTCCGCCATCACGCCTCCTAATTTAGCCTCTAACTCTTTGCTCCTTTGCCCGCTCTCTGGCTTTGCTTTGTGCTTTGCTCCGTTGCTTTGCTTACTCCTTTGCTCTTTCCTTTGCTTTGCTCGCTCTTTTGCTTTGCTCTTGCTCTTTGCTCTTTGCTCTTTTTTGCTTTGCTAGACCTGAACCCTACATCCCCTTCCGCCCCCGAAACTCCCGCACCACCTCCCCCGCATCCCGATGCTCCCCATCCACCGCCTCATTCATCGCCCGCATCTCCTCCGCCGACACCCTCCCCGCTAGCCGGTCCATCGCCGCCTGCATCTCCGGATGCGCCCGCAGCGCATCCTCCCGCACCAGCGGCACCGCCTCATACGGCGGGAAGTAGTGCCGATCATCCGCCAGCACCGCGAACCCCAGCGCCACGATCGGCCCATCTGTCGAGTTCCCCGCCACGATATCGACCTGCCCGGCCGACAACGACCGGTACAGCAGCCCCAGGTCCATCACCCGCGGAGCCCCCGCGAAACGCAGCCCATACGCCGCCTCCATCCCGCGCAGACCATCCGGCCTCTCTTCAAACTCATACCCCACCCCGAGCCTCCACCCGGGTGCATGCGGCGCCGCCTCGCTCAGGGTCCGCAGCCCCAGCCGCTTCGCATCCGCGCCCCGCACCACCATCGCAAACGTATCCTCAAACCCCAGCGGAGCCTCGACGCGAATCCCATACCGGCTCGCATATAAATCCCGCACCGTCTTCAGCACCCGCGCCCGATCCCGATCCACCGGCTGTTTCAAAATGGCCGTCAGCGCCGTGCCCGTGTACTCCACATATGCGTCGATCCGCCCGCCCACCAGCGCCTGCTGACAGATATAACTTCCCGCCAGGTAAAACCTCCGCTCCACCCGCCGGTGTCCCACCGCCTCAATCTCCTGCGCCAGCAGCTCCCCCGCAATCACCTGCTCCGTAAAGTTCTTCGCTCCAATCGTGATCCGCGAACTCCGCGGCGGAGCACACGCCGTCAACAGCAGGACCGAGGCGATTAGAAAAACACGGCTAGCCTGCTGTTCCCTGTTCCCTGTTCCCTGTCTCATTGCTCCCGGCCGCCTCACCGCTCCCGCACCGCGAATCGCTTCTCCAACAACCCCAACCCCCCATCCGCCACCAGCGCCAGCAAAGCCGCCGGCACCGCCCCTGCCAGCACCAATCCATTATCGACCGAAGCCACCCCGCGGAAGATCAGCTCCCCCAAACCTCCCGCCCCGATCGCCGCCGCAATCGTCGCCACCCCCACGCACGTCACCGTTGCCGTCCGCAGCCCCGCCAGGATCACGCTCGCCGCCAGCGGCAGCTCCACCTTCCACAGCCGCTGCCACCCCGTCATCCCCAACGCATTCGCCACATCGCGCAACACCGGATCCACACTCCCGATCCCCGCATACGTGTTCCGCAGAATCGGCAGCAGCGCATATCCCGTCAACGCCAGTATCGCCAGCCGAGCCGCATTCGCACCCAGCCACGGCACCGGCAGCAACAGCCCAAACAGCGCCAGGCTCGGCACCACCTGCACCACATTCGCAAACGCAATCACCGGCTTTGCCAACCTCCGCCGCCGTGTCAGCAGCACGCCCAACGGCAGACCGATCGCCGCCGCCAGCAGCATCGCACTCAACGTCAGCCACAAATGCTCAAACGTAAGCCGCGCAATCTCCCACCCATGCTGGTGCAGAAATCGCATCACCCCCCACCCCCAACACTCTCCCCTACTCCCTCTTCCCTCTTCCGTTCTCCGGGCCCCTCCCGATGCACCGCCCGAACATACTCCCGCACCGCCGCCTCCTCACTGCGCGCCACCTCGCTTGAGGGCAGATCCGCCACCACCAACCCATCGGCCACAAACACCACCCGCTCGGCCAGATACAGCGCCTCCTCCAGGTCATGCGTCACCATCAACACCGTCTTGCGCACCCGCCCCAACAGCTCCCGCAGCATCGTTTGCATCTCCGCACGCGTAATCGGATCGAGAGCCCCAAACGGCTCATCCATCAGCAACACCTCCGGGTCGGTCGCCAGCGCCCGCGCCAGTCCCACCCTCTGCCGCTGCCCGCCCGAGAGCTGCCCAGGATGCCGCTCCCGAAATCCGCGGTCCGCATCCAGACCGGCCAGCCGCAACAGCTCCCCGGTCCGCGCCTCCCGCTCTGTCTTCGATCGCCCCGCCAGCTCCAGCGCCAGCCCTACATTGCGCTCGATCGTCATATGCGGAAACAGCCCAGTCTCCTGGATCACATATCCGATACTCCGCCGCAGCTCAACCACATCCGCTTCGCCGGCAACGCGCCCCCCCACCCGCACCTCGCCCGAGCTCGGCTGCACCAGTGCATTTACCGTGCGCAGCAGCGTCGTCTTCCCCGACCCGCTCCGCCCCAGCAGCGCCGTCGTCGTTCCCTGCTCCAGCTCCAGCGAAATCCCGCGCAGCAGCTCCCGCCCATCCGCCAGCCGGTACCGCACCTCCGAGAAGACAACTCCGGCTACAGCCATGCACACACCGCCGAACGCGACATCCAGCTACCGCCTGCAGAAACATGCCCGTTGCCGAACGAAACTCTACTCGGCAGCTACATCCGTCGCCGCAGCGCCCCCCTCTTCCGTACCCACCCCGGCAGGTTCCGCCCCCGGAGCCCCCTTCACCCGCACCACCGTGATCTTATCGAACCCTTCCTTGAACGCCGGCGGCTTCAGCCGCTCCGCCATCTTCTGCATCACCTCGTCCGTCACCTGCCGGTCCCGCTTCGAGTTCCGCTCCATGCACACCGCCAGCGGCACATCGAAGAACACCGCCTGCACCTCGTACCCGAAGCTCTTCGCCATCTTGATCCACTGCCGGCGCTCATGCGGGCTCAGGTTCGTCGCGTCCACATAATTCCACGGCATCTTCGCGATCAGCCGCGCCCGCAGCAGACTCCGCAGCGTCGAAAACACCAGCCCCTGGTAGCGCTGGTCCGTGATGTCGTCGAACAGCAGCGTTCGCAGCAGGTCGCTCGAGAGCGGCGTCACCCCGCGTCGTTTGTACCACGTCGTCTTCCCCGACCCGGGCAGGCCGATCGCCAGCACCACGTATCCCTTCGGTGATTTGGCCGGTGTCATCTCGGCCGGCGGCGTTCCCAGGCTCTCCGGCTGCGTCTCTACCTCGATTTTCCGCTCGGGGGCCTCAGTCTCCTGCCGTTCAGGCTGCTGCTGTTTAGCCTCCTGCCGCAGCCCGGGCCGCTCCCGTCTCCCGCCGGCCGCCGCGGGCTCGCGCTCCCCCGAGGCTTCGATAGCAGTTGCCGCACTCCCGGCCAGCGGCGTCTCGCTTACCGACGTCGCCTCCGATTCGGCCGCTCGCGCCGGCAGGGCATCAGGGTACGTCGGCCGCAGCGGAGCCATCTGGTTGGCAGGTAGTTCGTGGCCGATCTTGCCGGTGGACTCTGATTCGTTTGGTCCACGTCTGGGGCGTCGTCTCATCTTTTCGCTGATCCATTCGCGCAGGTCGCGCATCCCTCTCTTGTAACACCGCCCCGAACCCACCCGCAAACCACCGCATCCACCCAGCCAACACCAGCGCCTCCCAGCCTAATCTCGCTCCACAACACAGCCTCAGCCCTGTCCCTTGCTCCCCGTCTTTATGTTCCTGTCTTTTGTCCCCTGTCTTTGTTCTCTGTCTTTTGTTCTCGTCCTTTGTTCCAGTCCTTTGTTCCCGCCTTTATGTTCCCCGCCCTTTGTTCCCTCTCCCTTGAGAACCCCTTCACTCCCCCCAACCCGCGATCTCCCGCCCCGCTTTACAATCAGAATCGAACACACATACTGACAGGAGCAAACGCAAGCATGGCAGTTAAGGTAGGTATTAACGGCTTCGGCCGCATCGGTCGCAACGTCTTCCGCACGGCAATCGGAAATCCCGACATCGAGTTCGTCGCCGTCAACGACCTCACCACGCCCGCGACCCTCGCGCACCTTCTCAAGTACGACTCCATCCTCGGCAACCTCAAGCACGAGATCTCCGCCGACGCCGACTCCATCACGGTCGACGGCAAGAAGATCAAAGTCTTCGCCCAGCGCGATCCCGCCCAGCTCGACTGGGCCAGCGTCGGTGCCCAGATCATCGTCGAGTCCACCGGCTTCTTCACCGACGCCACCAAGGCCAAAGCCCATCTCGGAACCACGGTGAAAAAGGTCATCATCTCCGCCCCCGCCACCAACGAGGACCTCACCGTCGTCCTCGGCGTCAACGAGAACAGGTACGACCCCGCGAAGCACAACATCATCTCCAACGCCTCCTGCACCACCAACTGTCTCGCCCCCGTCGTCAAGGTCCTTCACGAGGCCTTCACCATCCAGTCCGGCATCATGACCACCATCCACTCCTACACCAACGATCAGGTCATCCTCGACACCCCCCACAAAGACCTCCGCCGCGCCCGCGCCGCCGCCCTCTCCATGATCCCGAGCTCCACCGGCGCCGCCAAGGCCCTCAAGCTCGTCATCCCCGAGATGGACGGCAAGCTCGACGGCTTCGCCATCCGCGTCCCCACCCCCAACGTCTCCGTCGTCGACCTCACTTTCGTCGCCGAAAAGCCCATCTCCGTCTCCGGCATCAACCAGGCCCTCAAGTCAGCCGCCGACGGCCCTCTCAAGCCCTTCCTCGGCTTCACCGAAGAAGAGCTCGTCTCCTCCGACTTCAAAGGCAACCCCCTCTCCTCGGTCGTCGACTCCAAACTCACCAAGGTCGTCGGCCAGACCGGCAAGGTCATCTCCTGGTACGACAACGAGTGGGGTTACTCCAACCGCGTCAAAGACCTCATCTCCTTCCTCGTCGAAAAGGGCCTCTGATCCTGTGAACCGGGAGGTCTCTCGATTCGAGATCTGGGAGACCTCCAGCCTTCGATTAAAGCGAAGCAGGCTTTTGACTCACAGCCAGTGGCTGCTACTTAGTAATCGTGGTTAGGTAAAAGGAAGCCAGCCAATGGACAAGACCGTCCGAAAGCTCGCGTCGTAACAGGAAGCCAAAGGCTTCGTCCGGCACCGCCGACGATAACAGCTCATCGCTCACAATCGGGGCCTAACAATATGTCTGCTGCGGCGGCGATAATGTCTAAACCCGGCCCCGACCACCCGCTCAAGTCCAGTAAAGAATCCGGCACATCGGCAACAGCTCCCCGATCGTCTCCTCAAACCACCCCCGCATCTCCCCCATCGAGTCCTTCGGGTAGACATACTTAAATCCACCGAACTTCGTCCGCTTCTCCGTCCGCGCCTCCTCCCGCATGTCCAGCGTCGTCTTCGGATACCACCCCATCAACACCTCCTTCGACCCCGGCGTAAACCGGTGCGTGATCAGTTCCGCCGTCAGGTCAACCCCCTCCACCCCGCGAAGCGCCTCCGCCACCGCCCCGAACAAGCCCTTGTACTCCTCCGTCCAGTTCGCCACCGGCATAATCGGAGCCACCGTCAGCCCCACTGGATACCCCGCACTTGCCATCGCCCGCAACGCCTTCAGCCTCTGCCCCACACTCGCAGTTCCGCCCTCAAAATCCCGGCTCACGCTCGCCGCGTTCACTGAAAACCGCACCCTCGTCCGCCCCTTGTGCTGAAGCGAAAGCAGCCGCCCCACCGCGTCGAACTTCGTCGTCCACCGCAGCTGAACATCCGCATCCCACTCCCCAAAAAACCGGATCGACTCCGCAAGCGCCCCCGTTAGGTGCTCAATCCCCAGCGGATCCGTGTAGCACGATGCCTCAAACGTCGTTCCCTCCCCCGCTCGCGTCCGCGACCGCGACGTCACCCGCCCAGCACCCGCATACGGACGCAAGCCCTCCAGAATTTCGGGCAGATTCGCATACGCCCGCGTCACCGGCGGCCCGCTCAACGAGCCCGCCAGGTAGCAATACTGGCAGTGCGCCGGACACCCCTGCGCAAGATGAAACTGCCAGTCAGCCGATGGCGGAATCGGCTGCAGCTTCCTCTGCCCCGGCGGTGAAACCACGATTGCAAACGTCGTCTTCGCCAGCGCATAGCTCTCTCGCTCCGTCCCCCCCGCAAAGCTCGTCAGCCTATTGCTCGGCAGCCGGATCACCTCCGCCCCAAACGACGTCGCCCGCTCCAGCATCGCCCGCCCATGCGCCAACGCCAACGCATCCGGCGTAATCAACACCCGCCGAGGCCGCCACAGCTTGCCTTCGACTATTGCGCCTCCACCAGTCTCCTGAGCGTCAGGCCCTGCTCCAATCCCATCCGTCAGCGGAGATAACGTCACCATACGCAATTAGATTGCCCGCCCCGCCGTCCCGATGTAACACCGCGCCCCTCTCCCTGCGCCACCACCTTCGTCACCTCAAAAGCTCCGGCCCTCAACCCACCCCCGATCAATTTGCGATCTCCTCTTGGCCCCCCGGCATCCAACTCCCATGCCCCAACGCCAGAACATCGCCGGCACCTCCCCCTACGAGCCCATCATCGGCTTCTCCCGAGCCGTCCGCGTCGGCCCTCACGTCTACGTCTCCGGAACCGGCCCCGTCGATGCCGACAACGCCGACCCCGCCACCCAGACGGACCAGATCCTCACCATCATCGCCGCCGCCCTCAAAGAGGCCGGCTCCTCGATCGAGCACGTCGTCCGCACCCGCGTCTATCTCACCCGCGTCGAAGACTGGGAAGAGGTCAGTCGCATCTACGGCAAATTCTTCTCCATCACCCGCCCGGCCGCCACCATGGTCATCGTCGCCGCCCTCCTCAATCCCACCTGGCGCGTCGAGATCGAAGCCGACGCCCACATCCCCGACTAGTCCCCTATCTGCCCCGCCTACCCCCCAACCAGCACTGCTATCCTCTACCTGTGGCCGACCTCACCTTCTCCCAACCCGCGCGCCGCAACTTCCTCCTCCCCATCCTGCTCGCCCTGGCCGTGCTCTTCGCCGCCATCTTCGCTGTCCTGCGCCTCACCCCCCACACCACCGCCGAGGTCGTCGTCACCCACACCTCCCTCTTCCCCTCCCACGTCATCTTCAAGTCCGACTCCATGGTCCTCCACAGCGATCAGGCTCAGGACGACCTCTACCTCCTCACCACCCTTCGCATCACCAACCACCTCCGCCTCCCGCTCTTCCTCAAGGACTTCAACGCCTCCCTCATCCCCGCACCGGACTCCGGCACCCTCCCTATCACCACCAACGCCGTTGAAAAGCCCGATCTCGTCCCCCTCTTCAGCACCTTTCCCGCTTTGAGGAAGCTCGCCGCCGCCCAGGGCGCCCAGCCGCTCTTCCGCGATACCAAAATCGATCCCGGCCAGACCGCTGAAGGCTACATCGTCCTCCACTTTCCCGGAACCGAGGCCCTCTGGGACAATCGCGGAGACGCAACCATCTCCATCGACCTCTACCACCAGCCATCTCTAACCGTCACCATCCCCAAGACCAAGAACGCAACTCCCTCAACCTCCCCACCAGCGTCAAATCCCCGACACCCGTAGCCCGTCTCCCACGCTGTTCCTGTCCTTCCTGTTCCTGTCCTTCCTGTTCTGTCCTTCTGTTCTGTCCTTCTGTTTCTGTCCTTCCTGTTCTGTCCTTCTGTTCTGTCCTTCTGTTCCTGTCCTTCTGTTTAGTCCTTCCTGTCCCTAAAACACCCATGACCCGCCGCCGCTTCATCGCCGACACCTGGACCTCCACCTCCGCCACCCTCACCGGCGACCAGGCCGCCCATCTCGCCCGCGTCCTCCGCGCCCAGCCCGGCCAGATCATAGACATCGTCGCCGGCGGCTTCCTCCACCGCGCCGAGATCACCCGCATCGCCTCGCCCACCCCCAACTCCTCGGAGGAGGTCCACCTCCTGCTCCACGAGGAGCTCGAGTCCGACACCGCCCTTCCCCTCCATCTCCTCATCGCCATCTTCAAGTTCGATCACCTCGAGTGGGCCATCGAGAAGGCCACCGAACTCGGCGTCGCAAGGATCACCCCCATCCTCGCCCGCCGCACCGAAAAACACCTCGCCCAGGCCGCCCTCGCCCGTGTCGCCCGCTGGCGCCGCATCGCCCTCGAAGCCTCCAAGCAGTCCCGCCGCACCTCCATCCCCAGCATCGCCGATCCCACCCCCCTTACCTTAGCCTTGGCCGCAGAGCAAAGCCCCACCCGCATCCTCCTCAGCGAACTCGACCAGTCCACCCCCCTCCTCACCGTCCTTACAAAGGCCAAACCCGATGTTTCCGCCCGGGTGCCCCATTCATCGCAGCCTCACGGCGATGGGTGGGAGGTAGAAAGCCCCTCCCCCGAGACCACCCACGCCCTCGCCATAGGCCCTGAAGGCGGCTGGACCCCAGAAGAGATGCAGCTCTTCCTCGACCACATCTGGCAACCCGTCACCCTTGGCCCCCGCATCCTCCGCGCCGAAACCGCCGCCATCGCCGCCATCGCCATAGCCAGCGCCCACCTCACCTGAACCTTCAACACCATCTTGGTGTCATCCTGACCCTGAGCGAAGCCGAAGGCGAACGGACCCGCTTCTCCCCCGCACCAGCCCGCGCCCGCCCGCTCACGCACTTGCCTTCACTCGACGTTGGCGCCCACAAACAGCAAAGGCCCGGACCGCAGCCGGGCCTCGCCGTCACAAGCCACCCCTACGTGAACATCTCCTTCACCTTGTCCATCAGCCCCCGCGAGTGCGGCACATTCTCCACCGTCATCGTCTCCGCCAGCTGCCGCATCAGCTCCTTCTGCTGCCGCGTCATCTTGCTCGGCGTCTCCACCCGCACCTCCACGATCAAATCGCCCTTCCCGCGCTCATTCAGGTGCGGAACCCCCTTGCCCCGCAGCTTGAACTCCCGCCCGCTCTGCGTTCCCTCCGGCACCTTGATCGACTCCAAACCTTCAAGCGTCTGGATATCCACCTCCGTGCCCAGCGACGCCTGCGGAAAGCTGATCGGCAGCACGCAGTGCAGATCGTCCCCATCGCGCTCAAAGAACTTGTGCGCCTTCACATTCAGCACCACGTAGAGATCGCCCGCTGGCCCCCCGAACTTTCCGGCCTCGCCCTCGCCCCCATACCGTATCCGCGTGTCCTGCTCCACACCCGCCGGCACCTTCACCCGGATTATGTGCTCCGCCTGCACCCGCGTCTCTCCCCGGCATACCTGGCACGGGTCGACAATCAGCGTCCCCGTCCCCTGGCATACCGAGCACGTCCGCGCCACCGAAAAGAAGCCCTGCTGGAACCTCTGCTGCCCACGCCCGCCGCACTGCGTGCACGTCACCGGAGCCTTCCCCCGCGCCGCACCCGTCCCCTTGCACTCGCCGCAGGTATCCAGCCGCCGGACCGTGATCTCCCTCTCCTTGCCGAACACCGCCTCCTCGAACTCAAGCGTGAGATCGTAGCGCACATCGCGCCCCCGCTGCACTCTGGACGCTCGCCGGCCGCCGCCACCACCCCGGCTGAACATCTCCCCAAATAAATCCCCGAAGATGTCCCCCAGATCCTGGGGATTGCCGCTGAAGCCACCCCCGCCGAAAGGCCCGCCCGCACCCGCGCCGCCGCCGTTGAACGCCGCATGACCATACCGGTCGTATGCCGCCCGCTTCTCCGGATCGCTCAACACCCCGTACGCCTCGCTGCAGGCCTTGAACTGTTCCTCGGCCTGGGGATTGTTCGGGTTCCGATCCGGGTGGTACTGCATCGCCAGCTTCCGGTAAGCCGTCTTCAGCTCCGCGTCATCCGCATCCCGCGAAACACTCAATACCTCGTAAAAATCGATCTTGGTCACGTTTGCCGTCGCACTCATCTCTTAATCTCTCAAGCCCTTGCTTCCACTTGCTTTTCTGCCTTGCACTTCTGCTCTTCGCCTTGCTCTTCCGCCTTTTGCCTTGCACTTCTGCTCTTCGCCTTGCTCTTCCGCCTTTTGCCTTGCCCTTCCGCCCTTTGCCTTGCACTTCTGCTCTTCGCCTTACTCTTTTGCCCTTCTTGTTGTCTTGCCCTTCTGCTCTTCGCCTCACTCTTCTGCCTTCTTGCTGTCATTCCGCAGCGAAGCTGCGAAATCTGCTTCTCTACCCAAAACCCCTACTCGTTCACCTGGTCCACATTGCTCGCAATCCTCACCAGCGCCGGCCGCAGCAGCTTCTCGCGAAGCTTGTACCCGCGCCGAATCTCCTCAAGCACCTGATGGTCTGGAAACTCCTTCGTCTCAATGCTCCCCAACGCCTCATGGACGCGCGGGTCGAACTGTGTCCCGACCGTCTCCACCGGCTGAACATTCAACCCGCGCAACCCATCCTCCATCTGCTTCACAATCATCTCCACGCCCGATTTCAGCTGCTCTGCCGAGCCCTCCGCCTTCAACGCCAGGTTGAAGTTGTCCATCACTCCGAGAAACGGCTCCACCGCGTTCTGGATGGCGTAATCCCGCGCATCCTGACGCTCCTTCGCCTCCCTCTTCCGCGCATTGTCGAACTCCGCCTGCAGCCGCGCCAACCGGTCCCTCAACTGATCACGCTCCCCCTTCACCTGCTCCATCTCCAGCTGGGCCGCGTCGCTGGTTGCCGCGCCCGCATAGGTCGGCTCCTCCGTCTCTCCGCCACCCGCCACAATCTCCGGCTCCCGCATCTCCCGCTCCTCAATTCCATCCGCCATCATCTCGTCCTGCATAGTCCCATCACTCCTCATCGCATCTCCCCTTCTATTGTTGCCTATCCCCGCCCATCGCGCGACCTTCTCCCACTGCGTCTCCATCGGCACTCCATCCGCAAACCTGAGCCAGTTCCAGAACCAAATCCGCCCGGCCGTAACCAGTCGCCTCAGCCTCGCTGCTCATTGGATGTCTCACAGCGCCTCGCGATACAAACCCGGCGCCCAACCCAACGCATCGCACCCGGCCCGGCCTCCTGCTCTGCCCTGCCGGTGCTCAACCCTCCGGATGCAGCATCCGGTCAAAGGCTCCCGCGATATAGCTCACCGCATTCATCGTCCTCTCATAGTCGATCCGCTTCGTCCCGATCACGCCCACCGTCCCCCTCTGCTCCCCTCCCACCCGCGCCGGCGCCGCAATCAGCACCAGCCCCGCCATCTCCGGAGCCTGCTCCTCCAAATCGAACACCACCCGCACACTCTGCTGCTTCGCGTCGATGTACGCGTTCAGCAGCTCCACCAGCCGCTGCTTCGCCTCGAGCGCCGCCAGCACCTCCCGTATCCTCTCCCGATCCGCCTCGTTGGCCACCCCCATCACCAGGTTCCCAACACCCCCCACATACACCGTCTGCGACCTCGTCTCCGGAACCGCTCCCGCCCATAGCTGCTCCGCCGCCTCCAGCATCCGCTGGTATTCGCTTCGCTCCTGCTCGACCCGCCGGGCAATCTCCGCCCGTACCCGCTCCACACTCCATCCCCGAAAACTCTCATTCAGAAACGCCCCCGCCGCCTCCAGCTCCCTCCCTTCAAAATCCCGACCGAGCGCCAGCACCCGGTCCCGCACCATCCCGCTCTTCGTCACCACCACCGCCAGCACCCGCCCTGGGGACAGTCGCGAAAAATGCACATGCTCCAGCAAATCACCATCCGCTACCGTCGCAATCGCCACGCCGACACCACTCGAAAGCGTCGCTAAAACATGGCTCGTCCGCTCCAGCAGCGCCTCCGTCCCCGCTACGCCCGCGAACCGGGAGTCGATCTCTCTTCGCGACCGCGCCGGAAGTCCTTTGTTCTTCGTAGCTTGCCCGCCACTCAGATCGTCCACATACATCCGAAACGCCCGCGCCGTCGGCACCCGCCCCGCCGAGGTGTGCGGCTGCTCCAGTAACCCAGCATCCGCCAGCGCCGCCATCTCGTTCCGCACCGTCGCCGAACTCATCCCTCCCCCATCGCTCCCCAGGCGCGCTATCGTCGCCGAGCCAACTGGCTCTCCCGTCTCGACATAGCTCTCGATGATGGCGGCCAGGATGGCCCTTTGCCGCGCCGTGACTCGCTCCGCGTCCGCCATGCCGCTAACCTCCGTCAAGCTCATCCGCTGCAAACCTCAGCGGATCCCGCTCACTTAGTCTAACGAAGCCGTCAACCCCCTACTCAATCTCAAGCACACCCCCGCCCTGCGCTGCCACCCGCTCCGCCGCCAAAACCACCTTCCTCGCCACCGCGTAGAACCCCGCCCCCGAGTCGCTCTCCGGCCCGGCCAGCGACACCGGCATCCCTCTGTCCCCGCCCTTGCGAATCGACGGATCCAGCTCCAGCGATCCCAGAAACTCCACCCCAAACTGCGCCGCCGTACGCTCCGCCCCACCCGTCGAGAAGATGTCTATCTCCTCCCCGCAGTGCGGACAGTGAAACGTACTCATATTCTCCACAATCCCCAGCACCTCCACCCGCACCTGGTGAAACATCTCAAGCGCTTTCCGCGCATCCTCGAGCGCCACATCGCTTGGCGTCGACACCACCACCGCTCCCGTCAGCGGCACCGTCTGCACCAGCGAAATCACCACATCCCCCGTCCCCGGCGGCAGGTCCACTATCAAAAAATCCAGCTCCCCCCACTCCACCTGCATCAGGAACTGCCGGATGATCTGGTGCAGCATGGGTCCCCGCATCATCATCGGCTTGTCGCCCGGAGAGATCAGCCCCACCGAGATGAACTTCACCCCGTGCGCCAGAATCGGCTCGATCCGGTTCTCCCCCACCACGTTCGGCTGCCGGCTCACCCCCAGCATCGTCGGCACATTCGGCCCATAAATATCCGCGTCGATCAGCCCGACCTTATAGCCGAGCTTGCCCAGCGCCACGGACAGGTTCACCGCAACCGTCGTCTTGCCCACCCCGCCCTTGCCGCTGCCCACCGCAATCACATACTGCACACCCGGCAAAGGCTGTGGCCCCGCTCCCGCTCCCATATGTCCCATAACTCTCCTCTAAAAACTCAACCCACTCAGCCTTACCTTCAACGCCAGGCCTTCCTTCAACTCGCTCAGCCTTACCATTCAACTCGCTCAGCCTTACCATTCAACTCACTCAGCCTTACGAGTCAACTCACTCAGCCCTTTTTGGTTGTCATTCCGCAGCGCAGCGAAGGAATCTGCTTCTCTACCCCAAACTCTCCATCGGATGTGGCCTCGCTTTGCCTTGCTCTTCCCTGAACAGCCGTCACACATGCCACCCGTCCCCCAGCGCCGCCCGCATCGCCTTTTTCCTTTGGGTCTCGCCCGCGCGCATCTCGCGCCGCCGCCCCGCATCCTCGTACCGCCTCTTCTGGTGCTCCGTCTCCGCCACCACCTGCGGCACCACAATTCCGACACCATCCCGGCCCACCGCCACAAACGTCAGGTACGCCGACGACACATGCCGCAGCCGCTGCTCCCGCACATCCTCCACCATCACCCGAACCCCCACCTCCATGGATGTTCGAAACGCCCGGTTCACGCTCGCCTTCAGGATCAGCAGCTCTCCCAGCTTCACCGGAGCAACAAAATCCAGATGATCCATGCTCGCCGTTACCGTAAACGCTCGCGCATGACGGCTCGCCGCCATCGCTCCCACCAGGTCGATGTACTGCATCAGGCGCCCGCCAAACAGATTCCCAATCGCATTCGTATCCGCCGGCAGCACAATCTCGCTCCGCTCCGACTGCGATTCCACCACCCTCCGCGTCAACGACTCTTCACTCATGCCTCAAGTGTAGTCGTCTCCGCTTGCAACTCCCCTCCCTCGCGCCGCACCCTATCCGCATGGACAAGATCGCAACGCTCTCCGAAATCCTCAAGCACAACCCAACCGACGCCTTCGCCCGTTACGGCCTCGCCATGGCCTACGCCGCCGAAGGTCGGAACGAGCAGGCCCTCGCCGAGTACGACACCATCCTCCAGCAAACCCCCGACTACGTCCCCGCCTACCAGATGTCCGCACAGCTCCTCCTGAAACTCTCCCGCACCGAAGAGGCCCGCACCCGTCTCGAGTCCGGCCTCAGCGCCGCGAGGCGCATCGGCAACGCCCACGCCCAGTCCGAGCTGCAAGCCATGTTCGACGACCTCGGCGCATAATCTTCAACAACCATGCTTCTAACGCTTAGTTGGCAGCAAATCGCTCTACGTCTGGCCCTCGCCTCCATAGCCAGCTTCGTCATCGGACTCGACCGCGACCGTCACGGCAAGACCGCAGGCATGCGTACCACCATGCTCGTCTGTCTTGCCGCCACGCTTGCGATGATTGAGGCCAACCTCCTCATCACCACCGCCGGAAAGACGCCCTCCTCTTTTATTCAACTCGATGTCATGCGGCTCCCGCTGGCATCCTCTCCGGCATCGGCTTTATCGGCGCTGGCGCTATCGTTCGACATGGAGAGCTTGTCCGCGGTCTCACCACGGCGGCTACCCTCTGGATCGTCACCGTCCTCGGCCTCCTCTTCGGCGCCGGTCTGCTCCGCCTAGGCGTCTCCGCCAGCATCCTCACGATCGTCATACTTTAGCTTCTGAAAGCACTCGAAGATCACATACCCTCGGTCCGCAACGGAACCCTCTTCATCGAGTTCGCGGACACGGAAGCAGGGACGACAACAGAGCAGTCACTCCGCCAGACCCTCCACAACGCCGACTTCCACATCACCTCTTGGACCGCCACCTTCGCCAACTCCAGGCTCTATAAACTCGATTGCGGTGTCCGCTGGATGCGCAAAGGCCACCACCAGCCATCGACGCCCGAGGCAATAGAGCAACTCGCTGCCGCCTCTGACGTCAAGCACCTCAAGTGGAAGTCATAGCCACAAGCCGTTCGGCGTTCGCCCCCGTACGCCTGACAACACGGCCCAAAACATTCAGCCCCACGCACGATCCACCAGCTATGACCCCCCGCCACCTTCGCCGGACATCTATACTTCCCCTATGGCGACCTCAACCCTCCCCGCGACACTCGGCGCTCTCCGCAACAGTGAATACACCCCCCAGCGCGTCGCCCGCAGCGTCAAGGACGAGCTCCGCGACAACCTCATCGCCCGCCTTCGCACCAACGGCGCTAGCGGCGATCCCCTCTTCCCCGGCATCGTCGGCTACGAGGACACCGTCATCCCCCAGATCGTCAACGCCGTCCTCTCCCGCCACAACTTCATCCTGCTCGGCCTGCGCGGCCAGGCCAAGTCCCGCATCCTCCGCGCCCTCACCACCTTGCTCGATCCGCATACCCCCTACATCGCCGGCTCCGAGCTTCGTGACAACCCCTACTCTCCCCTCAGCCGGTACTCCCGCGACCTCATCGCTCGTATGGGAGAAGACACGCCCATAGCGTGGCTTCAGCCGGATGCCCGTTACGTCGAAAAGCTCGCCACCCCCGACGTCACTGTGGCCGACCTCGTCGGCGACGTCGATCCCATCAAGGCCGCCCGCTCCGGCCAGGAGCTCGGCTCCGAACTCACCATGCACTACGGCCTCCTCCCCCGCGCCAATCGCGGCATCTTCGCCATCAACGAACTCCCCGATCTCGCTGGCAAGATCCAGGTCGCGCTCTTCAACATCATGCAGGAGGGCGACATCCAGATTAAGGGCTACCCCGTCCGCCTCCCCCTCGACGTCGCCATCGTCTTCTCCGCCAATCCCGAGGACTACACCGCCCGCGGAAAAATCGTTACCCCGCTCAAGGACCGCATCGGCTCCGAGATCCGCACCCACTACCCCGAGTCCATCGACGACGCCATCGCCATCACCGAGCAGGAGGCCTGGACCGCACGCAGCTATGCCGCCGACAACCAGACCATTCAGCACATCGAGATCCCTCACTACATCCGTCAAATCGTCGAGCAGGTCGCCTTCGCCGCCCGCGAGGATAAAAAAGTCGATAAGCGCTCCGGCGTCTCGCAGCGCCTTCCTATCTCCACCATGGAGCTCGTCGTCTCAAACGCCGAACGCCGTGCCTTCACCCACGGAGAGAGCACCGTCGTCCCCCGGGTCGGCGACATCTACGCCGCCCTCCCCGGCATCACCGGCAAGATCGAACTCGAGTACGAGGGCGAGATGCGCGGGGCCGACACCGTCATCCGCGAAATCATCCGCGCCAGCGTCGCCGGCATCTTCGATGGGTACTTCGCAGAAACCAATACCCAGCAGATCGAACAATGGTTCAACCTCGGCGGAACCGTCCAGCTCAATGACGCCCAACCCGCCGCCGCCTCCCTCGTAGAGCTGAAACAAATCCAGGGCCTCTTCGAAAAACTCTCACCGTTACAAATCAACGCGAAGTCCGCACCCGAGGTCGCCGTCAGCGCCGCCGAGTTCCTCCTCGAAGGCATGCACGCCCACAAACGCATCAGCCGCAACGAGGAGCGCAGCTTTTCCGCCGGAGAAAAGAAGTCCCGCAACGATCAGGCCGCCCAATACGCCGAACGCATGCGCGAACGCGAAATCGAACGCGAAGACCTCGCCACGAAGAGCCGTACCCGCCGGGGCTTTAACTAAAGCTAACCCTTCTATAGCGGTTATCGTGCGTGCCGACGGATTACTCCACGGCCCACAGAGGCATCGCTTCAGCGTCTTGGGTCTGGTTGTGCCGGATCTCGCGGGCTTCGTTGTGCTCATCGAGCACGAACATCGCGATTTCATTGCGGGAGCCACCGCCTTCCCGTAGACATGCTCGTATCATGAGGAATCATGATCCTGGAAGAACCCTCCTTTTCGCACGCCACTCTGTCCGAGATCTACCAACAGCCATCCGCGCTTGCGGACACGTTCGCCGCGTACACCACAAGCGGCACGCTTCACGAGGCTGCCTGGTCCCCAATCTCCGCGGCTCTCAAAGAGAAAGATCGTCTCATCATTGCGGCGAGCGGATCGAGCCGCCACGCCGGCCTGCTCGGGGAGATCATGATGGAAGAGCTCTCGGGAATCGCTGTCGATGTCGAGTACGCCAGCGAGTATGTCTACCGACGGCGGGATTCTGTCCTGACTCCGGCGGTGCTGGTGATCTCGCAGTCGGGGGAGACCGCGGACACGCTCGCCGCACTGCGCGAGGCCAAGCTCCGCGGCGAGGCGTCGATCTCCATGACCAACGTCCCCGAATCCTCCATGACCCGTGAGGGGGACGTATCCCTTGTGACCCGGGCGGGCAAAGAGGTCGCGATTGCAGCGACCAAGAGCTTCGTGACCCAACTCAGCCTGCTGTATTTTATGGCTGTTCGACTGGGAGACGACCGGGGGCGCCTTTCGGAGGAGCAAGTTGCCGAGCACCTTGCCGGACTCGCCACCCTGCCTTCTCTCATCGAACGATCTCTGCCCGGCTGGGAGCACGAGATGAATCGCATCGCGGAGAGCTTTCGCAGGGCCGAGGCGTTTCTCTTCGTGGGACGCGGTCTGCACTACCCCATCGCCCGGGAAGGCGCACTGAAGCTGAAAGAGATGTCGTATCTCCATGCCGAGGCTTACCCGTCCGGCGAGCTGAAGCACGGTCCTAATGCCCTGCTTGGGCCCGGATCGCCCCTGGTCGTTCTTGCCACGCAGGACAGGAACGACCCGATGTCCATGGTGCGATATAACAAAACCGTTCAACTTTTGCGCGATATCGCAGACCAGGGGAGCCACATCCTGGGCATTGCGACGGAAGGTGACACCCAGATCGCGCAGCTCTGTACCAGCTGCGTCTACGTTCCCGCCGTCCAGGAGTTTCTCCTCCCTTTTCTGGAGATCGTGCCACTTCAGCTCTTTGCCTACTTCATGTCCGTGCAGCGCGGCAACGATGTAGACCGGCCACGCAACCTGGTAAAAGCTGTGGTTGTGGAATGATCACTCCACGTTTTCCCGGTGAGCCAGGACGGCCCTCCATCGAAGGGTTGACTCCGCTCCCCATCCGATCGCGGATGACATCGGCTACCGGCGCGAGTAGCGTGATGTAGATCTCTGAAACGGCGACGGCCTCACGGGTGTGTTTTATCAGTGTAGGCATCTGGCCTCCTGTTTGGCTTCGATGTAGTTCGATCGGTTCAGAATCGCGCGATCAAAACTCATGCAAGCGTTGCCCACGCCCAAAGAAGAACCAAGTGACAGCAGAAGCGACGCAAGACATCAGAGCTGACACGAGAACCTCCGCAGCCTTGCCGTGGAAGAGCCTCACTGCGTGCTGCGCGCCGGTCTTGCCTCTGACTTTTCTGGTCTTGCCTCTGGCTTTTCTGGCGGGGTGCCGCTCCAAAGACAGCCTGCCTGCGACCTCTTCGAAAATCTACGCCCGGTACGTCTCAGCCTTCTACACCGGCCTGGCTGCGTTGCAGGTCGGCGACGATGTCCGTGCCGAGAGCAGCCTTGCTGAAGCGACGCAGCTTGCCCCGGGGGAGCCGGCGGGATGGGTGAACTGGGGTGTTCTGGCGCTGCGTCAGCGCAGCTTCGATGCGGCAGCGGAGCGGCTCCGCAAGGCACAGAAGCTTGCCCCTCAGAGTGATGTGATCGATTACCTGCAGGGCCTTCTTGAAAGCAATCGCGGCGACGCGGGTGCAGCTATCGCGGACCTACGTGAAGCGGTCCGTCTAAACCCGAAGAATCTCCGAGCCATTTACCTGCTCGCCTCCGAAACGGAGCGACAGGGAGACGCAAACAGCGAAGCGGCTTTTCAGCAGTTGACGGAACAGATCCTCGCGGTCGAGCCGGAGAACACGGCCGCCCTGGTCGAGTTGAGCCGGATTGCTGCGAAGCGAGGCGACAGCCGCGTTCTCCAAACGACGATCGCGCAACTGAGAGCACATGCTAACGGCTGGCCCGCCGAGGCCACTCAGCAACTCAGTCAGTTGGAGACGGCAGCTTCGGGTGCGGACCCGCGTTCCGCAGCCACACGTTCCACCTTTCTCCGCAATGTGTTAATGCGAGTTCCCGAGTTTCGCGCCAGCCTTGAGCGACTCAAAGCTCAGCCCGGAGAAGACGCGGAGCCTGTCTCGCGATTCTTCCTGCTGCAGAATCTACCCAACCGGCCCGCTTCTCCGGACGTCGCCATGAGCTTTGTCGGCCAGGGCGTCGCGGGTTTGAAGAGTTCGGGATGGGGCTGGATCGGCGCCATCTCGATCGACGGTTCGGGCGCCCCAGCGATCGCGGTTGCAAATGGACATGAGGTTCGCCTCACCACCGGAGCGGGTCTACCGTTTCCGGGTGGAGCCTCCCAGGCAGCGCCTTCGCCCGAGGGCGTGTTGGCCGTCGACTTCAACTACGATTTCAAAACCGACCTGGTGCTCGCGGGCGCGGGAGGAGTCCGTCTCTTCCGGCAGGAGAGGCCGGACGCCTTCACCGACGTGACCTCGTCCACAAAACTGCCGCGGAGCGTGGCCGATTCCCCTTACACCGGGGCCTGGGCAGTTGATATCGAGGCGGATGGCGACCTCGACCTGGTGCTCGGATCAAAGGTTGGCCTGGCGACTGTTCTCAGAAACAATGGAGACGGGAGCTTTGACGTGATACGCCCTTTCACGGACGTCTCCGGCATACGCCAGTTCGTCTGGGTCGATCTCAACGGCGACGGCAACCCCGATGCCACGCTCATCGATGGAAGCGGCCGGCTCCGCGTGTTTCTGAACCAAAGATCCGGCAGATTTCGTGAGTCTCCACTCCCAGCCGGCTTCCGCGATGTCCGGGCCATCACCTCCGCGGACGTGGATAGCGGCGGCCTGCTGAGCCTCATCGTTGTTCAGGCAAATGGCGAACTCGACCGCGTCCGCTATCAACGGGCGCTTGGATCCTGGCAGGCAAAGCAAGTAGCGAGGTTGCCTGAAGGCTCAAGCCTGCTTGCCAACGAGGTTCGCCTCCACGCGGCCGACCTGGACAACAATGGCGCTGTCGATCTCATTCTGGCGAACGTCGCCGCACCGGCGGCCAACCCGTCCAGCCCCGCCGTGTGGCTGCAGGATGGAAACGCTGAGTTCAATCTTCTTAAGCAGGCTGTGAGCCTTCCCAACGTCTTCGACCTGGCCGATGTGAACGGCAGTGGAAGGCTCGATCTGTTGGCGATCGGTTCGGATGGAAGCGCGATCGAAGCGGTCAATCAAGGCGCAAAAAACTATCACTGGCAGACCATTCGGCCTCGCGCACGACAGGCTACCGGGGATCAGCGCATCAACTCCTTCGGTATCGGAGGAGAGATCGAGGTCCGGTCGGGCCTCCTCGTGCAGAAGCAGCCGATCACTCGTCCGGAGCTCCACTTCGGCCTGGGCGAACAGGCCTCCGCTGACGTCGCCCGTATCACCTGGCCGAATGGATCCGTGCGTGCGGAGTTCGGCTTGAAGAGCAATCAACAGATCGTGACCGAGCAGCGACTCAAGGGATCGTGTCCGTTTCTGTTCGCCTGGAACGGACGCCGGATGGAGTTCGTCAAAGACTCAGTTCCGTGGGGCTCGGCGATCGGCCTCCGCATCAACGCTCTCGGGACAGCCAGGGTGGAAGCGACCGAGGAGTGGTACAAGATCGGGCGAGACGAGCTTCGGGCTCGCGATGGCTTCTATGATCTCCGCATCACAGGAGAGCTCTGGGAGTCGTTCTACTACGACCATCTCTCGCTGATCGCGGTCGATCACCCCGCCGGAACCGAGGTGTTCACGGATGAGCGTTTTGACGTTCCTCCGGTGAAGCTGGCGATCACGGCCGTTGGAACGCCGCAGCCGATCGCGCGCGCCGTCGACGATAACGGCCAGGACGTCACGGCCACTCTCGCGGCCTTGGATGGGAAGTATCTCGATACCTTTGGCCGCGGGCAGTATCAGGGCGTCACGCGCGATCACTTCGTTGAGGTGGATCTCGGGGACGGGGCGCCCTCCGCAGGTCCGCTGTGGCTGATCGCCAAGGGCTGGCTGCATCCTTCGGATTCCTCGGTGAACATCGCAATGAGCCAGGGCCGGCACGACCGTCCCCGATGGCTGAGTCTCGAAGTTCCCGATGGGCACGGCGGCTGGAAGGTGGCGCGGCCCAACCTCGGCTTTCCGGCAGGACGGAAAAAGATCTGCCTCATCGATCTCACCGATGTCTTTGTCCCGGGAACCCCGCGGCGACTCCGCCTCCGAACCAATCTCGAGGTGTTCTGGGATTCGATTGAATGGGCCCCAGGGCTTCCCTCAACCAGGCTCGTCACGGCCTCTCTCGATCCGGCGATGGCCGACCTTCACTACCGGGGATTCTCGACCATCGATCAGGCGAACCCCTCGTCGCCTGAGATTCCGGACTACAACCACCTGTCCGGTACGGCTCAACGCTGGAGAGATCTCGCCGGCTACTACACCCGGTTCGGAGATGTTCGAGAGCTCCTCAAATCAGTGGACGACCGGTACGTCATCATGAACGCTGGAGACGAGCTGGCGCTGCGCTTCCCCGCCCCACCGCCACCGCCTGCGGGCTGGGTCCGCGACTTTGTCATCTCGGGCGACGGCTGGATCAAGGATGGCGACTACAACTCGAGCTACTCGCAGACCGTACTGCCTTACCCCTATCACAAACGCAAAGTCTATGACACGCCTCCGGGCAGCCTTGAAGACGATTGGGTGTACCGGAACCACAAGCAGGATTGGCAGACCTATCACACCCGCTACATCACACCCGATCACTTCGAGAGTGGGTTGAGGAGCATGGAAGCACGATGAAGCATACAGGGGCAGCACGTCTCGCGCTGGGCGTCTTTTTTCTCGGGCTCCTGGCAACTCCGATCCTCATCAAGAGAGTGTCGTCGGCCCACGCCGCCTCTGGGAGGAGCGCCCTTGACGCGAGCGCCTCGATTGCCCGCCACGGCTTTCATCTCGAGGAGGTCGCTGAGAGATCCGGTATCCACTTCGTCCATCAAGCGCCCGAGCTCGATCCAAAGCTCGCACTGATCATGCCGCAGGTCGCCTCCATGGGCGCCTCCGTCTCCATCGTCGATTTCGACCGCGATGGGTGGCCGGATATCTACGTCACCAACAGCGCCTTTGGAAGCAGGAACGCGCTCTATCGCAACCTGCATGACGGAACCTTCAAAGACGTCGCTGGCGAGATGGGAGTAGCCGATGTCAATCAGACTGGCACCGGCGTATCCATGGCCGCGGTCTGGGGAGACTACGACAACGATGGCTTCGAGGATCTTCTGCTCGTGAAATGGGGCCGGCCCGAGCTGTTCCATAACGATGGAGGTCACGGGTTCACGCGCGTCAGCGACCTTGCCGGGCTGCCGCCCTGGATCAACGCGAACACCGCCGTGTGGTTCGACTACGACGGCGATGGTCTGCTCGACCTGTTCATCGGCGGCTACTACTCCGAAGACATCGATCTCTGGCACTTGAAGACGACCAGAATCATGCCCGAGAGCTTCGAATATGCGAAGAACGGTGGTCGAAAGTATCTCTTCCACAATCTCGGCAACGGCCGTTTCGAAGAGGTCAGCGCCAAGCTGGGCATCAACAGCCGCCGATGGGCGCTCGCCTCTGCGGCCGCCGACCTGCGGGGCACCGGTCACCCCGATCTCTTTGTCGCGAACGACTACGGCGTGCCGGAGCTCTACCTAAATGATGGAGGCCGTTTCCACGAGACAGGGGAGAAGACCGGCGTGGGCGCCGCTCCCAAGAGCGGAATGAACGTTGCGTTCGGCGACATCTTCAATCAGGGGCGATACGCCGTCTATGTCTCCAATATTTCCGAAGATGGCGTTCTCATACAAGGCAACAACCTATGGGTGCCCAAAGAAGGGACTCGCGGGTCTGAGATCCAATACGAAAACCTTGCCCGAGATATGGGCGTAGAGCTCGGCGGCTGGAGCTTCGGGGCACAGTTCGGCGATCTCAACAACGACGGCACGCTCGACCTCTACCTCACCAACGGATACGTGTCGCTGGATCGCAAACGAAGTTACTGGTACGACTTTTCCAAAGTAGCCGGAGGGAATGCAGCCATCATCGGAGACGCGAAGGACTGGCCCGCAATGGATGGCCGAAGTCTATCCGGATATCAACAGAAACACGTTTGGCTGAACGACGGAGCCGGTAAGTTTGTGGACGTGGCCCAGGCCGTAGGTGTGACGGATATCTTTGACGGGCGCGCCGTGGCTCTCGCGGATCTTTGGAACCGCGGCTCCCTCGATGTTGTGGTTGCAAATCAGCGAGGCCCACTGCTCGTTTACAAGAACACGGTAAACCTCGACAACCAGTGGATCGAGTTTGAGCTCGAAGGAACGGCGAGTAACCGCAGCGGTATCGGGGCGCAGGTAACCCTGCGGTGGAACGGCAGCCAGCAGGTGCAGCAGGTCTCCGGTGGCAGCGGTTTTGCTGCGCAGAACGACAGGAGACTGCACTTCGGCCTGGGCAAAGCACCGCACCTGGAGCAGGCCACGATCCGATGGCCCTCCGGTAAACTCCAGACGCTGAACAGCCTTGTCCCCGGAAAGCTATATCACGTGAGGGAGCCCGCATGAGCCAGCAAACGGTCCGTGTCCTCGCCACCTCGCAAGCAGGTTCTCCAACCCCCTGGAGACGCATCTTCACACTTGAGAATCGTTTCGTTCCACCCCTCTTCATCACCGCCATTCTCCTGGTAGGAGATCTCTCCTTCGGAATCCTGGAGAGTTACAAGAAGACGTTGCTGGCCATCGCCGCCAGCATCCTGACGGAACTCATCCTCGGCCGGATCTTCACCCGCACGTGGCCGCACCTCGCGAGCGCCTACATCAGCGGCATCAGTGTTGGCATTCTGCTTCGCTCGCCCGCCTTCTGGCCTTACGCGCTGTGCAGCGTCATCGCCATCACCTCGAAGTACGTCCTTCGGGTAAAGAACCGCCATATTTGGAACCCGTCGAACTTCGGCATCTGCGTCATCCTCTTCCTCGCGGCAGACTCGGTGACCACGCTCAGCATCCAGTGGGGCAATAGCCTCTGGGCCATGCTGGTCATCTGGTCGCTCGGATCCGTCATCATCTGGCGTCTACGCCGGTTTCACATCTGCGTGACTTACATTCTGTCGTTCCTGGCCTTCGCGTTTCTTCGGGTGTGGTTGACTGGGAGCCCTTGGCAGTCGGAGATAGCGCCGATCACCGGGCCCGAGTACCAGCTGTTCATCTTCTTCATGATCACGGACCCGAAGACGACCGTCCGATCGAAGCGCGGCCAGGTAGTCGTCGCCTTCTTGATCGCCGCCGTCGAGATGGTCCTTCGACTCCGCCAAAACATCTACGCGCCACTCTATGCGCTCTTCCTGGTCGGTCCCATCGCCGTCCTCATCGAAATGTGGCTGAATACACGCCGCCCAGCCTCAATCGATCGTGAGACTGGTGCAACACTCGCCATCCCCTCTGCGCCTCTATAGTTCCCCGCAATAGTTCCCCGCAATATTCCCAAGGATGTCAACATTCATGCCGTTCCGCCACGCTTCAGTTCTTTTACTCGCATCCATCATTGCCACCTATGCCCTCTCCGGCTGCAAGCAGACGTCATCCGAGCATCCAGCCCACGAAACCGCATCGCCCGCCCCCGAGTTACGGACGACATCAGATCCGGCCGCGCCGCGAAGCGCCGAGGCGGCGCCGGCCCGGCCCTCCGGACCCATCCGTTTCACCGATGTGACGCTGGCCTCAGGAATCCACTTCCGCCATCACAGCGGCGCAGCCGGAAAGAAGTACCTTCCAGAAACCATGGGAAGCGGGGTCTGCGTGATCGACTACGATAACGATGGCTGGCAGGACATTCTCTTCGTCAACTCCATGGACTGGCCGGAGCACCACGCGCAGCGGGCCACGGCTGCGCTCTATCACAACAATCGTGACGGCACCTTCACCGACGTCACGGCCATGTCAGGCCTGGCCACCGAGATGTACGGCCTGGGATGCGCGATTGGAGACTTTGACAACGATGGCCGGGACGACATCTACATCACCGCGCTGAATGGGAATCACCTCTTTCGAAATCTTGGAGCCGGAAAATTCGCGGATGTCACATCCAAGGCCGGTGTAAGCAACCCCGGCTTTTCAACCGGCGCCGTCTGGTTCGACTATGACAACGATGGGAAGCTCGACCTCTTTGTCTCCCATTACGTGGATTGGTCGGTGGCCACAGATCAGGTCTGTTCGCTCGATGGAAAGAACAAGTCCTACTGCACCCCCGAAGCCTATAAAGGCCAGAGCTCCGCGCTCTTTCACAACCTCGGCAATGGGAAGTTTGAGGATGTCACCAAGAAGGCCGGGCTCTTCGACCCCACCAGTAAATCGCTGGGCATCGTTCTGCTCGACTTCGATGGCGATGGATGGCTCGACCTGTTCGTGGCCAACGACACTCAGCCAAACAAGCTCTATCGCAACAACCACGACGGCACCTTTACGGAGAGCGCCTTTGCGGCCGGCGTCGCCTTCAGCGAGGAGGGCAAGGCTCGCGCCGGCATGGGCGCCGATTCCATCGACTTCGATGGCTCGGGCAGACCGGGCCTCGTTATCGGAAACTTCATGAACGAAAGCATCGCGCTCTACCGCAACGACGGATCGGGACTTTTTACAGAGAAGGCGATGAGCTCTGGCGTGGGTCCAGCCTCGGCCTCCTCGCTCACCTTCAGCACCCTCTTCTTCGACTACGATCTCGATGGACTACCCGATATCTTCGCTGCGAATGGGCATGTCGCGGACGACGTCAGCGTCGTCCAGCCGACCGTGAAGTATGCGGAACCGCCTCTGCTCTTCCACAACCGTGGTGCTGGCAAGTTCGAGGATGTCTCCGGAAAGGTCGGAGCCGCTCTCCGCCAGCCGGTCGTGGGTCGCGGCGCGGCTTACGCGGATTTCGATCGCGACGGCGATCTGGACCTCATCGTCACCACCTCGAATGGCCCTGCGAAGCTGCTGCGAAACGACAATGGCAATCAGAACGACATGCTTCGCATTAAGGCGGTCGGCGTTCGCTCCAACCGGGATGCCATCGGCGCCAAGATCACGGTCAAGACGCAGCGCGGCATGCGCATCTCGCAGATGGTCAAGACGGGTTCCAGCTATCTCTCACAAAGCGAGTTTCCCTTGACCTTCGGCCTCGGCAGACCTGAAAACGGCAAGCTCGTGAGTGTGGAGATCCTCTGGCCAAATGGGCGCAAGGAGACCCTTGCCGGAGTGACCCCGAATCAGTTCCTCACGCTCCAGGAGGGCAAGGGAATCGTCTCCGCGGAACCCATAGCGTTCATCCGGCCCAAGCCGGAGGTCAAGCCCTAGCCTTGAGAGGCGGCTCTGCGGCCACCGGAAGCTACGCAGTGACTCAGAGCTTCGCCGTCCGCAGTCTCAAGGAATTGGCGATGACGGAAACCGAACTGAAGCTCATAGCCGCTGCGGCAATCATCGGATTCAGCAGCAGGCCGAATGCAGGAAATAGCACGCCGGCCGCAAGAGGAACTCCAACCATGTTGTAGACGAACGCAAAAAATAAATTCTGCCGGATATTTCGCATGGTGGACTGGCTAAGGTGACGGGCGCGAAGAATGCCGCGCAGATCGCCCTTGAGCAGCGTTATCCCGGCAGACTCGATAGCCACGTCGGTACCGGTTCCCATCGCAATACCAACGTCCGCTTGAGCCAGGGCCGGCGCATCGTTGACGCCATCGCCTGCCATCGCCACGATCGAGCCCCTTTGCTGCCGCGCCTTGACGACCTCCGCCTTTCCCTGGGGCAGCACGTCGGCTTCAAACTCGATACCCAGCTTGTCTGCAACCGCTCGAGCGGTGGTCGCATTGTCTCCCGTCACCATCACGATCGTCAGCCCAGCCGCCTTCAGCTCGCGGATCGCCTCTGAAGTTGAGCTCTTGATAGGATCGGAGACCCCGACCACGCCTGCCGCTTTGCCGTCCACAGCAATGAGCATCACCGTTTGGCCGTCGCTTCGCATCTCATCGGCCACGCCGGCGAGCTCCGCCGGATCCACCGAGAGCTCGCGCAACAGTCCCGTATTGCCGACCGCGATCTGCTTTCCGGCGACCGTTCCCGTCACTCCCTTCCCGGTGATCGAATGAAAATCTTGGACATCGGCCAGCGTCAGCCTTCTATCCTCAGCACCTTTCACGATGGCGGCGGCCAGCGGATGTTCGCTCGATCGCTCTAGGCTGGCGACGAGCCGCAGGAGCTCACCTTCGTCGAACCCCGGCTGCGGAACGACTGCGCTCAATGTCGGCTTGCCTTCGGTAAGCGTCCCGGTCTTGTCGACGACCAGGGTATCGACCTTGCCGAACCGCTCCAAAGCCTCAGCGTTGCGGATGAGGATACCCGCCCCGGCCCCGCGTCCGGTGCCGACCATGATCGCCATCGGCGTAGCCAGCCCGAGCGCACACGGACAGGCCACGATGAGGACGGCGACCGCGTTCACCAGGGCATGGGCAATACGAGGCTGCGGACCGGCAAAATACCAAACCAGGAACGTGGCAACCGCTGCAACAATCACAGCCGGAACGAAGAACGCGGCGACGCGATCGGCAAGCCGCTGAATGGGTGCGCGTGTCCGCTGAGCTTCGCTGACCATCTTCACGATCTGTGACAAGAGCGTGTCGGCCCCCACGCGCTCCGCCTTCATCACAAAGCCGCCAGTGCCGTTGACGGTGCCAGCCGTGACCGTCGCACCAGCGCCCTTCTCCACCGGTATAGGTTCTCCGCTCACCATCGATTCATCGACCGAGCTATGGCCCTCCAGCACGACGCCATCCACCGGGATCTTCTCACCGGGCCTTACACGAAGCCGATCCCCTGCCTCCACCCGATCCAGCGAAACGTCCGCTTCGCTCCCCTGCTCGTCCAAACGCCTGGCCATCTTCGGAGCCAGCCCCAGCAGGGCGCGGATGGCGCTGCTGGTCTGGCTGCGGGCGCGCAGCTCCATCACCTGCCCCAGTAAGACGAGCGCGATGATGACGGCGGCCGGCTCGAAGTAAACGGCAATCTGTCCCTCCGGACCTCGAAACGAGGCAGGGAATATCCACGGAGCGAGGGTCGCGGCAATGCTATAGACATAAGCGGTTCCCGTTCCCAAAGCGATCAGTGTGAACATATTGAGGCTGCGATTGACCACGGATTGCCAACCCCGAACCAAGAAAGGCCAGCCGCACCACAGCACCACGGGTGTCGCCAGCGCAAACTCCACCCATGCCCATACCCTTGCCGAGACCAGGTGCTGGAGAGGCATGGAGGGGAGCAGCTCCGAAACCATGAGCACCAGCATCGGGACAGCCAGGCCCACGCTGATCCAGAGACGTCGAATCATGTCCACCAGCTCAGAATTCTTCTCGTCAGCAGTGACCTCGCGAGGTTCAAGCGCCATCCCGCAGATCGGGCAGCTTCCCGGCCCCGGACGCACGATCTCCGGATGCATCGGACAGGTGTATTCCGTGCGGGTCGCCGGTGCGGCCAAAGTCGCTGGTTCTAACGCCATGCCGCATTTCGGGCAACTCCCCGGCCCCTGCTTGCTCACCTCGGGGTCCATCGGACAGATGTACTCCGTCTGCTGCTCCGCTTTGGTCGGCACACTTGCCGAAGCCGTGTCAGACTGCAGATATCGCTCGGGGTCAGACCGGAACTTCGCAGCGCATCCCCGGCTGCAGAAAAAATACCGCGTTCCTCGATGCTCTTCACTAACCGCCGCCTTCGCGGCGTCCACCTCCATTCCGCACACAGGATCGATCGCCGTTCGCATCTCCTGCGGAGCTCTTTCCGCCGCCGCTTCGGGCGGCTTGAGATACCGGTCGGGCCGGCCATCGAACTTGCTCTTGCATCCGGCAGAGCAGAAAAGATACGTCTTCCCCTGGTATTCGCTTCGCCCGGCGGCCTTCGCCGGATCGACGGTCATGCCGCACACCGGGTCCTTTACCCCATCGTTCGGCTTGTCACAGCAGCACATATCGCTTCACCTCATCCTTCTACTGCTGCTGACGCATGGGCCGGCGCGATCTTACAGTTGGCTTCGTCTGCAGGTGCAGTCGAGACATCGGTGCTCCGCGCATGCTCCACAGACCGTAGACAGCTTCTTTGCCACGGCTTGACGCGCTCTATGCAGGCGCACGGAAGCGTTGTTGGGAGAGGTAGCATGCGACCGGGCGAACGCTTGGACCGACGCGCCACCCAGATCGACCTCCTCGATGACCGTGCGGTACTCGCTCTTGAGATCCCGGACCACATCGCCGATGCAGGCGCACACCGTCTGCTGCAGCTCCATCTCGTAGCTCAAGGGCGTCTCGGCGGCCAGCCGATCGTGGGCACTCACACGAGCGGACCGCCTTCGGTAGTGGTCCACAACCGCATGGCGCAGGATGCGATAAAACCACGCGACAGTGCTCTCTGTATCTCGAATCTCCGAGCCACGTTCCATCGCCTTCAGGTAAGCGGACTGGAGGATGTCTTCGGCTGCGGCGGAGTCTTCGACACGAGCCGCGAGAAATCTCAAAAACCGCCCATGTTGCTCCACTACTCGACCCAGCACGTCCTCCTGCTGACCTGCTCCGGCCTCGTCACTTGCTGCGCTCATCCATAGCCTCTCTTGTGATGTACGTGCAGTTTCGTTCCTTGTATCTACTCAACACTGCCGCCTGTTCCTGGCAGGTTGATGGTGGTGGAGGCGCTTCCCGTCGACATCGGCGCTTCAAGCCCTCCGCTCAGGGTGAAGTTCTGCAACGCAACGGCGTTGGCCCAAATATCGTGCAGCGCGGAGAGATATCCGATCTGCAGCTGGAAGAGCGTGCGTTGGGAGACGAGCACCTGGGGGTAGGCGCCAGCCATGCTCTGATATTTCATGAGGTAGAGATCATAGGCCCGCTGGGCACGAGGAATCAGCTGTGTCCTGTACCGCTCGGCTGTGAATCGAGCCGACAGGTACGACTGCGCCAGGGGTTCGGCCGTCCGCTGAAGCGAAAGCTGGGTGCGAGTGACCTCCTGGCGAGCCCGTTGGATCTCAGCTTCGGCCGCATCCACATTCCCCTGGTTGCGGTTCCAGAGCGGTACATTGATGCCGGCGGATGCGAAGCTCTGCGGTCCGGCGGCCTTCACCGGCATCTCCGAAACATGTTCGAAGTTGTATTGCTCACCCACTCGCAGCTGGATGTCAGGCACGGATTCTCGCCTCGCATCTCGAAGCCGGGCTTCGCCGATCGCGACCTCTTGTTGCCTCCTTCTCACGCTTGGGCTGGAGCTCACGATCGCCGCAACTTGCTGCTCGGCGTCAAACTCGGGCGGGGTTTCGAGCGCTCCAGACAAAGGTCTCACCGGTAGCTCCGGCGTTCCCGCAAGCGCCGCTAGAACGCGGAAGTTCTGGATGAACTCGCGCTGAGCGGTGACGAAATCGATCTTCGCCTGCTCCGCTTCAACCTCGGATTGCAGGATGTCAGGAGCATCCGCCTGTCCGACGTTCGCCAGCTGGTGGGCGGTTCCGACCGCATCGAGAGACAAGCCGACTAGCCGCTGTTGGACATCCACCTTGGCCTGTGAGGTCAACGCTGCATAAAAAGCCTGAATCAGATCCGCATGCACCCGATACGTCTGCTCTTCTACGCCGATCTGATCGGACTGCTTCTGCTGGTTGTAGATATTTCGGCGAAGGGCACGCTTTCCACCGAGCACGATCATCTGCTGGAGGAAGGCCCCTTGTTCCCCGCCCCCATAGCTTCCGCCTCTGATCTGTTCCCCCTGGTAGCCGACGCTGGGGTTTGGGTAAAGCCCTGCCTGGCGCGCCTGTGCCCCGGATCGCTGAACATAGGCGCTGGCCTGTGCCAGCGTCGGATTGGTCTTATCGGCCATCGCAACAAAATCGGAAAGCGGCATCGCAGGCCGCGCCCCAACTTCTCGCAGGAGATCGGGCGCAGGGAGGTTGCTACCGGTCCTGTGCTCAGGATTCTCAGCCTCCTGCACCCCCATCGTGTCGTGAGTGATCGAGCCATTCACCGGCGCCTGCGTCATCGGGGAGTCCGTATGCATCCCTTGCATGTCGTGCATGTCTGCCCCCGCGGCTGGCTTCGCTGGTTGTTGCCCGCCCATCGGCATCCCGGGCATCGACTGGCTCTGCTCACGCGGTGCCTTCTTAGCCGGCCCGGAACGATGTCGCGCAGGCGGACTCTTCTTCGGCGTTGCGGGCATCTTCATCCCCGGCATCGACTGCATGTCTTGCGCGGAGGCGTTTGCGGTGAGCACCAGGACCACTGCGAACAAGGTAGATCTCATTAGGATTCTCCTGACTGCGACCGGCTTACCCGCGGTTGAGGATCGAGGCGTATGGATCATTCAGGCGGTTTGCCTGCTTCATCCGAGCCATGACTTCGTCGTACTTCTCTGGCGGCAGGACCCGTATAAACGTCATCATGCCCTGCATGAACTGACTCCATCCCGGACGCAGTCCATAGTTCTCCGGTCGCTCCACCATCTTGTCCATATTCATCATTGGGCCCTCCATGTAAGCGTCCTGGGGAAAGTTCGGGATGTTGTTCGCATTCGGCGCGATGTCGGCCTTCATATCGCTCATCGGCATGCCCCCCATATCGTGGTGCATGCCGCTCTTTGCTCCCGCGTGCTGCATGCCTCCCATCGCGTCGGCTGCTTTAGCCTGCGACAGCGGTCCATTTGTGGTGGCCATATCGGAAGCATTTCCGACGCCGCCGAGGCCCCGCCCAAGCGTCGGGCCGTAGTCCTCGCCCATCGGTGCTCCCGGTGTGCCCTGCAGCATACCCATGCCCGTGTTCATGTCCCCCCCGGCAGGTATTCCCCGCCCCGCCATTCGCGTCATCTTGCCGACGTTCGAGGACATCTGGTTCATCATGTGGTGAGGCAGATGGCAGTGCAGCATCCAGTCACCCGGATTGTTAGCGACGAACTCAATGTTGCGCGCCTGGGCCACACCGACGAGCACGGTATTGCCCGGCCACCAGGCAGTCTCGGGAATTCGTCCACCTTCCGTTCCCGTCACGTAAAAGGTGTGGCCATGGATGTGCATCGGGTGATGATCCATTCCCAGGTTGATGAACCGGACCCGGACGCGATCGCCGAGCCGGACGATCAGGGGGGTAGTCGCCGGTCCAGCCTTGCCGTTGAGCACCAGCCAGTTGAACTCCATATTCATGGTGTTGGGGATGGTGTTGTTCGGCAGCACGGCGTACTCCTGCAGGTGAATCGCGAAGTCCTTCTCGCAGTGCGGCCGGTACGGCTCCTTCGGGTGCATGATAAAGGCCCCCAACATCCCTGCCATCTCCTGCATCGCCATGTGAGAGTGGTAGAAATACGTGCCCTCCTGGTGAATCGTGAACTCGTAAACGAACCGGCCGCCGGGCTTCACTGCATCCTGGCTGATTCCAGGCTGGCCATCGTTCTGGATCTGATCTTCAAACCCATGCCAGTGAATCGAGCTCGGCTCCGGAAGTTCATTGTCGAAGATCACCCGGACGCGGTCTCCCTGCGTCACCTGGATCGTCGGTCCCGGCGCGGAGCCATTAAATCCCCAAACGTCGATCGCCTTGTCAGGGGAGATCTGCTGCTTCACCACCTGGGCGATCAGGTGAAAGACCTTGACATCGCCCTCCATGGTGTAGGGCATATCACCAATGTCTGTAGTCACGACGGGTACGTTGAACGCAGGGCCCCCATTCCGGGAGCGGCTCTTCTTCATCTGCTCTGCTGCGGATTGGGGTGAGGAGGCAAGGAGCTTGTCGGTCGCAAATAGCCCGGCGCTCAGGCCTAGGGCACTCTGTAGAAAGGATCGGCGATTCGCCATGATGGAAGGAACTCCGCGAGCACGGTAGGGTCTGGATTCTGGCGTCGCGGGAGACGGTGCTGCTGAGATCCATGAGTTTGGAGACAAAGCGACGCACCGGCCAGCAACGTGAGGTGAAACATCGGCTGGAAGGCCGGCATCTAGACGCGGAGGTTCGTCTGCAAGGCCACAAGCAGAGGCGCACGCGAGGTTGACCGGTCAGCGGGCTCAGATCTCGATCGTCGTTGTTCCACCGGCAATGCAAAAGCGGTCACTCCGGCATGGGCAGTCGAAATCAGCTGTGCCGGGCGGCCAGCCTCGCTGTCTCCTATGGTCTGCGCCGGTTGTTCGCAAACCGAGGAATGGTTGCACACGGCATCCGCCTGGAGAACAGGAGCCTGTATGCCCTTTGCCATCCCGCAATGACCCATGCCGGGCATCAGATCCGGACCAGGGTGGGCAGCGGTAACGGCTCCGCCACCAGCGTCATGGCATCCCGGCGCAAGAGCCTTCAGAGCACAGGAAGTCTCACACGCGGAGGCCACGCACGAGACCGAAAGCAGCAGAACTGCTACGGACATCCCGACGATAGCTCTAAACCGCATGGACTTTAGTTTACCCGATCCGCGGCTCCGACGTAGGTCTCCACCGGCACCATGCCCGCACATTGCGGCAAGCCCTCTCGCATGCCCGCAGGCTGCGGTTCGCCGCTCCGCCTTTGCAGCGCCCCACGACCGCGCGACGTCGCACCGACCCACTTTCATCAGCGGAAAAAACTCGACGGTGCATTGCGCCCAACCCGCGCCGGAGCGGCCCGTCCAGCGCGCGATCCCACCCCCGTGCATCTATCCATGCGAGAGGAGTCCGGCGATGAGCGAGCGGCAAGCAAAGCACCTGTGGGGAGGTATTGCGGCGGGGGTAGTCGGCGGGCTCGTCGGATCGTGGCTCATGATGCGGTTCATCGAAGGTCCAGGACCTTTCCTTCAACAGGCACTCGGAAGCGGTGCCGCTGACGATAGCGGAGGTCAGCAGCAGAACCATGCCGCCTCCGTCGACCCGGATAACAACGTAACCATGCAGGCCGCCGACACCTTCGTCCGTGCTGCCACTGGCGGCAGGCACCTGACGTACGAAGACAAGCTCCGCGGAGGAACGGTCGTCCACTACGCTTTCGGAGCCGTCATGGGCGGCCTCTACGGCGGTGCCGCGGAGTTCTCCAGCATCGTCGGCCTCGGCTTGGGCTCTGCCTTCGGAACCCTTCTTTGGGCAGGAACCGACCTGGTCGCCGTGCCTGCGGTCGGCTTCGCCGCGCTCCCCACCGAGGAGCCGACCTCGGCCCACGTCGCACACTGGTTGGCCCATGTCGTCTATGCGGTCGGGATGGAATCCTCTCGTCGGCTCATGAGGGCCGCCCTCTAAGCACAAATCAACTCGCACCCAGGGGTAGGTGACCGTTTCTTCCATCTCTCCGTCCGGCATAATCCAGACCTGCGCACCGGCAAACCCTGACCGGATACAATCCCCACAGTGGCAACTTTCCTCCCAGCTTCGCGTCCAAACCGAATCATAGCCACGAAACATCCCGCAAGCTCAGCAACAGAGGCCACTCACGCGACCGGCCATCAGCCCGCCCCCTCTACCCCCAGCGACCAAGAACATGCCGGCCGCCGCGCCCGCCGATCCGCCCAGCACTACAGCGTCGCGCTGGTCCTCCTTCCTCTCCTCGCGATCCCCCTCTTCATAGCCCTCGGCCGGTCCGATTTTTTCCTGAACCACGGCGCCAGCGTCTGGGTGCGCTCCAACGACGCCGTCTTCGACATGCGCAATCGCATCTGCGACGTCCTCGTCTTCGGCGACTCCACCGCTATGACCGGCATCAATCCCGATGTCGTCCAACGCAACACCGGCCTCAAAACCTGCAACATCTCCGTCACCAACGCCGTCCTGGCCGTCACCGACAACCTCACCCTCAACCACTACCTCCAGAACAACCCGCAGCCGCGCGTTCTCCTGGTTCAGCTCAGCCCGGACAGCTTCCAGCCCGAGAACCGCGTCTGGCGACAGACCATCTACGCCGAAGGCCTGCTCGAACTCCTCCGCCACGGCAGCCCCCATCAAGCCCGCAGCACCCTCGTCCAGCACCCACAGGAAGCCATCGCCTTCGCCGGCTACGCCGCCGGCTTTAGCGCCTTCTACGGCATTAAGGACGTCTGGTTCCACCTCACCCATCTCCGCCCAGAAGAAGACTTGATTACGGTCCATAATGGCTTCTTCACGCCACCCGCGCCCCCTCGCACCTCCTGCGGTCCACCCACCGCTGCCGCCGGTTCCAAGCTCGGCGACTACCCCCGCACCCTCGTCGACGCGTACCGCCGCCAGTACGCCTCCCACACCGGTCGGGTCCTGGTCAATGTCGCCCCCATTCCCTCCTGCGACCAGAATCTGGCCGCCTACAGCTCTCAACTGGACGGCATCACCAGCAACAACCTGCTCTCGCTCCCTATCGGCCTCTTCAACGATGGGCGCCACTACACCGCCCTCGGCTCCAACATCGTCTCCAGCCTCGTCTCCGAAGAGCTCAACCAGGTCACCCACGAAAGCCCCACCTTCCCCCGCCCCAATCCTCCCACCACCTCAATCGCCAGACTCCGCCGCATCTCCCTCCGCCGCCGCTAGCCATCGTTAGAGTCGTATCCGTCTCCCCCGCGTTATCAGGCTTCCCCTCCCATTCATGTTTTACGCCGTTTCCCGTCTTACGCCGTTCCCCCCGCCTTACGCCGTTTCCCCCCGCCTTACGCCGTCATCCTGAGCGAAGCGAAGGACCCCTGTATTTGCACTTGCCGTTGCCCGTTTTACCGCCGTCATTCTGAGCACAGCGAAGGACCCCTGTATTGGTCCTTGCACTTGCCATTGCCCGTTTTACCGCCGTCAGCGCTGAGCACAGCGAAGGACCCCTGTTTTTGTCTTTGCCGTTGCCCGTTTACCGCCGTCATCCTGAGCGAAGCGAAGGACCTCTGTATTGGTCCTTGCACTTGCCATTGCCCGTTTTACGCCGTCAGCGCTGAGCACAGCGAAACCCCCATATCTCTCACCCGCCCACCGGGCACCCAGCCACCCCTCGCCCCCGCTGCTGCGTTACCCTCAAAAGCAGCTCCTTCATGCTCTTCAACTCCCTCAAATTCCTCTTTCTCTTCCTCCCCGTCACCATGCTGGGCTTCCATCTGCTGGGCCGCTTCGGCCGTCGCCCCGTCATCGCCTGGCTCGCCTTCATGTCGGTCGTCTTCTACGCCGCCTGGAACCCCGTCTTGGTCCTCTTCCTCCTCGGCTCCATCCTCGTCAATTACCTGGTCGCCTCGACCCTCGCCTCCGCACCTGAAGCCTCCACCCTCCGCAAACGCCTCCTCACCCTCGGCATCGCCCTCAACCTGCTCGCCCTTTTCTACTTCAAATATCTCTACAAAACCCTTCTCGCCATCAGCGCCCTCCACCTCGCTAATCTCCGCCCGCATCCCATCCTCCTCCCGCTCGGCATCTCCTTCTTCACCTTCACCCAGATCTCCTACCTCATCGATCTTGCCCAGGGTCAGGTTCCGGGGTCCCCGGCGGGTCTCCCCGCTGGGGTAGAGGTCCCGGCTTCCCCCGTCGGCGTAGAGGCCGAGCGCCAGGACTTCCTCTCCTACCTCCTCTTTGTCACCTTCTTCCCCCACCTCATCGCCGGCCCCATCCTCCACCACAAGGAGATGATGCCCCAATTCGGCCCCCAGCTCGGTCGGGAATCCGGCGACGTCTCCGGCAATCTCCCCGACAGCATCCAGCCCCCTCCGCCAACTCATCGCCGCTTCCGTCTCAACCCCCAGGATGTCGCCCTCGGCCTCACCTGGTTCCTCATCGGCCTCGCCAAAAAAGTCCTCATCGCCGACAAGCTCTCCCCCGGCGCCGACCTCGCCTTCCGCAGCGCCGGAACCCTCACCGCCACCCACGCCTGGACCGGCCTCATCGTCTACTCCATGCAGCTCTACTTCGACTTCTCCGGCTACTCCGACATGGCGCTCGGCCTCGCCCGCATCTTCTCCATCCGCTTCCCCATTAACTTCGATTCGCCCTACAAGGCCACCAGCGTCACCGAGTATTGGCAGCGCTGGCACATCACCCTCACCCGCTACATCACCCTGTACCTCTACAACCCGCTGCTTCTCGGCGTGCAGCGCCGCCGCCTCGCCGCCGGCAAAAGGACCTCCCGCAAAGCCCTCGCCACCCCCGCGGGCTTCACCGCCATGGTCGCCTACCCCACCATGGTCACCATGCTCCTCACCGGCCTGTGGCACGGAGCCGGCATCCAGTTCCTCATCTTCGGCCTCATCCACGGCGTCTACCTCACCGCCAACCAGGCCTGGAGGCACTTCCGCCGTCGCGGCCCCAACGCCGGTCCGGTTCCCGCTCCCGTCATCGGCTTCACCCGCCTCGCCATGATGATCGGCGTCTACGCCCAGGTCTCCTTCGCCCTCATCTTCTTCCGCTCAGACTCGCTCCACGCCGCCTTCGCCCTCCTCCACGACATGGCCGGCCGCCACGGCCTCGGCAGCACCAGCTCCCTGCTCGACGGCGCTCTCGCCTTCGCCCTCTTCCCGGTCGTCTGGTTCTTTCCCAACTCCCAGCAGATCCTCGGCCAGGAGCCCACCCCCCAATTCCCCGAGCCCGGCCACCACTCCCCCACCTCCGAGCCGGAGGATCCCGCCGCCCCCACCCCTCTCCTCGCCCGCCTCCGCTGGTCCCCCAACCTGGGCTGGGCCGTCGTCATGGCCGCCCTCTTCTTCGCCGTCCTCGCCAACCTCGACAGCACCACCTCCTTCCTCTACTTCCAGTTCTAAACGCTCGCGTTCCTCGTCCTCCGCCGTCATCCTGAGCGAAGTGCGAAGCCTGAGGCCCCCTGTATTGGCCGTTGCTTTTGCCTTTGCAAGTTCTACTTACCGTCCTCCACGGTGAAGCTCTTGCCTGCCGCCTCAGCCCCACCAACCATCTCCACCAGCCTCCCCATCGTCTTCCAGTTCCGCGCCGTACAAAGCGTCCCCAGCGCCTTATCAAAGTACCCATTCGTCAGCTTTGTCCGAGCCATCCCCGCCGGCAGATGCAGATAGATCTCCCGCCCCACCACAGCAAACGCATCCGGCGTCGACCGCTCGTAATCTAGCGCTTTCACCTTCGCCGCCTCCGGCCTGTCCCGCAGAAAATACACATGCAGCATCTCCTCCGCAACCCCCGCAAAAGGATTGCCCGCATAAGCCTTCTTTATCTCCGCTCCAGTCCGCAGAATCACCGGCGAGCGAATCCCAAACCGCTCCGCGATCTCCGCCTCCATCATCCCTGCCAGCCCGGCGGCGCACTCACCCGAAGCCCCAAACACTACATTCCCACTCTGGATATACGTCGCCACATCCACGCACCCCGCGCTCGCGAACATCGCCGCCAGCTCCTTCATCGGCAGCGCATTCTTCCCACCCACGTTGACCCCGCGCAGCAGCGCGACATACCTCGTCATCCCGCTCACCGCCTTGGCGCAAAGCACCGCGCAAACCTGACCGGGCCCGCACTCTCCACCACCACCTCGCTGCCCGCCGGCGCCACCACCGCCGTGCCCTTTCGCAGCTCCACCTCGTGCCCCCCCGCACTCCGCAGCCTGGCCCCGCCTTCGAGCCCCACCAGGCATCCCGGCCCCAGCATCTCCACCAGCACCGACGCCCCGTCCCTCACGTCATATCGATCCACCGTGAAGTAGCGCTCCTCAATCAGACGAGTCATCCCTTCCCCCAGCACCCGCGGCTCCATCTTTCCCGCCCGCGTCTTAAACTTTGTCGCCGCCAACCCCTGCTCCACATGCAGCTCCCGCGGCCGTCCATAGTCCCACATCCGAAACGTCGTGTCGCTCGTCTGCTGCGTCTCCAGCAGCGTCACCCCCGGCCCGATCGCATGCACCGTCCCCGCGTCCACGAACACCATCTCCCCCGCGCTCACCGGCACCTGCACCAGCAGGTCCTCGAGTCTTCCCTCCGCGATCGCGCGCTCAACCTCTTTCGCATCCGCGCCCTCCCTCAACCCCAGAGCCACCGCCGCCCCCGGCTCCGCTTCCAGCACATACCAGCACTCCGTCTTTCCTCGCGGCTGTCCCATCGCCCGCGCCCGCTCGTCATCCGGATGCACCTGCACGGACAGCTTGTCATTCGGGAACAGCACCTTTACCAGCAGCGGAAACTCCCCGTCTTCACCATCCCCCAGCAGCTCCGCTCCACACTCCTTCGACACCTCAGCCAGCGTCCTCCCCGCCATCGGTCCCGTCTCGACCACGCACTGGGGCCCGGTCAGCCAAGCCTCCCCGACCAGCTCCGACGTCCCCGTCTCCTCATACCACGGCTCCAGGCTGGCCCGCCCCCAAACCCTCTCACTGAAAAACGGCTTCAACCGAAACGGCGCCAATCCCATCAACCCTCCCTCACCAACGATAAGTATTCCGACCTAAGGATAAGGCCCACAGCCTCGCCAAAACTGTCATCCTGAGCGTAGTTGCTCACCGTCTCACCGTGAGCAACGCAGTCGCAGGACCTCCGTTTCGCTAAACGAACGCCCTCAGTCGTCATCATCCTTCTTCGCCCTCTTCCGCTTCCCCGTCAGCAAAGCCGGCGCCGGCGCCTCCCCCATCGCATCCCGCCACAGAATCACGTTCAGCTTCCGCGCATCCGCTCGGTCGGCATGGCGAAAGTCCATCTTCGCCGACGCCCGCTCACCCTCCGCCGTCGCCGCCGGCATCGCTGCCGTCACCTTCGGATTCGCCTTGTAAATCAAACCATTCTCCCGGTTCCGAAAATCCGCCGCAAACGCCGCCTGATCTCCCGGCCCCTCAAACTCCGCAGCCATCAACGAGCTGAACGCATCGTTGTTGTTCATCGGCGGCAGACCCAGCACCGTCTCCATCGTCCGGATCATCGACACCGTCGAGTAGAATCGGCTGTCCACAAACGCCCCGCCATCTTTCCCCCGCTGCGCATATTTGCTCACCACCAGCGCCAGGCTCCGGTGAGCATCCACGTGGTCCGCTCCATTCTGCGCATCGTCCTCCAGGATGAAGAACGCCGTATCGTCCCAATAAGCCGAGTGCGACACCAGCTCTACCGCCCGCCCGATCGCCAGATCGTTATCCGCGATCGAGCTCTTTGGCGTCGGCCCTCCCGGCGTCGTTCCCGCCGTATGGTCGTTCGGAAACCGCAGCATCACGAAGTTCGGCATTGTGTCCTTGCCCGCCGCCCGCTCCGCCGCCCACTGCTTGAAGTGGCGCTCGAATACCGCATACCGCACCTGGTCCGGCACCCGGAGGTTGAAGTCCGCCTGCTCCTCGGCAAAGTGCCCCACCAGCTCCGGCTTGGTCGCCACGTTTGACGCAATCATCGGGATCGCCCAGGGCCACTTGTTCGTGCCTCCGCCCCAAACCTCCGGCATCGCCCCGCCCGGCGCTATCTCCTTCTTCGCGCAAGCGGCCTGCTCCGTCAGCATCGGCCCCTCCTGCGATGCCACCGGAGCCGTCACCGTCCTCTTCTCGTTACAGAAGGTCGACGCGATGTACTCGCCAAAGTGATACAGCGACCGCCCATGCCGCGCCAGATTCCCCCACAGATACCCGCTCGAAGGCTCCGTCACGTCCGGGATATGCTGCGCGATCGGATACCCCTCCGCCACCACCCCCTCGAAGTCGTACGTCCGCTCCTTGCTGCGATAGTTCTGCTGCCACGTCTTCTCCAGGTAGTCCGTCCCGATCGCCGCATTTGACCACACATGCCCATCTCCCGACACCTCACCCGAGTCGAAGAAGTTGTCCAGCACCCCAAACTGCAGCGCCAGCTTGTGCTGGTTCGGCGTCACCTCCGCGCCATACATCGTCAGGCTCTTATCCCCGTTCCCAACCGCTCTCCCACCCTGCTCCAGGTCCCCGAACACCTGGTCATACGTCCGGTTCTCCTTGATGATGTAAATCACATGCCGGATCGGCCCCGGGAAGCCCTCCATCCCCTTATCGGCGGATGTGCTCGAAGCATTAGCCGCAACCTTCTCGTTTTCACCACCGTTGCGGTCGCCGCCCTCGCCTCCCCGGAGCTGTTGCTTGCCGTTTTGCTTTTCATTCCGCAGCGCAGCGGAGGAATCTGCTTCTCCACCCACACCGCCCGCACCCCCCGCAAACCGGATCCGCTCCTCTTCCGCCTTCATCCGGTTATCCTCGATCACCTGCGCCGTCCACCGTGGCATCTCCCGCTCCATCGCCGTCATGTCCATCGCCGCCATCGACCCATACAGCAGCGTGGCGATATACGTCGATGAGCTCTGAAACCGCCGGTTACCCTTTGTCTCCACCGTCCGCCTCTGCGCAAAGTTGTTCGGCCCCGTTCCCCTGCCCTTTGCGGTCGCCACATACAGCTTGCCGCCGGCCACCGCCATGCTCATCGGCATCCACTCCGTCGGCACAAACCCGATCGGCTCCACAAATCCCTTCTTCGCCGCACTCGCCGTCAGCTTGGTCGTATCCATCACCGCCACCGCGTCGGTGATCGCGTTGCCCACATACAACCGACGCCCGTCCGCACTCACCGCCAGAGCCTCCGGCTCCGCCCCAAAGTAGCTCTGGCCCGGCAGCCGCGTATCGAAATAGCCCTTCACCGCGAACGCTCCTGCCCCCGCCTTTCCTTCACTCACATCCACCGCCGCCACCGCGTCCCGGTTCGACAACGCCACATACATCGTCCGTCCATCCGGCGAGAACTCCAACGCGCACGGGTGCGTCCCCGCCGCAATCGCACTCGTCGGCCTCAGCAAAGGAAGCCTCCGTCCCACCGTCCCCTGCACCAGGTCCAGCTCCACCACCTCGCTCGCATTCCATAACGCCACAAATCCACGAGCCCCATTCCGCGACACCGCCACCGCGATCGGATACGTCCCCGGAACCGCATCACTCTCCGAAAGATCTAATCTTGTTACAATCTTCCCCGTCCCCGCATCCATCAGCAGCACATCGTCCGAGAGATTATCGGCAACCAGCAGCAAATCCTTAGCCGCGTTAAGACCTTCGTCTCTTGTGTTGTCATTTTTCTTGTTGCCATTCTGACCTGTCTTGTCACTCTGGTTTCTCCTGCCATTCTGATCTCCCTCGGCACTCTGACCCTGAGCTTGCCGAAGGGGAAGAACCCGCTTCTCCGCCGAAACTCCAGCCCCCGCCTTTACCACCGCAATCCCCGCCGGAAACGGCACCCCGACACTCCCCTCCACATCCCCCACCAGCTTCGTCCGCCGCCCGCTCGCCAGATGCTGCAGCGGAATCTTGATCACCCGCTCCCGCGTCAGCCGCCCATCCTCAAACCCGTACACCACCACACCGCTCCCCGTATCCCCCGCCCGTTTGCCCTCCGGATCGGTCAGCGACCCAACGCTCCCATATAGATGCCGCCCATCCGCGCTGAACGCCAGCCCCGAGTACAACGTCTGTCGCGCATTTACCAGCGTCCGCTCATCCGGCCAGTCCACCACCTTTCCCGTCCGCGTATCCACCACCACCAGGGACTGCATATACCTGGATTCAAACGTGCCGTAACCCGCATTCACCGTCACCACCCATCGCCCATCCGGACTCACCGCCATCGACATCGGCAGCCCGTTCATTCGCTGCGGATCGCCCGGCGCCGGTCGCCCAATCTGCTTGCTCGTGGGCAAATCGATCGCAACCCCGCTGCCCTGCCCAAACGCCACGCCCGCTCCCAACCCTGCGAGCACCCCACCCACGACGAACTTCCACTTCCAACGACCGCCTGTCAGAACCATCCGACAACCCTATCAAGTGCAGCTGCATGGGCGCATTACAAAACTCTTACACTGCACTTTATCCGCCCGAATCGGCCATCTCCTTCCGGTTTTCGGGGCTCGCAGGTCATCCACCGAGAGCCCCACTACAACCCGCGGGGAGCATTACAAAACTCTTACACCCCACCCACTCAGACCCCTGCTAGCGTGGAGGAAGCAGCAAAAGAGGACCCCAGAACAATGACTCCCCACGTACTCTCGCCCGACCAGATCCAGGATCAAGTCCAGGATCAAGTCCAGGATCAGACTTCACTTCAAAGTTCAGGCCAGCGCGCCGATCAGGCCGCCTACGAGGCCGCCGTAACCGCGCCCGTATCGACCCGCCTCAACCCCGCCGAAGAGGTCGCCCGCAAGGTCAAGCAGGACCTCCGCATGGGTCGCGAGCATCAGCAAGGTGAGATCAACTGGATCACCACCATCGCCATGGGCGCCTTTCACGTCGGCGCCATCGCCGCGCTCTTCTTCTTCTCCTGGAAGAACCTCCTCGCCTTCGCCATCATGTATTTCCTGGCCATCAACGTCGGCATCGGCATGGCCTACCATCGCCTGCTCACCCACCGCGGCTACCGCACCCCCAAGTGGCTCGAGTACTTCGTCACCGCCTGCGGCTGCCTCGCACTTGAGGGCGGACCCATCTTCTGGGTTGCCACCCACCGCGTCCACCATCAAAACTCCGACCACGAGGGCGACCCGCACACCCCCCACGACGGCACTTGGTGGGCCCACGCCGGCTGGATCCTCTCTGGCCGCGCCCTCCACTCCGAGACCGCTCTCCTTGGCCGCTACGCCCCGGATCTCACGCGCGACAAGGTCCACGTCTGGCTCTCGAAGTTCCACTACCTCCCGCTCATCGTCTCTGGCCTCGCCCAGCTCGCCATTGGCGCCGCCCTCTCACCCGGCCATCGCCTCGTCGGCGCCATCGGCATGATGCTCTGGGGAACCTTCTTCCGGACGACACTCGGCCTTCACGCGACGTGGCTGGTCAACTCCGCCACCCACCTCTGGGGCAAGCGCCGCTTCGAGACCAAGGATGACTCCCGCAACAACTGGTGGGTCGCCCTCCTCACCGGCGGCGAAGGCTGGCACAACAACCATCACGCCCATCCCGTCAGCGCGCGCCACGGCCTCGCCTGGTACGAGTTCGACGTCAACTACTACGGCATCTGGCTCCTCGAACAGGTCGGCCTCGCCAAAAAGGTCCAGATCGCCAAGTTCGACCCCGCCGACCCCAAACCCGCCGGAGCCTAATCGCCGACGCATCCGCAGCAAAAGGCGCAGAGCACAAGCTCTGCGCCTCTCCCTCGTTTGACTCGGACCGCCCACCTGCCCCTTGCTTGTCATCCTGCCTGCGCCTTTGCTTCTCATTCAGGAGCGAAGCGGAGGAATGTGTTCTTGCTGTTTAGTCTTAGCTTGCCATTCTGAGCGAAGCGAAGAACCCCGTTGTGCGCCTGCCCTCCCTTCGTGTCATCAGCAAGCACTCGTCTCTCTCCATCATCAACTCACACCCGCAGCATCCAACCCGCATGATCCCACGGCCAACCCGCCGGATTCGACCTTGCGTACGTCGTCACTTGATCCACCTCCTCCTTGCCCTCGCAGCCCTCATCCCCACCCTCGCCCAAGCCCAGCACCCCAAGCCCACCGCCGGCGCCGAACGCAGCGCCTGGTATATGTACTTCGGCGACCACCCGCTCACCCCCACCTTGGGCATCCACCTCGAAGGCCAGTTCCGTCGCGAAGATCTCGGCCAGCGCCCGGAACAACTCCTCCTCCGCCCCGGCGTCACCTACAGCCTCGGCCACGGCATCACCACCTTGCTCGCCTACACCTATCTCCGCGGCTACCCCTACGAAGGCGGCTCGCTCGGTGACCCCTCCACCACCGGCCCCCAGCCCGAACACCGCATCCTCGAAGAGCTCAAGTTCAAGCACACCCTCATCGGCTCCCATTCCGATCCCAAAGCGGTCATCCTCTCCCACCGCTTCCGCGCCGAACAGCGCTTCGAAGGCACATCCACCAAAGGCATCGGCGTCACCGCTTGGGAGTACGCCGAGCGCGTCCGCTACCGCCTCACCGCCAACATCCCTTTCCGCTGGTCCACCGCCGGCCCCCGCCCCGACTACACCTCCAATCTACAACGAGCTCTTCGTCAACTTCGGCCCTCACGGCGGCTCCCGCGCCCTCAACCAGAACCGCACCTACGGTGCCCTTGGCTGGAACCTAAGCGACAACCTCCAGCTCGAAGTCGGCTACCTCTACGAGTACATGCCCAGGCCCAACGGCATCATCGGGGAGCACAACCACGCCCTCCAGATCACCATCAACTCCACGGCACCCTTCCGCCGCGGCATCCACAAAAAGAAGTAGCGGCCTTCCAAAGAATCCGCCCAGCCCCAAAGCCCGGTTGCCCCATCCTCTCCGGCAGCCACGATTTCCTTCACAATCACCCCACCCACCGGTAGAGACTGCAAGGATCCTCCGCCGCCGACACCCCATCCACCCCCACATCATCCGCCGCCAGGCCCACCTGCCTTCGCCACATCCGCTCGAATCGCGGAAACTCCGCAAACACACCCTCCTCCTCCGGATACAGGTAGATCACCTCCAGGCTCTCACCCGTCTCCGCTGCCCACCCGTCCAACCGCCCCATCAGACACCGCAGCACCTCCGCCCGAAATGGGTTGTACAGATACACCAGCAGCGGCCCCCGGGGAAGCTCCACCTCCGTCGCATCCCCGCGCATCACCCGCATCGCAGACTTCGCCCGCCCCAACTCCCTCCACCTCTCCGCATTCCCCCTCGCCACCTCGGCCAACTCCCGGTTCAGCTCCACCCCCACAACCTCCCGAAACGGCAGCTCCGCAGCCAGCAGCAGCGCCCTTCCCTTCCCGCAGCCCACATCCAGAAACGCATAGCTCTCGACCGCTTGCACCCCGTCCGTCTCCCGCCAAAGCCCCAGCAGCGCCCGCATCCGTGATGGCGGCACCCCAAAGTACGCCGTCGAAAACACATCGTGCGCATGTCCGCCCGGCAGCTCTCCCCCATCGATCAGCCCACTCGTCTCCACCTCATGTTCCGCGTCGAACGGATGCTCCGCCCTCCCCACCTTCGCTCCCCCACGCAGCAGTCGCCCAACCTCCATCCGCAGCATCCCCACCAGCCCACGCTGCCGCACGCCCCACCGCACCCGACCCACGAAACTCGGTCCAAATCCCACCATACGCAGATTCTAGCTGCCACCCCAATCTAGCCCACTCCCTACGCCTACTCCTCCCTTAAGGCCTTTCTCCTGCTTCCTTCCCTACTCCCTGCCTTGCCTTCCCATCCCGCTATACTGCCCCTGTCCATGAACCTCACCCGTCGCCGCGGAGCCATCGCCCTCTTCATTGCCCTCGGCGCCCTCCTCATCGGCGTCGCCATCACCCTCAATATCGGCTGGATCATCCTCAACCAGCGCCGCGCCGCCCTCCTCGTCCTTGGCATCATCTGCTTCGCCATCCTCATCGCCGGCGTGGTCCTCAACACCGTCTTCCTCCTCCGCGAGATCCGCCGCAACGAGCGTCAGGACTCCTTCCTCAACGCCGTCACCCACGAGCTCAAAACTCCCATTACCTCCATCCGCCTCTACCTCGAAACCCTCCAGCGCCGGCCCGTCCCCGAAGAGCAAAAACAGCAGTTCTACACCATCATGCTCGCCGACTCCGACCGCCTCCTCGCCACCGTCGAGCAGGTCCTCAAAGCCGGCCAGCTCGGCCAGAAGCACCGCCAGCTGAACCGCACCCTTATCGACCTCGATCCCCTCCTCAACGAGTGCATCGCCATCACCTCCCAGCGCCACCACCTCCCCCCCGGCGCCATCACCCTCGATCCCGGGGCCTCCGGCATCAACTTCCGCGTCCTCGGCCTCCCCGAAGACCTCAGCACCGCCGTTCTCAACGTCCTCGATAACGCCGTCAAGTACTCCACCGACCCCGTCCAGATCCATTGCTCGCTCGCCATCGAGCGCTACGCCTTCGTCCAAATCCGCATCGCCGACCAGGGACACGGCCTTCCACCCGGTCACCAGAAGCGCATCTTCAAACGCTTCTACCGCGTCCCCGGCCGCACCATGGTCCGCATCAAGGGCACCGGCCTCGGCCTCTTCCTCGTCCGCGCCATTCTCCGCCAGCACGGCGGAGACGCCACCGCCCACAGCCCCGGCCTGGCCCAGGGCACCACCATCACCCTCACCCTTCCCCTCGCAAATCCCGCCGCCGTCTCCTCGGGAACCGATATCCGACACGCCTGACGCCTGACAGACTCCTCAGCGCATCTTAATCAGAGCTGCGTATAACCAACAGGTATCTGGACTCAATCTCATCTATACCCTTTCCCTGCTTCAAAATGTAACGATGGTCCAAGAACTTGCCGGAGGACGCACCAGGGATGACAAGACCGAAGACCGTTCCCATAGCTCTGCTCGCCTTTCTCCTCGGCCTGCTCACCCTGCCCGCCGCCGCCTTTCTCTACTTCAGCTATGGCCACCCCCCCGTCGCCACCGCCGACACCCCCTTTCCGCTTGAAGCGAAGATCGTTAAGCTCCCGCTCAACGCGCGTATCGACCGCGAAAAGCCCGGGCAGGCCCCCTTCGCCTCTACCCCGGAAACCCTCGTCGCCGGTGCCCACCTCTACCGCGAGCAGTGCGCCTCCTGCCACGGCCTCAAGGATCATCCTTCCCAGTTCGGCGCCACCATGTTCCCCCGCACCCCGCAGCTCTGGGCCAAACACCAGGGCAGCGATGTCGTCGGCGTCAGCGATGACCCCGCCGGAGAAACCTACTGGAAGATCGAAAATGGCATCCGCCTCAGCGGCATGCCCGCCTACAAGACCCTCCTCAACCAGACCCAGATGTGGCAGATCGCGCTCCTTCTAGCCGCCGCCGATAAACCCCTGCCGCAAGCCGCCGATGCCGCCCTGACCCAACCGTTCCCGCAGTGACTCAGCAGACACCAACAACCCGGCAAGCCTCTCCTCCCCTGCCCAGGGGACGTCCCAAACCTCGCGTGGCCCTGCGTGCCTCATCGCAGTATCTCCTGTCCCTCTTCCGCCGAGCCCTCTGCCTCTGCGCAGCCGCCGTCGTCGCCCTCGCGCATCCCATCTCCGCGCAGCAACCCCTCTCCCTCCACGACGCCATCGCCATGGCCGAAAACAGCCCGCAGGCCCAGGCCGCCGCAGCCCAGATCAGCGCCGCCCAGGGCTCCGTCCGTCAGGCCGGCCTCGGCCTCAACCCCCGCATCTACCTCTCGTCCGAGGACATCCGCCCCTGGGCGAGTGACTTCTCCTTCGCCAACAACACCGAAGACTACGGCTACCTCGGACAGACCGTTGAGCTCGCCGGCAAGCGCTCCAAGCGAGTCGGCGTGGCTACCGCGGACCTCCGCCGCACCGAGGCCGAAGTCGCCCTGGGGAAAGCCCAGATCGCCGGACGCGTCGCCCAGGCCTACTGGGGAGCTGCCCTCGCCCTCGGCCTTCGCGATCTCCTCGCGCAAGACCTCAAAGCCGTCGACGATCTCGTCCGCTACCACCAGCAGCGCGTCGACGCCGGTGCCATGCGCGGCGTCGACCTCCTCCGCATGCAGATCGAACGCGACCGCATCTCCATGGCCCTCGATCTCGCCGAGCGTGATCTCGAGGTCGCCCGCGTAGACCTTTTCCGCCAAATCGGCCGCAAACCGGATCCCACCATCGTCCTCTCCGAGTCGCTCTCCACCCCCCTCCAACCGCCGCCCTCGGACATCGAAGCAGCCGTCGTCCGCCGCGCCGACATCGTCGCCGCCAGGGAGACCGTCGCCTCCGCCGCCGCCAACCTCCGTCTGCAGCACGCCATCGCCGTCCCCGACCCCGACATCCTCGGCGGCTACAAGCGCAACAGCGGCTTCGACACCCTCTTCGCTTCCGTGCAGGTCCCGCTGCCCTTCCGCAACCGCAGCCAGGGCGAGATTGCACGCGCCGACGCCAACCTCCGCCTCGCCCGAGCCCGTCTCGAGCAGGCCGAACTCGGCGCCCGCGCCGATATCGCCGCCGCCCAGACCGTCTACCAGCATCAACTCCACATCGCCCAGGGAACCCTCCCTGACATGCGCAGCCGAGCCAGAAAGAACCTCGAAATCCTCGACGACGCCTATCGCACCGGCGGCGTCGACCTCCTTCGCTACATCGACGCCGAACGCACCGAAATCGACGTCGAAGTCAACGCCCTACGCATCCTCGCCGACCTCCGACAGAGCGCCGTTCGCCTCCAACTCGCCTTCGGAGAGCCCCTATGAATCTACCGACCTCACGGACTTCACCGACCTCGCCCGCGACGTCTACCGCACTCACCCTCGCCACCCTCCTCCTGCTCGCCACTGTCCCCCTCGCCTGCTCGAAAAAAGCGGACAGCAGCGCCAAGCCATCAAACTCGTCAGCCAAATCCTCCTCTTCAGGCAAGTCCTCGGGCTCGCAGGATTCGCCGGGGGGCGCCGACAACCAGAGCGGAGCCTCCATCAGCAAATCCAAAGCCGGCAACGTCTCCCAGGATAAGGACACCGTCACCCTCACCCCCGAGCAGCAACAGCAGGCCGGCATCCGCATCGCCGAGGTCGACGTCCAGCCCGTCGCCCGCTCCCTCGACGTCAACGGCCAGGTCGGCATGGACGAGCAGCACACCGCCCACATCGGCGCCCTTGCCGACGGCCGCATCACCAGCGTCTACGTCCTTCCCGGAGCCAACGTCCGCCGCGGCCAGACCCTCGCCGAACTTCACAGCCACACCGTCCACGAGACCGTCGGAGCCCTCCTCCAGGCCTTCGCTGATCTTGATCGCCAGCACGGCGCCGTCGCCTTCGCGCAGGGCGCCCGCGACCGCTACCAGCACCTCTACAGCATCCAGGCCGCCTCCCTCGAAGAGTCCCAGCACGCCAACCAGCAGCTCGTCCAGGCCCAGACTGACCTCGCCGCCGCCGAGGCCACCGTCCACATGGAGCGCGAACACCTCTCCGAACTCCTCCAGGTCAACCCCGAGTCCCTTACCCGCGCCAACCTCTACAACCGCGAGCTCGTCCCCGTCCGCTCCGTCATCGACGGCACCGTCATCACCCGCACCGTCACCCCCGGCATGGTCGTCCAGACTGGCATGGACGCCTTCATCGTCTCCAATCTCTCCACCGTCTGGATCACCGCCGCCCTCAACGAGAAGGACATCGCCCTCGTCCGTCTCGGCGCCTCCGCCCGCGTCACAACAGACGCCTACCCCGGTCAGACCTTTCCTGGCCGCGTCGGCCTCGTCGGAGACACCCTCGACCCCGCCACCCGCACCATTCCCGTCCGTATCGTCGTCCCCAACCCCGGCATCAAACTCCGCCCGCAGATGTTCGCCACCGCCTCCATCGCCCAGCCCGAGACCCGCCCCGCCGTCTTCGCCCCCGAGGACGCCCTCCAGGACGTCAACGGCCTCCAGGCCGCCTTCGTCACCGCCGACGGCAAGACCTTCCACGCCCAGGCCGTCCAGGTAGGAACCCGCGCCGGACACCGCGTCGAGATCACCAACGGTCTCAAACCCGGAGACCACATCGCCGTCGCCGGTGCCTTCATGCTTAAATCCGAGCTCCTCAAGGGCAGCGTAGGGGAAGAGTGAGGCCTATCCAATGGTGAGGATCAATCAACGGTGAGGAATAAGTAAAGATGAACCGCCTCATGGACTTTCTCCTCAGCAACCGCTGGCTCGTCGCCGCGCTCCTCGTCGTGCTCGTCGTCGGCGGCATCGTCACCATGTTGCACCTCCCCATCGAGGCCTTCCCCGACCTCACCAACAATCAGGTCGTCGTTACCGTCCAATGCCCCGGCATGTCCCCCATCGAGGTCGAGCAGCTCGTCACCTACCCCATCGAGACCTCCATGATGGGCATGCCCAAGCTCCAGACCGTCCGCTCCACCTCCAAGCTCGAGCTCTCGATGGTCACCATGATCTTCGACGACAACATGAACCAATATTTAGTCCGGCAGCTGGTCGCCGAACGCCTCAACCAGGTCGCCAGCCGCATCCCCACCGGCCTCCAGCCGCAGATGAACCCCATGTCGACAGCCTTCGGCGAGGTCTACCAATACACCGTCAGCGCCCCCAGGATGTCCCTCATGCAGATCAAGACCCTGCATGACTGGACCGTCCGCTTCGCCCTCCTCACCATCCCCGGCGTCAGCGAGATCAACTCCTGGGGCGGCGAAACCAAGCAATACACCATCGAGGTCGATCCCGATTCGCTCCGCCGCTACAACCTCACCCTCCACCAGGTCGTCTCCGCCGTCACCGCCAACAACGCCAACTTCGGCGGCAGCTACATCGAGCACGCCCAGCAGGAGTACACCGTCCGCGGCATCGGCCGAGCAGAAAACATGGGCGACCTCGGCAACATCGTCGTCTCCTCCACCACCGGCATCCCCGTCCTTCTCAAACAGGTTGCCACCATCGCCCCGCTTCCCCTCATCCGTCACGGTGCCGTGATGAGAGACGCCCAGGGTGAAACCGTCTCCGGCATGGTCATCATCCTGCGCGGAGAAAACGGCCGCAAGATCATCAACGAGATCAAGCAGAAGGTCGCCGACCTCAAGCTCCCCGACGGCGCCAAAATCCTCCCCTTCTACGACCAGTCCGACGTCATCGACGCCACCATCCACACCGTTAAAACGAACCTCATTGAAGCCGCCGTCCTCGTCATCGTCATCCTCCTCATCTTCCTCGGGGACTGGCGCGCCGCCCTCGTCGTCGCCCTCACCATCCCCCTCGCCCTCCTCTTCGCCTTCCTCGGCATGGAGAGCTTTGGCATCTCCGCCAACCTCATGAGCCTCGGCGCCATCGACTTTGGCACCATCGTCGACGGATCCGTCGTCATGGTCGAGAACTGCATGCATCGTCTCGAACGTGACAGCAAGGAACGCGATGGCAAAGAACGCGGCGAGACCGCCAAACCCCTCCTCGACATCGTCCGCGAAGCCTCCCACGAGGTCGCCCGCCCCATCGTCTTCGGCGTCCTCATCATCATCGCCGTCTACCTCCCCGTCCTCACCCTCCAAAGCCTTGAAGGCCGCATGTTCCGCCCCATGGCCGTCACCGTCGTCTCCGCCCTCACCGGCTCCCTTCTGCTCGCCCTCTTCGCCGTTCCCACCCTCTGCACCATCGCCCTCAAACGCCAGGCCTCCACCGAGAAACGTAACGAATCCAAGCACAAATTCGCTCCCCCTCCCAACCTGTCATCCCGACCGGAGGCTTCGCACAGCGAAGCCGCAGTCGAGGGACCTGCGTCTCCAACCTCAACCGCTGAAGGGCACCCCCCCAACCAGGGCTGGTTCAATCGCCTCCGCACCCATTACGGCAACTCCCTCCTTCGCGCCGAAAAGCATCGCCGCCTCATCGTCATCGCCGCCATCGCTCTCATCGTCGTCGCCATCGGCTCGCTCAAGTTCATCGGCACCGAGTTCATGCCCACCCTCGACGAAGGCTCCATGGTCATCACCTCCAAGCGCCTCCCCGGCATCGCCCTCACCGAGTCCGTCGCCATCGGCAAGGAGATCGAGCGCACCATCAAGAGCTTCCCCGAGGTCTCCTCCGTCGTCACCAAGCTCGGCCGCCCCGACCTCGCCACCGAAGCCATGGGCGTCTACGAGTCCGACAGCTACATCTCTTTCACCAAAAAGCAGCAGGGGGCCAGCCCCTCGGACCGGCAGAAGCTCTCCGACAAACTCGAAGCCGCGCTCACCAAAATCCCCGGCGTTACCTACGAGTTCACCCAGCCCATGCAGATGCGCATGGATGAGACCATCACCGGCACCCGCGGCGACGTCGCTCTCAAAATCTTCGGCCAGGATCTCAACACCCTGGAGACCCTAGGCCACCGCGCCCAGGCCATCATCGCCGGCGTCCAGGGAGCCTCCGAGACCCAGATGGAACTCATCTCCGGAGCCGAAGAGATCCAGATCCGCATCGACCGCGCCGCCGCCGCCCGCTACGGCGTCAACGTCTCCGATGTCCAGGAGATCATCGAGTCGCTCTACGGCAGCAAACAGGTCTCCGAGATGATCGAGGGCGACCAGCGCTTCCCCATTGCCGTCCGCCTCCCCACGGACACCCGCAACGACCTCGACGCCATCCACACCCTCCAGATCAAGGCTCCCGGCGGCGAACTCATCCGCCTCGACCAGATCGCCGACCTCCACAACGTCCGCGGCCCCATCCTCATCAACCGCGAAAACGCCCACCGCCGCGTCGTCGTCATGTCCAACGTCAGCGGCCGCGACCTCGGCAGCTTCGTCACCGCCTCCGAGCAGGCCGTCAGCCAGGGCCTCAACCTCCCGCCCGGCTACCACCTCGAGTGGGGAGGCCAGTACGAAAATCAGCGCCGCGCCGAGGGGCGCCTCGCCATCGTCCTCCCCGTCTCTATCCTCATCATCTCCGCCCTCCTCTACGCCACCTTCCAGAACATCCGCCAAATGCTCCTCATCCTCTCCATCGTCCCCCTCGCCCTGGTCGGCGGCATCGCCGCCCTCTGGATCTGCGGCATCAACCTCAACCTCTCCGCCTCCGTCGGCTTCATCGCCCTCTTCGGCATCGCCGTCCTCAACGGAATCGTCATGGTCTCCCACATCAACACCCTCCGCAAACAAGGCAAGCCCATGGACGAAGCCGTCCACCAGGGCGCCTCCGACCGCCTCCGACCCGTCCTCATCACCGCCCTCGTCGCCTCCCTCGGCTTCATCCCCATGGCCCTCGCCACCTCCCGCGGCTCCGAGGTCCAGCGCCCCCTCGCCACCGTCGTCATCGGCGGCCTCTTCACCGCCACCCTCCTCACCCTCTACCTCCTCCCTCTCCTTTACCCCCGCTTCAGCAAAAACATCGCCGGAGTCGACACCCAGCAGAAACCCGCTTGACCCAACTTACCTACCTCCCAGATTGTCATTCTGACCCTGAGCTTGCCGAAGGGGAAGAACCCCTGTTTTTTGCCGTTGCGGTTGCCTCATCTCTTGCTTGTCATTCAGGAGCGAAGCGGAGGAATCTGCTGTTGCTGCTTCGTCTTTAGCTTGCCATTCTGAGCGAAGGAACCCATGTTCGCCCTACCTGCCCCTTTGCTTGTCATTCAGGAGCGAAGCGGAGGAATCTGCTGTTGTAACCCCCACACCCACGAACCAAAACGCCTGCCCATAGTCTCGTCCCTACCCACCATCTTACCTCTGCTAAAATGTAAGACATGAACACGCAGATCACCACCGTAAGCACCAAAGGCCAGCTGGTTATCCCCGCGGAGATGCGGACTCTACTCGGCATCCATCCCGGCTCCCGCATCGCCTTGACTCTGGAGCAGGAACGCATCGTTCTCCAGCCGGTTACCGATCAGCTGGTCGATGACACCGCCGGCATGCTCCGCGGCGGCCCGTCGCTCGCGGACGAACTTCAACAGGAACGCCGCAAAGAAAAATGGTGACGTTCGTCCTCGATGCCAGCGCGGTCCTGCGGTACCTCGACGGAGAAGAAGGTGTCGACCGCGTTCGCGAGATCATCAAGCTCCACATCGCCGCACATGCTCACGTCGTCGTCTCAGCCATTCACTGGGGAGAGGTCCATGGCGTTCTCTTCAAGCGGCACAGCCCAGGCACCGCGCAGGCGGCAATCGGCCGGCTCACAGCCTTTGACTTTGAACTCATCCCGGCAACTCCCGAACGCGCCGTACGAGCCGCCGCAATCAAAATCAAAAGAAAGATACCTTATGCCGATGCCTTCGCCGTCGAACTGGCCGGAGACTCGAAATACCATATCCTCGTCACCGCAGACTTCGATGTCAAACCGGCCAAAACTGACATCGCCATTGAATTCCTCCCGAAAAAACTGTGATCGCAAGTAATGACCGATAGCCGATGAACCACGGCAGAGTACCCATCCCCGCCCCCCTCATCACCCTCGTCGAGGACGAAGCCCACCTCGCCGGAGGCCTCCTCTTCAACCTCGCCGCCGAGGGCTACCGCACCCAACACTTCGCCGACGGCGACCTCGCCCTCGCCGCCCTCCTCGCCGCTCCCGCCTCCGGCCCCGAGGCCCCCTCCGCCATCCTCCTCGACTGCATGCTCCCGGGCGCCGATGGCTTCACGATAGCCCGCACCCTCCGCGACGCCGGCCGCTTCACCCCCATCCTTATGCTCACCGCCCGCTCCCGCCCCGAGGACATCCTCGAAGGCATCGAGGCCGGCGCCGACGACTACCTCCCCAAGCCCTTCGACCTCAACATCCTCCTCGTCCGCCTCAAATCCCTCCTCCGCCGCATGTCCTGGCAGACCGCAAACCACGCCGCCACCCCAGCCGCGAATCAGACCGCAGCCGCCCCTTCACCCTCCCTTCCCCTCCCCGGCGCGGCCACATCCCACATCCCGCCGAGAGACTCGACCTCCACCCCGCCGCCCCCGCTACCCGCCCCCACGGACATCCCCGAGTACGCCTTCAACCACCGCACCATCCGCTTCGATCAGCTCGAGCTCATCGCCCCCAACCGGATCACCCACCTCACCCTCATGGAGGCCGACCTCCTCCGCTTCCTCACCGACCGCCCCAACCAGATCGTCTCCCGCAAAGAGATCCTCGAACAGGTCTGGCGCGTCCACGAAGACACCGACACCCGCGCCATTGACAACTTCATCGTCCGCCTCCGCCGCTACATCGAAGACGACCCCGCCAACCCCCAACACCTCACAACAGTCCGCGGCATCGGCTACCGCTTCCTCCCCAACCCGTAGGTGAGCTCCTATCGCCGGGTGCCCCATTCATCGCAGTCCTTCGCGATGGGTGGGGTATTCGCTCCGTCCGGCCGGGGCGCCTCATCTTTCGATGGATGGCTCAGGTATGCAGCTCACTACCAGGCTGGGGGCCCCATTTCTCGCGGTTCCATCGCGAAGGGATGGCTCATTCGCGCCGAAAGCGCGAACCGCCCTCCTTATCTCCGCAAGAGTTTAAGCCATCTCAATTGCCGCCGCCAACTCCTCATATTCCCAAGCACCCTCATACTGCTCGCCATTGATAAAAAACGTCGGCGTCCCATGCACCCCGGCCCGCTCCCCACCCTCCATATCCCCCTCGATCCTCTCGCCAAAGCTCTGCTCCTCGACCGCCGCGCTTGCCTCCTCGCCGTCAAGCTCCAGCCGCTCCGCCAGCTTGGCCAGCATCGGCTCGCTCAGGCTCCTCTGGTTTTGGAAGATCGCATCGTGCATCTCCCAAAACTTTCCCTTCGCACCCGCAAACTCCGCCGCCTCCGCAGCCGGCTCCGCCATCGGATGGATCTCCATCAGCGGAAAGTTCCGGTACACAAACCGCATTCGCTCCCCAAAGTGCCTCTGCAGCCGCTTCACCACCGCATCCCCAATCAGGCAATGCGGGCACTCGTAATCCCCATACTCCACCAGCGTCACCTTCGCCCCCGCATCGCCCTGGATGTGGTCCTCCGCCGTAACCGCTACCTGCAGCTTCGCCATCGCTTCTCTCCCTCAGGTATATCGCTTTCAATCCATCCTTTGACGTGCTCGCCGGCAAGCGCGTCACAAACTTGTTCAGCAACTTCAACCGACATAACCCGCAGCATCTAGTCACCGTAAGAGGCGTAGGCCACCGCTCCGCCCCGACCCCCAACATCGAATCGGAGCGAATACCGAGCTTAGCCAAAAGTATGGGATTGGCATCGTTTAGCCCACCACCCAGGGTGCCCATCTTCTGCCCACCTACGTAGCGCCTGGTACGCTGCTAAAACCCCACTTTCACCCCGAGACGGCTGCTCGCTATCCATCACCCCTGCAACCGCCCGACCTCCTCCCCCACCACCCCCCGCCCCGCCCAAACTATCACCCCCGTCGCCACCACTGTCCCCATGCACCACGAGCAAACCCGCCCAAACACCACCACCTGCCGCACCGCATTGAAGCTCGCTGCCCCCCCATCCACCCCCAGCTTCCACGCCAGCAGCCTCCGCGCCAAACCCGGCCGCCTCCCCGCCACCATCAGCCCCATCGTCACCCCATAGCTCGCCAGCCCCAGCACGCCGTCCGGAACCCCGAACGGATGCGCCGTCTTCGACTCCGTGATCCCATCCGAATCAAACACCGCCCCCGGAGGATCAGGCAGGTGCCCCAACACCCCCACCTGGTGCAGCACCACCGGCACCAAGGCCGCGATCGCCACCCCGCAAGCCACCATCATCACCCTATCCGGCTCCCGCAAACCCGCCCTCATGCCCTCCTCCGTCCCGCCACCACGGCGCCCGCCGCCACTGCCAGCCCCGCAAGCACCCACCCCCGGTGCAGCGACGCCGAAACCTGCAAACTCCGCCGCTTCGACCGCGCATCGAACTTGCCCCGCGCACTGTGCACCCCCGGCACAAACGCATTCAAATTGTCCGGAGCACCCGGATCCTTCGGCTCGTCCATCAACTGCTGCGAGTCATACCCCGTCCTTCCCAGGTACCGGTCCAGCAGCCCCGGCACAACCCTCTGCCCCACAATCGCCGCCACTGTCGGCGCTCCCACCCAGTACTCGCGCCGCGGCCGCCGCGCATACGCCGCCGCCGCTACTACCTCCGCCGCCAGCTCCGGCTCGTAGATCGGCGGCACCGGCTGCGTCATCTTCGGCAGCCGGTTCTTCACCCAGTCGAACTGGATCGTGTTCATCGCCGGCATCTGCACCGTCGTCAGCCGCACCTCGCTCCTGTCATGGTGCAGCTCGCACCGCAGAGAATCCGTAAACCCGTTGATCGCATGTTTGCACGCGCAATAAGCCGACTGCAGCGGAATCGACCTGTACGACAGCGCCGACCCGATCTGCACAATCGTCCCCCGACCCTTGCCGCCCTGTCGTGGCAGCATCCGCCGCAGCGCCGCCAGTGTCCCGTGGACATACCCCAGGTACGTCACCTCCGTCACCCGCCTGTAGTCCGACGCCTCCATCTCCTTGACCGGCGAAAACACGCTCACCATCGCGTTGTTCACCCAAACGTCGATCGGCCCAAACCTCTCTTCCACCTCCGCCGCAGCCCGCTCCACCGCCTCCGCATCCGACACATCCGTCGGGATCGCCACCGCCTCCCCGCCAACCATCCGGCACTCCTTCACCACCGCATCCAAAGCCTCGGGATTCCTCGCCAGCAGCCCCACCCGGTCGCCCCGCTTCGCAAACGCCTGAGCAATCGCCCGCCCCAAACCAGCCGAAGCCCCCGTCACCACAACCACCTTGTTCGCCATTCCCAAACCCCTCCACGCACCCACCGCTCAGGCACTCCTACCCTAGGAGCACATCCGTCCACCACAGGATGCTCTACCCCACAGGTCAAAGCTTTCAACCCGCCAAGCCAAAGGCGGGTGCCCCCATTCATGGCAGACTCACCGCCATCAGTGGGCCCATCGAGCGAATGCGCCATCGCTCTCTGAACCCAACCCAATCGGTTCGATCGAATCGGGTAGTTTCATCACGCCGACCCCTCTACCCCGCAATCTGGCGCAATCCCTCTCCCATCCCGGTAAACTGAAGAAGATTCACCAACCATCACCGCAGATCCACCCCCGAAGTCCCACCCTAAGCACCGTCCTTCGAATACTTGCACCAGAAACCGGAGGTGGGAGGTATCCCCTCCAATCACCCCAATCAACAAAAGGATCTCAACCCAAAATGCCCCTGAACTGCGGAATCGTCGGCCTCCCCAACGTCGGAAAATCCACCATCTTCAACGCCCTCACCTCCGCCAAGGCCCAGGCCGCCAACTACCCCTTCTGCACCATCGAGCCCAACACCGGCATCGTCCCCGTCCCCGACGTCCGCCTCCAGAAGATCGCCGCCCTCATTAAGCCCAAGTCCCTCGTCCCCACCACCATGGAGTTCATCGACATCGCCGGCCTCGTCGAAGGCGCGTCGAAAGGAGAGGGGTTAGGCAACCAGTTCCTCGGCCACATCCGCGCCACCGACGCCATCTGCCACGTTGTCCGCTGCTTCGACGACCCCGAGGTCGTCCACGTCGCCGGCGGCGTCAACCCCCTCCACGACATCGACATCATCAACACCGAACTCCTCCTCGCCGACCTCGATACCGTCGAAAAGCGCCACACCAAGGTCGAGCGCGCCGCCAAGGCCACCTCCGACGGCAAGATCAAAGCCGAACACGCCATGCTTGGCAAGCTCCTCGCCACCCTCAACGCCGGCAAGCCCGCCCGCACAGCCGACCTGACCGACGACGAGCGCGCCCTCTCTCGCGAGCTCTTCCTCATCACCGCCAAGCCCCAGCTCTACGTCGCCAACGTCGACGAGGCCGGCCTCGGCGCCGGCAACGCCCACACCGCCGACGTCGGCAGACGCGCCGCCGAGGAGGGCGCCCAGATGGTCAGCATCTGCGGTGCCATGGAGTCCGAGATCGCCCAACTCGACCCCTCCGAGCGCGATGAGTTCCTCAAAGACATGGGCCTCCAAGAGCCCGGCCTCGACCGCCTCATCCACTCCGCCTATCGCCTCCTCGACCTCATCACCTACTTCACCGCCGGCGTCCAGGAGGTCCGCGCCTGGACCATCCGCCGCGGCACCAAGGCCCCCGGCGCCGCCGGCGTCATCCACTCCGACTTCGAACGCGGCTTCATCAAAGCCGATGCTTACAGCTCCGCCGACCTCTTCCGCCTCAGCTCCGAACAAGCGGTCAAAGAAGCCGGCCTCCTCCGCTCCGAAGGCAAGGAGTACATCGTCAAAGACGGCGACATCCTCTTCTTCAAATTCAACGTATAAGCCCCGTCCTTTTGCTTGTCATTCAGGAGCGAAGCGAATGAATATGCTCCGTCTTTATGCGTGTCATTCAGGAGCGAAGCGAATGAATCTGCTCCGTTCTTTTGCTTGTCATTCAGGAGCGAAGCGGAGGAATCTGCTGTAGCCTTTGCACTCAAAACCGGCCAGCTACACTAAATCCTCCCGCATGCCGCCACCCCAAACCCGCACCTTCGCCCACATCACCGCCCGCGAAGAAGGCCTCCACCACACCCTCTCCTCCGCCCAGATCTCCATGATCGCCATCGGCGGAGCAATCGGCACCGGCCTCTTCCTCGGCAGCGCCTTCGCCATCGGCTTCGCCGGCCCCTCCGCCCTCATCTCTTACGCCATCGGAGCCCTCATCGCCCTCCTGCTCATGGGCGCGCTCGCTGAGATGACCGTCGCCCACCCCACCTCGGGCTCCTTCGGTGCCTACGCCGAACACTACATCTCCCCGCTCGCCGGATTCCTGGTCCGCTACAGCTACTGGTCAGCCGTCGTCTTTGCCGTCGGCACCGAAGTCACCGCCATCGCCGTCTACATGCGCCTCTGGTACCCAGCCGTCCCCGGCGTCGTCTGGATTTTGGGATTTTCCTCCATCCTCATCGCCGTCAACGCCGCCAACGTAAAAGTCTTCGGCACCGTCGAGTACAGCTTTTCCCTCTTCAAGATCCTCGCCATCGCCGTCTTCATCCTCCTCGGCGCGTACGTCATCGTCACCGCGCCCGCCACCTCCGGCATCGGCTTCAGCAACTACGTCGCCCACGGCGGCTTCTTCCCCCACGGCCTCCGCGGAACCTGGATCGCCGTCATTGTCGCCATCTTCAGCTACTTCTCCATCGAAATGGTCGCCGTTGCCGCCGGCGAAGCCCGCGACCCCCAACGCGCCATCACCCGAGCGTTCCGCCTCACCATCCTCCGCCTCATCTTCATCTACCTCCTCTCGCTCGCCGTCATGCTCGCCATCGTCCCTTGGAACGTAACCGGGAATCAGGCCGGCAGCAAAGCCGGTGACGGAGCTGGCCTCAGCAGCAGCCCCTTCGTCCGAGTCGCCGCCGCCACCCACATCCCCTACGCCGCCGGCATCCTCAACCTCGTCGTCCTCATCGCCGCGCTCTCCGCCATGAACAGCCAGCTCTACATCACCACCCGCATGATGTTCTCGCTCTCCCGCGCCGGCTTCGCCCCCCGCCGCTTCGGCACCCTCAACGCGCGCGGAGTCCCCCTCCCCGCCCTCCTTCTCTCGACCATCGGCATCGCCCTCGCCACCGTCGTCTACGTTCTCTACCCCGCCACCGCCTTCACCCTCATGATCTCCATCTCCATCTTCGGAGCCCTCTTCACCTGGCTCATGATCTTCGTCACCCACCTCCGCTTCCGCCGCGCCCACGCCGCCACCCCGTTGGCCTTTCGCATGTGGGGCTTCCCCTACACCACCCTCGCCGGCATCGCCCTCCTCTCCGCCATCCTCCTCACCACCCCCTTCACCCCCGCCTTCCGCCTGACCCTCGTCTACGGCCTCCCCTTCCTCGCCATCCTCACCATCATCTTCCTCGCCCGCCATCGCCCGACCCTCACCGAAGACCTCCCCTCCGCATAGCCCCGTTCCCGTTTTAGGAAGAATCAACCCGCCGCTACCCCCACATGCAACTTCCGTACTCAACCCTTGCGTTGAGATCCGGAGCCCGTCTGATATAACCCTCTCACTTAGCCATGCGCTCGACTGTTCGACTCTCTGCCGTTCCCAACTTCCTGTTCGCCGCCTTTCTTGCGGCGATCTCGTCCCTTCCGTCCGCCGCCGCTCAACAGGCACCCAGCCCAGCACAGGGCGCCTCTCCCGGCATCTACCGCGACGAGCCCATGGTCTTCGAGCGCTTCGATACCACCGTCCGCATGAACGCCGACGGCACCGGAGAACGGCTGACTCATGTCGTCGTCCACGTTCAATCGGAAGGCGCCGCACGCCAGTTCAGCGTCCTCTCCGTTAGCTACGCCTCCGCCTACGAGACCGGCGCCTTGGACTTCGTCCGCGTACGCAAACCCGACGGTTCGGTCGTCGAAACGCCAACCTCCGCCGCCATCGAGATGCCCGCCCCCGTCACACGTGAGGCCCCGCTCTACAGCGATCTCAAGGAAAACCAGCTCCCCGTACGTTCGCTCGCAGCCGGCGACACCCTGGAGTACCAGCTTCATACCCGGCGTTCCAAAGCCGAGGCCCCCGGCCAGTTCTGGGGAGCCGAGCACTTCATCGCCACCGGTTCCGTAGTGCTCAGTCAGACCCTCACCCTCGAAGTCCCCTCCGCAACCTACGTCAAGGTCTGGAGCCCCAACCACCCCTCTTCCCCCACTGAGCATGAGGGCTGGAAACGCTGGCGATGGGAGTCCTCCCAGACCCGCGCCTCCGGCCGCGATAAGGACGGCAATCCCACAGCAACCCCCGTCGAGGTTCACGATCCGGACCAGGACGCCGACGGCCGCAACCTCCCCTCCGTCGCCTGGACCACCTTCCATAGCTGGGCCGAGGTTGGCGACTGGTACCGCGGCCTCGCGCTCCCTCGCGCGCAGCCCGACAACACCGTCCGTGCCAAGGCCGAAGATCTCACCAGGGATGCCAAATCCCCCGAAGATCAGGTGCGTGCCCTCTACCAGTACGTCTCCACCAGGACCCGCTACGTCGGCATCGATCTCGGCATCGGTCGCTACCAACCGCACGCCGCCGCGGAAGTGCTCGCTACCCAGTACGGCGATTGCAAGGACAAGGACACTCTGCTTGAGGCGCTCCTGCACGCAAAGGGCTTCACCACCGCGCCCGCCCTTATCGGCGTCAACATCACGCCCGTGCCGGAGCTACCCTCCCCCGCCGTCTTCAACCACGTCATCACCACCGTCGATCTTCCCACTGGCCGTATCTGGCTCGACGCGACGCCCGAGGTCGAGCCCTTTCGTGTTCTGATTCCTGGCATCCGCGATCAGCAGGCGCTCGTCATCCCAGCCACCGGCGACGCTCGCCTCGAACGCACGCCCGCCTCCCCGCCCTTCGCTTACTTCGAACGCTTCGACGCCGCCGGCACCCTCGATAGCGAGGGGCTCCTCAAAAGTCACATGAACCTCACCGTACGCTCCGACAGCGAGCCCGGATTCCGCACCCTCGTCCAGCGTTCTGCGCCCTCCGAGTGGGATCAGGCCATGCAGTACGTCTCCGGAGCCATGGGCTTCGGTGGCAAGGTGAGCAACGTCGACCTCCGCCAGTCCGATCCTTCCGCGCCCGTCCACGTCGCCTACGACTACAGTCGGCCCAGCTTCGCTGATTGGGAGAACGGCCGCATCCTTCCCCTCTTTCCCGCCATCGAGATCGTCATTATCGACAAGGACAAGGCCCCCGAACACGACATCGACCAGGGCGCCCAGCGGACCCTCGAGGCCCACACCCATATCCGTCTACCCAACGGCTACCGCGCTGACCTGCCCGATGGCATTCACGTCAAGCGCAGCTTCGCCACCTTCGACCAGACCTACCGCATCGAGGCCGGTGAACTTCAGGTCGATCGAAAGGTCGTCATCGTCACCAACAAGGTGCCCAAGGCTCAATGGAAGGATTACCTCGCCTTTGTCAAGGCAACCGGTCTCGAAACCGGGGAAAACTACATCCCGCTGATTCCCCCGGCAAAGACCTTGGCCATTGTTCCCGCAAGCAGCAAGAACGCTCCCGTCGCCTCCAAAGCCTCATCGCCCGCGGAGCCTTCGGACCCGGTCCCATCCGAGCCGCACACGCCCGCCGAACTCACCACCCAGCAGTTGGTCGATAAAGCGCGGCAGTCCACCGTGGCCGGAGACTTCGGTGCGGCGCGCCAGGCTTTGGAGCAGGCCAGGGCACGCGATCCTCACACACCCTTCCTGATGAGCATGCTCGGCTACATCGCTCTTCGCGAAAACAAGACTGACGAGGCAATCACCGATTTCCAGGCGGAGCTGCGCGATCACCCTGACGCCAACACCAACATCGTTCTCCTGCTCTCAAATACCTACGTCTACAACAAGCAACTCGGCGAAGCCGCCTCTCTGCTCAAAAAGTTCGCCACCCGCGACGATGTGCATCTCAGCCTCGCCCTCGCCGACGTGCAGGCAAAGATGCAGAACCACGCCGGCGCAGTCGCAACCCTCCAGTCCGCCGCCACCGCCCATCCCGACGACCGCGTCGTAGCCAGCCTCCTCGCGACCGAACTTGTCCACGCGCATCGCAGCCTCGAAGCAGCGGCTGCGGCAAGGGCAGCCATGGACGGCTCCGACGAGCCCGGCATCCTCAATGACAACAGCTACGTTCTCTCTGAGGTCAAGCTGGATCTGCCCTTCGCCGAGAAAAGCACCCGCCACGCCATCGATCTGCTCGAAGCCTCCTCGGCCCAGCGATCCCTCGCCGAGGCCAACAGCAAGGCCTTTGCCGAGGCGAATCTGCTTACCGCCGCGTGGGACACACTCGGGTGGATCCTCTTCCAGGAAAACAAACCCGCGGAAGCGGAGCCGTTTCTCGTCGCCGCCTGGTTCAACAGCCCCAACGTCACCGTGGGGCATCACCTGGCTAAAATACGCGAAGCCCTCGGCAGATCGTCAGAGGCGCTCACCACCGACGAACTCGCCCTAGCCACCGAACATGCATCCGATTCGACCGACGACTTCGCCGAAGTCAAATCCGACATCGAACGTCTGCGCAAGGCCGGTGCCCACTCCTCTGCGGGAAACACCACGCAGGCCCTGCAGGAGATGCGGATGTTCAAGCTTGCAAAGCCCGCCGGCGTCAAAGGCTGGGGAACCTTTCGCGTCCAGCTCGGCGAAACCGGCATCTTCGATAGCGATCTGGTCACCGGGCCGCCGGCTATACGGCCCATCAATGTCGCGCTAAGAAAACTGACCGTCTCCAAAGCCCTGCCCCCAAACTCGCACGCCCACCTCCTCCGTGACGCCGTCGTCAGCTGCTCTTCGGAGCAGCCCGACTGTCAGGTCGTCTTCATGCCCCACGCCGGGCTCAACGCCGAGGAAGTCCAGTAACCACCCAAACTGTCCTGGTCGAGATTGCTCCCACTCGAGAGATCGTTAACCCTCCGCCCCCACGCACCTTGCCTGTCAACCGGGGCCGAACGGCAAATCCTTTGAACTCCCCAGCATCGGCGTGGCGCACCCTGTGCCCGCAATGTCTACAATGGATGTAGGGCATTTGGAAAGACGGCGCAGGAAACCAAGACTAATCCATTTGTATCGAAGACTTTGCACCTAAGCCTAAGAGCTCCAGTACTTTGCGGTACCAATTTTTGTGTACTGTTGCATCTAATAGACTTAGGAAGTACCCCCCGAAGGGGAGGACCCTCCAAGAGGCCAATACGATCCCGCCGCCATACCTCATGACCAACCCCGATCCCGCGACCATCGCCGACCCGCTCCTCGCCTGGCGCCCCCACTTCCCCATCCTCGACAGCACCACCTACATGGTCAGCCACTCCCTCGGTGCCATGCCCCAGGAGGCCGTCAGCTCCCTCGCCGAGTTCACCGACACCTGGGCCACCCGCGGCGTCCGCGCCTGGCACGAGGGCTGGTGGGAGATGCCCATCACCGTCGGCAACCTCCTCGCTCCCATCATCGGCGCCGGCCAGGGCGAGGTCGCGATGCACGGAAACGTCTCCATCTGCCAGAATATCGTCACCTCCTGCTTTGACTGGTCCGGCCCCCGCAACAAGATCGTCACCGACGGCCTCAACTTCCCCTCAAACGACTACATCTACCACGGCCTCGCCCGCCAAGGAGCCCGCGTCGTCAGCGTCCCCTCGCCCGACGGCATGACCCTCCCCCTCGATTCCCTCCTCGAAGCCATCGACGAGCAAACCCAGCTCGTCAGCGTCTCCCACGTCGCCTTCCGCAGCTCGTTCGTGCAGGACCTCGCCGCCATCACCGAGCGCGCCCACTCGGTCGGCGCCCTCGTCATCGCCGACCTCTACCAATCCGCCGGCATCCTCCCCCTAGACGTCCGCAAACTCAATCTCGATTTCGCCACCGGCGGCTCCGTCAAGTGGCTCATCGGCGGCCCCGGCACCGGATACCTCTACGTCCGCCGTGATCTCTGGCCCACCCTCCACCCCGCCGCCACCGGCTGGCAGGCCCACCGCCACCCCTTTCACTTCGAAGCCGGCGAGATCGACCTCGCCGACGACGCTTTCCGCTTCCTCAACGGCACCCCCAACATCCCTGCCCTCTACGCCGCCAAAGCAGGTTACGAGATCATCAACCAGATCGGCGTCGAAGCGATCCGCGCCAAATCCCAGCGCCAGACCGAGCGCCTCATCCGCCTCGCTGACCAGGCCGGCATCCCCGTCCGCTCCGTCCGTGACCCCAACCAGCGCGGCGGCGTCATCATCCTCGACGTCCCCGATGGCAAGGCCGTCACCCACGAACTGGGCCGCCGCGAGGTTCTCGTCGATTTCCGCCCCGGCGCCGGCGTTCGCATCGCCCCGCACTTCTACACCACAGACGACGAACTCGCCCACACCATCGAGGAGATCCGCTCGGCCACCCATCCCTGATGGGTCCCGCGCATCGACCAGGCTCACCGCTGCAGGCACCAAGGCTCCGATCCAGCTCGGCTCACCACCATCTCTGCTCAAGGCCGAAGCCGTGGCCGCAAAGACGCCCGCGCTACACTTCACTCAGCAAACACACCTCCGCACGCAAGCCCATGCGCATTCTCACCCGCTACATCCTCCGTGAAGTCACCTCCCACGCCCTCCTGGGCGGCGTCCTCTTCACCTTCGTGCTCTTCATGCGCGATCTGGGAAAGATCCTCGAGCTTGTGGTCCGCAACTCCGCCTCCCCGGCCGACGCCGCCCGTGTCTTCCTCTACACCTTGCCGAACGCACTCACGGTCACCATTCCCATGGCCGTGCTTGTCGGCATCCTGCTCGGCCTCTCCCGCCTTGCAGCCGATTCCGAGATCACCGCCATGCGCGCGGCGGGCATGGGAGCGCTAGACTTCGTCCGTATCGTCTCCATCATCTCCGCTCTCGCGCTCGGCCTGGGCCTCGTCAACTCCCTTTTCCTCGCCCCACGCTCCGCCGCCGCGTTGCTTTCACTCGAGAGTTCGCTCAAGTCCTCCCAGGCATCCTTCGAGATCCAGCCCCGGGTCTTCTACGAAGACTTCAAGAACTACGTCCTCTATATCCAGGACGTCCGCCCCGCCGCCGGCGCTGCGATTTGGCACCACGTCTTCCTCGCCGATCTCTCCCAGCCAGGCGACCCGCGCGTCACCACCGCCGAGCAGGCCGTCGTGGTCAACGGCTCCCCCGCTACCGGCGACCCCCAGACCATACGGCTCCATCTCATCAACGGCAGCCAGCACCAGACCTCCGCCAGCGACCCCAACCAATACAACATCTCAACCTTTACCTCAACTGACCTCCCCATCGAGACCGGCGCCCAGGAGGACACCCACGTCGGTCGCTCCGACACCCCCATCCTCGCCCTCTCCCTGCCCGAGCTCATCCGCCGCGGCAGCGCCTCCCCCGCCAACAGCCGCAGCAGCAACATCTATCGCATCGAGTTCAACAAACGTTTCTCCTACCCCTTCGCCTGCCTCGTCCTCATGCTCGTCGGCGTTCCCCTCGGTCTCTCCTCTAAACGCGGCGGCAAGTCCACCGGCTTCGTCCTCACCATCCTCCTCGTCTTCGTCTACTACTTCCTGTCGTCCATCGGAGTCGCCTTCGCCAAGACCGGCAAGCTCTCACCGTTCTTCGGGGTCTGGGGAGCCAATCTAATCTTCGCGGCCGCCGGCGCCTTCCTCCTCTACCAACTCTCTCGCGGAGGCATCGCCCTCAGTGTCTTCGCCTCCACCGCGGATTCGCTCAAGCGTCTCTCCGCCCGGTTTCTTCCCGGCCAGGATCCCGATCCAGAACGAAGCTCCAACGTCACCGCCGCAACCCTTCTGCGCCGCCTTCGCTCCGCCCTCGGCCTCCGCTTTCCACTCCTCCTCGACGATTACGTTCTCCGCGAGTTCTCCACCAACCTCGCCCTCGTCCTCTCCACCTTCGCCGTACTCTTCGTCATCTTCACCTTCTTCGAACTCATTGGCGATATCATCCGCAATCGCACACCGCTCGTCACCGTCGGCGACTACCTCCTCAACCTCGTCCCGTACATCCTCTACAACATCACCCCGCTCTGCGCCCTCGTCGCCGTCCTCATCACCTTCGGTGCCCTTAATAGATCTTCCGAGCTCACCGCCATGAAGGCGACTGGCATCAGCCTCTACCGCGTCGTCGTTCCCGTCCTCGTCCTCTGCGCCGCCATCGCAGCCGGCCTCTTCGCCTTCGACGAGCTCTACCTCCCCGCCGCGAATCGCCGTCAGGAGTCCCTCCGGGCCACCATCAAAGGCAAGCCCGCGCAGACCTTCCTTCGACCCGATCGCAAATGGATCTCCGGCCAGAGCAGCAACTCTCCCGCCAGCCAGGCGGATGCCCAGGCGGCATCAGTGGATCCCCACTCCGGCAGCAAGCCCGCTCACTCCGCCGACCCGGCCCGCATCTTCTACTACCAGTTCTTCGACCCAGACAAAAACGTCTTCGCCAATCTCACCGCCTTCGAGTTCGCGCCCGGCACCTTCACCCTGCAACGCCGCATCTTCGCCGCGTCAGCCCACTGGGACGAGCACGCCAACCAGTGGATCTTCGAGAACGGCTGGCAGCGCACCTTCGTCGGCGAGACCACAGCCTCCTTCCAGACCTTCTCCCTCTCCACCTTCCCCGAGATTCGCGAACAACCCGTCTACTTCAAAAAAGAGGACCGCCCCTCCCAGGAGATGAGTTACGGAGAGCTCTCCCGCTACATCAACGACCTCTCCCAATCAGGCTTTGACACCATGCGCCTCCGCGTACAGCTCAACCGCAAGCTCGCCTACCCGCTCGTTACCCTTATCATGGCCGTCCTTGCCGTCCCCTTCGCCCTCTCCATGGGCAAGCGCGGAGGCCTCGCCGGCATCGCTACCGCAATTGGCCTCGCAATCGCATACTGGGTTGTCGCCGGCCTCTTTGAAGCCATGGGAAACGTCAACACACTTCCCGCCATGCTCGCCGCCTGGTCGCCCGACCTCCTCTTCGGCATCACCGGCCTCTACCTCCTGCTCCGCACCCCAACCTAATTTCCATAAACTCGCGCCAAGGATCCCGCCACATCCCTAATCCCGTCTCGCCTCGCCCGCGAGGCAGGGTACACACACAGCCCGGAGGCTCCAAACAGCATCGTCCCAAAGAGCAGCAGAGCCACTGGCTCCGGCATCTGCGGACCAAAAGTCGACGCGCGCACGGATCTGGCAGTTCGCCTGCGCACTGTAAAAGCACCTTGTTCGCCGATCGCCCTTCCATTCGACCCCGCGTACCTCTCTTTGTACGAGTGCACGCCGAGCTCTGAAGGAACTACCGCCGTGAGCAACCCCGGCCTCAACTCATGCAGCGGTGAAAACGTCATCCGCGCAAGCTGCCTGGTAAGCAGCGTTCCCTCGGAAGCCTGCTCGGTGTGGATCGTCTTCGCCCCCGCCACATTGCAAACCACGCCTGCCCAAACAGCAAACACCAGCCAAACTCTGCGCATGGAACCCTCCCGAAGACCTCGCTTCCAACCGGACTGTAAGTCCGCTCGGCTAGCCTTCACACACCTCATCGGCAGCAGCGCTCAAACCTTTAGCCCACCTTCTGCTCCCCGCGCCCGGTTACGCTCAACGGGATATAGGCCAGCAGCCCGAGTCTCATCAAACCCAGCCTGTCGATCGTCACTCCTCGATGGTTACCGGGCGAATTAGGCTGGATCGGAGAATAACGACTAGGCGATAACTCCTGTGCCATATACACGGAAAGGCGATACTCTAGAACTTCCAGATCACCATTTGTCCGAACAGCTTTCAATGATTTGTTGACTGAGGCAACTCTGACGTTCAACATACCTTCATACCTTTGTTGCAGGTATAAAGAAGGTTGTGGGAGGAGCATCTGCTCCTTGTAAGCCTTCAGTCCAACAGAACCGCAAAGGATCATTGGCGAACCATTATCTCGGCATCGTAAGAGAATGGTCTAAGGATGCAGTACATGGTCGAAGCAATCGTGCTTTGGAACGAACCCAATAACCTCTCCCATTGGAACTTCCACCTCGATCCAGAGTGGAAGCGTTTCGCCGAAATGGTCAGGCTTGCCTCCTCCGCTATCCGCTCCGTCAATCCTGATGTTCCCATCGTTCTCGGAGGAGTCTCCTCCTGCGACTGCAACTTCCTTCGCCTGATGACCTCGTACGGTGTCATGGAGCATGTCGACGCAGTTGGTGTTCATGGGTTTCCCCTCGATTGGAACCATTGGCAGCTTGCGGAGTGGCCCGATCGCGTCGCCGAGGCCCATGAGGTCACCGGAAAACCTATCTGGGTTACCGAGGTCGGGGTCTCTTCCTTTGGCGCAGAGGAGGTCCAGGCCTTTGGGCTGCAACGCACTCTCGATCTTCTACGCGGCCGGGTCGAGCGAATTCACTGGTATAGCCTCTTCGATCTCCCGCCCAGCTGGCCCGCCGAGACACGCCATAAAGAAGCCGAGGGTTCGTCCTACTACCGCCACTACTACCTCGGCCTCATCAAACCGGATGGAACTCCCAAGCTCGCCGCCAGCATCTTCCCCTCCGACGGCAGTATTGGCTTCTGCCAGTGGTTCCACTTCGAAGATCCCCGACTGGACCAGGCCGTTGATTGGATGAGCTCTCACCAGGTCGAGTACCTCCGCACGGGACTCAGCTGGGCAGATTCCTTCCGTCCCAATGCCACCCAGTGGTTTGACCGCCAGATGGAAGCGCTTGAACCCTTTCGCGTTTCGCTGACCCTGTGCTTCACGCCCGAGCACCTCGGTGTGGAACAGCATCACACCAGTCCTCCGTCGGATCCACAGAGCTTCGCCGACTTTGCCGCCTGGGCGGTCTCTCGCTACGTACCCGCGCTCGCATCGGCCTCCATCTCCTCAGCAACGTCACCAACGCAGCGGGGCAGAGCGCAACTATGAACGAACCGAAGAAACGATCGAAGCAGATCCTGATCACCGGCGGCGCAGGCTTCGTCGGCTCCCACCTCGCCGATGGTCTCCTTCGCGCCGGCCACCGGGTCCGCGTGCTGGACGACCTGACCCCTCAGGTACACACCGAAGGCCCCCCGAGCTACTTGTCTCCTGAAGTCGAGCTGGTGGTAGGAGACGTGCGCGACCCAAACCGTCTGCGTGACGTGCTCTCAGGCACCGACATCATCTTCCACTTCGCCGCCACGGTAGGCGTCGGCCAATCCATGTACGAGATCAGCCGGTACATGAGCGTCAATACCCAGGGCACCGCTGAACTCCTCCAGGCTCTGCTCGACTCCAAGCACACTCCCGAAAAGCTGATCGTGGCATCGTCCATGTCCATCTATGGCGAAGGCCGATACGTCTGCTCCAAGTGCGGCAAGCACGCATCGCCCCCAGTCCGGCCCGTGTCGCAGCTGAAGTCCAGCCAGTGGGAGCTCCATTGCAGCTCTTGCACAGGTGTCCTGAAACCCATGCCGACCGGCGAGGACAAGCCCTCTGAAATTAACTCCGTCTATGCCCTCTCGAAGCGAGACCAGGAAGAGCTCTGCCTCATCTACGGACGCACCTACGGTATTCCCGTCACGGCGCTTCGCTTCTTCAACATCTACGGAACACGCCAGGCTCTCTCCAATCCATACACCGGTGTCGCCGCCATCTTCGCCGCGCGCCTCATCAACGGGCTCGCCCCGCTGGTCTTCGAAGATGGCGAACAAATGCGTGACTTCGTCAGCATCCACGACATCGTTCGTGCCAATCTTCTGGCCATGGAGCGACCTGAATCCAACGGGGAGGTCATCAACATAGGCTGCGGCAAACCCATCACGATTCGACGCGTCGCCGAGATTCTAGCCTCTTCCCTCGGCCAGAACGTAGACCCCGTCATCACCCAGAAGTACCGCGCCGGGGATATCCGCCACTGCTACGCCGATCTCACCCGGGCCCGCTCGCTCCTCGGGTATGAGCCTCAGGTCACCCATGAAGAGGGTTTTCGCGAACTTGCTGCTTGGCTCTCTAAACAAGAGGCCGAGGACAAGGCCGATACCATGCTTCGGGAACTCAACTCTTACGGACTCACAGCATGAAGCAGACGCAGGCCGGCACTGCGGCAAGAGAGGAACGGAAAACGATGGGGAGTGGTCGAGTTCGTAACGTTCTCATCACGGGCGGAGCAGGTTTCATCGGATCCAACCTTGCGGAACGCCTGCTCTCGCAGCCCGGAACGCACGTGCGTATCTTCGATAACCTGGCCCGCTCCGGTGTAACGCACAATCTCGATTGGTTGCACTCGCTCCCCGGGCAGGCACGCCTCGAATTCGTCAGAGGCGACGTCCGCAATGCCTCCGCCATCGCGGAAGCAGCCCGCGATGTGACCGAGATCTACCACCTCGCCGCCCAGGTTGCCGTGACGACCTCCGTCACCGATCCTCGTTCGGATTTCGCCATCAACGCGCTCGGCACTCTCAACGTCCTGGAAGCCGCTCGACGCTCCGGTCGCCGCCCGTTCCTTCTGTTTACCTCAACCAACAAGGTCTACGGCTCTCTCGAATCCGTTCCCGTCACAATCGAGGACACCCGCTATCGCGCGGTGGACCCCAGCTTCCATGGCGTCACTGAGGCCCAGCTCCTTGACTTCCACTCGCCCTACGGCTGCTCCAAAGGTTCAGCGGATCAGTACGTTCGCGACTACGCCCGCATCTACGACCTGCCCTCCGTCGTCTTTCGCATGTCCTGCATCGCCGGCCCCCGGCAGTTCGGCAACGAAGATCAAGGGTGGGTCGCTCACTTCCTCTACAGCGTTCTCGAGAGCAAACCCATCACCGTCTATGGCAATGGCTTTCAGGTTCGTGATGTACTCCACGTCTCAGACCTGATCGACGCCATGCAGGCAGCCGCCGAAAACATCTCCCGCACCTCCGGCCAGGTCTTCAACGTGGGGGGCGGCCCAGATAGAGCCGTCTCCGTTCTCGAGATGCTCCGCGCCATCGAGCAGGAGACCGGCATCCAGCCCGACCTCCGGTACAACGAGGTCCGCCCCGGAGATCAGCCGCTCTACATCTCCAACATTAGCAAGCTCTCTCTTTCCACCAGCTGGCAGCCTCGCCTCTCTCTCGTGCAAACGCTTCATTCCATCCGTAAGTTCTGGGAAGAGAACCGCCAGCTCGTCTCCGGGCAGCGTGCTCCACACGCGGCAGCGGATCTGGTGGCCGAGGAGGTCGCATGAGATACGCTCTCGTCAATCCGCTCTGGAGCTTTCAAGGCTCTACCTACTTTGGCTGCGCCGATCCCCACCTCCCCCTCGAGCTGCTTTCAGCACGCGAGTTCCTTCGCTCCGCCGGACACGATGTCCTTCTGATTGACGCCAATATAGAAGAGCTCTCGCCAACCGAAACTCTCCACCGCCTCTCCGGCTTCAACGAAGACTTCCTCGTCGTTCCCACTGCCCCCTCCTACCTCTTCTGGCGCTGCCCGCAGCCCGAGCTCCGTGTTCCCGCGCAGTGGATATCAGCTCTTCGAGGCGGCTCCCATAGATCGTCAAAGACCGTCGCTATCGGTCCGCACGGCTCGGTTACTCCCTTGGCCACACTTGAAAAGACCGCTGCGGACATTGTCCTTCGCGGCGAGCCGGACCAGACTCTTCCGCAGCTCGCCAGCCTTCCTTGGGAGATGATCGCCGGCTGCTGCTGGCGCGATGGAAAGGGCGCCTTCCACTCCAGTCCGGGCCTCGGCGCCACCGACATGCGCGCCCTCGGCCCCCTCGACTACACGGACTACCCCGTCGAACGGCACACTCACAAGCACCACATATTTCCGGGCAACGGAGCCGATCACCTCAAGCTCGGCGCCGAGGTTGAGTTCGCCCGCGGCTGCCCGTACTCCTGCACCTTCTGCAATAAAACTCTGTTCCGAAATAAATATCGCGAGCGCGATCTCCTTTCCGTCCTCACCGAAATCGACCAGCTCATCGCCCGTGGTGTCGATTACATCTACTTCATCGATGAAATCTTCGGCGTCGGCAAACAGGTGCGCACCTTGCTCGAAGAGATCGCAATGCGCCCCGTGTCCATCGGCTTCCAGTCCCGCATCGACCTTTGGAACGAAGATTTGCTCGAGCTCCTCGGCCGTGCCCACTGCGTCTCCTTCGAGTGCGGTGTCGAATCCATCACCGAGGAGGGCCGCGATGCCATGAACAAGAACTGCCGCCTCTCCACCGACCGCATCAGCGATCTCCTCATCTACGCGCGCAAATACATCCCTTGGGTCCAAGCCAATCTCATCAAGACGCCCGAAGACGATGCCGCACTCGTCGCCTCCTGGCAGACTCGCCTCAAAGCCGCTGGCGTCTGGGTCAGCGAACCCGTGCCCATGTTCCCCTTTCCCGGCAGCCCGGAATATGTAACCACCTTCGGCGCACAACCGGATGAGCAGGCCTGGGAGCGCGCCCATTCCTTCTATCTGCAGCTCTTCGCAGACAAGGGCTACAGTGACATTCAGGAGCAGCAACCGCTCTCGTTGCAGGAGCTCGAATGCGTGTCCTGCTAACCACCGACACAATCGGTGGTGTCTGGACCTATACCAAAGAGCTCGCGCGAGGTCTGCTGCAACGCTCTCATTCTGTCGCCCTCGTCAGCTTCGGCCGCCTCCCGTCCGCCGGGCAAAGCTCCTGGTGCTCGGCGCTTAGCGCTCGATATCCGGATCACTTCCAGTACGTTGCCTCCGAGACTCCGCTCGAGTGGATGGACGAGAACGACTCCGCCTACTCCGCTGCGGAAGACCTCCTTCTCCACCTCGCGCAAGCCTTCGGCGCCGATGTTTTTCACAGCAGCCAGTTCTGCTTTGGCAAGCTCCCCCTTCGGATCCCGAAGCTTGTGGTCGCCCATAGCGATGTCCTCAGCTGGGCCGCCGCCTGCCGTCCAGATGGCCTCGATTCATCGTCGTGGCTCGACCGCTACAAACAACTCGTACAGACCGGGCTACTTCGAAGCGACGCCGTCGTCGCACCCACTCGCTGGATGCTCAAGGCGTTGGCCGGCCATTTCTCTCTACCCGGCGAGGCGTACGTTATCCCAAACGGCCGAGACTGCCAGCCTTGCTCCGCGCAACTCGTCCCCAAACTGCAGGCCGTCTCGGTCGGCCGGCTCTGGGACGATGCAAAGGGCCTCTCGCTCCTCGCCAAAGTTCAGTCGCCTTTCCCCCTGTTCGTCGCTGGCGAGGTCCAGCACGGAACTGCGAGCGCACCGCCGGCACTCGGTCAGGCGAGCCTCCTCGGACCCCTCGAAGAACAGCCCTTGATCGACCTTTTCCGCTCCAGCGCGGTGTACCTGGCGCTTTCCATCTACGAGCCCTTCGGCCTGGCTCCGCTCGAAGCCGCCCTCTGCGGTTGCGCCATCATCGCCAACCAGATTCCATCGCTCTGCGAAGTCTGGGGCAGCAACGCTCTTTACTTCAAGGACGCCCCATCTCTCTCCAGGCTCCTCGTGCAACTTGCATCCGACCCCCGGCTTCTCCAGGAGTTCCAGGCCCGCGCTCTCACTCGCGCCCTGGAAATGAGCCGCACTCGTATGGTCGAGCAGTACCTCGGCCTCTACCGTCATCTCCTCGAACCTGCTCACCAATTTCGACCAGCTCCCATGTCCGCCGAGGTGCCGTCGCGTGCCTCGTAAGCTGCGCATCGCCTACATCGCTCACTCGTTGCGGTCCGACTGGAACAATGGCAACGCTCACTTTCTTCGAGGCCTGCTCCGCGCTCTCCAAGCTCTCGGCCATACTGTCCATGCCATCGAACCCGAAAGGGAGTGGTCGATCGAAAACCTCCGGACCGAGCCTCTCGGACCGCAATCCATCGCAGACTTCTCCGGGACGTACTCCGATCTCAACATCGACACCTACATACCCGATGAGCCCGCCTCCATCTGGCTCAACCGCCTGCGCGAAACGAACGTCGTCATCCTCCATGAGTGGAACCCTCCCGAACTCGCGCAGCGCCTGCTCGATCTTCGTGATCAAATCGGCTTCCGCCTGCTCTTCCACGACACCCACCACCGCGCCTCCTCCTCCCCGGAGCAGATGCGCCTCTTTCAACTCGATCGCTTCGACGGCATCCTCGCCTTTGGTATCGCCCTCGAACACATCTACCGCGAGCATTTCGGTCTTACTCGCGTCTGGACCCTTCACGAAGCCGCCGACATCACCGTCTTTCACCCCCTTCCGCAAGCAGAGAAGCACGACGACATCGTCTGGATCGGCAACTGGGGCGACGGAGAGCGCTCCGCGGAGATCCGCGATTTCCTTATCGACCCAATCGACGACCTCCCCGGAACCCACGCCACCATCTACGGCGTCCGTTACCCGGAGGAGGGTCTTCGGGCACTCCAGAGGGCGCGCATTCACTACGGCGGCTACCTCCCCAACCTGCAGGCGCCCTCAGCCTATGCCTCAGCCAGGCTCACTGTGCACATCCCGCGCCAGCAGTACGCCTCGGCCATGCTCGGCATCCCAACCATTCGCGTCTTTGAAGCACTTGCCTGCGGCATCCCTCTTATTTCAGCACCCTGGCAAGATACCGAGAATCTCTTCCGTGATGGAGATTTCCGCTCCGTCGCAAACGGGGCAGAGATGAAGTCTGCCATATGCGACCTTCTTCGCGACCCCGCCGCCGCTCAAGCTCAGGCAAGCCGCGGCCTCCAAACCGTTCTCAACCATCACACCTGCCATCACCGCGCCCAGCAGCTTACCTCCATCTGCCAGGAGCTGCTCTCGTGAAGATCTTCGCCTTCGGCTCCAGTATCGTCTCGTCTTACTGGAACGGCGCGGCCACCTATTACCGCGGCTGTTACAAATACCTCGATCGCCTTGGTCACACCATCACCTTCGCCGAGCCAGACGCTTACGGCCGCCAGCAGCACCGGGACTCCGACGACTTCTCCTATGTCGAATCCCTCGTCTACCAGCCCGGCACCGGCCTCGACGATATGCTGGCCCGCGCGGCCTCCGCCGACATCATCGTCAAACACAGCGGCATCGGCGTCGATGACGAGACCCTCGAACGCCGCATTCTCGAACTGCAGGCGCACTCCGCAATCACCTTCTGGGACGTCGACGCCCCCGCTACCATCGCCCGCATGCACGCGGACCCGGGAGACGCCTTCCGCGCCTCCATGCCGCAGTACGACGCCGTCCTCACCTACGGCGGAGGCCCCTGGTGTCGCGAGCAGTACCTTGCCCTCGGAGCCCGCGCCTACTTCAGCATGTACAACGGGCTTGACCCGGAGACGCACCACCCCGTTCCGCCCGATCCCTCGCTCGCCTGCGACGTCGCCTTTCTTGGCAACCGCCTCCCGGATCGCGAAGCCCGCGTCGAAGAACTGTTTCTCCACGCAGCCGAGCTCGCTCCCAGTCAGAGCTTCCTGCTCGGCGGAGAGGGCTGGGGCGATAAATCGCTGCCGCCCAACGTTCGCTGGATCGGCCACGTCCCCACCGCCGAGCACAACCGCGTCAACTGCTCCGCTGGCATGGTCATAAACATTAATCGCGCCTCCATGGCTCAGTCCGGCTTCTCGCCTCCGACCCGCGTGTTCGAGGTCGCCGGCGCCGGCGCCTGCCTGCTCTGCGACGACTGGCCCGGCATCGACGACTGCTTCCAACCCGGGGAGGAGATTCTCGTCATCCGCAACGCACAGGATGTCGTCGACGCACTCGCCCGCTACAACGACCACGACCGCAAACAGATCGGCAAGGCCTTTCGCACCCGCGCTCTTCGCGACCATACCTACGCGCAACGCGCCGCCCAGGCCGAGCTCGCCTTCGAGCACTGCCTCGCCGTCCGAGCCGCCGGAGCAGCCCAGCGGTGAAAATCGTCCTCTACGGCCTCACCATCACGTCGTCGTGGGGCAACGGTCACGCCACCACCTACCGCTCCCTCTGCAAAGCGCTCGCCCGACGCGGACATCAGATTCACTTCGTCGAGAAAGATGTCGAGTGGTACCGCAGCAATCGCGATCTACCCAAGCCCAGCTTCTGCACCGTGCATCTCTATGAGGACTGGACAGCAAGCGGATCCTCTCTCCTCCATCTCGCCAAAGACGCTGATGTCGTCGTCATCGGCTCCTACTTCCCCGACTCTGTCGCCGCCGCCCGCGAGCTCATTGAAACGCACCTCTGCCCCATCCTCTTCTACGACATCGACACCCCCATCACCCTCGCGCAGCTACGCGCCCACGGCGGCACAGACTACCTCGACTCGGCCCTCATCCCGCACTTCGCCGCGTACCTCAGCTTCACCGGCGGTCCCGCCATCCAGGAGCTCGAGCAGAGATTCGGCTCACCCCACGCCGTCCCTTTCTTCTGTTCGGTCGACCCCGACCTCTACCACCCAACTCCATCGCGGTCGGAGTTCCGCTGCGACCTCAGCTATCTCGGCACCTACGCCCCGGATCGCCAGCCAAAGCTCTCTTCGCTCCTCGATGATGTCGCCGCATCCCTCTCGCATTCGAGCTTCATCGTCGCAGGCCCGCAGTACCCCAGCACCCTCACGTGGCAGCCCAACGTTCGCCGTCTCATCCATGTCTCCCCGCCGGACCACCCGGCCTTCTATTCCTCCTCGCGTTTCACCCTGAACCTGACCCGCGACGACATGGTAGCCGCCGGCTACTCTCCTTCCGTGCGCCTCTTCGAAGCCTCCGCCTGTGGCGCTACCATCGTGTCCGATTCATGGCCCGGCCTCGACCAGTTCCTCACGCCCGGCTTAGAGATCCTTCTCCCCTCGAACACAGCGGAGGTCGCCGCCATCCTTCAGGAGATGTCCGAGGACGAAGCAAAGGCCATCGGCCTACGCGCCCGCGATCGCATCCTCTCGCAGCACACGGCGGAACACCGCGCCATGCAATTCGAACAGATCGTCTCAACCTGCTCTCGCTGAACCCGCACAGTTACAAATCCAGCAGCTCTTGTAACGATCGAAGACACCAGTCCGGCTTCTCCGCGCTAAGCTCCTCGAAACTGTAGATCCCTGTCGCAACAGCGATCACGTCCAGCTTGTTCGCGCGCGCCGCCCGCACATCCTCCGGCGTATCTCCAACCACGCAGACCGCCGCATCCGCTCCCGCCAGCGCCCGAGCTTTAGCCAGCGCGCCGGCGAACACATCTCGCCGGTACTCGTATGCGTCGCTGTACCCGCCAAAATGAAAATGCTGCAGCAAGCGGCCGCGCTCCAGCTTCAGCCTGCCGATCCCCTCCAGGTTGCCGGTCGCCACCCCAAGCACCGCTCCCCTCGCTCGCAGGCGCTCCAACACCTCCGGCACCGCCGGAAGCACCGCCGCACACAGATCTCCCTTTCGTTCCTCGACGAAACGGCACATCAAGTCTCGCGTCGCACCGATCTGCGGCCGCCACGCATCCTCTCTTACTCCAGCCAGTCTCAGCGCATCTCGCAAAATGCCCACATCCGTGTTGCCATGTGCCGTCACACCATCCAGATTGAGTGGGCGGCCGGCAAGCGATCCCAAAGCTTCGCAAAACGCGAAGTAATGAACCGCGTCCGTGCAATGCAGCAACGTCCCGTCAATATCGAACAGGTACGCCTCATACTTATCCCAACTTCGTCGCGTCCATACCTCATTCGTCAGACCAGGCATCAGCTCGCAACCTCGCTCACCAAAGCACCGTTCACCATCGCCGCCAGCTCCGTTCGAACCTCCTCCACCACACCACTCCAGTCTCCTTCGCTTGGCTGCCGAAACAACCTCGTGTTCGGATACCACTGGCTGTCGCAGCGGTCGGTCATCCACCGCCAATCCGCCGCATGCTGCAATAGCAGCCACACAGGCTTTCCCATCGCCCCGGCGAGATGCCCCGCCAGGGTATCCACGGTGATCACAAGATCGAGGTTCGCGATCACCGCAGCCAGAACCCGCAGCCCATCGCCGCACTCGCCCGCGTCCCGGAGGATGCCCTCGCTCACCAGAGCGGCTGCCTCCCCACAAGCCTCCCCACCCTGCAGACTCCAGAACTCTGCATCTCCACTCCGCGCCAGACACTCGATAAATTCAAACGGAATCGACCGCGCCACATTCCACTCACCCGCCGCCCACACCAGACCAACCCTGAACCCACGCGCCGGCCCCATCACCCTCGCGGCCTCGTTGAGATCCCCAGTCAACACTCGCAGATACTCCACCGCCAGGGGCAGCTCCACCGCCCCCGTCCGGAACAGGTATGGCAGCTCCATTACCTCGATCTGCACCTCCCAGTCTGGTGGCGTCCCAGGCGCCATCTCCCCCCACGTCACCACCTCACCGACACCGTCCAGCAACGGAGCCAGCGAAACCATTCGCGGCGGCACCTCCACAATCACCTGCTTCGCAAGCGCCTGTAGCCGCGGCATGTACCTCAAAAACTGAATGGCATCCCCAAAGCCATGCAGACACCGCACCATCACCCGCGCTCCCCGGACATCCTCACCCATCCAGAATCGATGAGGATCTGCGGTTCCCCGCTGCCGTATCCCGTCGCTCTCCCGCCACGCTGCTTCGAAGTCCCCGCACAGCATCGCCGCCGTCCATCGCGCCGCCGCGCAGCCGTTCGCGTCAGCTCCCATCGCTTCAGCCAGGTCGAAAGCAGCCACCGCCTCCGCAAGCCGTCGCTCCTCCAGCATCCTCTCCGCAAGCGCAATCTGCTTCCCCAGTTCGACGGATCGGTCTTCCTTCACCTTCAACCTCGGCCTTCCTTCGCTCTCCCTGCCGGATACACGCAATGAGGTCCGTCCGGGGGGACCTCCACCGGCCGCCATCGGCATACATACACCTCCTCCTCCGGCTGCGCCTCGATCGCGAACCCCGACGACCGGAGCATCGCCTCGGCGCACGCTCGGTTCGGCACCCACCAATTTGTCTCGTCATGCGCGTACCGATGTTCGATGAAATGCATCTTCGGATATCCTGGCTCATCGAACGGCGCGGGTGCGTTGAACTCGTAGTCCACGGAAAGCTCCGCAATCTCGCGGCTCCCCCGCTGCATACTCTGAAACAACAACACGTCTTTCGCAACGTGTTCATGGATCAGATCGAGCGCCAGCAACGGGTGGCGAAGATGGTAGAGCACCCCCATGAAGATCACGAGGTCGAATCTCTCCTCCAGCGACGCAACCTCCCACACCGGCAGACGCTCGAATGCCACATCCATTCCGCTCACCTCCGCGGCAAATCGGGCCTGCCGCAGATAATGCTCGTCCGTGTCGATCCCCAGCACGCGCGATGCTCCTCGGCGCTTCATCTCGAACGAGTAAAATCCCGCATTGCAGCCAATGTCGAGCACGCTCCATCCACTCAGATCCTCGGGCAGCGCATCCCGAAAACGCTCATACTTCACCTGCGGATAATCGCCCAGGAAGTGCTCCGGCGCTGTCTGCACCTCGCCCAATCTCAAATTATGAAACCAGGGACCAAGCTCCGTGATCCGGCTCTCCATCTCCTCGGGGGTCCCCTTCACCGCATTCAGAAACTTCATCCTTGTCGATCCCCTCTCACGTTCAAACCCCGTCGCTCCCGCGGTCACCCTTCTCCTCCAGCAGCCGGATCGCGGACCGGTACCCATGCAGCGTGCCGACATCGACATACGCCTGCCCAGCACGCACCCCCATCGCCCGCCCCCCCTCGGCGATCCACGCATTTACCAGCGTCCCCAGGTACTCATCGCCTCGCTCCGGCCTGCACCACAGCGTGTGAAGATCATGAAAGACACTGCCAGGCATCTTGATCGCGCCCCAGATCCAGTTGGATCGTGCACCTTCCTTTTTGACCTCAACCTCCACCACCGATCCATCGGCAGCCGTCACCACAGCATCGAAAAGCTCCGGGTGCTCCACCGGAAACAGCAGAAACGAAAGCACACCCGACGGCAGACTCGTGAATCCATCCTCCGGCGTCCAAAGAGTATCAGGCAATCCGATCAGCACCGTCTCGTCGCGTCGCACCAGCGGAAGCGCACGAAACAAAGCATCGCACAAACCGCCCGCCTTCGGCTGAACCACATAAGCAAGGTCAGCCCCCCATAGGCGCGATCCATAATACGCAAGGATGTCCGTCTTTCCGGGAGAGATCACAAAGCACAACTTGTCCGCGCCGCCGCGGATCATGCGCTCGACCAGGTACTCGCTCACGGCTCGGGGACGCTCGTTCCCCTCCTCCACCCGGCTTCCCACCGGCAACAGCTCCTTCGAAAACGCCAGCGGCTGGATTCGGCTGCCCTCCCCCGCCGCTGGAATAATGCCCCACACTCCCCCGTTCTCTGCCACCGTCTACGCCACCACTTTCCGTCCGCTCGCGCCGCGAACCGACTCGCACATCTGCTCCAGTTCAACCACACGCCGCTCCCCAGTATGCTCCGCCAGCGTTCGCTCCCGCGCCGCTTTGGCAACAGCATTCAGTTCGGCATCTGAAAGCGAAAGCGCAGCCACCACCTCCTCCGCGGAGTTGACCGGCAGTATCTCTCGCCCCGGGGTAAAAAAGGCCTCCAATCCCTCCCACACATCTGTCAGCAGCGGAACACCGCAGGCTGCTGCCTCAAACAAACGCCCCGAGGGGCAGTACCCGTAAGCCGTCATCGCCCGCCTGGTCACATTCAGAGTCGCTCGGCCCGAGCAGAAGAACGCCGGATGCAGCGACGGCGGTAGATGCCGGACGAAAGCTATATTCTCCGCCCAGGGAAACTCCGCCGGATACTGCACCCCGCCGATAATAAATCGCTCACGAGGCAGCAGACACGCTGGTTCCAGCAGCAGCCGGTTCACCCCATCCTGCCGGTCCGCCGCATACGTCCCCAGGTACGATAGCGCCGCTCGAAACTCCTCCCTGGCCTCAACCGGAAAATGCGCCTCCGGGTCCACAGACCCGTACAGCGGCTCCACCCTTCGCGCTCCCAGCCGGCTCTTCAGTTCCTCAATAGCCCGCCCGCCTGTGAAACTAAGCACCAGATCGAATTCCGCCAGTCCATCTACCGGCAGGTACTCGACCGCCCTCCCAGACCGCAGACCATCCAGCGTCACCGGCGTGTCCAGATCGTAAAACGCCTTCACCTCCGCTCTGGACTCCAGGATCAACTCGCAAGCCGCCGAACCGTCGGGACAGTAGCTCGTACAGAGCGCCAGATCCGCATCATCGAGATCCCGTCTAGCCTCCGCTCGAATCTCGTCTAAAGATGCGTAGAGACACAGCCGTCCACCCGGGGGCAGCTCCCAAAGGTCACGCGTGCTTGCGTAGTAGGGGACATCCCGCTCGTAAAAATTGACGGTGTGCCCGCGCCGCAACATTGCCTTCACCAGAGATCGCCACAACGTCGCGTGCCCGTTTCCCCACGACGACGAGATGCTCAGGCCAAAGATGACGAGATGCATGTCCACTCCTGGCCTGTATCTTTCGAGCAGCACCTCGGATAAAAATCTCTCCGTTGAGAGCAGTAGGTCCGCCGTAATAACACGTCGAGCCCACGACATCCTCCCGCATCCAACCGGTCGAACGCAGCCGACAGGCGGTGCCCCGCTCGGTCACACCGCTTCGCCTGGTCCGCTCGGATTTGAACCTTTGATTTCGCCATGAAGAGAACGGAGCTCATACCCAGGGCAACAGGGTACAAACAAACATAGGATGGAGCTCTCTGGCTTAGGGTTGGACCAGGAGCCTTCGACGTCATAATCGAACCAATAGCTTCCAGACCCAATAACGATGCTCCATGACGACGCGGAAGCATCCCGAACAAGCATCCGGAGCCTGGGCGCCTTTGACACTGCCTGACGCAAAACCGAACTTTTGCGCTTGATTACAATTCAGGGAAGTTCTCCGCCCCACCGAGGCGTCGATCGTTTCATCTCCGGAGGTATCGATCTACCATGCCACTTCAGCGATTCGCCGTCCTTCTCCTTGCAGGCTCCCTATCCGGTGTCGCATCGGCACAGACCGCAACGCCTCCGCTCTATGCGAACTCGGCCCTCCCCACCCAGCAGCGTGTGGACGACCTCGTCTCGCGTTTGACTCTGGAGGAAAAGGTCTCGCAGATGATCAATACCTCGCCAGCCATTCCGCGCCTCGGCATCCCCGCTTACGACTGGTGGAACGAGGGCCTGCACGGCGTCGCCCGCTCCGGCTATGCCACCATGTTCCCGCAGGCAATCGGCATGGCCGCCACCTGGGATACGCCTCTGCTCGGCAGCATGGGCACCACCATCTCCACAGAAGCCCGCGCCAAGAACAACCAAGCGCTGCGGCACGACATCCACTCCATCTACTACGGCCTCACCTTCTGGTCGCCCAATATCAACATCTTTCGCGATCCGCGCTGGGGCCGCGGCCAGGAGACCTACGGCGAAGACCCCTTCCTCACCAGTCGGCTTGGCGTCGCCTTCGTCAAAGGCCTCCAGGGAGACGACCCCACTTACTTCAAGGTCATCGCTACCCCGAAGCACTACGCCGTCCACAGCGGTCCTGAGTCCGAGCGCCATCGCTTCAACGTCGACCCATCCCCGCATGACCTCTGGGACACCTACCTCCCTGCCTTCCGCGCAACCATCACCGAAGCCAAGGCCGACTCCATCATGTGCGCCTACAACGCCATCGACAAGTCCCCCGCCTGCGCCAGCAAAGAGCTCTTGCAAACCATCCTGCGCGGAGATTGGGGCTTCGGAGGCTTCGTCACTTCCGACTGCGGAGCCATCGATGACTTCTTCGAGAAGACCGCCCACCGCACCTCGCCTGATGCCGAGACCGCTTCAGTCGCCGGCATACGCGCCGGCACGGATACCAACTGCGGCACGACCTACCGCGCGCTCACCGGCGCCGTCGCGAAGGGCCTCATCAAAGAGTCCGAAATCGACATCTCTCTCAAGCGGCTCTTCCTCGCCCGTTTCCGCCTCGGCCTGTTCGATCCTGCGGCAAAGGTGCCGTTCGCCAGCATCCCCTTCTCTGAGGTCAACTCGCCGGCTCATCAGGCGCTCGCTCTACGGTCCGCGAACGAGTCCATGGTGCTGCTGAAGAACGATCAGGGAACTCTTCCACTCAAACCCGGGGTCCGCAGCATCGCTGTCGTAGGCCCCAACGCCGCCGCCCTCTCCGCCATCGAGGGCAACTACAATGCCATCCCCCAACATCCCGTCCTCCCGGTAGATGGCGTCGCAGCTGAATTCAAAAATGCAAAAATCCTCTACACGCAGGGCTCTCCCTATGCCGAAGGTGTTGCGCTTCCCGTTCCTCGCACCATGTTCCACCCCGACATGTCCTCCGCGGCTAACGGTCTCAAAGCCGAATACTTCGCCAGCGATGATTTCAACGGGAAGCCGGTCCTCAACCGCATCGACAAGCAGATCGACTTCGACTGGAACGGCGCCAGCCCTGTACCCGGAGTTCCCGCCGATCACTTCGCGGTTCGCTGGACCGGCACCATCAACGCTCCCGAAGCGGGAGACTACAACTTCGCTATCCGCCTCACACATTGCTACCCTTGCGAGGATCACGAGAAGTTTGCGGTCTACCTTGATGGCAAGCCCGTGGCCGGCTTCGGTACCTCCCCGGACGCCTACTCTCGCTCCAGCCATACCCCAGAGTTCAAGCTGACCTTCGTGGATACCAGTCGGCACCAGTTCTCGATCGAGTATCTTCACAAAGCCAAGCTCTTCGGCGCGGGTATCGCACTCGACTGGAAACCCAAGGCCGGCTATCTCCAGACCGAAGCCGTCGCAGCCGCGCAAAAATCCGACGTCGTCCTCGCCTTCGTCGGCCTCTCCCCCGAGCTCGAAGGCGAGGAGATGCCCATTCACGTCGAAGGCTTCTCCGGCGGAGATCGCACCGACATCAAGCTTCCCGCCCCGCAGCAGCACCTGCTCGAAGCCCTCGCCGCCACCGGCAAGCCGCTCGTAGTCGTCCTCCTCAACGGCAGCGCCCTCTCCGTCACCTGGGCGCAGGAGCACGCCAACGCCATCCTCGAAGCGTGGTACCCGGGCGAGTCCGGCGGCGCCGCCATCGCCCAGACCCTCAGTGCAAAGAACAATCCCGCCGGCCGGCTCCCCGTCACCTTCTACGCCTCGCTCGATCAGCTTCCCGCGTTCGAGGACTACGCCATGGCCAACCGGACCTACCGCTACTTCAAAGGCAAGCCCCTCTACGGCTTCGGCTACGGCCTCAGCTACACCACATTCGCCTACTCCGGCTTGAAGCTCTCCACCACGACGTTGCACGCCGGCGATCCCCTCACTGTGGAGGCAGACGTAAAGAACACCGGCAGCCGCGCCGGGGACGAGGTCGCCGAGCTCTACCTCACGCCGCCCCGCACCGGCGTCTCTCCCTCGCTCGCCCTCACCGGCTTCCACCGCATCCACCTTGCCCCAGGCGAGACCAAACACGTCAGCTTCAACCTCGACGCACGCACCCTCTCCCAAGTCGACGATAAAGGAATTCGCTCCGTGTCGCCCGGCAGCTACCGTCTCGCCCTCGGAGGATCTCAACCTACCGAAACCCCGAGCGCGCAGACCGTAAACTTCACCATCGACGGCACAAAAGAACTCCCACGCTGATCGATATCCCAACGCCGGCATCGGACGCGCCGTAGTCACAAGCACGCTCAGGCCCGAGCTTCTAAACGTCCTGCGCCAGCCGCGCTTGCTCGCCCTTGTCGAAGTACATCTCGATCTCCTCCAGCGTCTTCCCCTTCGTCTCCGGCAGGAAAAACGTCGCAGTCACAAAATAAATCACCGTGCACGCCGCCCAGAAAGCGAACATGGCGTAGTACCCGTAGTTGCCCACCATCGGTAGAAACAGCGCCGCAATCAGCGTCGACACGCCCTGATTCAGCAACAGGGCGATACCCATTCCCGTGGATCGAATACGCGTCGGCATCAGCTCCGAGAGCATCAGCCAAACCACCACCCCCGGCCCAATCGCGAAAAACGAGATGAACAGCCCTAGGCAGATCGTGATCATCCACCCCGTCCTCTCCGTCGGCACCGGCCCGTAAAAAGCGTGCTTAATCCTGATCGGCGCATCCATCAACTTCGCCGGGGGAGCGATCTTCAGCACCGCATCCTTGTCGGAGCTGAGAACCGTTGCAACCTGATCGCCGGCGCCATACGTGTACAGCACCGTCAGAGACATCGGCCGACCCGGCTCACCCGATCCCAACGTCCTCTCGTCGACTGGCAGGGTAAGGCTATTTCCGTTGACCGCTCCCTGGACCTTCTCCCGCAGGTCAGTCCGCCTCGATTCAAACGCATGGAACAGGAGAGCTCCCGTAAGCAGGGAAAGAATGATCCCACCGGTCCCAATCCTCAATAGAAATCGGCGACCCTTCTTATCGACCAGCGCCACTGCCACCACTGTCATGACGCAGTTCAGCAGCTTCACCACCACGTCGCCCTGCGTCGCGTGGCTGGCGCTCATCCCGGCCTGCCTGAGAATGATCACCAGGAATCCCAGAATCGAGTTGATGCCCGTGGTCTGGTTGCAGGCCAGCACCACACACGCCAGCACAAAGGGAACGACGAACTTCCTCTGCAGCAGCGACCCACCTCCGCTGGAGGCGTTGCCCGTCGCCGCCTCCTTAGGCGTCTCGAGCGCTAACGTCTCCATCTCGCGCATCTGCAGCTCCGCCTCATCCGGCGGAGACAGCCGCAGGAGAGCCGTTCGCGCATCGGCAACCCGTCCCTTGCGAAACAGCCAACGCGGCGTCTCCGTCAACAGAAATGTCCCAAAGAAGAAGACCAGCCCCGGGTAGATCACCGACAGAAACATCCCTCGCCACGCATGATCCTGCGCAGCCCGGATCAGCACCGCATCGCCCGCAGCCGCCGCAATGGCACGCTCCGCCTGTTGCGTATAAAACCACCCGGCCATCGCTGCCACCACAACCCCGACGGTCAGCATCAGTTGAAAGATCGCCGTTCCCTTGCCGCGACTGTTCGCACTCAGACACTCCGCCAGATACAACGGCACGACAACCGCGATCACGCCCCCACTCACACCCTGCAGCAGCCGCCCCAGAAACAGCGTCGTGAAACTCTGCGAAAGCACAATGAGACCAACACTCGCGACGAACAATAGCCCGCTGACGATCATCATCTTCCTGCGTCCAAACCAGTCCGCAAGCACACCAGCCACCAGCGACGACACCATGCCGCCACCCAGCACAGCCGCCACAATCACGGACGTCTGCCCAACCGTCAGGTTAACCGTCTTGCTCAGGTACAGGAGCGCCGCCGCAATAATGCCCACGTCGATCCCATACAGCAGGCCGCCGAATCCGGCAACCGCAATCAGAAACTTGCCATAACGAGCGGGGCTCAAACTTCCCTCCATCTTCCATCCATCCTTCATTCGCCCCATCTATCCCAGGGCGCTCCGCTAGACCTCGGCTGCACGCTACCTTATACATCACACTCTCCAACAGCGTGCTCGCCGCGATATCATCATCTCGGAAATCCTCCTCCAAGAAAGCGGCCAAGCTGCGTGTCCAATTCCCCCGAGTCACAAGTCGACCCACAAGCTGATCTCCCCTCCGAACCCACCGAGTCTTTCGGAGATCTGCTCTCCGAGTTCGAGCGCAGCCACTCCCGGAGATCGCCGCAAAGCCAGCAGATCGATAGCACGGTCGTTGCCGTCTCTGCCGATACCGTCTTCCTCGATATCGGCTTCAAGACTGAGGGCGTCCTGCTCCTGTCGCTCTTCACCGAAGCTGGTCAAACAGTAAGCGTCGGCGATAAACTCCCCGTCTCCGTCAAAGGCCGAAACCCGGAAGGCTACTACGAGCTCTCCCGCATCCGGGTGGAGCAACCCAAGGATTGGGAGGCGATGGAGAGAGCCTTCGCCGATAAATCCGTTATCGTCGGCACCGTCACCGCCGTCGTCAAAGGCGGCCTAACCGTCGACATCGGCCTCCGCGCCTTCATGCCCGCCTCTCGCAGCGGAGCACGAGACGCTGCGGAGATGGAGAACCTCGTCGGCCAGGAGATCCGCTGCCGCATAACCAAACTCGACGTCGCGGACGAAGACGTCGTCGTCGATCGACGCATCGTTACCGAAGCGGAAGACCGTGCCACCAGGGAGCTCCGCTACTCTGAAGTCAACGTCGGAGACACCGTCGGGGGCACCGTTCGCAGTCTCACCGACTTCGGCGCTTTTATCGATCTGGGCGGCCTCGACGGCCTCCTCCACATCGGCGAGATCTCCTGGGCTCGCGTCGGCAAAGCCGAAGAAGTGCTCTCCGTCGGTCAACAGATCGAGGTCAAGGTCCTCAAGATCGAACCGGAGACCCATCGCATCTCGCTCAGCATGAAGCAGCTCCTCCCGCACCCCTGGACTGCCGTTCCCGACCGGTACAAGGTCGGCGATCGCGTGCGCGGCGCCGTCACCCGCCTCACCGATTTCGGCGCCTTCCTTGAGCTCGAACCAGGCATCGAAGGCCTGATCCACATCTCCGAAATGTCCTGGGGTAAAAAGATCAGAAAACCCGGGGACCTGCTCAACGTGGGAGACACCGCCGAAGTCGTGATCCTCGCCATTGACACCGCCAGCCAGCGGCTTTCGCTGGGCCTCAAGCAAGCCCTCGGAGACCCCTGGGTCGACGCTGCCGGCAGCTTCACCGTCGGTTCCGTCATCGAGGGTGAGGTCGCCAGCTTCACCGCATTCGGCGCCTTCGTCCAACTCTCCTCGGGCATCCAGGCCATGGTTCACATCAGCGAAATCACGCCGGATAAACGTCTGAATCACCCTTCGGACGAGCTCCGCATCGGCCAGCACATCAAGGCCAGGGTCCTCGACTTCGACAAGGAAAAACGCCAGCTGCGTCTCAGCATCAAGCAGATGATTCCAACTGGCCTGGACGACTTCCTCGCGGAGCACAAACAGGGCGACATCGTCACAGGACGCATCCTCTCCGTGCAGGGCGAACAGACCAGCGTCGAACTCGGCGAAGGCATCATCGCTGCGTGCGCCTCGACCCTCCCCGCGGCAAAAGCGGAACAGCCCTCCTCCGCTGCCACCGTCGATCTATCCTCGCTTACGTCCATGCTCAGCACCCGCTGGAAGAGTGGCGCGGGCTCCGCCTCGTCGAAGACAGGCCAGCTTGCTCCCGGTCAGATCCGCAGCTTCCGCATCATTCAACTCGACCCCGCGATAGCAAAAATAGAACTGCAGCTCCTGGAATAGATTATCTGCCCGACGACCTCGGAGCCCGAGCCACCGCTATCGCGACTGCGGGGCGCCGGCCGTGAAGATCGCCTTGGGACACATCGCGTGAACCCCCACATTTCCGTCCACCAACTGCGTAATGTCCAGATCGACCGCGACGCTCGACAGCATATACGCGTCGTCCCGGCTAAGATGCTTCTCCTCCATTAGGAAATCGATCATGTCTCGTAGCGCATGCTCCGTCGCCTCCTTCAGATCCTTACTGAAGCCCATCGAGATGTAGTACGTCGGCGTCTCCGCGCGAGGCCAAAGCAGGCTCTCCTTCTTATGCACCACAAAGCGGAATGTTCCGCTCAGATAAGTCTCCATCGCGGTAATATCCACCTCACCGTTTCCCTGCCCTGCATGTCCGTCACCCGCCTCGAATAGTGCTCCCTTTGCCGCGACCGGGATATACAGCGTCGTTCCCGCGACCAGTTCCTTGTTATCCAGGTTGCCCGCATGCACAAACGGCGGCGCGCTATCAATGCGGCCACCGCCAGGCGCGACTCCCATGCTGCCAAAAAAAGGACGCAGCGGGATCTCGATCCCAGGCCCGAAGTGACCGATCATCCTCTCGCGATCCAGCGGAATTATCTTGGATCGGCTGTACGGAAACTCCATCGGCAGAAATCCTCGACCCACGGCAAAGCCGTTACACGCGAAGTTGGCGTCGATCTCTACTTTCAGGATCTGCACCTCCAGCACATCTCCCGGCTCAGCCTCTTCGATCGCCACCGGACCCGTCAGAATATGACCTCCCGGCCCCTTATCCTTCACTTCCTTGTAAATGGGTGCCGTGTAGGGCGGGATATCCTGCGCCTTCACACCCTCCGCGATAAGCCGCTCAGGAGGCCCGCACGTCGAGAGCGTCTGCATCCGGACCGTATCGCCCGAGTGCACCGTCAACGCAGGCTTCGCCGAGCTGGAATAGTAGCCCCACGCAACCGTCGAGGGCGTGGCCGGCAGCGTGTAATCGCTCGCCCAAATCGGTGCGGCCGAGCTAAGGACAACGCAAGCAAGAACAAGAGCACGTAACATGGACAGCCTTTCTGAACCAGAGCGCAAAGATTGTCTCTTAGAACCTTTTCCCCTTAGAACATCTCCACTAGAACAATGTACGGCACACCCTGTAAGTCAACAGGCACACCAGCTTCGCGCGCCTCTCTTCGAGCCGCGTTTGAAGGGCCCTCGCCTCCCTCCCACGAATGATCTAATCTGCAGCAGTCCCACTCTGGAGGATTAGGTGAGCTTTTATCTCGCGGTCGATGCCGGTGGCACGAAGACCGAGTACCTGCTGGCCGATGACACCCGCGAGCTCGCCCGTGTTCGCACCGGCACCATCAAGCGCATGCGAACCGATAACGCGACCGCCACCCGCAATCTCGCGACCGGCCTCGCTCAGCTCAGTTCAACCACCGGCATCTCCATGCAGTCCGTGACCTCCACCTGCGTCGGCGCCGCCGGTTCATCGGTAGCCCTGGTCGCCGACTGGATCCGGGCAGCCTTCGAGCGGAATGTAAACGGTTCGCTCTCGCTCGTCGGCGATGTGGAGATCGCGCTCGACGCCGCGTTCTCCGGCGGCCCAGGCGTTGTGGTTATCGCAGGCACCGGATCCAACGTCGCAGGCCGCGGCCTCGATGGGGCCGTCACCACCGTCGGCGGGTGGGGGCCGGCGCTCTCGGACCAGCTCTCCGGACACCGCGTCGGCCTGCAAGGGCTCAGAGCTCTGTTCCTCGCAATTGACGAAGAGCAGCCAACCATCCTTCTCGATGCAGTCCTCGAACGCTGGCAGCTCCCGAGCTCGCAGGCCCTCGTCGAATACGCGAACCGCCTTCCCGCCCCAGACTTCTCCGAACTCGCGCCCGTAGTCGTCGCCTGCGCCAGGCACGGTGACCGCACCGCACTCGCTGTTCTCGAAACGGAAGCCCAGGAGATGGCACACCTCGTGCAGCTCATGATCGCGCGGCTGCGGCGCTCATGCAGCGACTCAGGGTGGCTGCCGGAGATTGCCTTCGCTGGAAGCATGATGGAGCACGTTGCCCTGCTTCGCGACGCTCTTATCGCAGCGCTGCACAAGGACCTACCCCACCTACCCATCCGCCAGGTGGTCGTGGATCCGCTGCTTGGCGCTCTTTGGCGAGCAAGACAGCAAGCCGAACCGCGCCTCTGACACATCGCCCCCAACGCGAGCACTTCCGCATGGAAATCGAAGACCGTCGCGCTAGCCTCGCGAGGGCGCCTTCCCCAGCAGCTCCCGCGCAATCACCATTCGCTGGATCTCGCTCGTTCCCTCGCCAATCGTGCACAGCTTTACATCGCGATAGAACTTCTCCGCCGGATAGTCCTTGATAAACCCATATCCCCCATGAATCTGCACGCCCTCCTCGCAGATCCGGCACGCCGCCTCGCTTGCGTACAGCTTCGCCATCGACGACTCAAGCGTCACCTTCTTGCCCGCATCCTTCATCTGCGCCGCCCGCATCGTCAGCAGCCACGCCGCGTCCAGCTGCGTCGCCATATCCGCCAGCTTGAACTGAATCGCCTGAAATTCACTGATCGCCTTTCCAAACTGCCGCCGTTGCTGCGCATACTTCATCGCCGCATCGAGCGCTCCGCGCGCCATGCCCAGGCTCAGCGCAGCAATCGAGATCCGCCCGCCATCCAGCACCCGCATCGCATCCTTGAAGCCCTCGCCTTCCTTGCCCACCAGGTTCTCCGCCGGCAGCTCGACATCCTCGAAGATCAGCTCCGCCGTGTCGCTCGCCCGCAGCCCCAGCTTGTTCTCCTTCTTCCCCGGCCGATACCCCTTCGTCCCCTTCTCGACCAAAAATCCTGAAATCCCTCCGCGCGTTCCCTTCTCGCGATCAGTCACCGCCAGCACCAGCGCACAATCCGCATACGTCCCATTGGTAATGAAATTCTTGGACCCGTTCAGAATCCACTTGTCGCCGCGGCGCACCGCGGTTGTTCGCATCCCGCCCGCATCGCTTCCGCTGCCCGGCTCCGTCAGCCCCCACGCCCCCAGCCATTGGCCGCTCGCCAGCTTGGTCACCCATCGCTTCCTCTGCTCGTCATCGCCCGCGATCATGATGTGATTCGCGCACAGGGAATTGTGCGACGCCACAATAATCCCCACGCTCCCATCCACCCGCGACAGCTCCTCGATCGCCAGCACATACTCCACATAACCCATGCCCGACCCGCCCAGTTCCTCGGGAAAGATCACGCCCATCAAGCCCATCTCACCCAGCTTCTTCACCGTCGCATGGGGAAACTCGCTCTTCTCGTCCCATTCGCTCACGTGCGGTGCCACCTCCCTCTCCGCAAACGATCGAACCTCTTTCCGTAGCTGCTCCTGCTCTTCCGTCAACCCAAACATCGCCATCGCGCCCGTCTCCTCTATTCACCGAGCTAATAGATCTATCACATCCCCGAATACTTTGCCGCCCGCGAGTAATGGCTCGTCCTCTTCATCCCGTCACACCAGCCGTCTTCTCTTTCTGTCGTTCCCGAAGACAGCCTGCCGTTGCACTTGCCGTTGCCGTTGCACTTGCCGTTGCCGTTGCACTTGCCATTGCCGCTGCACTTGCTCTTGCCGTTGCCCGCTCTTTTGCTTGTCATTCAGGAGCGAAGCGGAGGAACCTGCTGTTGCCCTCTTCCGTCCTTGCCCTTCTTTCTGTCATTTCCGAAAAGGATCTGCTGTCGCTAGTTTCTTGCCGGCAACATTCGGGGAACATTTCTCCCCGACCAAGGGTCTAACCCCACAGCACCCCTGGAGCAACCCTCTTGCGCGACCCGCTGCTCGCCTTCTCTGCCACCCTCCTCGCCGTCTCCTCCTTCGCGCAATCCCAACCCGCCCGATCATCACCGGCGACCCCACACCCTGCCCGCACACGCGCAGCATCTTCTGACACCGCTGCTCAACTCCCGGTCACCCGCGTCTCCCTCTACAAAAACGGTGTCGGCTTCTTCGAGCACTCCGGCCGCATCACCGGCGACCAGGCCGTCGTCATCGACTTCACCAGCGCCCAGCTCAACGATGTCCTCCAGTCGCTCACCGCTATCGACCTGGGCGGCGGACGCATCTCCGGCGCCGGCTACAACTCCACCACACCGCTCGATCAGCAGCTCAAACTTCTTCCGCTGGCACTCGGCGAAGCGCCCACCTCCATCGACTTCTATAACGCCATTCGCGGCGCGCGTGTGGAGGTACGCTCCCCCGCCGGAACGCTCGCCGGCCGGCTTCTATCCTTCGAGGTCCGCACCACGCCCGGGCCAACCGACAACGCCCCCTCAACCGAAAAACACTTCGTGACCATCGCCTCGGAATCGGGCGACATCCGCACCTTCGAGCTCACACCCGCAACCACCGTCCGCCTCCTCGACACACCTCTCCGCACCGACCTCACCCGCTACCTCCATCTGCTCGACGGGAACCGCAACCAGGCCCTGCGCCACCTCACGCTTTTCGACAAGGCGCCCTCGGCCAGTCGCTCGGCCCGCGACCTCCGCGTCTCCTACCTCTCCGAAGTTCCCATCTGGAAGTCCACCTACCGCATCCTCTTCACCGACACTCCCAGTGGCTCAACCACCTCGCAAACCGCGGCCCAGACCGGGGTCCCCGGCGGGCGCTCTTTGCTCGTTGGGGTGGAGACCGCAACCCTCCAGGGCTGGTCGGTAGTTGACAATACCACCGGCACCGACTGGAACAACGTCCAGCTCTCGCTCATCGCCGGCTCCCCGCAGAGCTTCATCCAGCCGCTCTCACAGCCCATCTACACCCGCCGCCCCGAGATCCCTATCGCCCAGGACGCCCAGCTCACACCGCAAACCCACGAGTCCGGCGATACCACTCCAGCACCCCCGCAAGTCGCCGGCATAGCGGGGATGTCCGGTGGAAGCGTCGGGGGCCTAATTGGCGGTCTCAGTAACGGCAACGGCTCTGGCCTAGGGCCTGGAGCGGCCAGCAACACGGGCCACGGCGCCTTCCGTATAGGCCAGTCCAATCAGACAGTCGCCGTCGGCGCCCCGCAACCCCTGATACCGTACGAGACCTCCGCCGCCGGCTCAATAGCCCCCAACACCACCACCGCCGCATTCGACGACTACTTTGCCTACAATCTCACCGACCCGGTCACCATCCGCAAGAACGAGTCCGCCCTCGTCCCCATCCTCCAGACCAAAATCCAATCCGAGCGCGTCACCCTTTGGAACCCTCAGCAGCCGCGTCCACTGCGCGCCCTCTGGATCACCAACACCTCTAACCTCACGCTCGATCGCGGCTCCTTCACCATCGTCGAAGATGGCAACTTCGGCGGCGAAGGCCTGCTCGACCCCATCCACCCCAACGAGCGCCGCCTGCTCTCCTATGCCGCCGACCAAGCCATCCGCGTCTCCACCGACCATGCCAACAACACCCGCCGCGTCGGGAGCATCAGCATCAGCCGGGGCGTCCTCAAGCAGCAGATTTCCGAGGTCGCTGAAATCGACTACCTCGTCCACAACGCCGCACCCGGTCCCCGCACCGTCATCGTCGAGCAGCCCGTCCGCGCCGGTTGGCAGCTCGACAGCACGCAAGACCCGAAGCCCACCGAGACCACGCCCGCCGTCTACCGCTTCCGAGTCGTCACCCCGCCCGGAGAAACCGTCCGCCTCCACATCGGCGAGCGCCACGCCATTGACCAGTTCTTCCGGCTAACCGATTCGACCGAAGCCCAGCTCACCCTCCTTTTCCGCAACGCCAACGCCAGCCCCGCTCTCCTGGCGCAGCTTGAGCCCGTCTTCGCCGCCAAGCGCGCCGTCGCTGCAGCCGACACACAGATCAACGCGAAGCAGTCGGAGATCAATGGCATCGTCGAAGATCAGAAGCGCCTCCGCGACAACCTCGCCGCCCTCAAAGGCGGCGCAGAAGAGCGCACCCTCGCCAAACGCTACACCGCCGAACTCAACCAGCAGGAGGACACCCTCGCCGCGCTCCGCCGCGACCTCGCCACCCTCCAACAACAGCGCCAAACCGCCCAGGCAGACCTCAACAACAGAATCGAATCCCTCAACCTCGACGAAAAGCTTTAATCTATGTGGAGAGCTTCGCACCGGCCCGGCGCCCACCGGACAACCACCAAAACTACCGCGGAGACACCACCAGCCGCCCACAAACCTACGGCCGCACACTCCCGTTCGCCATGCCCGCCGCACCCGTATTCGCCTGCGAGTTCACCTTCGGGTAGTACCCCGTGCGCGTCCTCACCTGCAGCCGTCCAAATCCCTTCTCCTTCGCGTCCACGTGAACCTGCCGGTACCCGCCCAGCGCCGGAGATTTGGTCGAGTGATACGAGATCGTGTACTGCGTCCGTATATCCTGGGCCACCTCCGCCGCAATCGAATCGACCTCCTTGATCGACCGCGGGAAGTAAGCCACACCGCCCGTATGCTCGCTCAATGTCTCAAGCACCCGCCGCGCATGTCTCGCCTCGCGTTTGTCCGTATCCTGCCCAAACAGCAGACCCACGCAGTAGATCGTCGGCCCATCCAGATCCTGGATCCGCCGTATTGCCTGCTCCAGCGATGCGCTCGACGCATTATCCTCGCCATCCGTAATCAGCAGCAGCACCTGCTTCGGCCGCTTTGCATTTTTTGAGAGGTAGTCCGCGCTCGCCACCAAAGCGTCGTACATTGCCGTCCCTCCGCTCGACTTGATATACCCCAGACCCTGCTGCAGCTTGTTGATTTCGTTCGTGAAATCCTGATCGATGAACGCCTCCCACGAGAAGTCCACCACAAAAGCCTCATCCTCTTTGTTCGAGAGCTTCACCAGGTCGAGCGACGCCTGGTCCACCGCCGCCCGCTTGTCGTACATCGATCCCGAGCTGTCGATCAGGATCCCCAGCGAGACCGGCAGATCCTCATGCCGGAACGACGAAATCGTCTGCGGCACACCGTCCTCATACACATGAAACGCATCCTTATCGAGCGTCTGGACCGATCGCCCACTGCCGTCGATCGCCGTCGCGTTCAGCCGCACCTCGTAAGCATCCTGCCGCAGGGTGTACCGCCCGTTCTCACGCTCGATCGTCCCCACGGGCGCTGTCGATTGCGCCCCCGCGGCTGGCGCCGGTCCATCCGGATCGGGGGACGCTACCGGATCGCGGTCCACCGTCAGCGGTCCCGCCGCCGTGCTCTTCTGCGCATCGGCCCCCTTCTGCGCCTCCGCCCCCTGCTGCGCGCCTCCCCGTCCGCACGCAGCAGATAGCAACAACAGCAAAATCCATCGTGGCCCCAAAACCCTACTCCGAAGGTGCATAGTACCCCTGGCGATTGTGCACCGTCAGCAGTGGAAGCCCGGGCGGCGGCACCAATCGCACCTTCAATTTACGCCAGTTGCCGTCATGCTTCATATTCTCCGGCCGGTAGCCCACCACATACTCATTGCGCAGCTCCGCGCTGATCCGTGACGCAATATCGCTTAACTCAGAAACATCGTTCACCCGGAACAGACGGCCTCCCGTCATCTCGCAGATGTCCGTCAGCAACAGCGGCCCCAGCTGCTCCTCGGTCGTCGGCGCGTACTGATCGAAGATGCCGATCGAGTAGATCTGCACATCGCTCTCCCGAACCGCCCGTCGCAGCTCCCCTTCCGTATACCGGCTGCGGTTGTCCCCCCCGTCCGAGATGATCAGCAGCGCCTTCCGGTCGTACTTGCCTTGCTTCAGTTTGTCCACCCCCAGATAAATCGCGTCGATCAACGCCGTCCGGTTCTGCGGCTTCAACATCACCATCCTCGCCTCGACGTCATCCACCTCGCTCGTAAAATCGACGATCACCGCCGGCCGGTCGTTGAATCCCACCACAAAGAACTCGTCCTGCGGGTTCGAGGTACGCAGAAACTCGCTCAGCGCCTTTCGCGCCCGCACAAACTTCGACGACATACTCCCGCTCAGATCGAACACAATCCCGATCGTCACCGGAGCGTCCTGGGTCGAGAAGCTCTTAATCACCTGCCCCTGGTTGTTCTCGAAGATCTGGAAGTTCTCCTTGTCCAGCCCAGTGACCAGGCGATTCATCGAGTCCGTCACCGTCATCGGCACCAGCACCAGGTTCACATTCACCCGGATCTTCGCGTCCCTTCGCGAGCCCGCGTTCGCCGCGGCATTCGCAGCCCCTTCCGCCCCCGGCTTCGACTCCCCCGCCTTTCCCTCCACCGCCTTTCCGTCCCCCGCCTTTCCGTCCTCAGTCGTCTTCGGCGGTGGGGGCGGCGTCGCCGTATGGACGTTGCTGAGCGGGTTCTCCTGGGCCGCCAGGCGACCTCCCGAAACTCCGCACAAAATCACCAGCGCCATCAGCCAGCCAATCGATCTGGCCCCGCTCGTCCGTTTTCTTTGCTCACCCGTATATCGCATAATGACCCTGTGCCAGCGCCGCAATCTGCCCCCAAACAACCGGAAACCTTGCAGCCGGTCCCGGAAGCGCTCGCTTTCACTCGCTCTCCCCCCGACCCTCGCCCGCAGACTACACCCTCCCCGTCGGTTTCCGCCCGTTTACTGAGGCACGGGGCCCATCCCATCAAAACCCTGGAGATCCTTGTCGTGGCCGCGGCCGTCATGGCGGCCCTGCTCTCCCTGCTTCCAGCCGCCGGACACGACCAGCTCTGGTTCCTTCTCATGGGCCAGCGCTGGCTTCACGGTGCCGCCGTCTACGGTCCTACCCTCTTTGACTCCAATCCCCCCCTCATCGTTTGGCTCTCCACCATCCCCGTTCTCATTGCCGAACACCTCCACCTCCCACCCTCCGCCGTCGGCAAGCTTCTCGTCCTCCTCGCCGAAGCCGCCAGTGCCGCTCTCGCGCTCCACCTTCTCCGCCGTCTCTCCCCGGGCATCACCCGGATGCAGACCACCTGGCTAGCCTTCGCTTATATCTGCATCTTCGCCATTGCCCCCGCCCGCGACTTCGGCCAGCGCGACCACCTCACCTCCATCCTCTGCCTTCCCTACATCCTGGCTGCGGCTCTGGACGACCACGGCGCCAGCACCGCCGGGCGCGTAACCCATCACCGCCAGGACCTCCTCCTCCGCACCATCTCCGCGCTCCTCGCCGCCATCGGCATCTGCCTCAAACCCCACCAGGCCCTCATCCCCATAGCCGTCGAACTCACCCGCCTCTTCTTTCTTAAATCCCACCCCGCCCTCTCGACCGCAGCCCACCCGCCAAACGCCTTCATCTCCACCGAACCCCGAGAGAGCGTAGCGAACCGAGGGGGCAATGGAGACACCCCTCTATTGAACTCCATCCGCCCCTCCATACCCAGCCTTCTCCGCCCCGAGCCCCTGATTCTCCTCCTCTCCGGCCTCGCCTTTCTTCTGCTCATCCGCCGCTTCACCCCCGCCTACTTCACCCTCGCCCTGCCCACCCTGCGCGACACCTACTGGGCCATCGGACACCTCACCCCACTCCAGCTTCTCGCCCAGGCTCCCCAGCTCCATCTGCTCGCCGCCCTCACCCTTATCCTCTTCGCGCTCAGACGCACCTCCCCCTTCCACCCTGCATCGACCCTCCTGCTCGCCGCCGCCATCGCCGCCACGGCCGCTTATTACCTCCAGGGAACCGGCTGGTACTACCAGCAGATCCCCGCGATCAGCCTCTTCGCCTCCGCCCTCGCCGTCGAGCTTCTAGACCTCCCAGCCCTCCTCAATCCCCCCCCTATCCTCACCCTCGCCAACTCCCCCTGGCTCCCGCGCACAGCCTTCATCACCGCGATCCTCGCCGTCGCCCTCACCCTCCACTTCAGCGGCTATTCCCTTAGCTCACCCTTGCACGCGGACCGCTCCACCACTATCACCTCACCCGACCCAACCTTTTTCCCGGACCTGCCCCCCGGCACACCCGTCGCCATCCTCACCACCTCCGTCGAGGACACCATGATGCCCGTCGACCATTACCACCTCCTCTGGGCCCAGCGCACCAACAATCTCTGGACCCTGCCCGCCATCCTCCGCAACGAAGACCCCGGGGGCATCCCCCCAAAGCACACCATCCCGCCCCAGCGGCTCGCCGCTCTCGATCGCCGGCAGCACGCCTGGATGCTCGAAGACCTCAACCGCTGGCAGCCGCGGCTCATCCTGATCGCCCGCTGCCAGTCCCCGGAGGTCCACTGCCAGCAGCTCGAAGATCGTCACGACAACCTCCTCGCCTGGTTCCTGCGCGATCCCTCCTTCGCGCAACTCTGGCAGCACTTCCGCTATCTGCGCAGCTCCGGCGACTACGACGCCTACACCCGGGCCAACTGACCTGATGTTCCAAACACGATCAGTCCACCATCGCCCATACAATTAAGCCGAACCGTCGCATCGCCGAACCGGTCACACCAACGGAACCAACCGCCCAGGAGCCCAACCCGCAATGGCCCGCATCTACCCCTTCCGCGCCCTTCGCTACGACACCAGCCGCGTCCGCATGGAAGACGTCGTCACCCAGCCCTACGACAAGATCACCCCCGAAATGCAGCAGCGTTACTACGAGGCCAGCCCCTACAACCTCGTCCGGGTCATCCTCGGCAAGCACGAGCCCGGCGACTCCGACCACGAAGTCAACGGAAAAACGGACAACGTCTACACCCGCGCCGCCGGGTACCTCCGCGACTGGCGCCGCGAACACATCCTCGTCGAAGAGGCCGAACCCGCACTCTACGGCTACTCCCAAACCTACAAGGTTCCCGGCACCGGCGCAGCTGGAGGTGCTCCCGAGGTACGCGAGCGTCGCGGCTTCATCGCCCTCGGTCACCTCTACGACTACGCCGACAAGGTCGTCTACCGCCACGAGCAAACCTTTCCCAAGCACAAGTCCGACCGCCTCGCCCTCTTCAAAGCCACCCGCGCCTTCTGCGAGCAGATCTACATGCTCTACTCCGACCCCGCCTTCACCGCCGAAAAACTCATCTTCGGAGCCCCGGGCAGCCCGGTTGTCGGCGCCGCAAACAACGCCATCACCGGCACCGCCTCCAACCCGCCAGACCTTTCCATCACCGACGAGTACGGCGTCATTCACCGCGTCTGGAAGCTCACCGATCCAACCCTCATCAACCTCATCGTCACCGCCATGGCTGACAAGAAACTCATCATCGCCGACGGCCACCATCGCTACGAGACCTCCGTCTCCTACGCCCGGGAGCGCTCCGCCCAGCTCAACCTCCCCTTCAACCGCCGCGACCCGAACGACGACGAGTCCCCCTCCGCCCTCGCCGACGACACCGGCCACCCCCAGCTCCCCTCACCCCCCTACCCCGAGGCCGCCATGATGATGACCTTCGTCAACATGGACGCGCCCGGCATCACCATCCTCCCCACGCATCGCGTCGTCTTCGGCCTCGAAGGCTTCTCCTCCCCCGACTTCATGATCAAGGCCTCAGCCTTCTTCAAAGTCACCGAATTACCCTCCTCGGAGCGCGATGCCCTCTCCGCCCTCGATCGCACCCACGGCGTCGCCTTCCTCGCCGCAACCATCGTCGGCAACTTCCTCCTCGAACCGAAGTCCGACATCGTCGCAAACGAGCTTCGGCGCCTCTCCCCCCGCCAGCGCCAGCTCGACGTCGTCCAGCTCCACTCCATCCTGCTCGGAAAGCTGCTCGACCTCGACCCCGACTCCATCCGCGATCTCAAAAACCTTCGCTACCTCCGCGACCCCTCCGAAGCCATCGCCCAGGTAAAGAACGGGAAGGCCAACATCGCCTTCCTCACCAAACCCGTCACCCTCGACCAGCTCAAGGACATCTCCTTCTCCGGCGAGGTCATGCCCCAGAAGTCCACCGACTTCTACCCCAAACTCCTCAGCGGCCTCGCCATCTACGCCCTCGACTAAATTACCGTGTCCCATCGCCAAAAACGATGACTCGTCATTCCACTTGCCTGCCTCGTCAGCCCTCTTGCTCGACCGTCAGCCCTCTTGCTAGACTGCCAGCCCTCTTGCCAAACTCGTCATCCCTCTTACCATTCACATGCCATCCTGAACGCAGCGAGGGACCCGCTTTTCTCCCCGCAGATCCGCCACCCAAGTGACCCATCCGCTCGCACCGCCAAGCCAAAGGCGGGTGCCCCATTCATGGGCCTCCCCTCGTCTGCCGCGCTCCACGACCACCTGAATCTTTGCGGAACTGGATGAATGGCCGCTTATCTGTTACTCATCTGAAATGACGGTTTGAGTGAGTACAAGATCGCCATCAGGGAATCAATCTATGCGCTTCCGCTGCCAAAATCTGTAGCGCAGGACCAAACAGGTGCTCGAAGCCATCCTCCCGAAGCAGGTACTCCGCGCCCTGGATGCGCTGCAATGTATCGGCCTGAAGAATCCAACTGCGTAACTCCTGCGCTTGCACGCTTGCATCACGCCAGAAAGCCTCACTGAAGGTTTTTCCGCCCGCGAGGTCTTGCCCGTACATGGTCACAAATTGAATGAGGTGTTCATCGGCCTCTCTTGTTGTAGTGCGGTCCCAGGCTTCTAAGTACGGCACCAGAGATTCTCCGGTCTGTGCGATTGAGGAGAGTACTGTTTCAATCTCAAAAAATGCGGGCAGAGCGTCCACAATTGGAAAGCTGGTCAAGCCGCATAGCCAAAGGGCTTTGAGATAGCCTTTGATCGCGTTTTGCTCATCGTGCGGCCAGGTTTTCCATTTTGCGTAGCTGAGCTTCTGGAAAAGGGTTTGATCGAAATACGAGTACGACTCTTCCACAATGCCCTCAAGGAGTCGCGGCAAGAAGTAGCGAAAATCATCAACTGATCCCTGAGTCGTCATAGCACGAAACGAATAGTCTGCAAGATCCAGAAAGCGAAGATCACGCAGAGGGGTGACGACGAGGTGTGCAGTAGCGTCAGGTTTCGTACAGCCGCAAGGGCAGCATTCGATCTTCTCAGGACGGGGATACCGATCAAACGTCTGGTAGAGATTGTTGATCGCTTCAGTCATTGCGGACATGGAGGGGTCATTTCCTTTGACTCCAGTCTATCCACCCGAAAAACGAGCTTTGCCGAACCATCGCCGCTTCCCGTTCACCCCACGACAACTCCGGTTGTCAGAGTCAATGCTCAAGCTCTGAGGCTCACAAGCGGCAGCACCGCTGTTCGTATCCGCTCACAGTCCCCTCCCGTCTCGGGCAAAACGGAAACTCGCCTCTTGATTCACCCCCCACCATCGGCCCACGCCACCCTTGCCCACTCTCCCTCAACCCGCTCTACACTAATCCTGGGGGCAGACCCCGGCAGGAACACCTCCCGCCCGGCCGCCCTCACCGGTACCCCAGGATCACCTATGCAGCATTCCCTCCCAACCAGCGCCGCCGCTCCCACCGCTCCCAGCTTCTATCTCACCCGCACCCAGCCCATCCGCCCCGAAGCCATCCTGCTCGCCACCGTGGCCGCCATCTTCGCCCTCTCCTCCGTCGTCTACGCCCTGGGTCACAACGGCCGGCAACACCCCGGCGCCGCCAGCCCCGGCACTGCCCGCTCCGCCTCTGGACCCACCGCCACCCCGCCCGCCGACAATAAAGACGACAAAGACGAAGTCGACACCATTGTCCTCGGCGACGCCGCCGACGCCCCCACCCCCGCCCGCCACGGCGACCACGTCAGCGACGTCCACCCCTTCGTCATCGTTCACCTGCCCCGCTTCGGCGAGCAGGCCGGCCTCATCCCCGACACCCCCGCCGGCCGCCTCCTCTACGGCTGGCTCGCCGCCTTCAACCACGGGAGCTACCCCGCGCTCAGCAGCGCTCTTCCCACCGTCGCGCTCGCCCCCGCTGCCGCCGCGCAGATCGAGCTCCGCCAGCAGACCGGCGGCTTCGCGCTCCTCTCTGCCAAAGAGGTCCAGCCCGGCGTCCTCGTCTTTCGTCTCCGCGACCAGACCACCGAGACCGAGGCCCTCGGCACCCTGGAGCTCCGTCCAGACTCGAGCCCCCCGGCCATCGCGAGCTTCAGCCTCCGCGCCGTCCCCAGGCCAGGCCACCACGCCTGACGAGTCGCCCCACAAGCCCGCCAAACGAGCAGCCAGACGACCCCCCCGGCCAGCGGCCCGCACAGGATCCGCATCGTCATCACGTTCCGCGAACAGCAGCGAGAAAACTGGGCACCCGAAGAGAAACCTGAAAGCGAACACAAACCGGGAACACTGCTTCGAGCGCCGGATAGAATTGACCAGCAAACCTTAAGCTCTGTGACTGTCCCCTCCCGCCAAGCCGTCGCCTCGCTCCTGTTCGCCGCCACAACCGCCGCCTTCGCCCAGACACCCACGCCCACCGCACCCACCGCCCCCGCACCCAGGCCCAGGACGCCCACACAGAAGCCCCCCGCAGTCCCCGCCGCCAGACCCGCCCCTCCCTACGTCAACCACAATCTCATCTTCCTCGACCCGGCCCACGGCGGCTCCGACCCCGGCGCCCACCTGCCCAACAACCTCGTCGAGAAGGACATCACCCTCGCCCTCGCCAGCCGCATCCGCACCCTGCTCGCAGGCAACAACCTCTCCATCCTCCTCTCCCGCGAAGCCGACGCACCCCCCGCACCAGCAGACGAAGCCGATCAGCCTCCCGCCTCCACTCCCATCGTGACCCCCACCCCAGACGCCCGCGCCGGCGCCGCCAACCACGTTCATCCCGTGGCCTGCATCCTCCTCCACGCGACCGCCTCCGGCAACGGTGTCCATATCGTCACCTCCGCCCTCGCACCCTCGCCCGATACCTCCCTCGACCTTCCCCCATCGCCCTCCCGCCCCATCCCATGGGAGTCCGCCCAGACCGACAGCATCCCCAAAAGCCTCCGTCTGGCGAACGAGATCGGCGCCGCCATCGCCCGCGCCAACCTCCCCGTCCACCTCTCCCGCGCCTCCGTCAAGCCCATCGATTCGCTTACCTGCACCGCCGTCGCCATCGAGATCGCCCCCCTCCTTCCCGCAGCGCGCGCCTCCAGCCCCACTCCCGTCTCCGATCCCGCCTACCAGCAACGCGTCGCCCAGGCCGTCGCCACCGCGCTCCTCTTCTGGCGCGGCCACGCCGACCCACCTCCCCCGCCAACCCTCAGCCCCACCAGCGACAGCTCCAACCCAGGCAGCTCAACCCCCGGATCTCAGCGATGATCCACCGCCACCAGCGCATCCTCTTCTGGTCGCTCAACCTCGGCATCCTGCTCGTCGCCCTGGTCCTCATCCGGGGTTGCAAACAGGCCCACGACCGTCTCGCCGCGCCCGTCGACGAGACCCCCATCGCCGCTCCCAACTCCGCCTCCGAAGAACCCGTCTCCCTCTATCTCGCCAGCGACTCCGATGCCTCCATCCTCGTCGCAAACCGTAGCCTCGCTCTTCCCGAAGAGCCCACCACCCGCGCCCGCATCCTCCTCACCCGCCTGCTCGCCGAGTACGCCATCCCCGGCTCTCCCCACCCGCTTCCGTCCGGGCCCTCCGTCGACGATGTCTTCCTCTTGCAGTTACCCATCACCGGCTCGAGCTTCGCCCCCGGCCGGCCCGACGCCCTCCCCGCCTACCCCGTCCTCAGCAGCGGCCAGCTTGCCATCGTCAACCTCCACGGCTCCTTCGCCGACACCCACCCATCCGGCGTGGAGACCGAAAACCTCACCCTCCTCTCCATCATCGGAACCCTGCACGCTTCCCTTCCCAACCTCACCGAGGTCCGCTTCCTCGTCGACGGTCATCCCCGCGACACTCTCGCCGGTCACGCCGACCTCGCCCGCACCTATCCCGCGTCCGACAGCGCCACCATCGCCACCGTGCCCGCCGGAAATCAGCCCTGACCCCAGCATCCGCGTCTTCGACTCCGGCTTCAGCGGCTTCACCCGTCCTCCGCGCTCCCGGCGGCTAAACTGTCCCAGTCCTGCCCCAGTTCGCTACCCTGTTTTGTTCCTTGTTCCCCGTCTTCATCCATTGTTCTCTGTCTTGGTTCCTTGTCTCTGCTTTGTTCACTGTTTCCTGTCTCTTATTCCTATTCCCCTAACCCTGTCAGAGAGCCCATGCCCTATCTCCTGAAATCCGAACCCGAAAAATACTCCTTCGACGACCTCCTCCGTGACGGCGAGACCACCTGGGACGGCATCAAGAATCCCCAGGCCCTCGCCAGCCTCCGCGCCATGAAAAAGGGCGAAAAGCTCATCCTCTACCACTCCAATACCGGCAAAGCCGCCGTCGGCACCGCCACCGTCGTCTCCAACTCCGCCGATCCCTCCGACCCCAAAAGCCCCATGGGTCCGCATCCAGGCGGGTAAACGCCTCAAACGCGAGAAGACTCTCGCCGAGATGCGCGATGCTTCCGTCTTCGAAGGCTCCCTCCTCTTCCGCCAGTTCCGCCTCTCCGTCGTCCCCCTCACCGACGAGCAATACGACTGGCTCCTCGCTTAGGCCCGCATCTCACGTAGCAGGACTCACCTCCAACCCGGCTGCCCCACAAATCCGGGTATCCAGCCGAAGGCTCGACCGCTCCCGCCCAATCCCAAGGCATCTCATCCAACCATGAGCTCCACCCCCGCAACGACGCACCCCCCCCACACCTTCAGCCTCGGCAACGACCTCCCCGTCCACCGCCTCGGCTTCGGAACCATGCGCCTGGTCGGCGAAGGCGCCTGGGGCGAGCCACCCACTGGCCGCCCCGAAGCCATAAAAATCCTCAAGCGAGCCGTCAACCTCGGCATCGACCTCATCGACACCGCCGACGCGTACGGCCCGCACATCGCCGAAGAGCTCATCGCCGAAGCCCTCCATCCCTACCCCGCCGGCCTCGTCATCGCCACCAAAGGCGGCCTCACCCGCACCGGCCCCGCCAAATCCAAGCCGTTAGGCCGCCCCGACTACCTCACCCAGTCCGTCGAACTCTCCCTCCGCCGCCTTAAACTCGACCGCATCGATCTTTACCAGCTCCATCGCATCGACCCCACCATCCCGGTCGAGGAGACCCTCGGCGCCCTCCGCGATCTCCAGCAAGCCGGCAAGATCCGCCACATCGGCCTCTCCGAGGTCACCCCCGACGAGATCCGGCGCGCCCAGGCCGTCGTCCCCATCGTCAGCGTCCAGAACAAGTTCAACCTCACCGAGCGCAAAAGCGAGCCCACCCTCGCCTTCTGCACCGAACACCACATCGCCTTCATCCCCTGGTACCCCCTCAACGCCGGCAAGGACAAGGCCAGGCTCGACGCCCCCGGCCACGCCGTCGGCGACTTCGCCCGCGAGCACTCGCTCACCCTCAACGGGCTCTCCCTCGCCTGGCTCCTCCACCGCTCGCCCGTCATCCTCCCCATCCCCGGCACCAGCTCCATCCCCCACCTCGAGGAAAACTGGAGCGCAGCCTCGATCAGTCTCCCCGACGACACCTGGGACGACTTCGACCTCATCCTGAATACGCAAGCCAGCTAACCTCCGTGCGTGGACGTGTCATCCCGAGGCGAAGTGCAGCGAAGTCGAAGGACTTGCGGTTGCCTATGCCACCGTTAAGCCGGGTGCCCTCTCACGCCTTTGCGAAAGGGTAGGTATCGTACGCAGCACGACCGCCCCCGCCCATGCCCAGCTCCCACCGCAACCTTGCTATCCTTACCCTCGACCAACTTACACACGGAGCGGACCAGCAATGATCGACATGAAGGGCAAAGTCGCCGTCGTCTTCGGCCTCGCCAACAAGCGCAGCATCGCCTACGCCATCGCCCAGAAACTCGCCGAGGCCGGCGCCACCCTCGTCCTCGGCTACCAGTCCGAGCGCTTGAAGAAGGAAGCGGAAGATCTCCTGGAATCTCTCGGCCAGACCGGCGCCGGTCGCGCCTTTCCCTGCGACGTCTCGAAAGACGAAGACATCGACGCCATCTTCGCGGAGATCGAACAGCAGTTCGGCAAAATCGACACCCTGGTCCACTCCGTCGCCTTCGCCCCCGCCGACGCCATCAAAAACGACTTCCTCCTCACCGCCCGCGAAGACTTCCGCATCGCCCACGACGTGTCCGTCTACTCCCTCATCGCCCTCGCCCGCGGCGCCGCGCCCCTCATGTCCGAAGGCTCCTCCATCCTCACGCTCACCTACTACGGCTCCACCAAGACCTTTCCCAACTACAACGTCATGGGCGTCGCCAAGGCCGCCCTTGAAGCTACCGTCCGCTATCTCGCAGCCTCTCTTGGCCCCCGCGGAATCCGCGTCAACGCCATCTCCGCCGGCCCCATCAAAACCCTCGCCGCCCGTGGCATCGGCGACTTCTCCAAAATCCTCGACGCCGTCACCGACCGCGCCCCCCTCCACCGCAACGTCGAGCAGAACGAAGTCGGCAACACCGCCCTCTTCCTCTCCAGCCCCCTCGCCTCCGGCATCACCGGCGAGATCACCTTCGTCGACTGCGGCTTCAACATCACCGGCCTCTAGCCGCCTGATCCAACAAGACGTCGGTAGCCTCTCTGAAAACGCATACTCACCTCAAAGGAGCACACCATGACCACCTCTGCCATCCTCCTCCAGGACTTCGACACCGAAATCTCCAACACCCGTCGCACCCTCGAGCGAGTCCCCGAAGACAAACCCGACTGGACCCCCCACCCCAAATCCATGCCCCTCGGCAAGCTCGCCATGCACTGCGCCACCCTGCCCCTCTTCGGCCTCTACATCATGGAGGACGACAGCATGGATCTCGCCGCTCCCAACCACCCCCACGTCCCGCTCATCCTCAGCTCCCGCGAAGCCTGCCTCCAGCAGCTCGACGAGGCCGCCGCCAAGTGCCGCGCCGCCATCGCCTCCGCAACAGACGAAGCCCTCTCCACTCCGTGGCGCTTCTCCTGGGGCGAGCAGCTCATCTCCGACAACCCGCGCTCCCTCTCCTTCCGCCAGATGTGCTTCAACCACCTCGTCCACCACACCGCCCAGCTCGGCGTCTACCTCCGCCTCAACGACATCCCCGTCCCCGCGCTCTATGGCCCCTCCGCCGACGAGCAATGGTCGCCCGCGAAGTAGCCCCACGGCAGTCAAAGGTTATGCTGGTGCGATCAGTACTCATCCGGTGACGCACCTCATGCAGCGCAACAGACCTCTCCAAGCCACCAGCATCCTCTCTCTCGTTGCTCTCTTTACCGCAACAGCCATCGCCCAGGCTCCGTCGCAACTCGGCGCCTTCACCCGACCCGTCTCCGCCCCCGTCATCACCCCCAGCAAGCTTTCCACCTTCACCGACCCCATCACCCAAGCCCCCGTCCACTGGGAGGCCCTCCACACCTTCAACCCCGCCGCCATCGTCCGCGACGCCAGAATCTACGTCCTCTATCGCGCCGAAGACGATTCGGGCGCCATGAAGATCGGCGGCCACACCTCCCGCCTCGGCCTCGCCTCCAGCACCGACGGCCTCACCTTCACCCGCCAGCCGGAGCCCGTCTTCTTCCCCGCCGATGACGCCCAGAAATCCCGCGAGTGGCCCGGCGGCGTCGAAGACCCCCGCCTCGTCCAGTCGCCCGATGACAGCAGCCAGCCCGGCATCTACGTCCTTACCTACACCCAGTACAACCACGTCACCTACGACATCGGCATCGCCACCTCGCCCGACCTCCTCCATTGGACCAAGCACGGCCCTGCCCTCCTCGGTGCCGCCGACGGCAGATACGACCACCTCCAGTACAAGTCCGGAGGCATCGTCACCCGCCTCGCTCCCACGCCCTCGAACCCCGACCGCATCGTCGCCGCAAAGATCCACGGCCTCTACTGGATGTACTGGGGCGAAATCATCGTCCGCCTCGCCACCTCCCCCGACCTCATTCACTGGACCCCCGTCGAAGACCCCCACACCCACCAACCCATCGAGGTCCTCACAAAACGCCCCGGCCACTTCGACTCCGGCTTCCCCGAGGTCGGCCCACCACCCCTCCTCACCCCCGCCGGCATCGTCGTCCTCTACAACGGCAAGAACGATCCCACATCTGGCGACAAGACACTCGGCTCCAACGCCTACGCTGCCGGGGAGGCCATCTTCTCGCCCGACAACCCCGCCCACCTCCTCAGCCGCACCGAAGCCCCCATCCTCAAACCCGAGCAGCCCTTCGAAAAGACCGGCCAGTACGCCGCCGGAACCACCTTCGCCGAAGGCCTCGTCCACTTCGGCTCCCGCTGGTTCCTTTACTACGGCTGCGCCGACTCCGCCGTAGGCGTAGCCACCTCTCCACCCACCCACTGACCACTCCCCTCGGCCGCCCTACCCACCTCACCCCTATGCCGCCGCGTGGCGCAATCACTCCCCCAACCCGCTATCATTGAATAAGGAGACCACTTCGACCACTTTCTAAAGTGAGGAGATCCATTCCTTGCACCCCATCCTCCTCCCTATAACACCAATGATGGACTTTACGCATAACCAGAATAGATTGAATACTTTAGCGAAGGCCATCCTTCAAGCCAAGCAGATTGAAGACTTTGCAAGAAGTAGGGGGAGGGGGACCCATACTGCTACCCTAAAACCTGACCCATGACCCCCAACCCAACCTTCGCCACCATCCCCGAAACCCGCGTCCGCATCGCCCCCTCCCCCACCGGCGATCCCCACGTCGGCACCGCCTACATCGGCCTCCTCAACTACATCTTCGCCCGCCAGCGCGCTGGCAAGTTCGTCCTCCGCATCGAGGACACCGACCGCGCCCGCTTCGTCGCCACCTCCGAGCAGATGATCTTCGACGCCCTCCACTGGCTCGGCCTCACCTGGGACGAAGGCCCCGACTGCGGCGGCCCGTACGGCCCCTACCGCCAGTCCGAACGCACCGAGATCTACCGCCAACACGCCGAACTCCTCCTCGCCAACGGCTCCGCCTACCGCGCCTTCGAGACCCCCGAAGAGCTCGAAGCCGAGCGCAAATCCCAGATGGCCGCGAAACAGCCGCCCCGCTACAATGGCCGCTCCCGCAACCTCTCTCCCGCAGAAATTGAGGCCGAACTAGCTACCGGCAAGCCGTACACCATCCGCCTCCGAGTCCCCACCGAGGGCTCCACCACCTTTGGCTTTACCGAATTCAAGGATGAGCTCCGCGGCGACATCCGCTTCGAGCACACCAACGTCGACGACCAGATCCTGCTCAAATCCGACGGCTTCCCCACCTACCACCTCGCCAACGTCGTCGACGACCACCTCATGCGCATCACCGACGTCATCCGCGCCGAAGAGTGGATCTCCTCCACCCCCAAGCACGTCCTGCTCTACCAGGCCTTCGGCTGGCCCCCCCCCCGCTTCTGGCACATGCCGCTCCTCCGCAACGCCGATAAATCCAAGATCTCCAAACGCAAAAACCCCGTCTCCCTCGTCTTCTACCGCGAGGCCGGCTTCCTCCCCGAAGCCATGGTCAACTTCCTCGGCCTCATGGGCGGAGGCATGCCCTCCTCCGACGGCAAGGGCACCGATATCTTCACCCTCCCCACAATGGTCGAGAACTTCTCCTTCTCGAAGATCTCCCTCGGCGGCCCCGTCTTCGACCTCACCAAGCTCAAGTGGTTAAACGGCGAATACCTCCGCGCCCTCTCCCCCGAAGCCTTCTTCCAGGCCCTCCGCTCGACCATCTTCTCCGACACCTATCTCCGGGCGATCGCTACCCTCATGCAGACCCGCATCGAGATCCTCGGGGAGATCGGCGACACCACCGCCTTCTTCTTCGCCGACAACGTCATGCCCACCCCCGAGGTCTTCCTCCCTAAAAAGCGCACCCTCGAAGAGACCCTCGCCTTCACCGCCGATCTCCTCCCCACCCTCGAAGCCGCCGACTGGACCGTCGAGCCCGGCAGCGGTCCAGTCGCTCTCGATCAAGCCCTCCGCACCCTCGGCGAAGCCAACACCTGGTCCGTCAAAGAGACCTTCATGCTCCTCCGCGCCATCCTCACCGGCTCGACCACCTCCCCCCCACTCCTCGAAAGCCTCATCATCTTCGGCAAAGCCCGCTCCATCGACCGCGTCCGCCGCTTCCTCGACACCCAGAAGAAACTCATGGCAACAACTCTAAAATGACCTGGCGAGAACGATCGCGGCAGACAACGATCATCTGGGTAGTTCTACTCAGCGTTATCTGCGTAGGTCTGTATTACTGGTCGGCTCCAGAAATGGAAGTTGGCCAGTTCAAACCACGTATACCCTCCGAACTGCCCCTTGACGCAATCTGGATTGATGCGCCCGCACTCCCATTCACGTTTGCGCACGGCTGGTGGCTCGGCTGCGAGAAGGTCAGTCCAGAGGCTGACCGATGTGTGCTGATCCGGCACAACGACCGAATGAGCGGAGGTGACGCGAGCAATGATCTTGAATCTGAGGAACGTTATATCTCATGCAGATCGGGTGCTGCGATCGAAACCGGCGACCTTCGGCTTGCGGTACCTCCAGACTCGATGAACATGTGGATTCTTAAGAAAGGTCCGGAAACCAAGTGGAACGGTGCGTCGCCCGCGGTATTCCTTCAAAGCGGAGACGTTTTGGTTCCCGTGGGCTACTTGGAAAGATGCAAAGGTCTCCTCAAGTCAAACAACCGGAGGTCTACTTCGCCGTAAACAGAACCTGCACCGGCAAACTCCTCGGCGGATAGCACGCCGCCTTGTCACAAGCCTGGTACCGGAGCACCCCCGTCAGCGTATGCTCCCCAGCCTTCGCCTCCACGGGCACCTTTACGTTGAAAGCCCCCGTATACACATCCAGCTTCTCCCCAGGGTCTGAAGCAAAGCTGTACTCCGTCCCCGCCGGATACTCCACCTTCCCCGCACTCACCCCCGCAGCCCCGTCCAGCGTCAACGCCGTTGGAATCAGCAGCTCCGACTTCGGCGTATGCGAGTTCACGTGATACCCCGGATCCACCTGGAAGTGCAGCTCCAATACCCCCCGCCTACCCGCCGTCACACTCTGCGGCTCAGCCGCATAGCTCACATGCCCCTTCCCCTTCGCCGGCGCATCAAATCCGCCAAGCTGCTGCGCCTGAGCTCCAGCTCCCAACGCCAGCCAGCAAGCCAATACCCAGCCCAGCACCCTCATTGCCCACCCGCAACCTTCTGCGCCGGAGCCGCAACAATCTTCCGGATACTCGCCTCAATCTCATCCTTCGACCCCAGCCCCGCCGTCTGCTCCACGACCACCCCGTCACGACCCACGTAAAACGACATCGGCAGGTAGTCGATCCCGCCATACTTCGGCGCCACCTTCCCGTCGGTCAGCAAAATCGGATAGGTCACCCCCGTCTTCTTCACCGCCTTCGCAATCTCATCCTTGCCCGCGTCATCCTCCGCAATCCCCAGAATCTCCAGCCCCTGCGCCGCATACTGACCATGGAACTGCTCAAACCACGGCATCTCCAGCTTGCAAGGAGCACACCACGTCGCCCAGAAGTTCACCAGCACCGGCCGCCCCTTATAGTCGCTCAGCGATACCTTCTTGCCCTCCAGCGTCGTCAGCGAAAACGCCGGAGCCGCCTTCCCCCGAAGCTGCAGCCGGCTCGCCTCCTCCGAAGCCTGCGTCCCGCCGCCCGGAGCCGGCGTCAGCGTCACCCGGTTCTCCTGCGCCCGCTGCATCGCCAGCCGGCGCTCCCGCAGGTTGTGCCACCCCGCCCACAGCATAATCGAGATGCCAAGGATCATCAGTCCCAACACAAACGCATACCGCTTCACAAAGGCCGTCCTCTCGAGGCGCATCCGGCACACCTCACCGCACATCCCAGTTTATCGCGTCGTCGTTTATCGCGTCGTCGTTCGGTTTGTCGCGGAAGTCGATCGGAGCGCTCCCCTCCCCGCGCAACGCCCGCTCCGCTCTGCTAGCATCACCAGCGATGGCCACCGCAGCGCGACCTTCGCCGACCGGACAACACCCCTCACCCCATCGCCCCTCCGAGCTCGTCCGCATCGAAGCCATCGCCCTCCACGACCTCGCCGATCGCCTCGACACCACCTCCGCCCAACCGTTCGCCGAAGCCCTCGATCTCCTCGTCCACACCGCCTCCACCGGTCACCGCGCCCTCCTCACCGGCATCGGCAAAAGCGGCATCATCGCCCGCAAAATCGCCGCCACACTCCGCTCCACCGGCACCCCCGCCCACTTCCTCCACCCCTCCGAAGCCCTCCACGGCGACCTCGGCATGCTCACCCCCGGCGACATCGTCGTCGCCCTCTCCTCCTCCGGCGAAACCGAGGAGCTCCTCGCCCTTCTCCCTCTCCTCCAGCGCCTCCAATCCCCTCTCGTCGCCATCTGCGGCTGCCTCACCTCCACCCTCGCCACCGCCGCCCGCGTCACCCTCGACGTCAGCATCTCCGGCGAGGCCTGCCCCCACAATCTCGCCCCCACCGCCTCCACCACGGTCATGCTCGCCCTGGGCGACGCCCTCGCCCTCTCCGTCAGCCACCGCCGCGGCTTCCAACCCGAAGACTTCGCCGGCCTCCACCCCGGCGGCCGCCTCGGCAAACGCCTCACCCGCGTCCGCGACCTCATGCACACCGGCGAGGCTATCCCCACCGTCGCCCCCGGCACCCTCCTCCCCGACATCATCTACGAAATGTCCCGCAAAAAACTCGGCATCACCACCGTCCTCGACCTCGCTTCCGCTTCCGGCTCCGATGCCGAGCCCGACACCAGAACCGGCCGCCTCCTCGGCCTGATCAGCGACGGCGACCTCCGCCGCCTTCTCGGCCGCGACGGCGCCCTCGCCCTCAGCCGCAGCGCCGCCGAAATCATGAACCCGCACCCCCTCACCATCCCGCCCGACACCTACGCCGCCGCCGCCCTCGCCCTCATGGAAGACCGCAAGATCACCACCCTCCTCGTCGTAGACCCATTCGCCTTATCGGCCATTCAGGGCGTCGTCCACCTCCACGACCTCTGGGCACTCCAACTCCCCTAGACATCTCTCCGACCCCCGAGACAGTCGTCTCGCCAATCAACATTTCACCGCCGTCGCCTGCCCTTTGCTTGTCATTCAGGAGCGAAGCGGAGGAATATGCTTCCGTCGTTGCCGTTGCCCTTTGCTTGTCACCCCGGCCCAAGCCGAGAGCTCTGCATCTCAAACGTCCCACCACCCTGCGCTCACCGCAGATTGATAGAATGTCCTCAGCACCCACAAAGATCGCCGCAAGCAAAGCGCCCGCAGGTCAAGCGAGCGAGAAGGCCCCGAACAAACATGCACCGCTGGTCCCAGCTCTTCATCCCCACCCTCCGCGAAGCCCCCACCGATGCCGAGGTCGCCAGCCACCAGCTCCTCCTCCGCGCCGGCTACATCCGCCAGCTCGGCGCCGGCATCTACAGCTACCTCCTCCTCGCCAACCGCTCCATCGGCAAAATCAGCGCCATCATCCGGGAAGAGATGGACACCATCGGCCAGGAGTTCCTCCTCCCCGCCCTCCTCCCCGCCGACCTCTGGATCGAGTCCGGCCGCTGGACGGCAATGGGCGACAACATGTTCCGCCTAAAGGACCGCAAGGGCGCAGACCTCTGCCTCGGCATGACCCACGAAGAAGTCATGACCTCCATCGCCCGCAACGAGCTCCGCTCCTACAAACAGCTCCCCCAGATCTGGTACCAGATCCAGACCAAGTTTCGCGACGAGCCCCGCCCCAAGTCCGGCCTCCTCCGCGTCCGCCAGTTCCTCATGAAGGACAGCTACTCCTTCGACATCGACGAGCCCGGTCTCGACCAGAGCTACCTCAAGCACGACCGCGTCTACCGCCGCATCTTCGACCGCTGCGGCCTCCAATACGTCGCCGTCGACGCCGACTCCGGCGCGATGGGCGGCTCCCAATCCCAGGAGTTCATGGTCTACACCGAAGCCGGCGAAGACCTCATCATCTCCTGCGAGTGCGGATACGCCGCCAACATGGAGAAGGCCACCTCCCAGCTCTCGCCCGTCACCGAGATGACACCCACGGGCGACGGCCTCCCCGAGCTCGTCCACACCCCCGGCAAAGGCGCAATCGCCGACGTCGCCGAGTTCTTCAACATCCACCCCTCGTCCGACATCAAAACCGTGGCCTACATGGGCCAGACCACCGACAGCAAACGCCCGCGGTCTGAGGTTCCTGTCATCGCTTTCCTCCGCGGCGATCACTTCGTCAACGAGACCAAGCTCTCCGCCATCGCGGCCGTCTCGGACCTCCGCCCCATGGGCCCCGAAGAGCTCGCCCTCTACTTCGAGGGTCCAGCCGGCTACCTCGGCCCGATCGGCCTCAAAGTCCTGCCCGCCGCCACAGCCGACCCCCGCGCCTCTACTGTCGTCATCGACCGCGGCCTGGAAGACCGGCACAACATGGTCGGCGGCGCCAACCAGCTCAACTTCCACTTCCGCAACATCACCCCCGGCCGCGACTTCACCTGGACCCACGCCGCCGACATCCGCAACGTCAACGAGGGCGACCTCTGCGCCCACTGCGGCAAGCCTCTCCGTATCGGCAAGGCCGTCGAGATCGGCCACATCTTCAAGCTCGGCTACAAATACTCCAAGGCCCTTGGAGCCTCGGTCCTCAACCGCGAAGGCAAGGAGACCACCCCTATCATGGGCTCCTACGGCATCGGGGTCGAACGCATCCTGACCGCCGCCATAGAATCCAGCGCCGCCCAACGGGCGACACAGGCCGCCAGCTTCCCCGCCCCCCACGGCAAAGGTGACCAGGCCAAAGCCAACCAAGGTAAGGGCGACCAGACCTCCTACGCTCTCCCGCCCTCCATCGCTCCCTTCGAGGTCGTCGTCACCGTCACCAACATCAACGAACCCGCGCTCCTCGCCGCAGGGGAGCAGATCGCCGCCGCCCTCAACCACGCCGGCATCGATGTTCTCCTCGACGATCGCGACGAGCGCGCCGGCGTCAAGTTCAAGGACGCCGACCTCATCGGCATCCCCTTCCGCATCAACATCGGCAAAAAGCTCGCCGAAGGCAAGGTCGAGCTCGTCGACCGCCTCCGCAACCAGACCGAAGACCTGGCCCTCGACGACGTGCCCTCAGCTCTCTCCACACGCCTGACTCAACCGAATAACCTCCCCGCAACCGTCGCTTAAGCGTCCAAAGAAAGATCACCTTGGCCGTCAAACTCAAATACCGCACCGGCGTCTCGCAACGGCACGGCCTCCTCGGAAGCCCCATCGTCCGCGCCCTCGCCATCCTCGTCCTCGCCGGCTTCCTCCTCTTCGCCGCCGTCTTCGCCTTCTACTACCACAAGTACCAGCAGGTGGTGAACGAGCGGCTCGCCTCCGGCCCGCTCTTTGCCCCCGTCGCCCAGATCTACGCCGCCCCCCGTGAGGTCCGCAACGGCCAGCACCTCACCGCCGAGGAGATCGCCCGCGACCTTCGTCAGGCCGGGTACAACGGCAACCGCCAGCTCGGCACCTATCAGCTCGACGGCGAAACCATCCAGATCAAGCCCGGCCCGCAGTCCTTCCACTCCACCGACGGCGCCACCATCGATACCTCCGGCGGCAACGTCCAGAGCATCACCGCCGACAACGGCGCCGCCCTCCGCGCCTACCAGCTTGAGCCCCAGCTCATCACCGCCCTCTCCGAAGACAAGAACCGCACCAAGCGCCGCCTCGTCAGCTACGACGAGATCCCCCCGCGCCTGGTTCAGGCCGTCACCTCCATCGAGGACCGCCGCTTCTTCGAGCACGGCGGTGTCGACTACCACGCGATGCTCGGCTGGGTCTACCACGACCTCCGCGGCGACCGCCGTTACACCGGTGGGGCCTCCACCCTCACCATGCAGCTCGCGCGTGGCATCTTCCTCTCGCCCGTCCGCCACATCAAGCGCAAGCTCATCGAGATCCTCATCACCTTTCAGCTCGAGTCGCGCTTCACCAAGCAGCAGATCTTTGAGATGTACGCCAACCAGATCAACCTCGGCCAGCGCGGCTCCTTCGCCGTCAACGGCTTCGGAGAGGCGGCCCAGGCCTACTTCGGCAAAGACCTCCGCCAGCTTGATACCGCTCAGTGCGCCCTGCTCGCCGGCATGATCCAGAGCCCCAACCGCCTCAACCCCTATCGCCATCCGGAGCGATCCCTCGACCGCCGCAACCTCGTCCTCGATGCCATGGTCGAGACCCGCGCCATCACTCCGTCTGAAGGCGCTCGCGCCAAGGCCGAGCCCATCCGCCTCGCTCCCGTCAACGTCGACGCCAGCGAAGCCCCCTTCTTCATCGACCTCGTCCACGAGCAGCTCAGCCAGCGCCTCGGCGAGCAGCAACTCGGTCAGGAGACCCTCCGCATCTACACCTCCCTCGACCCCGACCTCCAGCGCGCCGCCTCCGCCGCCGTCGAGGTCGGCATGCGCAACGTCGACGAGCTCGTCCGCAAAGCCCATCGCACCCCCAAAGGAGCCCCCGAGACCCCCATCACCTACCCGCAAGTCTCGCTGGTTGCTCTCAACCCCCACACCGGACAGGTCCTTGCCCTCGTCGGCGGCCGCAACTACGGCGCCTCCCAGCTCAATCACGCCACCTCCAAGCGTCCCACCGGATCCATCTTCAAGCCCTTCGTCTACGCCGCCGCCTACAACTCCTCGCTAAACGGCCTCTCGCTCGGTGACGGCGGCGTCTTCACCGCCGTCACTGTCCTCCATGACGAAGCCACCACCTTCAGCTTCGACAACGGCCGCCAGACTTACAACCCGCGCAACAAACTGAGCGGCTACCGCGGCGACGTCACCGCCGCCTACGCCCTCGCCCACTCGCTCAACAGTGCAACCGTCTCCCTCGGCCAGCAGGTCGGCTTTGAGAACGTCGCAACCCTCGCCCGTGCCTCCGGCATCACCGGCGCCCGCGGTACCCCCTCGGTCGCCCTCGGAGCCTACGATGCGACTCCACTCGACATGGCCGGGGCCTACACCGTCTTCGCCAACGGGGGCGTCCACCTCAACCCTTGGATGCTCGCCAGCGTCCGCAATGCCAACGGCGACATCGTCTCCGACTTCGCCCCGGAGGCCCGTCAGGTCATGGACCCGCGCGCCGCCTACCTCACCCAGTCCCTCCTCGAAGGCGTCATGAACTACGGCACCGGCGCCGGCGTCCGCTCCCGCGGCTTCACCGCTCCCGCCGCCGGCAAGACCGGCACCTCCCACGACGTCTGGTTCGCCGCCTACAGCTCCAACCTCCTATGCGTCGTCTGGATCGGTAACGACGACTACTCCGATATGGGTAAGATCCAGGGCGCCACAGCCGCCGCGCCCATCTGGGCCGAGTTCATGAAGCGCGCCATCAAGCTCCCGCAGTACTCCGACATGAAGGGCTTCTCCGCCCCTGAAGGCGTCACCACCGCCCGGCTCGACAAAATCACCAACCTCCTCGCCGACCCTACCTGCCCCGACGACTACACTGCCGCCTTTCTCGACGGCACCGCCCCCCAGAACACCTGCACCCAGATGAGCGAAAGCCCCCAGTCTGTCATCCAGAAGATCCTCGGCATCGGCAGCAGCAACCCCCAACCACAATCACCCGACCTCCCCAACTCCGATGAAAACCCCGTTGACATCCCCCAACCCAAAAAGAAGAGCTTCTTCCGCAAACTCTTCGGCGGCGGCGACAAGAATAAACAGCAGCCCCAGCAACCCCCACAGCCCGCACCCCAACCCCAGTAACGCAGTCCTTCATGCGTAATTCTCAACGCCCTACGCCGTCATTCTGAGCGAAGCGAAGAACCCCTGTATTTGCCTTTGGCTTGCCCCAGCCGTCGCATCACCCCGAGCCAGCCAAGAACCGCGGCTCTTACCCGCGCCACTTCAGCAAGCTCAACCACACACTCAGCACCCCGCCTTCCCTCGCCGCGACCCAACGCTCCCACCCACCGGCGCACTCCCTTCCCCTACCCACGGCTGGCACTCCGGACACCAATAAGTCGACCGCGCCTGCACCCCCTGTTTCCGCATCATCACCGTCGTCCCGCATCTCCGGCACTCCTGCCCCTGCCGCCCATACACCCACAGCCGCTCCTCCCGATCCATCCGCCCCGTCGTCCGCCGGTTACCCGTATACGTCACAATTCCATCACCACCGATTGTGGAAGAAGCCCCATCCAGCACATTGGCCTTCATGTACCGCTGCGAAACCTCCACCATCACCTCCATCTCTCGAGCCGTAATCGTCCCCATCGCCCGAAACGGATTCACCCCCGCCGCAAACGCCACCTCGCTCTTATACACATTGCCCAACCCCGCCAGCACCCGCTGGTTCAGCAGCACCACCGCCACCTCCGCCTCCGGATGCTCGTCCCTATACCCCCGCAGCCGAGCCACACCACCCTCCACCGTGAACTCCTCCGAAAGCAGGTCCGGCCCAAGCTTCGGCACCTGGCTCGACCGCTCCAGCGTCCGCGCCGTATGAAACTCCACCACCGGCACATTGAACCCCACCGCCTCCCACGATCCCTCCCCTTCTCCAGCCCGGATCGCCACCCGCATGCGATCCCGTCCCATCCACCATTTTTCTCCCGTACGATACAGATGCCACGACCCACTCATCAACATGTGAGTCACCAGGATCAGATCCCCCGAGAAATAAACCAGGCACCACTTCCCCCGCGACTCCACCCTCTCAATCGTCCGCCCCACCACCGGTGTGTCATCATTCACCCGAGCAATTTTGGCCAGCCCCGTCTCGAAACCGGTTACTACCTTTCCACCAATCGCCCGCTGCATAGCCCGCGCAGCCCGATAGATCGTGTCCCCTTCCGGCACGGCCACTCCTCACTTCTACTTCGGTCTGGGTTGAGCCTCTGAGCGATTAGGCTCCAGCAGCATTCCGTCACTTTTGTAGCCGACCATCGTATATTGGCCTTTCGGGCTTTTGACTTCGAGACCCCAGATTCCTCTCTCCTTGGCCTTCTCTCTTTCCTTTTCCTCGCCCTCCCAGACGTCGTCGCCCGTCCCAAGATATCCGAGAGCGACGGCGTCTTCATTCCAGTGATCACTGCTGAAAGCCAGGGTTCCAAACCCTTGCCGGCTAACTCCCATCATGATTGCCTCACGCCCATCTGCGTCGCTCATCACGAGCCCGGGGACAACGTCACCCTCCTGGGTCGGCGTCAACTGGAAAGCACCACGTATACGCCCTGACGCATCGATGAGCTCGACCCTCTTGGCTCTTACAACGTCGGGTAGTACAGGCTCGCGTTGCCGGTCTAGCCAGAGGTTTGCGGAGACGGAGGCAACAAGGCTCAGAAACACACTTGCGGCAACGATTGACAGACCCTGTTTTCTGACATTCAATCTCCACAAACATATCGGCGTATAGCTCACACAGGATGCTACCGATGAGACCCCTTTGCAAGGTTTGACTCAAGCATTCGTCCTTACCCCACCCCCACTCCCCGGCAAAGCCGGCAAATTCCGCCGCACATTGAACCCCATAGCCCCCGCCTGAAACCCCGCATCCAACAAGTACCGCGCCATCGGCGACTCCGCCACCGCCACCCCATTCACACTCGCAATCAGCATCCCCGCCCGCCCCGAACCATCGTCATCACCGTCCCGCACCATCCGCACCCGCCCCACCAGAAACTCCGCCAGCGCACGCCCCACCTGCCCCCGCGCCGGCTCCTCCTCCGGCAGCCAAACCTGCAGATTCGGATTCCCTCGCCGCAAATATGCCGCCAACGCCCCATCGCATAAAATTACCTTCGCCCCCACACTCCGCGTGAGAGTGGAACCTTCATCCGGCGGCGCCGGCCACCGCATCAACGCCCCATACGGATTCGCCGGATCCGTTGCCGCCAGCTGCACCATCTCCGCCGCCTCGCCATCCCGCTCCACCCGCAGCGATCGCAATAGATCCACCGCCGCCGGCATCGCAAACTGCGTCGCACCCAAATCAGCCGCAAAGAACCCCCGCCGAATCCGCCCGCTCTCCTCCATCGCCTTCAACACGTCATACACCGCCGAAAACCCGCCCGGCAGCCCCTCCGCCTGCGCCGTCTCGCGAAACACCACGCCATACCGCGTCAACAACTGCTGCGCGATCGCATGGCTCCACGCCGTCCCCCGCGAACCTGGCCCACTCGCTCCCGCACCACCACCCGCATCCGCAAACGCCGCCCCGTTCAAAGCCCATCGCCCCTGGGCCGTCGGCGGAGTCGTCCGCCGGCTCCGAAACCCCGCCGCCTGGCTATGCACCCGCCGCGCCGGCTTCCCTCCACGCCCACTCACCGCCGGCCGCTGGCAGTACGCCCTCAGCGCCGCCAACCCATCGTTCGTAATCAACCCCTTCCACACCAGGCTCCAAAGAGCCTCCAGCGTCTCCCCCGGATACCCGCCCCCCACCCCTTCATGCAGCTCCTGAAAAAAAGAAGCCCCCCGCGCGCGCAAATACGCAACCACTTCCGTTTCCCTCTCCGTCAGCCCTTCACCCGCCCCCGCCCCGCCATCCCGCTTGGCGCCGTCATCCTGA
>JAABUL010000132.1_pt1 | contig 150886 bp, 277 predicted proteins | sample 5559151 | NCBI WGS metagenome assembly JAABUL01 (sample SAMN10711876, study PRJNA513368) | rock metagenome | isolation source: Antarctica rocks | place: Antarctica: Victoria Land, Pudding Butte sud | reverse complement strand
ACTATAGCATTCGAAGCCTTCGGCCAGTTCGATACAGCTCAGTTGGACCGCCAGCAGGCGTGGGTGCACAAGCGCGCCGCCACACAATGGCACCGGCGCTTGAGTCCGACAGGACCGCCACGCAACAGCAACCCGCGAGCAGTCCCACTTGGGGGCTGCGGGGCCAGCGCCTTTGGACCCGCTGTCTGCCGCGCCGCGTTTCGGCGCGCCGCGGCCTGTGGCTTCGGGATCATGCCGCCATGCACATACACTCTCGACACCAGCCTTGTCATCCCTTGCCACCGCGATTCGACCTTTCTCCTGCATGCAGCCTTGTCGGACAGCCTAATAAGCACAGGAATGTGACATTGGATGCCACATCTCAAGTCCCATCGTATGGACAGCAAACGCGAAAAGCGCGGCGTCCGTAGAGCAGCAGGTCAGCTTTTCAATTGCAGCAGGCTCTGCTCATCTCGCCAAACTGCTGCCCCGATGCTGCGAATGCGTTGATCCTTCAATTCTGCAGGTACACGTACCTGAACAAGCAGGGGCGCACGGTGGTGGTGCTGCGCGCGAACAACGTCATCGATGCGCTCAACCAGCCGTTTGTGGTGCGCCTCCGCTTGTCCTGGCAGGCTCCTTGTGCATTCGCGGCTGCTGGGAGCGTGTCTCGCCCTTACCGCTGTGCAAGCACCACTTGGCCCCGGCTTGGCACACCGGCGGTTTCAGCCATGCTGCCACCTCGCACCCGTCACGGCAGCAGCAGTAGTCGGACGGGCGTTGGGCCTTGCAGGGAAGGCTGACTGTGTGTTGACCCCCTTCCTGCAGGTGCGCTACCGGCTGCCGCCGTTCGCGTGGGCGCGCGAGCCGCTGCTGTGGGCCGCCTCCCTGGCAGCGGTCCTGGGCGCCGTCCTCATCTTCCTGCGCTCCGACTTCAGCCTGGTGCGGCCCGGTGCCGCCAACGAGGCGCGCGGCCGCAGCCAGGCCAACGCTGTCGCAGCCCGCGCCGTGGCGGTCTTTGCAGGCGCGTTTATCAATCTTCAGACCCTCAAAATAATACAGTGTCCGTGTTCCGGCGCCGCCAACGAGGCGCGCAGCCGCAGCCAGGCCGGCGCCCTGGCCGCCCGCGCCGTGGCAGTCTTCGCAGGCGCGCTCCGATCACAGCTCGGAGGCCGTCTCACGAAGAGCATATCGCGAAGGGTAGTGTACTGCAGGGCATCCTGATGAGCGGCATCCCTGCGCAACGTGGGGCCCTCTCTTCTCACGTACACGTTATTTACCTAGCTGCTGCGGAGAATGCCAAATGCTAAGGTCCCACCTTAGCTCGTGCACGATTGAAACGTGATGTGGTGAATGCTGCCGGCAGAGCGGCGCAAGGCGCTGGGGTCGCTGGAGACGGTCTTCGAACGGCCGGGGGTGACGGCGCAGGATGTGCTGGCGACCAAGACCCACACCGATGCGGTGCTAGCGTCCAGCAGCGAGAAGGTGCGCTCAATCCGTGTCGCCAGAATATTGCTGCAGAAGCCAGAATATTCACTGCAGAAGCAAGGCGCCTTTGGTGTTGCGTCAAGTGTTGAAGCATTGCGCCCTGGGGACCTAGACCCACACTGACGCTGTGCCTGCCAGCAGCAGCGAGAAGGTGCGCCTGCATCCCTGCTCCATCATCACGTGTTCTGGAGCGCCTACTATACCTTGTGCAAATGGTCTTGGGTTTCAGCAGAGCACAGCAGTGCTTTGCGCCATCTCACTCGGCGATGCCCAGAACGCAAATGCAAAAGGCGCGGCATTTCGCAAGGAACCACCGAACCCACCCTGAAGCCCGCTCCTCGTGCGCGCAGTCTGCATTCTCTGCTGTAACAGTTATGACGGACATGTAATCAACAGGACACAGCTTTGCAAAAAAATTTCAGCGATGTTTCCGTCTGCACAGCTGCGGGACGCGCACCGCAAGCTGGAGGCGCTGGCGGGGCCTGGCAAGGCGACGCAGCTCAAGGCGCTGATCGAGAAGGAGGCCCTGGCCGCCGCCGCGACCGCCAAGCTGTTCGCGCGCCGCGTGCACCTGCTCCAGTCTGGCGCGCCGCCGACGGTGCGTCTGTTTTGCCGGCAAACACTGATCATTCTACTCGGTCAGTCTTGCATCTTGGCGTTCGCGCGCCGCCTGCAGCTGCTCCAGTCCGGCGCGCCGCCAATGGTACGAACATCTTTACCTTTCTGCATGATATGCTTTTCCCTGTCTGTGTGGGGGGCTTACCGGAAGAGTCGAGGAGCCTGTCCTTCCGTGCATCTCTGGCGGGTGTTCCCATATGGCTGAGGCAATCTCCGGCAGATGCTGGCGCCGCCCTGGCGCCGCCGATTTGCTGAACTTAACTCAAATCAGAAGCACAACTAAGATGGACACCTGCTTTTTGCAGGAGGTGAAGCTGGAGGCGCAGCAGCGGGAGGCCGTCGCCTCGCGACAAGAGGTCGCAACAGCAGTCGATGCGCTGGCAGCCACCATCTAGGATGGGGCGTGCGAGCGCACATCGACGAGACTGTGACTACTGTGACACGTTATTCTTCTTGGCTTTGCACTATTCGTTGCACCATCTCGTTCCCATAAAGTGTATGAAATCTGAAGGTCACCACTCAACATCGCAAACCCGCAGCACACTCTTTACATCCCACGCCTTACAACCAAGATTGACAACCTCAACATCAGCCGTTCCCGCCCCCATGCTCTGCGTCGAGCTCTGCTGCCTTCGCCTCCGCCAGCCGCTGTATCAAGGCCTGCAACAACACGCACACTCATGGCTGCTATGCCCATGCTACAGCTAGCACATGTGCCAGACCTGCTGCATGTGCGGCGCTCCGAAACACAGTTTGAGTGTCCGCAACAATGGAGGATGTGCCGTGAGAATACGATGCTAGGGACCGCACCTTGATGTCCTCTTCTGCCACCTCCTTCTGCTCCTCGCCCGCCGCCTTGCAGAAGGGGCCGTGCCGGTTGAGCGTGAACGCCACCTCTGCGTGAGGGGCCACACACCACGATCGACGACATGATGGAGACCGTCGCGGCGCGCTGCTGGGCTCACAGAAGCCAGTGTGTTCATGGCGTGCACGCCGGCTGCAAGGATCTACATATCGGAATCAAGCGTCAGCCCTGCTGCACGCATCTCCAGGTGGCCGCTGCAAGAGCTTGGATACTCGTTTCCCCTCGTTCTATGATTTCAGTGGTGCAGCTCCATAACCGGCATCCCGAGGGGAAGCGCACGTTCCGGGGTGAGGGTGCGGCCGCCATAGGGCACCAGGCCCACAAGCGTCTGCAGGCACTTGGTGTTGTGGTATAGCAGCACCGTCGGCAGGTTCATGTCCGGGTACCTGCGCATTGACGAAACAACCTGTTGCTGCCAGCCCATACATGCATGTGGCAGCTGCCGGCCCATGGAGTCCGCACCATTGCCGAGCGAAGCAGTGCTAAACGCTGGGCAGCAGGCCACCAGACCGCCAGGCTGTCTCAAGGATCCAGGCCCAGTACAAGTCCCATGCGATCAAAAATCTCAACCCTAAGCGCTGCAGCTGATCATGCAGCGACCCCTGAGGGTTGGCATCAGCATTTGCACTCACCCTTTGGCTTGCGACACTATACGGCGCATCAGCGTTGTGACTCATCGGCGATGTAGCCGGTCGCTACAACCTGACGCAGCGGCTAAATTGGCTCACCCGGGGATGCAGTCGGTGGACACGATGCGCAGGAACTTGGTGCCGGGGTAGCGCTCAGCCAGCGCATTCATTGCGACCCCCAGCAGCTGGCACACCTCCAGGCTGCAGGTCGGCATGCAGGATATGTCAGAACCCATAGGTCGGAGTATCGGCAGACGCTCCAAACTTGGTGCCGGGATAGCGCTCTGCCAGCGCCTCCATCGCGACGCCCAGCAGCTGGCACACCTCCAGGCTGCAAAGACCTGGCAGGGTGCGACATGAAGCAACTGACGCCAGTGCAACCGAAGTAATCACGCGTCAACCGCCGGCTGCTGCAAACACGGTGACATGATTGGGAGTCCCTCACCGCAGCCCCACAGTTTGCAAAAACTCCCTTTCGGGTGCGCCCTCCCCGTCCTTGTGCAGGTGGACCACCACGTACACGGCGGCGCCCACACAACTTTCAGAATGAGTGGAAAAACAGATGTTTCATGGTATGTCAGATTGAACAACCCTACCCGTCCTTGTGCAGGTGGACCACCACATGGACGTCTGCGCCCGCATTGGTGACCTCCCGCACAAAGTCCGCGCGCCCGATGTCGCGCACGCTGCCAAAGCGTTGCTGCTGCATCGCCGCCTTCTTCAGCTCCGCCATGCGCTTCTGCCTGCGCATGCGCAACAGCAGCTGGTTCCGCTTCCCATCCAGCGTGACGTGTGCGATTGCCAGATGTCTGCCACATCCTTCAGAGCATGTGCGCGCCACGGATGCACGTTGCTTTGACTTGCCGCACACATTGCGGTGGGCCTGCCGCACAGCGGCGCCCCGCTAGGCTGCCAGACAGGCAAGCTGCATGCTGAGTATATCCCTCGGCTTGCTATAAGACATTGCCACTTCAACAGGCACAACAGCACGGTTGAGGAGACTGGGGTGGACACGAGAGCAAGTGAGCAGACCCACCTGTACGCCTCAAGGCCGCGGTCGTCATCAAATTCGTCGCCAAGCTCTTCCAGCTCGTCGGGGGTGCGGTCCTCCAGCCACGCCGAGTCACGTCGCGCCGCCGCCGCATCGTCTGCCGACCCGCTCCACGGCGTTGCCTTCTTGGGCCTCTCCACAGGCGCCTTGTTGCCCAGTTTCACCTGCACGGTTGGACAAGGCACTGTGAATGACATTGAGAGATGACTAGTCATTAGTCCTGTGGATGTAAACATGAATCAAAACTCACGGCCTAGCGCAGCTGCTGTGAAAGAATGGAGTGTTATTCACAAGTCCACCATGACAGCATGCAGCTGGACGCAAGATTGGGTACCTGTATGTCATCCCATTCGGTCGTTGTGCCCTCCGGCTCCTTGTAGGTGGTGTGGTAGTCGCCCATGGCGCCGTGAGCACCGCTACCTCAACTGATTTGTTCAGTTGGCTGTGCCCACATGCACAAGCTTGCGACAGCGAACAGCCAAGCTACTGGTGGGCGCAGAAGCGTGCTGCAACGCGTCTGCTGCACGCAAGGTTCAGATGGGTCGAGCTGAGCAGACTGCGAGATGGATCACAAGGCCTTCAGGGCCATCAGCAGAGTGCTGCGGTACTCTTGGTGAGGCGGAAAACTTGTCAGACCCTCTTGCAAACATGCAAATAACCAGACGCGACTGCAGAACTTGGCTGGTCAGTCACGTGGTTCTTGCGTGATCTTTGTTCTCGGAGCAGGGGACAGCTTGTCCAATACGTCAAAGCTTCACTGCTGAGCCAGTAGTATTCAGCGAAGACGCGCGTTGGCACGTTTGCGCACTTGCTGTCGGACCCGATTTGAGTTCACATTGGTGTCGTCTCGGAAACTTTACGTGTTTGCTGACTTGCCTGTTCGAATCCTTTAGTGAGTTTCTGACGTATTCATCTCAGTATGGCTGCAGACCAGGTCGTGCTGCAATTTCAGGCCCTTCAGGTGGGTCTGAATCCTGCAGCTGGGCCAGCCAACTTGCGCTTGCAATCCTCGTCGCTGGACAAGTTCCTTCTCACATGCGCAGAGTGCGGTGGACTCCACCTTCTGGACCAGGCTCAAGGACCTGAAGCTGGACCAGCTGCACCTGTCAGAGGAGCCGCTGCCGCTGCAGGGTGCGCATCTGCTGGCGTCAAAATTTATTTACCTGTTGGGCATGTGTGCCAGAGGGAGGAGTGCTTCTCGAACAACATTGTTCGTTCGCAGGGTATGTTTCCGCCTCGAGGAGCCCTGATGTGCCACCAAGGCTGCACGTGGATGAAGGGTCCTTTGACGCTGCAGCCCCAACCCTGCCGGTGGGTGCTGCCGCACCACATGCTGTTGACCCATTGTCTGAACATGAAATTAAAAAGGAGAAGCATGTGTGGATCTGAGTAGGTATTGAACCTCTCGTGCAGTACGGCATCTCGGAGTCTGGGACCATACACAACGTTAACAGCCTAGCCGCTTTCAAAGCATTCGACAGGCCGGCAGCAGTGCAGCAGGCAAGGCGCCATTACATGAACTTTTGTGTGCAGCAAGTACATTCCCAGCCATGCCATCATAAGCCTATTGATGTTCACATGATTCTCGTGTGCGTTTCTGAGCACAGGTTGCGCGGCAGGTCTGGGAATCAATCATCAGCGGCGAGGCTCTGACGCAGCCGACTGCCCTAAACCGCTTCCTGCTGTTGACCTACGCGGACCTCAAGAAGTACAAGTTCTACTATTGGTGCGTGTGCTCACCAAATATAAGTTCGCATGACGTGAGATCATGTTCTTGCTTGCGTGCGCAAGGCAGTGCAGATTGGCAATTGTGGCATGGCGCTGGACCATTCGCAAACCCTAGAAATTTTGTCCCTTTCAGGTTCTCCTTTGTGGCGCTGAAACCTCCGGAGGCCTTCACGAGCAGCCCAGCAGTCAGCTTTACCAGCGGCCTCGGCAGCGCTGCAGCCGCTGAGGTGAGTTTCGCTGTTTCCATGAAACAAGCACCACACCCGAATTGATTTTCGTCCTGTTCTCCCTCCGGACGCAGCCTGTCTATCATGAACATGGGGCATACATCTGCAGGTGGCGGAAGCATGCGACCAATGGACGGCCGCAGCTGCACGCGGCGGCCTGCCGGCCGAACGGCCGCCATTTTGGCTGGTGGTCACCCGCCCAGGTGACTTTCGCATCGAGCACCTGCAACACAGGCTCGGGACCATCCACTGTGCCTCAGTTCACGATCTCACATTGGCAGAGCAATCACTACCAGAGCCCACATGCATTGCCCTGTTTTGGTTCTTGCTTGAGCACGGCACAGATCCAAGCTGGCATCTGGATCAGATTGGGTTCCTCTGTCCCGGCAGGCGAGAAGTCAGAGTGCCAACCACTGTCACAGTGGGAGACGCTGCTCGGCGAAGCAGGTGCCAGCGGCGGCGCGGACAATTGCGATGGCAGCGCAGGCGGAAGAGGCGCTGGCAGCAACGGCGGCGCAGAGGTGCTGCTGGCGTTTGCGGACCCCGGCAGCGCGCCGGCGCACCCCGGCTGGCCGCTGCGCAACGCGCTGCTCGCGGCTGCGGCGTGGCTGCGGCTGCGGCGGCTGCGTGTGGTGTGCGCCCGGCTCGGCGGCGGCGGCAGGACGGACGCGGACGCCAGCCTGCTGCTGGATGTGAACCTGCCCGAGGTTCCGGCAGGCACGCAAGCCCTTGGAACTGTTGAGTGGTGGCGGCACGCCAGCTGAGCAGCTGAGGATAGAAGTCTAGCTGATCAACCCACATGGCCTCATGGTCCCATCCTCCTAAGAATGCAGCGCGGCAGGCGCAGCGACCTGCAGTCTCGACCGAAGGCACACCTTCGGCCCTGCAGGCTGGTGTGGGCAGCAGGGCGATTCACCCGCTGCAGTGGGCTGGGAGGCGGCCGCCGGCGGCAAAAAGCAAGGCGACGGCAAGGAAAAAATCGGCCCCCGCCAGGTGACACCCCGGAATACGCCAAACTCGGAACAAACTGTGAAGCTCATTCGAGCTGACTAGCTGCTTCATCTCTAACGAACCTCCATGCATAACCATGCATCCGCCTGTCCTCCGGCTGACGGAACACCTGGCCACCCTCGCCTCCTGGGGCTACTTCTTTGAAAATATGTGGACCTGCAGGCTGGTGTCAACAGTTTCGAGATCGACAGAACCGAACGCCCGAAACTCGCATCAGTCAATCGCATCAGTCAGCAAGTGTTGCGGCAGGTGACACTCGCGGCGGCGATGGATCCGCGGGCGCTGTCGGAAGGCGCGGTGGACCTCAACCTGAACCTCATGACACGGCGCGCAAAAGCGCATCCTCCAAATTCCACACAGTGGTTTCACAAGTACAAACTGCTGCGTACAGGTGAACCTCGCGGCGGCGATGGATCCGCGGGCGCTGGCGGAAGGCGCGGTGAACCTCAACCTGAAGCTCATGAAGTGGCGCGCGGCAAGGTGGCTCGACCTGGATGGCCTCGCCGCCACGCGCTGCCTGCTGCTCGGCGCCGGTGCGTCGATTCGTTGACCCTGTTGACTCCAGTCTGGTGTTTCTTCTCGTGAGTTGCTGCCCAGAGACGCTCATCGGCTTCGGATCTGGATGCTTGGACACGCCTGCAGTGGAGCAAACCATGGGAGCATCAGCCCTGCCTGCGTGCCTTACAGCTTTGGGGCACACTGTTCTCGGCAGGCTGCGAGGCCATACGAGCTGGTGACTGCGGTCCGTCTCTGAAAGTCCATTGTGTTCGTCTCCCAACCTGGCATGTTCGTAACACAAACTGGCCTGTTGGTGACAGGTACGCTGGGCTGTGCGGTCGCGCGCACGCTGTTGGGATGGGGCGTGCGCACCATCACCCTGGTGGACAACTCGGTGGTGTCCTTCAGCAATCCCGTGCGCCAGTCGCTGTACGCCTTTGCGGACTGCCTGGACGGCGGAAAACCCAAGGCACAGGCCGCGGCGGACGCCCTGCAGGTGCGGCAACCGAGGCTGAGGCTAAGTTTGATGTGCTTTTGGTGGCTTGAGCACCGATTGCAGTTGACAGATATCTACCCTTTGTGGCTCGGTAATGCCTGCGATGAGCAACCCTTGGCACAGGCAGCCATGCCGCGGACACGTTCCGGAAGCTCGCGCACGTGAGATGGGAATACGCTGCGTGCTGCTTTCCGTTTCCTGATGCCTTCGTGCACATACGCTGCCTCTTCCCTCGCTGTATAACCACAGCCTTGGCCAACCAGCACCAGTGCAGCGAAGAAGCATCTCCAACACCATCCTAAGGTCGACCCTGCTGCCGCTGCGCTGCAGGCCATCTACCCGACCGTGGAAAGCGCAGGGCATGCACCAAGTGACGCTTTGACACAAATTTGCTAACCCTCCGTTATCGCATCCGGCCCCTGTTCTTGTGCCGCAGGCCATCTATCCGAACGTGGAGGCGCGGGGCGTGCACCTGAACGTGCCGATGCCAGGCCACCTGATCGGTGAGGCGGAGGAGGCTGGCGTGCGGCGCGATGCGCAACAGCTGGAGCAGCTGATTCGGGAGCATGACGTCGTCTTCCTGCTGCTGGACACGCGGGAAGCGAGGTGACACTCACAGTGACGGTTCTGTCATCACCTGGTGACGTCCAATCACAAGATCTCAGAGCCATTACGGCTGGAGGGCGCTGATGTGGCGCCATGACGCCGTCTTCCTGCTGCTGGAAATCAATGTGGGAAATCAAGTGACATCATCACTGCCGAAGCTTTTTGCAGTATAGAAAAGCCGGGTCCGGTCTGGACCTGTGACCCCAACCAAGCACAACGTGCCAGACGGCAATCTCCTGATCGTCTGGCACACTGCACTTTCTTGGCTCCAGTGGGGACTGGTAGGGAATGAGGGTAGCTGCAATCCTCCTGCTGCTAAGAGTGGCGCGAGGTACTGATGATCGTGCCACAACTTCAACCTCACAACGTCGTCTTCATTTTCTCCATTGTAGCGTTGACACAGGAGTGCGCTCGCAGCGAGGCGGTGACACACGGTGCCAGGCCTGTCGCTCCGCACAGCGTTCGGAGCCGCAGACCGACCTGATTCCTCAACCCGGCAATGGATGCGCAGCGTCCTTTACCTTCCTCGGTATCATCTTCCAAGCCATTTGTTTGATTGTGCACAGGTGGCTGCCGACGCTGCTGGCGGCGTCCGCAGGGAAGCTGGCCATCAACGCGGCGCTCGGCTTCGACAGCTACCTCGTCATGCGCCACGGTGGGCCGCCGCTGCCGCCGCGCCCGGTGCCCGACCTGGCCAACGGCACTGACGCCGCAGATGCGCCTACTGCCACCGCACGCACCGCTCCTTCCGCCGAAGATGCAAATGCCACCACTGCCGTTGCGCAGCCCGCCGCCGATGCTGCCGGCAGCAGCGAGCCAGCGGCGGGTGCCGATGCGAGCGCACCAGCTGCCGCCAAGGAAGCAGCGTCAGCGGCGGCAGTGGCGGTGCAGGCTGGCGGCGCAGCGTCTGACGCGTCAGCCACCGGCGCTCCCGACCCGCACGATGGTAGCGGCGCCGCTGCGCCCGCCGCGCCCGCGGCGCGGCTGGGCTGTTACTTCTGCAACGACGTTGTGGCGCCTCTGGACTCCACCGCTGGCCGGGCGCTCGACCAGCAGGTGTGATCTTCAAGAAAGATATGAAGTAGAGCTTGTGTTTTGTTGTGTCAGTGTTGTTTCCAATCTCTCCAATGAAAACAAGAACAAAGGTTGTGTCCCCTTCCGGGTGCATAGGCGACCAGCACACACATGAGAATGGCTCCAGCGCTGTCAGGCACAGTGTTGGCAGGGACTGCGGAAGGTCTGCAGGTGGACAGCCAGACATCGTCTGGAACATTCAGAGGGAGCTCTCACCTCACGGCTTGTGTCGTGCCGCGCAGTGCACGGTGGCGAGGCCGGGCCTGGCGCCGATTGCGGGGGCGCTGGCCGTGGAGCTCATGGCCGCCACGCTGCAGGTGCGCTGATACAGCTGCGCTTAAACTAGGGTTTAAGATTGCCGCTTTCATGGCCGCCACGCTGCAGGTGCGAGCCGCGCTGATGCCGTCCTGGCGCGTCAAGGCGGGCCCACACCCGAGGCGCAAGTGGAAGGAAGGTCCCAAGTGACCAGAATCTCACATGTGGCACAAGCCGGCAGCCTGGACGAGGCGGCGCTGGGCGTGCCGGCGCGCATAGTGCGGCGCCAGCTGGCGACGGCAACCCCAATGCCCTGATGCTTAAGCACCAGTCGTAATTTCCATGAACCGTGGCGCAGGCGGACCGCGTGGATGAAACGGCGCTGGGCGCGCCGGCGCACATGGTGCGCGGCCAGCTGGCGGGATTTTCCCAGCTGGCGCTGCAGGGCGCCTCCTTCTCGCAGTGCACCGCATGCTCCGCCGCCGTCGTGGGCGCGCTGCGCGAGCGCGGCTGGCCCTTCCTGCTGTCTGCCCTGCGGGCGAGGCTCTTACTTGTCTTATGATCTACCAGGATCAAGTATTTGCTGTCGTGGCGCGCTGCGCGACGGCGGCTGGCCCTTCCTGCTATCCGCGCTGCGGCTGAGGTTCTTAGCCCTACCAGTATCAATCAATAGTTGCTGCCGTGGCACGCTGCGCGAGGGCGGCTGGCCCTTCCTGCTGTTCGCGCTGCGGGTGGGTCGCTGAGCCGACTTCGTCTTGTGGAGATGCCAGGAGGCAACCGCCTTAGCGATGCGTCGCAGGCATCAACCCATCCGTCAGCTGCCACAGCGCAGGGTGCACTGCGAGCGTGAGCTGGTGAGCGTCCACAATCGGAACGATGAATGTCGAAATGCTGTGCAGGTGCCGAAGATGCAAGGAGCTGACGGGGCTGGCCGCCATGCACTCTGTTTGGCCGCCACGCACTTTAGAGGCCATGCTGACTTTTATTCACTGGAATGATGACATGTGATTGCTTTTACAGCAACCGAAGCTGCTGGAGGAGCTGACGGGGCTGGCCGCCATGCATGCCGCCGCCGAGCTGGTGGACCTGGACTTTGCGGATTCAGACGACGAGGAAGGCGGCGCGGTCGACATCGACGAGTGGACCAGCCTGTGAGCTGTGCCCGGGGCCTCGCACGGCAGCTCCAAGGCAACTCTGAAGTTTTGACATAACATCCAGGCGCAGTGGATTTGGTCTGGCTGAAGTTGACATTGCAGCACATGGACCTTTGAATGGCTTGTTGTTATTGCCGCATCAAAATGTTTGGCAGGACTGTAAGTTGTAGAGCAGCACGATTAGTCCTGTGTCAATTACAAACTGTTTTGCATTGCAAGGTTCCATTCCAACGTTAGAGTCTGGTTCGGGACAAGCACTCATTTAGCAGTGCATCAACTTGGAAAAGCTGCCACGCCAACATGCTGAGGCACACAATCTCAAAACGGGTGCGGCTCGCTGTTGAGCGAGCATCACACATATCGCACACGCACACACTCTAGGTACAATTCCAATCCTGCAGCCTCGAGCCGCAGGACTCAGCCCTGGGCTTTGCACACACCAACTGACGACCGATGCCTAGTTCTTTTTGCTACTGTTCCGATGAGTTCGATCAAAACACGAAAGATTTCTCAACTGTTCTGCTGTCGTTTTGGAGCATCGCTGAGCACAACCGCAGGCATGTGGCCGCCCCGTGTTCCGTCAGGGTGTCAGGGTCAGGGTGTTGGGCCTTGTTGCAGATTAGGCCTTGTCGTAACTTTTCTACATCCGCTTCTTGCAGCGGCGCACGCGCTACTGGGGTGCGCAGACGCCCAGCATCCTCAGTCGAACAGCTGCTTGGCGGAGCCATACAGGGCAAAACCGATGTAGCCGGCGGTGTAGACGCCGGCCGCGATGCCGAAGACGGCGCCCCACGAGTGCGTGGCGTCCAGCAGTAGGCCTGCAGTCGGAAATGTGCCGAATTTGTCAGTGGACGGTACCTGCATGGGGTGAGGTTCTTGCGGGGCCCTTGCGGAGACCTAGCAGAGAGCAGGGTGCCCAATGTTCAGGTTGCGCCGTCAAACTTGCAGGAGCTTGCAAACACGCAACCGGAAGCAATTCGGAGAGGTGGAAGCGGAAGGCTTGCACGGAGGAAGGCAGGCAGACAGGAAGACAGGAAGGCACCTGTGCCGATGATGCCGCCAATGCCGATGATGGAGGCGCAGGCGTTGGTGACGCCAAACAGGATGCCCGCCCAGCGCGGCGCGATGTCCTGAAATCGACCGAAACACACTGTAAGCTAAGTTGCGACACAGATGTGTGTTTGTTGCCGGACACTATAGCACTCAATACGACGTAAACAAAGTGGACCACTTGAAGAACGAGGCAGATGGACCAGAGAAGTGATACCTGGTGGTTGCTGCCCAGGCCCGCGGACTGGAAGCCGCCCAGCGCCAGCGTTGCCGACAGCAGCGCCACGCTCACCCCCATGCTGTGGCCCTTGCCTGCATACGGCATGGCGACAAGGGGTGAGGAATTGTCTTCCTGCCAGGCGATTGTCCCAAGCAGCGGGTGCCAGTAGCTGGATGATAAAGCTTTGGCCCGGTGGCGGCACAGCGCCGACAGCACAGGGCATGTTTGTGTGTCCACACAGGCAGCATGTTTCAAGGCAGTCTACAAGGCGCGCACCTTGGTCGGCTGCCAGGGCGAAGAGGCAGACTGCAGGGCCCATGCTGGCGAGGCCCTGCATCATCTTGCGCGTCAGCGTTCTGTCGACGCCCCACTCGCCCACCATCTGCCGGCAGCAGCACGCCGAAGGTCAGCACAGATGCACAGAAAACATGGGCGCGGCAGCAGCCGCCAGCCCTGGAAAGCCAGGCTGCCGCCAGCCCTCGAACGGCAATCACAGCAATGCGCATGCGCAAAACACAATGTTGCTGGGTTGGCATGCGAATTGGCATGCAAAGCATAAATCTTGCGCGGCCCAGCGACGCCCCCTTGCAATAGTGTCAGGGTTTAAACGGCGCACACTGTCGCCATAGTAGCCGGCGGCGTTGGCGCAGACCACCAAGGTGAAAATAACTCCTTTTTCAAGGTGTAAAGAAACCCTAGACCCTGTCTGTGTTCACCTTGTCGCCGTAGTAGCCGGCGACGTTGGCGCACACGACGTTAAGGCCCCAGGGCAGCACTGAAAGCGCCGCCGAGTGACCCACATCCAGCCCGAACTCTTGGGCATAGTAGGTGGGCATCCTGCGGCAGCAACGGAGGAGGAATGTCAGTGGTGGAGGGGACTGGGCAGCTGTGCAGACCGCGGCAGTAGATAGCACATGCAGGCGAGCGCAGCCCTGTCTGTGCCCTTCACCTGGGCGCATGGACACGCAGGCAGGGTTGCCAACTTCTGCCACTGTGCATACCTCGCGCAAGTTCTGCTGCTAATACAGCACTCACCAGGAGAGGCAGATGAGCGGCCCCATGTTGTGGCTGCAGTGCAGCCACAGCAGCGCCAGCAGCGAGCGCGTGCGCGCAAACTTGCCCCACGGCACGTCGCTCAGCTTGACCGGCGCCTTGACGCTCTCAACCTGGACGTCTGCCACTTCTGCACCACCACACATGAGGGACCTTTAAAGGCAATGCTACCGAGCTGAACCAAAAGCCACAAACACGCAACATACCCCCTTCAGTTGCGGGTTGAAGTGATAGAAATATTAATGTATATCCTGCAGGACCGCAGCATGAGGCCCATCTTCAGGCCCACAGGTGCACCTTTTCGACTTCTGGCCACAGGCACGACCGCTGGAGCAGCCTGCTGATGCACTCCAACGACGAGCAGCTGTTCACTATCAAAAACTGCGGTTCCGAAACAAAACAAGCTATGAAGAGAGCGCTCTCACCTGCCGAGGACGTGGCAGTGGGCAGTGCCGGCGGCTGCTCCGGCACGGTTGGCTGCCAGTAGGCGCACCAGGCGAGGCCAGTCGCGCCGCAGATCCAGAACACCCACTGCCAGCCCAGGGTGTCGATGAGCGCCGGCGCCAGCAGCAGCGCGGTGATGATGCCGACGGGGCCGCCGGAAAAGGCGATCGACAGGCTGGACGTCAGGTTGCCCTTTGGCACCCACCTGCGGGTCGACCAGGTTCAGGGTCTGAGAGCGAGTTTCGAGACGGGAATGCTTTGCGCCAGCCGCAAGAGCCAGCATCGACGCCAAGCCCATGCACAGCACACTGTGTGCGTGTGAATTTGCAGGAACACATGCGGATGCAGCAGCAACACATGGTTGCACGACCAAAACACGCGAGCATCATGACGTGCTCAAAGCCAAAGGGAGCCGGCTCACTTGGCGAAGAGGTTGGAGATCGCAGGGAAGGTGACGCCCTCGCCGAAGCCCATGGCCGCACGTGTCGCCAGCAGCGCAGGCAGGTTGCCCGCCATCGTCGGCGTCAGCAGCGTGAAAGTGCTCCACACCAATGCGCCGCCCACGAGCACCGTCTTGGGGTTGAAGCGCGTCGCCGCGTACCCGCCTGCAAATGTGATGCGATGTGAGCTGCTGCTGTTGCAAGTTATATCCGCAGGCCATGTTTACGCCGCACATTCCGCCACACCGTACATCAACACGTGGGCCAGACCAGTTTGAAGCCGCACCGACAAAGTTGGTGAGCGTGTAGCCGATGAAGAAGCTGGAGGAAATGGTACCCTTAACGGTGTCGGACCACATGAACTGCTCGCCCATGGGGCCCAGCGCGACGGACATCGCCGCGCGGTCCACGCTGCAGATCATGGCCAGCAGCGCGGAAAGGCCCACCACCGTCTTCCAGTCGGCGGCGACTTCCTGGTCTGCCTCCGCCGGCAGCACCTCCGCCTCGACGAGCACGGGCGGCTCGGGTATGAGCTCTGGCTCGATGACCGCGACTTGCGCCGCGGGCTTGGCCACTTTCTCTTTGGCCGCTGCAGCCCCAGCAAAAGTGGGAGTCAATTCAGTCCGGGTAAAAGTGCACATATGATGCTGTAGAAGGATCTGCTCAATCACGGTCAGGCTTGCAACAGGCTGCCAAGGTCAAGCCAAACACAACATCAAGATAGTTATAACACATTTTTGCGCTTTGTGAGCCTCCGACGCCGCGGCATGCACAGCAGATGGCGTCAAAACATGTCCAATGTGCGAAGACCCTCACCTGTGCGCAGTCTCCGCCGGAACGGCACGATTTTGTTCTCGCCAGCGACTTGGCGGATTTTTTTGACGCGCACGAGGTCCCACTCCGGCAGGCTGAGCGGCTGCGCATCGTTGCGCTGCAGCGTCCTGCTGGACACAGTCTTGCCGGCTGTAGATCCAGGGAGGCGCTGCTGCTGCAGCGCTGCGCCTTTGCATTGAACGCGCTGAGGACACCTCAGCGGTTTGCGGTTGGCTGGGCCGCACGCCAGCCGCTGTCTGCCAAGGCTGCGGCTGCTGCTCATGTTTGCCGGTTGTTGTGGCGGCTGCAGCGGTTGAGACGGCGCCATACTGCTGTGCCTCACCACCAACCCTCGTTGGCAAATCTTCTTCGCGGAGGCAAACCTCGCGGCAGCGTCTCTCCGTCCGCTTGTGCTACTGTGCGGCGGAGTCGCGCTGTCTGCTGCCGCCTGTGCAGTCTCGGCTGTGATATGTGCGAGCAACAGCGGCCGCTACCCGGTCTGACCAAGGACCAACAAAAGGTACTATAACGCGTTTTGTTGTGCGGAGCGTTCTGAGAGATGGTAGCAAACTGCTCAAGAAAGTTCTTGTCTCAATGCACAGTGAGCAGTGGCTGAGGCACCAGGTGACTACTGACTGCCAGCCAGTGCGAGCAAGGACCGCGTGATTTCTGGAACTGGCAACTCCGAGGCGTTGAACGCAAGCGACGGCGGATTCACGTGCCTCGCAGTTCGCGCGTCGAGCTAAGACAACAGTGAGTTGCTCTATGTTGCTGGTGATAAGAGACGATTGGAATGAGGCCTCTCTCGTTGCGTGACGCTTTTTGCCAGTCTGACAGACTCGCGTCTGGGAGTTTCCAGGGTTTTCATAGCAGATCTGGGACTCTCCGAGCCAGAAGTGCTACAATGATTCCCGTGTAACATTATGCCTCTTCGCCACGTGTCCCTGCTGATGGGCCCTATGGGACCCAACTGGTTGCCTCTGGACAAAATCTCAAAGCTCAACATCTTGACCCTGTATGATGCGTCTGAAGTTCATTAATCACCCAGGTTTGGCGGGACACCCCACCAGCGCACTCGCTCGCGATGCGGGCAGGTTGTCTGAAGTGGAGCACTCTACTCGTCAACGCCCATGCCGCCCTCCTCGTCATCTGACTCGTCGTCCGCCTCCCCCAGCACATCGAAGGTGCCTGCAGTTTGCACACCAGAACCAGCTCTGAGGCTGCTGCAACCCTGTCGATAGGGTGTGCACAGCATGATGGTGTGGACATGTTGCGTGCATGAGACTGGCGCCACAGACAGACTCACCGTCCTCGTCCCAGGCGGCCAGCAGCTGCATCTTGAACTCCGCCATCTTGACGTCGAAGATGCGCAGCACAGCGGCCTGCACATGAACATTCGTTTGGGAGCCCAACAATGATTGGCGGTCTCTGTGCACAATATCAAAGCCACACAACGATGGCAGGCAACTTGTGACTGATGCAGCGCCGCGCGCCATGCTCCATGCTGCTCCACAGCAGGACAGGCTTCTCTGTTCTCTGTGGCCAAATCAATTTCGGTGGCGCTGGCGCACCTGGTGGGCCGACAGGCGCTCGGCGGCGATGCAGACCTTGTAGTCTGACAGCACCTCCACAATTCCCTTGTTCAGTTTGGAGGGCACGCCGTGCTTCCGCAGCGTCGGCTCCAGCGTGTGCGGCAGCGGCCCTGTAGCGCGAGATTCCGGAATTCTCAGTCGCGGCTGTTGTGTGGTCGGGGATAGCGGCCCTTTCTGGCCATCTTGAGTTCCCCAGCAAGACAAAGCCTTCAGCAAATCCCCCTTTTTTCACGGGCTTTGCAGAAGGTGGGGACAGAGCCAGCAACGCGGTCAGATACGCAGCATCACAAGCGGCATGGCAGTCAACGGAGTTCGAGTGCACACACCTAAGGGACCTTCCAGTGGGCCCTCCTCCAGCTCAAAGTCCTCCGTGGCCTTTGCGCCCACCCGCGCGAAGTCCATGGCCTGCAGCAGGCAGCATTGCGCCGCTCAGTTGTTGGCAAGCGAAGGGCATGCAATGCGGCAGAACACCATCCGATATCCTGAGGCCATGACGGAAGCGCGTCATACACACACCATGCCCTCTGGCTCTGGTGGAACCTGGGAGCAGAAGCGGCTGCCAGGGGCAGCCTTCAGAGGCAACCGCAAGCCAAAGCAAGAGCCAGCCAGGGGCAAGTTGTGCCCACCTGGAAGGTGCCAAACGTCTGTACGACCTCCTCGCGCGGCAGCGTCGTGAAGAACAGGCCGACCTGCTCATTTGAATGCGACTCGTTCTTCTTTGTATTATGCTTTCTCTAATGTCCTGCCCACATTCATATAGATGCTGTTGTTTGGGACGCGCCAGTTCATGAAGAACAGGCCGATTCATCAGATGCATTTCGGTCTTCATGTCGTTTACCTTGCCAGCGATGCGCTCCGACAGCAGGTGCAGATTGGCCTTGTGCTCGTCCTTCTCCGACTTGCCCAGCGCCACCTTCAGCACCTTGTTGGATCCCAGCAGGAACCTGCGGCGCAGGGCGGACGCGCTCAGCTTTTGCGTTTGCTGATGACACCATGCAAACGAAGGACATCACAAGATGCACTAAGGTAGCCAAACTTTCCCAGAAGAAAATGTGAGCAGTTCGCCAAGCGGCATGTCAGCCACGTGCCTGCTGTGCGTCTGGACCTGTTCCCGCAGCTCCTTGAATTTGTCATTGCGCATGTTCTGGTAGCCAAACAGGTAGACATGAGGGTACCTGCGGGCGACAAGAGAAGACAATCGATGCACTGCATTCAATGCATCATACACTGTGGAACGATGGCAAGTGGGCAAGTGGTGCCAGGGCAGGCGGCGGCGGGCGCCGGCCGCGAAGCGGCGGAGAATGACTCACTCTTCCAGCAGCTTGTGCGCTGACACGATGAGGCCGCCCTTCCACTCCCGGGTCTTCTTCTTGACCTTTGAGAGTGTCACTGCGCAGGGACGCGTGATGGTCAGCAGGAGCCACATGCGCGCAGGACGCGGGCAGGCGGCAGGCACAGCAGCATGCCGCAGCGACTCACCCAGCTTATTGCGCTTGCTGGACGGCATCTGAACGCGGTTTGCACACTGTGAATGCTGCTCTCAGCGGTGCGTTTGGACCAGTCCTCGCCCCGAAGGTGTTTCGGTCTCTCGCCTTTGGCGGATACTCACAGGCGTTGCCCGCTTCTCTGTGTCGCCGAGGCTGTTCAAATCGTCTCAAACGAAGTTCACAAACGCTTGAAATTCTCACAGCCGCTTTGCGAAACTGCTGCGCGTCGCTCGAGCAGGCGGCCAACGCATGCACAATGCAAACTCACGGCCGATCCTCGGCTTGCAAAACTGGACCTTCAGCAAACTCAACCATGCTCACAAATACAGGTGTGGTGCTATGAAAATGTGCAATGAAGCCGAGGGTGGGCGCACTCGTTGCGCGGGAAGAAAACTCCGGAATAACGCCTGATCTCAGCCGCTGAAGTGGAGCGCAGCATTCTCACGACTGCACGTCCCTTTGCTGCTAGGGGCCTCTCATCCAGTGCTGCGCGTCCGGCTCCTGGCGTCCGCTCCCAGTTCATGCCACCTAGCGATTTGTCAATCCTCAGGTCAGCACATCCTCAGCCTCGCAGCCTGATCTGGTGCATGTTGCGCTCTTTGCGGCGCGCAATAGACCAGAATCGACCACTGTACAGTCCCTGGCGTGGGCAAGTGGCATGGCAAGGCTGACGGCGCTACACAACGCCCCGAGAATGTGGCCTGGCCCGCCAGCCGCGTTTCAGCAGCGGCACCGAGAGGTGGCCTCCGTCGTCGACGGGTGGAGCGCATGGTGGCAGCCGCAGCAGCAGGAACGCAGCGCGAGGAGGCAGCCTCCGTGCCAGGTACCGATCCGCCATGTGGGCGACATCTGCATGCAGCGTGAGGAGACTGCCGCGCCGGCTGATCATGCTTCAAAGGTGCCACGTCCTTTCGACTACAAGCTCTGGATGTGTAGCCGCTCTCGAAGAAGTGGCTCAGGCTGACGTTCCTGCAGCTGACTTTCGGCAGCTGATTGTCTACAGGCGATCGCGCGGATGCGGGTGTCTGGCGACGTCAGCACCGCTGCAATCGCGGCGACGGCGGCCGCAGAGTCGCTGGACCTCAGCTCGCAGCTGGAGCTGAACAACATCCGTGAGACGCTCATACGGCAGGAGGACACGATCATCTTCAGCATCATCGAGCGCGCGCAGTTTGCCGCCAACGCGCCCGTCTACCAGCCGGATGCGGTTCCGGTTCCGGAGTTCTCAGCCGATGGCCGCCGCTACTCGCTGCTGGAGTACATCCTGCGGCAGACGGAGCAGATCCACGGCCGCATTCGGCGCTACACCAGCCCCGACGAGCACGCCTTCTTCCCGGAGGCCGTGCCGTCGCTTGTGCTGCCGCCGCTCAAGTACCCAGAGGTGAAAAGGTTCATCCTTACATGGCCCACGGCTGCCATGTGCTTAGTGTTTCACTCAGTCGTAGGCATCTCTCGTGCAGGCAATCTGCTGCCCATTTTCTGGGCACAAGATTGACGCCTGTCAGCCAGTGTATGTCTTGCTTTGCCCCGGACATGGTCCATGTTTCTGTCGTCTTGCTGCCCTGCCAACAAGTGGTTGCAACACTCATGTTGCGCTTCCCTGTGCAGGTGCTGGCGCCGTACGCAAAGGACATCAACATCAACACCGACGTCATGGACATGTACCTGCGGCAGCTGCTGCCGGGCATCACTCGCGCCGGCGACGATGGCAACTACGGCTCCTGCGCCTGCTACGACGTGCTGTGCCTCCAGGTCTGCTGATTTGCAACGCCTTGCATCAAGATCTGCAGACACCCAGTTCGAGACAGCAGGTCAATCGGAGTCTGCTGGCATCACTTCTGGACGGACCCTCATACAATGCGCGTGCCGCAATGCGCAGGCCCTGTCGAAGCGCATCCACTACGGCAAGTTTGTGGCGGAGGCCAAGTTCCGGTCGCAGACAGCGAAATACGCGGAGCTCATCGAGCGGCAGGACGCTGAGGGCATCATGGACGCGCTCACCGACCGCCTCGTGGAGCTGAAGGTGGGTTTTGGTGTTCTACTCCAAGCATGAACTTGCCTCAGTCCCTGTTGTTCATCGGATTTCTGCTGGAGGTCCTGTTGGACAGGCTCACCGACCGCGTCGTGGAGCAGAAACCAGGATGGAGTAGGTTTCGAGGACTGGGGATGCACTGGCTGCTGATTCCACACTCGCAAATGCCCCTCATCGCGCTCCGCATCACCACCCAGCGCGGGTCTGGCTACGTGAGCAGCAGCCGCGTTGAATTTCCCATTCATGCACTGCTCCTGCTGCGCCGCGCTCAATTGCATTCGTAATGTCTGCAGGTGGTGGACAGAGTGCGCTGGAAGGCGGCCACCTACGGGCAGGATGCGGACCCGTCGCAGTCGCCGCCGCAGCCAGGGCAGAACGGGGAGGCAGACGGCAGCAACGGCGGCGGCGGGGCGCGCTACAAGGTGGCCCCCGACACCATCGCGATGCTGTACGACAAGTGGGTCATGCCCATGACCAAGCAGGTCCAGGTGGGGCGCCTCATATCCCAGACGATGAAATTTACCATGCTACTGTGTGGGCTGGTCACACTGCACTCTGGCGAGGTTTGATGCCACTGCATTCTGCGTTTGCTGCGCTCCTGGCTCTGCAAACCGGCTGCTGCGTTTCTGCCCCCTTTTGTAGCCGCTGAGCCATCGTTATGGTGGCGGGCGGGACGAACCGTCGATGAGGGTACAGATGGTGAGAGCAAATGTGTGTGTGCGCGCAGGTGCAGTACCTGCTCAGGCGGCTAGGGCGCCGTCCAGACGACCTCAGTTCATGACATACGCATTCTGCGATTGGTTGACATGGTCAGCAGGGCAGGGAAAGCTACACTCTGTGCAGATTTCCGCATGCATATTTGGCAGCGTGCAAGTGGCTTCGTAGGGAATTGGTATTGTCTGTGGTTTGACCTGTCGGAAATCAACACTGGCATCAAATCAGAACTACCGCATTCCTCAAACTTCCAAGGCGTAAACCACAAGCATGACCTGCAGATGACCGCGCAACCGCAATGTAGGTACACCACCCCTCATTGTAGAAGATCGTAATCGTCCAGTGCCTGCACAAGGAGAATACAGACTCAGACGCGCCTCAGATTCCCAGATCACAGATCACACCAGGTGCGCAACCAGTTGAACTTGATTGGCATGCAGGGACCAAAAGTGCAGTCGCTGCATCCGGCTGAAGAGGATGGGCGCACCTCATTGAACTTCTGGACCTTCCGCTTGATCTTGCTGGTGTCGACCCAGGTGACAAAGTCCTCCATGCTGCGGGTGACCAGGAACGCCGGATCCGTCACCGTTTCCGGCCCGATGCGCACATGGCCCTGCAGCAAGATCCGTCAGCACGTCTGTTGCAGGCCATGGACTGCGCCAGAAACGAAAGAAACAAGCTCTGATGCGGCACACAAGCAGTGCGAGTGCCGAGACGCAGCGCAGATGGGGCCGCCTCTGCAGGCAAGACATCCAGCCGCCAAAGACATGGAACCAGCACACAGTAAGTCGCACAGCGGACGATCCGCACACCTGCTCGATGAAGGTGCACGCCTCCCGCAGCGTTTGCGACATCTTCAGCCGCACCATCACGACCGCCAGCCGCCGCCGGCAGAACGACGCCGTCGACAGCTTCTCCACCTGCAGCAGGGTTTTGAAATTCAGGGATTCCTGCAATAGTATGGCCTCTGTGTTCACGATATTGATACCACAAGAGGGCTTGTCTTTGGACAGCTACGCCGAGCACAGCATCGCCGACGATATCTGCACTCTCAGGTGATGGAAAAGCGTGGCGGGACACGAATTGTCACGCGGACCAACTCGATCATCGCTCACCTGCACCAGGCTCTTCTTCGTGGTGATGACCCCCATCGCGTACAGCCTGCAGCCGTCAGTACAAAGGGTCAGGTGCTGCAGTATGCAGCGTTCGAGCGCGGCAGCATGGAGCTACTCTGGCCGGCACCCAAAGAATGCTCCATGTCACACCGTCAGTGCAGTACGGTGCTGGAGCACAGCAGCACATCTGCAGTTTTCTGGAAGATGCAGCCACTCACTTCTCCAGTAGCTGGTCCGTGAGCTCGATGCGCGCCGCGTCCCGAGAGTCCAGCTTTTTTATGACGTTCACCGTCTTTGTCACCATGCCGCATATTTTGTTGTACTTTTTGTAGTCGTCCCGGTCCTGGATGTGGTAGCGACGCATGACCTGTGGCGCAGCACGCAAGCTTCAGCTGATTGGACGCACCATGCAGTGGCAGGTCATCAGAGCATCAGTGCATGGAGCTGTGACTTCTATTTGCGGACCTGCAGCTCCCGCAAATTCGCCTCGTTCTTCCATTGAAGGAAGTCGACCTTCTTGAGCAACTTCTGCTCGTGGAACTTCAGCTGCCTCACTGCATGGAGAATTTTTGTTATTTCTATGGTAATGTGTAACGTGTATTGTGTAATGTGAAATGCATCTGCGAACTCGACCCCGCTCGAACATCTGCAGCTGACGGCCGCTTTGGCAGTGACGGCCGTTACCGCCGCCCTCAAAAGTGCTTGACGGTGCAAGCGTGCGATGTTCCGAGACAAGTTTGCTGGATTGCGTGCAGAGTTGAGATGATGGTAGTGCGGTCTGCAGCCCAGTTGCCACTGCATGGCCGACTCACTGGTGGCCGGCCAGGAGCCGCCGCCGCCGCGGGAAGTCCAATCAGAAAACCAGCTGCTGCTGTTCCGGCAGCAGATCTCCAAACTCTGTTTCCGTGAAGCGACTCCCAGTGGGGATGTGCGGTAGCTAAAGAGCACAGGGAGATGCAACTCTGGTGTCGAGAGTGTTTGGTCGCAGGTGTGAGGTGCAAGTTGGAGAGCAACGGAGGAGCGCAGCCGCCGGCCGTCAAGAGGCTCGGGAGTGTAGTGCCGAAGCTCGTGCAAGATTCTGCTGCGATAACAAAAAAGCAAAGAGAGCTGCACTGCATGCACTCGTCCGAATTCGGTGCATGTGAATGCCAGGTCTTCACGAAGTATTTCTCATGCGATGCCCCTGTCGCGCTCTCTTGTGCTCACTTCCAGCTTGCAATCACATCTTGACGTTGTGATTGCATAGCGCAGTGTGCAGCGTCGGCTTCACAGACTTTGGCGCCAGTCTTAGTTTGGGCGATCGTTCCACACAAGCTCCCGAGCAATTGAAACAAGTATATCAGCTGCATAGTCTGCGAGACCGTTCTGCTGCCACGAAGAACAACCTTGCAACTTGTGACATCTGACGTCGACGCGCATGGAGGTCACCCCGCAGTTTCATGACCTGGTGGTACAACAGGCTCGGGCGCAGAACCTCAGCGAGGTCAGCGTCGGCCCCCAGAATGTTGATGTGTCTTTCCGAGTCAAGCTGTGGAGCGCTTTGATGAGCTGCATGCCGCGGATGTCTTCAGCCAGCTCCATGCTGCCTCGGCCAAAATGCGCTCGGTGATGCGCGACATAGATGCGTGTGCTGCAGGATAAGCTCCTAAAGCTCAAGTCCTCGCACATCCTCAGGGCGCTGACCCGAAAGTCCGTCTTCCAGGCCGCAGCCGCCGATGTGGTGAGTGCTGACTGCAAATAGATGCACAACATGCATGTCCTGTCGCATGCCTCGCATCCTGAGGACAATATCATGGCACGGATGCCGATATCACTCTGTTGAAACCTCCTGGTCGCTGGCGCGCAGGCCAAGACGGTGCAGGCGGTGGGCGACCTGTGCCGGCGCCACCGCCGTGACTTCATCCAGCCGAGCGCATGCAGCGAGGCGGAGCGGGATCGCATCGAGGCGGAGATCGGGCAGTACATGAAGGCGTGCACGAGCAACATCGCCCGCCTGGAGAAGGGCATCCCCAGCGCGCAGCAAGCGGCTGCCGGCAAGGCCGGCGTCAACGCTTCCTCGGTCGCGCACTGCCACGGCGTGGTGTGTGGTGTGTGAACGCTTGCGAGTGACCAAGCTGCCGGATTGTGCGGTGGCTTCGCCAGCGTTCTGTTCTGTCTTCAAGCATCCAGGTCAGTTGCCCATGAGGTCGTTAACCATTGCGCTCTGCAATGTGCGCTGCAGTGCCTCATCCTCAGCGAGCGGCTGCAGCACATCAGCAGGACCTTCGACCAGTGCCGTGCTGTGCGGTACCAGCAGCTCATGCGGCAGCGCAACAAGCGCTCGGCATCCCAGGTTGGAAAATCAAGATGTTCCACGATTCAACACAATTTTGTGTGAGGCTACACTCTGTCGCTGTTCCAGCTCGTTTGCAACAACTTGCCTGTGCTGTAGATGCGATTGAAGTCATGGTAGCCAGCTGAGATTCAAATGCTGCAATACAGGCGCTAGAAGCCGGGGCCGACCGCGGCTCAGCAGCAGGCAGCGCCCCGGGCGCCAGCGTCTGGCACAGCCAGGGTCAGGGGCAGCAGCAGCAGCAGCAGCAGCAGGTGCAGGCCGTGTCGGATGCAGAGAACGCGGCGCTGCAGCAGATGCTGCTGAGCAGGAGCTCGGACGTGACGCGCGTCGAGCGCAGCATGCGCGAGATCGCGACGCTCAACCAGATGTTCTCTACGGCCATCGCCCACCAATCGGAGCAGATCGAGCACATATACTCGCAGGTGGGATTTGCCGAGTGTATGCGTCAATTCACGCATGATGCAGCATGCGGCATGTGACGCTGTACCGCATCCCCAGAGATTTTGGCGCGCCGTCCTTGCATCACATGCAAGAGGCACTGGTCATGCATGTGGAGCATGCTGAGGCGCCTTTCTTCGATCGGCTCGCAGGCTGTGCAGACGTCGGTCAACGTCACCAGGGGCAACCTGCACCTGCGGCAGGCCATCGCATACAATGCCGCCGCCAGACGCTATGTCATGGTGGTCCTGCTGGTCGCCAGCTTCGCGCTGCTGTTCTTCGACTGGTACTACAGCGGCAAGAAGCGGCACAAGTAGTTGAAGTGTTCGGTCGGTGAAGTGATGGTCAGCAGCGTGTGCTGGCTTGACTCGATTCTTGTATGTGGGTGTAATCGGATGCGACGTGCGTCGAAAATGCCGCACTCGCAAAGAATAATGATTTTGAAGCACGTCCGTTATCCCGATCGGCGTCAGTGAACCGCACACGCCAACAGGACCCCCGCGGCCTGGGCCCGCAGACAAACCCACCGCAAACGACTGGCGAACAAGCGCCAAGCCCACTGCCGACAATGCATGCTCTTGATCAAGACCGGAACTCTCGTGTACACGAGAAATGTGCTTCGAGGCGATGGGTGCCGAAGCAACGGCCGAATTACAAATCTTACACGTGCGAGATCCCGCCGTGGGTCTGCCTCAGGACGCTGGCACCGCCACTGTGTAGTAGCAGATTCGCAGCTGGCAACGACCGCCTCCACATGCACCACACCATTCTGATTCAGTGTATGCTCGGTGATGGCGGCTCGAACCGATGCAGGCAGCGTGTGAGAGCTGTACTGGCGATGGAGAGCGTGAAAAGTGTCGGCTGCTCTCGCGTAACCTGGAGGCGCGGCGAAGAACCGACCTGCTATCAGATCGGCGTGCAGTAGCAGCAGCCTGTTGGCCGAGCTTTCCTCGTCGCTTTTGGTCCGCACCACTAGACGAAAGCAAACAAGGTAGGGCGTGCTCAGTGCCGTAGCAGCTGATATGCTGACTGCTCCTTCAGCCCGAACACGTCGACCGCTCTGGAATCGCTGCGCCGTCTTCCCGGCTGCGTTGAGCCGTGAGATGCTCGCCGACCTGCTCGGCAAAACACCGAAGTTCACCGACGAAGCTCGGTCTGCGCCCACAGGGCTCTGCGCAGGCGTGGTAGAGGCTTGCGAAACTATGGCACGCTAGCGAGCAGAACGATCAGATGCGCGCTCCTGAACAACGGTGGCAGACGGAGCAGCAGCTCTTGGCTGACGATCCAGGCTACAGGTCCCGTGAGCCACACCGCCCAGATGTCAGCAGCCTGCTCGACCAGGCGAAAGCTGGCCTGAAGCCTCTGGGCGAGTACCTGGACGACCACGCCGCCAGATCTGCACCCGCGGCAGGCGCCAGCGTTCGAAGTGCGGCCGCCGGCTTCCAGGGAGCACGGCCTCCTGCAGCAGGTGCGGGGCAATCTGCTGATGCCGAGGGCGAGCAGCGGCGGCCGGCCACAGAGCCACAGGCGCCGACCGAGCCCCCGCCGCGCTCAGCAGACGCCGCGCTGCTGGCCAGCGCCACCCGGGGGGCCTATCCGCATTCCGGCGGCGGCGTAGTGGCCCAGGAGCAGCACCAGGGCTACGGCATTGCGCACTCGCTGTCGGCGCCGGACCTGAACGAGCCGGCGACACGCTCCCAGGTGCTGACCGCCCCTGATACTGCCAGCACCAACCCATTGGCATCGCAATGGATGCTCGCTGGCCCTCAGCGGCGGGGAGCGCCATTCGCAGCTGCATGCGCGGCCAAGCAGAGGCTCCTTGCCAGTCTGTGGATCCATCGTTCTCCGCCATGGCAATGCAGGACGCGGGCAACTGCCGGCGAGCGTCAGTCAGCAGCACATCCAGCTGCTCCAGCAGCAGCGTGCAGCGGCTGCAGCGGCAGCGTGACTGCTACCTGTGCGACGCTTGCGGCATCGCAACGACCACGTACGAAGGCCTAATCTACCACAACAGGTGGGCGCTGCTGCTGTGCTGTGGTCGATTGCCGACTGGCTCTCCTGAGTTCCAGGCGGCAGGCGACACTGCTGACAAGCACCGACAGGTTCTGTAGCGTCAGCTTTGCCCGCATCTCATAGTCGGGACGACTTGAAAGTCCCGAACAGCACGTGACCTCTTTCCTGCATGCTGCAGCACGAAGCGCCACCAGGAGCTGCAGCTGCAGCACCAGCAGCACTTTGCGCGGTCCCGCAACGGGCCGGGCGACGCGATGGCCACGCCGCGAGAGGAGTGGGCGCCCGGCCGCGCCCGCACGCCGGTTGGCCACGCCGGCGCCCCGCACCACAATGGTCCGCACCAGCATCAGCACCACAACGGCGGTGCCAGCAGCTCCAGCGCCTCGCTGCCGCCGACGCCGCCGAATCTGGACCGCAGCCCCAAGTGCGGCGGTGGCGGCGGCACCGGTGGAAACGGCCCCAGCGCAAGCGGCCTGGCGCAGCGACTGGGCGGGTACCCGGGGGGCGGCGGCGCGATGTTGGCGGCGCAGCGCCGGCTGCGCAGCGAGGCCAGCTCCCAGAGCAGCAGCCCCATGTGCGGCCCCGAGGTGCGTATCTCTTTCCCTCCTCTTCCCGCCTGTCACTTGATCTTCCAGAACAGCCAACTGCTTAGCGAGTACTGCCTATGATATCGGATGGCGTCCGGGTTCGTGTGATGAGGACGAGGTTTTTCACCCCAACACTGAGTGGCATCGTTGCTCACGTGCAGGGTCGACGGAGCGTGCCGCGGGTGCGCATCGCACCGAACGACGACAGAGCGCCCACAGGCTTCCGGTATGCGCCGGATGGGCGCTCCCATGACGCCGGACCCGAGCAGTGCAGCGCTGCATCCGAGCTGGACAGGTGGGCCACTTTCTGAGCTTGTTCATGCTGTGCCCATACCCCCCTCACCCTGAAGCCCTCAAGGCGGCGCTAGACGGCTGTCTAATGGTCTCGTAGGCATCCTGCATTGGAACGCTTCATTCGATTGGCGGCACCGATAGCTGAGCAGCTCCACACATCTGCAGGCTGTGACTGCATTTCCCGCCCATGTTGTCACCAACTGGTGTCGAGGGGCGCTACAATGCTTTTGTAACTAGACCGCATTTCTGGTGTCGCGGCAGCAGGGACGCACAGCTGCAGCACGCGGTGGTGCTGGGCGGCGGCATGCCGCTGGAGGATGGGCTGGAGGCGCTGGCCGCGCGCTACTACTGCAGCGTCTGTGGCGTCGCCACGACCAGCGAGACCAACCTGCAGGTGTGGCCTTGCACACTGGTCGACTTGGTACCGCCCCGGACATCGTGGCCTGTGCTGCTTGGCAGAAGCGCCTGGCCTGCCCTGTCGAGCAGGGAGTTGAAAAGCTTCAAGCAACAGCCTGGAACCCTGTCGACAGGCACCGCCAACGCCCAAGCAGGTATGGCTTGGGGGTGATGTAATTGTGCTTTCACAATTCTTCGTCTTCGTGAATGATGGGTTCCTGTCTGCCGTGCCTGCTCAATGCACACTGTGCTTCTCCCCGATCCTCATCGTTTGATGTGGTGGTGGTGCAGGACCACATGCGGGGGAAGAAGCACCAGCGGCGCATGGCGCGCGCGGGCATTTCGGACACCTCGGACGCGCTGATCTTGCAGGGCTGCGGCGGCGCGTCGGTGCCCTCCGCCAGCACGCCGCCGCCGCGGGCGCAGACGCCGCCGTCGCGGCCGGGCTCCGCGGCGCTGCCGCCTGCCGGCGGCTGGGCGGCCAGCCTGACCTTCGGCGGCAGCCGCGGCGTTTCCAGAGTGCCCTCCATGGCAGGCCTGAGCTCACTACAGCGGGTGCGCTTGCGCACAGCACATGTGCTGTGTTATGTCAAACGTCACACTCCAGGGTTGACACACAATAATCTGCAGTTTGCTGGAGTGACTGCCCTCTGCACGACATGTTGGACCACATAACCGAGGCTGACCACATAACCGGGGTACTGTGCTGCCCTGCACAGGTGCCGTCGGGGGTGCTGAACCGGGGCGAGGCGGCGGCGTTGGCGGGCGGCCTGCAGCGCATGCCGTCCGGTAACATCTATGATGGCTTCCCCTGCATCCGCGTCGGCGACTTCGTGCTGCCGTCCTCCATGGACCTCCGTGCGTATCTCACCGCTTCTTTCACAACTTTTGGCCAGTCTGCGCCCGCCTCACAGCCTGACGCAAACCAGCATAAGCTCTCTGTGCCCTCTCTGGTCAGCTCCAGCTGTCAGCGGTGGACTGCGCTGCGTGAAATGCAGGTGGATGAAGCAACGAGGATGTCGCATGGCACCGCATGCCTTCACGACGCAGTTTGCAGATGTTGATCTGATTCCTGTCGTGTAATCGCAGGGCAATACCTGGAGGAGATGCAGGAGATCGGGGAGATGTCGCCGCACCCGGCGCAACGCGTCGGCGCCCTGCTGCGCGCCGCCAGCCTCGCTGCCTCCCAGGCGGCCGCCGCCGCAGGCGCGCCCCCCGACCCCCTCCCTCAAGTCACTCGCTGCTCGTATCTGCAGCCCTTGTACTGTGCCGGCGCAGGGACTGTCACATTTCTGCTCAACCCGTTGGCGGGAACATCGACTCCCTCACCTTTCGGTCCCCTGCAGCGCCTGCGTGGGAAGACCAGCTCCTTTATTTGCATGCGCAGACATGGTGGCATCGTCCATGGCGATGGCATTTGACCAGGAGGAGGACTACGAGTCGGTGGCCAGCAGCTCGACGCGGCGACTGTCGACGCCCACCTCGCGCGCTGGAACCTCACGCGCCGGCTCCCGCCCAGCCTCCCGCCCAGCCTCCCGCCCGGCCTCCCCCCGCAGGGCCTCGCGGCCGCCGTCGCCGCGGAAGCACTCGCACCAGGCGTCCGTCACCAGCGCGCCGGCAGTCGTCGAGGAGGAGGCTGCGGCGCTGACGGCGGCGGCGTCCGAGCCGGCGGCCGCGGCGCGCACGCCGGCCGACGAGGCGCTGGCGGGTGCCGCCGCTGGCAGGTCGCAGAGCGCCCCCGCAGCGGCGCCGGTGGCGGCTGAGCCAGCAGAGGCGGCAGCTCATGCGGCGGCTGCTGCAGCACAGGCGGCGACGGAGGCAGGCAGCGCCGGCGCGGTAGACGGCGCCGCCACCGACGCCGATGCGGCAGCTTCGATGTCACTCGAGGTCGCCATGGACACGGCATTCGCGGCGGTGGTGGACAGCGGCGCAGCAGCTGCAGCAGACGGCGATGAAGGCGCGGCGTCCGCCTCTGAGCAAGCGCCTGCGGCTGCCGACGCGAGTCCAGAAGCCGCCGAGGAAGGCGATCTGGCCGAGCCGGAGCCTGCGCCGGTGTGGCCTGCCGAGGACAGCATCCGGCGCCAGCTGTCGTACGCCCAGGCAGTCGCCAAGTTGGCAGCAGAGCAGCCGGGCGCAGAGGCGGCTACTAAAGTAGACAGCGCTCCTCAGCCAAATGGCGAGCTGCACCCCAGCGGCAGCTGCGACAGCGCCCAGTCTGCAGTGGCCGCGGACGGGTCTTCGTCAGCAGCCGCAATTGCCAAAGAGGTTCCAGAGCTCGTGGCGGCAGAAGCTGGCGGGCGAGCCGGCGGCAGCGGCGACATTGATGCTGCCGCCGCGCCCTCAATCAGCGCCATCATTGGCACCTTTGAGGCCGCCGACGGACGGCCCGCCAGCAGGCAGGCCGTCGCCGCCGCCGCCGCCGTCTTCGAGGGCTCTGCGGTCGACGGCGCAGAAGCGCAGTCGGCGGCTGGACAGGGCGGCGCGATCGCCGATGGCGACGCTGGCGGCAGCCAAGCGATGTCTGTGGCGGGCGACGGCAGCCCGGCGACTCGCGCAGAAGACGGCGAGATCTTCTGCTGCGAGCTGTGCGACGTCACCACCAGCAGCCGCGCCCACCTGGAGGTGCGCGGCCGCCCTGCACCTGTCTCCGCTGCCATGCCGCCGTGTGCTTTCTGGCTGCCCACGGTGCACCGATGTTGTCTCGAGACGTGGGTGTGCCACATTTGCTGCCCTGGGACGTTGGCCATCTGCCCGAATCGCGGTTCCCTGCGCCTTATGGCTTGCACAGCGTTCATGCACCCCCGACCGCAATGTGTGCCATGCCAGGGAGTGCCAGTGTCCCGCCTATTTTTTGAGCAGATGCTGTACCAACTGACATCCGCCTTTTCATGTGCACAGGCGCACTTCGAGGGCAAGCGCCATCAGCGGCGGCTGGGCGGCGGCGGCGGCGGCGGGCTGCAGGCGTGCGCGCTGTGCCAGGTGACTACCACCAGTGCGGAGCACATGGCGCTGCACCTTGCGGGGCGCGCCCACCAGCGCAAGCTCCGCATCCTGGCCGTCCAGCGCCGCAAGGTGCCCCAGTTCTTTCTTCCTTAATGCGTTCTTTGTTTCCTGAACCAGCGCAAGCTTCGCATTATGGCTGTGCAGCAACGCAAGGTGCGGAGGCCGAATGCATCTGTCTTCGTTGCCAGGCTCGCAAGCCTGGAGGTGTTTCGCAGGACGATGGCTGCCTGTGCAACCCTGCATGCCTTCCTGCCTCCCTGCTTCAAGCTGTACCCCGACATGAGCACTAGCTGTGAACAGCAACGCGTAGTGCACCGCACTCCCTCCGGCTGTTCTTCGTTTTGAAGTTTGTTCTCTTTTGGCGGCGGCAGGCGGGGCTGGACTCGGACGGCGAGGGCGGCGCCGACGGCGGCAGCGAAGCGGGCGCCGCGGCGGCCGAGGCGGCGGCCACTGCAGTTGGCGCGGGCCTGGTGTATGTGTGCCGCACCTGTGGCATCACCACCACCAGCCCCGAGAACCTGCAGGCGCACTTTGACGGCGCGCAGCACAAGTGAGCAGCCCTCCACTGTAGATCTCCCCGCAATACCCCTCTTGTCTGCCTCTCCGCCTCATTTCAACGTTTGCCTGTTAACAGCTTGGCGTCACTCTTGAGGGCTGGCCTGTATCGCCATCTCTTTAGAGGCCTTCGGATTTTCCAGAGTCACCACGCAGCAGCACTCTCCTATGCAGATGCGAACACTGCGGTGCTGAGCCTGCCCCATGTCCCATGCTCCGCAAGTTCTCATGTCGTCCATCATGCACCACCACGCAGGAAGAAACTGCGGCAGCAACAGGCGCAGGCGGAGGCGCGCAGCGAAGACCAGGGACAGCCGCAGTGGCGGGCGCACCAGCAGCAGCAGCTGCAGGCGCAGGCGCAGATGCAGATGCAACATCTGCAACCGGTGTACGGCCGCCTGCCGCCACAGCAGCAGGTGACTGCTCTGCCATGCCAGCTGCTGTGACAGAAACCGTGCCTGACTACATTCGTTGTCGGTCGTCGAGCATCGCTTAGCTTGACCATGGTGTATGTGACCCACACCCTGCTATAGAAAGAGAAGCAAGGGCGTCCGTGCTGACGGTGTCTGCCGCTGCCGCGGGTCGAATGACGGTTTCACTGCCGCCGTGTGCAGGTGCAGCACATGGTGCCGGCGCAGGGCGCGATGCAGCAGCAGCAGCTGCTGGGCGGGCCGGCCTTCTACCAGCAGCACCTGCAGCCGCTGCCAGCGCCGCACGCGATGCAGCAACACGCCGGCGTGCACTTCCTCCCCAGCGCGCCCTCCCCCACCAACATGGGCTTTCAGCCCGCCGCTGGTGAGCTGCGCAGCTGCAGTGTGCATGGCCGCGCCTGCAGCGTGGAGATAGGGCGAGACTGCGTCCGACTGACTAGACATGGGTTGTGAGGCAAATACAGCGAAAATCACAGGGGCGTGGCCGCATGCGTGCAGGCGGCGGCCTGGGCATGCAGGTGCCCCTGTATGGGCAGCCGGCGCAGTGGGCGTTCCTGCAGCAGCGGCAGGTGCACGCGGCGCAGATGGCGCACCAGTTTGCCGCTGCCGGCGGGCCGCAGCCGCCGCCGATCCCAGGTGGCATGTTGCCGGGCGATGCCTACCACGCTTTCATGGCCGCCGCGGCGGGCGGCCGCCACGGCGGCGGCGCCCACTTTGCCGGCGGCCACCTGCGCTTTGGCGGCGGCGTGATGCGGTGAACCCGGCGGCGGCAGGCGGCCGCTCCGGCGCCATCGGCGCGCACGAACAGCACTTTGCGGCGGTCACCCGGCACACTTTGGCGTCGGCATGATCCGCTGAGGGCGGCGATGGGCATGATTGTCGGATAGGCTGCGGCGGCGGTCGGCGAGCGGGGACTGCTGCGCCCGCACAGCAATGCCTGAGAGAGTGTGCACTCGGCCGGACAGTCAGTCGGCTCAAGTGGGAGCAGCCGTAGGGTGTAGCTGGAAAGCGGAGCAGGATTAGGCGGGACGGTTGTCTGTGTGTTCAGGTCTGTGTGTGTGGGCGAGAGAGTGTGTGCGGGGCACAGTGTGCTCGCCGCCGAGAGGCGGCACCTGAAACTCATCTTGAATTTCCATCTTGTAGAGGATTGTGGGATTGTGCGGAGATTGGCGATGTGCACTGTCGGCTGCCCAGCCAAGTGCCCTTCCCAATTCTCATTTTTCCGTTTCGTGAGATTCGTCGCGGCTGGACAGCCTCGACCGATTTCATTGCTGAGGCAATCGTTCTTTCATTCACTGGAGACTTGATGCAGAGGCACCCGTGGACTCAGTTTCAATTGAGTCCACCTAGTTGTGACACTTCAATCTGTGTCTACCTAGTTGTGCGTGATCTTCATGCACCTATGCACCTATTCATGTCTCCGCGCACACAACAAACCGATCTTCACTCCTCGGTCTCCATCACCTGACACCCCTGTGGAGCGGCCTCTCCTCGCTCTCTAATTCCTGACCAACGTCGCCGATGGCCCTCGGCATCTCCACCGTCGCCCGACTGCAACAGCTATTCTACAGCCGACAGCTTCCACTTCACCATCTACAGTATTACATGTAGGAGTTATCTGTTCTTCTCAGCCCAGCACAAAAGTGCCCAGCTCGTCGGCGACGGCATTCAGCATCTCCTCCGTCGCCGCGATGGAGCCCGGCCGCGCGACGGTGAACTTTTCCGGGTCCGTCGCCGCCACCTCCAGCACCTCGGGGTGCGCCGCGCCCACCACATACACGTGGCCCACCGCGCCTGAACTTTTGTCACCGAGATTCGTCAGCAGCTGCGGGAGATGTGTTTCGATGACCAGAGATGTAGTGACGTGGAACCACTCAAGCGACAGCTTCCGAAGGTGCAACCTCCACGTTTGCATCCGCGACGGACTCAATCTGAGCCTCCAGCTCGCGCACTGCAGGAATGCCTCCCTCGAGCATGTGCAAGATCAAAAGGAACTGTGCGTTGAGCGATTCCCAGAGCGATTTTCAGGTACCTTTGCAAGGCTACCTGCAAGCACGATGTCGTTGTTGTCGTCCATGAGCAGGCGGCAGTGCACAGCCATGAAGTTGCATCTCATTTCTGGGCTCTGAATGTGCTAGCGCCAGGGATTGTAGGTGTCGCAGGAGGAACCCTATCGCAAGAAAGCAACTCCGAGCACAGGGAGCGCAACGTCAACGTGAGCAGGCGGCAGCACGTGGGCTGCGCGCCCAGCTTTATTACTGGCACAGACGACCACTGCTCATTTGTATTGCACATTTCTATTGCTAGATAACCCCTGACAAACCTGCGAGCGCGATATCGTTGTGGTCGTCCATGAGCAGGCGGCAGTGCGCGGGCTGCGCACCCAGGCGGCGCATGAGGAACTGCGCCGCGTGCGCCTTGCCGCTCGTCGCCGGGTACACGTCCGCGGAGCCCAGGTTGAAGGATGTCGTCAGGTATGGAGACACCTCGTCCAGCGCCGCCTGCGTGAAAACAGCACCATTGTGATAGCGGTGTCGTAATTGTGATATGGGTCTAAACATGTGAACTCAGCCGAGGTGAAGTATGTCGTCAGATATGAAGACACCTCGTCCAGTGCCGCCTGCACGACAACGTGCAAGGGTGTGTTCTGTTTTGTTTCCTGCAGCCCAGGTTGAAGGATATCGTCAAGTACGGCGACACCTGGTCCAGCGCCGCCTGCAGCACAAACCCAGTAGGTGCTTGTCAGTCTCAAATGACCTACAGTAGTCCCTGATTCCATTGGCCCAGGTTGAACAGTATCGTCAAACATCGAGACACGTCGTCCAGCGCCGCCTGCAGACTTTACATTAGGGGCATCATGATATTCTATATTATAGAATATAGAATATCCCAGTCATGATTGTGCCGAGCTTGAGCAGGTTGAGGGTCTCGTGCGCTTGCGTGCGGTGGATGCAGTCGTCCAAATCGTGTGTGACCCAGTAAGGTCAAGATATCCAGGATTTACCTGCAGGTCTGTAAAGTCCTTGCCAGGCGTGGGCCTGACCCTGAAGGCAGTGGAGTAGTCCCGACCGTCGACGGTCCACCCTGCACTCTTGAGCTTCCGGTAGGCGTCCCACAGCGGGCCCTGCCGCTTCTCCGGCAGAATGCCCTCCTGCTCCGGCGGCCCCGCTGCGGCATGGCAATGCGCAGGTCAGGAGGTGTCAGGAGTTTTGGGGTCATACCGGAGGAGGGTTGCAGCCCATGCAGAGCACTGCCAGGAGACGCACCGGACACCGCTGCCAGCTGCTGCTTAGGCGCTGCTGGGAACCGCTTGGAAAATGGGGACTCACTGGCGTTGGAGTGCGTCTGGCGCCACTGCATGTCTTCGGCGATTGGCGCCGCTGTCGGGAGCGTGTGGTCCTGCGGAGGGTTTTTAAGGGTAGGGTTTAGGGCCAGCTGGAGGGTGTCAAGACAACAAGCATTCGCTAGGACAGCTGGTCAGGAGACTTGACCTTTGGCTTCGAGACGGGACATAATGATGTGTGATGTGAACCATCCCTTCTCACTGGATCAACGCTGTGCACGATCAAGGAATGAGGCTCCGCAATCGCAAGACCGTGCTCATGAGTCAATCATGAGCTGCCCAAACATTGGCTGTCCAAGGCAGGTGCAAGCTTCATTCAAGAGGATAGGAGGCGCTGACATGCCAGAAGATGCGACCACCGTTCTCCGACACGTAGGCGTCCGCGACCGGCAGGAAGGGCAGCCGCTGCAACAAGGTGCTGGTCCGCGCGCCTGCGGCACAGCATCTAGATAATTTCGTGACTGTCTTCAAGGTGCGACCCCGCTCATTGCGAAAAATCTTTGCATTGTTGCCCCTTGCAGATGGCTATGAAGATCCTCAGAGGCCGCCATGATACATGAGAGTCTTTGGTGGTACCAGAAGAACCATTGAATATGAGGGTTGTGGTGCTGGTGCGCACCTGTGACGATTACCGTCATGTGGTTCCTAGAGCGGAACTGTGACATTTTCGACAGCGCGCTGAGGCTGATGATGCCCTGCAGCAGCAAGTTTCGAAAGGCTTTTCACAGCAGAGCATCGGCCTTTGGGCAGCTTCGCACGTTTAGGAGGTTGGTAAAGGCCGCAGCAATACATCGAGAACGCATCGATGAGCTGCTCCCGACATGCGGGTGACACTTGCAGGAATGACAGGATGGCAGGCTCAGAGCGTGCGAGCCGTTTCGTGCGTTGGTTGCTCGCGCAACACCACACCGATTGCAAAACTAAGAATAGGGAAGAGACACACCTGCAGGCCGGCGCTGTTGGGCGGAAGCGCCAGCACCTTGTGGCGCTTGCCATTCTGCGAATCAACCACACAGTACTTTTGAGGACAGTCACTCATGATTCGATTCAGCATGAATGGCATGGTGGCTGCAGCAAGCACACTTCATTTGCACCCAACCAAGCAGCAGCAACACCAATGACAGCACCGGCGCTGTCGTTTGATTGGCGAAATGTACTTTGCTTCCGGCAACTGACCTTGTCTGTGTACAGCTGGAAGCCTGGATGCACCGACTCCTGCGTGATGCTGCCGAAGCCGTCTGCATACGGCTCGCCCGGTGCCGCTGCGTCGCCGGTGGGGTAGTGCACGAGCGTGCCGTCGATATCAGAGAAGGTGACGGTGACCTTCACATTCAAAAACGTCAGTCAAATGGCGGGCATACCGCGGCACGCTCACTGGGTACGCTAGCTGTGTCTGTACCTTGTGGCCGTCGTTCTGGCGGCCGTACCGCGGCAAGCTCATTGGATTCGCTGGACTTTTCTGCCGCTAAATTGCCCTGCGACACAGCGCGCATTGGGTCAGAGCTTTGGACACTGCTCTGAATGGGTGGCGGGATTGCAGAGCATGTGAGCATATTCGCAACATCGGCTCCTGGGCGAGGACGTGCATCAAGCATGACCAAGCACATTCGCTGCAGCTGCGATGCCCCATTCATATTGCAACCCTAATGGCCCAAATGCGCATACGGCGTGCGATCTTTCCATGCAAACCTCAATGAGATGGCCTTCGTCCAGGTTCCGATGCCGAATAGCCGAATTGACGCGGATCGGGTAGTCGTCGGGCGTTCCGGATGGCCAGTATGTAAATGTATAGTCACATGCTATCTCATCGCCATACTGCCGCTGTGCAACAGTGGATCCTGGGATTGCTGGTATTGTTTGGCGCTGGTCTAGCTGTCGGCGTCTGCGAATGCACTGAGGGTTTTGCTGCCGAAGTCCCGAAGAGACAAGGCTCCGACACAATTATGAGACTAAACCCTAATCTTCTACCCAGGCGCGCGCGATCACCGCCGAGGCTCAGTAGCAGAAAAGAAGTCGATTTCGTGAGGTGAGAAAGTCTCTGTGGAACGCCGTGTGGTGGACTCAGCTGTTGGCTCCCACGAAATTACTGCAGCATCCCCAATTCCGACAGCTTTTCGGAACCGCTGCTGACGTCGAGACCGCAAATGCAAAAGTGACGATCGGCAAACGCAACCTAGAAATACAAGTGGCCTGCTGCACCGCGCCGCTGCGCCCAGACTGGGCAAGCTGGGCATCGCGACCGGCCGGCGCCTCGCAGAGCTTGCGGCCGCTGCCGCCCACGCAGCTTCAGCTAAAGGCTCTGTGACAGCGAGCCCTGCGGGCAAGGCGTTTCTGTACGTCTCGGGTCACCTAGAGGTGGTGCAAGCAAGCACATTACCCGGCCCCGCAGCCTGCCACATGCTCGCCAGCGCGCCGCGGCTGCCGGGTGCGCCGGCGATTTCGCGCTGCGGCAGGCAACTGCTGCACGGCGACCTCCAGCAGCAACGCCGTGTGCCATGTCTGCACAGCCTCGCGCATCCCCACGGCGGCACGCCGACCGTGCGGCTGGCGACGCCACCAAACCGCAACGCGGCGCGGCGCTTCTATGTCGCCGCTCCCGGGGCGTTGCCATCAGCGCACAGCAGCAGCCTGGCCCAGCAGCAGCAGCCGTCCCAGGAGGCCACTGAGGACGCGGCTCAGCCAGATGCGGCTCAGCCAGAGGCAGCGTACCTGGCACCACTCAGTGATGAGCAGCGGGCGGCAGTTACGGCGCCCGTGGATGCACACATCAGGTGGGTACTCCTGCTTCAGCTCTCTTTCCTTGGTGCGCCAGATGCATTCAGAGGCCCAGGATGCCCGGCACGCGCTTTGGGTTCTGCTTGAGCTGCCGGTTGATTGCTGCGGCTGATTGCAGAAAGGAAGATGGTACTCTTGACGCGCCGCAGGGTGGTGGCCGGGCCAGGCAGCGGCAAGACGCGGGTGCTGACGGCACGGGCCGCGCACCTCACGATCGCCGGCGGCGCGCAGCCGTGGCAGCTCATGTGCATCACCTTCACGAACAAGGTGACTCCTCGGCAGACGCTGCTGACCGCCGCCGCTGATGGCAGACATTGTAGATCCCCCCAGCTCAGTCCAGCAGGTGCCGGTTTTCTGTGAACATGGCTCGGCGTGGTAAGAACATTGAACATTGTCGTGCACGTTGTGCGGTCTTGGGACCCTTTTGTTTGCTGAGCACAGGCTGGAGGGGAGATCAAGGAGCGCCTGGAGGCGCAGCTGGGTCTGGCGGCGGCCAGCCAGATCACCGCGGGTGCGGCTTTTGGACATGCCGCCGGCACTCTCGTTGTCAGCGGAGCATGTGTTGACAGCTGCAAAGCCACAGAACGGACGGCGTGAGCGGCCAGCGTGCCCGAATCATTGTGGCGCGTGCGCGACGGTTGCATGTAGAAGAGTGGCTCTGCTCGAAACTCCGAACCCATGCATTGTCCTGACCGGCACACCTTGTACTGACGCGGATGTGCCAGAGAAGCTGGCTCCCCATTGTTTCACCCGTCAATGCGCAGGCACGTCGCACTCAGTAGCGGCGCGAGCATTGTGCGCCCACCTGAGGCGTCCGCCAGGCCGCGGCCGCATCACCGGCGTCTTGTTGCACCGCGGACTCCCTCTCACCCCCATAATCTCTAGCACATCTCTCATTCTTGTGATGCATGTGCAGGCACATTTCACTCGGTGGCGGCGCGGGCGCTGCGCACCCACCTGGGACGGCTGCCGGGCTGCGACCGGACCTCGGACTTCACGATCCACGACGCCGAGGACGGCACGTCGCTGCTGGCGGGCTGGGTGACGGAGCAGCTCAAGGCGGCCGCCGCTCGCAACGGTGCCCGCCCCGACGCCAAGCTGGTGAGTTTCGTGACGTGCACTGGGCCTTCCCCATGGCAATTCAAAAAGATCTCGGCAGTGTACGGCTACCGTGCGCTACGGCGCCCGCCCCGACGCCACGCTCGTGCGTCATGCCTTATGAAGCTTGAAGCGTGCGGTGCACCGGGCCTTCCCATGTCAACATTCGGACACCACCTCAAGTTGCAGCGCCACGAAATGGCCAGATTTGAAATCCCCATCAGGGTGCCTGTGCGGCGGCACGAGCGGCGCAGGAGCGCAGCCAGAAACACAGCTTTCTGCTGCTTGTGTGGCTCCAGCCCCGTCTCCACGGCCTGGGTGGCTGCACGGTTACGGCAGCAAGGTCTCAACACCACCCTTATATTTGTGCACATGCTGCCAGGCCAACATGCGAAACACACTTCTGTGGCTCCCCACTGCCTGACTGGCGGTGCATGCCTGCATCGCTCAGAACACAAAGGAGGTGCGGACAAAGGCGAAGGAGATGCAGCGGCGCATCTCGCTGCTGAAAAACTCGCTGCCATGCGCCTATGGCTTCAGCGCCAAGGAGCTCGTCGCCGCTGTGCTGAGCCTCGACAACGTGCCAGGTGCGCTTCCAGGATTGGTTCGTTCTCTTGAACAATGTGTCTGCAAGGGAGGAGGGTTGTCGTCCTGCACGAGGATGCATAGCTCCACACGGTGCATGTCCCACCCGACAGCAGGTTTGCATGTTGCATTACGGGATTCCATGGCAATTGTCCACAAGACGGCAACAATTAACTTTTGTTTCTGATCTTGTGTCTAATCTTCTGCGCAGGGCTAACGGTGTTGGAGGATGCCACGGCTCGCGACGAGACCGTTGAGGCGCTGGAGTGGTATGAGAAGCAGCTGCGCGCCAGGTGCGGCTGATCTTGCCCGGAAATTGCTGTTCGTACTATACGCGCTTCCGTAGGGTGAAGAACACTACACACGGGGATGAGAAAACTCAACACAAGCAGCTGCTGGCAGACGCCCCTTTGCCCTCCTTGCAGCAACGTGCTGGATTTCGACGATCTCCTGTCGTTGATGGTGGCGCTGCTGCTGGATGGGGAGCTGACAACCAAACTATTCTCGTGTACATGTATTTTCTTGCACCCTGTTGACGTCTTTCCTTTGGACGACCTGCGGTCGGTGATGTGATGGTACTGCTGTGGGACCGGGAGCTGGCTGCTGAAGCTTCGAGTTTGATTGCCTTTCCAACAATCTGAGCCTGATAGATTTCTTTTTTGCCCTGCCGGCAGCAACGTGCTGGATTTCGACGACCTGCTGTCGCTGATGGTGGCTCTGCTGCGGGACGGGGAGCTGGCCGCCAGGTTCCGGCGGCGCTACCGATGGCTGCTGGTGGACGAGTTCCAGGACACCAATGCGGCGCAGTACGAGCTTGTGCGCCTGCTGGGCCTGCCCGAGGTGTGGCCTCTGATCTTTCAACTGACATAAGATGTGGTTTTAGCCTTTCAAACATTTTGCGCATCCACAGCTTTTCGGAGAAAAGACGCACTGGCGGGTAGTAAGCATCAGCACCAACTCGTGCGCCTGCTGGGCCTGCCCGAGGTGCGCAACCTTGTACAACCTGTAGACACAGACTCGTCGACATTCTTCGAGTCTAGCATGTGCTACATGGCTGTATACTCCAGGACACCAGCGCGGCGCAGTTCAACCTCGTGCGCCTGCTGGTGCCGCTCGCGGCTGCGAACGCCCTCGACAGCGTTTCTGTCCCATGAAGTAGTCACACCACGTTCTCATGTGGCCTGGTCTTCATGGGCGCGCATCTGATGACCTTGTGTTGAGTCACCAGCACGAGGTCGTCAAAACCGTCTCTTTTTTATGACCAGGTCATGTTACACTGTGCAAGGATAGCAGACTCGAGGGAGCTACCAGGATTAGCAGCTCGGAACTACACAGCGTCAAGCATCTGGGGAAGTGCAAAGCATCTTGTGAATCGCAACTCGCCCTGCACACAGGGCTGCGTGTTTGCGGTGGGCGATCCCGACCAGGCCATCTACCGGTGGCGCGGCGCCGACTCCGCCAAAATGTCCCACTCCTTCCTCGAAGACTTCACAGGTGCGCAATCCCTGGTATACTCAGCTGTGAAAGTCGATCGTCATCCGACGGATGCCGCGCCACTTGTGCATGCCCCCGGCCGTGGGCTGCAATGAATTGCATGTACTGATTTCCACTCGACTGCACACAGGGGCACAGTGCTACAGCCTTCGGGACAACTACCGCAGCACGCCGCAGGTGCTGTCCGCCGCGCTGGCGGTGCTGCCGTCGCCGCAGCCGCTGCAGCCGCTGCGCAGCTCCGGCGTGCCGGTGCAGGTGCACAACAAAACAATACAGAAAATATTCATCCCTCGAATAGTACAGAACTAATTCACCCCTCGAACTCATTCACCCCTCGAACTTTCAACCACTGCAAAAATCGCTGGACACTTGTGATGGTCCCCGATCGGCTCACTGCCTGTGGCCTTGTGCCGGTACTGTTGAGGAGGTTGCACACGAGTGCAACCTCCCTGACACGCTGCTGCACCGACAGGCACGGGGACCGCCACTCAAACAACTTCCTCCCCTTGGGCGCGTAGGTTGTGGAGGCCGCAAATGGGCACGCCGAAGCAGAGTGGCTCGCAGCGCGCGTGCGGCGGCTGCAGCGGGACGGGCACGACCTGCGGGAGATTGCTGTCCTGTTCCGCGTTCACATCCTGTCGCGCGTCATTGAGCAGGCCCTGGTGCGCCGATCGCTGAGCCCTGAACCGACTCCTGGAGGACCACTGGCATTTACTTGTTCACATCCTGTACACTGCCATCGAGTGGGCCCTGGCCGCCGTCGCCTGTGGACACTGCTGTGCGCTCTTCTTGCGCACTGGCAAACACACTATTCACTGCATTCGACAGGCGTCCTGCACAGCCCCACGCTTGAGATGCTCGAAGCTCTTGGATGGCATGTGCGCATCCCGTTGCCGTCTGTTCCGCGATCAAGTCCACGATTTCCAGACCATTGCTTGCGACAGGTGCGGGAGGGCATTCCCTACGTGCTGCTTGGCGGCACGCCCTTCTGGGGCCGCGCTGAGGCAAGTATCCCTGCCACACTGCATGCTTTTCACACTTCAATGACACAAGGATGCAGCCATGCAATCTACCTTTTCATGTTGGAAACTCGTTGCTCCAATAACATAGCAGTCAAAAGATGTGGTGGCATACTTGTGGCTGGCGGCGACGCTGCTGAGTGTCAAGCATTGCAGACCACGCATTGCTCTGACCTCTAACCCATACAGGCGAAGGACGCAGTGGCGCAGCTGCGGCTGGCGCCCAATTTAGATGACGTAGCGGCGCTGCAGACATCTAAAAGTGCGCAGCCGCTTGTCCTTGGCTGATTTCGATAATGCCCTGAAAACACAGGTAAAGGACGCGGTGGCGTATCTGCGGCTGGAGGCTGATTGAGATGCCAAGCTCCAAGTTGACCTTTAATAACACGATATGAATGCCACACTCGGATCCTAACAGGTCAAAGACGTTGTGGCGTACCTGCGGCTGGCGGCCAACCTGGATGATACGGCGGCGCTGCGGCGCATCATCAATGTGCCGCCGCGCAAGCTGGGTCCTGCCAGCCTGGCCGGCCTCGACGCCTGGGCGGCCGGCCGCGGCCAGACGCTGCCCGCCGCCATCTTCGACGGCTGCCACGTGCGTCACCTGAGGAACTGGGGTATTGCATCGTGCCCCAAGTCGGTGTTCCCAGCTCTGGTGTCCTCACATCGCTCAACACCGTCGCCCTGCTGTAGAATGGGTGAAACAACCAGCCCAGCGCGACATCAGGACTGCAGCCCCCACTGCTCAGCAATGCTCCTTTTCTCCAGCATTGCTCAAACATCTACATCTACCCATGCCGCAGGATTGGACGCCGAAGGACGGCAAGCTGCTGGCTGTGCCGGACCGCAAGGAGATGGGGATGTCGCCCATTTTCAGAATGCGTGTCATCATGCCTTCATCAAATGTCAATTTCACTATCTTCCAAACTCTAGGACTGGACACCGGAGGACAGGGAGCTGCCGCCGCTGCCGGACCGCAAGGAGATGGGGCTGTCGCCCGCAGCGCACAGCGCGCTGCGCGCCTTCCGCCACCTCGTGTGCGACGCCCGCCAGCACGCGCGCGGCTTCGACATCCCCGACGCCATCCGCTACATCCTGCACAAGGTGTGTGCCCATTCACAAACGACGCCCAGTCTCCCCCCCGTCTCCGCCCCCCGCCGTCCCCCCCATCCACCCTTCGCCCGCCCCACGCCTTCCGCCACCTTCGATCTGAGTCCTCCGTTTTTAAACCCCCACGCGCCCGCGCCTGTCTGGACCTTGTATGCTCAGTGCTCTGGCGTATGCACCAAGTTGGGCTCAAACATGCGCAGGCCATTATTCTGCCCAATGCCATCCGGAGGTCAGTCCTGCACAGGGTGCCCGTCCCACTGCTCTGGTCGCTATCTTGATGAATTGGCTTGCCCAGGGCTCTGGAATTGACCATGGATGCCCTCTACTGCCCCCTGACCCCCCTTGCTGCAGCGCTGCGCCTGTGCTGCTGCTCAGGCATGTCGTGCGCAGCTGAGGCGTGGGAGGGAAATGCCATTCACGGATGTGCTTGCGCGCTGTCTGTTGGAGACGCCCACACCAGCACTCCATTCGACAACCTGTCATGCGACATTGTGCAGATTCCACCTCGTGCTTGCCTATAAATGCCCAGGTGAAGCCCGAAAGGCAGGCGATGGCAGGGCGCTGCAGCGCAAGACGCTGCGATATCGTCTCCAAGATCTTGAAGTTTCTGCTCTCTGAATGCGTCTGTGCCCTTTCCCGACAGGTGGAGTACAAGGAGCACGTGATGGCGGGGCGATGCAACACCGGCGCAAAGGGCGCGGCGGCGTCCGCGGGCCAGGCGCCAGAGGAGGAGACTCGCTGGGGCAATGTCCTGCAGGTGCCACACCTTTCAGATACTAAACTATAGATTGAGCCTCTCAGTCTACCTGTGAAGGGAGGTGCGTTCATGGCTGTTTCGAGTTTCGGTGATGCACGAAAGGCCGAGTGCCCGTCATGCCTTGGAGTTCCATGCCAGCTGCGCACTGCCTGCTGTTGACGCTCTGAGAACCTGCTCGTCCTGTTGAACACAGGTCGTCGCAGCGGCCGGCGAGTTTGCCAGCAAGCCGCGGGCGCTGGCCATGGACGTGGACTCGCCCGGCGCGCCTGCAGCTCAGGTGACCTGATTCCGCGCTCGACGAGGCAAAACCTTTGTGCACCCTGTATTCGCGGACAAGCTGTCCTTGGGGGGTGGCTGGGCATCTGCAGTTCAGCGACCTAGCCACTTGGCTTTCCATCAAACATCATCACCGTATGTTGGTTGCCGATTCATTCTGACAGCCCTATCTGTTCTGTGCTTTACCATCATCCACTTTACAAAATCAACACACTCTGCGGTCGCAGGAGGCAATGTCGGCAGGGCTGGCGGGGCTGACGGAACTTGAGTGCGGAGGAATACGAGCACAGTGTGTCGGATGTATGTCACCCAAATATGATTGTTTTATATTCACTGTGCAGGAGGCGGTGTCGTCGGGCCTGGCGGGGCTGACGGAATTCGTGCAGGAGGCGGCGCTGCTGACGGGCGACGAGGTACTGCTTTGCGTATATCAATGGTTCCACGTGTTTGATGTGCTGGCTTCATGATCCACGCAGTAAGTCATGAACAGGACGTGAGGTGCTTTCGAATGAACTTGAGACGACTTGGCGTGTTTTCTTCCAGGCGGCCGCTGATGCGCCCGGCGTGCGCCTCATGACGCTGCACGGTGCCAAGGGCCTGGAGTTTGACACCGTCTTCATCGCTGGTGCGTGCGGGCTCCTTGATCTAGCTGATTCATGACGAAGTTGAATGATGACAGGTATGGAAGAGGGCATTTTACACCAGGCAACACACAATGAAACAAATCCAGTCAGCACATGTAGATGCTTAGATTGTATATCGTTGATGTATTCGCGACATGGATTACATTTCCCACAGGGCTGGAAGCGGGTATCCTGCCGGGTGGCAGGGCGGTGCACGGCAAGGCGGCAATGGCGGAGGCGGAGCGGCTCGTGGAAATTGGAGATGCACAATGCATGAACAAGCATCTAACGGTTGTGAAATGCGGTCTGGCAGGGCTGGAGGAGGGAATCCTGCCGGGCAGCCGGGCAATGCACGACGAGGCGGCGATGGCAGAGGAGCAGCGGCTGGCATACGTGGGGCTGACGCGCGCGCGCCGGCGCCTGTTCCTGATGCATGCCCGCAAGCGCAACCTGTGGGGTCCACGCACCTGGTGAGGCGCCGCAACCCGCGAACCCCAAACACCTGACGACCGGCATGCGGAACCGAGGACGTGCATGACAAACTGGCGACGCATCTGTCTGCGGCACCTGGCGACTACCTCGCGCCGTGCTTGGTGCAGCGCTGCCCTCGCAGTCTGTGGAACACGATTCTCCGCCCTTTGTGCCTTGTTTTCCAAAGCGCCTACAAGTCAGTCGCCCCTGGTCATGCCGGCAGTCTCGTGGAAATGCGGCACGGTCACGCTGCCCTCTGACAGTGACCTGCCACTGCAGCATTGCCGCCTTGCTTTGGTATACTGATCTTGACCGCAGATGCACGCCATTGATGGCAAACACACTTTTCCGTGCCCTGCGATGTTTCGCAGGGCTGAAGCGTCAGAGCGCAGCCGCTTTCTGTCGGGCCTGGTTCCCAAGGACGCTGCGGAGCGGGACGAGAACGACAACGGGACCTACGTGCACGACGTGGACACCAGCGGGCCGTCGACTTCCGCCGCACAGGCCGCCCGGCAGCAGCCGGAGCCGTGGCAGCGCCAGCGGCGGCAGTCTCCTGTCGGCACCTTCAGCGGCGGCGGCAGCGGCGGCGGCACAGCAGACGCCAAGGTCGCCTCCTGGCAGCAGCAGCTGGCGCGACGGCAGGCCACCGTGGCTGCTGAGCGAGCCGCTAACAGCGCCGCCGCTGGCGGCGGCGCTGACGGCGGCACCGACGACAACTCATCCTCAGACGAGGACGCCGCCGGGCCGCGCTTTGCGCCGCGTACTCCACGGCGCGACGACCTGCCGCGCTCGCAGACGTGGGCCACGCGGCAGCGGGCCGCGCCGCCGGCCGCCCAGCCCGGCTGGCAGAGCGCCAGCCCTGCGCGCGGCGACTCGAACGCGGCGGACTGGCGTGCAGACGCCGAGCTGCAGGCGGGCAGCGTCCGGGAGGGGCCGCCTCGGCAGGCGCCGCCGCAGAGCCCGCTGGCGCAGCCGCGGCAGCAGCCGCGGCAGCAGCAGAAATGGTATGGCAGCGGCGGCGGCGGCCGGTCGGGCAGCAGCGGCAGCGGTGGCCGATCGGGCAGCAGCGGCAGCGGCGGCCGGTCAGGCGGCGGCAAACATGGGGTGGATCGGGGAGGGACTGCTTCGGATGTGGTGCGCAGTATGCGCACGACGCGGGAGGAGCGGCAGCAGCAGCGGACGCGCAAAGGCAGATGAGGTGCAGGCTGCGCGACAGGATGTGGCAGATTGCCGGAGCCGTAAGAACTTTGAAAGGGTTGGAAGGCATTGGAGAAGTCTACGTTGCCACATGTCGCAAAAATGTGCTGACGACGATGGCGTGATGGTGTGGTGACTCAGCGTTTGGTGTTCACATGCGCTGCCTGAAAACCGAGTGAGCAAGAAGCGAAATCTTCAACACCATTGTCCATCGCAACTCTTCATAAGCATCTCCAACGCACTTCCTGCACACATCCTCTCTGCAACTACTCTCGCTGTTCCGCTCTCTGCCGCTTTCGTCGAGTGTGAAAGCCCATCCTGCCAGCGTCGACAAGTGCAGCCCGTCGGCTCAGCGCCGACACCCAAAGGTGCAGCATGAAAGCTTTGCATTGCTTATTCCTGTTTGCTTAGGGGGTGCCCATCACACCCAGTACTGGGATCGGAGGCCCGTACCTGTTCGGGCGGGGCTGACGCGCGGCCGCCTGCATGGTTCAGTCGCGCCCGCATAGATGATCTTGATAAACGCAGTTTCACACTTTGTTTCCAAATGTTTCCGCATGTGCCATTTGGCGTGTTCCGGGGAATGGGCGCAGCAAATTGCATGCTCAAGCTTCATTGTCAGGACGCTGCAGCTGGACTACTTGGCCCGTTGAAGCGTTTCCATCCTGCACATCGGACAATAAACTGATCTTCAGCGCAGCAGCCATGCATGTTCTGGCACCCGAATTGAGACCTAGTTAGCCGCGTCAGCGTTGCCCTTGAAATCTTGAGTTCAATAAGTTCTTGTTCTGCAGGCACTTCATCATGGCGCGATCCCCCTTGAACGGCGCCTTCATCTTGATGGCATTGGCGCTGCTGGCTTACGGACGTCCAGCGGCATTTGCCGCCGCTGCGGCAGCTGCAAAGGGCAGCACCGTGTTCTTCAGCCCGGCGACCAACACACTACTGGTAAGTAGTTCTGCTGCACATGTGATCATGCTGGATGATTCTGGTGAGCGCCCGCCTCGCAGCCTTAGTGTGTCGTCGCTGACACGCTGTGCCATACTTCGACAGATCAAGAGCCCGTCTGGAGCGACGAAGGCCAAGGTGCAGCTGGCGTGGACGAAACGGCAGGCGCCCGGCATCCGGCTGACCTCGGGGCCGGCGGTCGAGATGCGCCGCACATTCGTGCTGCCCGGCACCGCCTCCGGCCAGCTGGCGTTCAACCCCGCAAATGTGAACAGCCCGCCGGACGCAGACATCTCCAACGACCTGCCGCAGGTCAGCTTATAGGTTCCATTTCTTCTGCCGCCCGGCTCCATGGTCGGGTTGGGTGACTGCCTGTGCCTGACAGCCTTCAGAAGACGCCAGAGTATCCGACTGCTGCAGAATGAGTCTTTGCCTCTATCTGCAGGTCATCGTGACGGACCTGACCACCGGAAAGGTGAACATGGCGTTGCTGTTGACTGCGGTACAGAATCCGGTCACTGATTCATACGTGCTCTGGACAACACCTTTTGATAGCCCAATATATTGCTCTGGTGCAGGTCGTGACAACTGCTGCAGTGCCCAGCCCAGGCATCAAGGTGCTGAATCCTGATCGAGAAACCCTAAGCCGAGGCGACCTGAGCTGACCAATGCTGGCAAGTGTACCAATGCAGCCGCTGCTGTCGCCTGCTAAGGACGTGCTGTGCACATCTGCAGGGCTGCAACTTCTTTTCCGCCGACATCGTCGCACACGGCGGCAACCTCGCAGTGGGCTTTGACAATCGACTGGTCGCCGCCGGCGACGTCAGCAACGGCGGCGTCCCGCTGTGGCTGGTCCTGCGCTGCTCAAAGCAGACCTACCTGGTCAAGTACACTTACAACCTGGCGGCAAAAAAGGTACGGCTTGTAGCAAAGCGCGGAGCCCATCACATGCACACTTTGCAGCAGCTTGAATGCATGATGGTTGCCTTAGTGCGCATAATGCGAAGTGCACTGGTGCAGCTTTGTTGATCCGACGTGCTAATCGCGATGTCTTCATGCAGCTGACGTACTCGACAACTAAATATGCCCTGGTGCGTTTGTCTACGATTACACTGCATCGACATTTGCCTGCTGATGATGCCTGAAGTGCTTTGCGTGCATTCAGAGCTATGCCATCCTGCGCAGTCATCAAGCGTTCATGTTGGGTGTCTCTGAGCAGGTATGCCATGCACCTGCAGGACGCAAGCTTCCTTGGCGGCTTTGACCCTCTGGCTTTTGTGTACGCCACCACCAAGAAACCTGGCGGTGGCCTGTATGCGATTGCCGCGGACTTTGCGACTGGCAAGGTCAGCATGGTGCTGTTTTTGACGAATCATCTCCATCGGGTCAATACATGTCCATTCGCTGTAAGCGGCGAGGTCATTCCACATCTTGCTGCCAGTATCTGTGCTTGGGCATATTGGACGTTGACCGGCTTCTTACGCAGCAGAGTCCTGCGGTGGCTGCAGATCGGGGTGTTCGTGAACAAGGGGCGCTCCTTCACACGGGTCGCGCTCATTGATGCCGGCTCTTCAAAGGACTCACCATGCTGGAGCTTCGTTCTGACGAACCCAGCAAAGCGCGCCCTGACGGCGATCTGCGGCAACGAAGTGAGGCCCAAAAAGCTGCGGCAGACTAGGGCGATGCAGACGCATGCTCTCATGCTTTTTGTCTGCCTTGGCATGCCATGTGTACCAGCCTTGTCGAGAATATAATGCACTGTCAGGCACACATCTACTGACCGTGGCCTTGCTGCAACGGTGCGCAGTTGGCGCAGCTGTCTGAGGCAGGCGGTTACGAGGGCATTCCCGGGACAGAGTTCATCTACTACAGCAGCATCGCCGCCGGCCTCAGCAACTCCATCACAGCGGTGACTGAGGTGCGCCCTTGTGCGCCACTCTTTGACTTGGCTTACTGGGCCGCTGCAGCTATTCTTCAACCCTGCCACCATCGAAGGTATGGCCTATCGTCCACTCTTTCTGATACAGCGTCGATCCTTCAGAATCGATCGTTGTGCTGCAGCCCATCACCGGCAGCTCAGCGTCGGTGTTCCAGATCAGGGCCCGCGCTGACGGGCCTTCCAGCAGCAGCTTCAAATTCCAGCTGCCGTCCACAAATTACGCCAGCAGCATCCTCGTCGTGAACTGAATGAAGGGTGGGGAAAGCAGACGCAAGGAGTCGTGATCACACCAGACAACTGAACAAATTGTGCGGAACTGAGTGAAATGTGGACTGTATCGGCACACCACCTCCCACTTGCGCTTGCGTGCGGCGCCGCGGCGGGCTGTGCTGACCTGGATGACTAGTGGCCTGCGCCACTGGTTTTTGAGGCATGCGCAATCTTCCGCGGCAGCCGCTGCCGTGTGTGCTGTGTGGTTGGCAGATGTTTGCCTTCAAAAGAACTTTTGCGCTGATCGTCACGGCGAACCGAACCGTACCGATCTCCGTTTTGATTAGAGTTGTAAGTAAACCTGCTAGGTACTCTGTTCGGGTTTCGAAATGTGTCGCACACCCGACCAACAAGACATGTAAACATGCCAGATGCTGCAAGCAGCCCTCGACGTTGTTTCAGTATCAGCAACGTAGGTGCAGAGCTGCAAGGCAGACGGCAAGCTACTTCATGCAGCATCCAATGTTCAGCGCCTTGCTGCAGGCCACTGCAGACGCAGTGAAGACATACATCGTCACAGCAGGACGCAGTACATTCCGGAAGCCCTCTCGCTCAATCCTGCCCCCGTCGTCTGGTCAGGCACCGGTGACCAGACGCTACTTCGCTCCCTGTCAATCTCAACTCGGCGCAAGCGGCTAGCCGGCAAAGGGCGCCGAGTCGCTGCGCCGGTGGTGATGACGTCGGGACGATGACCGGCCGCCGCCGCCGCCGCTGCTGCGGTGGTGTCGCCGGTGCTGCCGGCCGCTGCCGCTGCCGGCGCTACCGCAGGGGTGCAGCCTGGCGCCGCCGCCTCTGCCCCACTCGCTGTCGCTGTTGCTGCTGCCGAGCTCGGCCGAAGCCAGCGGCATCCCGAATCCGGTGGCGCTGCCGGCACGTTCTCGGTCCAGAAAGAAGGGCTGGACGCGGCCTGCGACATCAAGGGTTCAGGGTTTCATCAACAAGGGCTGTCCAGGAAGAAGGGCTGGACGCGGCCTGTGACATCAGGGATTTGGGTTTGCACCAGCAAGGGTCGAACACGGCTGAGAATACCAGCGGGCTCATCAGCTTGACGTGCTGCACCGTGCAGGTCACCGCCGTGCGCTCATGCATTGGCAAGTCTGACCAGATTACGCCAGACCAGGCCCTTGCCTTTAATCATCACACAGTATCTGGAACGAAGCTCAGGTGGAACTATCTGTGATGCGCCGGCAAAGATCACGATTGGAGGGAGCAGGGGACACGCCGATGCACCTGAGCTGGACGCCGCAAGTCGCTCTGCCGTCATGCCGTCGCTGCGATGCCGCTCTAGGGTGGGCCCACCGCCGCCGCCGTTACTACTTCCGCCTTCCCGCTCCCGCCGCTCACCGCGCAGGGATGAAGACAGCCCTATTTCCGCCGCCGCGCCGTCCCTGTCCCTGCCGCCGCGCCGCTCGCGGTCCCCACGCCGTAACCCGCCGGGCGGCAGGTGCCGGCCCACCGCGGCGTCTGATGCCAGCTGCCGTCGCCGCCGCGCCCGCGGGTCGGCCTCGTCAAAGCGCGGCACGCTGGCGATGCGGGAGGAGCGGCTGCGGAGGAGCCGCTCCGACGCCTTTTGCGCCGCGGTGAGCTCCGGCTGCAGCACCTGGGCCGGGCTGTTTGGGTTGTAGGCCACCTCCTTGCTCCTGCACACAATATGTTACGGATGTATACCGATTTTCAGAATCTGGAGAAGTTGCTGCGATGCCTTTTGCACCGGAGAGCTCTGGCTGCGGCACCTGGGACGGGCAATCCGGGCCGTGTGCACCTCCTTGCTCCTGTGCTAGGCATCATCAGCCTCATGTCTACAAAATAGGTATAGAAAGCATTTGGTGAATTTGGCTGTGGTTTCAGCAATTTGTTGGGCCTGATTCTTGAGACTCGGTAATGCCAGTGCGCTGCAGCCCCGAATGGATAACACTTCGCAGTGTGAGCCAGGGGTGGCTGCAGGGCTCACCCGTCCGGGTGCTGCACCAGCACGGCGGCGAAAATGGTGAGTGGCTTGGGCAGCGGCACCGGGTCCCTCGTCGGCTCAATCTGGATGTTCACCTGCGCACACCAGGGCAACAGGCACTCGTTTGGGATGATGTGGGTCGTCAGACAAGGCCACAGTTTTAGGACCCGGGTGTCGAGGCACAGGCGTTTATGAAGGCATGCCAAAATACCCCTAGCAACCTGCTGAGCGTCGCAGGCAATCGCGCAGAGCACGACACAGTGCTGGCGCTCAAGCCGATAGCTGCTTCGGGAAGACAGGGGTGCCGCCCCACCTCAGGCATGGCGGCCGCCGGCTGCATCCGCCGCATTTCGACGTCCCGCGCCCGCCGCGCCCGCCGGTAGCAGTGGATGGTGCACAGGAAGATCATGACCAGCACCACTGCGATGGCCAGCGCTGCAGGCAGGCACACATGGAGTCAGGATGTGAAACCCGTGATGTAGATGTGCCTGGAATGCGCCAATGGCACCCACGCTGGCCGACTCAACTCCACATGCCGTGAGTCTGCACCAACTGCGCGGGCAGCTGCTGCAAGAGCACTATGACTGCCTTGCACAGCCCCCTTGCTATCTCAAATGGGCATTGGGTTCTCTGGTTTCAGCGTCAACTTCATTCACCAAAGAATACGTAGGTGAAGTACTTCGCGGCCTGGAAGCCGCCCACTGGAGGCGCCTGGTTGGCTTGCAGCAACTCTCGTGCCGGCGCGTGCAGCAGATCGGCGGCATCATGCGCCTGGTTGGCCTGCTGCAGCAGCGCGCGTGCCGGCACGAGCAGCTCGGCGGCACCGTACGGCGCCGCTGCCGCTAATCGCCGCCGCAGCGCTGGCGCGAGGAGTAACGACCTTGCGGACATGATGCTGCCGTGCGGTATGTATCAGACAGGCAGCACGGTGTGGTTCTGCCGCAGCAACACGCGGGCCACTTGTCAGGGCGTGACTTGCACGACCATCAGGACACAACTGTCCTGGTTCGGCCTTCGAGACCGGTAAGGGGTCACAGTGCAACTCGCTCTCAGGACCACGGCCTCAATGTTCTGTTGCACAATTGTACACCGACTGCACTGCCGGCCGTGTCTGCCAGGCGTGGCGAGAGCGACGAGGCGTAGAATCTATTGCCCCAACTCGAGAAACATGAAGACCGCGCGGACTCGCTGCAGATGTAGGGATGCCTGTAGTACCTCACAATCTATCAATGAGCAGAATTTGATTTGTGAGCTGGTGTGAGCTGACGCTCCTCGCGAACAGAGTGTCGTCACTAAGATCTTGCTCTTTGCTAATGCTCTGCTGGCAGCGCTTGCATATCGCCGCGCTCTCGCCGCTGCATACTATTCGGCAGTTTCAGCAGCTGTGCCACTCCAGTCGCAGACGAGTAAACGTCGCAGCATCTGGCTGTCTGCGCGCGGCCACAAACCGAGATTCAGCAGCCTCCGACCTCAAGTTGCCCGGCATGGACCGAAAGAAGCGCAAGTGGGATGTTTCCGCGCCAGCCGGGGGTGCCGTTCCATCCACGGCAGCGGTGGCGGGGCGGGCCGGCATCGGCTCCTCTGGCTCGGGGCTGCCAGCTCAGTATGCTGGATTCGTGACCGGCCAAGGGCTGCTCAAGGAGCCAACGCCGGCGCCTGCGCCTATCATTCCCAGGTCCACCTACAAGCCGGGGGATCCGCTCGACGCGGCCACCATTTCTCGGGCCCAAGCCGGCGCCGCTGCTGCCATGGAGAAGATCAACAAGGTGCGCGCAAGTCATGCAGTCAGCTGTTCAGAGGCAATCAGCCAACATTGCCATCAATACATATACACGCTGGTCATGCGCACGATGGGATGCACGAGCGCATGAGGTGCAGACGCCTTGCTGAAGCCGTGTGTTGGTTGCAATGTCAGCGGCGTTTGGAAACTGGAAAGCTTCCTGCGCCGCAGGACCTTTTGGCGAGGGGCCTGCTGCCCGCTAACAAGGCGAAACAGCTGGGCCTGAGCATGCCGCAGCAGGTCGACGAGGTGCCGGAGTTTGGGCAGGATGTGGTCATCAACCACGCGCCGGCGCAAGTCCGGTACCTGCTCACCAAGCGCACGACGCAGGTGCGCAGCAAACAGAGCGCCGATCATCATGTCCGTGACAGCGTTTGTTGCGGGAGCCCCCAGTGTCTTTCATGTTTGATCCATGGTCCCGTCAAGGCTGCTAGAAGCTTGCGGCACGAGGCATTTGCACGAGGCATTCTGCCTTTGGCGTCCTGCTATTCGATGGCATTCAACACCTTGTTCTCTGCTTGCTTGCCTCAGGAGGAGATCCAGCGGCGCACCGGCACCAGCATCGTGAACAAGGGGCGCTACCAGACGCCGGGCATGCCGCCGGACGAGAAGGAGAAGCCGCTCTTCCTGCGCGTCATCCCCGGCTCCACCCTGCCGGTGCTTTTGTTTGCGTCTCGGCATTTCTCAAAATTATCATCACCACAGTCATGGGAACCACTGTCCCTGGCGCTGCACCCGCTGTTTGACATGCTACATGACATGGTTGTATCGATGGCGCATTACATCGCCCAAACATGGGTGTTCGTCGCCTGACGCTCTTCCAATCCATCGGCTCGCAGACCGACGCGGCGAAGCGGGCAGCGGTGGCGGCCGCGGTGGAGGACATACACACGCTGATCCGCGGGCAGCGGCTGGTGCCGAAGGCGCCGCCGAACTACGCCGCAGCGCCGCCGCCCGGCTACCAGAACGCGCCGCCGCCGGACCAGCTCGGTTTCCCGCCGCCCGGGGCGCCGCCGCAAAACCCTTACGGCGGCCCGCCGCCGGCCGCCGCCCCCAGCGTCAGCCTGTACCTGGGTTTCGAGGCGCCACCGGACTTTAACCTCGCCTCGCGGCTGCAGGGTCCCGGTGCGCTGCTGCTGTTGCCCCTCTCAAGGGAGTCCCAGTGAATCACTTTGTTTGCAAACGCGATGCGTCTGCACAGCACGCGTTGGCAGGGAACCAAAGAAGAAGCGTGTGCAGGGTCAGCAACTAGGCGGCATCTGTCTGCAAGCTTACGAGACTAGCATTCTTGCTGCGACTCGTGCCATTCTTGCTGCGACTCGTGCCAATCTCGCTGCAGGCGCTGCCTACTTTGACCACATCGCCAAGGAGACCTCCTCGGCGCTGCAGCTGCGCGGCCGTGGCTCCGGACAGGCTGAGAGGTTGGCGTCTTCCGACCCTCTTTTGGCAAAATGTTGATGTCATGTCATCACTGCTTGGGAGCTGTAGCTGAATACCCTTCGAGTCGCATCGTGTTCTGCTTGTTGCAACAGCAATGTGCACCAGTCCCTCTACATGTTTCTTGACAACTGCTGCTGTTTGCAGCTGCGAGCCGCTGCACGTCTACATCACCGCACAGAACGCCGCAAACTTGGCGGAGGCTCAGTCGTGAGTCACCTTGCCACCTGCATGAATGCAGCATATCATGGTTTGTAAGGGTTTGGGGCACATCATGTGTCCTGTCCATGCTTCATTGGCCGCATCTGGTTTCGAAGGCGATCCCTGGGCAGGGCGGTCGATTTTGTTTTGCATTTTGGTGTGCAGGCTGTCGCAAAACCTGATCGACACGGTGAAGGGCGACTTTCAGAAGGCGCACCCCAACGCGCCGGTCTCGTCCCCGGCGCCCGTGCCGGGTGTCACGCAGCCGCCTCAGCCCACAGCCGGTGAGCACAGTTGGCAGCGTGTTGCTGGAATGCGGCGTTTCAGCATACCCTGTGCCTTCTTCTGACCCAGATTAGGTGCAATACCTGTAATCTAAATTGAAATTTCGTGTCGATTGAAACCCTGTATGGCGTCATGCAGGCATCCATCGCATTGTTCGAGTGCCGAGCTGAAGTGACTGTCATGCAGGCGGCCAGTATGGCACTACTCCACCACAGCCAGGTTACGGGGCGCCGCCGCAGCCTGGCCATGGCGCCCCGCCGCCAGGCTCGCAGCCGCCGTACGGCGCGCACCCGTACGGGGGCCCTCCTACCTCAGGTGCGGCCGCTGATGCTGTCGCTGATTTTGTGCTCCCGCTCCCGTCGGGGCCCTGCATCACGTTCGTGTGCACGTTCATTCCCTCCCATCGGATATGTCAGCGGCGGTGAGCACCAAGCAGACGAGTTCCCCTGACAGGTCTCCAAACAGATTTCGTCCTCCACGACCTGCAGGCGCGCCACCCAGCGGCTATGGGCAGCCGCCCGCCGGCCAGTATGGCGGGCCGCCGCCGGACCGGCAGCCGCTGCACAGCGGCGCCCTGCCCCAGGCCTCCCACCCGCCGCAGCAGCAGCAGCAGTACCCTCCGCGACAGCAGCAGCAGTACCCTCCGCCAGGCGCCTACGGGCAGCCGCCGCAGCAGCAGCACCAGCAGTACCCGCCCTATGGACAGCCGCCGCCTTACTATCCCCTGCCCGGCAGCGGCGCCCCCCACTACCCGCCGCCGGTGGGGCAGCCGCCCTACTATGGGGGCCCGCCCCCCGGCGGAGCCCCCTATGGCGCAGGTCCCCCACCGGGCGGCGAAGGCTGCCCGCCTCCGGGCGGCTACGGTGGCCAGCCGCCACAGAGTGGCCCACAGGGCAGCGGCGGGCAGGGCGGGCAGCAGCAGCCGCCGCCAAAGCGCCGGTTCCGGGAGTTCAAGGAGGGCGCGCCGTCTGGCGGCCCGGGGCCCCAGGTACTGAGCAAGACGCAGACTGAACCCAAGTTCTCTGCTACTTGCTCTCTGCAGGGGGACTTGTTGCTGCTGGGCGCCCACACGCTGGCATGGCAGGGGTGGCCGAAAAGGGCAGCCTGGGCAGAAAATGCACAACAGATTGCACTTTTACCAGTATTGATGCTGGCAACGTGCGGCGCCGCTGATCGCTGTCCTTTGGGGTCGCTCCCGCTGCCGCTGTGCTGCAGGTGAACCCCTACCAGCAGCAGCAACAGCAGGGCCCGCAGCAGGGCCCACAGCAAGGGCCACAGCAAGGGCGGCAGCAGGGCCCGCAGCAGGGACCGCAGCAGGGTCCTCAGCAGGGGCCGCAGCGGCCGCAGCAGCAGGGCCCGGCAAACGGCCCTGCCGCCATGGGCCCGCCGCCGCCGCGGCCGCAGGGTTCCATGGGCCCGCCGCCCCCGCGGCCAATGGGACCGCCGCCTCCCCGGTCGTCAGGAGGCATGGGCCCGCCGCCGCCCCGCCCCCCTGGGCAGAACGCAGGTGCCGCCACAAAGCTGACCCGTTCGTTTTATCTTCCTCTGTGCGCAGGGCATTAGTCCTTCTCTGCAGGGCCCATCATGTACACTCCATGCAGCAGGCGCGGGAGAAAAAAGATCTCTGATACACCATTTGCTTTGTCTGTGCAGCAGGGCACCCACTGCAAGCAGATGTCGATTCAAACCTGCATGAGATCACAAACTGAACACCGAGCTGACGGCTGCGTCGTTTATGTGTGTTTGCAACGACAGGCACCGTGGATGTCACTGGCGGTCTTGGCATGTCGTTGGTGGACTACGGCGAGGATTGAAGGGGCCTGTGGCTGGGCTGGCTATGCAGGAATGCATGTGCATTTTCCCGCTGCGTGTACCTCTGCCTGCGTGTTGCTTAATTTCTGGTTCCTGTGTGTTTCGCAGCTGCTCCATGATGTCGGTATGCGCTGTGCCTCCAGATAGTGCAGTTGCAGCGTTCAATTTGCAACGTCTCGCTGGTTGTAAAGTTTGGCACACCGCTGATACATCCATGGCGGGCTGCTGACGAGGTCCTGTGCACGTGGCGTTCAGAACACAAAAGCACGAAACACCTGCAGAATCGAACGTCAGATTGCTTGAGCTACCAAGAGCTGATTGATTGGCATCAGTCAACGCGCTGCCCACTGCAAGGGACATCCACTTCATCACTACGCGATTCAGTCGACACCCAAGGCTTGACGAATTGGGGCACCTCCGTCCTGTAGACAGCACAATCATGCTGTTCGAATCTGCTGACTCGCGCGCTGCGCAGGACGTCTTCCAGGTGTGGAACATCAGGACATCCAGTTCCAGTGCATGCGCTGATCAGCCAGGCCACCTACCTGGTCTCGTATCTTCGAGGTCCACACTGTTGATGGCTGTGAATTTATTTTCTTTGCATGAAGTGTTTCTCCTGATAGGAACCATTGGATCACAGGAGCTGTCCGACAAGCTGCGGCAGTCACAGTACAAAATCGGTGACGCCGAAAAGAGGGCATTAGCAGAATGCAGCTCTGGTGCGCTGCACATGAGGGCAGTGCTTGTGAACCTATTGGCTTATCATTCCACGCCATGCTCTGACAAGCCCTGAACGCAGGCTAAGCATTGTAAGCGAGGGCGATGCACGTCAAACTACGTGCATCCGACAGTGGCTCAGTACCGCATCGTTCTACATGGCAGAGATCGGGGCAAGAGTCCTCACCTGGTGCGGCGGCGGCGCAGCTGCCGGGTACATGCTGGTGCGCCAGACCGCAGGCGTCGGCAAGAGCACCAGATGGGGCCGGTTCATCGCGAGCACGGCGGGGTGCTACCTTGGCACGCAGATCGCTATGCGCGGCGTCAAGGTGTGCTTGAACGGATTGCTTCGAAACGGTCTGGATTGGGTGTCGAAGCTTTTGTTTCAATAGTCTGCACCTGTGCACAAGGTTAGGGGGAGGAAGGCGCTGTGCCACGGAATACGCAATGAGCCAGAACGGCTTGCGGTTGGCGCAACAGCGGTTTGCGGAGACGCCTGGCATAAGGCAGCAATGCTCAACACAGTATGAGCTATTCTTCTGAATCGAAGGGTGTCAAAGCCTCTTCCAGGAATTCGATTTGTGGTTGTCATGGAATCAGGAGCGGTGCCTGGGGCGCATCGTGGCGCTGCCGACGCCGCTCGGCGGGGAAGCGGCGGCGCTGCTGCGATCCAAAAATCCCAACAGCCGCATGCTGGCGGCCGCGCCGCCGGACGCGGCGTTCGAGGGCGGTCCGCCGTCGCGCCTGTTGTCGGCCGCCGCCACGCAGCAGGCGCAGCAGGTGGATTGATGTTGGAGGAATTGGCAACACTATCTTCGAATAATTGGCAACATGCCAAAGTCGCCCCTGCCACGGGCCAGCCGTCGGCAGCCGCCGCGCAGCAGGCGCAGCAGGCGTGTTCCTCTGCTTCCATCGGCTTTTGCAAGGGTTGGTCGGAACGCAAACCAGCTGTCACTGTGCTGTCACTGTGTGCAGGATCACTCAGCGCGATCACTCAGCGATGCAGAGCAGCATCTAGATGTTGTCCATTCTGAATGCGATCAGTTGACTATCTTTACAGGTGCATCAGCAGGCGGCGGCGGACCTGCCGCAGTCTCCCATGTTTGGCGTCGCCGCCGATCAGCCGCCGCCGATGATCGAGCACCGCCCGACAGGTCGTCTGGCACGGTCGCTCCCGTTTCATGTCACCTCTGAGTATATGCCCTGTGTCTGTGCCCTGTTTGTCTGGCCCTGTTTTCCCATCAACCATGTGTGCTCGCTGCGGTGTTCGCCAGGCACATACACTTTGGCCTGGCTCTGCTGGAACTACAGCCACTGAAAAGGTCAAAGCTTGCTGCCACGCTGCAATCCTCTGACGGCGTTCTGGTGGCGCATTGCAGGGCAACAGCAGCCAGCCGTGGAGCAGCCGGATGCGTTCGGTCCTGCCAGCGACCTGTTTGGCGGCAGCGGCAGCGGAGCACGCGGCGGCTGGGCAGGCGACTCCAGCGGTGCCGATGACGCTCCGCAGGGGCTAGACACCGTCCACAGGTGTGTACGCCCTTGCGAACATCCGTGTGGAATCCGTGCTGAATGATGTCACCGGCCTACATTATATCTGGCCACATGACTGGTTTGCTTAAATTGCTTGCATTCACCTGACTGCTGCGTCGGCACCAACAGTGGAGGGCTGCCATACTGTGTACTAAATCCGTGCCTCTGGCTCAGGCCGCAGCGCCGGCGGCGAGGGTTCGCGGGCGCTCCTGAGCTGGGTGGCGCAACGCTTGGCGGCAATGCAGGGTGAGGCGGTCGCACACTGCTTGCCACGTGTGCCTATTGCCCGACGTTCAGTCACCCACACCGTGCAAGCCTACGATCTGGCAGATGCCTTGCTCATGCTCGACATGAGCACAAACGTTGTTCGATGCAGGTCAGAGTGGGTGGACGAGTTTCCAAAGGCAGACCGCGGCACGCGCAGTTTCTGACGCGCTACCTCGTGCGAGTCGCATACTTTGCAGTACCATCATTGTATTTGCCCGTAGTTGCATTTCTGAAAGGGCAAGCACATGATCATTTGCTTTCACGTCTGTATATGGCCTTAAACAAACCCGGATGTGGCAATGGCCAATACGGCGCGATACAGGGTTTATACTAAACCCTCCACCTGGGCTGCAAATCACGACACAGCACTTAGCCGATTTTCGCACAACGCCCAGTGACTCGACAATTGCGAGGTGCAGCCAGTCCAGGGCCAGTTTGCGCGACCGGTGCATCGTGAAGCTGTGCGACTCTCGTTCGCTGTCACCTCGCCGCATACGGCGCGCTTCCGTAAGGTCAACTCCAAATTCATTCACACGTTGTTGATGGCGAACAGCTCCGGGCGAGGCAGGCTTTGAATCGCCATGCACACGCTAGAGCAGCAGGTGGTGCCGTCAGGTATTACGCAGTCGAACATAACGGACCAGCTCCTGCCGGAGCAGCCTGCCCAACAGGCCGATCAGCAGGCACCAGCTCCTGAGGAGCAGGCTCAGCAGGAGCCAGCGACAGCACCGGCGCCTGAGCCGCCAGCAGGGCAGCCGCAGGAGACAGTCGCTTTGTCCGCGACGGAGGTCGCGCCAGCTGCAGCGGAGCCACAGCCAGAGGCTCAGGATGCCGCGGCGCCCGCCCCGGCAGCACCGCCGGCTCCTGCCGCAGCGCCTGCTGTGGCGCCTTCAGCGGCAGCCGCAGCAGACAGCGAGTCGGATGACGACTTGCCACTGGCACAGCGACGCCTCAGTGGCGTGAACGTCGCCGCCAAAAAGCCAGGTGAGCACGCCTGTCTGACTGACAGTCAGCTTGTCATCAGGTGGCTTGTTGCTTCCCGTTCCGTCCTTGCCCTCGAATCACTGATATGCAGCAGAGACACACGTCTGACCGTGTCGCACCACTGACCAACACGAATTGCTCAATTGAGAGAAATCTGACGTCCGTCCGGTGCGTGCCATGCAGCGGCAGCGCCAAAGCCGCAGCAGAAGCAACCAGCCAAGCAGAAGGCACCGCCGGCCAAGCGGAAGCTGGACAACGGCTCTGCGTCCAAAGCCAAGCCGGCCGACAAGCAGGCGGCGGCCAAGCCGGCGGCCAACCGCGCCAAGAAGGCCAAGCTCAGCAACGGCACCGTCAAGCGGAAAAAGGCCGCCAGCAGCTCGGAGGAGGAGGAGGAGGAGGAGTCGTCCGCCTCCGACAGCGGGGAAGAGTTCGAGGAGGAGGAGGAGGTGGCCCGGCCGAAGAAGCAGGCGGTCACCCGGCAGCAGGCGCCCAAGCGAAAAGTGAGGTTCTCGGTGCTCACCTGAGTTCCCTAATGTCGGAGCCATCACCTGCGGATGTGCATCCCGGATACTGGGCTTCAAGGAGATCATGTCAACGGCACTGCAGCCCGCTGCCATGCTGCAGTCTCGCAATGTGTTCCTTCAGTCGATAACCGGTTTTCACTTGGGAACTGCAGCTGGCCTTGAAAGCTGATCACGTGCATTTCTCACAGGCGCCGGAGGTGTTGCAGCGAACACGCAGCGAGGCGGAGAACAAGGAGGTAAGGTGGACCACCCTGGAACACGCCGGCTGGCCAAAACATCAAGTCCCGAACGTTCAAACTGCAGGCGCCGGAGGTGTCGCAGCGCGCGCGCAGCGAGGCAGAGAACAAGGAGGTCAAATGGATCACCCTGGAGCACGCCGGCGTGCTGTTCCCGCCCGACTACCAGCCGCACGGCATCAAGATGAAGTACGAGGGCCAGGACGTGGACCTCACACCGGAGCAGGTGTTTCTTTTCCCCTTCTATAAACTATGTTGAATGCAATTGGCATGTAGCGCTGCAGCACTGCAGGATGTGGGAAGGGTGAGGGAAGGAGGACATGCCACAGCAAGGCTGCCGCGGCTTCTGGCCGTGTCTCCTGAAATCAGCATTGTGGTCAGGCCAGGGTTGTGGGTGACTGAGCATGTGCATAAACCCGGTGCACAGCTGCTGTTCTAGTTGCCAACCTGGCCTGGTGATTTATTTCGCGGCATGGTGTACGTCCATGGCGGGTGCAGCGGCATGGCGCTGAGCGCCGCTCGGGCCTTGTAACCATTGACGACGTGCTTCTGGCGCCGCAGGAGGAGGTCGCGACGTTCTACGCGGTCATGATCGAAACGGACTACGCCAAAAAGCCCGTCTTCAACAAGAACTTCTGGGAGGGCTTCAAGCAGGTGCTGGCCTTGCTCTTGTTCACGGTCTCTGCCTACGTGTCTTGTTTCCTCACCAAACAAACCGTGGTCGAATAGCAAGCTAATCTGCGAGCTTTCCCAGCGAGACAAGTCGATTACTAGACCGCCTTGCAATCTTTTCTTGGTCGCTTCAATGCGCAGGTGCTGGGCAAGAATCACGTCATCCAGAACCTGGAAAAGTGCGACTTCAGGCCCATCTACACCTGGTACATGGCGGACCGAGAGGAGAAGAAGAAGATGACTAAGCCGGTGCGGCTCTTGAGCTCTTTCCGTCTCATCGCCTTCCTTCAGCTCCTTTCGTGGCTGGGTGTGTGCGAAGAACGCTGGAGGTATGCCTCGAGCGCAAATGGCGTGCACCCTGTGCAGCGCTAGGCACCCCCTGCTGCTGCTTCAGCCGCTGCAGGTTTCTGTCAGCCGGGACACGACTGGGAGTTCCTTTGCCAGCCCGGAAGAGGGGACAAGAACGGTGAAGGACAGCGGCGCTGCCCGGCTTGCAGGAGAAGGACGCGGCGAAGGCGGAGAAGCTGGTCAAGGAGGGGAAGTACATGACGGCAAGGGTTGACGGCAAGGTGGAGCAGGTGCGCTTCCTGCTTCCAGCATTGCCATCCGCTGAGTCCCGGCTGCGCTGCAATGCGCTCTGTGTGCATGTGTTGCCCTCCAACACCTTGCATGATGGGGGCACCGCCAGCAGCTGCGCATCGCGCGCTGCTGCTGCCCTCCGCCTTGCTCGGGGAAGCGCCATACTCCTTGCGCAGCGCGTGCGCGCATGCCTGCGCTGCTTAGCAGGTTTTGAAAGGTTGTGCAATCCAAGAGCGTTTTGTCCATTGGGGAGCATGTGTGGAGCAGGTGGGCAGCTCCAGGGTGGAGCCGCCGGGACCTTATCACGGGGCGCAATGGAAGCACCCTGCACCCTGAACCTCAAGCTGCATGCGCGCGATGCAGGTGGGCAACTTCAGGGTGGAGCCGCCGGGGCTGTTCCGAGGCCGCGGCGAGCACCCCAAAATGGGCAAAATCAAGCGGCGCATCTACCCCAAGGACGTGACCATCAACATCGGCAAGGACGTCCCCATCCCGGAGCACCCCTACGAGGACCAGGACTGGCGGGAGGTGCGCCACCGTTAACTTTGGTCATGATCCAAGGCAGCAATCTGGTGGCTGGCGCCCTGTCGCTCCCCAGCGTGGGTACGGGTTATCAACTAGATCCTACATCTGATCGACAATCCCTAGCATGGGCAATCAAGCGCCGCACCTTGACATGCGGCCTGCTCAGCCGTCATGAGCTGCCGCTGTCTTGTCTCAGTTTCAATCTCCGATGCTACTCCGCCCGAGGCACTGGGGACAGCGCCCAGCCGACTGTCCAACCTCGACACCGGGACTGTGACTGCCTGCACAGGTGCGGCACGACAACACGGTGACGTGGCTGGCCTTCTGGCACGACCCCATCAGCCCCAGCAGCTTCAAGTACGTGTGGCTGGCGGCCAACAGCGGTTTCAAGTCCGAGAATGACCTGGCCAAGTACGAGAAGGCACGCAAGCTCAAGTCCTACATCGGCCCCATCCGGTGCGGCACGTCGCCCTTCCCGCTTTAGAATTTCCAATGTAAGATTGAACCCCGTCTCCGCTCCCCTGCCACTGTCACATGCTGTCATTGATGCCCCATCTGTTGAATAGCTGCGGATGTGCCGCTGCTGCACAGGCTGGCGGGCCAAGCAGCCCCTGCGCCCTGGATTGCACAATACTGCAGAGGCCAGGGCACCCAGCGGCACTCCCAGGAGCGCCCAGCCGAGTCGCACACCACCATTGTGATGATATCGAATCTCACATGCAGCACGAGGTATACTGGAAAGCTTCTTTTCGTCAATCTTCCATCTGCACTCACGTTCATAAGCCGCTCCACTCTCTGTGCGTGCAGCAAGAAGTATGAGGCGGACTGGAAGTCGAAGGACCAGCGGACGCAGCAGATCGCGACTGCGCTATACTTCATCGACATACTGGCGCTGCGGGCGGGCCACGAGAAGGACGAGGACGAGGCCGACACCGTCGGCTGCTGCAACCTCAAGGTGAAGGGGTTTTGGCCTGTGCCCGCCCGGCGGGGCAGATCCACGCACATGTGCCATGCACTACGCTCTTGGGCCATCGCTCTTGGGCCATCACGCCGCTTGCACCTGGCATCAACAACTCTCGTCACTGCCGGTGTGGGTGGGTCCTAATTTCGAGCTTCAATTCCTGAACCTCCAAACCCCTGGAATCCGCAGGCGGAGAACGTGAAGGTGCTGACGGACCCGCTGAAGCCCAATACCATCGAGTTTGACTTCCTGGGCAAGGACAGCGTGCAGTACCAGAAGGAGGTGGAGGTGCACCCCGCCGTCTACAAGAACATCTCCAACTGGATCGGCAAGACCGCCAGCGACAGGCGTACGCCCCCTCCGCCCCCTCCGCCCCCTCTGCCCCCGATACCTTGTCCCCGATACCTTCCCACATGAACCGTGTCAGAACGGCGCACCTCTGGACACCTCCGGCTTTTCGCATGCCGTCTTCGGTCCTCCTGCTGCCACAGGTCGAATTGTGCGGTGCTGTGGGGCCGCTCATGCGCAGAGCGGCTATGCGAGAGTTCAACAGCGTCTCGGCTGCCGCTGTCAATGCCTAGGGACCGCATTCACCTTGCTCCCTTGATGGCGCGCAGGCAAGCAGCCGGAGGAGCAGCTGTTCGATGCCTTTGACGCGCAGGACCTGAACAAGGTGCTCAAGGAGAGCATGGAGGGCCTGTCCGCCAAGGTGCACGCCCTTTTTTCAATTGCCAGCGCCTATCCCAGGTGCCATGCAGCTGCCAGCAGGATTTCAGAGGTGCATCCTCACAAGGCGCACCCTGCCCGCGTGAGGGAGACAAAAACATATGGGATGTGTGTGACCCATGCGCAAGGCGCTGGAACCAGAGCAATGCGGACAGCGCCGCGTTCATTCCGCAGGTTTTCAGGATGATTCTGCAGGTTTTCAGGATGACTCTTTCAGATGCAACAGCCCGTATTGCCTACAACAGGCGTTCCGCACATACAATGCATCGGTGGCGCTGGACGGGCCGCTGCCAGCAGCCCACAGCTACAACAAGAACCCTTCGACACTGTTTAGATGCAAGCCTCCCGACACTGTCTTCAGTGGAACTCTCTTGTTCAGATGGAGCCCCCGGGTGCGGCGCAGGTGTTCCGCACGTACAACGCGTCGGTGACGCTGGACCGGCTGCTGTCGGAGCAGGAGGCGGGTCTGGCGGACGAGGCGGAGGACGACAGCCAGGCGTCGCCCACTATCGACTCGCGCAAGGCCGACTACGACCGCGCCAACAAGGAGGTGCGCCGATTGGCTAATCATGTTTCTGATCGTGTGGCCATCGACATCAACTGAACTGAAAGACATTGACTGAAAAACCAGAAACACGGCCCACCATCGACTCGCGCAAGGCCGACTACGACCGCGCTGTCAAGGAGGTGCGCCAAAAGGGGCAGATGGACAGCGGATGACCACTCTCAAATGGTGCATCCTGTGCCACTGGATTGCTCTGGTCTTCGACCCAGGTGGCCATCCTGTGCAACCACCAGCTCGCCGTCGGCAAGGCACACAGTGCTTCCATCCAGTGCCTGCAATCTTCACTGTCACGCAACTTATCAGCTATTCAACTTGCCTGTTCTGTTTGCAGGTGGCCATTCTGTGCAACCACCAGCGCGCCGTCGGCAAGGCGCACGACAGCCAGATGGAGAAGATGCAGGAGAAGCTGGCGGGGCTGCGTGAGGGGCTGGCCGAGCTGCGGGAGGACCTCAAGCTGGCGAAGGCCGGCAAGCCCAAGAAGGGCGACGACGAGGGCAAGCCCAAGAAGCTGGACCCCGACGCGTGCGCTTCCGCCCCTCCTCCTAGGGTTATGATACCTGGTCCGTGCTTGCATGGCTGCTGCGACAGAGCGGGTTCTCCAGGTGTCCGCTGAGCTGTCCCTGGGCAGGGCAGTATGTGGATGGCGCTGCATCATCGGTTTCAGACGACAGGACCGTGGTGAACAGCCAGGCCACGCTGATACCCTAATGAACTGCAGCCATCGGTGACATGCAGGGTGAAGCAGCGCATCAAGAAGAAGGAGGAGCAGATAGCAAAGGCGGCGCTGGCGGCAAAGGTGAAGGAGGACCTCAAGACGGTGGCGCTTGGCACCTCCAAGATCAACTACCTGGACCCCCGCATCTCCGTCGCCTGGTGCAAGCGCAACGAGGTGCGCGCCGCCGGCGGTACACCATCTTTCTTTACTCCATCTGATTCTGGACCTTGTGCGTCGCTGCTTGGGAAGGCGCCAGGCTTCTGCTAATGCACTGCCGGAGAGATGCTCAAGATGCTGTGCGGCGTTGTGGTGGCGTCTGAAGGCTGCCGCTGATGGCTGTCATGCGGCGGAGCACTTTGTGAAGCGAGCTCTGACGGCTTTGGAATCCTGGCATACCTGCAGGTGCCCATGGAGAAGATCTTCAACAAGTCGCTCCTGTCCAAGTTCCACTGGTGAGCCCGCACAGGGATGCCCCGCTGTTTCATGACAATGTTATTTGCACTGTGGATTTCAAGCTTGCACCATTAGGCATACATCAAATAATGAAGCAAGCTGAGTCTGCTGCTGTGCTGCTTGCAGGGCCATGGTGAGTGGAGTGCTGATGCCAGGGAACGAGTAAGGGTTGTGTGTGCAGTCTTCCATTGCCGCAGTGCTAAATGCAAATGCAAGGAATTGTGCATGACGACGGCACATGACCCATCGCTTTTATTCCGTTTTGCAGGACGTGTCGCCGGAGTTCCGATTCTGACGGCGCCCATGGCCAGGTAGACATGCAGACCGCGGGTGCCTGTGTGCGACACATTCTCTAGCAAGCGAGGAGCAGTGAAAACGTAGCAGAACCCCGTCCCTGCCGCTCAGGCAGCGGCCGAACCCAGTCAGGCAGGGAGCTCATGTTGCTATTGTAGTCGAGTGTGCCATTCCCTTGGCGGACAAGTCTGGCCTTGCATGACCTTGAATGCAAGGGTTTTGCTGGCTAGCCAATGCACGAGCCACACCCGAGTGGACCTGTGAATAAAGAGCGTCTTGTGCCAAGTAGGTAGTCGACCGAAATTTTGAAAGCGTACGAGTCAGACGTAATTTTTCCACACCTAGAGGCTGGTCGTCAACCACGTCGTGCAAGCGCAGCTGAGAGCCAGCAAATCAGACTCAGCACTGTTCCTTACTTCTGGACACCAATCGGCGAGCTCAGTGCGTCAGCAACCAAGCTCACGTCCAGGCACCTGCCATCTCCTCCTTGCATCGAGTTCCCACCACCGTTGCCATCAGTGGTTGCACGCTGTCCCTGTCGGCGACGGCGCAGCCGCTTGCGGCCGCTGAAGACACACCGCCGCATCACGCCATCGCGGCGGGCGCGCTCTGTGCCAGCAGCTCACTCTGCTGCGCCGCCAGGCCGCAGTGGCGCCGCAGCGCCGCTGGCAGCGCCGCTTGCAGCGGCGCGAGGCCTGGCGCGGCCGGCGCGGCCGCCAGCCTGGCCGCCAGCTCGGCGAGCGTGTCGTGCGGGAACCAGGCGGCGCCGCACCGCTGCCGCTCCACGTCCGTGACCTGCCCGCAGGTTCAGGACTGTTAGTTTACTCCATAGTGAACTGGCAGGCGGCCTCGTGTTGGCGCCGCAGCAGCAGCAGCCGAGTGACAGCCCGACGCACATCGCCACATGGATCTCTGCTGTTCACGTGCTGCTGCATGTGCCTGCTGACAGAGACGTTCCCTGGCTTCCGAAGCCGAGTTGGCGCCGGGATGCTGCCCGACATTGAAAGGCGCTCAGTTGCGGCAGGCCCCCTGTGGTTTTCAACCCTAGACACCCCCAAGAAACCCACGTTCGAATCTCTGACTAAACCCACCTGGCAGTCCCAGACGTCCAGGAAGGCCAGCGCAAGGCGCGCCGCCTCCGGGAGCCGGTCGAAGCGCAGCATCAGCCGCACCGCCGCCGCCGGGTCCGGCCCGCCGCCCGTCATGCCGTCTCCCGCGCGCGCCCGCGCTTCCGCCTGCACCCCAGCCAGCAATTTCACCTTCAACAAGTGAACACACAGATGACAATCCTGGCTGTGACGGCGGGCAGTGTTGCTGAGTTGGTGTGCACCGCGAGAGCAGACGCGACGGACGGAGCAGCTTGGTCGCTTCTGGCTGCACGTGTCCATCTGCATGAACGACTTTATCACGCTTTGTGCGTTTTCACATCCTGTATTGTCCTTCCGTCTCAGGGAGCAGCTGCCAGGGAGGGTGGTCACCAATAGGCTTGTCTAATGCTGTTGGTAGCGAAACTTTGTACGGCAACTGGAGCGGCCCGCCGCACCTGGAAGGCGCGCAGCAGCCACGGCGGCGGCTGCAGGCGGCGGTCGGCTGCGAGCGCCGCGCGCAGCGCCGCCACGTGCAGCCGCCAGCCGTGCTGCGGGCCGTCGGCGCCCGCCAGGAAGCGCGCCAGCCGCTGCCACGCCGCGGCCGCAGCTGCCGAATGTGCAGCTCCTACAAAAGAATGAGCATGGATGACCGCGAATGTTGTATGCAGGGAGGAACACAACCCCAATAGAAAAGGCGCCAGCCGCTGCCATGCCGCGGCCGCGGCCGCCGGCCCAGCTGCTCCTGCAAATTGTGGACGAGGCAATGCAACACAGATGTGGAGTCGGAAACGCCTCAGACGGTTTGTCCGCGATCGCCGCTGTCGTGCAGCACCCATGCCTTCCGCCCAGATCTCCAGCAGCAGAGGTTGCGCAAATATACGGCAGGCTTACAGAGCAAACGCTGGCGCACCTGCCGCGGCTGTGGTAGCCGCCGGCTGCGCGGCCGGCTGCCGCAGCTGAGCACGGGCCGCCTCCGTGGCGAGGTGCGACGCGACTTGCTGCAGCGCTGCCGTCAGCTCCCCACCCTGCAGCACTGTCGCCGCCAGCGCGAGTGCCTCGTCCACCCGCCCTGCAGCGCAGACCATCGCGATGGCATGGCCCGAGTAGGCTTTGGCTGCGTGGAGGACGCACCCAGCCTCTCCAACATCACTGCAGCAAGTATTCTTTTTGCAGCAGGTCTGCTGGTTTTGCCGGCGGGTGGGTTTCAACAGATTCGAAAACAGATTCACGAGATACATGCGGGGAAGCGCACCCAGGGTGAGCAAGTGCTGGAGCAGGTCAGATGCGTCCGCCGCCGGCGCCACGCCGCCGGGCGGCGAGGCGGCCGCCGCCGCGGCGCGCGCCGCCGCCAGCGCCGCCTCCCGCTGCAGCCCGCCCAGCGACAGCACGTGCGTGGGTTCCCGCGACACGTCCCACCGCGCCGCGAGCGCTGCGACGTCCTCTGTTACCGCAACAGCAGTTTGCTGCCCGTCTGCATGTGGGCTGCCGTCGCGAGAGATGCCGTCCCCGCCGTCCGCAACCATGTCGGCGGCCGCTGAGGCCAGCTGTGGGCGGTGCTGAGTCGCCGTCGCGTACAGAGAGGAGCTGCCGCCGCCGCCGCCGCCGAATGCAGGGCCGGCGGCGGGCGGCGGTGCCAGTGGCGCAGGGTCTGTGAGCCAGGCGTGCTCCGCCGCGACGCAGCCCAACGCATTGGCGGCGGTGGCTGCAGGCACACAGGGCAGCACAGGGTGACTTGTCGCCAGCTTCTTCATATGACTCACTCTTTTGCAAGGTGTGATGTGCTCCATTGACAAGGCGGCGCAGCAACAGACAGATTGTGCGGGGAGGTCAGTGGCATCGGCGAATGCTGACACTGCTGCTGCGGCGGAGTCGGCACCACTGACATGCTTGCCAATGTCATCAGCAACCCGCCGAGCTTCACGCACCCGGCAACAAAAGATGGCTGCACTTGAGGATCTTTGCTGTTTCAAAAACACCCTCACCCAGCGCGACCTCGACGTCGTGGAGCGTGGCGGCGTGCGCGGGGTCGCCAGCCTGCAGGCGGCGGGCCCAGGCCAGCATGGCGGCCGCCGCGGCGGCGTGCGCGCCGCGCTTGCAGTGCAGCGCGTACAGCAGGTGGTAGGGTCGCTCTGGGGAGGCCGCGTCCAGACGCGCCGCCCGCCGCTGCAGCACCGCCACCGCCTCCGCCAGCAGCGACGTGCGCACCTCCCTGCGGGGCAGATGGCGAATGATATAAGCGTAGGTTGTACCGGAAGGTTTGATGTTGTGTGAGGACAGCTAGCAGCGCCGCCCGCCGCTGCAGCATCGCCAGCGCCTCCGCCAGCAGCGACGTGCGCACCTCCCTGCGGGGCAGCCATGGGATATGGATGTCAGGTCAGCACTTTATGGGGTTTACAGGCAGCACAATTCCGCAGGTGCAGCACCGTGGTCGCCTCCGCCAGCAGTGACGTGCGTACCTCCCTGCGGAGCAGACGGCAAATAAATTGATGCATGCCCTTTGAAACGGTTTCGTGCACGAACTGGCAGCGCCGCCGGCCGCCGCGCCATCGCGTTCCAGGGTCAGAATGCATGCAACGGCAGCGCCAGCAGCCAAGCGTGCACGAGCCGCGCCGCCATTGACCAATGCTTAGTTCGTGACTGCGATCTCCAACTGAGTGCGCACCGGCCGTCGCGCTCCAGAGTCAGGGTGCCGGCAAAGGGCAGCGCCAGCAGCCGGGCGTGCGCACGGCGCGCCGCCATCGCCGTCAGCAGCCGGCTGAGGCCCTCCGCCACGCGCCGCGCCTCCGGGTTTGATATCACCGCCGCGTACGCCTCCTGCCATGCATGCCAGGCCAGCGGGGTCTCAAGTGTGTGTTTGAGGCGGACACCGCTGTTATGTGCACCTCACTGTGGACTACCACAGACCTGACGCGATGCAGTAGCCAGTCTTGCGAGCGCATCGCTTCACATGGCCAAGAGTATGCAAACATGTTGGGCAGCAGTGCGCAGCGGCAGCGGTCGCTATTCCAGGGTGTTTTAGGGCCAGATGCTGTCGTTCAACGGAGTGCTGGTTCTCGGGCCGCGCCTCGGCGATTTGATGTCATTTCGAGCGGTAGGTTGATTAGGACTGTGCTTCCACGGCGCCTTGTTCCAATTCTAGTGGCGATGTCGATTCAAGACTCGGGTTCAACGCACCTCAAACGCGCCCGCCTCCAGTGCGTATTCGAACAGGTTGGCCCACAGGCGGCCCTCGCGGCGGATGACATCGTCTGGCGCCGCCGCCGAATCCCCAGACAGCGCAGCGTCCACCTGTGGTCAGCGTGACACAGCGTGTGAGCAATCTTTGTAGCAGCAGCTGGCAAGAGAGACCTGACGGCGGAACGAATGAAAGCAGGCCACTGGGGCGCAAGGCCATTGGGAGCGTTTGTTTGATTACCTGCTGCACCGCGGCGGCGGCAAAGGCGGCGGCGGCTGCTGGCGCGCCCGCCCGCTCCAGTGCGCCCATCATGGCCTCACAGTACTGCAGCTCCAGCGCCTGTTGAAACGGAAAGGATAACCAACTATCAAAATGCCAAGTTGATTGTGGATTGTCGTGACGTGGCATTGTCTGCCTGTTCCAGTGCACCACCCACCATTGCCTCGCAGCAGTGCAGCTCCTGCACCTGCGACATGTGTGGTAGTACTGAGAGGGCGGTCGATATAGTGAAGACAGCACGGTTTCCATGTCGTGGTTGGAGGGCGGCTGTTGCATTGCCTGCATTAGTGCACACCCTTCGCCTTGCACTTCTGCACCTCCAGCGCCTGCGAAAGATGCGACCGGCGCTACCGGTGCACCTGGTGAAGTCCAACGTCAACTGATGCAGCACTGTAATAATCAAATGCAGAACGTACATTCTGCCGCATCCTGCCGCATTCTGCCACATTGTAGCGACATTGTTGCCACATTCTGCCACATCTCTGCCGCATTTCTGCCGCATGCTGCCGCATTCAGCACACCTGGGGCCCCTCCTGCGGCACGTGGCCGATGGTGTCGCGCTGCACAGCCGCCAGCAGCCGCCGGCACAGTGCCACGCTGGCGTCGCCGGCGTCCGCCTGGGGCCGAAACGCCGCCGCGGCGGCAAACAGCGGCTGCAGCGCCTCCGCCGCCGCGTCGGCGCGCGGGGCGGCGCCCGGCTGCGGCCGCCGCAGGGCATCGATGAGCGCCAGGCCCTGCAGAAGAGGCAGTCGTCAGTGCTGTCAGGTGCGCGACCCCATCGCTGCAATGGACTTTACATCGTAACAGCGCTGATCCATCTGGGGCCTCCCGAGGGGAAGTTAAATCGAGGCCTGGAGCTCTGCACCGCCGTCTGTGTGGCTCAACACCATTGATACCACCGGCAGATTGAGCACCATCTGTGACAATGCGAGGCTGCTGCACCTGGAGAACCCTAAACCTTGAACCCTACCTTGAGCAGCTGCAGCGCCGGGTCCCCCGCCAGCGGTCCCGCCAGGCGCAGCAAACCCGGAAGCAGCGCCAGCTGCCGCGCTGCCAGCAGCGCAGCGCCGATCGCCTGCAGGAGGAGATCAAGGAAGAAATTGCTTCTCAGATTGACTACAGGACTATGGTCATGCCGAGATAGGCGTGCTGGTCTGTGGCGGGGCCCAAGTGAGAGGGCGTCATGCGGCAGACAAGTGAAGCTGCAGATGACCCCAAACTGCTACCCAAAACCAAGCTGCGAAAGACCTGCAGCTGCCGGCGGGCTGCCTCGAGACCGACGGCTGCGCCGCCGCCGGAAACACCGCTGCCGGGTGAGCGCAGCAGCGCGGCGAAGCGGGCGGCCCAGGGCTCCAGGCCGTTGTCCAGCGTGACGCCTGTGGGACGAAGTGGTAAAGCACGTTGGTAAAGGGGCTCTGTGCGTCGCCTGCACGCGGTGTGGTTGAATGAAACCCATTATCGAGGGCAAGGTGTTGGCCTTTAGGGGTTGCTGCCTTCGATCCCACGCGGCTGTGCCAGGTGGGCACAGCGACACCATCCTTGGAAAACCGGAAGCAACGACGAGTGGACCACACTACAAAGATCTCACCGCCATGCTGGCGGGCGAGTTCCGGCAGGAACAGGTGCGCCACTGTGATGCTGCCGCCGCCGCCGCCGCCCGCCGCGCCGCCGCAGGCATCACCCGCAGCCAACCGCGCCGGCGCGAGACGCGGGCGGCCGCCGCCCGCCGGCGCCACCAGCTGCAGCTTGCCGATCAGCGCCGCCGGGTCGCCGGAGGCCGCGGAGGCCGCCGCCGCCGCCGACGCGTCGACGGGCGTGCTCGCCGCCCAGTAGGCGATGGTCGCGCTCAGGAACGCCGCGTGCGCCTGCACAGCCGGCGCAGACGGTGCACCGCTGAGGTCTGAAGCACAGACTGCCGAGCATCCAAGCGCGGTGGCCCCAGCCACATATGATGACGCATCAGCAGCAACAATGAAGACCAACACTTGCTGTTGGACTATCAGTCTGGCCATCAGTCTGGCCAGCCTGAGTATTGACCAGCTCGTTGAACGCACCTGCGGCAGCAGCTCCTGCTGCAGGGCGGCGGCCTGCGCCGGATTCAGATGCCAGCCGCCGGCGCCACGCGCATCCGCCAGCGCCCGCAGCAGCACGCCCGCCTGCGGCATCAGAAAATATTGCAGTCGATCGGCAGCTCCTTCTCGCATGTCTGCAAAGAGTTTTGCTGTGTTTTTGGTAAAGCAAGCCATTCACAGAACCTTCCTTGGGAAACTTCATACGTGTGGAACAAAAACTTGGGAACTGTTGCGGAACGCCCACCTGCAGCAGCTTGGCTGCCGCCGTGTGCAATTCGCTGCCCGCCGCCGCCACCAGTGCGTCCCCCACCGCCCGCGGCACTGCCACGCCGTCGCCGCTGCCGTTGCCGCCCACATCGCCGGCGGCCAGGCTCTGTGCCGCCAGCGGCGCCGCAGCCGCAGCAGCGGCGGCCGCCGCGGCGTCAGTGCCCGCGAGGCGTGAGATGTAGGACCGCAGCGAGGCGACGGGGTCCTGCAGCGGCGACAGCTGCGAGCGCAGCTGTGCCAGCCAGCGGCGGCGGCCCAGCCGCCACGCGGACTGCACCGCGGCCTGCTCGCTGCTGACGGGCCTGTGACAGGAATACCGGAGGAGCGTCGGCGGCAGCCCACTCTCAGCACAGTCTGCAAAAGGGCCAGGTTGCTGCCTACTATGTCCTGTAGGACACGGGGTTTAGGCTTTGAACCCTAAAACCACGCAGAGAGGATAGCCTTGTGAATGCACAGCACTTGCAGCAGCAGCGCGTAATTCGTTTGTCATATGGGAAGCAGGCCGAACTTGTCCGCAGAGCCTGTACCTGCTGTGCGCCGCGTCAGCTGGCAGGCTGCCAGTAGCCAGTGCCGCGGCCAGTCCCGGCAGCAACTGCCCCAGCAAGTCTGCGCCGGACAGCGCCGCGCCGAGTGCCAGCTCCAGCGACAGCGGTCCCAAAAGCTGCCGCACGCCGCCTGGACAGCAAGACACAAATCCAGGTTTGAGATCAGTGTCTGCATCTCGGAGCTTACTTGAAGCAGCAGTGCACACAGCCAAGCGCCAGCTCCAGTGACAGCAGCCCCAGCAGCTGCTGCACGCCTCCTGCTTGCAAATGATTTGGATTGGCTTGAGGACACGTGCTGCAGGCTCACAATGGCAAAAGACACAAAGCCGGACCCAAGCAGCAGCTGAAAGCAGCCAGGAGTGCGCGACGGAGGTTCGATACGTTCCCGATCCTCAAGCCGATCTCAAGCCTGGATCTCGGTGCACGACCCCCTCCTGCTGCCAGGAAACAGGGCCTGAATGCGATCGAACCATCGGCAAGCCTATCTGTACCAATGCTCACCTGCCGCCGCCTCGATGTTGGCGAGGTGCGGCGCGGCCGGCGGCGCGAGCACCGGCGGCGCAGGCCGCGGCAGTCCCAGGCGGCCACCGCCGCGCACCAGCGCCGGCGCGTCCCAGCCGCTGCCCGGCAGCCCGCCCAGGCCGGCCGGCGCGTGGCGGCTGCGCCATGCGCGCGCATACGCTGCCAGGAAGCCGCGGGTCGCCAGCAGGTCACCTGCAGCAGCGTACAGCGAGGTGGGCTCTGGTCGTCACTGCCTCAGATCTTGATGCGTCCTGTGCTGAGAAAGTGCAACTGACGAGCATCAAGAACTGCCACAATCAAGACCAAAAGGGATAGCTGCAGGCGCATACAATCAGGCTCGTTGTCGTCTCTCGCACGGCAGCCTGCAAACTTGGCGCATCCCCGCCAGACCCACCGGCAATCTGCAGAGCGTGCACGACGCGTTTCTGGAGCGCCGCCGCGCCGGCCGCCACGAGCTCCTCAGTGGACGCCTGCACACCAATACAGCGATTGGGGGCGCCGCTCGTGGACAAAACAGCTACTGCACGATGTAGGTTTGTGCTTGTCAGGAGGGCACCAGCCACAGGACCATGGGCAGGACGACGTCGCCGAGACAGACCGCTGTCCAGCATGCTGCGCAGCATGTTTGTAATTCTCGTATGGCTATCCTGTTCCAATTCAAAAGGCTCGAAGTAAATGCCACCTGCTGCCCCAGCTGCTGAAGCGCCTCGCACAGGCTCGCGGCGCAGCACAGCCCGGGCGCCGCCAGCAGCCGCGCAAGCTGCTCTGCGCCTGCCAATGCCTGTCCGCCGCCCGCGGCCGGCCGCAGCTGCGCTTCAACTGCCGCCCACATCGCGTCCTGCAGCAAGGTTTACAGACAGCGTTGTCTTCCGCTGACAGCGATGTCAAGCCACTTGCATGACGTGCTTGTGGGGCCCGCATTTGTCAGTGACCGCCGGACCTGTGCTACTCCCATCCCGCATCCAAGCTAAGATGCACTTTACAGCATGTTGTTTCAATGAATACTGGGTACAAGATACAAAGATGTTCCCATTGTGAAACGGCACCGCACCTGCAGCGGCGCCGCATCGCCGGAGGCGGCAAGCGCCTGCACCTCGTCGTCCAGCAATGCAGCGGCTCGCGGGGCGCCGCGCGGGCGTGCCGCGTGCAGGCCGCCAACGGTGAGCACCCACGCCTGCGCGCTGCCGCCGCCGATGAACAGGTCCAAGGCCTCGCCGGCCGGGCCCTGCACGAAGGCGACACACGGGATGGTTGTCCAAGCGACGGCTGTCGACGGCTCCAATGTGTTTTCTTGCATGGAGAGGAGCCAGCACCCAAGTGCGCCCGGCGCACGGTGCTATGAGAATGAAATCGAAGTTTGGTAACCCTCAATGACTGCTTTGCAATCACACCTGGAGCGAGGCCGTGTGCTGCAGGCCCGCTGTGCGGCCCTCGAAGTGCACGGTGAAGAGCTCGACGGCGGATTTGGCGCCGCCGTCGCCGCCGCCAAGCTGGACAGCCAGCAGCGCCTGCCGCGGCACGCCCGCAGCCGCCAGGCGCAGCCGCTGCGGCGGCGCGCCGCGGGCGAAGGCGCCGCCGCCGGGCGCCAGGGCGGCCAGGCTGGCCACAACCACCGTCGGCGCCGCGGCTTTGGTGTCCCAGAAGCGGACTGAGGCGTCTGCATACAGCGCCGCCAGCATGTGCGGGCCCAGGAAGGGCGCTGCGGCGAGGTCGATCACCGCCGGCGCTTGCACCGCGCCCCAGAACCCGCGCGCCAGCCGCGTCACGAGGCCGTCGCCGCTGGCTGCCAGCTGCACCGTGTCCTGTATGGGCAGCTTTCCGGCGAGGCAGGCCTGCGGCACGCAGCGCACACCGCCGGCGCTGCCGCCGACGGCCACCGCGCCGGACACCGCCGCGAGGGCAGTCGGCGCGCCGAGTGCCGCGGCGTCGGGAATGGTGGCGGAGTCGACCGCTGCCAGGCCCGCGGCCGCCAGCGCAGCCAGCAGGGACTGCCCGCCGCCGGCCGGCCGTTGTTGGAGGCTGACGGCGTGCAGCGCGGCGTCGGCGGTGAGAAAGTACAAAACCGCAGAGGTGTCTCCGGCCCAGACCGCCACCGCCGGCAGCAGCGGCGCCGCAAACGTCAGGCGCACCGCCGTGCTGGGGCCCGTCCCGTCCAGACTCCACTCGTGCAGCACTACGGTGTCCGCGTCGGCGGCGCTGATGGCCCAGCTGAAACCGCACTCGTCCGCTGCGCCGCCGCCAGCTGACGCATTCTGCTGCCAGAGATACACGCACCCGCCTCGGTCTGCTGGCGCCGGCCAGTCGGCTGCAGGTGCTGCTGCATCAGATGGAGCTGGCACCGAGATCGACTGTGATACTTCCACAGGCTCGAACGGCACCTCGCAGTGGCTGATGGAGGCCCGATCAGCTGTACCGGGATGATCTGCTGCGCTTGCCATGGCACGTCACTCAACTAGTCGATACACACATTGAAACACTAAAGTTGTCTCTTATGCTTGTGTGTGCAAACGCCTGATGCCTGCGGGCTGTGACCCGACGTAAATTACAAGCCTTAGCAAGGGTTTTCTGTGCTGCACACAGGTGAAGGAAAATGCGTCGGGAGTTGAGTGAGCTCCAGCCTGCAAGCGCTCTTATTGCCTCAAATCAACTCTTACAGCTTGATCGACAACCGTGTAGAACTCCGACACGCACACCTGCTGCTCGATCGTCGAGCGGTAGTGGTTCCGAGTGAATCTTGCTTCGCTCAGTTCCACTAAAAGGGCACTCGAGCAGGAAAGCCCAATCAATTCTCGCGCACCGAAGGCGCTGATCACAACGCCAGGGGCTCGCCGAACATTCTCCCAGGGACCGTCTGGTGAGCAGACCCATTAGGGATCTTTGTGCCCTTGCATTCTTTCGCTTGCTTGCATACGCGAGAGACAGTCACTGAGCAGCCCGCAGACCTTTCAATGAGTGTTTCCTAACATGCTCCGTATGTGCAATGTTGCGGAAGCATCGTACATTCATGCCATGCACCCCATGACCGCAGGGCTGCAGCGATCTAGGGCAGCGGGGCTGTGGGCGGCGCTAGGTCTCAGCCGCGCGCCGCCGCGCGCCGCCGGCCGCCATGTCGTCGCAGAACAGGTACCAGGTGGCGCCGACGGTGACCATGATGGCGGTCATGAAGTCGCGGCTCACGGGCGCCATCAAGGGGCACGCGCTCCTCAAAAAGAAGGCGGACGCCCTCACCATGCGCTTCAGGTGAACTTTGTGCTGGATTTGTCTTGGCGAGGCCACCCTCGACTAGCTGCGTGCCCAGGCAGCAGCATGTCTGCATGTCACGAGGCGGGCTGGCTGCGGGCATGAACGCCTGGGAAAGTGAGGAGCGGGCGCTGTCATGAACTTTTGGGCGGGCCGCTTGATCGTTAGGGCAGGTGCTGTCAGTAGCTCATGCAGATATTCATGGAAGCCAATCGATTGTATTTGTGTGCTGTCCCAACCGCAGGCAAATACTGAAGAAGATCGTGGACACAAAGACAGCCATGGGGGAGAACCTGCGGGCGTCGGCGTTTGCGCTGACGGAGGCAAAGTACGCCGCCGGCGATTTCCGGCATACAGTCTTCGACAACGTCGATCAGCCGACCGTCAAGGTGCGCGCGCTGAGAGGGGAGATCCCGATGTCATCCGGCGGAACTGCTCTAGCAGCTGTTGCACACCACAATCGGCCGGCAGCAGCCCATGCAACACGTAGCGGCAGCAATTAGCTGCAGCGTACACTGCACTGACACTGGGCTGCACGGCAACTGCCAGAATGAGGTCAGTCGCAACAGTGCGGCGCAACCACGCCGCTTGACAATGACGCATCGTCTGTGCGCAGGTCCGCGCCAGCATGGACAACGTGGCGGGCGTGAAGATCCCGAAGTTCGAGCAGTTCACGGAGGGCGTGGACAACAAGATGGCGCTCACAGGCCTCGGCGCCGGTGGCAAAGCCATCCAGGCACGCCCCTCCTTCCTAGTGCTGCGCTGCTGGGACAGTTGAGCCTCTGCAGAGTGTGTTCATGATGCTGGATCGGGCACTGCAACGAGCAGCAGCAGCTGCCGACAGCGCTCGGGCGGCCCAGAGGCGGGGGGCTTGGCTCTGGCTTGGCTCTGGAGAGATGGTCGCCTGTTCCCATGCTGACGCACGTTGATAAGCCCTACGCATCTCGCCCTCATGCGTGCTGGCGCACCATACTGAACCCCACCATTCCCGCACCTGCAGGCGGCGCGCACGTCGTGTGTGGACGCGATGTGGCCGCTGGTGCAGCTGAGCCTGTCCAGAAAGGGGATATCTGCTGTAAATTCCCACTGTCCCGCAGGTTCGCAGCGCTTTTGTCACACGCCATGTTGTCACCTTCTGCAGGCGGCGCGCAAGTCGTATGTGGACGCGATCCAGCTGCTGGTGGAGCTGGCCAGCCTGCAGACGGCGTTCCTGACGCTGGACGAGGCCATCAAGACCACCAATCGGCGCGTCAATGCCCTCGACTCCGTCGTGATCCCGCGCCTGGAGAACACCATCGCCTACATCAAGGCGCGGCCAGTTTAATGTTTTTAGGGGTTCCGAGAGATCCAATTGCTCTGCACATGACTAAGACCATCGCCTACATCAAGGTACGGTCCCGTTTTTGATCGGAGGCGTTTTATAGATGTGATCGCCTCGCTTAGCATGCTTCAAAAATCGCCGCCTAAGGCAAGGCGCGGCCAGTCGCTCTTCTGGAGTTTTGCTGCCGTTCATCATGGGAGTGTCAACCCACAATGCGCTCGGGTGTGGCGTTTCGATTGCGCGTGCGGTGAATCGGACGGGCTGGAGCAGACTGTCTTCCCCTTGCGACAGCAGCAGCAGACTTCCTGTTGCTCCTGCAGCGTCAGCTGCTGCGCTTTGACCGAACAGGCGCTGAAAACCGAACCCTCCGCACTACGCAGGGCGAGCTGGAGCAGGTCGAGTTCTTCCGCCCCTGAAGGTTTCCTGTTCTCATATGCTGGTCGCCTGACTCTCAAATCTGAAGCCTGTTCCCATGTGCAGGGCGAGCTGGACGAGCTGGAGCGGGAGGAGTTCTTCCGCCTCAAAAAGGTGCAGAAGAAGAAGAAGAAGGACGAGGAGGCGCGCCTCGACGCCAAGATTGCCGCGGTGAGTCTTTTGTTTGGCCAATCATGTGCTTTGCAAGAGAAAGCCTACGGCAGAGTTGACGTTTTCGGGGCCCGGTCGCAGGCAGCTGAAATCGCCCGAGACGTGGGAGGCTTTGCCGTGACTCAAGCTGCCTGCACATTGCTCCGACAATTGCAACTCAATTTCTGCGCAAGCGTGAACAAGGTTGGCGCCGCAAACAAAGCCTAAGAATACAAATTAAAGATGTCAATTATGCAGGAGGATCAGCTGGATGCCGACAAGGAGAATGCCATCCTCGCCAACGGCGCTGAGGACAAGGACATCATCTTCTGACCTGGCGCTCGAAGTTGTCTTGGCAGCATGTTCTCGTATCCTAGTTGTACTGCGGCGATGGCCAGATGAAGCATCGAGGAAGTGGGATATGCGTGTTGAGAGCTTTAAGGCGAACACTCCAACACATTCAGCCCTTACATGCCCTCATGACACATTTTATCGGTGAAGACACGCGGCACAAAACTTAGACGACCACTGACAACTGTTAGAAGTGTGCTACCTGGTAACTAGAGAGAACAGCTCAGAGCGTGTCCAGGTCAAAGTCTGAGCCGCTATCGTCGGCGCACGCCGCGGCGGCGTCCGCTACCACCTTCTTTTGCCGTTTGGCCTGCTTCTTCTGGCTGCGGACCTTGTGCGGGTTGAGCTGCCCATCCTCCGTATATAGCACCTCCGCCTGCTTGCTGCCCCTGCAGCAGCAACACCTGCACCATCAGCTCCCTGGCGTATCCCTGTGCAGCCCATTGGGCATGTTTGCGCCTCAGCAGCGTCCAGGTCACAGGCGCGCATAGGCCGCCGGCACCCAGCGACGCCACGAGCTCAACCGGTGCCAGTCGGCGGGCTCGCTCGAGCGGGCACTGCGCACACCTGGTCGCCAGCTTCGCCTTTGCAGGCGGCGCCACCGGCCCGTCTGTCTCGTCCATCGCGTCGCCGCCGCCGCCGCCGCTCCCGCCTTCCCCGTCAGACGCCTCCTCGTCCGACGCCGCCATGGGCTCGGCGCCGTCGCCGGCTTCTCCGGCGCCGCCCGCCGCCGGCTCCACTGCATCGGCCACCATGCCTTCAAGATCCACCGCCGCGGCGGCGCCGGCGCTGGGCGCCGCAAAGTGGGCGCTGTCCTCCACCGGCCGCAGGCCTGCCAGCACTGCCGCCTGGTCCACCTGCGGCATTTGTAAGCAAAGATAAGCTCAGAGCAGTACCTCTCAGAGCATGCAGTGAGGAAAACCCTTTAACACTGGCTCGAAAAGTGGGCGCTGTCCTCCGCCCGCCGCAGGCCCGCCAGCACCGCCGCCTGGTCCACTGCGCCATTTGTGTGCGAGGATACTGACTCAGCATTCAAGTGAGGTCGGAAAGAAATGTATTTAAAAACTGATCTGCACAGTGGGCGCTGTCCTCCTCCGGCCGCACGACCGCAATCACTGCCGTCTGGTCCACCTGCAGCATGTGTACAAAGTGGATTTTGGGCCCGACATGCAAGGGGTTTCAAGACAAATGCGTACCGACATGAATATGCCTGGACCCTTTCGACTTGACATGTCGCTGCCCCACTGCCGCCTAGAGCACCCTGAAGTTCGACTCACATTGTCGGCGCTCAAGCCTGCAAACTCAGGTCCGAACATGCACTCTTTGTGTGTCCATTGTCAACATTGACATGCGCACCGTGTCGGCGCTGAAGGCGGCGCTCCAGTCGGCCACGATGGCTGCAGCCGCGTGGTCGTCCTTCGCACGCACGGGCGGCTCGGTGTAGTAGGGTATGCGGCCGTCGTTCCAGTCCATCAGCACTGTGCGTGCCGCCGCGTCCACGTTCACGGTTCCGCCCTGGCGCAGTCAGCGTTGCGGCAGTCAAAGTTTGCAGCAGCTGCCAGAATGCGAAACAAGTGCGAGCTCACGACAGACCTTGGGAAGAGGCGGACGTCGCGCGCGCAGCGCTGCACGCCGCGGGCTGTCGCTGCTGCCACACCCAAGCCAACAAGCTGACAAAGCATTTAAGAGCGGCCGACACGGACCTTGGCAAGCTTGCCGCGGGAAGCGGCGACGAGCTGCAGGAACTGGTCGGCATCGCGGAAGGCGGGGATCTTGTACACCGTCATGAGCTGCTCCGCTGGGCACTTTGCCACAATCTCCGCCACCGGCAGCGCCGGGTCCGCCAGCTGCTCCACCTGCTCAGGATTGGGTGCCCCGAGTAGAAAGGTAGAAACACACAAAGCCAGAAGCGCGCGCAAACATTGTCATTGCACGGGACGGGAAGCAGGAACATGCCAGACTTGGCCAGGGCACTACAAGGGCATCTGTTTGCGCGTCAGGCAAGCAGACACGGGCAACACGGAGGCACCGCCGTGTATGCTTGCACCAGTGTCGTGTCACTAGATGCACCTTGACACAGTTGCGCAGCGCGGAGGCGGCGGCGCTGGCGGCAGCGCTGAACACGATGCCCGGGCTGTCCAGCAGCTTGATGTGCTTGTCCAGGTGCACCTGCGGGGGGCAGCGGCGGCAACTCAAGGACCAACAAGGGACACGCGCCGATGCCGGGTGTGCTTCCAGCTGCCGGCAGGTTGCACCTTCTGCCGCACCGTCTACCAAGGCTAAGACAGCAGCCGCCCACGCCTTGTGCAGGAAGACAGGTCGGAAACAGAGTATGTTAAGGTGCAGCGCACCTCCTGCACGGAGGTGGTGACGCCGGGCGTGTTGCCGACGGGCGCCACCCGGCCGCGCTTCAGGCTGTTGATCAGGGAGCTCTTGCCCACGTTGGGCAGCCCGATGATGCCTGTGCCGGCAGGACAGAGCTCGTTCAAAGTGCTGCCTTCGGTGTCTTGCAGTAGACAATGCACAACCAACTTGCAGCCCAAGCCCCCCAGGAGCTTGACTGCTCCTGTCTCACGCTCAGCAAAGGCAAGGAGGGGGTGCACAGTAGGGACACCGAGCCAGGATGGTTGCAGCATAGGCCGCCTGCCACTGCTGCGGGCACGGGCCTCCACCACACAAAGCTGCACACGTACCCACGGTGATGGCGGTCTTGAGGCCGGAGTTGCGCGCGTAGTTCTTCAGCAGCTGCAGCAGGTCGTCCGCGCCCAGGCACTCGCTGCCCGCCATGAAGGCGGGGCCGCCGCCGCCGGCGGAGCCCCGCGGCCTGCCCTTGGCGCCCTTCCCGCCCGGCACCGCCCGCTTTGACGACCCAAGATTGGTGGCCTGTCCGCGAGACGTTTGCAGACCGCGATCAGGTGTGGTCTGGCGCCGACACGGCAACTGCTGCACAGCCCTCACAGTGGGTCGCTGCTGCAGTGCCGCAGGGCTGCGGGGCGCCACCACCTTCCAGGCCGACACGAGGGGCAGCACAGTATGAATTGTGGCAGAAGGACCCCACCTGCTTCTGCGTCGAGCACTTGAAGGCGACCGTCGGCAGCTCAGCGCGCAGGTAGGTCAGCCACTTCTCCGCCACCTCCCGCGGCACCAGGTCTGCAGACATTTGTGAGGATTTGAGCATGTCCGTTGCCACTTGCGTCGGCGAATGACCTGTTGACCCCAGGGCATCTCGCTGCCGCTTGTGAGCCAGGTGCATGGCCAGCGATGGCCATTCAGCGCCCTTGCAGCAGCGCTGAGATGCGGGTGCTGGTGAGGCGTCGCGCCGCCGGTGTTGATGAGAGGCATGGGAGTCGTGCTGCCCGCTGGCGGACAGCGGCAAACCCACCGATCTTGTTGAGCAGCAGCACGATCTTCTTGTTGGGGTCCGCCGTGCGGATGAAGTGCTCCACCTCCGGGCAGCGGTACGCCAGCGGGTCCCGAGCGTCCAGTACCTTGTACAGGGTTTTGACATTTCAGTTCAGTGCACTGAGGGCCGTCCTGCACCTTCCTGGGAAGGGGGGGACCCCAGTGCTGTATTTAGCACGACTGATGGCAGAGCAAGGTGACGACACGTGTCCTGTGTTCGGCATGGATGCAAGACAAATTGCCAGCGCCAGGCTCACCTCCAGCACCACCTCAGCCGCCTCCACCACGCGCACGAACTCCTTGTAAAATGCCCGCCGCGAGCGCTCTGCGTGGACAGGGTCACGCTATGTAAGCGGCAGACGACTGCTGGGCGTCTGACGCCCTTGCCAACCGCTATCAACGGAGCTAGCAGCTCTGCAAGGCTCTGCGGTCGTGCACCAGCCGCGCGTATGGTGGCAATGCATGAAGCGCGGCGAGATGAGGCTGTGCACCGGCGCTTGCCGCCCCTGGGCACACACGTGCGATGTAAGACTGACCTGCGAAATTGCAAGTACAGTTGCACTCACCCTGGACCTGGCCGGGCGTGGCGGCCGCCGCCTCGCGGCGGGCGCGCTTCTGCGCCGCAGCGTACGTCGCCTGCCGGCCGTCCGCCTCCGCCTGCAGGTTCTCCAGCGTCGGCGCCTCCCCCATGTCCTCGTCCGCCTCGCTGCGCGCCGCCTCCTGCAGGTGAACACGGCAACAGCACGTTGGCGCCGGCTGGGGATGCTGCTGCCGCAGCGGCGCCGGCGGCCCATCTGCAAATGCAGCATGCAAGGAGCTGCAGGCAAGAAATGAGCACGTGACGTATGCAACTTTACGTTTGCATAAGATGATACAGCGCAGACTTGCCCGAGCACGCTTCCGCTCCGCCTTCTTCATCGCCTCTGCCTCCAAGATGAGCCGCCGCTTCTCCTCCAGCTCGTTGATCAGCTCCTGCTTGAAGGGCCACTGCTTCGGGATTCCGGGGTCGGCAGGCGCCTTGTTCTTCTTGCCGGACTTGCGGGCCTCCTTCGCCATCTTCCGGCCATGCTCCTTGACCTTCTTGATGACCTTGTATTTTTGCTTGAGTGTCACCCGCTTCGACTTCGACTTTGAGCTTTTCTTCGGCATGATGAACTGCTACAGTCAGGACAGCCTATGCAGAGGCGAACGCTTGAAGGTGCGCTGCGCTGCGATGGCAAAGACTGCGCCAGAAAGTTTACTTGCTTTCGCAGCAGCAAACAACAGCCTTGTTTCGGCAATGAAATATGTCAAGTTTTCTGTACCGCTTTGAAGCAAGGAAAACGTATCTCTGCGTTGCCAAAACTTGCTGCTTGCGGCTGTTGTCGGAACCAAGAACGGCGGCAGCGGCGGCTGAATGGCCAAGACTCCGGAAGCGATGTCTGGAACCAATCTGTCCAATGCTGGGCGGCACAAGCTCGCACCATTGTATTGCTAACGTCTCGCACGCTCCAGAGAATGTGCTCGTTGACTGTGCAGCAGTTTTGTGCTGAGTGCATGGCGGCGCCGCGATATTTGGCGCAGGGAACTGCTTCTGGTGCTCATTCGTAGAGAGCAGCTGCGTCCAGTATTTTGTTTACTGTTCATCTACAGACGTACTGCGTGAGTCAGCTGCTCAAGCCAACATGCGCGACATGCAGCTTCGCCTGCCACAGTCAAGGCAGCGCTGCGCAACACGCCTCGGCACAGCGGCGGTGTTGCATGCCGCAAACGCCTGTGGCAGCGTGGTCGCAGACCAAAGGCTCGGCGGACACACCCCTTACGCTTGCCACCTTGATGCTGCCCTCGGTAAACGCTGACAGTGACCCTCCCACGCTGCCCCAAGAAACTAACCTGCAACTTGCAAAGCTGCAACCAAACAGCGCTGGTCTCGAGCCAGGCGGAGCACAGTGCATCCCATGCCAGCACAGGACCCGTGCAGCAACACCGCAAGGGCACCGCACCCCAGCAAAGGTGTCCAGCTCAGAGCAGCTTCTTCTTCGAGAAGAACCGCTGCATGAAAGAGGCACACAACAGCTTGTCAGTGCATGCGACGCGGCGCAACAACCCAGTTAGTGGACGCGTTATTTACAGTGGACGGCCATGTAGAAACGTGTTCGTGACCAGTGCAAACTGCAGTCGTGTCATTCTCACCTTGAGGTACCACAGCTGCCAGGCTGCCAGGACGATGCACACTACCAGCGAGCCGATGCTGAACCACGCCACGCGCGCGTTGGTCGCCTCTGCACACAGCACCCAGAAGCGATGAGCGGCATGCTCATCCCAAAAGCAGAGAGCACCATGCTCACAATCGATCAAGCCTACAAGAGCTGCGTAGCGGTTTGAATGCAGCGAGCAAGTGTTCGCAAGGATGGTTAGGCGCCAAGGCTGGTGCGAAACAATACTGACCGTTGATGTTGCGCATCTCCTCTTCCCGCGACCGCAGGAACAGCATCTCCTGGTGGATCTCCTTCACCATGGCCTCCAGCCGCCGCAGCTCCGTGGACATGTCATTCAGGTTGTCCTTCTTCGCTATGGCATCCCAGTCCTGTCATGCCAGCGAAGTAACAGACTGATTTGCGGATGAACAGGAGAACGGCCGGGCAGTGTATGCGTGTACTGTAAAGTCTGATTTGATGGCTAAACCTGTGCGCACCGTGGCGGCGACGCCGGTCTTCCAGTCCAGTTTGATCTTCGCATGCTGCGCCGTGTTGACGTCTGCGTATGACAAGAGCAATGCTCATTACGTGACACGAATCGTACTGTCGCTGCCACAGCATGCAGTGACTGCCGCCATGGCGGCAGCTGCTGGGAAACGGCAGCTCGCCTTTCGCTGTGAAGCAGGCTTTGTAATCGCCGTCCTCCTTCGTCGTGAAGGCAAATTGCCCCTGTGTCAGCGCCGTCTTCTCGTACAGCACAGTCCCGGACGGATCCTCCACCTGCAGGGCCAATGTTTCGACGTGACCACAATGTAGGTGCAGCATCATGATGTGCGCCGTTTGTGCATGAACATGCCGTATCTATGTTGCCATGCTTGGGCGAGCTCACCTTCACGTCCATAGGCACCAGATTGGCGGAGTTGTCCTTGTGGAAGGCCGCAAAGTCTCCCACCACAAGCACGTTCCTGTTGATCTCCTCCATCACGCACTTGGTCTGGAAAAGCATGTCGAATTCCAGCGGCATTGCTGCTGGTAAAGACATGCTCAGGGCCAGCAGCAGCACAAACGCAAGCCGCTGTATCGTCGCGGCGCCCCTCATGGGCGCGCTGCCTCGAAACTTACGAAGTTAGGCGACCTTGCACCGATCAGGGCCACAGCAGCTTGGCTCAACAGTCCCGTGCCAAGCTGCAGCTGCCCGTTTGAATTTCCGATAAGAGCCAAGTGCTAGTCGATTGAGATAGCGTCTGCAAACGTCACGGAGATGCTGCTGTCAGCAAGCCGAGATCGGACCAGCGTACGTAAATTGGCTTTGGCACAATCCTCACTGTGATGGAAAAGTGATTCACAATCAACACATCCTATCTTGACAGGCTGTAACAAGCTGTGTCTGGAAGCCGCTCGATTGCGCTCGAGCGAATTTCTTGCTCAGCCGCATCGTCTGGTGCTTCCTCACCTTCCTGCTGCCTGTGGCCGAGTGACGTGGTTCGTGCTTAAACCTCAGGGTTTCGCCGTAGTAGGTTCCGCATAGGGTTTCGCAGGTTTCGCCTACGGCTTGGAGGTTTTGCAATCACGCGAAACCTCCACCGCCGCTGCCGCCGCTATTCAAGTCTCTGCCGCCGACAGCCATACTTTTGCAGAACAATACCACCGGCCATCCGAAAGCTCACAGGCCTATCTGAGGACCATCGCACGCTTGCAGTGCTACAACCTGGTTTCCTGCCCGCCTGCCCGAGCCCATCAGTGCTAATCAACTCACTAGGTGTGGTTAATTAGGTACCAGGCTGGTGCGCCCCTCGCTTGATGTGGCAGCCGAACTCAGGGCTGCGACGTGTTTTTTGGTGCTCGTGCACGACGCCCGGAACGTGCTTTTGGAAGCTTTAGCAGGGCATTTCCCAGCTTGGGGTAGGGAATCAGGGCAGATATAGGGTTTCGCATCTACGGTATGCGAAACGTTTCGCCGACGGTACTTTTAGTTTCGCGGTCCGCATTTCACGTCTGAGGTTTAACGAACGCTGCCGAGTGAACCGAGTGAATTTGTTGCCAAGTTTTAATATTCCCCCGCCGAAGGCGGGAGACTATTAATAAGGTATTGCCGTCGACGTTCGGATGGCCAGGGTCATTACCGGAAGGCCCAATTCCGCAGCCGCTGCTGCAGCTCGGCCGCTGCGCCTGGCAACGTGGGTACAGCAGACCCTGATTACGCCTTTGCTGCTGCAAGCGGCAGCAGTGGCCGGCTGCTGTTCCGCGCAGCCTGGGTTTTCGATTGGCCGGAACTCACAGCGCAATGTTTTAAACGCTCCCCCAAAAAAAAACAATCTTTCCCACTCTGTTTCCCGCCAGACAGGGGAGCACCGTGCTTGCAGCCTGCTGCAATATCAGCCGTGACACGAGCGTGGCAGCTAGGCGCAGCAGTCCTGGGCCGAGCTACGCTGCGCTGGTAGACAGTCGAGCTGCTTTCGGGGCGAGGTTGTGACTAGCACTTTGCGATCGTCCAGCGCGCAGGAGCTGTGCTTTCAGCTGCAGCTGCTCGCAGAGTTGTCAGAGCAGTGTACAGAAGCCTAATTCACGGCCCGTTGCGTGTTTCGAGCTCGCCGATTCTTACGGCAAGTTTGCTGCAATCGTGAGTCGAGAGGCCTCCTGCAGCCGGTATTTCTGCTTTTCTGGACCTGCTTAAACCGCTGCAGCAGCGTCTGGCTTCTGCATCTGCTTCAGGCTGAAGACTGTCGGCAGCAGCAGCAGTTGTGCTTCAGCAGTTCCGCAGCACTGGGTGCCCACCCTGTAGCGAATCGATTGGGCAAAAGCCCATTGTAGTATCGATCGGCAGTACCGATTACGAAGGGCCACCTGCAATTCTGCCTGCAGCAAACCTGATAAAACTTGGCTCACGTTCGCTTTGCGACGTGCACTTGTTCGTATTTAATTGGATTTGCGACTTGCCTGGCCTTCCGTGAACGCGTCACAACAGCGTTTAAAATGACTTTGCTGACGCACTGCTATGATCGAGGCTAATGCTGCAACCTATCTATGCAAAACAGGGATGACAGGACAGCGTTCATGCGGCTTCCAATCCACACAAAGCAAAATCCAGCTTGTGACTTAGCTGCTGTTGCCAACGTACACTGCATGCCTGCTGTGATGCTGTCTAGTGCGGTGTGTCGGCTATGCCCGGCAGCGGCGGCACTCTTAGCCCACCGCCGCTGGAGCATGTCTGCAGAGGGCACCTCGCAGGCATGCTCCCCAGCTGTTGGACAATGGGCTGCCAGCGGCCGACAACAACGTGGCGCAACTGCGCAAAATCGGCCATCCCCTCGCCTGCATTGCTCATTGCTGCCATAGGACATGGCCCGCTGCCAGGCAAGTGTCTCTTGTCCCCAGGTGCTCTCGTGTCTCGGGTGTGACGCACCATAGCAGGATGTTTGTTCACGACCGCCGCACGGTCGCGTCACAAGACGGCTGACTCGTAGGTTGGGGTATAAAGTACGATGGTATGGTAAAAGTAAGGCTGCTGCTACTGCTACCCTTGTCTGGCCGAAAGCAACGGCCGCGACCGGCGAAGCGGCCGCTGCCGTCTGCCGCCTCAACTTGTGTCACTGATCACCGTTGCGGCCTGCTGCCGCCAGGCGAGATCCGCCTGCCGCTTCCGACGCCGCGCGGGAGCAAGGCGCGCTTGCGCAAGAGGCATGCGCATTGCCCCCGCGCAGCCCGCCGCAGATCGCGTGAAGAGCGCCGGCCGGCTCGCCGCGGCCGCTCAGAACTCGGCAAAGGCGGGGTTCTTCTGCAGCGGGCCGCCGCCGGGCGGGGGCTCGTAGGGCGGCTTGGTGTTGCGGATGAGCGGCCAGTTGATGTCGGCAAAGAAGGCGTGGGGCTTGATCTCCTCCGCGCCGCCGACCGCGCCCAGCCGCTGCGCCGGGTCCCGCACGAGCAGCGCCGATATCAGCTCCTGCACCACACGAGGCAGCGAAGGACATTCTAATGCTTGGCCACCTGTAGCGCAGCGTCCTCCTCGTGTGTGGCAATGCGAGCAGCGCAAGCGACCAGGTTTCAGCAGAGCAGGGCGTCCTCCCTCCATGCTGTCGTTGGCAGGAAGATGCGGCAGAGAGTGTTTGCTGTTGCCAGCTGACGCATGGTGGCAGCAACACGGCAGTAGCATGCCATGAGAGAGTAGCCAACTCCAAGCCCCGCACCTGGCAGGACTTGCTGATCTCCGGCTTGGGAGGGAACACCAGCGGCCGCTTGAGGATGTTCTCGAAGGTCTGGTCGCGCTTGGCGCCGCGGAAGGGCGTGAAGCCGTACACCAGCTCGTACATCAGGATGCCGAAGGACCACCTGCAGCACGATGCACCCGGGGCTCCGTCAGGGGCAAGACAGGGCCCAGCTGATTTGCCATCCCACTCATCCGATGCATGACCTGCCATCCCACTCATCCGATGCATCAAACTGAGCAGGGCGCCGCCAGCAGCTGCAGCAGCGCCGGATGGCAAAAGGCGAACCAGTCAACGGAGGGGCCGTGGCCGGTGCCGTTGATGATCTCGGGGGCCAGGTACTCCTCCGTGCCAACAAAGGAGTTGGCGCGGCCCTCCGGCTCCGCAATGAGCGTCAGCAGCGCCGCCTCGCTCGCCGCGCGCTCCGCCGCCTTGCTGACCCCGTGCTGCTTCTGCGCGAGAAGGGGGTGTTGTAGTGTTTTACAGGGGCCAAAGAAGACTTGGACCCGGAAGACAACACAGGTGCAGGACGCCGCAGCATAGTGATACAAGAGATGCCAGCCCTGTTAGTAACAAGCGAGTGGCCTTTGCAGGCGGAATTCCGGTTGCTGTGCAACAGCACTCGCGGCGCACGCTCAGCCTGCTGGGCAAAGCGGGGCCACGCCGCAGCTCAAGTGTGGACAAGCACGAGATGGGGAAGAAACGAGGCACACACCTTGCCGCTGGAATGCCGCGGGGCGGCCGGCGCGGCGGTGCGCTGCAAACGCGGCGTGGTGCCATTGGTGCAGAAGGACAGGTCGAAGTCCGTCAGCAGCGCATGCCCCGTGGCGCTCAGCAGGATGTTCTCCGGCTTCAGGTCCCTGCGCCAAACGGAAGCACACGCGCTGTCAGAATTTTGTAGAGGTGCCTTTCATGTGGGTTGACCGGTACAATAACACGTTCCTCTGGCGCATCCAGTTGCCGAACTACAGGCTCTTCACGGTTGCCAGACAGACACAAGGCATAAAACGGGCGCAAGGCATGCAACAGGCACAGAAACCCTCATGAAAACCCGTGTGATCCCCTTGCGTAACCCCACCTGCGGAACACTGCAGCAACATAAATAGATTCTTCACTATAAACAATCAGAGGACACCCTGCAGATGCACCACACACGCGCACACCTGTACACGAAGCCCAGCAGGTGGAGGTACTGCAGCGCCAGCAGGATCTCTGCGACGTAGAACCTCATGTGCGACTCCACCAGCCGCTTGTGGGGCTGGCTCATGAGCAGCCCGTACAGCTCGCCGCCCCCGCAGTACTGTTGCACCACAACCAGAATCGCAGTAGGACAAAGTCGGGAGCCTGCATTTGCCATCTGTTTTGCACAGGCTTTGATCAAGCAGCGATCAAGCAGCGCGGGGCGGCAAAGGCGCTGCAGCTCAACAGGTGACACTGCTCCCAGCTGCAGGCACAGCTGCACGTGTGACAGCGTCGTCTGCCGGGGTGCATGTGTGTGTCTGCTCATGAGTTGAGACACCCTACCTGCATGAGGAAGTGGAGGTGGGTGTCCGTCTGGATGGTGCCGTACAGGCGCGCCAGAAAGGGATGGTCCACCGCTCCCAGGATGCGCTCTTCCGTCAGCACCCGCATCACCTGCAGAAGGACGGCGTTTTCATCAGCGCAGGCTTGACAATGGTCACCGGCTCTCCTGCGCAGGAGAATATGGATGTAGCGCGGTCGGGCAGGCACACATGCGCTGTGCTGAGGTGCAGTGGAATGGTGTCGGCCGCTTGTCAGTTGGTCGGCAGCTGCATGTGACTGTCAAATTTGAAGGTTTCCTTTGAATGATTTCGTTTCTGGATTTGATGTCGCACCTTATTGCGCTCCACCATCTCCCGCTTTTCCAGCGTCTTCATTGCGAAACGCGTCTCCGCGTCGCCCTGCGCAGTCGGTCAGCCGCGTCAGCAGCCGTGAAATGGAAGTGCCCAAGGGTTGCAGTGCGTCATCGGAGCAGGCCAAAAGACGCCGCTGCAGGCTGCAGACGTGTGCACTCTCTGCACACCCCGGCCTCGAGTGCCCGCAGCTTCAGACAGGGAGAGGAAGCATGCACCTGGATCTGGACGAGGTCGACGAGGCCCACGTCGCCGCTGCCGAGCTGCTTGACGCGGCGGAAGTGCGACAGCCGCAGGTCGCCGTCCTTGCCCACCAGCTGCCGCAGCTTATTCCAGTCCGGCGCACCCTGCGACCACACCACTGACCGTAAGCAAGCATGTGCAACTTCCCCTTCACATGCACTGGACTGCAACTTCCCCTTAACATGCTGTACCGCCGCAAAGACAGGCTTGCGAGTCGGTCTCCAAGGGCTTGGCTGGCAGCTACGACAGTATCCTGCTGCCCTGGGCGTGAGCCTGGCCAACCTGTCAACAGGGGCCCATCTAGCTGAGTGCTGGGTGCGGCAACTATCACCCTATCGACCCCGTTGGCTGCCGGCTTCACATTGAGTCCGGGACAGCAGCGGGCGGGATGCTCACCGCTGTGTGCGGCTTGGTGGGCATGACGCCCACTGTGATCGCCTTCCAGGGGTCGGGTCCCAGGCCGATGTGCTGCAGCGCGGTGTTGATCATGCCCGTTGCCTGCTTCGACTGCCCCAGCGCCACCGAGTCCACTTTTGGAATCTTGCCCGGCGCCACCGTATCCGCTGCCGTGACATCAACCTGCGGGCCGCAGAGATCTGTGTTGTATGCCGCGGTAGTGAATGCAACCCTTGCAGGGCTTCGATGCCAGCGCCTCAAGGAGCTGCTTTTTTGACGTGATGGCCTCTGCTGATCAGAGACAGCAGTCGAGGCTGAATTGGTAGTTTCCTGGGCCTATTATAGTGCATCTGTTTTATAATAAACTGAACCTGGATTTAGGTGTGCTTAGGGCTTTGAGGTGTGCAATGGCAAGGTGGACCTAACCACACAGCCATGGCCACGCGGTGCAGCTGGCATTCAGCCCACCGAACTCAGATGCATGGCGGGATCAGAGTGCAGTGGAGCAGTCCTAAGCAGTCAAGAGGCAGGCACCTGGACGCCGATGATGAAGCGCAGGTTGCCGTCGACGTCGGCCATGGGCGCCAGCGTGAACATGTTCCAGAAGGGCTTGCCGCTCTTCTTGTAGTTGAGCAGCCGCACGGACGCCTCGCTGCCGTTGCGCACTGCGTCCCTGATCTCCGCCACCGCGTCCGGATCTGTGTCCTGCCCCTGCAGCGCCGGGGGTGACAGCAAGGTCGCCATCTGTGTGTTCTGGCTGTACCTTGGCGTCTGTGGCGGATGCTGGAGCCCTTGCAACATCTGGCAGGGGTATGGCTGCCAGGTGGGGCTCCGGTCTTAGATGTATCATGCATTGCACACAAGCCGTGTGAGCCCGCGCCTCCTCTGAGCAAGCGGCAGAGCCACCACACCTGCAGGAAGCGGCAGTTGCGGCCCAGGATCTCCTCGCGGCTGTACTCGGTGAGCTCCAGGAAGCCGTCCGAGGCAAACACGATGGGGCAGTCCGGCAGGTGCGGGTCCGCGATCACAAAGTTCTGCTGGATGCGCTCCACTGTGGTCGCCAGGTCCATGGCAACTCGCGGGAAGGCCTTTGGCGCCGTCATCTTCTTCCCCTCCTGCACCGCCCGCGCCGACGCCTCCGCGCCCTGCGCGCCACACGCCAGCTGGCGCTTACCGAAAGGTACGTGTCTCGATGATGCAGCTTTGTTCCTGGCCGGGTGCTAGCAGGTGGCAACGCATGAGCGCCTGGCATCTGGCTGCTGATCAACACCAGTGGCGGCGGCCTGCACGGCAGCGAGCAGCCTTGGTGCTGGAAAGGCACTCCACACCTGCACTGTGGAGTTGATCTCGTTCACGGCGTTCTTGCCATTCTCCCGCAGCCGCGTATCGTACTTCACGAGCAGCGGAACGCCCGACTTGTCGCCCACGGCCGTGCCCTCTGTTTTGCTGGTGACGTCCACTTGCACCCCCACAAACTGCACAGGAACAACGAGTCAGTGCTTGAGAACATGTGCAGCCCGGCTGAGGGTAGGGGAGGAGAGTGCAATAGTGTGGGCAGCGGTAGATGCAGCATTTGCTCCTCAAGTTCGCATGCCTGTTGAGACAGGGGTCAAGGGAAAGCACCTTCGTGACCTTCCCATCATCCGTCTTGATGGGCGTCATGGTGAGCAAGTTCCAGAAGGGGCTGCCATCCTTTCTGTAGTTGAGCAGCCGCACTGAACAGCTGGTGCCTTGCTTGACGGAGTCGCGAATGATGGCCACCTCCTTCGGGTCGGTGCCCTCCCCTTGCAGGAAGCGGCTGCAGGGCACAGGATGGGGAAACTATTAGTAAGGAGATGCCAGTACAGTAGGGCAAGCGGCAGACAGAGCTGAAACAATTACATCGACACGCAGACTCACCAATTATGCCCGAGAACCTCATCTGCCGTGTACCCCGTCATCTGCAAGAAGCTGCGCAGACACACATACAGCCGGCGTCAGCGGCCGCTGTTGTACCAGCGGGTAGTAGATGACCATTTGGCCTGCCACAGCCCGGCTGCTTCCCAAGACATGCGACTGATCAATGCTGCAAGGGTTGTCCAACGAAGCGTGCGCAGCAACAGGTGGGACGTGGACTTGACAACAATCAGCCCACGTAAAAACTCACCCTTCGCTGGCATACACCAGCGGGCAGTCTGGAAGCGTTGCATCTGCAACCACGAACGTATGCCGGAGTCCGGCCAGCACTTTCGTGAGCTGCGCCGCTGGCGCCGGAACCTGCCAAGGAAGCGATTGCAAATATGTACTGTCAACGTGTCATATACTGCCAGACTTTGAAGAAGAGCGCTGGCCGCGATGCTTCCAGCAGGATGCACCTGATAGGTAGTGTGTGTGCCCGATGGCACCGGGCAGCTGCTCAAAATGGCGTTTCGGAAAAAAGACAACAAGGTGATGTGATGCTCAAAACGCAGGCTGAAGCGCAAATGCGACACGAAACGGCACGCGGCCCGGGCAACGTGTCGTAGGTGCAAGTGCAGCAGTGACAGCTCCCGATGCGCCAGCATTTCCCCCCTCTCTGCCACGATGGTAAAGTGCAGCAATCAAGGGCCCGACACTAGCTATCGAGCCGGTCCTGGTGTAGCACAGCCCCGGCTGGTCACAGGAGGTGCTCTTGGCCCTGCTACACGATGTGCAACGTCTGAAGCAGTGCCCCGCTGCCCCTCTGGCACTGCAGAGGAGGCTCAGCCGGTTGAGCCTACCTTTGCCATGTCGGCCGGCCCGCGGCAGGCGGCGAGGTGCGGGCTTTAGGCCCTCAGGCCCAGTTCGGGATCCGGCTCCAAAACGCGGGGGCGTCTCCACCGGCGACACTCGCTACGTCACCCCTCTGGCCCCCAGTCAGGCTTCGTCGCCACTTTCCGGCGCCTGCCAGGACCTTCGCCGGTGTCGCGGCGTCTCGCGGGCTCGCCGTGACCTTCGCAATTGTTAGCCCCTTTAAATTGCAACAGCAGCGCACTCGTATTCTTCACTGTTTGCAACCGACCGGCCCGAGCCAGATCGCTGATCCACGTTGCCAGGGACTCGGGGTGAGGATGGAGTGCGGTAGATTGCGAGTGTAACAGACGTGGAAGCTGGAAGAAGAATTCTTCCGCCAACTAACAGTTGGTGCCTAGTTGGTCGAAAAAGCCGTTGTTCAAGCAGTTGGTGATGCAAATTGTGCGCTTACATCCATAAACGTCTCTCAGTACGTCACGGCCTCTACGTGCAACCTGTTCAGCACTGTAACGACTCAGTATGGCGCATAGCGCTGCTGGCCCCCGCTGCCGCCACGGCCGCCATAGCCGCCGTATGAGCCGCCGCCAGAGGGGCCGCGCCCTCGCATCGCTCCGCCGCCGCCGCCAGCACCGAAACCCCTGCCCCGCATCGGACCGCCCATGCCGACACCGCCGCCCCCCATGCCACCGCCGCCCATGCCGCCACCCATGACGCCGCCCACGCCGCCACCCATGCCGCCGCCGCCACCAGCGCCGGACAGCACATAGCCGACCTGCAGACAGATAGAATAGCCAGGTCATGATGCAAGCAGGCAGCTGCGGATCACCAGCAGGGTGCTGTGCGAGCTCGCCGCTGGAACACACAGCGCAAGCAGCTGTATAAACCCTGCGTACCTGGCCATTGGGCAGCATCATAGGGACCATCTGCATCCCAGCGCCGCCGGCAGCTGCCATGCCGCCCATGCCGCCGCCCATGCCTCCGCCCATTCCGCCGCTCATGCCGACGCCGTAGCCGCCATAGCCGGCGCCATACTCATCGCCGCCATAGCCATAGCCATCGTCGCCTGCGGACATGTCCGAGTTGGTGCAGCGCACAAGCCCCAGGAGTGTGCAGGCTACTTGATGCTGTATTGCGCTACATCTGGTCCTAACTGGGCGACTGCCAGTCAAATAAATCAGGAAGATGTATTGTTGTTAATCACCATAGCCCTCGTCCATGCCGTAGCCGCCGCCAAACTGCTGCTGGCCACCGTAGCCGTAGCCGCCGCCGCCCATGCGGCCTGCCCCCCGGCCGCCGAAGCCGCCCTGCTGCTGGAAACCCTGGCCGCCCATCCTGCCACAGGCCAGTGAAGAAACGAGTCAGGTGACGCCAGGCGGGCAGCATCGTGCAGGTGCTGCAGGTGCAGGTGCAGCAGAAGCTGCAGCAACAGGCTGTCCCCAGGAGCACATCGAGCAAGCTGTTGTGGTTGTCGAGATGCTACCAGCAGCGAAAGCTGCACGAGAAGCATACCTGCCGCCGCGGCCACCAAAGCCGCTGCCGCCGCCACCACCAAAGCCGCCCTGCTGCCCAAAGCCGCCCTGGCCCTGCTGGAACTTCTGCGGCGGGTTTTCATGGTACACGCGGCCCATCTTCACCTGGGAACAGGGGAGCAACGGACGTCAGCACCGCTTATGTCTTGGCGTGCTGCAGCATCATCGTTGTGCAACATTAGCCAACAGGCAAATCCTGTATCGGAAGGCACACCACATAGGCTGCCTGTGCATCGTGAAGTGCAGAAAATTCCAGACGTGAATGCACACCGTGTCCGGGACATGGGCGCAGGGCTGGAGAGAGAAGCACGGGCGCATGTCATGGGGGGGCGAAGGGCGAAGCAATAGTGAATTTGTTTCAAGTTTTGTTCATGAGGTAAAGGTAGCCCGCACGTCGAGGGGCGCGCCGTCCATGACGAACTTGTCGCCCTCGTCGTTCTGCTTGATGGCCTGCAGCACGGAGGCGCGGTCCACGTAGTGCACGAAGCCGAACTCGCGGCGGGTCTTGCCGTCGCGCGGCGCCGGGATGAAGGCGCGCGTGATCTCGCCCAGCGGGCCGAAGATTTCGCGCAGCTTGGCCTGACAATAGGGAAGTGACACAATAGGCATATGTACATGTATTGGGCAAATGGCGAACAGTTCACAAGAACTACAATCGACCACAAGCGACCACACCCGAGATGAATGAGGATTGTACCTCGTTGGCGGTGTCGGGCAGGTTGCCGATGAAGATGGACTTGATCTCCTGCTGCTGCTCCGCTGCAACGTCGGCGCGCCGCGGTTCGGCGAACGTGATCGTCAGCGGCTTGTTGCCCACCCTGCAGTGCAAACGAGGACACAGCGTTATCAATACCGCAGCGCCGGCAGAAACTGCAAGCAGGCTGCATGTTGGCAGCCTGGGAGTTGCAGGCTGCATGCAAGCTGCATCAGGCTCTGCCTCCGACGCGGTACAGCAATGCCATAAAAGTCGCAGAACAGCTTTGAAGGAAAGAAAGTAGCTCACTGGAAGTTGGGCGGCGACAGCGCTGCCTTGGCGTGCTGCGCACATGCGTGGTTGTAGAACTCCAGGAAGCAGAACCCCCGATTCTGGCCGGGAATCTCCTTGGACATCAGCAGCTCCACGCTCTCCAGGCCTGCAGGACATCGATGGTGGTGCAGCTGGAGCTTCTTCTCCGTTGGCTTGCCATGCAACGGACGGAATTTGGGCCATGTTTGCCGTGCGGTGCAGGGCATCAGCGAGCCTAATGACGTGACAAATGTCCACACGGAACTGCAAAGATGAGTGCAAAGCAGCGCACCCTTGGTGGCGGCCCGGACTTGCGCCTCGAGCTCGTCCTTGGACATCGTCTTTGGCAGGTTGCCCAGGTACAGCCGGTTTTTGGACTGCGAGGGCAGCACCCGAATCTGCGCCACAGAGCACAGCACATTGTCCTCCTGCAATGACCAGGAATGACCAGCATTCACGACCTGTGAGCCTCTGTGTGAGGACTGACTGACAGTCCAAGAATCTGAACAGCAGCAGAGTAGGAGGGAGCCAGAGCAAACAGCATGCGCGCTGCGCAACACAGACCTGGTGGCCGGGGTGGTCCTTCATCTCGGTGTTATTGAGCTTCTCCATGGCGGCGGTGGCCGCCTCCTTGGAGGTGTACTTGATGAAGCCGTAGCCGCGGTTGAGGCCGCTGCCCGGGTCCTTCAGCACCGCGCACGAGTACACCTACGTGATGCGGCGTTGTTACGTTTCAAGAGTTGTCAAGCATCACACAGTGTTTTCGTTTGGAAAATAGCATTGGAGGCACGGAAGCCTGCAATGGCAGCTGCCGGCATGACTCATTCCTGACAGGCTGCACAAGCTGTCACGGCTGCTGTTACGATTGTGTTGCGCTCTGCCGGCCCGGGCTGATCACCTCGCCGCCTTGCGAGGCAAACTCATGCAGCTGCTCATCCGTAACGGTCGCTGTCTTGGGGATGCCGCCCACAAAGACCTGCAGCGAAGATGCACACCGTCACGAGGGAAGCAAACAGCCAAGCGATGCACGTTGAAGCCATGGGTGTCCACACGCCGACGGTCTGGCGGTTCAAAGTGATACATTCGAATGTTTGAGCGCACCTCGCTGCCATGGGGAGGCTCCTCGAGCGGATCAGCTCCGCCAGTCGCCTTGATGATCCTGTTTGCACAGGAAGTAACAAGTATGAATACAAGTGGGATTGTCAGTGTGCTGAATTTCTTCACTGTTTAGCCGTGTCAAATGACGCTGTGCACCAAGCAGGTGCGGGAAACATGGCAGTGACGTATCAGGCACTCACTGAGCTGAGCTGGCAGCTGCTGCCTCGGTGGACGCCTGCGCATCTGTGACTATGTCTGTTGGCTGCGCCTGCGAGTCAGCGATCAAGCGCTGTAAGGGAAACAAGTAAACCAACCAGCAGTTTGTGTGACCAGATCGGATCAAGCATGCAATGTTGGCACTACCTGAACGAATTGAGCAACGTTCTGCACCTCAGCGTCGCCATGGGCGGGTGTCGCTGCGTCCTCAGCTGCCGCAGGGGACGCCTCCTGCTGTGTGTCGGCGACAGGTGCCTCCTCGGCCAGAGCCTCTTCTGCCTCGTAGTCGACGATCTCCTGCAGGAGAGACAGTTCGTCACGACTTACGCCTCCTCAATCACGTTGCTGGTGTCTCGCATGTCACCATGACGGATAGTGGTGATAAACCAAACACAAGGCGTGTCGATGGCGCTGACACCGCACCTCGTCTGCCTGGTGCTCAACCTCCTCGGCGCTCATGGCGACGTAGCGCCGGCCTGATGGCGTACCCTAGTCCCCTGGTCTTCAAGCTCCACAGAACTTGACTGCGCAAGAACTGCCTTGAGACAACGCTGAACGAGTCCTTGCAAGACAGCCCAACGAAAGAGACATCAGAACGTGCTGCATCAGGGTCAGTTAGGGATGAAAGCTGTGCGGGATGGCTACCAAAGTGAGGCCAGGTTTCACTATTGCAAGATGATCGGGCAACAACATCGGCCGCTGCAGGGTGCACAGCCAAGCGAGGCGTCGAGGACATTGTGACACAGCCACAGCAGATCAAGCAGTCTAGGCTCAGCGGCAGGCGGAGTATGGCGTCAACCGAGAGGTGCGAAAGAGTGCCAACAGAACTGGGCGTCAGCAAATACCTGCACGAGCGGATCTCAAATGCACTGGCCAACGTCTCGCACGACGATGGGATTGCTCGAAGACTGTAGCCTGCCTGAGCCTCTTGTTTGGTCTCGTGCTGGTCAGCATCTGCGTGCACTTTGCAAGAGCTTCGTGCTTCAAGCCTTGTCCCGCTTTGAGCGTCCCGCGATACTAATAAACCCTAGTTCGATTGAGTTTCGATTTGCCGTGATGCAGCTTGTCCCTGCTCATCCAGCCAGCTGCGGCAGTGCAACACAAACAGCGTGAAGTGCACTTGCATCTTCATAACTGCGCTGACTGGCTCTGAAGGCCACAAAGGACGGATCGGCCTGAAGGCTAATGTTGGCTTGAAAGTTGAATTCATTGTTGTGGTCACGCAAACAGCGTTTGCGATCGCGAGCAGTGTATGTTTCACAGTGCAGAAGCACGCTGAGCTACTGCTCTTGTGCATCCCAAGATCAACAGCCAACGTTTTGACAGGACAAGTTGTTCAGGATGCAGGTGAGCTGGGTTTGCATCCAGACCAACGTTTCTGTGCAGGGCGGCAGATGTGAAACGGGCTGCGACTCAGTATTGATTGCGGGTGTTGCAGGAGCAAGGCAACAGAGACCCTACAACGCCATTGTCTGTCCCACGGCTGCCGCTGGGATCGCTGCGGCAGAACTCACTGCACCTGACAGACTGGACAGCGGGGCTCACCTTTCCTGGCAGCTCGTGGCCGGCGCGCGGGCAGGTGTGCTTAGTGCTGCGCATTTGCAACGATTGGACAGTCTTTGGGAATTTGGAAGCGCAGCTCACCACTCCGCGCAGCCGGCTGAGCTGATGTACCCTCTTCCCACCTCATGCAGATACCGCAGCCTGCGTCGAAGCTAGCAGAGCACGCCCAAAAGGAGCACGGAGGTGAGAACGCATTATTTGTACAGCATATGTGTGAAATAATAGGAGCACTGCACTACAGGTCGAAGCTCGCTACTCTGCTACCTTGCAGGCTTGGCTGGCTCTCAGACATCTGGCGGCGCTGACGTTACTGCCACCAAGTCGGCGCACGCGCCTGCCGACCAGCAGCTGTCCACACCAGGTGCCGGCAGACGTTCATCTTGTTTGTCGGATTGTTCACCAGCAGGTTTGGCGCCTCAGCTGCGCTGATGTGTCCCAGCTGCAGGGCGGCCAATGCGCGAGGCGCCGTTGTCGACGCCCGGGCCGACGCCAGGGCGCCCGGCGGCGGCCCTACTGTCGCCCTGCCACACGCCGCTGCGGCGGTGCGGCATCTCCGGCGCGCCGCAGCGCGTCGCCACACCGGCGGCGCGATCTGAGCGCCCAGAGCGGCCGTTGGGGTTTAGGCCGCCGTTGCGCCCCGAGCCCTTCACCCTCATGTCGCCGCGCACGGACGCCACGCAGCACATGGCCCACCAGCGGGCAGCTGCGGAGGCCGCGCGGCTGCAGCGGCAGCCGCGGCCGCCGCAGGGGGCCGCTGAGGCGCACCACGCCGAGGGGCACATCATTGCAGGCGATCGCATGCCGCGCCAGGAGTCCGGGCAGGGTGGCGGCCGCACCCTGCGCGCTGCGCCGCCGCCGGCACGGTGTGCCGACACCGCTGCAGGAAGGCGAGTTGAAGGACGACCACATTACTCTGCTGCTGCAGCCAGCCGTGTCCCAGTTTATGTACTCTGCATCAATCCGGTGTTTTGACATGTACTCAGTCGTCACACCGTGCTTTTCCGCGCAGCAGGCCAATGCTGGCGAGCCGCGTGAACGAGGAGGACGGCGCTGTCCAGGTCGCTGCGACCCTGCCTCCCTGCAGCAACCGCCAGGGTGGGTACTTGGTCTGGTTTATCAAATGATCTAGAACTCACTTGACGTTCATGCTTCCCCACTGCAATCGCAGTGGAGCTTCCTTTGCCAAACGGGCAGTCCGCCAAAATTTAATGGCCACAGAGCATCGGCGCACCTCCGGCAAACACAGCCAACAATGAATCGAAATGCGTTCCAGGCATAAAAGCAGGCAGCCTCGTCGAGGAGGCCGGCGAGCTGGAGCTGCCGCCTGCAGCGGCTCGCGGCTTCATCAGCGGCTCGTGGGCGACGTCTGACGCTGCCACCGAGAGCCCGGAGCTGCTTCCAGCTCCAACGGCGGACGTTGACCTTCTGGACGGCACGCCGCCCCCGCGGAGTGCGCACGGGACTGCCCTGCCCTCGGAGCCTGCCGCGCCGAGAGGCTTCGCCTCGCCGGCCACGCCCGCATTTGCCGGCCGCCCTGCGGGCGGCGCATTCGGCAGCCCTGCGGACGGCGGTGCCGGCAGCCCGGCCGCCGGCAGCTCCGCTGTGCTCGGCACCCCGGCGCCGCTCTCGGGCGGCAGTCCGCCGGCCGGCAGCCCCGCGGAAGCAGCCACCCCCACGAGCGCCGAGGCGCTACTGCAGGGTGGGCCGCGCGCCGTCAGCCCCGAGGTGCTCAGCTTCCTGCAGGCGGCGCAGGACGCGGACGATGACACAGGTGACCGCTCCTGTTGACCCCACGAATTCGGTGGCGGCCGACTCACAACGACAGTGATGCCCATTGAGAATAGGCAGCCAGGCGTGCCAAGAGTGTAGCTGATATATGAATCGGACAACGTCCTATTTATATATCAAATAAGAAAACATGTGTGCTGCCTGCTGGCATGCAGAAGAGCGCAACCCGATGGCGACGCCTGCGAGGCGGCTGGAGGGCGATCTCCCCCACCGCACGCCGCTCGGCAGGCCGCAGCGCGTCCCGGACTCCGCCGCCAGGTGTGCTGCGCTGCCTGCTGCATGCCTCGCAGACCTTTGGGGCTCCTCCCTCTGCTTCCACACTGTCCCTGCACCGGAACCCAGGTGCAGGTCCACGAACCTTGCAGTCCCCTGTAGACCATTCGCTGCCTTCCAACAAGGTCAGAAGGCTCAGACTGTTCTACACACCCCTGTCACCTAAGCCGTGAAATCTCGTGCAGGCCGGTCCTGAGCCGGGAGCTGCGGCAGCTGACTGCGGGCGGCGGAGGCGGCGGCGGCGCTGCGCAGCTGGACGGCGCCCTCGGCAGCATCTCGCTGCTCAGCCCCGTGCGCGTGCACGCCGGCCGCGGGCAGCCGCGCCTCGTTGCCCAGACGGTGTCACATCTTACATCACTACTGCCCGCTTATACTGCCCTCTATTCACACCCTGGAGCCCGGCTTGAACCTGCCGTTCATGGTGCTGCCATCTGTGCCCTTCGCCTACTTGCATGAACGGCAGAGTCAGGCACATCTGCCGTACACTTCCGACACGCCACAGCCTGATGTTGCAACGTCTGCGCTTGGCTTTATGTTGAACCTATTGAATGACTCCAGGTGGCAACGCCGGTGCGGCGCTCGGCGCGCCGGCCCCCTGCGCCGCAGTCCGTCACGTCCGTGCTGCAGCAGACGGGCTTTGCCTATGCGCCCAACACGGTGGGCGTGCCGGCGTCCGGCGAGGTCGAGCACGACGCCCTGGCCTCGCCTCCGCCCAGGTCTGTATTCATCCGTCTCTGCCTCCTGTCATTCGTGTCTTTGTCTGCCTTGCCTCCATCAGATTTGGGACATGTCTGCTGCGTGTGGATGGCTGACTGTCCGCCTGCCTGCTGTCGAGCAGGTGGAAGTGGGCATTGCATGGGTGTCTGAGATATGGCCATACGCCTGAGGCGTAGGTCAGTGGCAACCAATTTCGCAGTCTGCTTACTCTCGTGGTGTGCACATCATCAGGCGGACAGGCGCGTGGCAGGCAGAGTACATCATGGCTGAGGACGCTACCGAGGCGGCCGCCCCGCCGGCACCTGCGAGTCCACCTGCCGCGGCAGCGGCGCAGCCGCGCCTCACGGTCGAGCTGCCGGCCGCTGAGGGAGCGGGGGAAGCAGCGCAGAGCCCGGAGATCGCGACGCCCTCGCCAGCTGTGGCTGCCTTGGTGCAGTCGTCTCTGTCACCTCAGACGCCCCAGACGCCAGCCACGCCCGCGGAGGGCTTCCAGCAGCGCGTCACCCGCCAGATGTCCGCTGTGAAGGTGCGGCGGAGTTTCCTTGGCAGGCGCTGGACACCTGTCTTTGTGAGATGCGGTGTGTCCTGTTCTTGGAAATAGTTTCTGCACTCGGGCGTTGCGCACGAGGCGATGACTCTCGCGAGTTGTTGACAATGTTGTTGACAGAGCGGCCGACGAAGGCGCAAATCATACAAAACGATGTTGTGCTCCTTGCAGGCGGGGGCGCAGGCTTCTGCAAGGAAGCGGGGCAGCGGCGATTCGGGGTCCGCCAGCAAGTCCCCCAGCCCGTCGATGAGCCCCACCGAGCTGCAAATCCGCCAGAGCCTGCGGCGGTCGGCGCGCAAGAAGCAAGCAGCATGAAGCGGGCCGTCGAGCTGTCTGACGCCCGGAGCACTGCGTGGTTGTAGCGGCGCAGGATGGCTCAGGAGGCTGGCGTACTTGTAGCAGCGCAGGATGGCTTGCGGGACAGAAATCTCCTGTGGACCCCTGGCTACAGTTTGACGCCTAGGAGTTGTGCAGTGGTCGTGACAGCCCATGTTCCCTCTTATTATCAGAATCCTTGCCTTTTGAAAAGACAGCCGGCTTACAGTGCCAGGCTGAGTTTGCCTGTGAGGCGTCTCGTGGCGCCTGGTTGCAGAGTTCTGGATATCAGACCATTCTGTTTTTTGTTGAGTACCTATGGACGTGAACAGTACATCCATTGCAAATGTCCCAAGCCTCACATTCTGTAGCAAGCCTTTGCACATGCACACGACAAATAGGACTCTCTCACGACAGCACTCGTGAGAGGATGTGTATCTCCAGCTACACAATGGTATGCGTACAGAATGTCATGCGGATTTAACGTCAATGCGGATTTAACGTCAATGTTTCTCATCACGCTGCTGCGGCAGCCGATACCGTACATCGGGCTGTTTCATTGAATTATCTCACAGGCTGCAAATCTCGGTTTGCTGTAGGGTTTCGGTACAAGGTTCCGGTGCCTTCACAGGCACGCCTGGCAGCAACTGTTTGGTGCGCCGGCCGCCCGCCTGGCGCTCCCACACAGCCACGTCTCTGAGGTCCGAGATCCTTCGGAATAGCAGGATCTGTGGCGATCCGTCATGTCAGCGGGCCAGACCGCCAGCCGCCAGCGGCGGCAGGCGCCTCGGTCATTGCACGGCACACGTCGGGCAGCAGCCATGTGGCCGTACACCCACACGACAGCCAGGCCGTCGGGCGGCGGCGGTCCGATGGCCAGCGGCGGCCATGACCGTACTATACATCAGGCGGCAGGCAGGCCCTCAGATGGCGGTGAGCCGTGGCGAGTGGCCCTCTCGCGACAGCCGTCGTGAAAGCCCCTGGGCGGCGGCGACCCAATGGCGAGCGAAGACAGGCCGTCAGGCAACCGGCAGGCCGTCGGGCGGCGGCGACCCGACGGCGAGCGGCGCCAGGCCGAAGGTCAGCGCCTCCACCACCTCCACGTCGGCAAAGCTAGCCGGCGAGCGCAGCGGCTTGTTGAAGAAGGACGCCTGCTTGCCGGACGCCTGCGCACCAGATTGGTATTGAACTTGTTACTGAATGAATCTGCCTGAATCAGCCGCGGCTTTCTTGAACGAGCCAGTGGCTCGGCCGTTGCGCCTGTCTACCACTGCGCCTTCTGCCGTGCAGCCAGTCTGCGAAGCGGGTTGGCAGCCGCAGATACCACAATTCAAGCCATGCATCCCATGCTTTAGCTGATCCTATCTGTGCATGCAGATAAATGGACACGTACTTCATAAAGGTTCCGGAAACAAAATGGCACGTTAGTGAGCTTTGCTACACTCTGATAGCATAGCTTGCCTTCTGTGGCACCGCTTCATCACAGCTTCATTGCGACACACACTTCACCTTGGTGAGCTTTGCCACGTCGTCCATGATGATGGCGTCGACGCCTGCCTTGCGCTGTTTATTGTACATCGCCACGTCATTGTCTGCAGCACAGCAAATGCATCGCCGTCGCACCAGCATCCCCTCCACTTCAGTCAACAGGCATTAACCAGCACGCAATCAAGGCTGCAAAACGCGCAAGGCAGAACGCCATGATGCTCGAAATCTGTGAGACAGCGAAGCGCGTGCTACTGGCGGCTTGCTGCCATGCCACACAGCAGGCCCTTCTGCTGCAAAGAGGCCATTCGTCAGGCAGGCTTGCAGCGAGGACTCACTGATCTCGCCCCAGCTGAAGATGTACAGGCCGTTGTCGTGGCAATCCTTGACCACCTGCAGTTGTGCATTTCAGACTGAAACTGTTTGCTGACCACCATCTGCAGTTGCCTGGATGGCACGGCTGGCGAGGGGAATGCCATGCAAAATGAACAGGCAGAGCTGATGGTGCGTTTGCGCATGCGGCAAAGCAACCAAACAGAACTGAGCACTAATTGGGTTATTGCGCACCTCCTCCAGGCGGTCGGCCATACCAGACGCCTCCACCACTACACCCTGCAGCCGGAAAAGGACATTGCCGCTATATCTGGCTCCGTGTCAGGCAGCGGCCACTCCTGCGCAGCTCCGCGGAGAAGCATAGTGTGCAGCAGGCGACACGCGCTCGGCACTGGAGTTTGGCATCACCTCGGCCAGCAAAGGCAATTCCCGATGTGCTGCTGCAATCTGAAAACCCTCTTTCAGACATCCGAGCATGTACTGGGGAAACCTCGAAATTGTGGGCGGACAGACCTGCAGCTGGGAGGACTTGGCAAAGGCGAGGGCGGCGTCCACACTCGTCATGCGTGGGTCACTGAACACCTTCGTGCCAGCGCACGTCAGGAAGAACACCTGCACACAACCAAGCATGCTGTTTGATCCCAGTTCATCTAGAAGGACTCACACGTGGGCACTGCCAGGGCCGCAGGCAGGTGCGTGACACGCCCGCGCTGGATTGCGTTGCCAGTGAAGACGACGCGAGAAGGGATCTTCGTCGCGTCCTGACCGCTGCACCACTGAACAAAGTTTGTTCTGTGTTCATGGTATCACGTTCCCGTCCGGTCAAGAAATGAGCAAAGCTGCCGGGCGGCGGGGAAAGGGCGCACCGGGTAGCGCGGCTGCTTGAGGCGGACGAGGGTGGCCACGTCTGGGTCGAAGGACGAGAAGATGACCTTCCTGTCGTGACCCTCCTCCAGCACGACCTGCCCAGAGGTCAGGAGGTTCATGAGATCCTGGCAAAGTTTCCACAAGAAAGTGAGGTGGGCTTGCTCAGGCGTCTGACTCTACAACAGCAGGCGCTCGCCACGAATGCACAGCAACGCCTGTAGAGGATGGCAAGCATGGGGCAGAACTACGCTTTCGAGCAAGCATCACGAATGTGGGTCACAACGTGTCTGGAAGGCGCACCTTGAGCACGGCGTCGACAAAGTAGTTGCGGCTGTACCAGCGGGTGGCCATGGACTGCAGCTCCGCGTCCGTTGGGTACTTGAGCTCGATGTTGAAGCCCAGCCACAGCGGCGTGCGCCGGAACGCCTCCCGCAGCGTCGCTGCGGCACATGATTGTGATATTGTTTGAGTCAACACGGACCTGGCGAAGTGTTATCTGTAATGTGTTGAAACCAAGCTGCAGCGGTATGCCGGAGCGCGTGCCGCAGCCTGGTGGTCCCTTGCCGGCGTGAGTGTTGAGTCTTGTGTGATGGACATGCGAATTTGTTGAGTTGGGGTGGCGCGGGCGAGGGATGCATCTCCGCACGCGCCGAAGGCGGGCTGAGGGTGGAGGGTTAGGGTTTAGGGGAGCCACGCACCGATGCGGTCAGGCAGGCGCCAGGAGGTGTAGTCGGTGGCGGCGGTGGGGGAGCCCGGGGAGTGCGCGTGCAGGCTGCCGTTCTCCATCTGGCTCAGCCCCTGCCGCAGCATGTCCTCCCCGCTGGACATGTGCCTCTTGAACGTTCGCCGCTGCTGCTCTCTGCACGGTAGACGCAACCTTACTGAGCACAAATGTCCTTCCCGCTGGACATGTGCCGCTTGAACGTGCGCCGCTGCTGCCCACTGCGCGCCCCCACGCCAAGCAAAGCAATCGAACAATCTTCCGCCATTTCGAGGCGGTCGTTCCAGCACGACACGCGCGACATGCCAGAGTGCGGGAGGTCGCCGAACTCCTCGTGCTGTGAGCTTGCACGCCAGAATTTGGCGAAGCTTCAATACTTCAGTGAAACAAGGCATAAAAAGACGCACCGGTGGGCGTCGTACTTGTCGATGTCCAGCCGCTGCGCATGAGACACCTCTCCCATGTGCGACGTGAACTCCGCGCTGCGGCGCAGGTTACACAGAATGTTCCCGCGTATCGGACAAGGATGCGGCACTGTTCCGTGTTCTCAACAGCACGATGAAGTCGGAAACCTTAAGCACCAGTCAGCAGACAATCGGGTCGTCAAGCGTTGATGCTGTGTGAGGTCAGAAGGTAGAATCTCTGGTCGCTGAGCCGGCTGCGCGCCACACCTCTGCAGCTGCTTGGAGGTGATGGAGGGGATGCCCAAATGCACCGTCTCGCTGCCGACGCTCAGCTTGACGTCAAAATCGTGGTGCACCACCACCTCCCCATCCTGCAGAGTGACAGGAATGTTGCTTTTGCTCAACAGGTTCCCACGTCGCAGCTCTTTCGATGCAGCTGTGACTGTGTGGGTTCAGAGTCGAGGTTCATCCCTCGAGTGTATCCCTCAGGTACATCGATCAGGAAGCTGTCCAGGATCACAGATGTGAAGTGGCTATTGCAGGAGGGCGCACAGCGTGAATGGCAGAGGAAGCTCAGCGCGAAGCACAGGAGGAGACAGCGCACGCGACAGATGTGGCAATCGAACTCGATGAAGTCGCTGCAGAACACCGACGGACAACAAGTCAGCGCACGTAGTCTGGGCAGCGCACAGAGCGTCAGCACAGCATGTCAGAATGGCGCCAAGATCAGGGAGCGTTGAATGACATCGACACGGACTAGAGAGAGCTGCGCAAGATTCCACCTGTGGTTGGTGGCGGCCTTGAGGAAAGACAGAATGGTGTTCTCCCGCACGTGGTGGTCCTTCACCTTTGACGCGCCCGAACCGCGGTGCCTGCACACATGCAGCCGCGGAATACTGCTACATTGACTGTCTGCTTGTGCGCCGCCGCATCCGCATCGGGCGCGCAACACACGGGCTTTCATCAGCGCCTCCAGGCCTGCATTGGACGCGCCGGCTGGCAATTGCACCGCACCCTATCAGGTCCTAGAGGCGGCAGGATTGCCCATGGCCCAGGAGCGGCGACAGGCAGGGCTTGGAACCTGAAATATAAACCCTGGAAACGGCCGCACCCGATGTCCAGGGTGGATTTGGGGATCTCCGGCGTCCAGCGCTGGCGCTGCACGTGGCTCAGGTCGTTGGTGGCATAGTCCGCTGCCGTGACCACCAGGTACGCCGCCCTGAAGGTGCCCGCAAACTGCAGGGACGCAACACAATGCTCGAAAATGCATCACAGCTCAGTCTGCCGACGTAATCACCAGGTAAGCCGCCCTGAAGGTATCTTCTAGGCAAAGAAGACTGGATGTGCTGACGGCCAGCACAATGAAGGCAAGGTGGGTTTTTTGCGCCGGAATTTGGTTTCTGCACCGGGACAAGCAAAAGCGACACCATGAGCTGCGGCGTCATGAGCGTCGCGGTGATGCGGCCCTCCAGGTCTGCCAGCGTCGCCGCCGAGATGAAGGCCCTGGCCAGCAGCCTGCCGTCCGTCTTTGCCACCACATCCTGCAATCAGAGAATGCCATTTGCGCGACATCGTTGTACAATGGCCATGCCCATCGATTCCGATGACCAGATGCAATCGCAAAGCGAAGCCTCAAAGAAGTGCTCCTGCACGGAGATAGCTAAATATGCACGAGGGAGGAGCTCACCACGCGGAAGGCGAGGGCGTCCAGCGACTGGCCGTTCATCAGATACGTCACCGCACCGGTGGAAGGGTGCAGCTCGCACACCTTGCCGTTGCCTGCAGCGGCACACACTGCATCTTCACTCCTCCATGGCGTCTGGTGTCTCTGCTGGGGCGCCGACGCAGTTTGTTGTATACCGCAATGCAGCTGACAGCAAGGCGGCAGCCAACGTCTGACAGACAACCCTGCTGCTCCTGGTCCCCAGCGGCATGTGAGCTGCACGCTCCCTGGGTGGGGGGGGGGGGGGGGGACCGCCCCTGGTATCCCCCCCCCCCCCCCCCCCCGCGGCCCTGCTCAAGCATGCTCCTGGCCTCAACGGCGTGTGAGCAGCAGACTCCCTGGTGGCCCCGCCTCGTCAGCCCTGCTCAAGTGCGCTGCCACGCCCCCGCAGGGCGGACATAGCGACCACAGGCTCACCGTTCTCGATGAAGCCCACTTCGTGCGCCTGCAGCCGCGCAAAGGCCTTGCCCTGCGGTACGTTGGGGTCTCCCGGCACCGCCTCGTACAGGTGCACGTCAAAGGGCTGCGCTATCTCTGGCGACAGCGTCACCAGCGGCTGCTCGCTGCCCGCCGGCTGCCCCACCCGCAGCTGCGGCGACGCAACACAAGAGTTCAGGTTATCTTTGTGCTCGTAGGTATGTACGTGATATTTGCTGATATCAAGTATCCTACGCCAGCGTCACCAGCAGCTGCTCGTTGCCAGCCAGCTGCCCCACGGCAGCTACGGCGACACAAGCACCAGGAGGTTGGATGTTTGCTGATGTTTGCCATCTGCTTTAAACTTCTCCTTCTGGCGCATCTGTTTGATGTCACGTCAGCAATGCAACAAGGCAGAACGCGTCTTCTGATGGCCACATCTCATGCTTCACTGCATCGGGCTCCTAGAAGAAAGTGCTCAAGGCACAATAGCCGGGTGTTTCACACTGCACTCTGATGCACAGTTTCCGCAGGCTGTAACACATTTTCCGTACACTACCACAACATGCACGCCAGTCGTGCATGACAGATGAGGCGCGCTGATGGCCGCTCGCTGCATGATCTCTGCAAGTACCCCAATCAATCTCAGAACAGCTCGCGCACCTGGAAGGCGCCCATGCCGGCGCCGGTGACCCACCCTGTGTCGCTGTCCTCCATGGTCGGCTCAAAGCTGTCGTGCACCACCCTACAGTTCAGCGAAGCCAGCTTGTGAGTGCAGGGTGGCGTTGCATCGTGGACATGCATGCGTTGTCCAGCTCTGAGGCCGTGCAGCGGCCATCGTCCCGAGGCCATGCATGGTGCGGCTGCCAGCAAAACACTGACACCGCCAGCCTGGTGCGCCAGCCTGGCACAGGCAACCGCGCTTACGGTGCAGGAATTCCCTCCGCTGACACAGCACTTTTCATGCAGAAAGCTTTATCACCCGTCCGTCGGCGGCTTATCCAGCACGCGCGGGCACGAGTCCCAGATCAGCGGCCGCGTTGTCGGCGACACGCGGTGGCCATTGCCAACATACTTGTACTGGACGGGGAAGCTGCAATGGACGGGGAAAGGAGCTTGGCGCTGATGTACGTAGCGGAAGGATTAAGCGGAACTTGGAAAGGGATGCAAAGGCGTACAGGCACCTCAGCCGTTTGCCATGCACCACGCCGACGATCAGACTGAAGGGCAACAGTGGGGCACCTTGTGATAGGCACGGCGATGGTCTCGCTCTTCCACAGCACCCCGGAGCCGCCTGCACAGAGGATGCAGGCACGTCAGCAATGCTGCAGGCCTTCAGCAGTTCCCCAGTGCTGCTGTTAAGTGCTGTGTGCTGGCGCCGCTAGTGCGAGTGCTGACTGTGCACCGGCGGTCTGACAGCGCGGACGGCACCGCCTACTCAGCCTGCAGGCAGGCTGCCCTGTTGTGTACATGCACTCTTCACCCCACCTGGCAGCTGCTCCTGGTGCAGCGTCAGGGCATGCTGCAGCCGCCAGTTGCCCAAGCCCTCAATTTCTCCGACGACTGCGGCGCAGGAGGCATGGCGTCAGATGGCATGGACTGCAGTGTTGGATTTATCAGCGGCGCATCCAACCCAGCACATAACAGCTTCCATGAGACAGCTTACCTTCGATTTTGCTGCCGATCAATCCAGGCTGGGAGCGAACTTCCCAGGCCACATCCACTGTGTAATTGGACACCTCGCCGCTCTGGATCGTCTGCATGTGGAGCTGCGACCGGGGCTTCAGTGAAATTGGTTGCGGCGACATGGCTCCCCGAAAGCTGGCTGCGCCTCAGCGCGACCAGACGCCTGCGAGCGCTGTGAATTCCAGAGCGCGAGCTGAGTCAGAGGCGCGTTTCTTTGGGTTTGCCGCGTTCATGCCACCTGTTGCGTATCAATACATTGCGTGTGTCGTGCGGAGCGCCCAGGCCATGATCCATGTGCACACGCAGCCCCAAACAGTCTCTGAATACGACACTCGATCAGTCAGCTGCAACTCCGGCACGCGGCACGGGCACTCAGCACTCGACAAGAGTATTCCGCGGTGTGAAGGCAATTGCAGTATGCAAGATGCAGAGTGCACTGCAAGACGCAAGAAACTGTGAAGGGCATGTGGCCAAATCTGCCCGCCCACGAGCGTTTTTCCATGGTCTGACTGGTCCGCCGGAGTAACCGCCGCGCTTCGCTTCCCTGTGAGCCCCTTCAAGCCCCTTGTATTGAAGCAGCGTTCTGCAGCACTGTGGGTCCGATGCATACCTATGCTGCCACAAGGATCGGTGCAACAACAACAATAAAATGTTGAGGCTGCGCAAAGCTGCAACGTTTAACGCCGGCGCGGCACACCTCGCCCGAGTCGGATTGACTCTTAGTTGCTGGCTGCTGTCAACATGCTGACGTTCTTATATATGATGTACAATGACCTCGATTCACACGTGAGGTTCTTCGCAGGCCGCAGGCAAGTCCTGCGTCCGGCACCAGAAACTGATCCGCCTCGAGCTGCCCCTCGAGCCGTTCCTCAGTTCGCCCCGGGCGGCAGGCGGGCATACTGGCCGGCGGTGCGGCCGGGCGCCGCGCTCAAGAACTCGGTCGCCATGGCCTCCCCCTCCTCCGGGTCGTCCAGCTCCAGTCCCGCATAGTTGACGCCGCGGCTGGCGCTGCCGCGCCGGAACGTGCCACTGATTGCATTCTGCACCTGCGTGTGCGCAGGGGGGACGGTGCTGATACATCAATCATGGCCTTCCCTGGGATTGCATTGGCATGCTGGCAGCTGGAGTCGCCATGCGTGATATGAGCTCAACAAGCAGTGAGCCAGTACACAAAGCAGCAGGCAATTCCTTTGCAGACGACGGGAGGTGAGGTGTGCAGGATATCCAGCAGGACGCACCACGGGCCAGGCGCCGGCAATGGCCGCGCGGTTGGCAAACACGGCAGCCGCCAGCAGCCCAGAGAAGGTGACGCCCACGATGCAGGACAGCACCTGCCGAAAACAGGGCCACAGCCTCAAACCAATATGCTTTTTACTTCCCGTCATTCAGCAAGTAATTGACCATGCCTCATACACTCTTCGAGCAATAGCTCCTGAACTCACCGCACAAAGGCTTTCAGCTGCTGAAAGAAGCGCACCACAACCGCGACGGTCTGGCCGGTGCTGCCGCCAGCGCCGCCGCTGCCGCCGCCGCCGTGCGGCAGCCAGCCGCCGGGGTGGCCGTCGGTGTGCACCGCGCCCGCCTCGCCGCGGATGCAGGTGGAGGGGTTCATGCCCGTGCACAGCCAGCCGTCCTCGATCTGCGGCAAGGCATTCCCATCACAAGGCATTCCCATTGGCACCATCATACATTATGGTAACCACTGTGTGCGCCTGTCTTCAGCCGCCTCAGCCTCTCACACAGCAGCTGGGTGCGAACAGCAGGATCGGGCCGTCATGAAGAACGCCGCAATTGGTTGTTGCCGTGTTGGCAGAATATATTTCCAACCATCATGGCGGCACACACTGTCTCACACCCGCAGATGCTCACGGAAGGCAAGATGGGGGCAATGGGGCCAGCTGATTCTTGGCGTCGTAGCCCTCGCTTTCGGTGCGGGTGCCGTCTCCTGAGCAGCCGATGGCAAACAGGCACCTGGAACTTGGCGGTGCAGCATAAAACGATGCAGCACCTGGCACTTGGCGTTGCAGCCGTCGCCGTCGGTGCGGGTGCCATCATCGCACTCCTCGCCACCCTCCACAATGCCGTTGCCGCACACCGCAAAGGGAGTCTCCACCGGCACCCACCTGCGGGGTTCGAGAGTTGTAAGGGTTTTGAGGGATTATGTGATTCCAGAGCTTTCAATGTTTTCGACAGGACTAGCTGCTAGGGCACACCTGGCAGCCGCAGACGTTGCCATACACTTGCCATACACTTGCCAGGTGCCGAGATGGAGCACATCGCCAAAAGACTTGCCGCGAGCCAGAAGCTGACTTGCTGGGTTATGCGAAGGAAAACTACACAGTTCCACCTGGGCTCTGCGGTGATGCTGAGATGGTGGCCACGCCCCGATAAGTCGTGCACCACGTACCCCGTTCCTGCATGAACAGAAATGGAAGGTTCATTGAACAAAGTCGTGCTAATAAAATGCCTTTCATGAAGAGTCCCAGTCCGGACGACTATGCACTGTGCATTGAGGATACAGTGCATCTCTGAGCCAGGGATCTGAATGTCGCTACTTATATGTCACACCACAGGTTTCAGGCTCCTGACGACATGGCAGGCGGGACAGGTCTCGCACCCTCGTCGAAGCTCCACATGGCGACCAGGCCGTTGCTGTGGGGTGAGATGGGCTTTCTGGCGGCCGGCTTGCCGTCGGGGCGCGCGATGCGCGCCATGTCGACGGCCAGGCCCTGCGGACACAAGGGTTTAGAGGATAAGCCCTGTATATCCATTCTTCTCGGCAGACATGCATGACAGATGGAGGTGTGTTTTCATTTACGCTTATGGGCACAGTTTCCACAGCGCCACGACATACGACGAGGCCTTCTGCAGCCTGGCTGGTGATTTCCACCACGACCGTTGTTCATGATGAACCTGATGTTGCAGATTGCGGCAGGGTCACCTGTCTGATGTCCGCCGCGCTGCGCACATGGTCCCACACACGCATCTCGTCGATGAGGCCTGTGAAGTCCTGCGGCCAGAAGTTGCAAGGGCGTTTTCAACAACGATGATGCCAGAAGATGACTTGAAAGTGTTCATTCGGGGTTACTGATGTGCCCTGCATGGCTGCTGGCCTGTACAACAGCGCCGCCAAAGTGTAGGGTCTTGCCTGGGGGCCGTACTCCTGATCGAACACCTCCTGCGTCTTGCCCTTGGCACCTGAGGAGGAGATGCAAGTACCGTCAGATATGCTTGTTACCAGAATTGGAGCTTCAAGACAGGATCAGGATGAATGTCAGATGATACCAGCAAATCAGCGTCATTGATGAGGAGCAGGGCGCGCATGCAGCACTGGCAGCTCGAGCGCACCATAGGCAGAGTCGAAGCAGCCGCCGGGACAGTCTGCGGCCAGCAGCTGTCCATCATTGTTCTGCTGCTGAAATGGCATCGCACGCTTACACAGCATCGCATTCTGACAGCAGAATTCAGCAAGCAAAAGAATGCGTCACAGCGTTTTGGCAAGTTTGCTCCCACCTTGCTCCCTGCCGACGACCAGTGTGCCGCCGCTGGGGATGTGCTTGCCCTTGCCGCGGACCACCTCCCACACCAGCCGCCCGTTGTCGTACAGCAGCGTCTGCCCTGTGTCGCTGCGCCAGGTGACCGCGATGTGATGCCACCTGTTGCAGCGAAGCGAGATTAGATCACATGACATGGCTGCGCCGCATCATGAAGCACGACATGTGTCGCTCTGTGCCGCATTGGAGACTAGGACAGAAACTAGAGCGGAGCTGCAGGAGCGGTCTGCACAACATCATGTCTTCTGGTGTGGCGGTGTGGCTTGGACGTGATTCCAAAGGCCGCACCTGCCGTCGGTGGCTGCGATGCCGGACGTGTGGTCTGCCAGCGTTCCCTCGTCCTCCATGACAGAGATGCCCCTGCAACACAAATATTGCTGTCATGTTGCCTACCGGCTATCGCTGTGCATGCCCCACGCCCAAGTCCGCATCTCTGCTCGTTCTTGAGCCTGCCGCAGCACGCGCCTCGCTGCAGCTGCCAGAGCGCCACAGCCAGCCTCAGGTATATATGCTGTCAAGTGTGCAGCAACACATTTCCAGCACATACAGAGGCGGCAAGTGTGACATGAGCCACGGAACCCACCAGTCAGAGTAGGAGAAGATGAGGAAGGCGTTGTCGCTCTCGTCATAAGCCCCCGCGGCGTAGGAGAAGGGCGTGCCTGCAGGTTCAGACTCCCCATATAGATCCACCCTTATATCACGCTCCATCTAGAAACCGATTTTGTCTTTTGTGACGTTATGTGTGGTGTAGTTGAAACACGGTGCAACATAAGACCATCAACACTGGATTTGAGCAATAGAGGGAACAGGGCGCGCCTGAGCGGCAGGAGTCAGAACTCAGCATCCAGAATTCCACCGTGAGCGCCTTGGCGGGGAAGGCCTTGAAGTTGGAGTGCATCACCACCTGCGGAAAGGCGCATACATAGTTTGATTTGCATTTCCATTGCAAATCCCCATTGTGAGCGCCTCATACGCCAAGACTACCTGAAGCTGGAAGTGCCTGATCAGCACCTGGTGGGCTCGCTCAGTCATCGCTAAAGACTCGAGAGAATTTTATCAAGGATGCTCTCCCTTTGCAGACAGGCAAAACGAGCGCGCCTGCTGGTCGTTGAGTGCCAGGGCGTGGCCAGCCAGGCCGACGCGCGGCGACGGCAGCGGCAGCCCGTTTTCATCAGACAGCGGCACCTCCGCCGCGACCCACAGCGGCGCGTCCGCACCCAGCTTCAGGTCATTCTTGCCGTCCGCGCCGACCGAGTTGGGTACCACCTGCTCGGCATAGACATTCTCCTGTTGCCTGTTTTCAGCTCAGTCTGGCAACCCGCAGTGGCGAGTCCCATGGGGCAGGTCGTTCTTGCCGTCCGCGCCGACCAAGTTGGGCTCTACATGCGTTTTCACCGACTTGCGTGCATGCCAGGTGCCTGTGGCTTTGAACTGTCGAAGGTTGAATGCTCTGCTGCCCGCATCCCTGCCTGTGGTGTACGCTGTCACAAACGATTCCATTCCATATTTTTATAAAAATATGGTCTGCACCACTTTTTTCTGACATGACAACCTGGCAGATGATGAGGGTGTGCAGTCAGCGGCTTTCAGACGGGATTGCAAGCCGATTTCACTTAGTTGCGCAAGGGTAACACTGCCGGAACTTTCCCAGACAATGGCGCACCATCATTGGGCCATCGTCCCTCGTCAGGGCATCGGGCGAGAAGTCGTATGCCAGCTTCAGCCCGCTCCTGTCTGCCGGACCCTTGCTCCACACTTCTGCCTTCACCTCATCCTGCGGCAGCAGCAGGAACACACTGCATCAACAAGGAGGCCTTGATTCGATGCCTCAATTGGCGGCCAGCTCAAACACAAAACCAAAGTCACACATGCCGCCCAAACGAACCCTTCCCATGCTGATTGGCTGCCCCGCATCACTGCCGGCGCAATCGCAGCTGACTGTGACGCTTTGGGCGTAGATATCAGTTCACACCAGGAACGTGTCCAGGTGTATTGCCTGTTCTGTCTCACCTCCATCAGGCTATGGTCCCAGACACGCAGCTCTGCCATGTTGCCGTTCAGCTGAGATCCTGGCGAGAAACACCCTGCGGCGGCAGCAGCAGTGTAGTCTCACTGACAGGGCTTGTTGGCACCCTGTAATGTGGGGCCAATAACAACACACAGCACAAAGGCCTGCATGAGCAATGTGTGGAACGACGCCTGCTCGGACTCACCGCCGAGGCACTCCTGGTTCTGTCCCAGCACCAGGCTGCCTGCATCAGGGCAGGGCTTTGCTGTGTGAGGAAGCTTGCGTATGCGCTCAGTCTTTGAGATTTGAGCATGCAGCAAGACATGCTGCTGCACCGCTTGTCCATAAGACAATGATGATGCGCAATGTATATGTGCGGCATTCACAGGCAATCGCACGGAACCCCCAGGTCCTCCGTCAAGGGGCCATGCAGTAGGGTCATATGCGTATCAACTTGAAGGAGGAACGCGCCTGAGGAGGCGCGCGTGCTGCCTGGCGCCATGATGGTGTCGGCCTCCAGGCTGGGCTTGCGGATGTCGATCACGCCGCTGTCGCACACCTGCGGCAGAACGTGTCAGTAACTCGTTATGGCGCTGGCATTTCAATGGCATTTCAATGGTTCAAGGGTTTGTGCTTTCCTTTTGCTCCCTGAGGAACCATGGTGCCGGTGATTCCGCTCTGAACGTTGTGTCACCAGAAGAGTCTGCACATGCGTCACGCTACGCAGCAAACTGTGCCTTGTGACTCACCCAGAAGGACGGCTGTGGGCTGCTGTCAAAGTACAGGCTCGTCCTGCCAGAGCGCTTCTCCCAGGTGACCGCAATGTGATGCCAGTCGCTGTCCTTCCTGCAGCAGAGCACACGTCTTCGTCAGTGCACAACAGAGCCTTCTTCACATGTGTGCCTCGACCCGTGTCCACTGCGCAGCAGGGTCTGCATGTACGCACCTTCCTGGCAGAGCCTCCATGATTGCTCTGCCGTAAGCTGCCAACTGTCAATGCCCCTGCGCCAAAACTCACCAGGAGACGGCAAAGTCGGCCCAGTGGTCGTTGTTGCCGCCGTTACCCTGGCGGTTGGCATTGATGTGCACCGACACCGATCCTGCCGTGCTGACGTCCTCGAAGTCCAGGAAGCTGTGGAAGCAGCAACCAAAGCCCATTCTTCATCTTGAAGAAGAATGCGCCCATGTTGAAGGGGCGTCCTGCTCAGAATGGCATGACTCCCGTGGAGGCAATAATAGATAGCGGCGCAGTACGCATGTCGGTGCGCGTGAATGGCCGTCGACTGAGACCGCTGTGGCAGGCGGATGCAGATTGCGACCAGCTTCCTGCACCTGAGGCCGCGGTACTCCTTGTCGTACTTCTCGATCAGGATGGCGTCATCCACAAATGTGTGTGCCGCCTTGGTGTCTGCACCAAAGTGAGCCACTGTGTTAACACTGCCGGCAGCAAACAGCAGCGTTTAGCTGTTTCAGACATGCATAGTAAGGTTCGAACAGCTGTAAAGCAGTGCCGCACCATCGCAGTATTATGCGGTGCGCAGACGAATGCACAAGCACGAGACGATGAAGATCTGGCAATTAAGAAGCAGCTGACATAAGTGCAGGTGCGCCAAACTTGTGGCCTGTAGCATCCCGAGCTTCCTGCAAGAACCGGAAAAGTAGCACCCGAGTTCTCCAGGTGGGTGGCGTAGGAGAAAAGCTCCGCTCGGCCGCTGCCCGGCGGTGCCGAGTCGTTGACGGCGGGCGTGCGCGCCCAGAACGCCACCTGTGTCATTTACAACGGTGATGTACTTGGATGCAACACAATGATTTTCAGGCCTGACTTGAAATGCTACACGCAAAACGCGAAGTTTGAACATGCACTCCCATGCTCTTGTCCATGGAGCGTTCCAGCAAGACTACAACAAACGACACAGGTCACGATCGTTCTTCAACTCACCGTGAAGTCTCCCGTCGGCATGTCCGTCATCGCGGGGTTGATGGCGTAGTTGTTACGGAAGGACAGTGCGCCCGTGCGCAGGTCCGTGTGGCCGTCCTGCAAACATCAGTCAAAGCAGTTGGAGCCGAAGGTGTGTGTGAAGTGCGCTCACGCCTGTCAAGACAGTCACATGCATTCATCATGCAGGATGCCCTTCCTGAAAGCACCCTGGTGTAGTGTTGTACAGCCTCATATACGCACAGCTTTGGGTATCAAGTGCCGGCATTAAAGTGGCCACGACGACGACCCAGAGTCGAGACGTGAGGAGCCGTCGGGCTGTCGGGCTGCACAGCCCCACCTTGGCATGGATGAGGACGTCGGCGGCCCTTGGGGGACTGACGAGCGGCAGGTCGTTGCCGCGGCCCGAGGAGTCCTTGGCGCTCAGGTGCGGTCGCGAGGCGCCGCCGTCCCCAAACTCCACGCCGTCCTCAAACTGCCAGTACGCCACCAGGTCCCTGTGTCATGGCCAGATCGAGAAATCGCCAACGTCTACAACGTCCAACAACATCGACCTGACTGAATACCTTGCAGTCCTGAAAGCCGCTCTGTGTGGCACACACACACAACACGCACAGAACGAGATGTCTGGGGGTGAAAGTGACTCACGGGTGGTTCTCGAGGCCGCTGGTGCGCCGCATCCACTTCAGGATGTCCTCCTGCGAGCGCGCCTTTGTCCAGATGCGCACCTGCTCGTCGTGCAATGAAATCGTCGAGCTAGTTGCAAATTATCATCCGTGAGCACATGGTCATGCTGCGCAGACTGAAAGGACAGGTAGCGCGCCAGCTGGGGTTACCTCATCCATGTAGCCGTAGAACCTGCAACATCGTGACGCGAGCTCAGTGCTGTCTGAATGCGCAATGATGGATTTGACTGAAGGTGCACGCCCCACAGGCAGTGGCGGGACATGTGCAATACGGCACATTGCAGATGCGCCAGTCCTCACCCCTGGTCTGCATCAGTGCACCCTCCAAAGCAGTCCTGCAGCGTGCACCACAACCGACTCTCAGAGTCTGAAGGTGTCAGATCGAATGCGGGAACACACCTTGTGGCAAAGGTTGCATGCCGAGCACTCTGACGATTTTGTGAATGTCCTAGAGGAGGCTCAACCGGGAGTTCATGGCACCTGTTCCCCGCCGAGCATGAGGGCGCCGCCAGCCTGCAGCGGCTTGGTGTTGCCGGTGCGAGCCTCCGCCATCTTGAGGCCTGCGTCGCCATTTCGCCAGGATTTGACATCGACAGGGCAGCATCCCGCCTGGAAGCAGAAAACCTGCGCCCGTGCAGGTGCAGGATGCCACAAGACCGTCTGTGCAGCGATGTTGTAGGCGCTTCCACATCTTTCCAGGCAGCTTTGAGAGCGCAGGAAGCTCAGCCTGCCATGGCGAGAACTATAGAAAGGGACGAGGCTAAGGCTGCTCACCGTCTTGGTAGATGGTGGTGAGGCCGTCGTTGGCCGCGGTCCATGTGACTGCCATGTGCGTCCAGGCGCCGTCGCGCTTGACGAAGTTCGCCGTCTCGTCGTGGTTGAACTTGGCCGCGCAGCTGACGCCCCGCGGATCCTGCCAGGCATTCAGTGAAGCACTGGCAGCCCTGACGAGATGAGCATCGACCGCTCCATCGTGCGGTGCAACTTCCTTTGATGATTTGCATGGCATGGGGGCCGGAGACTTGCCAATCAAGCAGAAGACACATCAAACTCCCATGTATACCCTCATCAAACCCCGCACCGGCATCAGGTCGATGTACTCAAAATCATGGCAGGCCAGCAGGTTTTGCGCATCGAAGATGACGAAGTGATTGAAGTCGGCGATCCACTGCGCCTTGTCCGTCGCGCGCGAGTCCAGCGCGTAGCTCAGAACGGCGCTGCGGTGGCAGTAGTCCGACGTGGACACCCACTGCACAGGAAGGCAGTGGTCTCGTCAGTGCATCACGCTGCGTAAACAGTTTCAGATGCCTTGGATGCATGTCCTTCCGGTGGCCCTTCCAGTTGTTGCCAAAGCCGTGAATGGCATGCTCACTCCTGTGCAGGCTGATGGAGAAAATTGGTCCATGTCAGATGTCGTGCGCGGTGCCGCCGTTCAGGTTTGACTGAAATGCCAGCCAGTATGCGGTCTGCCAGTCAGGGATGGTGTAGAAAGCCGCACCGCTTCAAAGGTGAACGCTTCCCCAGCCAAACCCTGCGCAATGAGGACAGCTCTCACATGGCGTCATTGTCGTGCTACATTGGACATTTGCCGAAGTCCACTGCACGAGTCTGTGCTCACGAAATTTCCTTTGATCGCAAGCCATGCAAAAACGGGGACTGGCTGGCTAGATCTGTACCTTCACGGGCTGCACGACGACAGCATGGTCGTGGAAGAGCAGCGCATGGTTTGATTGCGCCGCACCGCCGCTGACAACGGCAGGACCTGCGCGCCACAGTCTAGCTGTAACATGTGGTGTGAGCGGTCAGTCTTTCGCATGACGTCCATCGAGTGCTATTAAATGCTATGCAGCAGAGTGATATGCGGCAGCACCGTCCGCAACCTTCTCCATACGCAGAACGTGTCGAGTCTGGCAGAATGAGCTGCTACCCTGGGACGCAACGAAAAATGAAGTGACAAGTCGCATGCGGGCCGGCTACTCGAACCTGCATGGGCGCAGAGTACAGTCGCGCCAAAAGTGAGCAGCAGCAAGGCCTGGGGCAAGCTGGCTGCCCGCGTCCTTGCCATCCTGGTCAGCCGCGGACGCTGATTTTTGCCCAGCCGCCTGTTTTCCCGCCGGGTCAACGAAGAATGGCTTTGTCTGAAGATTTGCTCCTTGCGAACTGCATCTGCGCAAGTGATGCTGTGGAGCCCGATTCAGAGCCGAAGCTGCTTTACGGAGGAAGCAGGAGGGCAGGAAGCAGCTGTTGCGTCCCAGGATCTCGTCCCAGGCTCGTCCCAGGCTGCAACACTTTTGAAACTGTATGTGGCTCACAGCTGCAAGGTTCTTGAACGTTTTGCCGGACAAGAATCCGTGTTGCACTCAACAGATGCATCATTGACGCGCATCATTGACGTGCACCTCCGTGGTATTTGTCAGCGGCGCACGCATTGTCATCGAGCTCGGCTATGGTGTTGCAGCCACGGCAGGTCATCAGTCACTGCCCTCTGACGCACTCTATGGCCATCGATTTTTGCAGCTGAGAGCCCGACGTCCATCCCTCCTGCAGCAGGGCTCGTCCAGAGGGCAGGCTGAGTGTGGCTCCTTCAGCCCGGTAGGCAGGCGCTAGGGTCCCAATGTCTGAGGCTGTGTTCAGCCAGGAGGCAGTCGGCGAGACCAGGGCGTGGCTGGAGCACATCCACGCGGAGCTGGAGAAGAAGCCTGCCCGGGAGCTGTTCGCTCGCTTCAACAGGGACCTCACGGTGCGCGGCGGTCATGAGTTTTTCTGCAGCAGCGGAGTCTGCAGAGTATGTAGATTTAATACACAGCAAACAGGTCATCATGGAGGCTGCACTACTCGGTGCAGCTCATACATCAGCAACCCAGCTGCCTGGCATTGGATGCCGCGCGGCGTGCACACAGTTGCCACCTCCTGCGCTTCACATAACATCGAGTTTGCTGCATGGTCGTCACAGTGCTACTTGCGCCACCGGCTTCGGCTGACTCCTCTGTTCTGCTGCTGGCCGCCGGTGCCGCAGATCCAGGTGGTGAACCAGGCGTCGCAGTTCATACAGCGCGCGTTCGACTGGCGGGCGGAGGAGGGGCAGCAGAAGATCGATGAGGCGCAGTTCCGCAAGGCCAAGTGCTCCCTGTACCTCTACTACAAGTGCGCAGCCGGCTCAACACGAACCTTACTTGATACCTGTGTCAACACTGAAGTGCGATGTCTGGCGAACAGCCCCTTGAGTGTCGTCAATGCCGGCGTGTCTTCAGGCTCCATACAGGCGTTCCTTGCCGCCTGCAGTGCTCAGCCAGGTCACATCTCAATCTGCGAGCACGAAGGGGAATCCAGCAGCCCATCCAGCCCATCTGAAAGAGCTCGTGCAACGAAAGTGATCATCCCTGCCAGTTTCAATTTCCGTGCAGGGTGCTGCAGGGCGTGCTGCTAGGGGAGCGGTTTGCGACGCCGGAGGGCGCGCAGGGCCTCGCCGACAACACCCCCTTTGTTGAAGCGCTGCTCCTCGTGGCTGTCGAACTGGTGAGCAGATTTCATTGCGATGGCCTGGTGTTGGAAGGGTCTAATCGGCCAGTAGAGCCTCGCCGACAACACCCCCTTCATGGAGGCGCTAGTCCTCGTGGCTGTCGAACTGGTGCAGATTATTTTACATCGGTTTCCCTGTCTTGGCAACGTTAGGCGGGGACCAAGCTTTCATTGAAACAGATCTTTGGAGAGGCTGGGGAGTCTCGACAGCAGCAGCCAGATCCGAGTGCGACGCAGACCATCCAACCCTGCAGGGGGGCTGCGACCGGGGTGGAAGTTGGTTTCACTGAAAAATATAATCCTGCAGTTGCCAACCAGCTGCAGAGGTGAAGCCACGGCTGCCGAACAGCATGATGCAATTACGAGATATAGCACATTGAAACTCGGGTGAGCTACGTGTGGCGCGGCGGCGAGGCGCTGATTCCGGCGACCACGAGAGAGAGTCCGCAGCTCGGTGTTGGACACAGACATTGTAGTGAACATGTGTGTGATCGCAGGTGAGCTATGCATGGCACGGCGGCGGGGCGCTGTTTCCGGCTACCACGCTGCGACTGGAGCGGCTGCACCTGGCGTTCGACATGTGGGAGGCGACGGACCTCTTCCGGCAGCACCTTGGCAGCGCCGACACAGCAGGCGCGCCCGGATTCAGGGTCCCGGGCACGCATCACGGTCCCAGTCGGACCCATATCTACTAGAAGAGGCAGCACCGTGCATCGAGTCTGGCCTGCATTTGCACTTGTTCCGGCCATTGGCCCAGAAACTGTCGGGATCTTGCCAACGGGAATCTTGATGCTTGGAATTTCTGGAGGAGCTGCACAGAAACGATTTCTATTGTGCTGCAGGCGCGGCGAGTCCTGCGGAACACGCAATGGCAGGCGGCACCGCAGGCGCAGGCGGCGTAATGCCGGCGGCGGCGGCAGAGTACCTGGGCTACATGCGGGTTCGTGCTTCTGTCCACTATCCGTGGTGTCGTCTGTGGGGTACACGAGAAGCTCTGAAGTACGCCTGACCGGCAGAGGGATGGCAGCATCATTTGGCATCGGCGCAGCTCGAAGTGCACGCTTCCTGGCTTGAGGTGACATCGACACTGCGCATTGTTGCCCCCCAGGTGCGCATCACGGAGGAGTTCGCGTTCCTCAACGGCAGCACGCTGTACGCCGCCATGCTCGCCGGTGGCGGCGGCTCCCGTGCCCCAGGTCGAAACATCATGGGCCTTATGCCCAGGCAGTCCCTATGTGTAGATGGAACAGGATGAAGTCCGAGAAAGTCGGCACGGTTCTGCGCAAGGCTCCCGACTGGAGGTTGTACAATGTGCGCAGGCGACAAGTCGCTGGTGGCGGATTTCATCGCCACAGCGGCTTTCCTGGCGCGCGAGCGATGCTTCAGGGTGCGGCCGCTTGCATGCTCCGCCTGTCGTTCCTACCTACATCCGCTGTGCTGGGTTGAGCTTGAGCTGTGCCGCTCAGGCGTCCTGGCCTTTGGGCTCCACGTCTTCTGGCCGACGCTGACGGCAGCAGGGTAGCGTGCTCAGTCCTCAACCGTGCCTGCTGTCTTGCGCCAGGTGTGCATGGAGCTGGCGGCCACGGTGGCACAGACGACATTTTCAAAACCCTCTGCAATACCCTGCATGTAAGCGCAGGTGTGCATGGAGCTGGCGGCCAGTGTGCCGGCGATCAGCCGCCTCGCCGGCTTCGAGGCGCAGGCGCAGGCGCTGCTGGACCACACCCAGAACACCAACTACCAGGTGCCCTCCCGGTTTTCGTGACTGCACACACGCATACCGCTTTGGCAACGAAAGGCTTTCAGCACAATGAATACACCAACTACCAGCCGGCAAAAACGGCGGTTGAAAGGGTGGCTCTCTGCGTGCCCAGCTCAGTGATTCCCCACCGCTGAGCCGCCTTTCCCGACGGCAGCAGCAGTACACTTCCCCTGCAGTTTAGCTGACAAGGTATTGGGCTTTCAATTTTTAATGTTGAATCACGATTGAACGTGGCGTGTCTTGCGTCGTAGGTGCTGTTCAACCAGCACCAGCTTAACATCGTGTCCTGCTGCGTGTCCGCCACCGCGCGCGTGCTGGGCGCGCCGCTGCCCTTCAAAAAGGTCCGTGCAGCTTCTATCAATCTACTCTCTCAGGTGTGTTTCATTCTTGCATTGTCGCCCACTTCACGCAGCCGGAGCTCCACAAGCCCGTCAGCTTGACAAGCCCTGAGCAACACTTTTAGGGCAAGATCACTGCCGCAGAATATACAATCCAACACACTATTCGATTGCAGGTCAACGAGGCCATCGCGGCCGTCTTCCCTTCGCAGCCGCCTGCGCTGTTCACGGAGGCCGACCTCAACAGAGCCGCCAAAGGTCCGCCCAGCTTTGAAGCAAAACATCAATCCACGATCTTGCAGCAGTGCACAGCAGGACAGCAGGATTGGGCACTGTGCGCGTCCGGCTGTTGCATCGCTGTGGCGGCAGCTGCCGTACTCCACCAGGCCTCATTCACAGCGCTCACGACATGAGCGCTCATACTTGTCCGGCGCAGAAGAGGTGCGACTGGGTGACACCCGGGCGCTGTACAACGACATCTTCCTGCCCGCCATGGAGGTGCGGTGAAGTCTGCCCTTGTGGATAAAAAGACATCGTTCGTGCAGTCTGTGGTGCGCCTTTTGACACTCTGTGGCGCTCAGGGTGATTTGTGGGTGGCCGCAGAAAGTGGCCCAGTCTGGCAGATTACTTTACTCTCCTCCTGCGTTGTCCAGGACCATCTGCAGGCGCTGGCGGCGACGTACAAGATACGGGGGCTGTCTGCAGGCGGCGCCGACGCCGAGTCTCCTGTGCCGCCGGCGAAGCTGCACGAGACCGCGCGGCGGCCGGCGGCAGACGCGGCGGCGGCGTCGGGCGGGAAGCGCCGCCCGTTTGCCGCGCTATCTACGTCGGATCGCAACGCCCGCCGCAACAGCAGCATCCTGTGAAGGCTTCTCTGCCTTGGCAGCCAACAGTCTGTGGGCGTCAATATAGGGAACAGCCGCGCCGCTGCCGGTGGGTGCTACCTGCGGTGGTGCTGATGTTCCGCCTGTTGCTGCAAGACGTGGCGAGATCAAGAACGAAGTGATAAGTGATTACACTTCCGTCATCAGTGCTGTGAATATCTGACCTGGCTGCCTCCTGGCATAGCCGATACTGAAAATAATACCCCACAATAAGCAAATGTGGCAGAGGGAAACAATTGCTACCCACAAATCTACCTGGGTCAACTCAAATCAGCACTGATGCTATCGAAAGGAGAACGCTGCGCAGCATGTCACGTCACGCATGGTCTGCACAACGCCAGATGGCTGCAGCATCCACGACTGTTTGATCGCATCACGTTTGTACCGCCAGCATCTGCGGCGTCAGAACAAACACACAGGAATGAAATAAACTGCTTTTAACAGATGCTGCCTCACAACGCACAAACCACAACCGGCTCCGCATGCAATGCTTGATGACACGGAGAAGTTCCCCTGAAAGGGGGCGTCAGGAATACCGATCCGCCTTACCTTGCGGCCTGCTGAAGCCAGCTGCTTGGCCGACTTCTGGACCAGGACGACACTCCCGTCGGGCGCAATGCTCCTGATGAGCTGGTCGCCGCTCTTCGCCGGCACCACCGCGGCCTGCAGCACGGCATGCAGACATGATGCTGCGGCGCCAGGCAGGAAGGCTGTGGGCTTTCAAATGCATGCGGGGGTCAAGTATACGGCCGCTTGACGAAGTCAGACACGAGAAAAGGCAGAGGTGGTTGACGCTGGCAATCCTGCCGCGCAACATGGAATCTGTGGTGTGCACCTCAGTTTGGCCGCCGGGGCCGTTGCAGGCGCAATCACATGTCGGTGCCGGCGCCGCCGCTGGCGCTTCCATCGGCGCGATCTGCCCCTCTGCGATCTCGCCCTCTGCTCCGAGGCTGTCGCCGGTTGGCTGCATTGCCGCCGCCGGCGCTGACGCAACACCACCTGACATTGCAAGGAGTTCTGCGTTCAGAGCCCTTCTATTTTACTGCCAGCCAAACTCGGGCACTTCGAGCTTCAGCTCACCAGGGCACAAACGTCATTCGAGGAAGTTCGCGTTGGCATGGCATCCAACAGAACAGCACAATCTTCATCTTTGTCTGAGAACCTTGCCAAAGTGGACTCCGCAGGAGCAGGTGAGATGCACATATCTGGTCTTGTTCGATAATGCATTCAGCAAAGTGCGAGCAAGCGGTCAGGCACACGCCTTCGGTCTGCAGCTTTGGAGGCGGGCGGTTTTTGGGGGGAGGTGGACCGCGCTTGGGCGGTGGCGGCCGCCGCTTTCGAGGAGGCGGCGGTTTCTTCACTGCAAAGGGGGATGTAGGGAGGATCAAACCTTGTTTTGAAGGAGGCACATCAGATTTTGAAGCGGACTCCCCCTAGATGATAAGACCAGAGCATGCCAGATTCACGCACCATCACGAACGCCTGACATGGGTGTGATCCTCGGCGGCGACGGCGGCGGCGGCGAAGCGCCGCCGGCCCTGATGACGGTGGTGCTGCTGGAAGGCTGGACGCGTGCGGGCGCCCTCGCCGGCACCAGGGCCACAGCGCTGGTGGCGTTGAGCCCGCCATACAGGATATTCTTCGGGCCTGCGGGTCAAGATTTCATAGTTCAGCAGCTCAGCGAGGTTAGTGAGGCTCCACTGGATGTTACATGCACACACGCTCGCACTTGACCGCACAGCAGGCATCAGGCATGGATCATGATTCCCAGATTCACCCGTGGCAGGCTTGGACACCATCACATGTCTGGTTGTGATGCATCGATGGGCAACAGATGCGGCGCCGCACCGGGCAGCCTGTAGGACGACTGTATGATCGCATTCTTGAGCTGGGCCGCCAGGCCCACTGAGGGGAACCTGGTCGTGATGGTGTACCCGTTGTTGAGGAACCTGTTGGCGCCGCAACAACGCACTGTAAGAATCGGCGAGCGCCATACGAGACTCCTTGTAGCGCTGTACAAGCAGCGAGCACAAGTGGGAGGCTTTGCCAACTCTGGTGCAGGCGCCAGAATGTGCAGGTAGTGGGCAGCGTCATGCGGCCCAGCAGCCACCACGACATGCTTGCTCTATTAAAGCGTTTTGCAAACTCAACACCGGCGGAGGCAGCGAGCGGAGAGGTGTAGTTGATCAGAGCCAAAACGTCGTTTCGATTGAAGAAAACCTGAAGTAGTCGAGCTCACTTTGCGAGGAGGATGGCGGCGACGCCGGTGACGTGCGGCGTCGCCATGGAGGTGCCGGTCATGCTGATGTAAGCGCCGCCGATGGCCAGCCCCAGCACATTGACGCCCGGCGCCGCAACATCCACGGATTGCGCTCCTGGGAACACACAAGCACAAGCCATTGTGAAAGACGCTGTCAAGCTGGCTGTAGTGCCGCCTCACGAGGATGTTTTGAGGAGACAGTGGTGTGCTGCAGCACTCTTGCGATACATCGTGCCACCGGATGGGTCACGCCGCATGATGGGTCTTCAAATACAGCCTCACCGTAGTTGGAGCCGGCCCAGAAGGTGCCGTCCTTCTGGGTGGCGCTGACGGCGATGACGTTGGGCGTTGTCAGCGTCGACGGCACGTGCGGGCTGGTGTCCGTGTTGAGGTGGTCGTTGCCGGCGGAGGCCGTCATCAAGATGCCACGTGCGTTCAGCGCCTGCAGTAATGCCGGGTACGAGTATTGCTGTTGTGTTCTGACATTCCGAATTCAAGTTTCAGCTGAGATCAGAAGAAATGTAGTTGTGAAGTCCGGCTTCACATGCTGCCAATGGCGCTGCCGCCGGCAGTACCGCCCTTTGACCGCACAACTTGCAACACATCAGCCTGCAGGGCGGCAGATGAATGAAGGGAGAGGAGAGCTGGTGCGCCCACCTCGGCGGCCGCCTGCAGCGCCGCGGAGGTGGAGTAGACGCCCCAGGAGTTGCTGACGATGTGGGCATCCTGGCGGGTGCAGTAGTCGTAGCACCGGATGGCGTCCGAGATCCAGCCATTGCCGCTGGCATCCATGAACTTGCACCCTGCGGCAGAGCGGACCAGGTGATTACAACTATCATGACCCCTTCGTCTTGACTTGTGATACATCTATGTGCATCTGAGGCTATCTTCCCCCTCCGGCCGCCGCCGACGATTTCCCCCTAGTCTAAAGACAGTTTGACTTTCCTTCATCAAGATTCACGCGCAAACAATCCGGTTGCAACACCTCACACCCCACCTATGATGCTGGCGGCCTGGGAGACGCCGGCGGTGCCCATGGCGTCGTTGCCGACGGCGCCGACGACGCCCGCCACAAAAGTGCCGTGCCCGTTGTCGTCATACGGGTCGCCGCTCTTGCCGCCCTGCACGAAGTTCACGCCGTGCACGTCGTCCACGACGCCTGCAGTCAAAAAGTGAGGGGCGCTGTCTCGGAAATCTGGCGTCCTCAGCCTGCACTGGTCGCGGCGCCGACCCTGCCGCCCTGCGCGTCGGCGCCAACCACATCTCACCTATGGGACATGGACAAAACCCTCAGCACCTGTCACCTCTCCTCAAGGAACTCAGGGTGCAGGGACATGTCTGTTGGAGAGAGTTTGGCTGTAGCTCGACGGACATGTTGCAGCGTAGCAGGGTCCCACCGTTGTTGTCGTCATCGATGCCGTTGTTCGGGATCTCGTTGGTGTTGGTCCACAGGTTCGCCGCGAGGTCGGGGTGAAAGTAATCGAACCCGGTGTCCACCATGCACACGCGGACCGACTGCATGGCAGACGCAGAAGGGCTATAGACCTTGATCACAGCACGAGGGGCACATGCGCAGCAGCCGCCCACCAGATCGTCCAGCGCCATCAAGCTCTGCGCCATGCTTCACAGGCGCGCCGGCCCTCCAGGAATCCTGCGAAGGCGGTGCATGTGCAGCGCTGCAAAGCGGCCAGTGACAAGCAAACAAGTGATATCGATTGAAATACCTGACTGCCCAAAGCTCCAGCGCCCCAGGCGCCCGAGACGTTGATCGCCGACAGCGCCCACTGCTGCGGGTACAGCGGGTCGTTCGGCCGAGCGGACGGGCCGTCGATTTTTGTCGGCTTGTCTGGCTCACAGATCTGCAGGTCTGCGTGTAAGTAAAGCAATTTGTCATGCTGACGGCGCTGCGGCAGGGGCGCACTGTGCCCGTTTGGACGGGCTACCGTTCCATCAATGCCGGCGGACTGGCGGTTCCTCTTCAGTTGAGCTCCTTGCTGTAACAATGTCGCAATGCATGCTGCCACAGCTGGGACGATTGAACGGATGCATGAACAGCATGCCCGGAGAAGACTCTGCGCGTGAATTTGCTCATGCGCTAGACAAAACAACTGATTGTGCACAGGTCTTGAGGAGGGTAACTGAGGTCCTCACTGGGATTCTCCGCCAGGAGCTCGCGGCAGAAGGCGGCGATCTGCGCCTCCTCGCGGCTCTGGTTGGTGCCGCCGAAATCGTCGGAGAAGGTCTGGATTCCGCCCAGATTCAGCGAGCTCACGTTGACCGTGTAAACCTGCAGGTTTGACGTCGCTGCCGTGGCCTCGATCTGCAGGCTGGGCGGCGTATTGGATGTGGAGTTGCCCTCCGTCGTGTTCTGCCCCCTGAACGTGCCGCTGAACACCTGTGAGGTGCAGCACACCAAATCGGTGTGCCTCAAGTCGAGAGTTCACCGGTGTCAAGCATTTCGTTGGGTGACAAGGATTGCGCAGGACAACTGCAAGTTGACGGTTTGTCAAACTCACCTGGCCCTGGGCGTTCTTTTGCAGGATGATCACCCGCGGCAGGCGGCCGCCGTCTGTGCTTGGTGCAGGCGCCTGAGCTGCACCTGTATCTGCGCCTGGCGCTTGTGCCTGAACCGCAGCACGCAATGCCATCGGTGACTGTAGATGGCAGCTGCTGCCAGGACATTTCGCGGGTGCTTGTCCGTCAGAAGGTTGGTGACCAGGAGGCGTCGCGTCAAAGTGCATTACATCTTAATAATCAGTTTCTGGCATCGCGCGTCCTGCAGTTGCGACACTTCATCAACTGCACCTCAGTTCAAATTCGCAACGCCATCGTCAGATGTCACGGTGAGACGTATCCGACCCGCAGGATACGCGAAGTTAGGCGCTGTGAAAATTATATACGACATCTCCTTAATTTTGCTGAATGATCGAGAACGTACACGAAACCGTCCAAAGCAGGGTCGGTTGGTCTTACCTGGGCGGTGACGGCAGCCAGCAGGAGCAGCGGCAGAGCTACCGCGCAATGCCAGCGCCTCATCTTGAAAACGGCTTCAATCCACGAAGATCACGCTGTCATTGCGGGGCTATGGCTGGCCAAGCAGGCCAACTGCACGAGGAACCTCTGATTCATTTCAGCGATGGATTAGGTATCTAATGTGATTGAGCACGTAAGTTCACGCACCGCCTGGTGCGGTGGCCCGGTGTGGCCTCACAGGTGAGGACAGGTCTGTTTCCAACACAGGTAGCTCTGATTCGCAACAAGGACCTCAACTAGGACTCACAAGATAGGACCTTCACCAACCGCATGCTTGTATCATGCAATATGTGTCTTGCTCACACAGCAAGCTTGTCGCCACTCCCAAGCCACAGGTGGGGCGGCTGCCTGCTTCACAGGCTGATAGCTACTGCTGCTGTAGCAGTCAAGACCTCCTGTAACGCCTGCGCCATTCCCAGTGCGACGGCAGCTGGCTGTGCCATGCTGGTCGCACAACCCATTGCCACCGTGGAGATTATAAACGCCGTTACCGAATGCCCTGCTGCGGCGCGCTACATGCTGCTGCGGCTGCTGCCTGCTGCCACAACGTTCCAAAACGAAAGGGAACTCGTTGAAAACAAAAGCAAGTTGTCTGGCGCATGGGCGCGGCGGCGCCGGCTCATGCGGCATCGCCGCCTCACCGCCCCAGAATGGCGGCAGACAGCCAGCCGCGCCCGGGCGGCTGCGCCGCGGAGCACAGCGCCACCGAGAGGCCCACCGCCAGCGCCGCTACGAGCAGCACGACTATCGGCCCCGGCAGCTGCGGGCTGCTGCAGCCGGACAGCTGGCGCCACCACACGTGCAGCGGCTCCTGCTTGCAGGCTGTGCGGTGCGCCGCCCAGTGCGCCCGCTGGCACCTGCGCGGCGACACATGGCTCAGTGGCCGTACTTAGGATTTGTAGCACCATGTCGGATGTTAGGTGGAGGCGTTCATCGACACAGCGAGGTGGCCTAGCAGCATGGATTCCAACACCAGCCAATGTCCCACAGCGCGAGTATGGTATGGTGTGCAAAGTCCAATGCTGCAAGCAAATGACACCCGAATGAAATAGAACGATCTAGATGGCTGGCAAGCTGAAAAAAGACAGTGCACACCGTCGTGAGCAGTAGGTGACTCGTCGGCAGGCAGAGCATTTCTTTAGGCGCCCATTCCACTCGCCGGTGTCGGAGCCGCACAGCGCACACATGTGGACGTGCCGGCTGCGCGGCATGGCACCGGTGTGCAGCTCTGCTCGTGCCTCGGTGTGCAACTCTGCTCGTGCCGCTGTGCCACAACCTGCGGAAAGTGCGTCACCCAGCGGCGAGCTGCATGAGAGCGAGAGCTGAGACGAGGATCTCGTCAACCCCCTTGTAATAAACTGATCGCTCATCGGCTATCGGCACATGCAGCCTGCCAGCTTGTGTCATGCCGTTGCAGCGCAGTGCTGGTAGCCACCCACCTGCCCCTCAGCTCTCCTCCGCCAGCGCAGCGGTGGCGCGAGCCGCGCACGCTACTGAAAGCGTAAAGCCAGTGTGCATGAACCAGGCAAGCTGCGTGGTTTGCTGCTGGCCAGCCTGATGCGGCACACAGAAGCTTGCGTCCTGAATTCCCAAAACCAAGAATATATCGATGGATCCTGTGGTTGCCCGCCCGCTACCTCAGATGAGAGCACGCCAACTTCAAGGGATCATGGTTTCCCGGACTTCAACGAGACACCGAAACGTGTTTCCTGTGGTGGGCAGTCTGGGAATGTGGTGCTGAAGTGTTACGAGTGCGCAGCACGACAGTGGGCCAACGCCCCGGACAAACTCACTCAGCAGATCGACAGGAGCCAAACAGTGCAAAACTGCAAATGAAACTGCTGCGTTTTGCGTTACGCATCTGTGTCTTGCACTCGCGTCGTGATGCCTCCTTGACCTGAGCGTCCGTCTTTGAGTAGAAACAATCCCACAACCTGGCGGAACTTTCTGCGGCGATGTTTTGAACCACCGGCCCATGAACTGATTCGAGACGCCGTGGCTGGGAGAGGCGAAACCCAGAGACTGCCAGCGTAGCCTTCGACCTCCAGAGCCGCCACGATGCCTGGGATGACGCACCAGTGACTCAGCACCAGAGTGGGCGGCGCCTCCCTTGGCAGGAGCGCCGCTGCTGTGTTGAGGGAGCAGCTGGCAAACGACAGTGGACATGGCTGCGACAGATCATCGCATATGGCGTTAGTGCTTTCTATGGGCACCCAGTTGTTGTTGGGTGTGCACACACGTGTGTGCCCTGGCCATGACGCCTTTTCAGCTCTCGCTGTAGTCTCCCGCAGCCGCAGCCGCAGCAGTACCGCACACTGTTGACCGCTTGAGACCGCCGCCGCCCTGGGTGTTTGTTGTGCCCCAGTGGTCCGCTGATCGCCTGTCAGCCTTCGCTGTGCACCCAAAGCGTTCCCATACACGTTGCACATGTTGAGCCTGGGATGCAATGCCGCTCAATCAAATGGCCTATGAAACTTTGCTTCAATTCCATAGTTGTGGCCATGAGATCGTGCGCAACTCGCCTGCAACGTCTCTTGGGCAAACACGCCTGACTGCAGCTGCAATAACCTGTCACTGAATTTGCCGCACTCGCGCATCAACTGGGGCCGCGAAAGGATGCACTTCGTCTCCTCCTGTCCAGGGACACTCTCAACAGGCTTCCAAGCTAACATCCGACCCCACCACGAATGGCGGCCGCCACTCGCAAAAGGAAGGCGGCCGCCCCTTCACGAAAAGAAGTAGGTGGAGTCCTTCACTCCCTCCAGGTCCAGGTCTCCCCGCGGCGGCAGCGGCGGAAACTCGACGCCGGGGTGCTGCTCCTGGAAGCTGGCCAGCAGCTCCTCCAGCAGCGGCTGCGAGTGCAGCGCCACAAACTGCTCCCGCAGCAGCTCGTTCATGCGCGGCACGCTGCCGGCGTGCGTCCAGAAGGAGTCATGCACGCCTGCAAACGCCAGGCCTGGGGCCAGCGGGGCACAGAGTGTCAGTGGGCAAACAACTGTTGGCATTCTTTGCGAGGTTGCGAGCAGGGTGCTTGGCAATGAAGCTCACTGCGCTGTCAGGTTTGGCAGGCACGGCGGCACACAGCACGGAGCAGAAGAGCGGGGCTCCAAGCATTGCTCCACGCGGGGCACAATATTTGTCGCACACCCTCCTCGGCGCAGGCGAGCGCGGTGAGCATCATGTGCGACGAGTCGACGGAGTGGATGAAGTTGGGCGGGAAGGCGGAGCGCTGCCGGGCCTTCATGACCGGCAGGTTGTCCGAATGCCGCTCCAGGATCACGCTCTGCAGCATCGTCCGCACCTGCCGCTTCCGCATGAGCCTGCGCCACACATGGTCAATCCGACCAGTAAGGACCCCAGCTCTGGACGTGGGAGGCCGATTGCAGCAAAGAGGTGCGTGCAAGTCCATCAGTTGCTGGGGCTGGCCCAGCCTCAGCAGGGTGCAGGACGCAGCCACAGATTCGACAACGTGCCACATGCGGGTGACAGGAGGAGGGGCTCAACCCGCAATGCGGCTGCCCTCCCTGCTCTGGAAATGCACAGCTAGATTTGGACCGCTGGAAGTAACCGATGACTTGCACGGAGGAGTCTGCGAGGCGTGGCCTGGAGGCAGCAGGGGTTGACCAGAAAGGCCGCACCGGTAGGGCTGGATAACGGGCAGGCCGAGGGGTGTGGCCCACTTAACGGGCTTGTCCTCGCCGGCGACGACAGAGGCGCAGTCTGCAAGCCAGCCCATGATGTCCTTCGCGCTGCGGAACATGTCCAGCAGGCTGTCCAGCGTCACCTGCGCGGCAGACGGCGGGTATGAACAACTGGTCTGGCCTTTGCTGCACAGTTGTCTGTAGGATTCAGGTGGTCCTCATTCCGACAGCTCAGGTGCTTCTTCACATGGCGCAAAGGCGGCGAGGGCGATGAAGGAGACAGAAGACGAGAAAATAGACGGAGAAGGCAGTGGAGGTGCAGGCTGGGGAAGGTGAGGGGGCCAACATTGCTGGGTGAGAGGGGCGCACCCGGGCGGCATAGGAAGCTGTGCGGAAGATGGCCTCGTCGTCCGTCCAGCCCTTGTCCTTCAGCCGGTTGGACATCTGCTGCCGCGCCCCCACATAGGTGATGCCGTACACCGACGTCATCACCGTCTGCTTCACCTGCAGGAGCCATGCGCGGGACCGTCATCACATGCATGTGCCACGGTCGGAGCGCAACGTCACCTGGCCACGCCGAAGAGTTGGCAGCTTGATAGTCGCCATCCTTCTGGTTGAAGTGGTTGAACGCTTGTGTGGGTGCGCTGTGCAGCTGCCTGATCCCAGAGTCGAGCTGGATCCTGTCGCAGGGCAGGCCGCTGCGGGTTTCAACACGGGTTTAGAACACTGCCATGTGCAGTCCACAGACAGCTACCTGGTCTGAAGTCTCAGAGGGCACACTCGTAGGCCTGAAGAAAGCGAAAACCGAGGCCTAAAGAAAGCAAACATCAGGTTTCAGGGGGGGAATCACCAGCTTGCGGTCAATGAAGTCGTGCAGCAGCGGCGCCCACGGGTTCCTCTCCTTCGCACTGTCCGCCGCCACCTTTTTCCGCACCACGTTTGCAATCTCCGTGTACACGTCCTGCGGGGGATGCAGCCAGACACTCTCGGCACAAAATTTGTCCTTGCCAGGCCGCGTCATTGACAGTTGCATGCAAAGGAAGAGGCAAATTGCACGCCCCAATATGTGAGCAGCTACACCATATCAGAAAATCCCCCTCATTGTGGTTTGCCCCGCAGGCGAAGCACAGTGCAGCCAGGCTGCAGGCGAGCCCTAAACAAATCGGAACTGCGGCCCTTCTGTGGGCGTGAGGTTCACGGCATAGCAAACCCAAGTGTGACGCCAGCAGCCTTGAAACCCTAAACCCTAATCGAGTCACACCTGCGGCCCGTCGGTGGGCGTGAGGTTGACGGCGTGGCCGCCCCAGGCGTCGCGCCCCAGCGCCGCATAGTGCTGCAGCCCGTTGCAGGAGCCGTCCTGGTGCACCGGCAGCGCCGACAGGTGGGCCTCGGGGTTGTCAGACCGCACCGCCGCCGCGATGTCGATGCACGCCGCCAGCAGCTGCCACGGCTCGTCCGCATCCAGCCACCTTTTGACGCAAACAACAGGATGAAAATCGGGCTATGACTGAAGATTACAAGGCAAGGCAAGGGATGTCGATGCACGCCGCCAGCAGCTGCCACGGCTCGTCCGCATCCAGCCAACTTTTGACGCAAACAACAGGATGAAAATCGGGCTATGACTGAAGATTACAAGGCAAGGCAAGGGATGTCGATGCACGCCGCCAGCAGCTGCCACAGCTCGGCCGCACCCAGCCACCTTCCAGCAGGGGAGGCAAGATTGCCGCCATCTGAGTAGGTTTGTGGCGCGCGCCGCCGCCGCAGTTTCAAGAGCATCGAAACAAACCGAAAGCAAGGACGCACCAGGTCGTCTCCGGCGCCAGGGGGTCGTCCGCCGTCTGCAGGATCTGCTCCATGTACTGCTCCGCAAACTCCGCCCGGCCCTCCATTGGCAGCTTGTCCGCGCCGCCGCCATACAGGTTGGCCACCTGCGCCGGGTTAATAGGGTTTGTCAACAGGGTGTTAGGCCTGTTACAGGTTTATAGGCGGAACATTGAAAACATCAGGAGCGTCTAGGATTGGTAGGAGCTGGTTTGTTCCCAATTTCCAGAACCCCAGCTCGACGCCTCTTTACTGATGAATTCAGTGATCTCACTTGTGCTGCACAAACCTGTGGCTCGAGCTGTTGAGGTCTTGGCATTGTTTTGGGCGCAGGACAGCCATCACATGTCACCAGCTCAGCAGCAGGAGGCGGTTTGCGTCTTGTGCGACAGGAACCAGCATTGCTACCGGCTCTGCAAAGCAGGAAGGGAAAGCCAGATCACAGGAGCAGGAAGGGGAAGCAGCGCATCACTCACCGAGACCTTGAGCCAGAACAGCCCGTGCTGCCCCAGCGGCCGCGCCTGCGCAAACTGCAGCAGCCCGCGGCACACATCCGCGCCCTGCATTTCAGGCAGGTACTTCAGCAAAGGTTTTGCGATTCCGGCCCCGTCGCACCCAGACTGTCATGCGCCGTCTCTTCTCATCCTCTCATCACCGTCTCTTTACAGAAACTGGCCCGTCTTTCGTATTTCATTCTGAGGTCCGCTCACCAGGTGGTTCAAGTGCGGGTGCATCGGGTAGGCGCGCCCGCGGAAGTCAAGCGAGTGCGGGTAGTAGAACGCCGGCTCCTCGGCAAACTCTCGCGCGACGGCCAGCTTGTACTCGATGTCGCAGCGCTGTGAGAACTGTAGAGTGGACACGACACAGCATTCTCATGTGAATGAGCCGGCATATGATATTGCAGCGCCGCAAGAAGGACAAGATAAGGGGAGGCACGGGGCAGAGCTGACGGAGGCTGAATAACGGGGTGGCAGCAGAACTTGCACATCGGGATGAGGACACAGCATGCATGCCGGCTGTCGTAACTGCAGCCCAGGATTCTGGGCACAGAAAGGCGGATCTGAAGTGGTTCGGCAGACTCTACACTCTGTCATATACGCACCGCCTCGTCCCGCTCCTTCTTCGCCCGCAGGTACTCCCACCGTACTTGCTTCGCCTCGTACGGGTGCGCATGCCCGAACTGCGTCGGCACAGCGAGCAGAATTTATCGAGCTGACACTGCAGCGGTTTGAGCAACCTGGTCTCTTGCAGCACGACTTGCGAGCTCAGTCGTTGAAGGTGTTCATAGGGGTAATCACATGTCAACATAGTTGCGTCACTTAGTCATCCCGAGTGTTCATCAGGGAGCAAGCCATCTGCGTCATCCGGCGGGCTCGGGACACCACATGCACACCCCAATCAACACGAGGCGGGGAACTCAATGGATGCAGACGACACCCCGGATCAGGTAGGAATTTTCGAATTCCAATTCCAATCACATTGCCGGTTTGTCAGCGTTGCTCACGTTGGCCAGCAGCTGGTGGAGCGTGTTGACGGTGCGGAAGCGGGCCGCCGAATGATGTTCTTGCAACTTCACTTCCTTCAGAAGTCGATTAAATATCTGTTGCTCACGTGGGCAACCAGCTGGTTGGGGGTGTTGACGGAGCGGAAGCGCTGCGGCAGGCGGGGCTCCACGAGCGGCAACGGAATGTCGCGCGTCGGCAGCCCCGCGTAGCTGCCGCCGGCGTCCCACGCCGCCTGCGCCGCCGTCAGCACCGGCCCGTTGATGCGCCACCCCACGCTGCCCAGTATGTTGAGCGCCTTGTACACCTGGAGACCAGAATTTCACCGGGGTTCGACCAGGGTGTTACCAGCACAAGGGCTTCAAGTCCCAAAAAAATCGGCTCATGCGCCAGCTACCGCCGTCCAGTATGTGTGAGTGCCTTGTTCACCTGAAATCGGAAAATTGTCAGGTTTCTATTGTGTGCATTCATGGTGCATTCAGGCTTCTACTGTGTGCATTCAGACTCGAGCGTCTCGCGGGGCAAAGCCAGGTGGAAGACACTGCCGCATGCTTCATCGTACGAGTAGTGCCAGCAGGATCGCAGACTTGGCAATTTCTCCAAAGCGCGACGCCAAAGCACGGCACTAGCATGTTCCTGGCCTCGTTGGCTCGCGATGCCAATAGAAAAAGGCTACATGCGCCAGTGCCAGAAACTCGTCTTGTGCCATTGCAGTTTGCCAAGCCTGCCACTGCATGGCATGCAGCCTAGCCTGGCCACAGTATGATTGGTTTTCAGAGCAACGAAAACAATTTGGCCTGAGACACGCTTCAACATACAGCAGAGCATGAGAGCTGCACCAGCCTGAATTCTACAAAAACTAGAGGGGCGCACCTGGGATTTCTCTGGGGCCGCGGCCAGCGTCCATGTTCCCGCCTGGAAGGTCTGCCGGATGTGCTGGGCTTTCAGTTGGAAAACATTGGTTAAAGAACTACACACCAAGGAGGCCGGGCTGCGGCCGGCGGCCATGTCACGGTCCGCCTCCTCCAGCAACTTGCAGTTTTGAAATGCCACAGATTTTTGAATCCGGACCTATCTGGACTGTAAACACACCTGGGAGGCGCCGGGGCCGCGGCCGGCGACCATGTCGCGGTCCGCCTCCTCCAGCAGCTTGCGGTTGGCCTGCTGCTCGCGGGTGCGCATGACAAAGGAGCGAACGGTGAGGTGCGCCCCCGTGCTGGCGTTGCGCCATGGCACCGGCTCCACCAGCATCGGCTTGAACTTGGGGAACGCCGTCTTGGCGATCTACGGCAGAATGTCCCGATGTCACCTTCAAGAAGGATGTGCAACAGTTTCGAGGATGGCACCAGCTCCAATGGCACTGGCTTGGCTGTGGAGGATGCCATCTTGGCACTTTGCGGCGCACAGCGGCCGGGATCCGTAGCTGTTTCCCGTTGCGTGGCCTTGACCGCCAAAAGTGCACAGCAGGCACCGACAAGGATTGGCAGCAGATGCACTGGTGACACATGCATCTTCCTGATGTCAGGCCCTCTTGGTCCTCCACAGCAAGAGCCCAGGATGTTCGACAACTGCTTCAGCACATTCCCTGCCACTGCTCGTGTGCTCACCAGCTCTAGCTCGAAACTGTTGGCTGCCAGCTATCAGGTCGCCTGCATCGATTTGAAAGCATACCTCCTCGTTGGCCTCGATCTGGCGCAGCACTGCGGGGTTGGCGACCAGGTAGCCCATCTTCTGCACTCGCCCGGGGCCGCGCTCGAAGACGGTCTCCTGCCAAAAGGCACGCACGCTGGAGCCGTTGGGCAGCGGCGTCACCGCCGCATCCACCAACAGCTCCGCCAGCTTGCCGCCCACCTGCACGTTTACTTTGTGCTGAAACTGTCTTCGCCTCAAAGCTATTGGGCAGCGGCGTCACCGCCGCATCCACCAGCAGCTTCGCCAGCTTGCCGCCCACCTGTCTGGCAACAACATCCACTCTGATGAGTATGGAGATTGCTTCGGCTTTCAGCGATTTTCGAGAGTGGTTTCGAGAGCGCATTTGAACCATTGCTTAGCGGCACTCCCGCCGCATCACTAGCAGCTCTGCCAGCCTTGCCGCCCGCCTGCCGGGGCAGACAAGGATGCCTTGATGAGCCTCAGTGCGGCCGATTAGTTTGAGAGCGGCGTCACTGCCGAATCTACTGGCAGCTCCACCCGCTTGCCGCCCCACCTGCCAGGTGAAGAGGCGGCCTCTGGCGAGCCCCAGAGGTTGTGCTCCTGGCGCACAGGGGAAACATCACCAGTGATGCTGAGATAATGCAAATAGTAGGAACCACTGACGCAGCCCCCACCTTGATGACCGCTGTGGGCGGCCACACGGCCTCATCGCCGAGGGCGATGCGAGCGTGCTTCTTCAGCGCCCGCGCCGCCTCGCTCTTGCTGCTGCTCTTCTTCGGGGAGTAGGCCTTCGCCAGCGCCCACCGGCTGCGTGTCTGCTTTGCCCGCTGCGCAAACTCTGCGTCATCCTGTGGCGGCGGGAACATGCATGTCACCCGGTGGGAGTTCAAAGTGGGAAGGCATGCGACACGTGCGACTGGCAAGCCCTCGACTCGAGAGAAGATGACCTGTGTCCGGAACGGCGGAGTGCAGCGAGCTGTGTTGTGTGCCCAGTGGGTGCACCAGGTGGTTTGGACGAGACGCATCATGCAGGCCCAATCTGCGAAACCTGCGGGTCACCTTGGACATTTGATGTGAGTCAGTCCTTGGCAGCCGGCGCAGGGAGACTGCGTCGCGGCTGGGACATGCAAAGTGACGTGGTAAGAAGTGAAGTGCCAGTGTTCTGACTGTACAAACATGTAGTTTTACTCACCTTGGACACCTTGAACCAGGCCTTGACGTCGGGCGGCAGCGTCTCGCCAAGCTCCTGGAAACGGGCGCGCCACGACTCGGCATCGTATGGCGAAAACTCCGCGACACCCTTCTCCGCCAACGCCTCCTTTGCCGCCTTGCCCTCCTGGACCAGCCTGCAGACGGGGAGACTCCATTCAACACGACAGTCTGAACGCATGTTGATCTACTCGTTGAAATCCGCCAGCGCCTCCTTCGCTGCCTTGCCCTCCTGGACCAGCATGATGCCAGGAAGACTCCATTCTAGAGAACATGGATATCTATACTGAAGTTACCCTTCTCATCTGCGGCCTTCTCCGCCAGCACCTCCTTCACCGCCTTACCCTCCTGCGCCAGCCTGCGCAATGGTGCCCAGCACACTTCGGCAGGCGTCTAAACATAAAACCGGATCAGGACTACATCCAGGAACTACTTCCAGACACCCTTTTCCGCCAACTTCTCCTTCGCCACCTTGCCTTCCTGGACCAGCCTGCGGCGCGAAAAACTTCAGGACACAGAGCTTCCGGATTTTTACGACCCAGGAAGTCAGGGAGTACGAGAAGCTCTTCGAAGACGCGCACCTGGAGAGGTCGCGGCGGCGCTGATTGTGAGAACACACAGCCCCGACCTGTCTGTGCATTGCTGGCTACACGACCCTGATCATCTCTCACCCCCACGTCGAGAGGGTCTAGAAAATTGAAAGGCGCACCTGGAGAGGTCGCGGCGGCGCTGGTTGTCCTCCCGCACCTTCTTCTTCAGCTGCTCCAGGTGCACCTGCTGCTGCACCGCCTGCGGGCCACACCCACGAAATTCGCACTCGTTGCCACAAGGGGCAGGCGCATTACTTGGACCGTAAAGCTCGGTGCACATGCACCGATGCAGCTGGGCAGAGATATGGGTCGCAGTGGGGGCAATGGCAGCAGATGCTGTGTGCCCTGCAGCTGCGCCTGCCGTTCAATGGAGAGCACACCTTGCCCAAGGTGGTGGTCAGCGCCGCCATGCGCACTCTGCCGTTTGCCGCCTCGCTCCGCCAGTGCGATAGGATCGAGTTCAGCGTGTCTGCGGTCAGCACAAGAAAACGCCTCACTGCTTGTTGCCACGAGTGCTTCAGATGGACATCAGCCGCAAAGAGCAGCAATCGTGTGTGCAGCCGTCACATGAGCTTCCGATCATGCAGCAATGCGGCAGGGGGGGCGCAGACTCAGTGTTGCAGTACGTTGCCAACTTGCTGCTGCCTTCCAAACTTCGGATGTCTGGAAGGGAAGCCACTAGCAATGCGTCTCGAAGGAAGGCCCTGGAGAATGATGAGGCAAAGCAGGGCCACAGGAAACAGGCGCACAGTTGATGGCGATCACAGCGAGGTACTTGGGCTCCAGCAGGCAGAAGTAGGGGCCGTAGACTGAGACGTCCTGGACCGGCGAGCCCTGCAGGATCTGCGTGCGGAGCAAGGACAGGGGCCTCGCACGCCGCTGCGACAGCTGCCAGCCCAGACCGCATGGAGCATTCGTGCGGCAGGGATGAGGCGTGCATAAGTACAAGAAGCATGATGCGGTTGGCACCACCGATACACGATGAGGTGTTAATAAACCAAATTACTGAATGGTACGCGGGTCCGCAAGGCAAAAGGCACGCGGGTCCGCAAGGCAACAAAGATATGACACTGCAAACATGAATACGCACCTCATCCTGCTCCCGCTGGATGCGCGCTGTGACGGCGGGAAACCAGTGCCGCATGACCTCCTGCGAGGGGCCCATGGCGGCCGCGTCCGAGCGGTCCTTCGCGCTCGCCGACGCCTCCTCATACTCCCGCACCTGCACCACAGTGCGGCGCCATCGGACGCTGTCCTGCCAGCCTGGACTCGCCCATCGGCGCCTGTACACTGACCGACGCAAGGGCTGCCAGGAGCTGCCAAGCGGCGGCCGGCAGGTTGCCCCGAGACTGTGCAAGTGCTTTTTGCGCGGCAAATTGTTCGTTTCGTAGAACAAGGACCAGTTGTCGCGGCCCTCGTGACCGACCATGCCAACGCTTATCAACAAACCGACAACAGAGTAGCACTGGAAAGCCGCAAAGGTGCACTGAAACCCTGAAAGCGCACCGCGTCTCGCAGCACCGATGTCTCTTTCTCCAGCTGCCGCCCCCACTGCCGGAAGTACTCTGCCCGCGACTCCTCATTCTCATGCCGCATGGTCTGCATGAGTGGGGAAAACCATATAGGCTCATGGCCATGATCTTCTTGGGCAAGCAGCAGAGGACTTGATGGTCTCGTCTGTAGAACCCCTATCGGAACCTGATGGGGCCCAGCTCCGGAACAGAGTTAGCGATGCAGGGATCAGCACTGCCGGTGCCAAGCCCGCAGCGCGCCGGTCTGTGTCAGGAGCGGAGTGCCGCACCGAGATTGGCGCGATGCTGTAATGCATCTCATTCTCAGTGTGGCTGTGGAAGCGGCCCTTCGCATGCCGCTGCGTCTGGCCCTGGAACTCGTGTAGCGCCGTCAGCAGGGCAAAGCGAGCGTCGCCGACCTGCAGCACGGCCATGTGTGGATGAGGTACAAGCTGCGCAGTGCGACGCGCAAATGAAATGCCAAGATGACTCAGCTTGTGCCTGCACCTGTCAGGCATGATCGGGCAACGGTGTTTGCACGCGAGTCAAAACGACGCGCATGATGGCACAATTCAAGCACTCTGCAAAGTGCAGGGCGAGGCAGGTCAACCAGCCAGCAGCGGCCGAAATTTTGTCATGCCGCATGACTACGCTTACCTGGCCGGGATCGCCCAGCTGCTCTTCCAGCTCCCGGTCCCGCTGGTCCTCATGCGGCTCGTCCGGCTCCTCAGGCAGCGTCTGCGCCGCCGGCGCGGCGCTCGTGGACAACCCCCGCACCGGCGCGCCGCCGCCGCAGCCGCCGCCATGGCCGCCGCCGCCGCCGCCGGGCTGCCGCCACTGGCCGCACGAGAGCGCCTGCTGCAGCGCCGACCGGGCTGCCGGCTCGCCTGATGATGCTGCAGACGTCGAGGTGCTGGCGTGCGAGGCATGACGGGCCGCTTGCGCCAGCAGCCCCGCGGCGCACCGGCCGACGCTTTGCCAGCCGCTGCTCATGCGCCGCCACGGAAGGGGGTACTATCGCAGGCGCAACATTGCTGCTAGCGTTGTGCTGGGCTTGACGTGGCGGCGACGCGCCTCAATGAGCCTCAGTGGCAGTTGCCCGGTGTGCCGGTCGAAGCTGCTTGCACGTCGACAGCGCAATGACATCGGCCGCACGAGCTGAGGTTTGTCCTATCGCTCTAACGGGATCTTTATATTAGGGTTTGCTAATGCTTACAACTCTCTGTGTATCGCAGCGTTCTCGCGAAGTCGAAAGCTTCTTCAGTGACATGCAAATCCTGTGACTTTTGTGCGTCCAGCACGAGAGACGTCGCAGATGCACAACGAGCCTCAAGCAGTCGATCGGCTGGTCGAATGTAGAGCCTGAATACTGTAATGCACCCGGCCGGCGTTGCATTTCGCAACACACTGCACAGCGGCGGGGGCAAGGGAAATGGAGCAACACCTGAAACTCCGACAGTGCTGGTCTACAATTTTGCGTGCATGCGCGATGGCACGGCATAGTACGTGCAGCAATGGATTTTGATTCTGAGTGGGACGTCGAGGGCACTGCGCGCTATCTAGCGCAGCGGCAATTCAAGCGGCCGGCGCTGCAGTTCCCGGACGAATTCTTGGCCGAGTGCAAAGCAGTTGCGGACGCCGTGCGGTCGCGCTGCGAGCAACTGGGACATCTTGCAGAGGTGAGAGTGATCTGGAAATGCAGCTGCTTGTCTGTATCTTGCTGTGGCTGCACCTGGCAAGTACTGAAATTCTATGCATGACCCGCCGCTGCAGGTGTTTGTGCTGGCGGACACATCCTACAACAGCTCTGGCGTCGATGAAGTAGCAGCGGAGCATGCAGACGCTGACTGCGTGGTGCGTGTGCATGTTGCACCTGCTGGCACCGCCTAACGTTGCCACATGAGACACTCCACCTGCACACTCGAGCAACTCAATCTGCACACCGTCGCCACAGCATTCAGCAAAGATGGTGCCCGGTCAAGCGTGTCGTTTTCCTTGCAGGTCCACTATGGCCCGGCGTCGCTGAGCGCCCTCTCGCGGCTGCCGTCCTACTTCGTGTTCCGGCAGGCGTCACTCGACGTGACCGCCTGTGCGCAGCAGATCACGCGGCATGCGGCAGATACACCGCAGAGGGGCAGCCATGCAGCGGTCCTGGTGCTGCTGGATCAGCCGTATGCACACGCAACAGCAGACTTGCGGCTGCGCATTGATGCAGCTATCCAGTCGGCAGCCGGCGCGGCGCCGGCGCCGGCAGGGGACTCGGCGGCAGAAATCGCAGCTGCTGGGGCCGCGTCCGCCCTACCAGTCATCGTGGCAGACACGTGGGCAGGGCCGCTGGAGCCCACTGGCGCATCAGCGGCGTGGCAACGTCGGGCCTCAGCTCAGGCAGCCACAGCTGCACAAGACGGCAGCTATGGGTGCAGACCGCCAGCTGTAGCGGCGCCAGCTGCAGCAGCCTCAGGGACAGCGAGATTGGCGCCAGCAGCGGCAGATGCTCCGGGCCCGCCTAGCGCAGGGACGCAGGCTGCAGGCATCTCGGCAGCGCAGACGGCGGCAGCACAGCCCGATGCCTGCTCAGCACCGCGCCCCGCATCGCCGCCGCAGGACGGTTCCGGCGCCGCCGCGGCCGGCCTGTCGTGGTCGCTGACCGACGGCGTTGCCTTTGAGGACGTCCTCCCGGTGTGGGTGGGCGCCGCCGACTCGCCGGGCCTGCGGCAGCTGCAGCTGGTGCACAGCCGCGCCGCCTGGTCCGTGCTGGATCCCGGCCGGCTAGCGTCCAGCGCCGCTGAGTCAGGTGGGTCACGGTTGAAACACGGAGGAAAGCATGGAGGAAGCAACGGAGGAACGGAGGAGGTGCACCGTGCTTGTACGCGTTGCGTGGTGGCATGTTTGGACATCCTGTGCATCCAGGGCGGAATTGCCTGGTTGAAGGGTCGTCAAAGCGCTGCAGTCATGCCTCTTCCACGACCTGCCCCCAGGCGGCGCCGGCGCCTGGCAGCACGGGGTGCCACACGAGCTGCGGCGCACGCTGCAGCGGCGGTACTACCTGGTGGAAAAGGCGCGGGACGCAAACATCGTCGGCATCCTGGTGGGCACGCTCGGCGTCGCGGGCTACCTGGAAGCCATCGAACGCCTGCGCTCGCTCATACGGAGGTGGGAGCCCATGAAGGGGGCATAAGCTGTGACGCAGAACGTGTCATGTCAGACAAATCGGGTGTTTGTCAATTGTGGAGACTTCCGGATGGACAAGCCCGAATCAACAGTTGCCGTTGAAGTTTGATATGGGCTCTGCTGCTCCATGACCCTGTTTGTTGGGTCTAAACTTGCAGCGCGGGCAAGAAGACGTACACCTTCCTGATGGGCAAGCCCAACCCGGCCAAGCTGGCCAACTTCCCGGAGGTGGAGGTCTTCGTGCTGGTCGCCGACCCCGAGGGCCTCATCCTGGACAGCAAGGCGCGCGAAATTGTTATTATGTCACCATCCCATTACCAGTCCGCAACGTGGTCGGATCCGGTTGGATCCGGTGTGAGCACTTGTGCAGCTCATGCTGGCTTGGCAGCACAGTCCAGAGCCATGGCCCACAGCTGCACAGCTGCGAGGTGCACGCAGCACTTGACCGCGCTCGCAGTTCAACCTTGCTCATCACTATGATACCTACAGCAACTGTATGATTGTGCCTGTGATGCGGTGCCCACGACTCCAGGCGCTCAACACCTCTTTCTGTGGTGCCGGCAGGACTTCTATGCGCCCATCATCACGGCGTACGAGGCGCACATCGCGTTTGCGCCCGGCCAGAGCTGGACGGGTGACTACCGCACAGACTTCGCCTGCCTGTTGGTGAGTAAAATTACAACTACACAATGGCCAGAAAGGGACAGCATGCGCATGCCTGCTGGTAAGGAGGGTCTGCTAACAGGGCTCGAAAGGAAGGTTGAAACAAGGGTGGCTGCCTGCTGAGCCTGTCTGCTGGATCGGCGTCCCCGCAGCACATGGATCCCCGCAGCGCATAAAGCTTCCTCGAGGCAGCGTCCAGCACTGAAACAGGCATGCAGCAGAGCCATTGCTGCTTCAGCTCATGGGACAGCACTGGCGTTCAATTAAGGCCGGCATTATGCAGTGCGCATGGAACACTGACGTGCTGGGCATCCTCTGCAGGATCAGACGGCAGCAGACGGCGCGGCGGCGGACGCTCAGAGCCCCAGGTGGTCGCTGCTGGACGGCCGCCTGCATGGTGATTCGGCAGAGGCGGGCGAACAGCCTGCCACCGGGGCCTCGGCGCTGGTTGCGCGGCCGAAGCTGCAGCTGACGGCCGCCGAAGGTGCGGTGTTGGCGACACGCTTGTCTGGAAGCTGTCTGCCAAGGTGTCAGAAGACGTGTACACAGCCTGTCACATTTCTAGGGCCCATGCGACTTCAGGTGCTGTGTCGACGCAAGAAGAAGAAGGTGTACACGCTCGAGCCTCACTCACGCTGACAAGGGTTGTAATGATTGATTGTTGTCATCCGCAGATGGGTCGCTGGAGGTGACGTCGGCGGCAGAGTACCTGCAGGGCCGCCGCACGTACCAGGGCCTGGAGGCAGATCCGTTGGAGGAGCCTAAGGCTGTGGGTCCCGTCAAGCAGGGCCGCACCGGCAGGGCGGCAGTGTATCAGGCAGAGGGCCAGCAAACATGAATGTCTGTGAAGATCAGTGTCGAGCCTTGACTTGCGTGACTAGGAGTTACAGATCAACTGGTGATAGAGATCAACTGGGCATTGGGCAAATCAACAACGTGCGTAGGAATCGATCCAGGCACGCACATCCGAGCCGACAACTTGAACAACGTCAAAAGCCTGAACACAACAACACGCAAACATGGCCACATGCACACACACAACGTGCTCGAAATATTCTACAGACTTACAGGCGCCGCTGTTGGTGGGCTGCACTTCTCCTTTGCCTTTCAGGGTGAAGCTAGCATGCACCAGGTCACAGTTTTCTGACTCACACAGAAGTTTTGCATGCGGCAGCGCTTGTGCCTTGCTGCTGATCTTTGAAGCTCGCTTGATATGCTTCGCCCATCATGGTTGCCCGCTGGCATACTGGCGCCACCACGCAGCCTCAGCAGCAATAGCTCAAAATGCAGCGCAACTCTAGTGCGGGGCAAGGGTTGTTGACGATCTCGGACACCCTGTCGAGCTCCGGCCGCACACGCTGCAGCACCGTGCTAGAGGCCCTCACAAGCTTGCAGTGCTCAACATCAAACTCTGTAGATGCCAAAATCCCCAGGCCGGCAGGAGTGCCAGCTGCCGACCTAACACGATTGACCGTCTCAGATATTGAGAACCCCCGTAATTTGAAACCTTCTGTTGCATCAGCAGGTCGCCAGACAGAGCGGCAGGAGCCGGCTGCCGATCTGAGCACGCCGACGCGGGAGGAGGCGGGCCTGACCGCCCGGGCGGCACTGCTATGGTCGCTGCTGCAGTGCATTTGCTTCAGCGGCGGGCTGCGCAAGAGCCTCAACGCTTGGGTGCCGGACAAGTCGAGTGCGTGTGAAAGTGCCGTGAAGTGTGCTCCGGTGCCATGATTGTTCCATCATTGTGTCGGCTGCTCATTTGTGAACCTGCCGATTTGCCACCGCATGCACATCCATCTATTCAGTCCTGCTGTTGCATTGGCAGTGTGGCGGCTTTTAGAAGTGCTGATGCGTTCTGATGCACACAATCTGATTGGAAACTGACCAAAAAACAGCTGCCGATGCGAAAGCAGATGATGTGTCGGACGGCCCCTCCTGCAGAGCAGCGGCAATTATAGGGTTTCTCCTCCTGCAGAGCAAGCTGCTAAACCTGCCGTTGTCGCAGCTCTTGAGGACCTGTGCCCACTCGACGATTAGGCGGCTGGCGTCAGTGGCGCTATGAACGTATGGTTTATGAGAATGGAGTAGGAGGCCCTCTCTTGATTTTCCTGTAAACGTCTAGGCGTCACCCGTCTTTTGTCGTCACTGGCCTCCTTTGTTTTAACCTTTTTGAAAGAGGGA
>JAABUL010000131.1_pt1 | contig 151046 bp, 130 predicted proteins | sample 5559151 | NCBI WGS metagenome assembly JAABUL01 (sample SAMN10711876, study PRJNA513368) | rock metagenome | isolation source: Antarctica rocks | place: Antarctica: Victoria Land, Pudding Butte sud | reverse complement strand
GCCCACTCCTGCACCTGCGCCACACACAGATCATCACCCATCACCGCAGGATCGGTCCAACCCACCACTCACCTGGGAAGGCACGCCGTCAAGCTCAAAATAAACACGACTGTAGTACTAGGCGCAGCCACGCCCCACTCGGCGCGCCGACCAGCCGCCGGCCACCGACCCGCCGGCGGAATTCCGGATGACGGCGGAGGCTTCAGGCGGTGCCGGCTCGGAGCGGGTTGTCGGTGCCGAGTCGGCCGCACGCCTGCACCACTGCGGCCAGTAGTTCCTCGTCTCGTCCGAGCCCGGGGTCGAGGAAGTCGACGACCCGCTGCGCGGCAACCTCGATGGTTCCGGCCGCCAATTCGACGACCCGCGTCGCATTGACATCGTTCACCGGGGTTCCGCAACCGCGCAGATGTTCGATCCAGCCGGCCAGCATGAGCACCGCGGCGGGCGGCACCGAACCAGCAGACCGAAGCCGCCGCAGAACGGGCACGATGCGCACCGGAAGCTTCGTCGAACCGTCCGTCCCGATCTGCGCCAACCGGTGCGCGATGGCGGGGTTGGTGAACCGGTCGATCAGCGAAGCCTGGTAGGCCGCGACATCGGCCGTCGGCAGGGTCAGGAATGGGGCGGCCTCGCCCCACCAGGCGAGCAGAGTGGACCGGCAGAACGGATCGGCCATGGCGTCCGCGATGGTGGCGTGACCCCGGGGACTTCCGAGGTAGGCGAGCAGACTGTGGCCGCCGTTGAGCAGCCACAACTTCCGCTCCTCGAATGGCGCGATGTCGGGAACGAAGGTTGCACCCGCGGCTTCCCATGCGGGCCGACCGGCCGGAAATTCGCCACTGAGCACCCACTCCCGAAATGGTTCGGTGACCACCGGGGCTACATCGACGAGGCCGGTCAGCCGCTCGGCGGCGGCGACGTCGGCCGCCGTGGTGGCCGGGGTGATGCGGTCGACCATCGTGGTGACGAAACTGACGTTCCGCCGGATCCAACCGGCCAGGCTCGGATCGAGGTCGGTGGCGAAATCGAGCACCACTGCGGCCACGACCCGGCCGTTCTCAGGCAGGTTGTCGCACGGAACGATCGCGATCGGACCCGCTTCGGCGACTCTGCGGGCGCGAAGCGCGGCGACCAACCGCGCCGGTGTGGTGCGCAACGGCGGAACCGCTCCGTGCCGGTCTGTTACTTCGCGTAGGACAGCCAGATCGGCGACGACGTCCGGGTCAGAGCGATCCAGTAGCCCGTCCGAACCTCGTGCGTAACCCGCTTCGGTGACGGTCAGAGTGATGACGGCGACGGCCGGATCGATCAGGTATCCGATCAGCGCCGCAGTATCCGGACCCGAGTGAGCACGGCTGACGGAGCCGATGATCTGCCCGCTGTCGCCGGTCGCCGCCCTGGTGATCAGGGTGTACAGACCCTCCTGCGCTGTCAGCGACTCGGCGAGACCAGTGGAGCGGCCGGTGAACGCGGCGATTCCCCAGTGCGCCGCATCCGGGGCTACCGCGGTGTACCAGGCCTGATGGGCGCGGAAGAAGTTGCCCAACCCCAGGTGCACGATCCGCACCGGTGCGGCCGCCGGGCGGCCGGCTGCCTGGCGGGTCAGCTGCCGACTCGCCACGGGTTCCCTGCCGTCCGCCGTCATAGCTTGAACACCTTTCGCGGTTGCGTCTGGACCAAGTGCACGATGCTGTCGCGGGCTTCGTCCAGGTCGAGCCGGTGTTCGGCCACCAGGCCGGCCAGGAACCCGGCGTCGAGGCGCCGGGACATGTCGTGACGAGCCGGAATGGAGCAGAAAGCCCTGGTGTCGTCGACGAATCCCGACATCCGCGACAGACCGGCGATCTCCGACACCGAGCGTTGGAAGGCGCGGATCTCCGTCGGGTTGTCCAGGAACCACCATGGCACCCCGGCGTACACGGCCGGATAGAAGCCCGCGAGCGGCGCGATCTCCCGGCTGAACGTGGTGGCGTCGACCGTGAACAGGACTAGGTGCAGATTGGGATGCGCGCCGTACCGCGCGAGCAGCGGTTGCAAAGCAGCCGTGTAACCCAGCGCCACCGGAATGTCATGCCCGGAGTCGGCGCCGAACGAGGTGAAGGTGTCCGGATGGTGGTTGCGTCGAATCCCGGGATGCATCGTCATCACGAGTCCGTCGTCGCAGGACATCCTGGCCATCTCCGACAGCATGTGGCGCCGGAACGCAGCCGCTTCCGACTCGGTGACCCGCCCGCTGCGTGCCGCCGAGTAGATCCGAGCTGCTTCCGACTCGGCCAGTGGCGCGGTGCCGGCGTCGAGGTGACTGTGATCGGTGGAGACGGCCCCGTTGGCGATGAAGTACCGCCGCCGGTCCTCCAGCGCGGCGATGTATCCGACGTAATCCCCGGTGTCCACGCCCGCTGCCGCTCCGAGTCGGTCCACCTGATCAGTCCAGTCCGGGCCGGCCGGCTCCAGATAGCGGTCCGGACGGAAGGTGGGTACCACCCGGGTCGGAAAGGTCGGATCTGCGGCAATGGTGCGGTGTGCGACCAGGTCGTCGGACGGGTCATCGGTGGTGGCCAGCACGCTGATGCCGAACTGGGCCAGCAGGTTCCGGGGCCGGAATGCCGGATCGGACAGCCGAGCGGCGATCTGGTCGTAGAGACGGTCCGCGTTCGCCTCGCAGGGCCGGTCGGTGATCTGGAAGATCTCGGCCAGTTCGGCGTCGAACCACAGCCGGACGGGCGTTCCACGGAAGACCGACCAGTTCGCGCACAACAACCGCCAGGCCTGTCGGGCCCGAGCTTCCGGAAGCGGGCCTTCGCCGACCCCCAGATCGCTCAGCGACACCCCGTTCGCATGGAGCAGGCGCGTCACGTAGTGATCAGGTTGCACGAGCAAACTGGTCGGATCGGGAAATGGCAGGTTGTCGACGAGCAGTTGCGGGTTCACATGTCCGTGGGCCGAGATGATCGGGTGCTGCCGGACAGATTCGTACAGTTCCCTGGCGAGCGCCCGGACGCCCGGCTCGCTGGGCAGTAACCGATCGGCGTGCAACGTCAGGGGAGCGGCTGTGGCCGACATGTTTGTCGTCCTCTGTTGCGAACTCACCGCGCCTTCGCCTGCAGCACCTGGAAGATCGGGCCCTGTTGACAAAAGCTGATGGCGCCCGGGCGAAGAACCCCGACCACCGTCACAGCGGCGCCATCCTTGATGATCGAACTGTCGCCTCCCCGGAGATTGACCTTTCGGCCCGTTTTCTCATCGGCCAGGAGCAGGCACCCGTGCTCCACCCCGTTCTCGACGATGCCGGTGAGGGTGAGTTGCCCGGTCACCGAAGAACCGCCGCCGCGAGTGGGCAATACCGGCGACGGCGCAGACGTTGGGGAATTGCCGATGGGCGGCGAACTGGCCGTTGCCGCTCCACTGGTCAGCGAGGTGGAGGCGGGCGGCCGCGCGCTCGGAGTGCGGCTCGTGACCGCACTGCGGGCCGGTGTACTCATGGTCGGTGAGCCAGCTGCGGATGCGGGAGCGGCCTGCCCGACCGACGAAGTGACGGTCGCGGCGCTGGTCGAGGCCGCCGGCGCGGGGGAGCCCGAGGACCGCTCAGCGCAGGCGCTCAAGGCTCCCAATGCCATCACGCACAGCACCATCATCTTCGTCTGAAGCATGCCCGACTCCTTCTTGACCCGATCCTGCCTGGAACGCGAGGCGCTTGTCCGATGACAGTGGCCAGGCCGTATTGAGACAACCTCCGCGGCGTGAACCTGGGTAGGCTCGCGGGCCGCTGAGGGACAGACGGGTCGCGACCTGCGCGACGTTGCATGCCGGGTCGAGACAGGCTGATCGAGCGGGGTGGCAAAAGCACTTCAGGGTGGTCACCTCCGAAGAGATGACCACCCTGAAGGGAAGATCTAGGACCGTGGTCCCGAGGTTCTACGCAGCTCAGACGGCGGTGACGCCAGTCGCCTGCGGGCCCTTGGCACCCTGGGTGACCGTGTAGGACACCTTCTGGTTCTCTTCGAGCGAGCGGTAGCCGCCCGACTGGATCTCCGAGTAGTGGACGAAGACGTCCGGTCCATCACCCTCGGGGGTGATGAAGCCGAAGCCCTTTTCAGCGTTGAACCACTTGACGGTTCCCTGTGCCATGATGTTTCTCCTTGCATGTATCCGAGCAGAGCGACGTGATTCGTCTCTCCGGGTTCGTCGACGAGTGCGACATTTCGGACACAAGATCCGAGAGGTCCCAAGACGATCGACTGCCTTGGGACCGCTATGACACGAACTCAAGAACTGTAACCATGAACCAGTATTCCATGACACGGACCGAACAACGAATCCGGGTCGACAGCTTTATCTCAATGTACCCATTCGGCCTAGCTCGGTTCACCTGATCGTCCCTGCTCGGAGACGAGGCGCGACGGCGACCGGACAATGCCGACACGGTTGTGCATCCCTCTCGGTGAACGCTCGGTCCGGCCGAACGGCGCCGGCTCAGGTCTCGGCCTGGATTCGAGCGAGCAGTCGGGTCTTCTCGGCCTCGTACTCCGGGTTCTGGACCGTGCCGGCGGCGCGACGGGCCCGCAGGTCGGAGAGTTCCTGGAGCGGATCGGACTCCGGTCGCGGGCCTGGCGTCGCGAGCTGCGAACCGACGGCCTCGCCGAACTCCGATCCTTGTAAACCCAGGACCTTGTCCACCTCGAAGGTCGATTCGGTCCTCGATTCGCCGACCGATTCGAGGACCTGAACGGACACCGTGCTGGTCAGCCCCCGGCTCCGGGCTTGGACCGACCGGATGGCCGCCAGATCGAACACGATCAATTCGCGGGGAGCGGAGCGATGGGCACGGAACAGAATCCGCTCGGTGGTGAGAGCCAGGAGCCCCAACCGGCGTTCATGCCTGCCCTCGACGAGCGCGATCACCGACTCGTCAGCGTTGAGTCCGCGCTGCAGCGCTGCGACCTCGGCATCGGACCTTTCGTCCGAGACCATGCGGCCCGCTGCCCTTGCCAGGTCGGGCCGCACGCCGAGATTGGCGAGCCGCTGCATCGGCGAGACTGCGCGAAACAGCTTGCTGAGATCGAACTGAACCATGGCGCTCATCTCCGTCGGCGTTGGTCAGGCCCTTTCGACGGCCAGGCTGCCGTCATTCTCCACGGTCGTCGGGTCGATGAACTGCGGTGGTCGGATGGCGACCGCCGGCACCGACGACAGGTGGGCCAGCGCAACCGCTCCGGACACCGCCAGTACAAAGCCGAAGGCAGCCGGTACCGGCCAGCCACTGCGGATGCCGTCGCCGAGCAACGTCAACCCGAGAACGGAGGGCAGCACCGTATTGGTGCTGAACATGACCGCCGACATCGTGGTAGCGGTTCCCCGCTGCAGGGCGAGTGCGAAGACCACGGTCGCTGCGACGCCGTTGAGGATGATCGCCCACACCGAAGGCTCGGTGAACCACCGCAGGAACTCGCCGGGTAGGTGCAGGGTGCGAGCGGACACGGCGACCGCAGTGAATCCCAACCCGGCGCCGAAGGCGAGCAGCGGTGCCGCCCAGCGTGAATTCGATCGGCTGCCGCGAAACCCGATCAGGCAGACGGGGACCACCGTCGCCAGGATCACCCAGCGCCAGCCGTGCGGCAACGAGTGCGCCTGCCCCGGCTCTGCCGACAGCCCGAGCGTCACGAGCCCGGCGGCAGCAGTACCGAGGCTGACCCAGCCCAGCCGCCCCAACCTGACTCCGAGAACCGCCGAGATGGTGGCGGTGACACCGACGCTGAACGCCAGCACCGATTGCACCAGGAACAAGGGCAGGCGGTGCAGGGCGGCGGCGCCGGCGACGAAGCTCAGGATGTCGATGCCGACGCCGGTGACGTACAACGGTTGCCGGCCGATCTTGCCCAGATCATCCGGATCGCCGCCGAAGGCACCGGCCCGCCCGATGCCGATCGACTCCAGCACCGACCCGACCCCCGATCCAAGGGCCGCGATCACCGCGAGCAGATAGCCGATGACCATCGGTCCATCGTCGCAGACGGCGGGCCGGCCAACCTGCTGTTTGCCGGGTCAACCGCCTCCGGGCGACCGGCACCTATCCTGGGCAGGACATGACCGATACGCCAGCCAGTTCGACGAGAACCTTTCCGAGGACATCTGCGAGTACTCCGAACGCAGCGGATCTCGCGGCCCGGCTGCCGCAGCTGATGATTTCCGACACGATGCGGCTCGGCCGGCGACTGGACGGAACCCGTCGGACGGCCGACAGGAGCAAGCGGGCCACGGCGCTCACCGACGTCGCCCGCCTCATCGACACCGCGGAACAGAAGCTGGCCAGAAGGATCGCCGCGGTTCCGGCAATCACCTTCCCGCCGGAGCTGCCGGTCTCCGAGCGCGTCGATGATCTCGCAGCCGCCATCGGCGCACATCAGGTCGTCATCGTGGCCGGTGAGACCGGTTCCGGGAAGTCGACGCAGTTGCCGAAGATCTGTCTGGCCCTCGGTCGAGGAGTACGGGGCCTCATCGGCCACACCCAGCCCCGGCGTATCGCAGCCAGGGCGCTCGCCGAACGGATCGCGCAGGAAACCGGCACGGAATTGGGCGGCGCCATCGGATATACGATCCGGTTCGGCGACCACACCGGGCCGAACACACTCGTAAAACTGATGACGGACGGGATCCTGCTGGCCGAGATCGGCCGGGATCGGCTGCTGTCGAATTACGACACGATCATTCTGGACGAGGCTCACGAGCGCAGTCTCAACATTGATTTCCTACTGGGATATCTGGTCGAGCTACTACCGCAGCGCCCCGATCTCAAGGTCATCATCACGTCGGCGACCATCGATCCGCAGCGATTCTCCAAGCATTTCGGCGATGCTCCGATCGTCGAGGTGTCCGGCCGGACATATCCCGTCGAGATCCGTTATCGGCCTTACGGTGCCGACGATCTGGACGCGGACGAGGAGAACGACGAACCAGGCGCCGAGCGGGCGCCGGGCAACAGCCGACCGGCCGGCCCAACGTCGCGTGGAGATTCCAGCCGTGATCTCGCCCAGGCCATCTGCGATGCCACCGACGAGCTCGCCGGTGAGGGTGACGGCGACGTTCTGGTTTTCCTCTCCGGTGAACGCGAGATCACCGATACCGCAGAGGTTCTGCGCGCCCACCTTGCTTCCCGGCCGGGTCTGACCGAGGTGCTGCCGCTCTACGGCCGGTTGTCGGCCGCGGACCAGCACAAGGTGTTCTCCGCGCACTCCGGCCGACGGATCGTGCTCTCCACGAATGTCGCCGAGACGTCGCTGACGGTTCCCGGCGTTCGGTACGTCATCGACCCCGGAACCGCTCGGATCTCCCGCTATTCACTACGCACGAAGGTGCAACGGCTGCCCATCGAACCGATCTCGCAGGCTTCTGCCGGGCAGCGTGCCGGCCGCTGCGGTCGCGTCGCGGATGGAATCTGCATCCGGTTGTATTCGGCGGACGACTTCGCCGGACGGCCGGAATACACCGATCCGGAGATTGCCCGCACGTCGTTGGCGTCGGTCATCTTGCAGATGGCCTCGCTGGATCTCGGGGACATCGCCTCGTTCCCCTTCCTCGAGCCACCCGATGCTCGCCAGATCAACGATGGCATAGCCGTTCTCAGCGAGCTCGGTGCGCTCGATCGCTCCAACGACGATGGGCGCGTGCGGCTCACTCGAACGGGGCGCTCACTCGCCGCGCTGCCATTGGACCCGCGACTGGCGCGAATGATCGTGGAAGGCGACTGCCGGGACTGCTTGGCAGAAGTGCTGGTGATCGCGGCGGCGCTGGCAATCCATGACGTGCGCGAATATCCGCTGGAGGACCGGGACCGAGCAAGTGCCTCGCATGCCCGGTTCGTCGATCCCAAATCCGACTTCCTGTCCCTGCTGAACCTTTGGAATTATCTGACCGCAGAGGCGAAGTCTCGTTCGGGTAACGCTTTTCGACGTATGTGTCGGGCCGAGTATCTGCACTACCTGCGTATTCGGGAATGGCAGGATCTACATGCCCAGCTTCGATCGGTGGCGCGCGGGCTGAAGATGGACACCGATTCACAGCCGCCGGTCGGGGCGCCGGCCGCTGCAGTTGCCACAGCGTCGGCACAGTCCACTGCGGTTCGGTCCACCCTCGGCCGCAGCTCGGCGGCGGGTGGTCGGCGACGTGGTCGCAGCGTGCCGGTATCTGTCGGGGCCACCCCGAAGGCGTCGATCAGCCCGCCGGGTGACGCGGCGCAAGCGGCCGGGGTCGACAGCGAAAGAGTGCACACCGCACTGCTCGCCGGTCTGCTGTCCCACATCGGGCTGCGGTTGGAACCGGGCCGCGAATATCAGGGCGCCCGTGGCAGCAAGTTCGTCATCTGGCCAGGGTCGGCACTGGCGAAAGCCGGTCCCCGCCTGGTGGTGGCCTCCGAACTGGTCGAGACCTCCAGGTTGTGGGGTCGGATCGTGGCCTCGGTGGACCCGACCTGGGTCGAGAACGTCGGTGGAGACCTGTTGCGGCGTAGCTACTCCGAGCCGCGCTGGGATGCCAGGCGCGGGCAGGTCACCGCTACCGAGAAGGTCACGTTGCTCGGAGTGACGCTGATCGGTGCGCGGTCCATCCAGTTCGATCGCATCGATCCGGTGCTCAGTCGGGAAATGTTCATCCGGCACGCCCTGGTGGAGGCGGACTGGGAGACCCGGCATCTGTTCTTCGCGGCGAATCTGGCTGCCCTTGACGAGGTCGCCGAGCGGGAGGATCGGGCCAGGCGCCGGGACATCGTCATCGACGACGATTCGCTGTTCGCGTTGTACGACGAGCGGATCCCCGCGCAGGTGACGTCCGCCCGCCACTTCGACAGCTGGTGGCGCAAGACTTCTCGGACCGATCCGGCTCTGCTGACGTTCACTCCCGACATGCTGCTCGCCGCGGGCGCCAAGGACGTCGACGTGAGCGCCTATCCCGACACCTTCTCCACCGGTGACGCCGATCTCGGGCTCGACTACGTCTTCGAACCCGGCCGTCGTGATGACGGCGTTACCGTGACCATTCCGCTGGCCGTGTTGGCGCGGATAGATCCGGCGGCGTTCGACGCCCAGATACCTGGACTACGAAAGGATCTGGCGGTAGCGCTGCTCCGCTCCCTGCCCAAGACGTTGCGCCGCAATTTCGTTCCCGCCCCGGACTTCGCCGCGGCAGCCCTGTCCCAGATTCCGGACCACGGGCCCGGTTCGCTCAGTACAGCGCTGGCCGGCAGGCTGACCGCGATGACCGGAATCGTCGTCCGGCCGGAGGATTTCGATCAGGAGAAGATTCCGGATCACCTGCGGATGGGCTTCAAGGTGGTGGACGAATCCGGTCATCAGGTCGGCGCCGGAAAGGATCTGGGCCGGTTGAAGGATGAACTGCGAGCAGACGGGCGCAAGGCGGTCGCCAAAGCCTCCGGAGCGGTGGAACGGACCGGCCTCACCGAGTTCCCGGTCGACGGAATTCCGAGAACCGTCGTCAGTTCCGTTGCCGGCCAACGGGTCGACGGATATCCTGCGTTGGTCGACGAGGGCGCAACCGTAGGAATCACCGTTTTCACGTCGCCGGCAGAGCAGGAGCTGGCCATGCGGGCCGGCACGCGTCGGCTGATCGCCAGGGTGGTCAAGCCGCCGTTGTCCCACGTGCGAAACGGCTTGTCCCGGCAACAGATGCTGACCCTGTCGGTGACGCCTCATGGCAGCGTCGCCGGTCTGCTGGCGGATGCGACGGAAGCCGCCATCGATGCGCTGCTCGATTGGGCTGGCGGACCCGCCTACAGTGCGGCTGAATTTGCCACGTTGGTGAGGAAGATGGCCCCACAGATTCCGCGGGCGGTACTGGACATCATGCTGGCAGCCGAGTCGGCACTGGTGGAAGCGCGCGCAGCAGAGCTGGCCATCGACGCCGTCGCGGGCACCGCCCTGGCAGAACAGGTGGCCGACATGAGAATCGCGTTGCGGCGATTGCTGTTCCCGGGATTTCTGACTGCAACGACGGCTGCCCGGTTACCGGATCTGACCCGTTACCTGCAGGCGCTGACGATCCGCGCCGGTCGGGTTCGGGAGAACCCGGAGCGGGATCGGCAGCGCATGGTTCAGGTGGACGAACTGGCGAGGACCATCGAAACTGCGGTCGCAGTGCTGCGCCCCGAGGAGGCGGCGCAACATTCCGGAGCTGTGCAGGCGCTACGCCGCTCGCTCGAGGAGTTCCGGGTGGCCACCTTCGCCCAGCCGATGCGCACTGCAGTTCCGGTGTCGGAGAAGCGTCTACGAGCTGCTGTGAGCGCACTGGGCAAGTGAGAAGCCAAGTCTTCGGCGTGCGCGCGCAGTTGACGAGTCGGCTGTCGTCGGCAACTGTCGACGTCGTGGGACACCTCGACATCGCCGGTATCAGCTACTCACTCGCGGACGGGCGGCCGCTGCTGGCCGATGTCACGTTCCGGGTCGGGCAGGGCAGTGTCACTGCGCTGATCGGCCCGAACGGGACCGGCAAGACGACCTTGCTCCGAATCATCACCGGCGAACTCGACGCCGAGGACGGCGCCATCGGTCGTTCCGGCGCCCTCGGCGTCATGCCGCAGTTCATCGGTTCGGTTCGGGACGACTCGACCGTGCGGGACCTACTGCTGGCCGTCAGCCCTCCGGCGTTACGAACCGTCGCGGCGGAGGTCGACGTCACCGAGCTGGAAATGATGGATCTCGATGGCGGACCCGACGACGACGCGAAAGCCATCCGATACGCGCAGGCGTTGTCCGACTGGGCAGATGTTCGGGGCTACGAGCAGGAGACCGCCTTCGACGTCGCGTGCGTCGCAGCGCTGGGCGTTTCCTACGATCGAGCGAAATACCGTGCGGTGAAAACTCTTTCGGGTGGGGAGCAGAAGCGACTGGTCCTCGAGCTGCTGCTCGCCGGCCCCGAGGAGGTGTTGCTGCTCGACGAGCCGGACAACTATCTGGACGTGCCCGCGAAGATCTGGCTCGAAGGCAGGCTCGCCGAGACGGCCAAGGCGGTGCTGTTGATCAGCCATGACAGGGAGCTGCTCGCCAGGGCGGCAACTCGAATCGTGACGTTGGAACCTGGGGTTGCCGGAGCCGTTTCCTGGGTGCACGGCGGCTCGTTGCCGACCTATCGGCAAGCCCGCGCCGACCGGAACTCCCGCCTGGAGGAATTGCGCCGGCGGTGGGACGAAGAGCACGCCAAGCTCAAGGCGCTGGTGCTGATGTACAAGACGAAGGCCGCGTTCAACGATGGTCTGGCGTCGCGCTATCAGGCCGCCAAGACCCGGCTCTCCAAGTTCGAGAACGTCGGCCCACCGCAGGAGCTGCCGCTGACCCAGAAGGTGACCATGCGGCTGGCAGGCGGCCGGACGGCGAAGCGGGCGGTCGTGTGCACGCGGCTGGAGCTGACCGACTTGATGGAACCGTTCGACCTCGAGGTGTTCTACGGCGAGCGGCTGGCCGTGCTCGGCGCCAACGGCTCCGGAAAGTCGCATTTCCTGCGACTGCTGGCCGCCGGCGGGTCCGACCCCGACATCGAGCACCAGCCCGTCACCGACGCGCCCGCCGAGCCGGTCCGGCACACCGGCACAGCCGCGCTCGGCTCGCGGGTGCGGCCCGGCTATTTCCGGCAGACCCATTCCCACCCGGAGCTCGCCGGGCGCACCCTGCTCGAGATCCTGCATCGCGGGGACGACCATCGCTCCGGCATGGGACGCGAGCAGGCAGCCCGCGCGCTGGACCGATACGGCCTGGCCAGGGCAGGGGAGCACTCTTTCGACACGTTGTCCGGAGGGCAGCAGGCCAGGCTGCAGATCCTGCTGCTGGAGCTTTCCGGGGCAACATTGCTGCTGCTGGACGAACCCACCGACAACCTGGACCTGCATTCGGCGGAGTCCCTGGAACAGGCACTGGATGCTTTCGACGGAACCGTGGTGGCAGTCACGCACGACCGTGCGTTCGCCAGGACCTTCGACGCCTTTCTCGTCTTCGACGCCGACGGCACGGTCGGCCGGTACGACGAACCTGTCTGGAATGTGACCAGGGTGCGCCGCGTGCGCTGAAGGTCCGCGTCCGCAGGTCGTACCGGGCGTTCCGACGAGTGCGGGCGTGTCACCATGAAAGGGTGCGAGCAGACCAGGACCGACGAGCCGGAGTGGCACTGACGCGCCAAGGGCCGAGCCGGACCGTCGTTGCGAATCGGTCCGGGCCCAGGTTCGCCGGCCTGCTGACCTCGTCCATCTGGTTCGCGCTGCTGGTGGTGGTGGCGGGCGTGGTCACCGCGCTGGTCGGTACCTCGGTGACCGACGCGGCCGCGGTTGCCGGGATCAGTTCGCCCCCGTGGATCGTCCGGTTCGGCATACCGGTGCTCCGAACAGTGCTGGACCTGGGTGCGGTTTCCGTGGCAGGGCTGGGGCTGCTGTCGAAGATGGTCGGCTTCGACCGGCCGGACCGGACGGAACCGGTCGTGGCGCGTGCTCGTCGACTGGCAGTTCTCGGCTCCGCCGTCTGGGGCGGCGCGGCGCTGTTGTCGATCGTGCTGCTGTCGGTGGAGCTCGACCCGGGTCGGGCACCGACGCCGGCATCGGTGTGGAGCTACATCAGCAACATCGCTGCAGGTAAGGGACTGCTGATGTCGGCCGGCTGCGCGGGCCTTTCCTGGTGGCTGGCCCGAGTGTCGGTGCGCCACGGTGAGAAGGTTCCCGCCGAACTACGGATCGGCATTGCGTTGTTCGGCCTGCTACCCCTACCCCTGACCGGCCACGCGGCCAACTGGTATTACCACGACCTTTCGATGGTTTCCATGGAGTTGCACGTGGTCGCGGCCACGGCCTGGGCCGGCGGATTGGCCGCGGTGGTGATCTTCCTGGCGCGAGAACCTGCGCTGCTGGCCGATGCGTTACCCAGGTTCTCGAAGTTGGCCACCTGGTGTGTGTTCGTCGTCGGCGCCACCGGGGTGGCCAATGGGTTGCTGGAATTGGCGTTGTCGCCGATCACGACGCTGCCCGGGTCCCTGTTCACCACCCGCTACGGAGTCCTGCTACTGGTCAAGGCGGCGTGCATGGTGATCGTCGCGGTCATTGCGATCCGGGTCCGCTCGCGCATCGTGCCGCAGGTCGCGCTGCGAAAGCGGACCGCCGTGGCGTTCTGGTGCGGCTGGGAGATCGTGACCCTTGGCGTCGCCTTCGGTGCGGCGGTGGTGCTGACCAGAGCGTCGGTGACGCCTTTCTGAGGGCCGTCCCAATATCCGTCGCGAGCTGTACCGGGCAATCGAGAATCGGCGGCGACATCAGCTCACGGCGAGATCGACCTTCGTCCCCGGCGGAAGGGAATGGACCTGCTGGGCGATCGGCCCTCGGATGCGCATCGCCTTCGCCGAATCCACGGCCATCAGATTGGTCAGGACACGGGTGCCGCCGGCAACGAAGAACTGTCGCGGGATGAGCCTTTCGTCGGGTTGGAGAGCACCGTTCGCCTGTTGCCAACCCAGGGCGAGCGCAGCCGCTCCGTTGAGTGCCTCGTCCTCGAGAAGCCACCCGGCCCAATCTTCCAGAGAATCGCCGAGCACCCGCCGGTTACCCGTCTCCGGCTCGAACGCGACCACCGAGGCGTTGCTGTCCAGCCCGAACTGGGTGCCCAGGAGATCCTGGCCGAAACAGAACAGATCCTCCGCCAAGCCCGCATAGGTGTATTTCCAGGTCACCGGAGAGTTCCATTGGCGCAGCTCGGGTCCCCACCCCGAGTCGCCGACCCGGAATACCTGAATTCCGGCATTGAAGGCGAAGAAACCGTTCAGTGCGGAAATCAGCCGCCCCAACTCGTTCCAGGCCGGACGGGTGTCGCCGAAGTCGATTTCGACGGCGGATCCCGTCGCACCTCGGGCTCGGTCCAGCAGTTCGGCGACTTTCGATCCGGTCATCGTGGCACCATCTCTCCGATCGGCATCGTGAAGTATTCCGTGCGGACGCGCTCGGTGACAACGGGCCGTAGCCCAGGGTTGAGGACCGGCGTGGTGGGCAGCGTCTCCCAGATCGACATCGGATACCAGACGACCCGGGCGTCCAGCAGCACCTGCTCGGCCTCGAACGGTCGACCGGCCTCGAACAGGGTCTGGGCGAAGGCGTACATCACCGGCAACTCGTGTGGAAGCGGTGACCCGGCTTCGTGCAAACCCATCAGTACATCGCTGCGACCCGCCGAAGTTGCCCCCAGCCACAGGCTTCTCGCCTCCGCCTCGGTGAGTCGGGCCGGCCCGCGGTCCAGCAGGACCGCCTCGAACTGCAGCAGCTCACCGGACGGACGCAAGGCGTGCGGCATCAGGGCGGCTGGGCCGTGCTGGGCGAAATGGCCTGCTGCCCAGACGAGGTCGCGGTGCAACTGGTGCGTCGGCGGCAGGTGTTCCGCCATCCCCAGCAGGCGCGGAACGCCCTCCGACCCGTCGTACAGGGTGCCCGCGGCCACCGCCATGGAGAACGGAACCACCGGCGACAGGTTCAACTCGCCGGCAACCGGCCCGAACCGCTCGACGACTCGTTCGACCATGTCGGAGGCTTCGGAATGCGCGCCCTGCCACGACATCCCGGGAAAGGCGGCCGCTGCGGCGACCCATACGGTGGCTGCGTCCATACCGCCGGTGAGGTCCAGGAGTTGCCCCAGTGCCTCGTCCTGGTGGCCGGCTGCCGCCCGCAGAACGATGTCGCGGACGGTCTGCGCCGCCTCGTCGTTCTCCGGTTTCCTCGGGTCGGAGCTCATCGGACCGCGATCCGCACTCTGGCCCCGTTCGGCAGGCCGGCTCCGCCGTACTCGGCCCACCCTCGCCGCAGGTCATGCCCCATCGTGGATCCGGCACCGCGGTTGTCGGCCGGTTTGATGTATTTCAAACTCGGCGTCTTGCCCGCATCGTGGCCGCCTTCGGCGAACATGGCCGGCGGGTACTCGTCCCGATCCTTACCGGGCGTCGTCGGCACGTCGTTGCGGGCGCTCTGCCAATCGGTTCGGCGGCCGTCGGCGCCGGGTCGATCGATGGTCACCACGTCGCTCCGTGCGGGGCCGTCGACCGAAGTGCTCCCGGACCAGATCGTGCCCTTCTGGGCCTCCTCGACATGCCGCGCCGATTCCGGATACTTCGCGCTGTTGACCTTGATCTCGTAGATCTTGTTGTCGACTCCCTCCCGGAACTTCGCGCCGGCCTTGGAAGTCAAAATCGCGGGCACGTTGATCTTCCCGGTCATCGGCATGTTCCCGATGCCCCCGGTCGAAGTCGCCAGCGCCCGGTTGCCCAACGGCACCTCGACCTCGACCCTGGACAGAACGTTCTTCGTGCCGGCCAGTAGTCGGCCGCCCTCATAGGCCGTGCGGTTCTTGACGGCAGACAGCGCGTAGTGGGCGTTGCCGGCCACCTTTGTGTCGCGAAGCATGTTGCCCGCCTTCGACGCCACCTTGACCACTGAAGATCCGGCCCTGGTGCCCTTCAACAGCGCGAGACCCTTGCCAAGTGGCAGCATGGTCGCGCCGTCAAGCAGCAGGTCGCCCCACGAGCCCTTCCCGGTGGCGAGCTTCACGGTGGCATCGATCAGCAGCGCGCCACCCCCGGCTACCAGTGCTATCGGACCCATCACGGGCGCCAGCACCGGGATCATCGCCAGCAGGCCGGCAATTCCGGAGATCGTCTTGAGCACACCCGAGATGGATTTCAGGACGTCGGCGTGATCGGAGATCCAGCCGGTGGCCGAATTCTTCAGTCGACCCCAGAAGCCGGGCGGTTCCTCGAACCGCAGACCCTTCGCTTGGTGGATCGCCGTCACGCAGGCGTCCACTGCCGCGGTGTGTTCCGACCGCAGCGTGTTGGCCGCAGTGATGGTCGACTGCAGGGCCCCGTTGGCGCTGCTCAAGCCGTTCGCGGCACCGGAGGTCTGTGCGGAATAGGTATCTGTCGGCAAGGCCTGACCAGGCTTGCGGGCCTTCGCCGCGGCCTCTTGAGCAGCGGTGTGGTGGGCGTCGGCAGTCTTGGCGTCCGCCACCGCGCTGCTGGCCGAGTTCACCGCAGTCTGCTGATCAGCGGCCCGGGACGCCAGCACCTTCATCCGGGACTGCAACGATTCCAACGCCTGCGAATAGGTGGTCAGCGCCGTCGCGACCATCGACCATGCTTGGGACGTGGTGTCCAGGTGAGGCGGCAGATCCGTGTTCAATCTTTCCCGATATGTCTGCGCCTCGTCACCCTTGAAATCACCGGAATCGATCCGGCGAATATCGCCGGCGGCGGTCGACGCGGCCATTCCGAACGACGACCACTTGCCGGCCGATGACCGAATCGAATCCGCATCACCGTTCAGCGCAAAAACCGACGAATCCAGCACTGCTCGTTCACCCCACCACGACGGTCAGAAAATCAGAATGGACGTCGTCGTCCTTCGGCCCGCGGGCCGGAACGACAACGCAAACGACAACGAGCTGCTCGGTGTCAATGTGCGGTGAGTGCGTTCCGGACCTGTCCGCGCATGTCCTTCACCCCGGAAGTCGTGGACGACAACGACTTCGACACGGCCGACAGGATCTCCTGCACGGTCGCAGCAGCCGAATCCCACTTCGCCTGCACGCCGGCATAGCTCTCCTGCTCATCGCCCTCCCACGACGACTTCACACTCGCGACGAACCCACCCAGGTCCGACAACGACGACTCCAAACCGGAAATCACCGAACTCAACGAACCGCTCGCCGAATCAGCCGTCGCCTCATTGTACGAAAATACGCCACCGGACATTTTGATACCCCAATCAAGAGAAAGTAGAATACTGCGGGACGAACGAGCACCGGTCGAAAAGGGAACCGGCCGAGATCAGAACCGGAACTTGGTGCCGTCCCAATCGGCGGAACCATTCGCATTCGACAACGCTTCGGTCATCTGCGTCTCGTACGTGTCGTACAAACCGCCCGCATTCTTGACATTGCCCTTGATCGACGCCAACGCACCGTTCAGGTCTTTCATCGCCGCCGTCCATGCCGCCGTCAGCTGCTCCCAGCTCGAGAAGGACGAACCCTTCCAATCCTGCGGAAGCGGCTCGATCGCCTGCAGGAACGCCGCCGCCTGCGAGTTCATGGCCGACTCGGACTGCTCCAGATTCGACGCATGGACATTCACCGCATTGTCGTGCACCGCGAATTTCGGACCCATACCAACCACCCCAACCAGATCGATAACAGCCGGTGGCCTACCCACCGGCAACGAACACACCTACGACGACGCTGATGGCCATCGGGTTCCAGCCGATCTGCTCGAAATCTGGAACAAGTCAGGCGCGGTCGGCGTTCGGGTCACCGGCGCTGTGGCGCGGCGAGTCATGGCGCGGGCTCAGCGACCCGAGCTGCCGGCCAACGGCCCTGGTCCCGAGCTCAGCGAGGGCTCCGGCCAGCCGTCCAGGAATCCGGAGCGATCTCGGAGTGGTTCCGGCCCGAACGCAACAGCGACCCGGGGAGGTCGGCGCACGGCCGTGCCACCCGTCCGCAGGCCCAGCCAGGTGGCGAACACCCACAGCAGGATTGAAACGGGCAGCGCGACCCAGATCGAGCTCCAGGCGACCGGCGGCGTCAGCAGGTGCGAACCGTGCTCGAAGGATGCCCTGATCTCGGCGATCGGCATGTTCGCGAGGTTTGTCGGCGTGCCGGTGACCACCGTGCTCAGCCACAGGGCACCGTAGCCGAGCCCGGGAAGAACCAGCCCGCCCACCGCGGCGCGGACGTACGGTTTGCGCCTGAGCAGGAACAGCAGGTCCACGGCGATGCCGAGCGGCAACAGGTAGAGCGGAAGATAGCTGGGCGGAAAGGTTCCGACGGTCAGGATCGGCCAGATCACGCAGCGGTAGGCCACGTAGCCGGCGATCACGACGGAGGCCGTCCAGCGCCGGCCGACCATGATCCTGGCGGTGACCAGTAGTGGGACGCACACCGCCATGACCCACACCGGATATACCCACGGCGGAATCGGCATCGCGAAGTGCTGCAGCGCAACGTCGTCGACGGGCCGACCGAGTTGGCCGGCAGCGAAGGACAGCAGCGACGGTTCGGCGGACGGCGTGCCGCGGAGCCAGGACGCCACCTCGAGGATGCCGTACTCCTCCTGGCCGGTCGGGAAGTAGAGGTCCTCGAACAGAAAAGTGAAGAGCGCGATCAGCCCGATCGACCACTGTCGGGAAAAGGCGCCGTCCCGTGGGTAGGTGCGGAACCAGTTGCGGATGACCCCGACCACCATGATCGCCGTGCCGCCGTACAAGAGCAGGTGCGATGGCGACCATGCAGTGAGGTCGAGGCCGTTGACCCGGTGATTGATGACGTCGATGGGCCCGGCGACGACGAAGATGCCAGTGCCCCACTGCATGATTCGAAGCGAGCGACGTTCCGCTCCGTAGCCGGTGAACGTGTGCGCAAGAACCAGGCCGATCGCGATTCCGGTACCGACGGTGTTGAGCAGGTGCGGGGGCGCGAAGTCGTCCCGCAACCACTTGAAGTGCCACGACACGTCCCAGGACGATCCCAGCAGTTTGCAGAACAGGGCCAGGATCCACATCCGTTGCATGAAAACGGCGAGTGAGCGTGGTGTTCGGCGACCCGGTTCACCGCGCGTCCAGTAGGTGCGCATGAATCCAGCAAGCCGCTGCATGGCCCTGCCTTTCGGTCGGTGCGCCCGGCCTACCGGTACGGGCGCGGCTCTTGCCCACCAGTTGAGGTCCAAGAGTCGATCGCCCAAGACTAAGGCCTTGAGGCGCCGAATCCCGGTGCCGGAGCGCGGTCAGTCCTCATCCGGATAACAGACCTCGACCTGCAGGTCCGGGTCGCTGCCGATCAAACCTGTCACGTATCCGCCCGCGGAGCCGACCGACAGCAGTTGATCGACGAGGTCGTCCCCACGCAGAGTCAGTCGGGTCAGGCCCTCGTCCCGGCGCTCGAAGGCCAGGCGCGCATCGTGGCCGCCGGCGGTGAGCTTCTGCAGGGATCCCGTCGACGAGAGTGACCCTCGCGCCACCCCCAACAACCCCAGGAATTCGTCCATGGCGCCCACCAGTGCCGGCCGGTTGGCCTCGCACATGGCCCGGATCAGTTCCGGGCGGGTCCCCGCGACCCTGGTGCCGTCGGCGAACGAGGAGGCGGCCAGCGCCAACGGGAGAGCTCCACCGGCCTCGGCGACCTGGGCCAGCGCCAGCGCCAGCAGGTGGGGCAGATGGGAGATTCGGGCCACCGCGTCGTCGTGGGCAGCGGCTTCGACCGGAACGACGCGGCTGCCGATCGCCAGGGCGAGCCTTGCCACGTCCGTCCACACGCCGAGATCGGAATCCTCGTCCAGGCAGGTGACCCAGGCCGCATCCTGGAACAAGGTCGCCGACCCTGCCGCCCAGCCGCTGAACGCGGTGCCGGCCATGGGATGCGAACCGATGTACCTGGCGTCCGGGCACCGTTGTTGGACCTGCTCGAACACGACTGCCTTGACGCTGCCCACGTCGGTGAGCTTGACCGCGGGCGCCACTTCCGCGACCCGGTCCAGCAGGACATCGAAGGCCGTCACGGGCGCGGCGAGCACCAGCAGGGCGTCGGTGTCTGCCGCGTGGGCGATGGCATCTTCGACGGTGTCGAAGATGGTGAAGCCGGCCGACCTCGCCGCCTCCCGGCTCTCCAGGGTCGGCGACCAACCGGCGACCGGAGCCAGCGGTGCGGCTGCCCTGAGCAACGAACCGCCGATCAGGCCGAGGCCCAGCGTGACGATCGGGGAGATCGAATTGCTGACATCTGGAACGGTCATGCCTCCATCATTCCCCGAAGGAGCACCGGTCGCGCCTGATCGACCGTGCCCACAGGGCGCCGCGTGGCCCTGGACCGAGAACCTGCGTAACGTCTGGCCCGTGACTATCGACGGTTTCGCCGCGGCAGTCGTCCGGGAGGACGGCGCTTGGAAATGCTCGCTGCTCGCCGATGATCTGTTGGAGGATCTGGACGGACTGATCACCGCGCTTCGCAGGGTGGCAGTCACCGGTGCCGTGTTCGGACTGGCCGCGGTCGACGACGAATTCTTCGTCGTGGTGCGACCGGTTCCCGGCGGAGCGTCACTGCTGGTCTCGGATGCCACCGCCGCCCTCGACTACGACCTTGCTGCCGATGCGCTGGACGTTCTGCACATCGCAACGCCCGAAGAGGACGAGATCGACGACGAACCCTGGCCGGAGGGCGATCTCAGCCTGCTGGCCGACCTTGGCCTGCCGGAGCAGGAGATGCAGTTGATCGTCGGCGAGGTGGACCTGTACCCCGACGAGCAGCTCACGCTGATCGCCCAGCGTTGCGGCTTCGGTGAACAGTTCTCGGCTCTGCTGGAAAAGGCCTGACGACTGGCGTGGCCGGTTTCGCCTCGGCTCGAACGGCGGACGAGGAACTGATCAGGGCGGCTCTCGCTGCCGCCGCAACCGCCGCGTCCACCGGCGACGTGCCCATCGGCGCCGTCCTGTTCGACGCCTCCGGGCTACCGCTTGCCGCCGCCTGCAACGCCCGCGAAGCGACCGGCGATCCCACCGCACACGCCGAGATCCTGGTGCTCCGAGCCGCGGCGGAGGTGGTCGGAACCTGGAATCTGGCCGGTACGACGTTGGCCGTCACCGCCGAACCGTGCACCATGTGCGCCGGAGCGATGGTGTTGGCCAGGGTGAGCGCCGTCGTCTTCGGTTGCTGGGAGCCCAAGACCGGCGCGGCCGGTTCGTTGTGGGACGCGCTTCGCGATCGCCGGCTGACGCACCGGGTAGAGGTTCGGGGCGGAGTCCTCGCGCAGGAGTGTGCGGACCTGCTGGTGAGTTTCTTCGCCGCCCGCCGCTGAGCCTTCCGCGCCGGTCGCACTGTCCGGGTCCTCGTGGTCGATGGTCTGGCGCCTCCGCAGATGGTCGGGAGGCGGCAGCGAAATCCCCTATACTTCTCCGCGGTGGCGTGTCCGAGCGGCCTAAGGAGCACGCCTCGAAAGCGTGTGAGGTGAGAGCCTCCGAGGGTTCAAATCCCTCCGCCACCGCCACGCGTCGGCGCTGCGGTCCGACCTGATTGGAAAAGGCCCCGAACCGAATTCCTCGGTTCGGGGCCTTTCTGCTCATGCGGGGGGTCGCCATCGTTGCAGGCATCTCACAGACAAGCCACCGCTACCGCCGACGCGTTCCCAGGATTACGCCGCAAGCATGGAAGTCATGGAAAAGGTCCTTGTTACCCGTCGGCCCACTGTCCGGCACCGCGTGCCGGAGCTTGCGGGGGGTGTGCCTTCGCCACGAACAGCTGCCGACCCGGAGGTGGTGGGGATCTGGCGCTGGCTGTTCGCCGACGAGGCCGGTGTAGCGGTGACCGGTCCGCGGATTCGGTTCACCTCCGAGAATGCCGCGGAAACATGGTTGCTCGGGAACGCCGATCAGCTCCGACACCTGCACGTTGCCGCGGTGACGCTGTTCGCCGGCCCGCGCGTGGTCAACGGCCCGACCGGACTGCTGCCCGGCAGCCCGTCGGCGGCGGAAAGCAGCAAAGATGCAGATAGTGCCGGAACGGGATGACCGAGCTGCACCGGCGCGTTGCACCTGGACGTATCGCCCGTACACCGGGCACGAACGTCAAGGAGACTCATGACCAACACCGCAACTGAGCAACGGCCGGCGCCGGCGTCCGGAACCTTCCACATCGGCGGTGACCTGCCGGTCAATCGGCTCGGATTCGGCTCGATGCAACTGGCCGGCCCGGGTGTGTGGGGCGAACCGAGGGACCACGACGAGGCGATCCGAGTGCTGCGGCGCTCGATCGAGCTGGGCGTCAACCTCATCGACACGGCCGATTCCTACGGGCCTTTCATCACCGACGCGCTGATCCGCGAAGCCCTGCATCCCTATCCGGACGACCTGGTCATCGCGACCAAGGTTGGTTTGACCCGCCAGGGGCCGGATGTGTGGACCCCGGTCGGTCGGCCCGCATACCTGCGCCAGCAGGTGGAGCTGAACCTTCGGCATCTAGGAGTGGAGCGGATCGATCTGCTCCAGCTGCACCGCATCGATCCCGAGGTCGAACTCCAGGACCAGTTCGGCGTCCTGGCGGATCTGCGGAGCGAAGGAAAGATCAGGCACATCGGCCTTTCCGAGGTGTCCGTCGCTCAGATCGAGGAGGCCAACGCCATCGTTCCGATCTCCTCCGTGCAGAACCTGTATAACCTGGCCGACCGTAGCGCCGAGGACGTGGTCGACTATGCCGAGGCGAAGAACATCGCGTTCATTCCGTGGTTCCCGTTGGCGACGGGCAAGCTGGCCAAGCCAGGCGGCCCGCTCGACGCCGCCGCGCAGCAGCACCGAGCCACCGCATCACAGCTGGCGCTGGCCTGGCTGCTCCGCCGGTCTCCGGTGGTGTTGCCGATTCCCGGCACGTCCTCGGTTTCCCATCTGGAGGACAACGTGGCGGCGGCACTGTTGGAGCTGACCGACGCGGAGTTCGAAGCGCTCACCGCAGCGGTGTGACGCCGCCGTAGTCCGCGCCCTGGTTCCCGCGCCCTGGTTTCCAGGGTGACGACCGAGTTGGTTGGATGGAACGGTGAGCGCGAGCATCGACAAGCCCCCTGCCAATCGCATCGACGATGCGAACGGTCACGGGTTCACCGTGTCGACCCGCCTCTCGGGTGCTCAGGGCAGGACAGGACTACTCACCACCGCCCACGGGCAGATCAGGACGCCGGCCTTCATCGCTGTCGGTACCAAAGCGACGGTCAAAGCGGTCCTGCCCGAATCGATGTCGGATCTTGGTGCGCAAGCGGTGTTGGCGAACGCTTACCACCTCTACCTGCAGCCGGGGTCCGACATCGTGGAAGCGGCCGGTGGGTTGGGAAAGTTCATGAACTGGCCAGGGCCGACTTTCACCGACAGTGGTGGATTCCAGGTGCTCTCGCTCGGCGCCGGGTTCAAGAAGGTCCTGGCGATGAACGTCTCCGGGTTGCGGTCCGATGAGGTGATCGCCGCCGGCAAGACGAGGTTGGCGACAGTCGACGACGATGGTGTGACGTTCAAATCACATCTGAATGGGTCGAAACATCGCTTCACGCCCGAGGTGTCGATGCAGATCCAGCACCAACTCGGCGCCGACATCATCTTCGCCTTCGACGAATGCACAACGTTGATGAATACCCGGGAGTACCAGGAGCGCTCGGTGAAGCGAACCCAGGCCTGGGCCGCGCGCTGCGTCGAGGAGCATCGCCGACTGACCCGGGAACGGGTTGGCCGGCCTTACCAGGCCTTGTTCGGGGTCGTTCAGGGCGCGCAGTACGAAGATCTCCGGAGGCAGGCGGTCCGGGATCTACTGCCGCTCGGGTTCGACGGACTCGGCATCGGGGGGGCCCTCGAGAAGGAGAATCTGGGCACGATCGTCCGCTGGTGTTGTGAGGAGATGCCGGAAACGATGCCGCGTCATCTCCTAGGTATCAGCGAGCCGGACGACATCTTCACCGCCATCGAGAACGGAGCCGACACCTTCGACTGCGTGTCGCCGTCGCGGGTGGCGCGCAATGGCGCGATCTATTCGCCGGACGGCCGTTACAACGTGGTGACCGCCAGATACCGGCGCGATTTCTCACCACTTGCGGAGAACTGCGACTGCTATACCTGCGCCAATTACACCCGCGCGTACCTTCACCATTTGTTCAAGGGTAAGGAGATGATCTCCTGCACCTTGGCGACCATCCACAACGAACGGTTCATCGTCCGGCTGGTGGACGATATCCGGCGCACTATCGACGCCGGCGGCTTTGCCGATTTCAGGGCCGAATTCCTCGGCAGATATTATGCCGTCGGCACCAAAACCGCTATGCCGTAACGGCCGTGCCAACCTCGAGCGCCGGGCGGTAACTCGGCTCGCGCTTCTTGACCCATCGGATGACCGGGTAGGTGATGGGCATCAGCACCACCTCCAAGAGGCATTTGTAGACGTAACCGACGACGACGTAGTTGACGAAATCAGGAGTTGTAGTGATACCGATGGCGCCGGCAGCAATCGAGCAGAAAATGAGCGTGTCGGCGAACTCGCCGACGAGGGTGGAGCCGATCAGCCGGGCCCACAGGTGTTTCTCCTTCGTGATGGCCTTGATCTTCACGACCACATACGCGTTGAGGAACTGGCCGATCAGATAGCCGGAGACGCTGGCCAGCAGAATGCGCGGAACGGTGCCCAGCACTGCGGCGAAGGCGGCCTGGTCACGGTAGTCGGTCGTGGGCGGGGAGACCTTGACCACGTAGAACGTCGCTGCGGCGAGCAGCGCCATGGCGAAACCGACCACGATCGCCTGGCGCGCGGCCCGCAGGCCGTAGACCTCGGCCATCACGTCACCCAGGACGTAGGTGAGCGGGAACAGGATGAAACCGCCGTCGGTGACGATCCAACCGAACTTGATGCCCTTGGTGGCGGCGATGTTCGACATCAGCAGCAGGCAGCTGAATACAGCCACGATGACGGGGTAGATCCTGGAGCCAGGGTTGGCATAGACCGGACCGAGCTGTCGTGCTGGGGCGCCGAACGGCCTTGGGTCGGGTGTCGAGTTGGTCACCGGCACATCCAACCAGGATTCGCACTCCGCTGACCAGTGGCTCTACATGTACGCGGCCGAGCCGAGTTGCCACTGCAGATCTTCGCCCGGAGTGATCCTGCGGCCGGAGATGCCGTGCGGAATGATTCTCATCCAGTGGTTGCGTTCGCCCGGTGCCCATGGTTCGACGCCGGTGGCCCGAGTGCGCTCGATGAGTTCCTCGCTGTGTTCAGCGGTCAGGGATTCGGCTTGACCCCGCAGCAGGACGCTCCACCCGGAGTCATTGGTGAAATTCATCTCGTCGACCTGGAAGGTGACGTTGGCGTGCTCGGCGCGGGCCACCGTCGAACCGGGTGCGGTGCGGATGACGACGACGTCTCGATCCAAGGCATAGTTCACCGGGATGATCAACGGATAGAGCTCAGCGACCACACCCAGCCGGCCGATGTGCCGGGCACCCAACATCTGGTAGCACTCCGAGCTGGACAGTACGTCCATCTCGGACTTGTCGTGTTCGTGTTGACGATTCATCGCTACCTCCGCATGTTGGTTGACGCCGGGCGGCGGATGGCGTTCGAACGCGCCATTCGCCGATCCGACTGCCACCGTAGGCGTCGCTGTTGTGTCCGACCAGGGCCGAAGGACCCGAATATTTTCAGGGCGGCCGGCGGCCGTTGGCGCCGGCAGATCTTGTCTAGGATCAGAGGTAGCCGTCCTGCTGCTCTGGGCTCGGCACCACCGTCGTCGATCGCAAGCGCACGCGCACTGCTTCACACCGAGAGCCGGAGAGGCACTTCTGATGTTGTGGCTCCACTTCGCCCGGCCTGTGCCGCCATCCCTGGCAGCGACGCGATGGTGAGAGCGGAGGACCGCCGCGGGGCCGGCGAGTTCGCGGTGGCCGCCCTGAATCGCAGCACCGAGGCCATCGGGGAGTTGGTGACCCGGATCAGCGGGCTTCCCACGCCCGGCGATGACACGAGTAGACGCCGCGTGCTGGATGTTCTCGATGATCTGGCTGAGGAGATGATCGGCCGCATTCGCGTCGACGAGATCGCGGTGAAGCAGAAGATCGAGCAGCAGCGGGAACGATTCGGTGCGGCTTCGCCGGGTGGTGACTCCGCCGAGTTCGCCGGGTGGTGACTCCGCCGAGATTTGATTTCTGACCGGCCCAAGGTGCTACCGGTCAGCCGACGGCTGCCTGCCGGACGATGGCTACCGGGCCCGGGAAGTGGGAGATCAACGCCTGACTGGTGGAACCCAGCAGCAACCCGGCGAAGCCGCCTCGACCGCGGCTGCCCACCACCATCATCGACGGCTTGCGCGTCTCGGGCGCCTCACCGCAGTGCTCCAGCAGCGTCGCCGCCGGGTGACCTCGCAGAACCAGCGGGCGAACCTCCACATCGGGGAAGGTTTCGGTTTGCCCCGACAGCTGCTCCGCGAGCAGTCGCTGCTCCTCTTCGAACCGGGCCCGGTGCGCCTCCACCGGATCGGAACGCACTGCACCGCTGGACGATTCGTCGTTCCAGCTGTGGAGCGCGACCAGCGGCACTCCACGCAGCGACGCCTCCGCGAAAGCGAAGAACAACGCGTCGTCGGAGTTGGCGGAGCCGTCCAAGGCCACCCATACGGGACCGTCGCCATGCAGGCGACCAGCGGCATCGGCTCGAACCACGACGACCGGACTGGCCGAGCGGTTGGCCACCTTCACCGCGACCGAGCCCAGCGACTCCGTCATCGAACCGTGGCCGTGGGCACCCAGGACCAGCAGCAGCGCTCTTTCCGAAGCCATCCGTAGCGCCACATGGGGCGGCTCATCGCACAGTTGGGTGTCCACCGTGAGCGCAGGATAGGCCTCGGTCACCGTCGAGCGAGCGTCCTCGAGGACGACCTGCGCAACACGGCGGACATCGTCGAACATGGCGGGCAACATCATCACGCCGGGACCCGCGAAGCCCATTGACATCTGATAGGCGTGGAGCAACCGCACAGTGGCCCCTCGGCGCTGGGCCTCCCCGGCTGCCCACAATGCAGCTGCGGTCGAGGGCGCCGACCCATCCACGCCGACGACGACGACGTTGTCCACCTGTCTGTTCATGATTGCCGCTCCTGACGGTGATGCGAAGTTTGATGGCGGGGAACAAAATATCGGTGTGGGAACGGAGCTGTGATCACGGCGCCACTCCTGCCTTCGGGGTTACTGGATTCGACAGTCACCACCGCCAGTTGTGGCGATGAAGAATTGACTCCCTCACCGTTGCCGGAATACCTGCGGCGCGACTAGAGCCGAAGGTCACCAGGTAATAGGGTCCGCGGCCACGAAATGGCGGCCAGCTCCGCCGTTGTTCGCCCGATTGCTGACCGGGCGTTCACGGGTCGACGAACAGCCTGACCTGAGGCAATGCGCCGACGCGAGATGCGACACGTGGAAGGATGCCACCATGTCCACCGAGATCGCAGTCATGTCCACGGAGATCGCAGTAGTGCAGCTGGGCACCCGCGCACCCGCATCGAAATCATTCGCGCCTGCCGGTACGAGTGCGACTCGCGGTTGTTCGTGCACCGTGCAAGTGAGCCCGATGACCCGAGGAAGTGGCAGATGACGAACCGTCCGAAGCCGGCAGCTGCCGTTGCTCCATCTTCGAGTCTCAATTTGCCGTCGAAGGTGTATGAGGCGGAACTGCTGCGGCTGCAGATCGAGCTGGTCGCTCTGCAACAGTGGGTTCGGGATACCGGCACCCGGGTCGTGGTCATCTTCGAAGGACGTGACGCCGCGGGGAAAGGATCGGCGATCAAACGCATCACCGAACGCCTCAACCCACGCTGGTGTCGTATTGCGGCATTACCCGCTCCCACCGAGCGTGAACGATCACAATGGTATTTTCAGCGTTACGTGGAGCATTTGCCGGCGGCCGGTGAAATCGTGTTGTTCGATCGGTCCTGGTACAACCGCGCTGGTGTGGAACGGGTCATGGGCTTTTGTACGAGCGCGGAATACCGCCGGTTTCTGCACCAGGTCCCGATCTTCGAACGGCTGCTGGTCGAGGATGGCATCCTGCTGCGCAAGTACTGGTTCTCCGTTTCGGATCGAGAGCAGGAGAAGCGCTTCAAGTCCCGTGAGCAGGACCCGATGCGACGCTGGAAGCTGTCCGACATGGATCTGCAATCGATCAGCAAGTGGGTTGACTACTCGAAGGCCAAGGATGAGATGTTCGTGCACAGCGACATCCCCGGATCACCCTGGTACGTGGTGGAAAGTGAGGACAAGAAGAGGTCGCGCCTCAACGTCATCGCACATCTATTGTCCACCATCGCTTATGAACACCATGACCCACCCGCGGTGAAGATTCCTCGCCGTCCCCCGGTCGGAGATTACACTCGACCGCCGCGAGAAGAATTCACCGTGATCCCTGACCATGCCGGCACGCTGCTATGAGCGGCTCCGAGCTTGTTGTCTCTGCGGAGTCCGCCGACGCCTGGGGTGCGCCGCTGCGTGTGCCCGGGTCGTCGGGGCACATGAACGTCGCGAGTGGCCTTGGAAAGTGGCCCGAGGGCCGGCAGTGTGTCCTTCTCTTTGCCTTTGCGCTGCACCATAGATCGCCGCATACTGGAAATTTGTCGGTAACGTTGCGGTCGTAGCTTCCTTCCATGGTCGCAGCTCTCACCCTCGGTGTCGAAGAAGAGTTGCATCTCGTCGATCCGAGAACCTCGCTGCTGACTCCACGAGCCCCGCAGCTGCTCGCCGCGTTGCCACAGTGCAGCTTCGGTGCGGAATTGCAGCGCACGACAGTAGAAACGAACACGGGTGTCTGGCACACGCTCGAGGAGTTGCGATCGGACATCGTTCGATTGCGCAGAATGCTCATCGACGTGGCGGCGAAGGAGGGTCTGCGCGTCGCTGCAGTCGGCACCGCGCCGTTGAATTCCGCGGCCGAATACGACGATTTATTGACCGACCCGATCAACTCCGGAGTGATAGCGGACGCGAAGATGGCCTCTTTCGATATTCAGCGACGGGCGTGAGAGCGTGACACGTTCCGCATTTCAGGCGCCTTCGAACCGCGGAGTGTCAATCGCCCACCAGGCCGGATCGACCGTCCAGGGCTCCCGCGGCAGCGCGGCAGGATCGAAACGTTCAGCGAGGTCGGCGAGACTGACCACCTCGCCCGGTCCGGCGAGTCGGAGAGAGACACCGATTCGGCTCAACACCTCCGCGGGACCGTAGCCGTGCGGACGAAGATCGGTCATCGTGACGGCGCCGTCCCGCTTCGCCAGCCGAGCGCCGTTCACATTGAACGCCAACGGCACGTGGGCGTGGATCACCGCGGGCAGGTGCAGCAACTGCCGTAGGTATGCCTGCCGCGGCGCCGAGGTCAGCAGATCGTTCCCCCGCACGATCTGATCGATGCCTTGAGCTGCGTCATCGACGACGACGGCCAGGTTGTAGGCGACCACTCCGTCACCGCGCTGCAGAACCAGATCATCCACCGGTCCGGTGTACGGACCGGTCAGCTGGTCGGTCACCGTCCAGGCTCCGACTTCCGCGCGAAGGCGCAAGGCAGGTGGGCGGCCGGAGCGGCGGCGCTCCGCGAGCTGGGCAGATGTCAGTGCGCGGCAGGTGCCCGGATATGCGCCTTGAAGTCCGTGCGGAGCGGACCCGGCCGACTGGATCTCCCGCCGGGTGCAGAAGCACTCGTAGGTCAGGCCCGCTGTCCGCAGGACTTCGATCGTGTCGCGGTAGCCCTGGATTCGATCGGACTGCCGAACGACCGGGCCGTCCCAGGTCAGTCCCAGCGAGGCCAGGTCGGCGAGTTGCCGCTCGGTGGCACCGGCGGCGACCCGGTCGAGGTCCTCGATCCGCAACCGGAACGCCCGTTCGGTGGTCCGGGCGAAGAGCCAGGCCAACACGGCGGTCCGGAGGTTGCCGACGTGCAGGTCGCCGGACGGGCTGGGCGCGAAGCGGCCTGCCGTCACTCGCGTTCTCCACGGCTCGCCGTCGGCCGCGCCGTGCGAGGTTCCGTTGCCGGGGTCATGCTCGGATCGTAGGTCGAGGACTCCCCGAGTTGTGCTCTGGCCTGCCCCGGGTTGTGTCCTGGCCTGCCCGACGGCGACTGTCGGGCCGTCCGCCTACTCTGCTGGGACAGGACGCGGTGACAATTCGGGGGATCGCATGAATGACGTCAGGAACAGGGTATGAACGCAGCGGGAACGGTGTCGGCGCCAACAGCGGCCGTGCTGCGCAACCAGGCCGAGCGGCACCTGGGTGCGCTCGTCGGATCCGAGAGTGCGCGGCTGCGGGACGACCAGTGGACCGCCATCGAGGCTCTCGTTGCCGGCCGCCGCCGCGCACTGGTGGTGCAGCGCACCGGCTGGGGCAAGTCTGCCGTCTACTTCGTCGCCACAGCGCTACTGCGCGAACAGGGCTCCGGGCCGACCATCATCATTTCGCCGTTGCTCTCGTTGATGCGGAACCAGATCTCGGCGGCCGCTCGTGCCGGAATCCATGCGGTGACGATCAATTCCGCCAACAGCGATGATTGGGCAACGGTCCACGAACAGGTGCGCTCCGGGCAGGTGGACGTGCTCCTGGTCTCGCCCGAACGGCTGAACAACCCTGGTTTCCGCGACGAAGTGTTGCCCGCGTTGGCGGCCTCTGCCGGCCTGGTCGTGATCGACGAGGCGCACTGCATCTCGGACTGGGGTCATGATTTCCGGCCGGACTATCGGCGCATCCGCACTCTGCTGACCGATCTGCCCGCCGGCATTCCGGTGCTGGCCACCACGGCTACCGCGAACGCCCGGGTGACCTCCGATGTCGCCGAGCAGCTCCAGATCGCCGACGCTCAACCGGTGCTGGTGCTGCGCGGAACGCTCGATCGCGAGTCCCTGCATCTCGGCGTCGTCCGGCTGCCCGATCAGCCCTCGAGGCTGGCGTGGTTGGCGCAGCACCTGGCTGAGCTACCGGGGTCCGGCATCATCTACTGCCTGACCGTCGCGGCGACCGAACAGGTCGCGGACTTCCTACGCAGCAACGGGTTCGATGTTGCGGCGTACTCCGGGCAGACGGAGCAGGCGCAGCGGCTGCAGGCGGAGGAGGATCTGCTCGGCAATCGGGTCAAGGCATTGGTGGCCACCTCGGCGCTCGGCATGGGTTTCGACAAGCCGGACCTCGGATTTGTGGTGCACCTCGGCGCCCCCAACTCGCCGATCGCCTACTACCAGCAGGTCGGCCGGGCCGGTCGCGGCGTCGAGAACGCAACGGTGGTGCTACTTCCCGGCCGCGAAGATCAGGACATCTGGAACTATTTCGGATCGCTGGCTTTTCCCGCCGAGAGTGACGTCAGGGAGACCCTGGCAGAGCTGGCCGCGGCCGGCCGGCCGATGTCGCTGCCCGCCCTGGAACCTCGGGTCCAGCTGCGCAGGTCTCGGCTGGAGTCGATGCTCAAGGTGCTGGACGTCGACGGCGCAGTGCATCGGGTGCAGGGCGGCTGGACGGCGACCGGACAGTCGTGGAACTACGACGCCGACCGGTACGCACGGGTTGCGCAGGCCCGCCACACCGAGGAACAAGCCATGCTCGACTACCAGGACACGCCCGGCTGCCGGATGAACTACCTGCGGTCCCAGCTGGACGACGATCCAGGAACCGTCGGTTGCGGTCGTTGTGACAACTGCGGTGGCCTGGTGCTGTCCGGGCAGGCGAACGCCGGTGCGGTGGAGCGGGCGCGGGCCAGCCTCTCGGTTCCCGGTGTGGCGGTGGATCCACGCGCCCAGTGGCCGACCGGAATGGCGACGGCCGGCATCGCGTTGTCCGGCAAGATCCCGGTCGAGGAGCGGGCCGAACGCGGGCGTGCAGTCGGCCGGCTGGACGGCATTGGTTGGGGATCGGCGCTGCGCGACGCGTTGCGATCCGATACTCCTGACGGTCCGACCCCGGTACCACTGCGGCACGCGGCCGTGCAGGTCCTGGACGCGTGGCCGGAGGCTGCCGACGTGGACGGCGTGGTGTTCCTGGAATCGGTGACCCGTCGAGAATTGGTCGAACACCTGGCGACCGGCATGGCCAGGTATCGGAAGATTCCGGTGTTGACCAGGTTCGAGTTGGTCGGCGACGGACCGCCACCGCCCTCCGCGGTGAACTCCGCGCAGCGGCTGAAGGGCATTCTGGGGCGCTCTCGACTCGCCGAGCCGGAGGCTGTCGTCGGACGGCGGATATTGCTCGTCGATGACCGGACCGACAGCGGCTGGACGCTGGCGGTCGCGGCCCGCGCGCTTCGGCAGGCCGGCGCAACGACGGTGTTCCCGTTCGTCCTGGCGATCGGCTGACCGCACGATCCCTCGGGTCCAACGCTGGGGTCACAGTGGCGCCCAATGCGTCGTACCAGCGGGGCGCGATCACTTCGGTCTGAGGTTGCCGGGCTGCGCTTGGTGTGCGTTAGCGTGTTCTTGACATGAGCAGGAATGGAATTCCGGCAGCACGGCCGACCCCACGCTTTCGAGGTGTTCTGCTCGACTGGCGCGGCACACTTGTCGCCGCTCCGCGTGACGACCTCTGGGTGAGGACCGCGCTGCAGCGCATCGCACGTGACGCGTCGACGGAAGCGGTCGACGCCGTACTCAGGCCGCTCAGGTCAGCTGACCAGTCGGTCGTTGATTCCGGCATCATCGACACCGACGTCGTGCTGCACCGGGCGGCCTACTACTCATGGTTCGCGGCCGCCGGCCTGGATACCCGGTTGGCCGACTCGCTCTACGCGGTGGAGTCGGACGCATCGATGAACCCATTCGCAGATGACGTCGAACTCCTGCTGACGACCCTGCATGACGCGGGAACGCGGATCGGCATCCAGCGACATCCACTTCGATCTGCGCCCGAGCTTTGCCGACCGAGAAACCGACCACGGAACCACATGGATCGATCTGGTCGACGCGTGGATGCTGTCCTACGAACTCGGCTTCTGCAAACCTGATCCGTCCATCTTCGCGATAGCCCTCGAACGGCTGGGGCTCCAGGCAGCGCAGGTGCTCATGGTGGGCGATCGGGCCATACCCGACGGGTCGGCGGCCGCGGTAGGCATCACGACCCTGCTGCTGCCGCCGTTGCACGACGCCACCGAGCGGCGCCTCGATCGTGTCCTGGACCTTGTCACACCCGGATGGTCATCCGGCTGATCCCGGTACCGCGGCCGCAACCACCGGCGGAGGTGCCGGTGGTTGCGGCTGTGGCGGCCGGGGGAGGGCAGCTGTCCGGTGAGATCCGCTCCACCGCCGGGTGCGGTTCACCTGCGAATCGACTGCTTTCCACGGGTAGCAGCTTTTCCGCATCCAGTCCTGCTCAGGCGCCGCAGCGGTTGTCGTAGTGGGACTTGAGTAGCGACTCCGTTGTGCTCCCGCACCAGACCTGGTCGATTCCGGCGGGGAATCCGGAGGACTGAAGGATCGGACCGTTCTGTCCGGTCACGAATTGGAATTCGACCTTCTGGCCCACCGCCATGTGCACACCGGTACCGGTCCCCTCGATCTTCGCTGGGCCCGTCACGGTCCCCTGCAATGTGTTGTTGTCGCCGCCGCTGTAGCGGAGCGGGTAGGTGGTCCCCCGACAGCAACCAGTTGTTGAGTTGATGATTCCGGTGTGGTCGGCCTTGATCACCAGGAAACTGGTGTGATGGTTGTAGATGCCGACGAACCGAGCGAATGACGCCGGCGGAGCGGCGGTCGTTGCCGGCGACGAGCTGGATCCCTTGGGCCGGGTTGGCGTCGTCGGTGTCGGTGTCGATGTCTTCGACGGCGAGCGGGGCGGGGCGGGTTGGGTGACCGTCGGGTGGCTGGTGGTCATCTGAGCAGTCGTCGTCGGCGTCGAGGTTATTCCGGAACTACTTGTGCCATTTCGCGGGCTGGTGGGGCCGGGGGAGCGTCTGGTCCGGGTGGCATTCTGCTGCGTAGTGATCGTGGGTTCCGGTGGCTGAGCCGTCGCCGCCGTCGGGAAGGCGATCGACGAGGAGGCGGTGACGCTTGTTGGCAGATAGGTCCACGACGAGCCGACCGGGGCCGAAAGGATCGCCGTTGGCGCATTGCCGACAGGGGCTGTCGACCGGCTCGGAATATTGCTCGTCGCGGTGACCCGCGCCGGTTGCGCTGTCGAGGTGCGGCTGCCGCTGGCTGTCGACCGGCTGGGAATACCGCTCTGCAGTGTGACTCGCACCGGGTGTGTTGTCGGGGTGGGGCTGCCGTTGACTGTCGACCGGCTCGGCACAGTCATCGTGGTGGTCGGGACATTCATCGTCGTGGTGATCTGCGCCGGCTGCGGCGCCGGCGCTGCCCGGCCGCTGAACGTGGCGATGGAGCCGGTGACGACCGCGACGACGACGACGACAGCACCGATGCTGGCGGCTACGGCCGCGCGGGCGCGGCGCCGTTTGGCGCTGGCCACGGATCGGGCGATGACCTGGACGGCATCGGCGCGTACTGCTGCGGTCGGTGGTTCGGCGGACAGTGCTCGGGCCAGATCTTCGGCGTCCATCACGCCTCCTTCGCGTAGCTGTCGGAGAGGGTCTTTCGCAACGTGGCAGCAGCCTTGGAAGCCTGACTTTTCACGGTTCCGGGAGCAATTCGGAGAATGTCCGCGATCTCTGCTTCGCTGTGACCGTCGAGGTAACGCAGCACCATGACCGCCCGCTGCCTCTTGGGCAGCGCGGCGACCACCGACCACACGCCGGTGGAATCCGACGGGTAGATGTCCACTTCGCCGTTTTCGGGTATCTCGGCCAGCAGCGATTCGCGGCGGCGTTGGCGCCACCAATTCACCCTGGTGTTGGCCATGATGGCCTTCACGTAGCCGACCGGGTTGTCGGTGGCCGCAACGCGACGCCAGTGCACCCCGGTCTTCTCGAGGGCCGCCTGGACCAGATCCGCCCCATCGTGCGCATTTCCGGTCAATGCGCCTCCGAAACGCAGCAACGCAGCCAGGTTCATCCGCACAAAACCGTCGAAGTCCGCAATGCCTTCCACCTGTGTCCCCTCTGAGATTCCTGTCCGGCAGGTCGACTTTTTCTGCAGCGGACGCCGAGGATGAACCGCCGCCGCCGAGTGGGTCATCGATCGCGCCGCGCTGCCGGACGTCCCGCCCGATCCGTTGATCTCCACATCTGATCAACACTTACCGTCGCGATCCGGTTGCCCTGGTGGAACAGCCAATGTCGGCCGCCTGAAATTCGTGCCCGAATGAATCCGGCGCCCCGGAGCTCGAAACCTCAGGCGCAGGACCACGGTCCGGGTGCGGTGGTCACCGGCGCGCCGGTTCTCACCGACTCGTCGATCGCCAGCGAGACCAGGTGGTCCTGACAACCGTCGGCGAGCGGGTACGGCGGCGGTCCCTCGTCCCTGGACCAGGCAGCGGTCGCCTGCATCAGGGTGGCTATCGCTATTTCCTCGTCCATCAATCGGTGCCCGAGGAATGGATTGCGATACACGACGTCGCCGTCGAACGAGATGTGTTCCAGGTCGAAACCGTCCAGGTTCAGATCGACGCCGAGCTGATATCTGCGGAAATCCGATGTCACGATGGCCCGCGGGCCGGCCAACCTGATGACGTCGTCGTCCGAGATCTCGCCGTGGCTGCCGCGGATAAGAATGCGACGGAAACGAAGCTGGTTGTGCCATTGATTGTCGGTGAAGTCATAGAGTCCCGATCTCCCACCGCCGAAATCGAGGGTCGCGAGAGTCGTGGTCGCCGCTTTGGGACGGTCGTCGTCGGTCCAGCCGTCCCGCGCGATGGGATCCACGAGCGGAGCGCTGAAGGTGTTCACCGAGGCGATCACCCGCCCGAACGGATCTCCGCCCAGGAAGCCGCGCATCATCGACACCGCGTGGTAGCCGTGCGTCGAGGAGACGTGTACCGACGTCGGTGTGCCGATGACACCGCTTCGAAGGGCGGCGAGCCTGGCGGCGTGCCCTGGCAACAACAGGTACTGCTCGGCCACCTGCACCTTCCTGGAACTGCCGACCTGCGCCCAGAGCTTGTGCAGCCCGGCCACATCCGGAGCCGGTGGAGTCTCGCTCAACACCCTGCTGCCGGCGGCGACGAGGGCGCCGATCACCTCGGGTGAGGCACTCCACGGAACTGAGCTGACGACGAAATCCGGTGCCTGTCGGCGAACGAGTTCCGTCGGACTGTCGAAGGCCGGGACCTTCCATCGCCGCGCGGCATCCTGGGACGAGGAGGCCGTGCCAGCGGCGACACCGACGAGAGTGAACCGGTCCGGCATCGCCAGCGCGAGTTTGGCGAAAAACTCTGCACGCCATCCTGTTCCGACGATTGCCAAGGACGCGGGCGTGGATTGTGTTGTCATCTCGTCCATGTTGCCACGCCGCCTGCTCGCCGCTTCGACCTGTCGAACGGTGAGCGTTCGAGGCCAGGGAGTTCTCAGGACCCGGCCGCATACCGCGTGTCGGCAAACCCGAGCTGCCGCTCGCCGAAACTGAGCTGCTGCTACGGAACCCGGGCCGTCCACTTCGGGTCGGCGAACTTGTGCTCGGCGAGCGCCGCGGCCTCGTGCAGGGTGGCTGCGTCGATGTCGACCGGCGTCAGACCGTACCGGCCACGAAAATGCTCGATCATCGCGCCGACAATTTTCTCCCGGCTCAACCCTGTCTGCGACCGGAGCGGATCGACCCGCTTGTTCGCGCTCTTGATGCCCTTGTCCGACATCTTCTCGCGGCCGATTCGCAGCACGTCGAGCATCTTGTCGGCGTCGATGTCGTAGGCCATGGTCACGTGATGCAGCACGCCGCCACCGGCCAACCTCTTCTGCGCCGCACCCGCGATCTTGCCGGCAGGCGAGGCGATGTCGTTCAACGGTACGTATCTCGCCTGGATGCCGACGTCGGCGAGCGCGCCCAGCACCCAGTCGTCGAGGAAGGCGTAGGAGGCGGCGAAGGAAAGGCCCTCGACCAGGGACCCCGGAACGTACAACGAGTAGGTGATGGTATTGCCCGGTTCGACGAACATCGCGCCGCCGCCGGAGATTCGGCGTACGACGGTCACGTCGTGGCGCGCCGCGGCCTCCAGGTCGACCTCGTTGGTCAGCGACTGGAACGAGCCGATGATGACGGCATTGGACGCCCACTCCCAGATTCGCAACGCGGGATTGCGCGTCCCGGCACTGACCTGGCGGGCGAGGACCTCGTCGATCGCCATCTGCATGGCCGGGTGTTGCGGGCCGGCGCTGATCAGATCGAAGTGGTGGTCGTACCAGCTGGTGGCGCGGCCCAGCGCCCGGCGAACCGCGATGGCCACCGATTCGGCCGAGAACCCGATCATCGTCACGTCCGGCCCGAGAACGGACTGCACTGCGGCGGTCAAGGCCGCGGCATTGGTGTCGGCGGGCAGGCCGGTCAGGCCGGCATCGATCGACTCGAGGGCTTCGTCCGGCTCGAGGAAGAAATCGCCGGAAATGGCCACGGACACCATTTTTCCGTCCTTGACGGTGACCTGTGCGGCCACCAGCTTGCCGCCCGGAACCTTGTACTCGCCGCGCATCGTGCTCCCTTCCGACCATTCCTGGAACTTCGAGAATATCTCGGCGCGAACCTGCTTCAAGAAGGGATCACCGCACGGTCGGTCGGTCGGTCCACTCGCAGCAGCAGGACCAGGCCGAGCGCCAGGACGAGCAGGATCCCCGCGATACCGGCGCGGTCGGCGCCGAAGGCAGCGACGAAAGCGGCGAACAACAAGGGAGACAGGAATGACACCGCGCGCCCGGTGGTCGCGTAGAGCCCGAACATCTGCCCCTCGTTGCCTGGGGTCGTCAGCCTGGCCAGAAAGGTGCGCGAAGCCGACTGAGCCGGTCCCACGAATAGGCACAGCAGCAGGCCGAAGATCCAGAATGCGGTCGGACCGGAGAGGAACATCACCGTCACCCCGCTGACGAGCAGACCGACCAACGACAGGACGATCACCTTCTTCGGCCCGAGCCGATCGTCGAAGCGTCCGGATATCAGCGCTCCGAACGCGGCGAAGATGTTGGCCGCCACGCCGAAGATCAGCACACTGCCTGCCGGAATTCCGTAGACCGTTCCGGCCAGGATGGCTCCGAAGTGGAAGATGCCGGCCAGCCCGTCCCGAAAGATCGCACTGGCCAACAGGAACTGGGCGCTCTGGCGGTCCTGCCGGAACAGCCGGGCAAGGTCGCGGAGCAGCAGTCGGTAGGCGGCCAGGAACGGGAGGCGGCGTTGCCGTGGTCCTGGGGCAACCTCGGGCACCGTGCGCAACACCGGCAGGGCGAAGACGGAGAACCACACGGCCGCGACTATTGCAATGATTCTGATGTTGAAGCCGCCGGCCGTGCTGACACCGAAGAATCCGCGGGTGTCTCCGTCTCCGGAAATGAAGCCGAAATAGCAGAAGAGGAGCAGAAATATTCCGCCGAAATATCCCATCGACCAGCCGAAGCCGGAGATTCGGCCGATATTCGCCGGCGTGGAGATCTGGCGGAGCATCGAGTTGTAGAACACCGCGCCGATCTCGAAGAAGATCGAACCTACTCCGATCAGCGCGGCGCCCAGGAAGAAATAGGAGTAGTCGTTGCGAACCCAGAACAAGGCGACGATGGAAACCGTGACCAGCGCCGAGAAGATTGCCAGCGACCTCCGCCGGTGACCGCCCGCATCGGCCTGCTGACCGGTGACCGGAGCAAGTACGGCGATCAAGAGGCCGGCCACCCCGATCGAGATGCCGTACCAGGTGCTGGCGGTCAACGGACCGGGCAGATGCTTCCCGACCGTCCCGGTCAGGTAGACGGAGAAGACGAAGGTCACGATGACGGTGTTGAAGCCCGAAGAGCCCCAGTCCCACAGACCCCAGGCGGCGACCTGGCCGCGCGTTCCCTTCCCGGCTGTCGGATCGGCAGCTGAGCGTGGAACGGGTGAGGCACCATCTGTCGCGGCGTTGCTCATGTCGGCAGCGTAGGCGGTCGGCCCGATGATCGGCCGCACCGTTGTCATCCTGGCCGCGGTGCCGGGTTGCTTTCCGACGCCCGCCGCCAATGCGCGCCGCGGGCTGGTGCGGTCGATGTTGACGTTCGAGAGGCCTTCGCGCGTGACGGTCAGATCAGCGGCGGCCGAATCCTCTCTGTCCGGGGCCTCCGCCATTGTCGAGAACGAGATGAGCAAACGCCAGGCCGCAAGTGAGCAGTAGCAGGACGAGCAGCAGCGCTGCGCCCAATTGAGCTGGGCGCCGTGGCCCTGTGGTTGCGGTGCGAAGACAGGACTGCAGCTGTTCCAGAACCATGAGCAGCAGCGGTTTCCACCCTATTGGTGTGGCTTTGCCGGGGCTTTTGGGAAGGTCTGCGGTGAGGGGTGCGAGGTCTGGCATGAATGCGGCTGCAAATGCTGCACTCATCCGCTCGCCCCCTTCCGTCGGGGTGAGAAGCCCGCGCCCGATCGCGTCCTGCAGTACCAGGACGATGGCGTGGCGGTCAGCGTCAGAAGCTCGCATCTTCGGACCGGCCACCTTCGGTTCGGGCATGGGCGCGGCGGCACCGTGGGTGGGGTCAGTCATGACAATTCCTTTCCGAACCGGCGGTGGCGTGGTGACAGCTTCGACGTCGTCGAAACAGTGGCCGCCTTCACTGATGCGGCCTGACGGTGGTCGTGCTGCCATCTGCCCAGACGATGAGTCCGCTGCGGCCGGGTCGGGTTCGAAGCCAGCCGGCGGCGCTGCGGGCCTTGGCGTACGCGGCCGTGGCGTCGATGTCGGCCCAGATCAGGGACGGCGCCACCACGGTGACCGAGGCGATCCCGGCGGGGGCGCGGCCGGTCCGCGGGTTCAGAAGGTGTTGTCCTCGGTGCGTGGTGCCCGAGGTCGCGATTCCCCCGCGTTGGCGGTGGCGAACCGGGCGCTGGACCTCGCGTGCCTTGCTGCGTGTTGCGCGGCGGTCGGCGTCCACGTCGGCTTCCTCGCACTGCTGATCACCTACACCGCCGGGATGGCCGCCGGCAGCCTGCTTCCGCTGCCCGCGGGGCTCGGCGCCGTGGAGACGGCGATGACGCTCGGCCTCACCGTCGCGGGCGCCGCCGCCTCACCGGCGCTGGCCGCGGTCGTGCTCTACCGGCTGCTGGCCACCGGAAGCGTCGTCGTCCTCGGGTGGCTCGTCATCGCGGCGCAGCGCGTCCACCCGGCACACGCTTTCCAGCGGGCCGGATAGCCTGACCACCATGTCGCGCAGCGTGTACGTCGCCTCGCCGGAAGGGGAGTCGGGCAAATCGACCGTGGCCCTGGGACTTCTGAATCTGCTGAGTCGTCAGGTGGGCCGGGTCGGCATCTTCCGACCGGTCACCGAAGCTGCCGACTCCATCGATCTCGTGGTCGAGTTGCTGCTGGCTCAACCCGGCATCGAGCAGAGCTATCAGGATGCGGTCGGCGTTCCGTACGCGGTGATGCACGCAGACCCGGACGCGGCGCTGTCGGAGATCGTTCGCCGTTTTCACGATCTGGCCGGACGGTTCGATGTGCTGATCGTGTTGGGCAGCGACTACACCGACGTCTCGACGCCGAGCGAGCTTGCCTTCAATGCCAAGGTGGCCGCGAATCTGGGGTCGCCGGTGGTGCTGGTGGTGCATGGGCGCGGTCGAACTCCCGCGCAGCTGGCAATGGCGGCCGATCTGGCGATCACCGAATTGACGGCAGCGTATGCGCGCCCGGTCGCGCTGATCGCCAATCGCGTCCGGCCGGCGGATCTGGCGGCGGTGCTGGCCGGTCTCGGTCGGCATTCCGGCCTGCCTGTCGCGGCCATTCCGGAGGTCCCGATCCTGGTGGCGCCTACCGTGGGCGCTCTGGTGAAGGCGTGTCGCGGCAAACTGGTGCGCGGCAACCCGTCCTGGTTGGAACGAGAATCGCTGGGCTTCGTGGTTGCGGCCATGTCCCTGCCGAACGTCCTCACCCGGCTGCACGAAGATGCCATCGTCATCGCTCCCGGCGACCGGTCGGATCTGTTGCCGGGCTTGGTCATGGCGCACCAATCGGGCACGTTCCCGCACCTGTCGGGCATCGTGCTGACCGGCGGCTACGCTCCGCCGGAGCCGGTGGCCAGGCTGATCGACGGCGTGCAGCAGGAGCTGCCGATCATTCTCACCGAGCTCGGAACCTTCGACACCGCAACGGCTCTCAACGGTGTGCGGGGTAGGTTGACGGCCGGGTCGCGGGTAAAGATCGAGACCGCGATGCGGGTGTTCAACGACTCGGTCGACGGCGCCGCCCTGTTGAGCGCCATCGATGTCGGAGGCGGATCCACCATGACGCCCCTGATGTTCCAGTTCCAACTGATCGAGCGGTCCAGGTCGATCCGGCGCCACGTGGTGCTGCCGGAAGGAGACGACGAGCGCGTCCTGACTGCCGCGGCGAGCCTGCTCCGGCTCGGCGTGGCCGAGTTGACCCTGCTCGGGGACGAGAAGGTCTTGCGTGCGAAGGCATCGAGCGTGGGCTTGGACATCGGGGCTGCGCACATCGTTTCGCCGACCGACCCGGAGTTGGTGGAAGGGTTCGCTGCGGAATACAACCGGCTGCGGGCGGCGAAGGGCATGACCATCGAACGGGCCAGGGAAATAGTCACCGACGTCTCGTACTTCGGCACGATGATGGTGCACCTGGGTCTGGCCGACGGCATGGTTTCCGGCGCGACACATACGACGGCGCATACGATCAAGCCCTCGTTCGAAATCATCAGGACCACACCGGGCACCACCATCGTCTCCAGTGTCTTCCTGATGTGCCTGGCGGATCGAGTACTGGTGTATGGCGACTGCGCGGTGAATGCGGACCCGACAGCCGAAGAGTTGGCGGACATCGCAATCTCTTCGGCGACCACCGCCACGCAATTCGGAATCGAACCACGAGTTGCGCTGCTGTCCTATTCAACCGGAACGTCCGGTGCCGGCGCCGATGTCGACAAGGTCAGACAGGCGACGGACATCGTCCATCAGCTCCGGCCGGACCTGTTGGTGGAGGGGCCGTTGCAGTACGACGCCGCGGTCGACGAAGGTGTGGCAGCGGCGAAACTGCCGAATTCCCAAGTAGCAGGAAAGGCTACCGTGCTGATTTTCCCTGACCTGAATACCGGCAACAACACCTACAAGGCGGTACAGCGCAGCGCCGGAGCCGTCGCGATCGGGCCGGTGCTGCAGGGGCTGAACCGTCCGGTGAACGACCTTTCGCGCGGCGCGCTGGTCGCCGACATCGTGAATACCGTTGCCATTACCGCGATCCAGGCTCAGGACGCGCCGGCCGGGGCGGATCGATGACCGACCCCGTCCTGGTGATCAATTCCGGGTCGTCCTCGATGAAGTACCAACTCGTCGACGTGGAGGCCGCGGCGGCAATCGCCTCCGGTGTCGTCGAACGAATCGGGGAACCCGACGGTAGGGCGACGCACACCTTCGGCGATCAGAAAATCGAACGCACCGGGGAGATCGCCGATCACCGGGCGGCTCTGCGCACCATGCAGGACATGTTCGCCGATTCCGGGCGGCCGCTGGACGGGAACGGGTTGACGGCCGTCGGCCACCGGGTCGTTCACGGTGGCTCGATCTTCGGCGACCCGATCGTGATCGATGACGCCGTGCTGCAACAGATTCGGAACCTCGCGGTGCTGGCTCCGCTGCACAATCCCGCCAACGCCTCGGGAATCGAACAGGCGATGGCGAGCTTTCCGAAGACGCCGCAGGTCGCCGTCTTCGACACCGCTTTCTTCCGAACGCTCCCGCCGGCTGCCTACACCTACGCCATCGACCGGGAAACCGCTGCCCGGCACCAGGTTCGCCGATACGGATTTCACGGCACCTCGCATCAGTACGTCTCGCAGCAGGTGGCGGTGGCCCTGGGCAAAGAACTCACCGACCTCGATCAAATCGTGCTCCACCTCGGGAACGGGGCGTCGGCTTCGGCGATCAGGGGCGGCATCGCGGTGGAGACGTCGATGGGGCTCACTCCGCTGGAGGGCCTGGTGATGGGCACCCGCAGCGGCGACATCGACCCGGGCGCTCTGCTGCATCTGCTCCGGGTCGGCGAGCTGGATGTCGACGACCTCGACACCCTGCTGAACCGGAAGTCGGGACTGATGGGCCTGGCCGGCGTGAACGACGTCCGAGATCTGCTGCGGCTGGTCGAGAAGGGAAATTCAGATGCGGCAACGGCTCTCGAGGTCTACTGCCATCGGATTCGTAAGTACATCGGGGCCTATCTGGCCGTGCTCGGCGGAATCGACGTTCTCACCTTCACGGCGGGTGTGGGGGAGAACGCTCCACAGGTCCGGCAGCAGGTCGTCGCCGGTCTGGAGCGGTTGGGCCTGGAAATCGATCCCGAGGCGAATGCCGCGGGTAGATCCGGTGCGCGGGTCATCTCACCGGCCGGCGCACAGGTCACCGTGATGGTCGTGCCGACGAACGAGGAACTGGCGATCGCCAGGGCGGCGGTCGCCCTGGTCGGCTGATACGGCGTACCGGTGCGCAGAGCGCCGGTGGACCACCGGCTCCCGATCGTGGTGCCCGGCTCGCGCATCCGGTGCCGGCTCGCCAGGCGTACCGTCGGAAATCGTGCGAACCACACCACCGAATGACCTGCCCGCCACCTTGGGCGCCCTGCGCGCCTCCGGCCATCAGCTGGTGGGAGTCAAGGGTGAGATCAGAGCAAACCTGCTGACCGCACTGCGGGAGGGCAGGAGCCCGTGGATCGGCATCGTCGGCTTCGATGCCACCGTGCTTCCGCAGCTGGAACGGGCCCTGATCGCCGGCCACGACTGCGTCCTGCTCGGCGAACGCGGGCAGGGCAAGACGAGGTTGTTGCGGAGCCTGGTGAACCTGCTCGACGAATGGACCCCCGTCATCGGCGGTTCCGAGCTCGGTGAGCATCCTTTCGAGCCCATCGCGCCGATCTCCGTCCGACGAGCGGCGGAACTGGGCGATGACCTACCGGTTGTCTGGAAGCACCGCAGTGAGCGGTACACGGAGAAGCTCGCCACCCCCGATACCGCGGTCGCCGATCTGATCGGTGACGTCGACCCGGTCAAGGTGGCGGAGGGACGTTCGCTGGGTGATCCGGAAACCATCCACTTCGGCCTGGTCCCACGCGCTCACCGGGGAATCGTCGCGATCAACGAGCTGCCCGACCTGGCCGAGCGCATCCAGGTCGCGTTGTTGAACGTGATGGAGGAGAGGGACATCCAGGTCCGCGGGTACACGCTGCGCCTGCCGCTGGACGTGCTGCTGGTGGCGTCGGCCAATCCGGAGGACTACACGAACCGGGGCCGCATCATCACTCCCCTCAAGGACCGCTTCGGTGCCGAAATCCGCACGCACTACCCGTTGCGGCTGGCCGACGAGGTGGCCCTGATCGAGCAAGAGGCGACATTGACGGCGGAGGTGCCGGAACACCTGCTGGACATCGTCGCGCGGTTCACCCGCCTGCTGCGCGAGTCGAGTGCCATCGACCAGGGGTCCGGTGTGTCGGCGCGGTTCGCGGTTGCCGCAACCGAAACGGTCGCAGCGGCGGCGCTGCGTCGGGCAGCGCTGACGGGAGAAACCACAGCCGCGGCGCGGCCCATCGATCTGCAATCCGTGCTGTCGGTACTGCGCGGAAAGCTCGAGTTCGCCACCGGCGAGGAGGGCCGGGAACAGGAGATCCTCGAGCACCTGTTGCGCCGCGCCACCGCGGATACGGCGCGAGCCCGGCTCCGGGGCGTCGACCTGACACCCCTGGCAGAGGCGGTGGCTCGCCATCCGCTGCGGACGGGGGACAGGGTGCGGGCCGTGGACGTGGTCTCGGCTCTGCCCGATGTCGCCGTGTTGACCGAGATCGGCCAACGGCTCGGCGCTGGCGGCACCGAGGAGCCCGGCCCGATGGCCTCCGCCGCCGAACTCGCCCTGGAATTGTTGTTCCTGACGCGCAAGCTCACCAAGGAGCCGAGCGACGACGGAAACACGGTCAGCTATGGCTGATTCCCGCCCCGGCGACTCCTACTCCTACGGGCCGTACATCGAGGGTCCTGATCCACTTGCGCCGCCGGTCGACCTTCGGGCCGCTCTGGACCGGATCGGCAAGGACGTGATGGAGGGCAGCTCGCCGCAGCGCGCGTTGCGGGAATTGATGCGGCAGGGCCTGAACAACCGGCGCGGCCTGGATGATCTGGCGCGCCGGGTTTCCCAACGCCGCCGGGAGCTCCAACGCGACAATCGCCTCGACGGCACGCTGCAAGAGGTCCGGGAGTTGCTGGAGAAGGCGCTGCGATCCGAGCGTGCAACGCTGGAGCGGCAGTCCGGACCCGATGCCCGATTCCGCGAAATGGAGTTGGACACCCTGCCCGGCGACACGGGAGGCGCCGTCCGAGAATTAGGTAAATACGACTGGCAATCCGCCGATGCCCGAGAAATGTTCCGGGAGATTCAGAATCTTCTGGGTCGAGAAATGATGGATCAACGCTTTGCCGGCATGAAGCAGGCGTTGGAACAGGTCACACCGAGAGACACCGAGCGTATTCGGCAGATGCTCGCTGACCTCAATGCACTTCTCGCCGCCCACGCGGCCGGGAACGATACCCGCGAGCAGTTTCGGCAATTTCTGGGCCGGCATGGAGATTTCTTTCCCGAGAACCCGCAGACCGTCGATGAACTGATCGACCTTCTGGCTGCCAGAGCGGCTGCGGCGCAACGGATGATGCAGTCGATGACGGCCGATCAGCGGGCTCAACTCGCTCAACTGTCCGAGCAGGCCTTCGGTGATCCGCAACTGGCCCAGTCCTTGTCCGAATTGGATTCGCAGCTTCAGAACTTGCGACCCGGGCAGGACTGGTCGGGTTCCGGCCAGTTCGACGGCGATTCTCCGATGGGTCTGGGCCAGGGAACCAGGGCGATGGAGGAGTTGGGTCGCCTCGATGCGTTGTCGGAACAACTGTCGCAGAGTTATCCAGGCGCTCGGCTCGACGACATCGATCTGGACGCCTTGGCGGAACAGTTGGGGGAGCAGACGCGCCTGGATGTCCGGGAACTGGCCGACCTGGAGCGGGAACTCCGAGAGCGCGGTCTGTTCGAACGGGCAGCGGACGGTTCGCTTCAATTATCGCCGAAAGCTCTGCGCCGCTTGGCTGAATCGGCCCTGCGTGATGTTGCGGACCGGCTGGCGGCTCGTCGAGGTGAGCGGGAGAGGGGAAGGTCCGGTGCCGCGAGTGAGCCGACCGGGTCCACCCGGCCGTGGGCATTCGGCGACACCCAGGCCTGGAGCGTTCCGCGGACGTTGCTCAACGCACAACTGCGCCGAGCAGGCGGCGACAGCCGCACGCTGGACGTCGCCGACGTCGAGGTGATCGAGACGGAGCAGCGCACCAGAGCCGTCGTGGCGCTCTGTGTGGATACTTCCTGGTCGATGGTGCAGGACGGCCGCTGGGTGCCGATGAAGCGAACGGCATTGGCCCTGCACCAGCTCATCGCCACCCGCTTCCGCGGAGATGCGCTGCAACTGATCACCTTCGGCCGGCAGGCCGAGAACGTTGAACTCGGTGAACTGGTGGCCTTGGACGGCGCCTATGTCCAGGGCACGAATCTCCACCATGCGCTGATGCTGGCCGGTGAGCACCTGCGGTCGGAACCGGACGCAATGCCCGTGGTGCTGGTCGTCACGGACGGTGAACCGACTGCTCATCTGGAACCGAGCGGTGAATTCGCGTTCTCCTATCCGCCTGATCCACGGACGGTTCGCGCGACCATCGGAGAACTTGACAAGCTCTCGGCGCGTAGGGCGGCCATCAGCTTCTTCATCCTGGGTGACGACCCGAAGTTGGCATCGTTCATGGATTCGCTGGCGCGGCGGTGCGGTGGGCGGGTGATAGCCCCGGACCTGGACGGCTTGGGTGCTGAGGTGGTGGCCGACTATCTGCGCGCTCGGCGCTGAGCACCTGCTGTCGCCGAGCCAGCCGATCGGGTGAGGAATCCGACGCTATTCCGATCGAGTGAGGAAAAGCGACGCTATGCCAGTCGAGCAGGAAAGCCGCCGGTCGCCACCGGTGACCAGCGCACCGGGGTCAGCCGCAGGAGTGACTTTCCCTGTAGCACCATCGCACGTCGATACTCTTCCCAGTCCGGATGCTCACCCGCAATACTGCGGAAGTATTCCACCAGCGGCTCTATCGCCGCCGGAACGTCGAGAACCTCGGCTGCGCAGTCGATATGAACCCATGCCCCACCGAAGTCGTCGGACAGGACCAGGACAGAGGCCGCGCAATTGCGGCGAAGGTTGTGGACCTTGGCCCGTTCCGGATACGTTGCGACAACGATTCGTCCGGCCGAATCGACGCCACCGGCAACCGGAGAACTCTGGACCGCGCCGTTCGAACGGTGCGTCATCACGATCATGTTGTGGCGCGGCCGCACGAACTCCAGCAATCCGTCGGAATCGACCACAGTAGTGGTGGCGACCTTGTGGCTCACGACGGTCTCAGCTCTCCGTGCCGGCCGGAGAATCGTCCGGCGAAGCTTCGAGCGTTTCGGCGACCGCGTCCGCGACCGGGTGCCGCCCGGACACCACGTCGAGCGAAAGGCCCGCTGTCCGAGGCTCGTCCAACACCGCGACCAGGACAGCGGCGACGTCCTCGCGTGGCACGGACCCCCGTCCGACTCGCGAGGACAAAGTGACATGGCCACTGCCGGAGGCATCGGTGAGCGCGCCGGGCCGGACCACCGTCCAGTCCAGGTCGCGGCCGCGGAGATCGTCGTCGGCGGCCTTCTTGGCCGTGATGTAAGCGGCGAACACCGGATCGTGGTCGGGTTGCGGGCCGGCATCGGACCCGATGGCGGAGATCAGTACATACCGGCGGATTCCGGCCAGCGTGGCTGCGTCTGCCAGCAGCGCAGCGGCCGCGCGGTCGACAGAGTCCTTGCGCTCGGCCGAACTTCCCGGGCCGGCGCCGGCGGCGAACACGACTGCGTCAGCACCCGCCAAGTGCTCCGAAAGCGCGGCCGGAGTGGTGTTCTCCAGATCCACGACGACGGGGTGCGCGCCCGCGGCGATGACGTCGGCTTCCTGTGCGGCGTCGCGGATCAGCCCTGTCGAGTGGTCCCCACGCTCGGCCAGCAGCCTCTCGAGGTGCAGAGCGATTTTCCCATGGCCACCTGCAATGACAACCTTCATCGCTCTACGGTACTGCCAGGCGGCGGCCCATCTGAGCAACCCCTCGCCGCACCGACGGGGGCAGACGGCCGGCTGGCCCCTCCGGCGGTCGGCAACGCCATACCATGGTGGCGTGACGCGCAACGGTGGTGCCGGTTCTGGGCGGCCGGCGCCGAAACACGACTTGGCCATCGCGAGGGCGATCTTCGTGGTTTCGGGCCTGCTGATGGGCCTTGCGGTCGGCATCTTCACGGGCTCGGGCTGGTGGTGGCTCGCAGTGGGGCTCGTCGTCGGAGTTCTGCTGGCCGTCTTCCGGACCCGTCCGGAGCAGCAGATCGAACAAGACTGAGCCGTGCCCGGCGGTGCTGTCCCGGCGTACCGTCGACAGCGACCTGGAGTTGATCGGCGACGAATGGACTTGATCATGGCAACGGCGACCTGGAACGGCACGGTCATCGCGCAGAGCGACAAAACAGAGACAGTCGAGGGGAATCATTACTTTCCGCTCGATTCGGTGAAAGCCGAATACCTGCAGCCCTCCGACTACCACACGGTGTGTCCCTGGAAGGGAACTGCCTCGTATTACACGCTGGAGGTGGACGGACAGCAGAACCCAGATGCGGCCTGGTTCTATCCGCAACCCAAATCTGCGGCCGCCCAGATCAAGGATCATGTGGCGTTCTGGCGCGGAGTGACGGTTACCGACTGACCGGCCCGAACGTCGGTGTCCATTCGGCCGGGAAACGGGTTCGCCGCCCAAGTTCAATGTCCATACCGACGTGGTAGCACAGCTGTACCATCCTTCCCATGGAAACTGTCGGGGTCCGCGAACTACGCCAGAACGCGTCTGAGCTGGTGCGACGGGTCGAGGGCGGCGAAGAGATCGACATCACCGTGTCGGGGCGGCTCGCTGCGCGCATGGGCCTGCACCGCAGAAACGGTGGCTGCGGTGGGAGGACATCGCCGACGCATTCAGCGGACGGCAGTTTGGGAGCGCGACCGCGGTCTGATCGATCAATCGGTTCGTAATCCGTGGGATCTTCCTCGTTGACAGCGATCCTCGACACCAGCGTCCTGATTGTCGCGGACGTGTCCCTCTGGCGGGTGAACCGGCGATCAGCGTGGCGTACCCGCTGAACTGCATTTCGGCGTGTTCGTCACCTCGGACAGAGCGGTTCGGGCCGAGCGGCTGCGTCGGCTGGCCGAATCAAGCGTAGGTTCACCGCCTTGCCGGTCGACGACGCGGTGGCCGTCAGCAACGGGAAGCTTGCTGCCGCAGTTGTGACTGTGGGCCGTCAGCCGCGGGCTCGAGTGATGGACTTGCTCATTGCGGCGACCGCCCACGCGCGTTCGGCACGGTTCTACACCCGAGGTTAGTCCCAGGTCTGCGCGTCTTCTATGGTGATGAATCCGTCGTGGTCGGTGTCGTAGCGGTCGAATTGCTCCTGGATCAAAATCGGCGCTTCTTCTCGGGATAGTTTCCCGTCACCATCGGCGTCGAAATCCGCCAGCACTTTCTTGAAGTTGGCGATCATCGCGGCGCGTTCGCCTGAGCTGTCTTGCTTGATGTGGGCGAACGGGTCGGGATCGTCGGCGAGACCTGCTCCTGGGCTGTTGGAGGAGAAGAAGGTGATGAGCTTGTTACGGCCGGTGCCAAGCGTCGTGACGTTGTGAGAGGTGTTGGGCGGCACTCGAACTAGCGATGGCCCTTTCATGTCGAGGATTTCTCCGTCGACCATGAAAGCCACCTCTCCTTCCATCAGCACGAAGATCTCCTCGACCGGGTGCGTGTGCGGCGGGGGACCAACCCCGGGCCCGGCCTCGGCTACCTGGACCGTGGCGTTGTCCCAGCCGTAGTGCTTGCCCTCCATCTCGATGAAGTGGTCGCCACTGCGAATATCCCAGTAGTTGAACAGCGACTGATTCTGCAGGACGAACGGCAACCCGAGACTAAATGCGTTGCCCGGTGTTACTTCTGTCTGCTTGCGGGGGCTCATGTTTTCCAGCGTCATGGGTGATACCTTAGATCGAAATGCTAGTGAGTCAACTAATGAAGTCGCTTCGATTCCGTCAGATGTCCGCGTCCATGCCGTCGCGGCTCAGGACGTATCGCGGGATGACGCGGGCGTTTGCGGCACCTGTCGACTGCGGACGGATGCGACACGACCAATCGGGAGCACGCAGCCGCGAGGGATCGCTGACGCAACGACCGAGCCCCGCCTGTTCGGGGTCACGCTCGTCGTCAAGATTTCGTCAAGATTTCGTCAAGATCGCAGCCCGCGGCGTCAAGACTGCGTCAGGAACCCCCCATCGGCCGCCCGGACGGCTCTACCTTCGGTTCAGCAGCCCGTGCGGGGCTGTGCAGCAGAGCCCGGCGGGGGCTCTTCGCAGAGGACGGGTGAACAACACAATGACCATCGTCGCCGCGGTTGTGGCGGTGTTGCTGCTGGGTTACCTGGTGGTAGCCCTGGTTCGACCGGAGAAGTTCTGATGAGCCCGGCCGTGGCGGCCACGCTCGAGATTTTGCTGGTCGTCGGAGTACTTGCGGTGATTCACATTCCGCTGGGAAACTACATGGCGCGGATCTTTAATTCGGGCTCGTCGTGGCGGGTGGAACGCGGCCTGTACCGGATGGTGCGGATCGATGCGAAGGCGGACCAACGGTGGTTCACCTACGCCATCTCGGTGCTGTGCTTCAGCGTCGTTTCCATTCTGCTGCTGTGGACGCTGCTGGCGGAACAGGCGCACCTTCCGTTCGATTTCGGCCGTCCTGGAATGCCCGCAGCGCAAGGCTTCAACACCGCGGTCAGCTTCGTCACCAATACCAATTGGCAGTCGTACTCCGGTGAGTCGGCCCTGGGATACACCGTGCAGGCGCTGGGTCTGACGGTGCAGAACTTCCTGTCCGCCGGCGTCGGAATGGCCGTCGTCGCGGCGCTGATCCGCGGCCTGGTGCGGCGGCACACCGACCGGCTCGGCAATTTCTGGGTCGATCTGACTCGCATCAGCCTGCGCCTGCTGCTGCCCTTGTCCTTCGTCATCGCGCTGGTGATGGTGGGCGCCGGGGTCATTCAGAATCTTTCGGCCCCAATCGATGTCAGTACCCTCGCCGGTGGAACACAGACCATTCCGGGTGGTTTGGTCGCTTCGCAGGAAGTGATCAAGCAGCTGGGTACCAACGGCGGTGGTTTTTTCAACGCCAACTCTGCGCATCCATTCGAGAACCCGAACGCAGGAACGAATCTGCTCCAGATCATCTTGATGCTGGCCATTCCGTTCTCGCTCCCACGCACCTTCGGTGTCATGGTGGGCAGTTTGAGACAGGGCGTCGCCATCCTGGTGACCATGGCGATCCTGTGGGTCGGTTCGGTCGTCACGACGATCGGTCTGGAGTCCGCTCACCACGGCGCCGCACTCCAGGCCGCGGGAACCGCGATGGAGGGCAAGGAGATGCGATTCGGCATCCCGATGTCGGCGTTGTTCGAGGTCTCGACCACCTTGACCTCCACCGGTGCCATCGATTCCACCCATTCGTCCTTCACTGGGCTCGGGGGTGGTGTGTTGCTGTTGAACATGTTGCTCGGCGAGATCGCGCCAGGCGGAACCGGGTCCGGGCTCTACGGAATTCTGGTCCTGGCCATGGTCGCCGTATTCGTCGCCGGTCTGATGGTCGGGCGGACACCCACCTACCTCGGCAAGCGGATCGGCGGTGAACAGATGAAGTACGTGGCCGCCTACATCCTGGCCACTCCTGCCCTGGTACTGGCCGGCACCGCAATTGCCCTCCTCGTACCATCGGCGAAGGCCGCTGTGCTCAACAATGGGGCGCACAGCCTCACCGAGATCACCTACGCCTTCGGGTCTGCGGCCAACAACAACGGGTCCGCTTTCGCCGGACTCAGCGCCAACAACGATTTCTACAACATCACCCTTGGCTTCGTGATGCTGCTGGGCCGACTCGTTCCTATCGTTCTGATCCTGGGATTGGCCGGATCCCTCGGCCGGCAGAGCTTTCGACCCGATGATTCCGGAACCCTGCCAACCTACAAAGCACAGTTCGTGACCATTCTGCTCGGGGTCGTCATTCTGGTCGCAGCCCTCACCTACCTGCCCGCGCTGGCGCTGGGCCCAATCGCAGAAGGATTGTCATGAGTGAGCATCGCAGCGAGGAACGAGACAGGAGCGGAGCGAATGCAGCGATGAGCGCCCGCGCGAAGAGTGAAGGAATGTCATGAGTGAGCATCGCAGCGAGGAACGAGACAGGAGCGGAGCGAGTGCAGCGATGAGCGCCTGCGCGAAGAGTGAAGGAATGTCATGAGTGCACCTGTACTCACCAAATCAGCGGAAACTAACGATGGCGCAGAATCGGCTCATCGGATCTCGGCCGGCGTCTTCCGCCCGAGCAGCCTGCTCGCGACCCTGCCGAACGCGCTCAAAGCGCTTGACCCACGGGTCATGTGGCACAACCCGGTAATGTTCGTGGTCGAGGTCGGTGCGCTGCTGACGACCGCGACGGTTTTCACGGACTTCAGTGCGTTCACGGTGTGTATTGCGGTGTGGTTGTGGTTGACGGTCATCTTCGCCAACCTCGCCGACTCGGTCGCCGAGGGTCGGGGCAAAGCTCAGGCGGCATCATTGCGGGCCGGCCGAGACACCGCTTCGGCGCGGCGCATCGATTCCTCGGGGGTCGAAACCCGCGTCGCCGCAGCGGAATTGCACAAGGGTGACCTGGTGGTGTGCGAGGCCGGGGACGTCATTCCGTCCGACGGCGAGATCGTCGAGGGCGTGGCCAGTGTCGACGAGGCGGCCATCACCGGAGAGTCTGCACCAGTGGTTCGTGAGTCCGGTGGTGACCGGTCCTCGGTTACCGGCGGAACCAGGGTGCTCTCAGATCGGATCGTCGTGCGGATCACGGCCGAACCCGGGAAGTCGTTCGTGGATCGAATGATCGCCCTCGTCGAAGGCTCCGTCCGGTCGAAGACTCCGAACGAGATCGCCCTGAACATCCTGTTGTCCAGCTTGACGATCGTTTTCCTGCTGGTCGTCGTGGCGCTGCGGCCGATGGCCACCTTCTCCGGCTCGGTGCAGTCCATCGCGGTCCTGATCTCGCTGCTGGTGTGTTTGATACCTACCACCATCGGCGCTCTGGTCTCGGCAATCGGTGTGGCCGGAATGGATCGGCTCGTGCAACGCAACGTGCTGGCGATGAGCGGCCGTGCGGTCGAGGCCGCGGGCGACGTGTCCACTCTGCTGCTGGACAAGACGGGCACCATCACTTTCGGCAACCGGCAGGCCGCGGAACTCATCGCCGCTCCCGACGTCGCGATCCAGAATCTGGCGTCCGCTGCGCTCGAGGCCTCGTTGGCCGACGAGACCCCGGAGGGTAGATCTCTCTTCGAACTGTGCAGCACGACGTACGGCGTTCCGAAGATCGATTACCCGGCCGGCGTCGAGGCGATCGAGTTTTCGGCTCGCACCAGGATGAGTGGCATCGATTCGACGGTCGACGGCCGGATGCACAGCATCCGCAAGGGGGCGGCGACCGCGGTGACAGCCTGGGTGGAAGACCTCGGCGGTCAGGTCGATGCGGCGGTCATCGCAGCCGTCGACAGCATCGCTTCGTCCGGGGGCACGCCACTGCTGGTGGCCGAGTCGAACGGACCCGCAGCCCGGGTGCTGGGCGTCGTACACCTGAAGGATGTGGTCAAACCGAATATCGCGCAGCGGTTCTCAGAGCTCCGCACGATGGGTATCCGCACGGTCATGATCACCGGTGACAGCGAGCTCACGGCCCGATCGATCGCAGCTGAAGCCGGCGTCGACGACTATCTCGCCGAGGCAACGCCCGAGGACAAACTGGCCTACATCCGAAAGGAACAGACCGGCGGCCGGATCGTCGCGATGACCGGGGACGGTACCAATGACGCGCCCGCACTGGCGCAGGCCGACGTCGGCGTCGCAATGAATTCCGGTACCACCGCGGCCAAGGAGGCCGGGAACATGGTGGACCTGGACTCCAGTCCGACCAAGCTGATCGACATCGTCGAGATCGGCAAACAACTGCTGATCACCCGAGGTGCGCTCACCACGTTCTCCCTGGCCAACGATGTCGCGAAGTATTTTGCCATTCTGCCGGCCATGTTCGTCGGCGTTTTCCCAGGTCTGCAGTCCCTGAACATCATGCGGTTGTCCTCACCGGAATCCGCGGTGCTGTCTGCGGTCATCTTCAATGCGCTGATCATCGTCGCATTGATACCGCTGGCTCTGCGCGGTGTGCGCTACACCCCGTCGTCTGCGGCGAAGCTGTTGTCCCGCAACCTGTGGATCTACGGCTTGGGGGGCCTCGTCGTGCCGTTCCTCGGCATCAAAGTCATCGACCTCGTTATCAGTCTCATTCCCGGAATCGGATGATCCTCATGGCACAACCGAACGAAATCCTCGACCGTTCCGTAGACGACGGACCGCTGACCGCATTGGCAGGCTCCACTCCGGCGACTTCAGCGCCGGGAATGGCCGCTCTTGCGTCCATCGCCGGCCGTCAATTGCTGGTCGGCCTCCGATTTCTTGTCGCCATGACGGTGATTCTGGGCATTCTGTACCCGTTGATGGTGCTGGGGCTCGGCAAGGTGATCGCGCCGGCCAAGGCTGGTGGGTCTCTGGTGGGATCGGGCGGCGCCGTGGTCGGGTCCAGCCTGGTCGGGCAGAATTTCACCGCGGCGCAGTGGTTCCAGGGCAGGCGATCTGCCGCTGGCGCCAACGGCTACGACCCGACCGCTTCTGGCGGATCCAACCTTTCCGCCGACAGCGGCACTTTGCTCAAGGCGGTCCAGACCCGGCGGGTTGCCATCGCGAAGGCCGACGGGGTCGATCCGTCGGCCGTTCCGTCGGACGCGGTCACTGCGTCGGCTTCCGGCCTGGACCCGGACATCAGCAAGGCCTATGCACTGATCCAGGTGGATCGGGTGGCCGCGGCCCGTAATCTGGACCGGGCCGGGATCCTTAGTCTGGTACTTGGTCACGTCTCCGAACCGATCCTGGGCTTCATCGGCCAGGAACGGGTCAATGTGCTCGAATTGAACATCGCCCTGCAAACACTCCAGTCAGGATCTTAACTGCGCCATGGTGAGCGAAGAGGGTCCCAGGGCCGGCGGTTCCGACAGACCCGCGTCGATCGGAATCCAGGCCCAGCCGCCGAAATCGAAGCAGGAGAAACGAGCGGCCACCGGGCGGCTCCGGGTGTATCTCGGGGCCGCCCCAGGGGTTGGCAAGACCGTCGCCATGCTGTGCGAGGGTCGGCGCCGGCACGCCCGCGGTACCGACGTCGTGATCGGTGTGGTCGAGGACCATGGCCGCGCCTACACCCGAGAATCGGTCGGCGCCCTGCCAATCATTGCGCCGTCGAGGGTGGAACACCGCGGAATCACCCTTGCCGAGATGGACTTGGGCGCGATTCTGGCCCGCTATCCGCAGGTGGTCCTGATCGACGAGTTGGCACACACCAATGCTCCTGGGTCTGCGAACCCGAAACGCTGGCAGGACGTGCGGGTGCTGCTGGACGCCGGGATCGATGTCGTCACTACCGTCAACATCCAACATCTGGAATCACTCAACGATGTCGTCGCGAACATCACCGGCGTCACCCAGGCGGAGACGGTGCCCGACGAAATCGTCCGGGGCGCCGACCAGATCGAACTCGTCGACATGAGTCCGCAGGCCCTGCGCCGCCGGATGGCGCACGGGCACGTCTATCCCGAAACGATCGTCGATACTGCGCTGGGCAACTATTTCCGCGAGGGCAATCTGATCGCACTGCGGGAACTGGCCCTGCTGTGGGTCGCCGACCGGGTCGACGAAGGCCTGGAACGCTATCGAAGGGACCACGGAATCACCGGCACCTGGGCGGCCCGGGAGCGGATCGTGGTGGCCCTCACCGGCGGACCAGAGGGGCCGTTGCTACTACGCAGGGGCGCCCGGATCACGGGTCGGGGTTCCGGTCGCGATCTGGTCGCCGTGCACATCGTCCGTTCCGATGGGACGGTCGGAGCCGCGGCCGCAGAGATCGAACGGCAGCGGCTCCTCACCGAAAGTCTGGGTGGCAGCTTCCATCTGGTCGTCGACGATGACATCGCCCGCGCCGTACTGGATTTCGCTCGTGGTAGCAATGGCACCCAGATAATCGTCGGAGCCTCCAGGCACGGCCGGCTCGCGGCGCTCGTCCGGCCGAGTACTTCCATGACGATCGTTCGCAACTCCGGCGACATCGACGTACACGTCGTCACCCACGAGAAATCCATGTCGCAGATCCGACCGCTCACGTTTCGCGTCGCGGGTCGAAGGACCGTCTGGGCCTGGGTTTCCGCCGTCACCGTTCCGCTGGTACTCGCCGGAGCGATCCTGCCGGTGCGGGACGCGTTCAATCTCTCGACGGTCCTGTTGATCTTCTTGCTCGGCGTCCAGACGACTGCGCTGATCGGTGGTGTCGTGCCGGCCGCAGTCACCGCGATCATCGCCAGTGTGCTGGCCAACCTGCTTTTCACCCCGCCCTACGGATCGCTGACCATCGCCGAACCGGCCAACGCGTTCGCGCTCCTGGTGTTTCTCGTTGTCGGAGTCAGCGTGGCCTCGATCGTGGACCGGAGTCGCGATTCGGCGGCGCTGGCCGTTCGAGGTCAGGCGGAGGCGCAGATGCTCGCCGCCATCGCCGGTTCCATGGCTGAACCGGGCGATCCGCTCATCGCTGTCCTGGAACAGGCCCGTATCGGCTTCGGAATGACCGGAGCGGCGCTGCTTTCCTCGTCGTCGCCGGAAAACGATGGCAGTGGGCCTGATCGAGTTCGGTCTGCGGCCGGGTCGGTGCTCGCGTCGGTCGGGGCGCCGGCAGACGAGTCGCACCACACTGCGACGGTCGTCGATGCAGCCGTGCCCTCCACGCACGACGCCCCGCAGTCGGGGAACGACACGACTCGCCGGGGACGCGAGCCCGTGCAACTCGCGCTGTACGGGCATCCGTTGGCGGCGGCCGATCGTCGGTTGGCCGAGGTCATCGCGGCCCAGGCTGCGGTGGCTCTGGACCGCAACCGCCTGGCCGGTCAGGCTCGACAGACGGAGCGCCTCCAACAGACCGACGTCGTTCGAACTGCGATCCTGGCAGCGGTGTCCCACGACCTGCGCACTCCGCTCGCCACCATCAAGGCATCCCTGTCCAGCCTGCTCGACGGAACGGTGCGGTGGACCCCCGAGGATCACGACGAACTGCTGTCGACCGCGGATGGCGCCGCGGATCAACTCGACGGGCTACTGTCCAATCTGCTCGATCTGAGCCGTCTGCAGACGGGGGCGCTCACTGCACTGCGGCGTCCTGTGTCGGTCGACGAAGTCGTCTACCGGGCCCTGATCGGGCTACCCCAGGACCGGATCGATGTCGACATCGCCGACGATCTGCCCCTGGTCGATACCGACCGCGGATTGCTGGAACGAGTCGTCGCGAACATCATCGGTAACGCAGTGAAACACTCGCCAGCCGCGGTGCCGGTTCGAATTCTCGCCGGCGAGGTCAGCGGCGGGCCGAGACCGGCGATCCAGATTCGGGTGATCGATCGGGGGGCGGGGGTGGCGGCGGCCGACCGGGAGGCGATGTTCGCGCCGTTCCAACGCCTGGGTGATGCTCCGGAGGGTGCCGGAGTCGGGCTCGGTCTGGCAGTCGCGCGGGGGCTGGCGGAGGCCGTCGATGCGGCGATCGAGGTCGAGGACACTCCGGGTGGTGGGCTGACGATGATCATCGATGTCCCGATCGCACGGTTCGCTGCCGCGCCTCCCGAAGGTCCGCCTGGCTGCCCACCTGACGGGCCGGCGGCGCTACATCCGACGGCGGCACGATGAGCAGGGTGCTCGTCGTCGACGACGACGTTGCACTGGCCAGGGCACTTGCCATCAATCTGCGCGCACACGACTACGAGGTGACCGTCGCGCACGACGGGAAATCCGCGCTGGACCGGATCGCCCACGTCCACCCGCACGTCGTGGTCCTCGATCTCGGGCTTCCGGATTTCGACGGTATCGAAGTGCTGCATGGCATTCGTGGCTGGTCGGCGGTCCCTGTCATCGTTCTCTCGGCCAGATCGACCTCGGCAGAAAAGGTGGAGGCGCTCGACGCGGGCGCGGACGACTATGTGACCAAGCCCTTCGGAATGGCAGAGCTCATCGCCAGAGTGCGGGCCGCAGTACGGCGCGGCAGCGCCTCGGACCGCACCAGCGAAGAAAGTATCGTCACAGCCGATTTCACCATCGATCTGGACGGTTCGAGGGTGGTACGGATCGGCCAGCAGATTCGGCTCACTCCCACGGAATGGTCCCTGCTGGAACTTCTTGTCCGGCATCAGGGCAAACTGGTGACTTCGCGGCAGCTGCTCGTGGAAGTCTGGGGGCCGGCGTACGAAACTGAAACACATTATCTACGAGTGTATCTCGCCCAGCTACGCCGCAAGCTGGAGCCTGATCCGGCGCATCCGAAGTATCTGCTGACCGAGTTCGGCACCGGATACCGGTTTCAGGCCTGACGTTCGGCGTGCAAACGGTGGGCGACGAATTCTTGCGCGTCGGTGGACCAGCGATTCCGCAACGTCGTGAAAACATCGAACGCACGCCGGCCCTGCCAATCGACTGGCAGCAGGGCGGCAGGCAGCCCCGGATCGATCCGGGGGAATTGCCGCCAGCTGTCGACGAGCAGTAGGTCTGCGGCGAAGATCTCGGCCTCGGGCCCTCCGCGCGAGCCGCGGTTCTCCCCACCCCGATCAGCTTCCCAGCGGTTCAGGAATTGCGAATACAGCCGCCGCAGGGAATCGAGATCCCACCATTTCCCCGGATCGACGGCATCCGCGAAGTGCCCGGTGCACCAGGTGACGTAGCCGTCAAGACCCTGGGAGCGGAGTTGCAGCCTCGATCGATCGGCGAGAGCGGCCGGTGCTATCCAGACGCCAGGGCTGACGATGCCGAAGCCCATCCAGGAAAGGCGGCTGCGCAAACGGTGCCGCTCGACCCGGGCATCCTCCGGAACGGAGAAAATCGCCAATACCCAACCGTCTAACTCGCTCGCCTCGCCGTACCGAAAGATCCGGGCGTCGCCGATCTCCAGGTCCGCTGTCGCTGCCTCCGTCAGTGAATAGCCGGCCCGACCGTCGCGGCGCTCCGGAGTCAGGAATCCGCGGATCTTGAGTCTGCTCAACGCTTGTCGGACCGCGGTTGCCGATTGTCCGGCAGCGCCCAGTAGGGCGATCAGGTCGGCAACCGCCATCCATCCACCGAGCCGGCGGAGATGCAGCCCGGCGAAGGTGACGATCATCGAACCCGGTGAGACGAACAACGGCTCAATGCGCCCGGGTTCACCTTCCATCAGCGGGAGAGCTCCCGAATGAGAGCCATGGCGTCCCACAACTCTGTGAAGGTAATCGGCAGCGGCGACAGCCCCAGCCGGATGGCGTCGGGCGTGCGAAAGTCCGGGATCACTCCGACGGCAGCCAACTCGATGCACAGCTGCCGCGAATCGGCTCTGGTGATACTGAGATGACCACCGCGGCGGGCCGGATCGCGGGGCGATCCGATACCGAAACCGGCTGGCACGAGCCACTCGTCGGCCAAGGTGAGCGCCATGTCGGTGAGGGCCATTCCCTTCTTCCGGATGGCACCGATTCCGGCCTCGGCGATCACTTTCGCCCCCTCCCGAACGGCAAGAATTCCCAGAATCGCCGGCGTTCCCGACAGCATCGAGCGAATGCCGGGCGCCGGTAGATAACCCTGTTCCATCTCGAACGAATTCTGCCGACCCAGCCAACCCCAGATGGGTTGGTCGAATTGGTCGTGGTGCCGGGAATTGACGTAGGAGAAGGCGGGAGCGCCGGGACCGGCCCCGACGAACTTGTAGGTGCAGCCGACTGCGAAGTCGACGTTCCAGGTGTCGAGCTCGATCGGAACCGCGCCGACCGAATGGCACAGATCCCACACCACCACAGCACCGACGCCGTGTACAGCCGCTGTGATGGCTTCGGCGTCGGCGAGGTAGCCACTGCGGTAGGCGATATGGCTCAGGGTCACCACCGCCGTATCCTCGTCGACGCAGCCGAGCACATCGGCGGCACTGATCCCATCGCAGGGGTCGGTGCCGCTCAGCCAGACCGTCTCCAGGCCGAGATCCCGCACAAGGGATTCGACGACATATCGGTTGGTGGGGAAATTCTCCCGGTCGATCACCACCTTCGACCGCCCCGGACGCAGATTGATCGCCGCCCGGACCGCCTTGTAAAAATTGACGGTGGTCGAGTCGGCGATGACCGTCTGGCCGGCTGCTGCGCCCAGGGCGGCAGATGCGAGTTCGTTCCCAACCGATTCCGGAAGTTCCATCCAGCCTTCCGTCCAGCCCCGGATCAATCGACCGGCCCATTGCCGGTTCGCGAAATCGGACCAGACCTGCCCGATGGCGGCCAATGGGCGACCGAGGGAATTGCCGTCCAGATAGGCCACCACGTCGTCGGCCATCGGTAGGTAGAACTCGTGGAATCTGGAGAGCGGGTCGGCCGCGTCCAGCGCCTGCGCTTGATCGCGGGAGCCGATGGCGTTCAGGTCCATCTCAGCGGCCGATCTCGGTGCGGACGGCATAGAGCTCCGGGAAGAACGTCAGGTCCAGAGCGCGTCGGAGGAAGGAAACTCCGGACGAACCGCCCGTCCCTCGCTTGAACCCGATGATGCGCTCCACCGTCTTCAGATGACGAAAACGCCAGGTCTGGAACGTGTCCTCCACGTCGATCAGCTCTTCGCACGCTTCGTACACATCCCATTGCGCATCGGGATCGGTGTAGACCGAGGTGAAGACTTCGACCAGACCCTGATTCGAAGTGTGCGGAATCCGCCAGTCGCGCTCGGTCAATTCGGGCGGTATCGGGTAGCCGCGGCGCGCCAGGAACAGCAGGAATTGGTCGTACAGGCTAGGGGCGTCCAATGCGTCCTGCAGTATCTGCTGCTGCTCCGGATCGTGAGCGAAGACGGCGATCATCGCCGCGTTCTTGTTGCCCAGCAAAAACTCGAGCAGCCGATACTGCATCGACTGGAATCCGGAAGATTTGCCAAGCACGCTGCGGAACTGGGCATATTCGGTGGGCGTCAGGGTGGCCAGGACCGACCATTGGTCGGTCATCTGTTTCTGGATGTGTTTGACCCGCGCAAGACGTTTGAGCGCCGGTCCGAGGGAATCGGCAGCGATGAGCTGCATTGCCGATCGCAGTTCGTGAATGACCAACTTCATCCAGAGCTCGGTGGTCTGGTGCTGGACGATGAACAGCATTTCGTCATGATGGTCCGAGAGCGGGACCTGGGCCGACAGCAATGCTTGCAGATGCAGGTAGGAGCCGTAGTTGAGGCCGGCAAGATCCTTTTCGATGCCCTCTTCCAGCGGGCGGATGTTGTCGTGATCCATGGTTGGCCTCTCGTCGGGTGTTCAAGGTATCGCGCATCGGTGACGAGCGTCAAGAAGACACAACAGGCGGCCTCCTGACGACGCTCCGACGCATCCGGCCTGCTTGAGGCGCGGTTCACAAAAATCGTAAAAAGCACGATTGAAACGAACGACGAGCGGGATCCGGCGGTTGCACGGTGCCGGAGGAGGCGTCCGCAGCCGAGGCCGCGCGGACCGCCGAACGCTTGGAGGACATGTGACAACGACGTCGGGTACACAGAAGTCACCGGTCAAGAGCTTGGTGCCGGCCCGAATGGACCGGCTCCCGTGGACCCGGTTCCACTGGTCGGTGGTAATCGGGCTGGGGGTCTCCTGGATCCTGGACGGCCTCGAGGTGCAGTTGGTCTCCGTCGGTGGATTCGCCCAGACCTTCCACATGAGCTCAGGAGAGGTCGGGTTCACCGGCACCATCTACCTGATCGGGCAGGTGGTCGGGGCCCTGTTCTTCGGCCGGCTGACTGATCGTCTGGGCAGGAAAAAACTTTTCATCCTCACGCTGGCCATCTATCTGCTCGGCAGCGGGATCGCCGGTCTGGCTCCGGCAGTGTGGTTCCTCTGGCTGTTCCGATTCGTCGCCGGTTTGGGAATCGGCGGCGAATACACCGCGATCAACTCCGCGATCGATGAGTTGATCCCTTCCAAGTTTCGCGGTCGGGTCGACATTGCAGTCAAAGGAACCTACTGGGCTGGTGCAGGTCTCGGTGCGTTTGCGAATCTGTACCTGACCGACCCAGCCGTCATCGACCAGAACTGGGGCTGGCGCATTGCGTTCTTCATCGGTCCGGTCCTCGGCCTGATCATCATCTACCTGCGACGGCACATTCCCGAGAGCCCGCGCTGGCTGATGACCCACGGGCGGGCCGATGAAGCGAATCAGACTGTCGACGACATCGAGGCCAGGGTGATTGCCGAGGGTCGGACGTTGTCCGAGGTTCCGAAGGAGAAGGCGATATCCGTGGTGGAGCGGCCACCGGTACCGCTCGGTGAGCTGCTGCACATCTTCATCCGGAAATATCCAAGGCGTACCATTCTCGGTTTTACGATGATGGTGACCCAGTCTTTCTTGTACAACGCGATCTTCTTCACCTACGCGCTCGTCCTGGAGAATTTCTACGCCATACCGAAGGACCAGACGGGATACTATTTCTCTCCCTTCGCCATCGGGAACCTGCTGGGGCCGTTGATCCTCGGTCCGCTGTTCGACACAATCGGCCGCCGAAAGATGATCTTCGGTACGTATGCCATTGCTGGTGTGATCCTCGGGATCTCGGCCGGGTTGTTCCATGCCGGCTCGCTGAACGCCACCACTCAGGTCGTCTTCTGGTGCGTCTCCTTCTTCTTCGCCTCCGCCGGCGCCTCTGCGGCCTATCTGACCGTCAGCGAGATCTTTCCGTTGGAGTTGCGTGGTCAGGCAATCTCGTATTTCTTTGCCATCGCCCAGGGTACCGGCTCACTGGCGCCGACCATCTATGGATTGATGATCGGAAACGGAAGTTCTCGCGGTCCGCTCACTTTCGGGTACTACCTCGGTGCCGGCATCATGCTCATCGGTGGAGTCGTCGCCCTGATCTTCGGCATCAACGCGGAACGGCAATCGCTGGAGGACGTGGCGGATCCCCTGTCGAAGGTGAACGCTCCGCCGGAGGATGGTGCATTGGTGGGAGGCGATCAAAAATGACCGAGCCGGAGCGATTGGATCAGGGAACTGCGCGGCCGTTCACCGTCGCCGTGGGAGTGAGCGATACCAGTCGGTCTCCGTCGGCGCTGCGCTGGGCAGTGCAAGAGGCAGCGGTTCATTCAGGCGTGGTGATCGCGTTGCGCGCCTGGCGCCCGCCCGGAGCACCTGCTGCCGTCGGCGCTCGGCCACCGGCCACCTCGTTCGATCCTGGAAGTCTGATCGACCAGGAGCAGCAACGGCTGGAAGCCGATGTCGAACACGTGTTGGGAACCGACTCCGGCGTCGAATGTCGACTGGTGCACGGCGGCCGCCGCAAGGTGTTGCAGGCTGTCTCGCGGTTCGTCGACCTCATCGTGATCGATGCGCCTCAACGCACGGATCTGTCGTCTCCGCCATTGTTCGCTCGCCGACTCGTGTATTCGGCCAGTTGTCCCGTCGTGATGATGCCACCGTCGCTGACGCATCAACCCGACACCCCGATGGTCGCCGTCGGCAAGTGGTTGGGTAGGAATCTCCTCGACGCCGCCGGTACCGCGGGTCGGCCGGGAGTGCGGGCGCCGGTCAACACCGATTGATCGGCATTCGTCAGCTTTCGTCAGCTTTAGGCGTCGCCCGCCGGCTCCCCGCGCGCTGCCGGAGCCCTGTCCTGATCTAGTGCCTTCTCGAAGCACAGGGACGCAGCATGTCCTTGGTAGGCGCCGAAGTTGGGGATTTTTCGATACCCTGCCGCCTCGTACAGTCCGATGGCGGCGATCTGAGCCGGCCCGGTTTCGAGCCGGAGCCGAAACCATCCCTGACTCCGAGCCCGAAATTCCAGCTCGTCGAGGATTTGCCGCGACAGTCCGCGCCGACGGTGAGTCGGGCGCACATACATCCGCTTGATCTCCGCCGACGTGGCGTCCAACGGTCGTAGCCCTCCGCATCCCACCGCCAGGGCGTCGGTTCTCGCGACAGCGTCCGCGAGCTGCACACCGTCCGGGACCTCCCAGGCCAGTACGAAGACAGTGACATCCGACGCCGATGGCTTGACTCCGGGCTCCGTATCGCCGCCATAGATACGTCGAAGCTCGGCCTGCTGGTCCTCGCGCAGTTGGCAAGCCGCCGGTGCTTCCCAGTCGGTCGCGGTCAGGACGAACCGGCGGTCGGTGGCGGAACCATCGGTTCCGCTGCTCCCGGCGCCGAGGTTCTGTGCGGAGAGCCGCGTGGTCACCTCGACATGATCGCACGCGAGGACACAGTCGCACGCGAGAATTCCTTCCAGCCAAGCTCGGCCGCCCTCCTGGTAAGCGGGCAATTGCCGCGCGCGATCCGCGGGGACGGCGATGCATGGTGGACACCCCGCGACATGGAAGGCTGACCAGGAACGCGGCGGCATCGTCGCGCGTTGTCAGAGCTGGAACGAGCGAATTTCCGGATCAACTTTTCCAGAGGTCGAGATACCCGACCAGAAAGACGAGGCACGTCGATGAGCGTCAGCCTGAGCAAGGGCGGAAACGTTTCCCTGACCAAAGCAGCACCCAATCTGACCGCGGTCACGGTCGCGCTCGGGTGGCAGGTTCGCGCCTCGACCGGGGCCGACTACGATCTGGACGCCAGCGCGATGGCGCTTGGTGAGAATCACAAGATCCTGAGCGACTCCCATTTTGTGTTCTTCAACAATCTGCGCTCGCCGGACGGGTCGATCGAGCATCTCGGTGACAACCTGGTGGGCGGCGCGGGTGGCGACGATGAGCAGATCAACGTCGACCTGGCGGCGGTGCCGCCCAACGTCGTCTCCGTCGTCTTCGCCGTGTCGATCTACGAGGCGGACCAACGCCGCCAGTCGTTCGGCCAGGTCCGTGGGGCGTTCATCCGGGTGGTGGACCGGAACACCGGGTCCGAGCTGGCCCGGTACGACCTCACCGAAGAGGCGTCGACCGAGACCGCGATGGTTTTCGGGGAGCTCTACCGTTACAACAGCGAATGGAAGTTTCGAGCCATCGGCCAGGGCTATGCCTCCGGCCTCCGTGGAATTGCCCTTGATTTCGGAGTGAATGTCTAGTGTCGTCAGCTGCCGTGTCCCCTTCTTCCCACAGCGCCACCCGGATCTTTGCGATCTCGGGCGTCATCTCCGTCGCCGCAATCGTCGTCGCCTACTTCTACGGCGGTTGGAAGGCCGCCGGGCTCACCGCCATTCTCGGCATCCTCGAAATCACTTTGTCCTTCGACAACGCGGTGGTCAACGCCAAGGTGCTCGAGCGGATGAGCGAGAAGTGGCAACAGGTCTTCCTGACCGTGGGCATCGTGATCGCAGTATTCGGAATGCGACTGGTGTTCCCGTTACTCGTCGTCGGCATCACCGCTCACCTGAACCCGGCCGAAGCAGTCCGGCTGGCCTTCGACAAGGGCCCGCTGTCCGATCCGCACAGCTATGCGAGTCTGCTGCAGGCCGCACATCCGCAGATTGCGGCGTTCGGTGGCATGTTCCTGCTGCTGTTGTTCCTGGACTGGACCTTCGAGGACCGGGAGATCACCTGGCTCAGCTGGTTGGAGCGGCCGTTGGCCCGTATCGGGAAGCTGGACCAGCTGTCGGTGATCGTCGCCGGTATCACCCTGTACCTGTTCGCCGAGATCGCGGCGGAGAAGCCCGGAACCGTGCTCGCGGCAGGAGTGCTGGGCATCATCAGCTACCTGGCGGTCAACGGTCTGGGCGGGTTGTTCGAGACCTATGAGGAGACCCAGGAAGAGGCCTTCGCCCAGAAGTCCCATTCCGGTCCGACCCAGCTGGTCAAGGCAGTCGGGAAGGCCGGTTTCTTCCTGTTCCTCTACCTGGAGGTGCTGGACGCGTCGTTCTCGTTCGACGGCGTGATCGGTGCCTTCGCCATCACTCCGGACCCGATCATCATCGCGTTGGGCCTCGGCCTGATCGGTGCGCTCTTCGTTCGGTCCCTGACGGTCTACCTGGTGCGCAAGGGAACGCTCAATGACTACGTGTACCTAGAACACGGTGCGCACTGGGCGATCGGCGCGCTCGCAATCATCCTGCTGGTGTCGATCGGCGTACACGTGAACGAGGTCGTCACCGGCCTGGTCGGCCTGGTGCTGATCGGCGCCGCGTTCGTCTCCAGCATTGCGCGGAACAAGCGTGAGGGCACGCCGTCTGACATCGAGCCGCAGTCCGTCGACCTTCCCGCCGGCCGCTGATTGGATGCACTTCCGCCTGGTCGACGAGTGACCTGTCCGCGACGCCCGAGTCCCGCAATCAGCGGAACTCGGGCGTTCTGCGTTCGACCTGCATCGAAGTTGTCCACATTTTTGGTGGCGTTCGGTTTTTGGGTGTGGTGGGTGGTTAGCGTGGTGGGTGTTGGTGGGTGGGCTGCCGGCTGGGGTGTCGATTCGGGTTGGGGTGGTTGGTGTGGGTTCGAAGTTTGCGGTGCATGAGGATGCGGTGAATGTTCATGCGTCGAATTTGGAGGTGTCGGAGTCGGCGATGAATGCGCAGGCTGCTGGGTTTTTGCGGGCGGTGGAGCCGTTGCCGCAGGATTGGAAGGGTTCGTCGTTTTCGAGTTGGGAGTTGTTGACGGCGGCGTGGACGGCGGCGATGAAGGATTTGAACGGTGCGTTGGCCTCGATCAAGGGCAATGTGCGGAACGCGGGTGGTTTGTACGATTCGTATGAGTCGCAGATGACCGAGGCGTTGTCGAATGCGAATGGTTCCGCGGATTGGGACGGCACGAAGTTCCGGTTCTGATCTTGTCCGGTTCCTGTTTTTGATCGGCGTTTGTTGTTGTCCTGCAGTGTTTCTGCTTTCTGTTGATGGGGGTATCAAAATGTCTGGTGGGGTGTTTTCGTTCAATGAGGCGACGGCTGATTCGGCGTCCGGTTCGTTGGGTTCGGTGATTGCTGGTTTGGAGTCGTCGTTGTCGGATCTGGGTGGGTTCGTGGCGAGTGTGAAGTCGTCGTGGGACGGCGATGAGCAGGAGTTGTATGCGGGTGTGCAGGGGAAGTGGGATTCGGCGGCTGCGACGGTGCAGGAGATTTTGTCGGCGGTGTCGAAGTCGTTGTCGGCGACGACGTCGGGGGTGAAGGACATGCGCGGGCAGGTTCGGACTGCGTTGTCGGCGCACTGACCGCCGACCCCGACCCCGATCCTGGCGGATTGGTCGGGGTTGGGGTTGAAGTTGTTGTTGTTGGGTCGGGTGGTTCGGGGTGGTTCGGGGTGGTTCGAATTTGTGGTCGGCTGGGGCCGGGGTGGGGGTGTGGTGTGGTGGATGCGACGGTTTTTTCGTTGTCGGGGGATGCGGGTTCGATCCGGTCGTCGGCGGGTTTGTGGTCTTCGTTCGGGGTGGCGGTGTCGGCGGCGGCGGGTGATATCCGCCGGGTCGATTCCGGTGATTTCAAAGGTGACGAGGCGCAGACGTATCGGGACAGGTTGGATCGGGATCTGCCGCCGCATTTGGATACGACGGCGCAGGCATGGGCGATGGTCGCGTCGGCGTTGAAGGTGTATTCGGAGACGTTGGAATCGTTGCAGGTGCGGATGGGGGTGTTGGCGTCCCGGGCCGCCGATCAGCAGACCGCGGTGGATTCGGCGGGCAGCGCGGTGGCGGAGGCGAAAACTGCTGACGCCCGGCACGCCGCGGCTCAACAGGCCGCTTTCAAGGCTTTGAAGCCGGGCCAGGCGTTGCCGGCCGATACGTATTCGGCGCGGACCTCCGGTGCGGCGGATGGTTTGAGCAGCGCCGACGCGGCTTTGCGGGCGACGGTGGACGCGGCGGGGTTGTTGCGGTCCGAGCATGACGCGGCGGTGGACCGGTGTGTCGGTGCGATCGGCGTGGCGAGGGGTTTGCGGTTTGTGGAGCCGCCCGCGTTTTGGGGGCGGTTGCGGGATTCGGTGACCGGGTGGGTCGCTGATCACGCTGATGTGTTGAAGGCCATTTCGGGGGTGTTGAAGCAGATTTCTAGCATCGCGGGGTTGTTGGCGATGATCCCGGTGTTGGCGCCGGTGATGGGCCCGATCGCCGCGGGCACGGCGGGGGCGTCGGTGGTGATCGATTCGGCGGTGAAGGTGTCGACCGGGCAGGGGTCATGGACCGACATCGTGGTGGACGGCGCGTCGGTGCTGCCGCTGGGCAACGGATTGAAAGCGCTCAAGGGTGCGAAGAACGCCCACGCCGCCGCCGGCGATGCGAAAGCGGCGCGATCCGCTGCGGGGGTCGTCGCCGCCGACGCGAAGGCGGCGCGATCCGCCGCTGCGGGGATCAGGGGTGCACACGCAGCCGACGCGGAGGCGGCGCAGATGGCCGGGTCGGAGGCGAAAACGGTCGCGGCCGATTCCCGGACGGCGCGTACGGTCACCTCGGATACCGGGGCGGCGGGGTCTGGGGTGAACTCGGCGGATACCGCCGGCTCTACCGGGGTGCACGCGGAGTCGGCCGGGCCGGGGGGCGCGGCGGATCACTCGGCGCGGGCGGTGGAGTCCAAGACGCCGGTGCAGCAAAGGGTGTGCGCGTCGGACCCGATCGATGTGGTGACCGGTGAGATGGTCATGTCCGCCACTGATCTGTCGTTGCCCGGGGTGTTGGGGTTGGTGTTGGGGCGGGTTCATCTGAGTTCCTACCGGTTCGGGGGATTGTTCGGCCGGCGGTGGGCGTCAACGTTGGATCAGCGCCTCCAGATCGACGACGGCGACGACGACGGTGGTGTGGTGTGTTTCGTCGCCGACGACGGGTCGGTGTTGTTCTACCCGGACGCGGCGGGGTTGCCGGTCGGCGCGGTGGTGTTGCCCTCGCACGGGGTGCGGCGGTGGCCGCTGCGCCACCTACCCGACGGTGGTTGGCAGGTGGCGGACCCCGACGCGGGGGTGACCCGCCGGTTCGCGCCGGCCGACCCCGCCGGTCGGTGTCGCCTGGAATCCATCTCTGACCGCAACAACAACCGGATCGATTTCGGCTACACCACCGGCGGCCTGGTCGAGTCGGTGTCGCATTCGGGTGGCTACCGGGTGCAGGTAACCACCACCGCCGGACGGCTCACCGCGCTCACCCTCCTCGACCACCACCACGCCAACAACAACGTCGGCGTCAGCAATGCCGTCGGCAGCGACGGCGGCGAGTGTGTCTTTGGCGGCGGCGGTGGTGGCGTTGGCGGCGAGTGTGGTGGTGGGGGTGGTGTGGTGGTGGCGTCGTTCGGGTACGACGACGTCGGGAATCTGACGGCCGTCACGGACGCGGGTGGTGGTGAGCCGTTGCGGTTCGGGTGTGATGAGCGGGGCCGGATTGTGCGGTGGACGGACCGCAACGGCGTTTCCTACGGTTACCTCTACGACGAGGCGGGGCGGTGTGTGCGGACCTCGGGGCGGGGTCGGGTGTTGTCGTACGGGTTTTCCTATTTGCCGGGCCGGACGTTGGTCACCGATTCGGTGGGGTCGGTCAGCGAGTTCGCGTTCGACCAGGCCCGGCGGGTCGTGGGCCACACCGACCCGGTGGGCGGGGTCACCACCTCGGTGTGGGACCGCTATGACAGGTTGCTGGAGCGCACCGACCCGCTTGGCCGCAGCACCTGCTACGACTATGACGGCGCGGGCCGGCTGGTCCAGATCACCTACCCCGATGGGACATCGCAGCGGGTGCACCGCAACGATGCGGGGTTGCCGGTGCAGGTCCTCGACCCGACCGGCGCGGTGACGGCGGTCGGCTACGACGCTGCCGGGAACGTTGCGGCGGTGACGGACCCGGCCGGCGCTGTCACGGTTTACACCCGGGCCGCGTCGGGTGCGGTGGCCTCGGTCACCGACCCGGTGGGCGCGGTCAGCACCATCTGCACGGATCGGGCCGGTCAGATCACCGCGGTCACCGATCCGCGCGGTGCCCGCACCGAGTTGCGCTACGACGGGTTCGGGCGGCTGGTCAGCGTCTTGGACCCGGTCGGTGGGGTCACCAGGTTCGGGTGGACCCGCACCGGGAAACTCGCCCACCGCACCGCCCCCGACGGTGGGCAGGAGCGGTGGGACTGGGACGGGGAAGGTAACCTCGCCGCGCACACCGACCCGACCGGCGCCCGCACCCACCTGCGCACCGGGATCTTCGATCTGCCGGTCGGGCGGGTCGGCCCGGACGGCGGCGAATACCGGTTCGGGTACGACACCGAGCTGCGGCTGAGCATGGTGCAGAACCCGGCCGGGTTGCGGTGGCGGTACGACTACGACCCGGCCGGGCGGCTCACCACCGAAACGGACTTCAACGGCGGTATCCACACCTACCGGCACGACCGGGCCGGGCAGCTCATCGGCGTCGTCAACCCGGTGGGGCAGGAAACCACCCTCACCTACAACGACGTCGGTGACCTGGTCGAACACAGCACCATCGAGGGCACCACCCGGTTCGGGTACGACCGGGCCGGGCGGCTCGTGGAGGCGGTGTCCCCGACATCGGTGGTGGCGCTGCGCCGCGACGCCGCCGGCCGGGTCGTGCAGGAAACCGTCAACGGCGCCGCCGTCACCCACCAATACGACCCGGCCGGGCGGCGCACCACCCGCACCACACCCGCCGGGATCCGCTCCCAATGGACCTACGATCCGGCCGGGCACCCGGAAAGCCTGACAACAGCCGGGCACAGCATCAACTTCCACCACGACCTCGCCGGCCGGGAAACCCTGCGACACTTCACCGCCGGCGCCCACCTGCACCAGACCTTCGACGCCGCGCACCGCCTCCTCACCCAACTACTCACCCCCACCAGCGCCGTCAGCCCCGCCGACACACCACACCCCGCGCACCAAAACCTGCCGGGCCGAAACGGCGGGTCGCCCACCGTGTCCCGACACCACCGATACCGCCTCGACGGGACACTGACCGCAATCGCCGACCAACTCACCGGCGCCACCCGCCACTACGACCTCGACAACACCGGACGGGTCACCGCCGTCCGGGCCGCCGGATGGAACGAAAACTACGCCTACAACACCTCCGGAAACCTCACCACCGCAACCCCCACCACCAACACCAACACCACCACCAACACCACCGCCAACACCACCGCCAACTCGCCCGGCCGACCCGGCGCAGCGCCGACACCGACACCGCCCGATAGGGGCGGCCGGGAATACTCCGGAACGTTGATCACCCGAACCGGCGGCACCACCTACCGATACGACAAACAAGGCCGCACCACCACCACCACCACAAAGCAGCTCTCCCACAAACCGCGGATCTGGCACTACCGCTACAACACCCACAACCAGATGATCGCCGCCACCACCACCGACCAACACTGGACCTACACCTACGACCCGTTCGGCCGCCGCACCAGCAAACAACAATTCGGCGCCGACGGCACCATCACCGAGCAAACCCAGTTCACCTGGGACGGCGACCAACTCATCGAACAAACCCAAACCACCACCACCGACGTCAACAACACCGGCGGCGGCGGAGCCGAGGTGACCACCTGGGAATACCTACCCCACACCTGGCAACCCATCACCCAAACCGTCACCACCACCACCAACCAACAGTTCCACGCCATCATCACCGACCTCACCGGCACCCCCACCGAACTGACCACCCCCGACGGCCGCCGAGTAACGTGGACCAATGCCCCAACCACCCTCTGGGGCGCCCCACACCAAACCGGCAACACACCAACCAAAAACCGCGCCAACTGCCCCCTACGATTCCCCGGCCAATACGCCGACCGCGAAACCGGCCTGCACTACAACCGCCACCGCTACTACAACCCCACCACCGCCCGCTACACCACCCCCGACCCCCTCGGCCTCACACCAGCCCCCGACCCCCACAACTACACCCCCAACCCAACCCGATGGACCGACCCACTCGGACTCACCCCCTGTCGTGCTTATCGCGGGGCTCAATCCGGACAAAGCCCGTCCATGGCGGCTCAGCCAAAGGAATTCAGAGTCACTGCAGGCGGAGAAGTAAAAGATACGCATGGTGTATCCGTATTCGACAACCCGCACAGTGTCGTTGACCGAGGTTACGTGCCACACGAGATAGATTTGAATAGTGTTCCGTCTGAACTGCAGATAATACAGCGCGGAAGGGATCCATTGCACTATGAGGTCGTCCCGAGATCTGGAGGTCGGCTCTTGCCTGAAGAATTTCAGCGAGCCCTTGCTAAAATTACATTTCAACATTGAACATCAGGAGGAATGATGATGGACGCTGGACGGTTTTCGATACAGTTTCCGCGGGAGTTCGATGATGCGATCTGGGAACCAAAAGGTTGCTACCCGCTGGATATCACCATTGGTCATCATTCCTTGACTGTAACCTTCTATGATCCCGCCCGGCTGGCGCAGGAGGTTTCGGACTCGCTTCAACGCGACGGCTTCTTCTTCGACGAGCCCTACTTGGTAGTAATCGAACGTGTGACTCGACAGAACATGGTTGATGCATTGACGGCAATCATGGCGAGTCCGAATCCTTTTGAACTATCGGGCGAATGAACTTGATTCGTAATATCTGGGTAAGTCGATCATGGACTATCGGCTCGACCGACTGCGGATAAGTGCTACCTCCAGTCTGTCAATCAGATCAACCGATGGAGCATGATAGAGAATTTCACCTTGAACAACGCGCCCGGCAGTGTCAGTCAATTCGACGTCGATGCGATAGGCTGAGTTTGAAAGGCAGGCATAGTACCCAGGCGACACAATTACCTTGAGCTGACCGCGAGCCGTAGGTGTGAGCGTGTGAGGTACTGGATGCCTTGAGCCGAGACACCTTGTGGCGTCGTTCAGAAAATTTTCGCGAGCCGCACCGACACGAAGGCCCTCCGATCAGCTGTCCTGCCTGACCGAAGGGCCTTCGCCTGCAGTGGTAGCCCCGAAGGGATTCGAACCCTCGCTACCGCCGTGAGAGGGCGGCGTCCTAGGCCGCTAGACGACGGGGCCCTAGGTGGCATCCCGAGTGATCGAGAGCCGTTCAAGATACTACCCGACGATCCCCACAAGCGAGAGCCGGACACAATCGACGCACACGACCGTTTCCGGATGTGTGGTGATCGCTGGGGTACTAGGACTCGAACCTAGAATGAGGGAATCAGAATCCCTAGTGTTGCCAATTACACCATACCCCAAAGCTGCTGTAGTGCAGGCATTCTCGACCGGTAACCGCCGGACTGAGGTGCCGAGGAATCATCCTACAGGCCGACGGCGCCCGGACCAATTCGGGCAAGCCGCCCCTCCGCGGGTCCTTCGCCCGCGACCAGACGCGCGACGAGGTCGGCCTCCAATCGGCCAAGGCCGGGCAGTTCGGCCAACCGGGTGGCCGCACCCGGGAGCGCTCCCAGCTGCTCTACTGCCGCATCGGGGCGCGTGAGTCCGGCTCTATTCACCCATACTGCGGCCATGCCGGCGCTGAGCGCACCGATCGCGTCGGTGACCCACCGATCCCCCACGTAGACCACGCGTTCAGGCGCCAGATCGAGCAGGGCTGCTCCGGCGCGGAAGATCCGTGGATCGGGTTTCGAGAACCCGATGTCACCGGAGAACACCGCAGCACCGGCGAGTCCTTCCAGCCCCGCGACGGCGAGCTTGCGGCGCTGATACTCGCCGTCACTGTTCGAAACGACGCCGACGGGGACGCCGGCGGCCGATAGTCGATCCAGGCAAGCCCGCACGTCTTCGTACTGCCGGTAGTGGCGAAAGATCGATTCGTTCCGTAGTAGTTCCAGCGCCTCGGGGTCGAGGCCGGCCCGGGCGGCCGGGTCCATCTCGGCCAGCAGCGCGGCCATCCGCGCGACGCGCATCCCATCGAAATCGACGGCGCCGGCCAGGAAACGCCCGTATTCCCTCTCGCTGACCAGCTCCCACGATTGCAGCACCCGGGCTCGGGCCTCTTGAGCGTCATGACCGGCCCTGTTCCCGAACACCCGAGCCACATCGAACAGGGCGCTTCTGGCGGCGCCGGAGAAGTCGACCAGCGTGTCGTCGATATCGAACAGGACCCCGAAACTGGCAGACGGTTCGGGCGCTCCGATCAACGCCCGGCGAGCTGGAGAGCAGCCCGCAGGCGCAGCAGAGTGCGGTCCCTACCGAGCAGTTCCAGGGATTCGTACAGCGGCGGCGAGATCGTGCGTCCGGTGGCGCCCACCCGTATCGGCGCGAACGCGAGCTTCGGCTTCAGGCCGAGACCCTCGATGAGGGCGCCTCGCAGGGCCGGTTCGATCTCTGCTGCCGTGAAAGTCGTCAGCGGCTCCAGCGCGGCGATCGCACCCTCCAACGCAGGAGCGGAGTCGGCCCGCAGAACCTTCACGGCCGCGGTCGGATCGATGTCGAAGGCCGCCTCGTCGACCAGCAGGAAATCGATCATCGCGGCAGCATCTCCGAGCAGGATGCACCGCTCCTGCACCAGCGGGGCCGCGCGCTCGACCAACGACTGAGCGACGGCCGTCAGCACGGCCATCCGACCGGAGCTGACGAGGTAGGCGGCCAGCCGCCCAGCGAAGTCCGCGGGGCTCAGCATCCTCAGATGGGTCGAGTTGATGGCCTCGGCCTTCTTCCGGTCGAAGCGCGCCGGATTGCCGGAGATGCGCTTCCCGTCGAAGGCCGCGACGAGTTCGGCCGGGGTGAAGATGTCCCGATCCTCGGCGAGCGACCAGCCTAGCAGCGCCAGATAGTTGATCATGCCTTCGGGAATGAACCCGTCGTCGCGGTACCGGAACAGATTCGATTGCGGGTCCCGTTTGGAAAGCTTGCGGTTGCCTTCCCCCGTGACGAACGGGAGGTGACCGAATTCCGGAGTGTATTGGGCGATTCCGACGTCCGTCAGCGCTTCGGAGAGCGCGATCTGCCGCGGCGTCGAGGGCAGCAGATCCTCACCGCGCAACACATGGGTGATGCCCATCAGGGCATCGTCCACCGGATTGACCAGGGTGTACAACGCATCACCGGTTCCGCGTACCAGCACCGGATCCGGAACCGAGCCGGCCGGAAAGGTGATGGGACCGCGAACCAGATCGGTGAATCCGATGTCGCGATCGGGCATGCGCAGCCTCAGCACCGGAGCCCGGCCCGCTTCGACGGCCGCCGCGATCAGCGTCTCGTCAGCGATGCGGTCGTAGTTGTCATACCCGAGCTTCGGGTCCCGGCCGGCGGCACGATGGCGAGCCTCTGCGTCCTCTCCGGTCGAGTGGGACTCGTACAGATGACCTGCTTCGAGCAAGCGGCGAGTCGCGTCGACGTAGATTTCCCGGCGCTGGCTCTGCCGGTACGGCGCGTGCGGTCCGCCGACCAGCGGACCCTCGTCCCAGTCGATGCCCAGCCAGTTCATCGCCTCGATGAGCGCCTGATAGGACTCCTCGGAATCTCGGGCGGCGTCGGTGTCCTCGATGCGGAAGACCAGGGTTCCGCCGTGATGGCGCGCGAACGCCCAGTTGAACAGGGCCGTTCGGGCCAGGCCGACGTGCGGCGTTCCCGTCGGCGACGGGCAGAAACGGGCTCGGACAGGGCGCGTGGGAGTGCTCAGCAGATCAGTCATGACCTTCCCAGCCTAAGGGGTCGGGTCGCGGGGATCGCTCGTCGAGTCGAGACCCACCAGCTCCAGACGGCGGGCCGTGGACGACGGTCGAGCGCCGGAGCGTCAGCGGGACTGAATGGGATTGCTGAGCGTGCCGATTCCTTCGACCGTGATGGAGACCGTCTGACCGGCACGCATCGGGCCGACACCGGCAGGGGTGCCGGTCAGGATCACGTCGCCGGGCAGAAGTGTCATCACGGCCGAGATGAACTCGATCTGCTCAGCGACGCTGTGCACCATGTCGGAGGTCCGGCCGTCCTGCTTGACCTCGCCATCCAGCTCCGTCGCGACAGAAAGGTCGCTGGGATCCAGTTCGGTCTCGATCCAGGGACCGAGCGGGCAGAACGAGTCGAAGCTCTTGCCCCTGGTGAACTGCGCGTCGGCCCGCTGCAGATCCCGCGCGGTCACGTCGTTGGCGACGGTGTAGCCCAGGATCACCGATTTCGCGTTCTCGGCCGCAACATCACGGCACGGCCGGCCGATGACCACTGCCAGCTCACCCTCGAACTCGACCTGGCGCGACGAAGGCGGCAGCAGGATCGGCGCACCGGGACCGATCACCGAGGTGGACGGCTTCAGAAAGATCAACGGTTCGTCGGGGACCGCATTTCCTAGCTCGGCAGCGTGATCGGCGTAGTTGCGGGCCAGCGCGATGACCTTCGACGGCAGGATCGGCGCCAGCAGTCGGGTCTGACCCAGAGGCCATTCCCGCCCGGTGAATTCGGGCGTGCCGAAGGGGTGGTCGACGATCTCCTTGGCGACGAGTTGATCCTCGGAATCGGGCGGACCGTCGACGACGACGAACGCGACTCCGGCAGGGTGAGCGACACGGGCCAGGCGCATGGGGAATCCCTCCAGCTTTCAATGTTGACGGACCGTCGGGTGCCGAGAATCTCTCGAACTTGCGGCAGAACGATCGCGGTGCAGCGGTGTACCGGCTATCGCACGGATTCCTATTCCTGCGCGGCCCCGTGCACCTCTGGACGGAGTGCGTACACCAGCGAATCCACCAACGCCTCCCACGACGCTTCGACCACGTTGGTGTGCACGCCTACGGTCGTCCACTCGGGGGCGCCGGCCAACTTGCTCGACGATGAGGCCAGGAGCACCCTGGTGACGGAGTCGGTACCGGCATGGCCGGCCAGGATGCGGACCTTGTAATCGATCAATTCGACGCCCGCCAAGCCCGGCAGATGGTCGGAAAGGGCGCCGCGCAGAGCGGAATCCAGCGCGTTGACCGGCCCGTTGCCCTCAGCGGTGGCCAGGACCCGCCGCCCGGCGACGTGAACCTTGACGGTGGCTTCGGAGACGACGGTGTTCCCGGTGTTCTCCACGATCACCCGGTACGACTCCAACCGGAACGGAAGGGCCGGTCGTTGCCCATTGGCCGCCGCGATCTCGTTGCGGAGCAACAATTCGAACGATGCGTCGGCCGCCTCGTAACTCCAGCCGGCCGCCTCCCGCTGTTTGACCGTCGCGACGACCTTGGTCACCACGTCGGGTAGGCCGGCCAGGTCGATGCCGAATTCCTTCGCCTTGAGTTCCACCGATGCCCGACCGGCCATCTCGGTGATCAGGATGTGCATGTCGTTGCCGACCACCGACGGGTTCAAGTGGTTGTAGAGCTCGGGATCGACCTTGATGGCAGAGGCATGCAATCCGGCTTTGTGCGAGAACGCAGAAGAACCGACATAGGCCTGATGGGTGTCCGGCGAAATGTTCGCCAGTTCGGCGAGAGAATGCGAGACCCGGACCATTTCGGCGAGCCGGCCCTCGGGAAGCACCGCCAGTCCGAGCTTCGCCACCAGGTTGCCCACGACAGCGAACAGATCTGCGTTCCCGGCCCGCTCGCCGTACCCGTTGGCGGTGCACTGGACATGCGTTGCGCCCGCCTGCACGGCCGCGATGGTGTTGGCGACCGCACACCCGGTGTCGTCCTGGCAGTGAATTCCCAGCCGGAATCCGGTGCGTTCCTTGGCTTCCGCGACTACCTGGTGCAGGCCGAGCGGCATCATGCCGCCGTTGGTGTCGCACAGCACGATGACGTCGGCGCCGCCGTCGAATGCCGCCTCGGCGACCCGCAACCCGTAATCGTGATCGGCGGCATAGCCGTCGAAGAAGTGCTCGCAATCGAGGAAGACGCGGCGGCCCTCGCCGACCAGGAACCGCACCGTCTCGCCGACCATCGCGAGGTTCTCCTCCAGCGTGGTGCGGAGGGCCCGCTCCACGTGCCGTACGTCCGATTTCGCGACCAGTGTGATGATCGGCGCCTGCGAGTCCAACAGGGCGCGCACCTGCAGGTCGTCCTGGGCCCGGACGCCGGCCTTGCGGGTCGCTCCGAAGGCCACCAGCTGCGAAGAGGTCAGCGTCAGCTCCCCGGCGGCCGCCCTGGCGAAGAATTCGGTGTCCTTCGGCATGGCGCCGGGCCAGCCACCCTCGATGAAGCCGACGCCGAGTTCGTCGAGCAGCATCGCCACGGCGATCTTGTCGGCAACGGAGTAGCTGATTCCCTCGCGTTGCGCGCCGTCTCGCAACGTGGTGTCGAAGACATGGAATGCATCACCCAGCGGCGACCCGGCCAGCGGCGATGTGTCCGGAAGGAACTCCGGTAGTGACATCTGTGATCGCACCGATGCGGCGGTCGTCATCGAATCAGGTCAGCTCGAGGCGAGGGCGGCCAGCCGGTCGCCTACCGAAGTCGTCTTCCCGGCCGAGCCGGGCTGCCTGGTGGCGAGGTCGAATGCGACCGCCGCCTCCGCCCGTCGAGCCGCATCGGGGAGTCCCAGATGGTCGAGCAGCAGGGCGACCGAAAGCACGGTGGCGGTCGGGTCGGCGGTGCCGCCGCCGGCGATGTCCGGCGCCGAACCGTGCACCGGCTCGAACATGCTCGGATTGGCGCCGGAGACGTCGAGGTTCGCGGAGGCGGCCAAACCGATACCGCCCGAGACCGCAGCGGCCAGATCCGTCAGGATGTCGCCGAAAAGATTGTCGGTGACGATCACGTCGAACCGGCCCGGATCGGTGACCAGATAGATCATCGCCGCATCGACGTGGCAGTAGGCGACCGATACATCAGGGAACTCCATCGAGATCTCTTCCACCACACGCGACCACAACTGGCCGGCATGCACCAGCACGTTGGTCTTGTGCACGAGAGTCAGATGCTTGCGCGGACGGCGCGCGGCGCGGCGGAAGGCGTCTCGAACCACCCGTTCGACCCCGAAATAGGTGTTGAGCGACACCTCGGTGGCGATCTCGTGCGGAGTGTCCTTGCGCAGGATCCCTCCGTTGCCGACATACGGGCCCTCGGTACCCTCTCGGAGCACCAGCAGGTCGATGGCCTGATCACCGGCCAGCGGGCCGGCCACGCCTGGATACAGGCGCGCCGGACGGAGATTGACGTGATGGTCCAGTTCGAACCGGAGCCGCAACAGCAAGCCTCGCTCCAGAATGCCCGACGGCACGGTCGGGTCGCCCACCGCGCCGAGCAGGATCGCGTCGTGCTCACGGATCTCTCGAAGCACCGAGTCCGGGAGCAGCTCTCCTGTCCGGTGCCACCTGGCGGCGCCGAGGTCGTACGTCGTCGTTTCGACCTGCGGTACGACACCGGTCAGCACCTTGAGTCCCTCAGCGACGACCTCGGGGCCGATGCCGTCGCCTGGGATGACCGCGAGCTTCATGTTCAACCATTTCTGTCGTCGTCCGCTTCGGCCCGAGAACGCAGCCGTAAAAACGGATGTGGGCAGGACGTGTCCGGCGGCGAACAGCCGGCGTACCTGACGAGCACTGTCACCGAAATCTTGCCGTGCGAATCCGAACGCCAAGGATATCGGCCTCCGCATTGCCCGCCGACTGCAGTGCTGCACCACGACAGCGACCGGCGGAGGAAGGTTACCCTGCGGCGCGCGATGTGCTCGCGAATGAGTACCCGCACCGATCGTCACGGCGAAAGCCACGGAGAGTTATGGCATCGGGCTTTACCACCTGGCCGTAGGGGTCAATGCGTGCGACCTGCCAGCCGGATGATCTGCTCGCGGGCGCCATCTGCCCCGAAAAGGTGCAGCACCAGCGCATCGGCCGTGCGCCGGCCTGGCGCAAGCTGGTAGGGAATACCGGTTCCGCCCTTGTCCTGCCACAGTGGCGCCGCGGTGATGATCCGAGGTCGCGCCACGTCGAACTCGACACCCGGTGTGCTGTCGACGGTCCCGGCGTTGCGCACACCTGCCGATGTGGAGGAGATGCTCACCGAGTACGTCACCGGGAACGTGGCATCGGCGGGCTGGAACCCGATCGCGCGCGGATCCACCGGAATGAGCATCACGTTCGTGTCGAAGACGTTGGTGTTCACCTCCCCCGAATTGAAGTTGACCGGGTAGATGCTGACCAACGAACCCGACCCATGATCGTCGAACAGCATGGCGTACAACAGGTCCGAGTTTCCACCGACCGTCTGCACCTGCACCGTGAAGTCGGCGATGCGGTCACCGTTGGTATCGATGTCGACGGTCGGGAACAGGTTCTTTCCCACGGTCGCCCATTTCGCGTACGTGGACACGCCGAACCACAGATAGCCCGGATCGATGTCGGTGACAGCTGTCCTGCCGGCGCCAACGGCCTGGATGTCGCCCGGCGCGCCGGAATGAATCGAACAAGTCGACCGGCCGGAGTCCCGCGACGGGTTCTGTGCAGCGACCCTCGGCTCCGGCGCGGCGGCCACCGCGGAGCCGGCCGAGCACGCCGGTACCGGCGGACTCCGATATCCGAGTTCCAACACCGATGCCAATGAACTCTCACCCGTGCTCGCGGGCTCACCCGGAGCGGACAGGGAGAATCCGGTTCCAGACAACACGATCGCGGGCCGGCCCGCCACCGTTCCGTCGGCGGCGCTGGTCGAAGAAATCGGGGTGGCCGCCCCGTATACCGGCACTCGCAGATCGGGTGCGTCCGGTGAGGTGAGCACGACCCGGCCGGACGCGGCGGAGACGTATTGGCGCGCCTCGTCCAGGCCGGTCAACGTATTCGCCTGCTGAACCGGCGTCGCCGGATCGAGGGTGTGCCTGAGCTGGGAAGGCCTGATCGTCATGGTGACGGTGGCCAACGCGCTGGAGCCGGCGGGCAGATGCATCGTCGTCGGGGTGACCTGATATTCGACACCCGGTTCGTCCACCAGCGACTGATAGGAGAGCCTGAGGTCGGCATCGGCGGCGGACGTGTTCTGGACGACGACCGCCGACGTCGCGACCACCGAGGACCGACGGACGTCCGCGGGTACCACGCCCAGTGAGGCCGAGACGGACCCAGGATCGGTCGAGCTGAAGGCCAGCACCGCGGTGGCCAGAGCCGCTCTGGCGTCGATTCGACCGGACCCGACCCGGTTGGGCCCCAGCGCCGGGCCGCTGTGACCGGCCGATGCGTAGAGGTCGTGCCCGGCTGTATCGATCACAGCCGCCTTGACCTGTTCCGGCGACCACGACGGCTGTCGCTGTCTGACCAGCGCCGCGATTCCGGCTACCTCTGCGGCCGCCATCGACGTTCCGGAGCGCACGGAACTTCCGGTACCCGACCCCATTCGGGCGGAAGCGATGGTGTCGCCGGGGGCGGACACGTCGGGCTTCACCAACCCTGGTGCGCTGTGCGGGCCACGCGCCGACCAACTGCCGATCAGATCCGCGATCGAGTCGTCGATCTCCGGCTTCTTGCCGAGCATCGAGGCGGAGAGGACGACCTCCAGCCCGGAGTCGAGTTCGGGCCGCAGTGTCGCCGTCGCCGCCGGGGTCAGCTGGAGGACCGGCAGAGCGGAATCGCCGGTGATCATGCCGCGGAACACCGGACTGCTGCTGGTCAGCACGGCACCGACGGCCCCGGCCGACCGGACGTTGGCCGACCGGGGCGCGGACCCGCACTGCCTGGTCGCGTCGTCGTCGTCCCATTCCAGCCACGCCACCTTGCCGGCCACCCGCGCCGCATCCTGGGGCGACAAGGGCGAGCAGCCGTCGGCGTTTGCGGAGGACAACGAAACCAGCTTCCCCCGCACATCGGAGGAAGCCGCCCAGTCATAGGCAAGGGAGGCCTGACCAGCCACGGTGAACGCCGGACGCCCCGGCGGCTCGGCCCGAAGTCCGTCCAGTTGCCGGTAGGCGTCCACCGACGAGGCAACGGCCAGCGCACGCGTCGAGCCGGCCAGCGAACTGGCAGCGTCGACCTGATCACCGCCGTTGCCGACCGCCACCACCGGAAGGACGCCGTACCGGGCAATGGTGTCCAGCACCACAGTCTCCGGATCGATCGCCGCACTGGAACTGCTTGTCAGGGAAAGGTCCACCACGTCGAGGCGATCGGAGAAGTCGCCGTCGCCGTTGGGGTCCAGCGCCCAGTCCAACGCCGGGATCACTGCATCGGTCGCGCCCGTGCAGCCGAATACTTTCAGGGCGTACAACGACGCCTCGGGGGCCATTCCCGGAGCGACCTGCAAGTCGTAGAGCGCGGCCGCGGAGAGCTTGGAATAGTCGCCGGTCATGGTCCGCCCGGCACCGTCGACGCCGGAGCCGGCGATGGTGCCGGCAACGTGCGTGCCGTGGCCGTTGCAATCAAGAGGATTGGCGTCGGGATGAGGGACCGGCTGATAGGCGGGGTTCCTGAGCCCGCTGACAGGATCGGCGGCCGCAGCGTCGTAGCGGTCACCGACGAAGTCGTGGCCACCCACCACCTTGGCGGTGGGAACCCACGCCTGGGCGCTGCGCAGCCGAGCTGCGGCGTAGGCGCCGGGTGTGCCGACGCCGCCGAAGTCGGCGTGGGTGTCATCGATGCCGGTATCGATGACGCCGATCCGAACGCCGCGGCCGGTGGCGCCCAGATCGTGCCAACTCTGCACGACGCCGGTCAGCGCTGCGGCGCCGGCGTTGGCCGGGATCTTCGGGATGATCGCCGAGACGCTCACCACATCCGGCCGATCCGCCAAGGCTCGCAGCGCCGTGCTGTCGGCGACCAGTCCGACGCCCGGCACCGCGTTGCCCACCTCGAAAATGGTTCTCGCCGCCGGATCCAACGCCCGGGCCGCAGCCGAGATCTCCGCGGAGAGCGCTGCGATGCCGCTCCGGTGCACGATCACCGCCCGCCGGATCGCAGCCGGCGGAAGGTTCCGGGCCAGCCCGGCGTCCGCGACGGCAGCGGCGCCCGCCGTTCTGAGCTGGACGAAGACCGTAGAAGGTCCCGACGCTCGAGCCAGGACCGGCTGCAGGACAGCGGTGTTGTCCACCAGTTTGCTGTAACCGGGCTTTGTCGGACCCGGAGCAGCGACCACGTTCACCGCCGGCAGCGACGCCGTCGCCATCGCGTAACGCTGCCAACTTCCCGGCGCCAGTACGGCGAGCACCAGCACCCCGAGCGATATCAGCGATATCCGCGAGGACGCGGTCCGGCTCCGATGGCGGCCATTCCTGTCCGGTTTCCCAGTTTGGTCGATCGGCCGCAGGAAGACGGCAGAATTGTGCACCGCATGCCCCTTCCTCGCAGCAGTGGAACCGAATCCCGGGGTACGGGTCGAATTCCGGACCAGAACGGCCGGGGCCGAACCGGCGGTGGGAGAACCGCCTGGTGCGTTACCACCAAGGTATGGCGCGGGATCAGCTGGCCGCAATCGCCCGTACGGCGCTCGCCTCGACCGCTGCGCCGATCGCGTCCAGCAACGCCGACTTGGGCAGACCATCCAGCCGGAGCACCATGATCGACGCGTGGCCCGATATTTCCTGGGAGATCTGGGCGGCCAGGATGTTCACGTCCGCTTCGCCCAGCAGGCGGCCGACCGTGCCCATCACCCCAGGACGATCCGCGTAGGCGACCAGCAGCAGATTTCCCTCGGCGCGCAGGTCGAAATGGCGGTCATTGATCTCGATCAGCTTCGGAACCTGGGTTTCACCCGACAGCGTGCCTGACACCGAGCGGCTCGACCCGTCCGACATTGCGGCGCGCAGCGTGACTGCCGAGCGGTAGTCACCCGTCTCGGACGTCGAGGTGCCGGACAGAGCCAACCCGTGCTCCGCCGCCAGCGACGGCGCGTTGACGAACGTCACCGCCTCGGTGATCACCGGTCCGAAGATGCCGCGAACCGCGGCCAACTGCAGAATCGTGGTGTCGGCCCCGGCGAGATCGCCGCGTACCTCCACGACCAGTTCGACCGGCACGGAGCCGCCGACCGCGGTCAGGATGGTGCCGAGGCGCGATGCCAGCGGAATCCACGGACGCACCTCGTCGGCCACCGGGCCGGCCGCCTGCACGTTGACCGCGTCGGGTACGAAGTCCCCGCGCAGAGCGAGTTTCACCGACTTCGCGACGGCGGTACCGGCCTTGTCCTGCGCCTCTTCGGTAGAAGCCCCCAGGTGGGGCGTCAACACGATGTTCGGCGCCGTCAGCAGTGGATTGTCCTTGGCCGCAGGCTCCTTGACGTAGACGTCGATTCCGGCGCCTGCCACCCTGCCCTCCGTGAGGGCATCCGCAAGCGCCTGCTCGTCGATCAGACCGCCCCGGGCGGCATTCACGATCAGCACGTTGGGCTTGACGGTGGCCAGTTCGGCAGCGCCGATCAGACCGAGGGTTTCCGGCGTCCTGGGCAGGTGGATGGAGATGATGTCGGCCTGCCGGAGCAGCGTTGGCAGATCGACCAATTGGACGCCGAGGGCGGCTGCCCTGGCCGGCTGCAGATACGGGTCGTAGGCGATGACGTTGGTTCCGAAGGCGGCGATCCGGGCGGCGAACAGTTGACCGATCCGGCCGAGGCCGACGACGCCGACGGTCTTCTCCGCGATCTCGACACCCATGAACTTGCTGCGCTTCCACTCACCGGCCGCCATCGTGGCGTGGGCGGCCGGAATCTGGCGAGCGACCGACATCAGCAGCGCGATGGCGTGTTCAGCGGCGGTGATGATGTTCGACGCCGGTGCGTTGACCACCAGGACGCCCCTGGCGGTGGCCGCCGGCACGTCGACGTTGTCCAGCCCGATGCCGGCTCTGGCCACCACCTTCAGCTTCGGTGCCGCGGCGAGGGCCTCGGCGTCGATGTTGGTCGCCGATCGGATCATCACGGCGTCCGCCTCGGCGAGCGCAGGCAGCAGAGCCGCCCGATCAGCGCCGTCGACGTACCTGATGTCGAAGTCGGATCCCAACACGTCCATTGCGGACTGGGCCAGCTTCTCGGCAATCAGAACAACCGGTCGGGTGGGATTAGGCACGCTTGGTTCATCTCCAACTTGAATCCTCGGCCGAGCCGGAGTCGGCGGCCGAATTCGAGGTAGGTCGGAACACCCGACGACGCAGATCCGGGCGCCCACCTTCGCCGGCGCATCGGTGCAACCGGGCGGCTCATGGTATCGAGGTGCATCCAACTTTCCCGCAGGCGGTCAGATTCGGCTCCACACTCCGGGATCGGGACACTGCCGGGATCGGACACTGCCGGACATCAAGCGCGGATAGGGGCCACTGCTGCCGATAGGCGACCCGATGCCGGGCTCTGTGGGGTATTTCACCGATTCAGCTCCCCGCGGCTCGAAGCGGCCCTACAGTGATTCGGAATTCAACTTCGCTCGGAAGGACCAGGTGTGACCACACCCCCGCCCTACGGTTCGACGCCGGGACAGCCGCAGGGCTATCCCGGACAGCCCGCGCCCGGTGATCCGCAGGGCAATCCGACCGGTCCGTCACAGCAGCCTGTCTACGGCCAGCAAGCCGGATATGGGCAGCAACCTCCGTACGGCCAACAGCCCGCGTACGGCCAGCCGGCATATGCGCAGGTTCCCGGATACCCTCCAACCGCTTACGGTGCACCCGGTTCAGGAGCACCGGCTCCGGCGGCGCGTCCCGGCATGGTGACAGCCGCTGCGGTTCTCGCCTTCGTCTGGGGGGCATTTGCGATCATCGGCGGGCTCCTCATCGTGGCGGCCAACTCGATCGTCTCCTCGGCCAACTACTGCAATTCACTGTCCGACGCGAATGACACAGCCGGTTGCAGCGCGGTCACCGGTTACAGCTCGTTCTTCAAAGTCGTCACCGCAGCCTTGATCCTGGTGGCCATCCTGCTGATCTGGGGCGGCGTCGTCGCGTTGACCGGTAAGAACGGACAGATTCTCGTCATCGGTGCAGGCGTATACCTGCTTCTTGATCTGATCTCGGTCATCGTTTCCGTGTCGGGCAACAATTTTGCCTCCAGTGGACTGCTCGGCATCGTGGCACCGGTGTTGATCCTGGTGTTCATGCTCAACCCAGCCTCGAAGGCCTGGTTCAAGTCCAAGGGCGCCAAAACTTTTTAGAGAAGCACTGACAGCAAAGCCCCGGATCCGGCACGGATCCGGGGCTCTTGTTGTTCGTGCGGTGGATCAGCGGGCGGCAGTGCCTGAGTAGTCGTCCTCCGACTTGACCCAGCTCATCAGGCCGCGGAGCTTGCGACCGGTCTCCTCGATCGGGTGCGCCTCCTGCTCGGCGCGGAATTTCTTGAACTCCGGCGCCCCGGCGTCCTGATCGGCGATGAAACGGGCGGCGAAGGTGCCGTCCTGGATGTCGGCCAGCACACCCTGCATATTTTTGGCGACGTGCTCGTCGATCACGCGCGGACCGGACACGTAGTCGCCGTACTCGGCGGTGTCGGAAACGGACCAGCGCTGCTTGGCGATTCCACCCTCGTACATCAGGTCGACGATCAGCTTGAGCTCGTGCAGTACCTCGAAGTAGGCGATTTCCGGCTGATACCCGGCGTTCACGAGGGTCTCGAACCCGGTTTGGATGAGCCGGGAGGCCCCCCCGCACAGCACTGCCTGCTCGCCGAACAGATCGGTTTCGGTCTCCTCGGTGAAGGTGGTCTTGATCACGCCCGCGCGCGCGCCGCCGATCGCAGCGGCATAGGACAGCGCGAGCGCCTGAGCGCCGCCGGTGGCGTCCTGCTCGACCGCGATCAGATCCGGCACGCCCTTACCGTTGACGAACTCGCGGCGGACCAGGTGTCCGGGACCCTTCGGAGCGATCAGGATCACGTCTACATCGGCGGGCGGCACGATATATCCGAAACGGATGTTGAAGCCGTGCCCGAAGGCCAAGGCCTTGCCGGCGGACAGGTTCGGCTCGATGTCGGAGGCGTAGACGTGGCGCTGGATGTGGTCCGGCGTCAAAATCATGATCACGTCCGCCTCGGCCGCCGCCTCGGCGGGAGTGACGACGCGCAGGCCTTCGTCGGCGGCCTTGCTCCGCGACTTGGAGTCCGCCAGCAGGCCGACGCGAACGTCGACACCGGAGTCACGAAGGCTCAGCGCATGGGCGTGCCCCTGAGAGCCGTAGCCGATGACGGCTACTTTCCGGCCCTGGATGATCGACAGATCAGCGTCATCGTCGTAGAAGATCTCGGCTGCCATTGGTGATCGAGTTCCTTTCGGTGGGCTGTGTTGCCCTAAGTGGGTGATAGGTGATGTAGGTGATGGGCAATCGGCCGATTGGTCATCAGACCTGGGTAGCCGGCGGTCCTCGAGTACCGGCGACGGCCGCTGCTCCTTCGCCCAGTTGACAAGACCCGGGGCGTACAGGCTTCAGTCGGCTCGGCTGCGCTCGGTGGTGATCGACTTCGCACCCCGGCCGAGCGCCACCATTCCGGACTGGACCATCTCTCGAACGCCGAACGGTTCGAGCATCCGGACCAGTGCTTCCAATTTGTCGGTGGTGCCGGCCGCCTCGATGGTCATCGAATCCGTCGTCACGTCCACGACGTGCGCGCGGAACATGTCGACGACGGTGACGACCTGTGCGCGGACCACGGAGTCGGCCCTGACCTTGATCAACAGCAGTTCCCGATGCACGGCTGCGGTCGGCGGCAATTCGACGATCTTGAGCACATTGATCAACTTGTTGAGCTGTTTGGTGACTTGCTCCAGCGGCAGATCGTCGACCGCGACGACGATGGTCATCCGCGACACGTCCGGATTTTCCGTCGGGCCGACGGCGAGGGAATGGATGTTGAACTGGCGGCGCGAGAACAGCGACGAAACCCGTGCCAGGACACCGGGTTTGTTCTCGACCAGGACAGAAAGTGTATGACGGCTCATCATCTCCGGCGCCTATTCTTCCTCGAAGAGGGGCCGGATGCCCAGTGCGGCCATGATGTGATCGTTCCCGGTGCCCGCAGCAACCATCGGCCAGACCTGGGCGTCGGCGCCGACGGTGAAGTCCACGACCACCGGGCGATCGTTGATCGCCATTGCCGCCTCGATGGTCCTGTCCACGTCCTCCTTGGACTCGCAGCGAAGGCCGACGCAGCCGTACGCCTCGGCCAGCAGCTTGAAGTCGGGAATGCGGTGCTTGTGCGTTCCGAGATCGGTCTGGGAGTAGCGCTCGCCGTAGAACAGATTCTGCCACTGGCGCACCATGCCCAGGTTGCCATTGTTGATGATGGCCACCTTGATCGGAATGCCCTCGATGGCACAGGTGGCCAGTTCCTGATTGGTCATCTGAAAGCAGCCGTCGCCGTCGATGGCCCAGACCACCGAGTCCGGGGCGCCCATCTTGGCGCCCATGGCCGCCGGCACCGCATAACCCATGGTGCCCAGGCCACCCGAATTCAGCCAAGTGTAAGGCTTCTCGTACGAGATGAACTGCGCGGCCCACATCTGGTGCTGTCCAACTCCGGCCGCGAAAATGGTGTCCGGCCCGCAGATCTTGCCCAGCCGTTCGATCACATATTGCGGTGACAGACTTCCGTCGGAGGGCCAGTCGTAACCCAGCGGGAACGTTTCCCGGATCTCGTCCAACTCGGCCCACCAGGCCGTGAGGTCCGCGACGACACCGGCGCTCTGCTCCAGTACCACCGCCGAGATCAGTTCGGCGATCACCTCTTTCGCGTCGCCGACGATGGGAACGTCGACAGCACGGTTCTTTCCGATCTCCGCCGGGTCGATATCGGCGTGGATGACCGTGGCGCCCGGGGCGAAAGTGGACAGCTGGCCGGTCACCCGATCGTCGAAGCGTGCGCCGAGTGCGACGATCAGATCGGCGCGCTGCATGCCGGCGACGGCAGCGACGGTGCCGTGCATTCCGGGCATACCCAGATGTTGGATGTGGGAATCGGGAAATGCTCCCCGCGCCATCAAGGTGGTCACCACCGGAATACCGGTCAGTTCCGCGAGCACCTTCAACTGCTCGGTCGCGTGGGCCTTGAGCACTCCGCCGCCCACGTAGTAGACCGGGCGGCGAGCGGCGGCGATGAGCTTGGCCGCAGCGTTGATCTGCCCGGTGTGCGGCTTGGACGCCGGCCGATATCCGGGCAGGTGCACCTCGCTCGGCCACTTGAAGACCGTCTCGGCCTGCAGGATGTCCTTCGGGATGTCGACGAGTACCGGGCCCGGGCGGCCGGTGGAGGCGAGGTAGAACGCCTGCGCGATCACGGTCGGTATCTCAGCGGCGTCGGTCACCATGAAGTTGTGCTTGGTGATCGGCATGGTGATGCCGCAGATATCGGCTTCCTGGAATCCGTCGGTGCCGATCAGCGGCCGTCCGACCTGCCCGGTGATGGCCACCAACGGAACGGAGTCCATGTGGGCGTCGGCGATCGGCGTGACCAGATTCGTGGCGCCCGGCCCTGACGTGGCCATGCAGACACCGACGCGCCCGGACGCCTGGGCATAGCCGGTGGCAGCGTGACCGGCACCCTGTTCGTGCCGCACCAGGACGTGCCGAACCTTCTCCGAGTCGAGCAGCGGGTCGTACACCGGAAGCACTGCACCGCCCGGAATGCCGAAGACGATCTCGACCCCGGCCTCCTCGAGCGACCGGACCACCGACTTCGCGCCGGTCATGTATTCGACTGCCGGTACCTGCTGGCGATCCGCGGGGCCGGGGGCGACCGGGCGATCGGCAGGGCCGAAGGCGGCGGCCGGCTGCGCGTGCGGAGCGGGCGGGGCGGCAGCAGAGAGTCGGCTCTGGGTGGCTGTTTGAGTCGTCGGTGTCTGGGTCGTCGGTGTCTGGGTCATGATGAGGACCTTCTGACGTTGATCGGAGTGTGGCGGGACTGCCGGATCTCGTTGGGGTGCACTGCATCGCTTCGCGCTGTATCGCTTCGCGCTGCTTTCGCTTCGCTCTGCACTGGGTCACGCTCTATTGCTCGGCTCGGCGCGTTCGCCGGCCTGGTCGCCCTGGTGTGGACAATAAAAAACCCCTCGTCACCGGAGGCGGTGACCAAGGGGTGACGCGTCGTGTTCGGGGTGCCGAACCGGCGACGCGCTAGCGGAGTACGAGAATTTGGGACACCCCGCGACCATACGGCCGCTACTGCGGCGTGTCAAACCCCGTCCCGGCCATTACAAGACGTTGGTGGTCGACCACCTCGTGATCCCTTCGCTTTCACTGCGCTTGCTGGTCACTGCGCTGCCGGATGATGTATCCGATGCGTCTGCGCCGCAACACTTTCCGAGTAGATGGATGCGAATAGGCCCGTTCCAGGAACACCCGGAACCGGCGGGTACGGCCGCCCAGTTGCTGCTGGCGGTGCGGGGTCCAGCAACGGCACCAGCTGCGCGTTGTTACCAGCCTCACCCGGAGTCAGAATCACCGTCACCGGGCAGGCCCGCTGGTCAGTCAGCGTGTGAATCCTGGTCGACAGGCCACCCCGAGAACGACGCAAAGCGTAATCAGCGGGCTCGACCGGCAAATTCTTGCAATTTGATGGTCCGCCGTGTCCTCACCGGTCGTCGAGACGACCTCCGAGGTGTCGGTCTTGCGCGAGCCGGCCGCGTGCTGATGCGTAGGGAAGCGTGACTACCAGCAGAGGACCGAGATGAGCACCCTGATCCTGGTCCTCTCAGATCCCAACATCGCACTCGACGCGCAGGCATGATCGCTGACACGACATTCAGAACTGGCTGATCGAGCATTTCGCCGGCTTCCCGCCAGTGGTGAACCGTGTGGTGTTGAGTAGCGTGGCGGCGCACGTGCTTCCTTGAACAGTTTGCTCAACCTGAGGTAATACAGGGCCATATCTCAGGTTGGTGGTCTAAGCTAAGATATGCGCAGCAGTTGACGTCGGTTGCGAACCACGCGTCCCAACGAGAGGGCGGCCTGCATGTCCACCTGGAATGCCGCCGCACATCCGCGCGGCGGTCCTACGAACCCTGGCCGATTCGCCCGCGCTATCCGCAGTGCGCCAGCTGACCTGGAACTGGATGGGACCAGCGGATGGCCGGCCCACCGCTATCAGACTGTGCCCTGGCAGATGTCCGGTCGTGGTCCTCGCGACGACCGAATGCTTCGCGACATTGGAGTTTCCCTGCCGCCGGAGATCGCCACGCTCGACCTGCGGACGTCCAAATCCACCGGTTTGGCTGTCGTTGACGCCACCTCGGCCGTGGCATCCCTTGATTCTGGCCTGGGTCGGCAGCTCGTAGGTCTTGGCTCCTTCCTGCTCCGCACCGAATCGGTATCGTCCTCACGGATCGAGCATGTAAACGCCTCGCGAAACGATTTCGCCAAGGCGCTTGCGGGCATCAAATCCAGTAGTGCGGCCAAGACGACATTTGCCGCGGTGACCGCCTTGGAGTCGATGATCCGTCGCGCCGGCGGAAGTGGCCGAATTGCTCTAACCGACATGCTCGAGGCGCACCGCCTCCTGATGAAGGACGACTGGAACGAAAAGCTCTACGCGGGCAGGGTGCGCGACGTCCAGAACTGGATCGGGGGAAGCGACTACAGCCCGCGCGGCACCATCCACGTCCCACCCCCGACGCCACTGGTCGACCCGCTGATGGACGACCTCATCCGCTACGTCAATCGCGAGGACATTCCAGCGATCGTCCAAGCGGCTATTGCGCATGCGCAATTCGAATCCATCCACCCGTTCACCGACGGCAACGGCCGCATCGGACGAGCCTTGATCAGCGCGACACTCCGCCGCCGACAGCTGGCGAAGAGAACCGTGGTCCCGATAGCGTCCGCCATGCTTGCTGACACCAGCCGCTACTTCAGCATGGTGAACGATTACCGCAACGGTGCTGCTGATGAATTCGTGCACTACCTTGCGGAGGCAACATCAAGCGCGGCGGAAGCGGCCGAATCCTCGGCCGAAGTACTCGCAGAACTGCCCGATGCCTGGCGAGACCAGGCCAAACCAAGAGGAGGATCGACAGCTGAGGCCCTCATCGGCAAGCTCTTGGGGCACCCCGTGGTCAACGTCTCGGATGTCATGGCACTCACCGGATCTAGTTACAACGCCGCGAATGGGGCATGCGACCGGCTGACGGAGACCGAAGTTCTCACTCCCCTCACGCAGAGCGCGAGGGACCGCGCGTGGATGGCGGCCGATGTGCTCGATGAGATCGACGATATGAACCTCAGAGTCGGCAGATGTACTCCGCCGTAAGAGGTTGACAGGCCGCATCGGCCCGCCATCCTCCTTTCAGGTCGGGGCGCGATCGGCAGGGTTCTTGTCCAGTCGCGGGCCTCGCCCGGCAGGGTGCGGCAGGTGTCCGGGACCGTCAGTTCCGCGCAAGCGACTTCGCCGATCAGCTCGGTCTCACCCAGTGGATACCTTTGTACGGGTTTCCCCCCGGGATGTTCCGGGGCTCGCGGGTGGGACCATCTAGGAGTGAGCCGATCCGACCGTGCCGTCTTCCGCCTCCCCGCTGTCTCCCTGGTGATTCCGTTCCTGCTCTTCATCTGTGTCACGCCGTTGGCGACGGCGGGTGCGACGTTCTGGCTCGCCCTCTACGTACTGCCTCTGCTCGGGCTGATCTACATCCTGTGCGCCCGGACGGTCGCCGACGCATCGCTGATCCGAACGACGGGATTGACGGGAGGGCACCGGATCCTCTGGGCCGAACTGGACCGATTCGAGTTCCAGGGAGCGCGGTGGGCGGTCGCGGTCACGACCGAGGAGCGCCGGATCCGGCTGCCCATGGTGCGTCCACGCGATCTGCCACAGCTCGCTGCGGTCTCCGGTGGCAGGCTGTTCCTCGGCGCGAAGGCTTCGGCATCCACGCAGTCCACCGGGGAGCAGCCGGTTGGTGTTCCCGTGCCGGAATCGCGTGAACCCGCTGATGGGGGCGCCGGCGATCACCTGAATCCAGAGTCGCCGACGAAGACATGATCCACGAATCTGCCGAAGGCGGCGCGCCCCACGGAGTTGACGCTCTGGCTGCCGGCACTTTCCTACCGGGCCTTGCTGCACTGCCCGGCGACGACCCCCATGCCCGGCGCCGGCTGCCGGCCCGGGTGGTCACCTACTGGCGCCTGCGCAGTGGACTGGCCGGAATTGTCGTGGTCGGTCTGGCCGTGCTGGGCGCCGTTCGGCTCGACTGGTTCACCCCGACAGCCCGATGGATCATCGTGGGGACCGCAGCGCTGTGGTTTTTCGGCATCGGTGGAATCGTCGGACCGCCGCTACGACGCAGACTCTTCTGGTATTCCATGTCCCCCACCGAGATCGATCTGCAGCACGGTTGGGTGGTACGAACCAGGACGGTGGTTCCGATGAGCCGGGTGCAGCACCTCAAGTCCGAACAGGGCCTGCTGGGAAGGCGGTTCGCCCTGGCGGATCTGCACATCCATACCGCAGCCGGAGCCGTCGTCGTCAAGGGACTCGACCAGTCGGAGGCGGACTTGATCCGTAGCCGGATCAGTGTGCTGGCCGGGCTCGCCGATGACACCTGACGCTGCTCCCGCCGCTCCCGGTCCGACGACGCAGAACCGACCGATCGACATCCGGCGCAAGCCATCCGTACCGCCGAGCGAGCCGGCGCAGCAGCCGAATACCGCTGCGGCGCAGATTCCGGAACGTCGCCTGCATCCTGCCTACCTCATCATCAGTTTCTCCCGGACGATTCGGATGCTGATCCCACTGATCGCGGTCGGCATCTGGCGCGCTCCGGGCTGGGCCATCTGGCTGCTCGCCGGCCTGATCGCGGTTTGGTCCGTTGCGCAGTGGTGGATGCGCAAATACTCCGTGCTGGAGGAGACCTTCCGGCTGCGGGCCGGCCTGTTGCGTCGTACCCAAGACACCATCGGCCTCGGCCGGATCACCTCCGTTGACGCGGAACGCGGTGTGGTGCAGCGTCTTTTCGGGGTCTGGGGCGTAAAGATCCGAACGCCCGGCAACGACTCCCGATCGTCGGTGCATCTGGCTTGCCTTTCGGCCCGCGCCGTGGCCGAGTTGCGAACGGCGCTCGGGGCGTCCATGGCCGCCCACACCCACTCCGCCAGCGACCAGCAGGCCCGGACCCACGCCGGTGCAACCGGGTCCACCGTCGCCCCGGCACCGGTGCTTGCCGTCCTGGACACCCGCACCCTGCTGGTGGCGGCCATCACCGGCACGTCGATTCCACTGATTCTGGCGGGTGCGGCCGCCACCTTCGGCCGCGCCCGCGATCTGCTTCCCGATCGGGTCTTCGATCACCTTGCGCAGCAGGTATTCGTTGGTGGCGCCACCACCGCGCTGCTGCTGATCGCTGCCGTGTCGATCGCAGTTCTGGCCGGAATCGCACTCACCTCCCTGCGCCTGGCTCGGTTCACGCTGGTCCGGGACGGTGACCGGTTGCGGGTCTCCCGGGGGCTGATCGCCCAGCGATCCGGAACCATCCCGGTCGACCGGGTGCAGGCAGTGCGGATGGTCGAGGGGTGTTGGCGACGAATGCTGGGCTACTGCGCGCTCGAGGTCGAGGTGGCGGGCCTGAGCAGCTCCAACGATACAGAGCGCACGCTGTTCCCGCTGGTCAGGGTCGAAGATGCCGCCGACCTGGTGAACAGGGCGCTACCCGAGCTGGCCTGGAGGCCGGCTCCGTTGACCCCGGTTCCGACGTCCGCTCGCCGCCGGTATCTCACCCTGCCGGTGCTGACGGCTGCCGTGCTGACCTTCTTCTGCGCCCTGCTTCCCGGATGGGCTGCCGCTCTTGCGCTGGCGCCGATCCCGATGGCTCTCTGGCTGGGATGGGCGCAATCTGCCGATGCGGCCTGGCTGCTCGATGACAGCACGATCACGCTTCGGTGGCGCCGAGTACTGGCCAGGCACACGGTGATCGCCAGGCGCCATCGCGTGCAGATCACCCAGATCAGCGCCACTGGGTGGCAGCGACGGGCCGGGCTGGCCGGAGTCCGACTGTTGCTCTCCTCCAGGCGCAGAGCGCGGATCCGTCAGCTATCCACCTCCGATGCGGTTCTGTTGTTGCATGCCGTGGGACGTGGTCCGGCCACACCGAGCCACGTACGGTGAAGGCAATGGACGCCAGCCACAGCCGCCCGGCCCCCACCCGCCGGCGCACCACCGGTCAGCGTCGTCGCGGTGCGGTCGCCGTGGCCTGCGCGCTGCTGGCCGGCGTCACCGGGTGCGGCAATTTTTCGGCCAATGCCTCGACGTTCACTGCGCAGCCAAGTCTGACAGCGCCCATGGTGACGCCGGTGATTCCCCAGCAATTGCCGGACAGCAACGCTCCTCGCACCTCGACTTCGTCGCCAGGAAGCTCGAGCACCGGATCGACCAGGTCTTCGACGCCCGCCAAGCCGGATCCATGCGTTCCGACCGATCCGGCCGTGATCGCCGCCTGCCTCAGCGCGCCCTGGGGACTCGCGCCGTTGCCGGACGGCGTTTCGGCGCTGGTCGGTGAGCGCACCACCGGTCGCATCCTGAGGATTGCGGCCGGAACAAAGCCCGTACTCGTCACCACGCTCGCCGGCATCGACGCCAGGGGCGACGGCGGTCTGCTCGGAATTGCGGTGTCACCGTCCTATTCCGAGGACGGATTGATCTACGCCTACGTCACCACCGCGACGGACAATCGGGTTCTTCGCATCGCGGCCGGCGACAACCCGAAGGCGATCCTGACCGGTATTCCGAAAGGCTCCCGGCACAACGGAGGCGCTCTTGCCTTCACCGGCCGTGGAGTTCTTTACGTCGGCACCGGTGATACCGGCGCCGCGCCGGAGATCGCCGGCACGTCGTTGGCGGGAAAATTGTTGCGCATCGACGAATTCGGTAAACCGGCGACAGGTAACCCGAAGCCGACGTCGCCCATCTTCTCCAGCGGATTCAGCCAGATCACCGGTTTCTGCCTGTTGCCGACGGGCGCCATGGCTGCGGTGGACCACCGCATCGCAGCAGACGTGCTGTTACCGGCGGCGGATACCAAGAACTACGCGACCCTCAATTCCGGCGATGCAGTCTGGACCTGGAAGGCGAGCGACGGCGGCGCGGCCGACTGCGCCTACGCCAGTGGGTTGTTGGTCAACTCCTCGCTGGCCAAGCAGCATCTGGCCGGCGTTGCAATGTCGGCCGCCGGGAGCTTCAGCGGCACGCCGCGGGTGCTGCTGGACAACAAGTACGGCCGACTGCTGACCGTGCAGGCCGGTGCCAAGAATTCGCTGTGGATGACGACCTCCAACAAGGACGGGCACGGCAAGCCGGTGCCCGCCGACGACCGGGTCATCGTGCTGCCCGATGCCGGCGGGGCCGGCGGGGACGGCCCGGACTGACCTGTCGGCAGACCAGGGCGACGACTGCGAACGTCAGCCTTGTACACCGAGTGTGGTGAGGACGAGCGCGCGAACCTTACCGGCATCGGCCTGACCCTTGGTCGCCTTCATTACCGCACCGACGACGGCCCCGACCGCCTGGATCTTGCCGGCGCGGATCCGGTCGGCGACATCTGGGGCGGCAGCGAGCGCGGCGTCCACCGCCGCCTGCAGCGCAGCGTCGTCGGAGACCACGGCGAGTCCTCGAGCGGCCACCACCTCGTCCGGTTCGCCCTCGCCGGCAAGCACGCCGTCGATGACCTGACGGGCGACCTTGGCGTTGAGCGATCCCTGCGTCATCAGCTCGATGACGCGAGCCAGCTGCACCGGCGTGATCCGCAGCTCGGAGAGCGGAACGTTCTGCATGTTGGCTTGCTGACCCAGGTACGCCGACCACCATTTCCGAGCCTCCGCCGGTGGTGCTCCGGCGGCCACCGTCGCCTCGACCAGATCGACCGCATCGGCGGCCAGCAGGTCACGCATTTCCAGGTCCGTCAGGCTCCATGCCTGCTGCAGGCGAGCGCGCCGGACCCACGGCAGCTCGGGCAGAGTCGCACGGATGGACTCCACCCAGGCCGGGTCGGGCGCGATCGGCACCAGATCCGGCTCCGGGAAGTACCGGTAGTCCTCGGCGGTCTCCTTTGAACGGCCCGGCGCAGTGGTGCCGGTGGATTCGTCGAAGTGCCTGGTCTCCTGCTTGATCGTCTGGCCGGCGGAAAGGCGCGCCGCCTGGCGGCTCACCTCGTAGCGGGCGGCGCGTTCGACCGACCGCAGCGAGTTGACGTTCTTCGTCTCGGTGCGGGTTCCCATCACCGGGTTGCCGGCCGGAGTGAGCGACAGATTGACATCACAGCGCAGCGATCCCTGATCCATCCGGACGTCCGAGACCCCGAGGGACAGCAGCAGATCCCGCAACGCTCCGACGTAGGCCCTGGCAACTGCCGGTGCCTTCTCCTTGGTCCCGAAGATCGGCTTGGTGACGATCTCGACCAGGGGAACGCCGGCGCGGTTGTAGTCCAGCAAGGAGTATTCGGCCCCTCCGATCCGACCGTCACGACCGCCGACGTGCAACGACTTGCCGGTGTCCTCCTCCATGTGGGCGCGCTCGATCTCCACTCTGAAGGTTTCGCCCGATCCGTCTCCGAGGTCGACGTCGAGATAACCGTCGAAGGCGATCGGCTCGTCGTACTGCGAAATCTGATAATTCTTGGGCATGTCCGGATAGAAGTAGTTCTTCCGCGACATCCGGCACCAGGTCGCGATCTGGCAGTTCAGCGCCAGCCCGATCCGGATCGCGTATTCCACCGCTGCGCCGTTGATCGCCGGCATGGCGCCGGGCAGGGCCAGGCACACCGGGCAGACCTGGGTGTTGGGCTCGGCGCCGAAATTCGTCTGGCAACCGCAGAACATCTTCGTCACGGTGCCCAGTTCGACGTGCACCTCGAGCCCCATCACCGGATCGAATCGCTCGATGGCGTCGTCGTAGTCCATCAGGCCGGTCACGCTCGTACCTCCAACTCGGGGGCCCTGTCGGCCACGGTACTGCCAGTCGCCGCGACGTAGCCGGCCTCGAAAGCCGCTGCGACGCGGTACATCTGCTCTTCGCCGAGCGCCGGTCCCATGATCTGCAGACCTACCGGAAGGCCGGTATCAGAGGCCAGGCCACTCGGAACGCTCATCGCCGGAATACCCGCAAGTGAGCCGGGAATGGTGGCCAGGTCGTTCAAATACATGGCCATCGGGTCGTCGACTTTTTCCCCCAGCTTGAACGCCGTCACCGGCGACGCCGGAGAGATCAACACATCCGCTGCGCTGTAGGCGTTTTCGAAGTCCTGACGAATCAGCGTGCGCACCTTCTGCGCCGAACCGTAATAAGCGTCGTAATACCCGGCCGACAGCGCATAGGTGCCAAGAATGATGCGGCGCTTGACTTCCGCACCGAACCCCTGGCCGCGGGTGGCTGCCATCACGTCCTCCGCCGACACCAGGTCGCCACCGTCCGCGATGTCGCCGACGCGCAGCCCGTAACGCATGGCGTCGAAGCGGGCCAGATTGGACGAGCATTCACTCGGCAGAATCAGATAGTAGGCGGCCAGCGCGTATTCGAAATGGGGGCAGGAGACCTCGACGATCTCGGCGCCGGCATCGCCGAGGGCCTCGACCGCGGAGTGGAACGATTCCAGCACACCGGCCTGATAACCCGCTCCACCCAATTCCCTGACGACACCGATCCGCAGCCCCTTGACACCTTCGGTCCGTCCACGGTGAACGGCCTCGACGACCTTCGGGACCGGTCGGTCGATGGAGGTCGAGTCGCGGGGGTCGTGCCCACCGATCACCTCGTGCAACATCGCCGTGTCCAGAACGGTCCTGGCGCACGGACCCACCTGATCCAGCGAGGACGCGAGCGCGATCACGCCGTAGCGGGAGACTCCGCCGTACGTCGGCTTGGCGCCGACGGTGCCGGTGACCGATGCCGGTTGGCGGATGGAACCGCCGGTGTCGGTACCGATGGCCAGCGGCGCCTCGAAGGCCGCCAGCGCCGCCGCCGACCCGCCGCCGGAACCACCAGGGATCCGGGTGAGGTCCCATGGATTGCGGGTCGGTCCGTAGGCCGAGTTCTCGGTCGAGGAGCCCATCGCGAACTCGTCCAGGTTGGTCTTGCCGAGAACGACGATCCCGGCGTCGAGCAGCCGCTGGGTGACCGTGGCGTTGTAAGGGGGCATCCAGCCTTTCAGGATCTTCGAACCGGCCGTCGCCGGAGATCCCTTCTGTACCAGGATGTCCTTCAGCGCCAGTGGCACGCCGGCCAGCGGTGAAGCGGACGGAACACCGGCGGACCTGGCTTGGTCCACAGCCCGCGCCTGGTCCAGCGCTGATTCACCGGAGACGTGGAGGAAGGCGTGCACCGCGTCGTCGACGGCACTGATCCGGTCGAGGTGTGCCTGGGTCACCTCGACCGCGCTCACCTGTCCGTCGGCGATCTGCTGCGCAAGCGCGGAAGCCGTCATTCGGGTCAGGTCGGTGGTGCTGGGCCTCACTGTTCTTCTCCCAGAATTTGCGGAACGCGGAAGCGGCCGTCCTGGGCGGACGGAGCGCCGGCAAGTGCCTCCGCAGGCGACAGGCTGGGCACTGCCACATCCGGCCGGTAGACGTTGGTCAACGGAACGGCGTGGGTGGTGGGTTCGATCTCGGCCCCGGACGTCACGCCGGTGACCTTGGAGACCGAGTCCAGGATCACGGACAGCTGCCCGACATAGGTGTTCAGTTCTACCTCGGTCAACTCGAGCCGAGCCAGGTGCGCCAGGTGGTCGACGTCGTCGCGGGTCAGAGCCGGGGGCTCAGCAGAGTTGGACACCGTAGGGCTGGACACAATCCTCCAAAAGATCGGTGCGGCACAAGAGGCCGGAACACGGGCCGGCGGTGGCGCGCGAGCGGTACCCGCCGATTCTAATTGCAAGCCGGGCGTTGCGAGGTGCGCGCGGCCCGGTCCACCGCCCGGCACCAGGTCCGCCGGGTTGGACGCCCGACCGCGGACGGTAACCATTGCGTGGCGCAGAGTCCGTGGTCGTGACATCATGAGCCGGAAACAGCGTTCTACCGGCCTCCCGGCGGACTTGCATCCGTCATGTGCTGGAAACCATGACGCCCCATAATGACTGCGAAGGCCCCGAGATGACTGCCAGAGACCGTCGAGAGCGGGCGAGCCAATTTCCGTTCCGGGCACTTCACGATTCGATCATCGGCCGGCAGCGACGTGAAGGCGGTTCCATGTCCTACGTGCTACGCGTGGTGCTCCCTGATCGGCCCGGAAGTCTGGGTGCGGTGGCCAGCGCCCTTGGCCGGGTCGGCGCGGACATCCTGGCGATGGACATCGTCGAAAGATCCTCCGAGAGCGCGGTGGACGACATCGTCGTCGAACTGCCGAGCGGGAAGCAGCCCGATGTTCTGATCACCGCAGCCGAGACGGTGCCCGGCGTCCGGGTCGAATCCGTCCGGCCCGATCCCGGAGTGGCCGACCGTCACCGGGAGTGGGAATTGGTGGAGGCGATCGCCAATGATCCGGCGAAGGCCATCGAGACCTTGGCTCGGATGCTTCCCAAGGTGTTGCGCGCGGGATGGGCAATCGTGGTGAGAGTCGGTGACGACAAGAAGATCCACCTGCTGGCAGGAGGCGGCGGCGTCCCGGACCTGACCGGCGTTTCGCCCGGCTGGGCTCCGGTCGAGGACGCCGGCGCGCTCGATCCCGAGGCCTACTGGGTGCCCGAGGATTGGAAGACCATCGGCACTGAAATGGCCGTCGCCCCGCTGGGTTCCGCGGAATCGGCCGTTCTCGTCGGTCGGCCGGGCGGGCCAGCGCTGCGCGATTCCGAAATCGCCCGGCTCGCCCATCTGGCCGGCCTGACGGCGGTGGTCGCCGCCCGGATGATTCCGTCACAGCGCAAAGTCGGCCCGACCTGAGTCCGGTCGAACACGCCGGGCCGCATCGCCGTGTCTGAACCAGTCGTTCCCGACCCGACGCCCGGCTGCGGCCTGATTCTGGGCGGAACGGCCGAGGCGAGGCAGTTGGCTGCCTTGGCGACCGCGACCGGTCTGCCCGTCATCTCGTCGCTGGCCGGCCGCGTCAGCCGGCCAGCGCTGCCGGTCGGGGCGGTACGCATCGGCGGCTTCGGTGGCGCCGGGGGTTTGGCCGAATTCCTGCGCACGCATCGCATTCGAGCCGTGGTGGATGCAACTCATCCGTTCGCCGCCACGATGTCGGCGAACGCGGCGACCGCGTGCACCGGCAACGGAATCCCTATCCTCCGGTTGGCCCGCCCCGGTTGGGCGGACCGCGCAGATGCGATGAATTGGCAGTGGGTCGACTCGACGCAGGAGGCTGCCGCGATCGTGGAGCGGCTGGGTCGGCGCGCCTTCCTGACGACCGGGCGACAGACTTTGTCCGAATTCAGGGCGTTGGACGCGCAGTTCGTGCTGGTCAGAGTCGTCGAACCGCCGGAAGCGCCGCTACCTGCCGGCTGGGAAGTGGTCCAGGATCGCGGGCCCTACTCGTTGGCAGGGGAACTGGAGTTGATGCGCTCGGCTGCCATCGAGGTGCTGGTGACGAAGAATTCGGGCGGCTCCTACACATCAGCCAAACTCGATGCCGCGAAAGAGCTGGGCGTCGCTGTCGTCGTCGTCCGGCGTCCCATCCCGAACGAGGTGGTGGCGGCAGTCGACTCGCCCGCAGCGGCGCTTCGATGGTTCGCCGACCGGCTGACCGCAGCATCCCTATGAGGAGCCCCGGTGGCGCGCGCTCGACACCGCACCGACAGCCGCCCTACTTCGCCACCGCAGAGTCGTCGCCACCCGCACGCGACGTTCTGCCGCCGAGTCCGGCCGATGGTCGACGGTGAGGCAGCGGGTATTCAACTTCATTCCCGCCGATCGTGACAACCACTCGGGCGCTGCTGGCGCCAGCGGCCGCGAGGTAGTTGGCCAAGGTGGACAAGAGCAGATCGTCCCGTCGTTCAAGACTGCTGACGGCGGCTTGCTTGATTCCCACCCGTTTGTGCCAGCTCCACTTGCGTCAGGTCGGCGGCATGCCGAATCGCAGCCAGGTTCATCCGATACTCCCGGTCCATCTGATCCATACCTTCACGGATCTGCGTGACGGCCGCTGCCGTGTCGGGTTCGGCGAGCATCGATTGAGCCGATCATTGCCCCGACAAACTTCTCCTGCTCAGTCATCGTGGTCTCCTCGGCTATGCACCTATCTGCGGTCGTCAGGATTTCGCGGCCGGAGCGGCAGCGCTGCGATAGCGGCCGCGAGCGCGGTAGCTGCCCCGGACACCACGGCCGAGAGCCGACAGGCCCGAACGATGTCACTGCGGTCGGGGCGCGGCCCGTCGCCGAGTGTGCCGCGGTCGTCGATCCGACCGCCGTACACGTTGACTCCGCCCAGAGTTCGTCCCAGCGCGCCGGCGAACGCGCCTTCCACCGGGCCGGCATTCGGACTGGGGTGTCCGGGTCCGTCCCGCAGGGCCGCTCGCAGGGCATTGCTGGGCCGTCCGCCAACCGCCGGCGCGCAGATCGCGATCACCGCGACGCAGACCCGTGCCGGCACGAAGTTCACCACATCATCCAAACGTGCTGCCGCCCAACCGAACTGCGCATAGTGCGGGCTGCGATGCCCGATCATTGCATCCAGCGTGTTCGCCGCCCGATATCCGAGCAGGCCGGGAATACCCGCAATCGCGCCCCACATCAGCGGAGAGACGCTCGCATCCGCCGTGTTCTCAGCGACCGATTCGATGGTTGCCCTGGTGATCTGGGCGGGATCCAGCTCGCTGGGATCTCGCCCTACCAGATGGGTGATCTGTTCCCGAGCGGCGTCCAGATCACCGGCGGTCAGCTGCGCGGCGACCATCAGCGCCTCCGACTGCAGCGAGCGGCCTCCGAGGACGACGAACGTGGCGACCGCGGTCAGCCCGGCCCGCACCGCGAAAGGCGCTGCGAAGACTGCTTTTTCGACAATCAACCCGGCGGCCGTGACCGCGCCGACGAGCACTGCGGTGTGCACCGTTCCAGCCACCCGGCTGTCGCGATGATCCAGCCGCTCGAGCGCGGCGGCAAGCGAGCCGAACCCCGCCACCGGATGGAATCGATGCGGGTCGCCGAAGATCCGATCCGCTCCGGCCCCGACCAGCAGCCCGACCGCGCGTGCCGCATGCCGGCTTCGAAGGGTCACCCGCTCAGCGTAACGTCGCCCTTTCCTGACGTTCCTCCTGCAACCTGTCCTCACAACCCGTCCTGGCAACCGGTGTTGGCGCCGGTCCTGGCAACCGGTGTTGGCGCCGGTTCTGGCAACTCCGACGAAAGCGAATGTGCCCGATGCTGATGCGCAGCACCCTGATCACCGGCGGAGTCCGTTCCGGAAAGTCCGCGAAGGCCGAATCTTTGTTGGCGGACCAGGTTTCGGTCACCTACCTCGCGCCGGGGCCGATTCCGGACCGCACTGCCGACCCGGACTGGGCGGAGCGGGTGGACGCCCACCAGCGCCGTCGGCCGGCCCACTGGGTCACGGTGGAAACCACCGACGCGGCGGCCGGCATCCGCAACGCGAGCGGCGCGGTGCTGCTGGACTGCCTCGGCACCTGGATCACGGCCGTGATCGACGAACTGGACGGCTGGGATCGCCCTGATGTGAAGTGGCGCACCGAGTTCGACGGGCGGGTAGGCGATCTCGTTGACGCCTGGGCTTCGGCGCCGGGGCCGCTGGTGGCGGTGACGAACGAGGTGGGAATGGGAGTGGTGCCCGAACACCGGTCCGGACGAGTGTTCCGCGACCTGCTGGGCACGGTGAATCAACGGGTCGCAGCTGCCAGCGACGACGTGCTCCTCGTCGTCGCGGGCCGGGTTCTGCGACTCTAACCAGCGGCCGCGGCCACCAGCAGCGCGGCTGCGGCCAACTCGATACCGGCACCCAGGACGTCGCCCGTGACGCCGCCGAATCGCCTGCGGCATCGCACTACCAAGCCACCGACCACGATCGCGGCCAACAGCACCGCGGCGGCCCCCTGCCACCACGGACGCTGCGACAGGGTCATCGTGGCGCAGGCGACGCCGATCGCGAGCACAGCGCCGATCCACTCGGCGCCCCTGGGCACCACCCCGGCAACGAGGGCGCCCAGCCCGCCGGCACGCGCAGCCGGGATGCCTGCCGCGCAGGTGATGAGCAGCGAGCATCGCGCCAGATCCAGGAGCACCACCCCGGTCAACACTCCCCACGGCCGGGCCACCACCGCCGCCAACGCACCGGTTTGCAACGCCACCGTCAGGACCAGGGTCGCCACCCCGGCCGGACCGACGTTGCCGCGCCGCATGATCTCCAATGCCCTCACCTTCTCGTACGACGCGGTCAGTCCGTCGGCGGTATCGGCCAGCCCGTCCAGGTGCAGCGCCCGACTACCCAGCGCAAAACAGCCGACCACGAGCACGGCGACCACCAGAGGCGGCAAGAACGCGAGCGTCGCGATCGAACCGACGAGGCCGGCCGCCACCGCGACCGGGAGCACAGCCACGGGCGCGGCGATCATGGCGACGCGAGCGGCCGACCGATCGGCGACGGTGGGCGCGCCGACCGGAAAGGCCGTCAGGGTGCCGACGGCGAGCCGCAGTCCGTCGGCCAAGGCGCGGCGCCGCGGTGTCAAGGCTGCAGATCCGCCAGCAGAGCCATTTCGCCCAACAGAGCGGCGGCGGCCCGAACCAGAGGTACAGCGGCGACTGCCCCGGTGCCCTCGCCGAGGCGTAGACCGAGGTCGAGTAACGGCGTCAGGCCCAGATCGGCCAGAGCGAGCGATTGGGCGGGCTCCGGCGACCGATGACCGGCGGCGAACCAGGCCTTGGAGCCGGGCGACAGGCGTTCGGCCAGCAGCGCCTCGGCGACCGCGATGAGGCCATCGAGCAGCACGGGCACTCCGGCCGCAGCGGCCGTCACCAGGAAGCCCACCGCGACGGCGAAGTCGGCGCTACCCAGGGCCGCCAACAGATCGGCCGGCTCGGAACGACCGGCAGCTCTGGCCAGGGCGGCATCGATCACCTCCTGTTTCCGGCGCAGGCCGGCGTCGTCGACGCCGGTACCGCGGCCCGTCGCCTTCCGGGCGGAAAGGCCCAGAACGGCTGCGATGAGGGCCCCGGCGGGGGTGGTGTTGCCGATGCCGAGATCGCCGATGATCAACAAGTCGGCGCCGGCCGCGATCTCCTGCTCGGCGATGCTCGCCCCGGCCGCCAATGCACGGTCGATCTCGTTCGCGGTGCACGCATCCTGGTCGTTGATGGCGCCGCTGGACCGACGGATCTTGTGGGCGCTGACGGCCACCGGCAACCCGGCCAGATCATCGTCGACCGCGATGTCCAGCACCCGCAGGTGAACGTTGTTGATCTTGGCCAGTACCGAGATTCCGGCACCGCCCGCAAGGATGGTCCGCACCATGGCCGGCGTCACCTCCCGGGGGTAGGCCGACACTCCGTGCGCGGACACCCCGTGATCGCCGGCGAACACGACGGCCCGCACGTTGCCGGGCACGGTGGGCGGGCAGACACCCTGGCAGGCGGCGAGCCAGATGGCCACGTTCTCCAACTCACCCAGCGCACCAACGGGTTTGGCGAGAGCTTCCGCTCGGGCCGCAGCCTGTGAGCGAATCTCTGCCGAGGGCGCCGACGGCGCTGATGGCGCTGATGGCACAGGAACAGACATGGCAGAACCTCCAGGGGGATCGTGCGCCCCCATTGGATGGAGCTTGGCCCGCTCGGGGTCTGGCTGAACCGCCTGTGCGACAACAAGTTGTTGCAGACGGCTGACAGTGGCGCGACCGCGCCGGATTTTCACCGGCTTCCCGAGAGGCTGGACGATCCAGAACGCTAGTGGTCCGGATCGTTCTGGGTCAATGCCGGGCTCGAGCCGGCGTCAGGTGCGGTTCGGAGAACGGGTGTGAACCATCTCCCCTCTTGCGGTCCGGAACACCGAATGCACTTCGCCGTTGGCTATCTCACGCCATGGCAGATTCTCGAAGTCGTCGCCGAGCAGATGCGCCAACAGAATCCGGAGCATGTCCCCGTGGGTGACGATCACGACGTTCCCAGTCGACTCGGCGACCCACGGGGTGGCCAACACGGCTCCCGCTCTGGCCAGCACATCACGCATCGACTCGCCACCGGCCGGCCTGACGTCCACGAACGGAAGCGCGTCGCCATATTCGTCCACGGCGCCGAGCGTCGCCTCCTCCCACTGCGCCGCAGCGCGCTCGGTGGACAGTCCCTCCAGGACACCGAACGACTGCTCGCGCAGCAGGGACGTCGAAATAGCCGTCAGCCCCAGTGTCCGGCCGATGATTTCCCCGGTTTGCTTCGCACGACGCAGGTCCGAGGTCAGAAGCCGGACGGATCCGGTGCCCACCAACGCTTTCGCGGCCCGTCCGGCTTGCACTCGACCCAGCTCGGTCAGTTCGGGATGGTCAGTCTGGCCCTGCACCAAGCCCGCTTCGTTCCAGGTCGACTGACCGTGCCGGACAAGATGCAGCGTCGGGGAGTTCTGCATCGGTCTCAGTCCGAAGCCAGCGGATCGAATGCCGCGACCGAGCCGATCACGGTCACCGCGGGCGCGGCCAACCCGGCCGCCCTCGTCACCTCAGCGATGTCCGCAAGTCCGGCCCGAACGGCTCGCTGCCCCGGATGACCGGCGTCGGCGATGGTGGCCGCAGGTGTTGCCGGATCCATTCCGGCGGCGATCAGGGCGTCCGAAATGGCCGCGAGATTCGCGACACCCATCAGCACGATCAGGGCGGTGCCGGTATGCGCCAATGCGGCCCAGTCCAGCGTGGAACGCGGATCTCCGGGCGGAACATGGCCGGTGACCACGGTGAAGCCCTGATTGAGACTGCGATGGGTGACCGGAATGCCGCCCAACGCCGGAGCTGCCAATGCTGACGAGACCCCCGGCACCAACTCAACTTCCACCCCGGCTACGGCGCAGGCCTGCCATTCCTCACCGCCGCGGCCGAACACGAAATTGTCGCCGCCCTTGAGCCGGACGACATACTTGCCGGCCCTGGCGTGCGCGATCAGGAGTCGGTTGATCTCCTCCTGCGGCGTGAAATCTCCGCGCGGAATCTTCGCCACATCGATGATTTCGGTGCCCGGTTTGACGTGCTGCAGAACAGCCAGCGGTGCCAGCCGGTCGACGATCACCATGTCGGCTTCCTGCACTGCCGCAAGGCCGGCCAGGGTCAGTAGCCCCGGATCTCCCGGTCCGCCGCCGACAAGTACGACCCGGCCGCCCGGTGACCTGCGGCGACCATCAGGTTCCGTGGCGCGCAGGCCCGTACCGGTCACCGAGATCCGCCCCATCTGCGCCGCTCGATCAGTGATCAGGGCATCCGCATCGGCATCGCCGGTCGCGGCGAAGACGAGCCAGGCTGCCGCCAGGTCTGTGTCGGTCACCGGCCGCTCGTGCAATCGGATCAGGTCGCGGAAGGCGAGATCGGCTACCGACGGCACCGCTACGACCGGCGGTTGGTCGAACACGACCACCTGGGCGCCGGCCGCTCGCAAGGCGGCGATCCGGCCGAGCGCCGCCACGCCGCTGCCGACCACCACGACGCGGCGGCCGGCCACCGGCAGGTCGACCCGCAGGCTGTCCGTCGGGCCGCTCATCTACTCACCTCGTGCACAGCCCGGAATTGTGCCGCACTGCGGAACTCCCGACTGCCATGTACCGGGAGCAACGTGGTCAAGGTCTCGAGCAGTCGGCGCGTGACCGCCGGTTCTCGCACGGCAATACGGATCCATCCGGGACCCAGACCCGGGAAGGTTTCTCCGCGGCGCACCGCAAACCCGGCGTTTCTCAATGCGACCCGCACCGACCCGACGCCCGCCATCGGACTCGTGTCGAGAAGGACGAACGGCGTGCTGGGTGCACCGCTCACCTCGAGCCCGAGATCTGCGAGCCCGTCCACCAACACCTTTCGATGCGCAACAAGAACTTCGGCGCCGGCGGCCGCCTCGGCCACAGCCGCCGGCTCCAGGCACGCCACGATCGCCGCCAGCGCTGGGGTCGAGACCGACCACGGCGGCTGTTGTACCCGCATCGCTTCCAGCACACCCTCGTCGCCGAGCGCGTAACCGACCCGCAGACCCGCGAGGCCCCAGGTCTTGGTCAACGAACGCAACACCACCAGACCGGGCAGGTGAGAGTCGGCCAACGACTCCGGTTCGCCGGGCACCGCATCCATGAAGGCCTCGTCGACCACCACGACGCGGCCTGGACGCAACAATCCTCGGATTGCGGCGCTGCTGTGCAGGACGCCGGTTGGATTCGTCGGATTGCCGATGACGACCAGATCGGCGTCCGCCGGAATCTGCGTGACATCGAGCGCGAAACCAGTTGCCGCCGGGAGGATCACCCGGCGCACCCGATGGCCTGCTGCTCGGAGCGCAGCCTCCGGCTCGGTGAACTGTGGATGCACGACTACCGGAAACTGCTTGTCCGCCAGAGCTCGGGCCAGCAGGGTGAACGCCTCGGCGGCACCCGAAGTCGGCAGTACTGCAGACGCAGAACGCTGATGACGAGCGGCGACCGCGGCGATGGCCGCGTCCGGTCGCGGGTACCGGGCAAGGCCGGTGAGCGTCTGGGTCAGTCGCGCCGTCAGCCAGGTCGGTGGAGCGGTCAGTCGGACGTTGACGGCGAGATCCACCATGCCGTCCCCGATTTCAGCATCTCCGTGATACTCCAGGTCGGCCTCACCCGCCTCGGCGACCGGAACGGTACTTCCGACTGCGACAGCAGACCTCGCTGGCACCGCGGACCGAAACGCCTCGGGGGTGGTCGCAATCGGCTGCGCCGCGTGTACGGCATGGGCGAAGTTGGCCGCCAACAACGGATATCCCGCCCAGTGAGTGTGCAGATACGAAGCATGAACGGTCGGCAGACCGGTTTCGGCCGGATCCATCTGAAAGCCCACCGGCACTCCGTCCACCAGCCACGCCGGAAGCCCACCTCGTGCCGGATCGACGACGGTGCGGTGGAATTCGTGTCCGGTGACCCGAAATCCCGCGGGGGCCAGCACCGAATCCGTCGGCATGATCGCGGAGCGATAGGAGAGGGTGAGTTTCGAGGTCATGCTGGCGGTCGCCGGCAGCGCGGAGACCATGGGAGCACCGTCGACGGCGGCGCACAGGTACAGCAGCCCGGCGCACTCGGCGACTGTCGGAACACCGGCCTGGACGGCTGCCCGTAAAGCATTGCGCATCGCTTCATTGGCCGAGAGCCCGACCGCGTGCACCTCGGGAAAGCCCCCGCCCAGATAGATTCCGGCCGTTTCGTCCGGCAACGAGGTATCGACCACCGGGTCGAAGACCACCGGGTCGAGACCGGCGGCGCGCAGCAACTCATCGGTTTCGGTGTACCGGAAAGTGAAAGCCCGGCCGCCCGCGACCGCTACCACCGGCGGCCGAGACCGCAGCGGTGGCAACAACCATTCCCGCACTTCCGCTGCCGGGTCCCAGGCGGTCCCTTCGAGATCGCGGGCGCTTCGCGCGATTCGCAGGAGCTGATCGAGGTCCACCCGGCCGGCGATCTGCCCGGCCAGGATGTCCAGCGCCGCCCGGGCATCGTCACGCTCCTGCGCCGGTATCAGTCCGAGATGTCTGGAGGGCGCCGCGATGCCGTCATTCCGATCGAGCACGCCCAGCACCGGAATCCCGGTGGCCTCGAGCGCATCGACGACCTCTCCGGAGTGCCGCGCCGAGCCCGCCTTGTTCAGGATGACGCCTGCGATGCGGACCGAGGTGTCGAAAGACGCCAACCCGTGCACCAGCGCCGCCACCGTCCTGGAGGCCGCGGAGATGTCGATCACGAGAACCACTGGCGCCGCAACGATACCGGCCACGTGCGCGGTCGAGGCGAACCCTTCGCGCCCGATGGCTCCGTCGTAGAGTCCCATCACTCCCTCGATGATCGCCAGGTCCGCCGGCACCGGCGTCGCGGCGCCGTGCAGGAGTAGCGGCACCAGTCGATGTTCGCCGACCAGATGCGGATCGAGGTTGCGGCCCGGTCTGCCGGTCGCGAGCGCGTGATAGCCCGGATCGATGTAGTCCGGCCCGATCTTGTGTCCGGAGACGACATGCCCGGCTCTGCGCAGCGCAGCCATCAACCCGGTGGCGACCGTGGTCTTGCCGTGCCCAGAGGCCGGTGCTGCGATGACCAGCCGCGGCAGCGGGGTCACCATTCGATCCCCCGCTGGCCCTTCTGACCGACATCCATGGGGTGCTTGATCTTGGTCATCTCGGTCACCAGATCGGCAACCTCGATGAGTTTCGGATCGACGCGACGGCCGGTGATGACCACATGTTGATGTCCGGTTCGGCTGATCAGAGTATCCACCACGTCATCGATGTCGACCCAGCCCCAATTGATCGGATAGGTGAACTCGTCGAGGACGTAGAGGCCGTGCGTCTGTTTCGTCAGCCGACGCTTGATCTCCGCCCAGCCTTCGGCGGCCTCGGCAGCGTGGTCCGCCTCGGTGCCGGTGCGACGACTCCAGGACCAACCGGAACCCATCTTGTGCCACTCGATCGGCCCGCCCACACCTTGCTCCGCATGCACCTTCGCCAGGGTCTCCAACGCGGTCTGCTCGCCGATGCGCCATTTGGCCGATTTCACGAATTGGAATACGCCGACCGACCAGCCCTGGTTCCAGCCGCGCAGTGCGAGACCAAATGCGGCCGTTGACTTTCCCTTGCCGTCACCGGTGTGCACCATGAGCAGGGCTCGGTTTCGCCGCTGACGCGTCGTCAACCCGTCCTGCGGAACCGATTCCGGTTGTGCTTGTGGCATCAGGCGGCCCTTCCGCTCCCGGTGGAGCCCTTCGCGGTCGGAGCCTTCGTGGTGATGTCAGAACTCCTGGCCAAATCCTTGCGCCCGGTGCCGTGCACGGTCTCCCGCACCGCGCCGAGCAGCGATTGCGCCCCTACCTCCTCGAGCGGAACATATTGCGCGACAAGCATCTGGGCCAGCACTGCGGCCAGACCCATTCGGAATCGTCCGGTCTCACAGTCCAGCACCAGACTCGAAATTCGGTCTGCGGCAAGCAGTTCAGCCGCCTGACGGGAGCGACGCAACGCGTCGGACCCAGCGGTGGCGCGCCCGTCCGTCACCACTACCAGCAGCGGTCGGCGACGCGGATCCCGAATACGTTCCAGCCGGAGAGTTTCCCGGGCGGTCAGCAGTCCTTCGGCCAGCGGCGTCCGGCCGCCGGCCGGAAGGTCCGCCAACCTCTTTGCGGCGACTTCCACCGACGATGTCGGCGGCAGGGCAAGCGCGGCGGCCGAGCCACGGAAGGTCACCAGCCCGACCTTGTCCCGCCGCTGGTAGGCGTCCAGCAGCAGTGACAACACCGCTGCCTTCACCTGCTCCATCCGCTTTCTGGCTGCCATCGACCCGGAGGCGTCGACACAGAACAACACCAGGTTCGACTCCCGGCCCTCCTTGACTGCAACGCGCAGATCGTCGGGACGGAGCACCAAGTGCGCTCCGGAGCGACCCCGTGACAACTGGTGTGGCGCAGCCGCTCGAACCGTCGCGGTCAGATGCACAGTGCCGCTCGCGCGGCCGACGAGCGGCGACGAACCGACGGTGCGGCCGAGCGAGGTGATGGCGCGAGACCTGCGGCCCGCCTCGCCGACGCCGGTGCCCGCGACGGTGAACAGTCTGGTGCGAAAGGCATCTCCCGGGGTGAAGGTGCGACCGGGGCCGCCTTCGTTGCCGGCAGGCAGGGCGGGCACCACATCGGGGACGCCGTCCGGGTCCGCTGCCTTCGATCGCCCGGCGTCCGGGCGGCGTCCGGCCGGATCGGACTCTCCCGAGTCAGCCGGTGCGTGATCGTCCTGGTTCTGCGGCAAGTTCTTGTCCTGGCCCTCCGCGCCGGGCCGCGGCGCGTTCTGGTCGAGATCAGTTGCCGCGTCTCCCGATTCGCCGGGACCGGACTCGTTGGAGCTTGACTCACCGGGCTCGGGCTCACCGGGCTTCGGCTCGTCGGGGTCCGGTTCCTGGTCACCGAGAATGGCGTCCAGCAGCGCCTCGTCCAGCCCCGGAGCGTCGAACGGGTTGCGGCGGCGCCGATGTGGCAGCGCGAGCCGCGCAGCTGCGCGGATATCGGCTCTGGTCACGGTCGCTCGTCCGTGCCAAGCCGCATGCGCGACCGCCGCTCTGGCCGTGACGATGTCGGCGCGCATGCCGTCCACCTCGAACGCCGCGCAGATCTCGGCGATCTTGACCAGGGCCGCATCGGACAACGAGACAGACGTCAAAGCTGTTCGGGCCTGTCGGATCCGGGCCGAGATCTCATCCTCGTCCGTTGTATACCCAGCTCCGAACCCGTCGGGATCTGCATCGAACGCCAGCCGGCGCCGGATCACCTCGGCGCGCAGAGCCGGATCTCGTGGAGCGCGGATCTCCACGGTCAGCCCGAATCGGTCCAGCAGTTGCGGCCGCAGCTCTCCCTCCTCGGGGTTCATCGTGCCCACCAGTACGAAACGGGCGGCGTGGGCCACCGACACACCATCGCGCTCGACGGTGGAGCGTCCCATCGCCGCAGCGTCGAGCAGCAGGTCGACCAGGTGGTCGTGCAGCAGGTTCACCTCGTCCACGTAGAGCAACCCGCGGTGGGCGGCCGCCAGCAACCCCGGCTCGTATTCGGTGACTCCGGCCGAGAGCGCCCTTTCCAGATGCAGCGACCCGATCACTCGGTCCTCTGTGGCACCAACCGGCAGCTCGACGAGCCGGGCCGGCCGTCTGTGCGTAGCGCCCGGGACTGCGTGCCGATCGGAATCGGGACAGCCAGGGTCGGGATCGGCCGGATCGCACGAGAATCGACAGCCGTCGACGACATCGACAGCCGGCAGCAAGGTCGCCAGCGCTCGTACCATCGTCGATTTGGCCGTCCCCTTCTCACCGCGGACCAGCACGCCGCCGATCGCCGGGGACACGGCGCACAGCGCCAGGGCCAACGCCATGTCGTCGGAACCGACGACGGCGGTGAAGGGATAAGAACGCATGGCCGACTGCGGCCGCCTCTCGCCTCGTGCGGGTGTCCACGCCCGCGCTGATCGCTCTGCCGCCCGCGGAGCAGGGGCAGGACAGGCACAGACGTCCTGGCTTTCTGCGCTACCGGCTCGGGTGCCCGGAATTACAGGTTCACAGTGGCGGGACCGCTCCGGATTTCTCGCGCCAACACCTGACGCGACCACCGGATTCCTCTGCAACTCGTCGCGCCGATGATCCCACAGTCTGGCCCGACGAGGCGCTCCTGCCCATGGCACGCCGGCACGCTTGCCGAACCGACCGCTGCGCCCGGATACGGACAACCAGGCGCACCACGGTCCGCTTCGTGCGCCACATCGACGAAGCGGCAATTGAACTCGGCCCTCGTTGCTCGTGGACTAGGGTCGCAAGAACATGAATTGCACCAGTGCCGAACCTGTCCGTGGCCCCGGTCTGCGGGTCACCGTGGTCGGTATCGGCGCCGACGGTTGGGCAGGCCTGAGCGAGCTGGCTCGTGAGCTCATCCTGGCCGCGCCGCTCGTGGTGGCCGGGCATCGGCAACAGACGTTGCTGCCGGACATCGAGGGGCAAGATCGTCGAAGGTGGCCCACGCCGATGCTGCCGTCGCTTCCGGCTCTGCTGGCCGAATACCGCCACCGGGATCTCCTCGTGCTCGCCTCCGGCGATCCGCTGGTGTCCGGCATCGGAAGTACGTTGATCGCCAGGCTCGGCCCCGGCAACGTCCGGATCGTCCCGGCCGTCTCCTGTGTCGCTCTGGCGCGGGCGAGGATGGGGTGGTCGGCGGAATCGGCCGATGTGGTGACCGTGGTAGGCCGGAATCCGCACGTGGTGCTGGCCCGATTGACTCCCGGCCGGCGCTTGATCGTGCTCTCCTCCGACGAACATACCCCTGCCCTCGTGGCGGCTCTGCTGGTCGGGGCTTCGTACGGCAGCAGCTCCATGACCGTGCTGGGCGAGCTGGGCGGACCCCACGAGAGCCGTTCGGGGAGCAGCCCGGCGGCCTGGGCTGACATCCGATCGCCGCGGCTGAACGTCATCTGCCTGGAACTGCGACCGGACGACGGAACGAGTCTGCTGCCCGCCATTGCGGGCCTGCCGGACGAGGCCTTCGGGAGCGACGGGCAGCTGACCAAGCGGGATGCAAGGGCCAGTGCCCTGGCACGGTTGGCGCCAACTCCGGGGCAGCTGCTCTGGGACGTCGGGGCCGGAGCCGGCTCGATCGCCATTGAATGGGCTCGAACCGATAGCCGTTGCGCCGCAGTCTGCCTCGAGCAAGACGCGGTGCGAGCTGCGCGCATCGTCGCCAATTGCGAGAAGCTCGGTGTACCCGGCGTGGCGGTGGTCCACGAGCGCGCCCCGGAAGGTTTGGCGGCACTGCCGCGACCTGACGCCATCTTCGTGGGCGGGGGCGCCAATGTCCCCGGCGTTCTCGAAACCTGTTGGGCGGCATTGGACATCGGTGGCCGGCTGGTGGTTCACGCCGTCACCCTGGAGACGGAACTCGTCCTGATCGACCGGTACAAGTTGCAGGGCGGGGAACTGATCCGACTGTCGGTGGAGCGCGCGGAACCACTCGGATCTTTCACCGGCTGGACGCCGGCCCGCGCTGTCACTCAATGGTCCATCGTCAAGAGCACCCACGAGTCGGGTGAATCATGACGGTCCATTTCATCGGGGCAGGTCCGGGGTCCGCGGATCTGCTGACGCTCAGAGCAGTCACACTGATGCGGTCGTCCTCGGTTTGCCTCTACGCCGGAACGTACGTGACTGCAGAGGTTCTCGCGCATTGCCAGCCGGGTGCGACGCTGATCGACACCCAACATCTCGACCTGGACCACATCACTGCGCACCTGGTGGCCGCACATCGGGCCGGCGACGACATAGCCCGGCTCTGCTCAGGTGATCCGTCCATCTATTCCGCTCTGGCGGAGCAGACCAGGCGCCTGGCCCAGGCCGGAGTGCCCTGGGACGTGACACCCGGGGTTCCAGCCTATGCCGCAGCGGCAGCGATTCTCGGCTGCGAGTTGACCGCACCGGAACTTTCCCAGACTGTTGTGCTGACCAGGGCTCAGGCTCGATCCACGAAGATGCCCGAAACCGAGGCGCTGTCGTTGCTGGCGCGGAGCCGAGCCACCCTCGTCCTGCATCTGGCGATCACCCGCATCCGCCAGGTGGTGGACGACCTGGTGCCGGAGTACGGGTCGGATGCGCCGGTTGCCGTGGTGGCCAACGCTTCCGCGCCGAGCGAGTTGGTTCTGCGCGGCACCCTGGCCGATATTGCGGACCAGGTGGAGGCGGCCGGCCTTCGGCAGGCAGCCGTCATCATCGTCGGCAAAGTGCTCGGCGCACAGCACTTCGCCGATTCACATCTCTACGCCGTTCGGGATCGCACCCGCTGACTTTTCCGTTGCTGCGTCCGACGGCTGCGTCGCGTAGCCGCCCGCTGTCTCGGCCGCTCGCGCCGCGAGCTCATCCCGAATGCGCTGGGGCGCGAGGGCTACGGCCGCGGGTCCCGCGGCCCAGAGCGCGCGCACGGCATGGTTGTCTTCGGCGAATTCCAACTCCGAACGCGACCAACCGTCGGGCCCGGCTTCGCGACCCACGACGCGAATTGCAGTGTCGGACAGTGGTTTCCAAGCATCCTCGCGCACCAGGCAAGTCACAGTCACCTTCGGTAGCGAGCTCCGGAAGGACGCCCAGTGTGCCAGGAATGCGGCCTTCAGGTCGACGTCCGGAGGGCGCGCGGCGGGCTCGGCGAGCACCGTCAGCTCCTCGATTCGGGACACGCGGTACGTCCGCTCGGTACCGTCGCGTAGGGCCAGCAGGTACCAGTGGTCGCCCGCGTAGACCAGGCCAACGGGGTCCAGGGTTCGCTCGGCGGCGGCCGCATCGCGGCGACGGTACAGCGCGCGCACCCGCAGCCCGTCGATCACTGCCCGCTGCAGCCCGACGAGGTGCGGCTCGGGCTCCCGGGGCCAGGCGAATCCGTCGGGGCGTACCAGGATCCGCTGCGCTGCCAGGGCGGCCTGCGCGCGGTGCGGCTCCGGCAGAGCGGCTGCGACCTTGCGCATGGCGCTGGCGAAGGCGGGGGAAGCGACGCGGCCGGACCCGGAGGACAGGAGCGCCTTTGCTTCGTCGAGGGTGAGGCCGGTGAGATCGGTGCGGTAGCCGGGGGTCAGGCTGATACCCCCGCCGCGTCCGCGGTCGGTGTAGACGGGAACCCCGGCCGTGGACAGGGCGTCGACGTCACGGAGCACCGTCCGGTGGGACACCTCCAACTCTGCCGCCAGCTCCGCGGCGGTCAGCCGGCCGCGGTGTTGCAGCAGCATCAGGATGGCCAGCAGCCGGTCTGCGCGCATGTCCGGAAATCTTGCCAGGAAAACATGACAGCAGACGGCATGTTTGCTCGGTTCACTCGACTCCATGGCCGCCGCGTCCCAGCGGCACCGACGAGAGGATCTCCGTAATGCCCGCAAGCACCGCTTCCCCACTGATCGACCCTCGCCCGATCTACTTCGGTGCCACCAACTGGGTGACTGGCCTGCTCGGTGTCGTCCGAGACGATCAGCGCACGCGGCCCACTCCGTGCGACGAATTCGACGTGCAGACCCTGGCGTCGCACCTGGTCGCCACGGTCGCCCGGATAGTCGCCATCGCGGAGCTGGGAAGCCCCGACTCGGTGCCGCCGCTTGCGCCCGAACACGACGCAGGCACGTTTGCGCAGCTGGCCGAGCGCGCCCAGCGGGCGTGGGCCGACGATGCCCTGCTCGACAAGCTGGTGACCGTCCCATGGGGCGAGGTACCGGGCCGTTTCGCGCTCTGGGGTTATACCAACGAAGCCCTCGTGCACGGCTGGGACCTGGCCGTCGCGACCGGGCAGCCAGCCGAAGCCGATCCGGCACTCGTCGAGCCGACGGCTTCGGTGGTGGGCCGCTTCATCCCCGCCGACGCTCGCGTGCCCGGCGTGCCCTTCTCCGCGGTCGTGGAGCCTCGCGCCGAGGCGGGTCCCACTGAACGTCTGGCCAACTGGTCCGGACGGTCAGCCCTGGGCTGGGTCTGAGGGGAAATCGCGAGCCGGCGCGCCCGGGTGTGGGCCGCTGGAGCGCCTGGGTGGGCCACCACAAGCGCTGCATGGACTTTCGCCAGGCCGCCTGCACAGTGGTCACGCCGTCTGACATAGTGACCAACGTCTCCACCTCCGACGGGGTCGCAAACAGCAACGAGCGTGCGCCGGCGGACCGGCGCAGGCGTTCGCCTACACCGCACAACCCTGTTCCTCCAACGCCATCATGGTCGCCGGGTGCCTCACAAAGTGCATCCGGCGTATCCGGCCGCACCAACCGCTGACCGCCGAAGGAGAAGGCCATGTCCGTCACAGTTGCTCGCGAGGGACGTCGTAGACGCACCGCAGCCGTCGTTCTGGCCCTCGCCCTGACGCTGAGCAGCTTGCTGGCCACCTTCACCCGGGTGGCGGCCAACGCTGATGCCGCAGCGGGGACGGTGCTGGCACGCACCGGCTGGACCGCCACCGCGTCCGCTTCTGACGCGGGCGAACCCGCCTCGAACGTGCTCGACGGAAACTCGGCAAGCCGGTGGAGCACTGGCACCGCGATGGCCGGCGGCCAGTCCATCACCGTCGACATGGCGGCGACACGCAGTATCGGTGAGATCTCGATGGACAGCGCCGGCAGTAGCGGTGACTACGCACGCGGCTACCAGGTATTCGTCAGCACCGACGGCACCTCGTGGGGCACTGCGGTAGCTACCGGCACCGGGTCGGCCGCCCTGATCGACGTGACCTTCACCGCCCAGACGGTGCGCTACGTCAAGGTCGTGCAGACCGGCAGCGCCAGCGCCTGGTGGTCGATCGCCGAATTCGACGCCTACTCCCCCGCCACGGCCACGACGGGTGGCTCCACGGCGCTCAGCCGTACCGGATGGGTCGCCGCGGCCTCGTCCTGGGCACCCGGCGACAATCCGGCCAACATGCTCGACGGCAACACTGGGACCCGGTGGAGTACTGGCGTCGCGATGGCGAACGGCCAGTCGGTGACCGTCGACATGGGCGCCACGCACACCTTCGACGAAATCAAGCTGGACGCCGCAGGAAGCAGTGGTGATTACGCCCGCGGATACCAGGTGTTCGTCAGCAGCGACGGCACCACGTGGGGCACCGCTGTTGCTACCGGCTCCGGGTCGGCTGCGCTCATCGACGTGACCTTCGCCGCTCAGAATGCGCGCTACCTCAAGGTGGTGCAGACCGGCAGCGCCAGCGCCTGGTGGTCGATCGCGGAGTTCAACGTGTACAGCAGTGGGGCCACCCCGACCACAACCCCGCCCACAACAACAACTCCCACGACAACGACCTCGCCCAGCACGACGACCACCACTCCCACGACCGGCGCTCCCGGATCCGTGCTGAGTCGCACGGGCTGGACAGTCACGGCATCCTCCTCGGCGGCCGGCGACGTCCCCGCCAACATGATCGACGGCAACGCCGTGACGCGGTGGAGCACGGGAGTAGCGATGGCTTCCGGCCAGTCGGTGACCGTCGACATGGGCGCCGCCCAAAGCTTCGGTGAGATCAAGATGGACTCCGCCACGAGCAGCGGCGACTATGCCCGCGGGTATGAGGTATTCGTCAGCACCGATGGCTCCAGCTGGGGTGCCGCGGTCGCAAGCGGCAGCGGCTCATCCGCTCTCGTCGACGTGATCTTTCCTTCGCACACCGCGCGCTATGTCAAGGTCGTGCAGACCGGCAGCGCGAGCTCGTGGTGGTCGATCGCCGAGTTCAACGCTTTCGTCGCCGGCGGAACAGGGACGACCGGCGGGACGGGGACGACCTGGGTCGGCGGCTGGGGTCCGGCTCTGGCCGGCTACGGCAACGGCATCAACAACCAGACGGTACGAATGGTCGTGCACAACACGGTTCCGGGTACCTCCCTACGTCTGCGACTCTCGAACCAGTACGGCGCGAATGCGCTTCCGATCGGTGCCGTTGACATCGCGGTGCAATCGAGCGGCGCGACTGCAGTGGCCGGCACCCGTCACGTCGTCACGTTCGGCGGATCGGCCACGACGACGGTAGCGGCGCACGCCGACCTGTCGAGCGACCCCATTGCGATGACCGTCAGCGCGGAGCAGAACATGCTCGTCAGCGTGTACTTCTCGGGTAACGCAGGCACCTCGAGTTGGCACTGGGACGCGCAGGACGTGACCTACTACTCCTCCGCAGGAAACTTCGCCGGCGACGACGTGGCGGGCAACTATCCGGCGTCCGACCATGCGTGGTACTACCTCGACGGGCTGGACGTCCAATCCACGACCGCCAAGAACACCGTTGTCGCATTCGGTGATTCCATCACCGACGGAGCCCCGTCCACCCTGTCGGCCAACAACCGCTGGCCGAACTACCTCGCCCGTCGTCTGCAGGCCCGACCGAACGGGCCGGCGCTGGGCGTCGTCGACGCTGGGATCGGGGGCAACCGGCTGCTCACCGACACCGGTGGCCAGTTCGGAACGGCCGCCACGCAGCGTTTCGGGCATGACGCCTTGACCGTGCCCGCCGTGAAGGACGTGATCCTTCTCGAAGGCATCAACGACATCGGCACGAACACCGGGCCGAACGGTGCGTTGACAACGCAGGACATGATCAACGGCTACCGGAATCTGATCAGTCAGGCGCACGCCGCCGGCGTCAAGATCTTCGGCTGCACGATCGTCCCCTACCAGGGGGCGGGCTACTACAGCAGCAACGGTGAGGCTATCCGCGAGGCTGTCAATAGTTGGATCCTCACCAGCGGGGAGTTCGACGGCGCCTTCGATCTCGCGACCGCGACCGGCGCCCCTGGCAACCCGAACCAGTTGAACCCCGCCTACGACAGCGGTGACCACCTTCACCCGAACGACGCCGGCTACAACGCCATGGCCAACGCCATCGACATCAGCAAGCTGTGACCAGCAGGGTAGCCAGCCGTGCCCTCGACGGCGGACGGCAAACCCGCATCCACGTGCGGGAGAGGTGTCGGCGCCGGGCGGGCGTGCAGACCCGGACAGCGTTGGCACCAGCCGATCAACCAGGGTCGGCTCCGCAACATCTTCGACTAGTTGGCACGACCGACGTCGGCTGATGGCTCATTGCAGCGATCCCCTGTCGGCAGTGATCATCGTAGGAGCTCGACCGTTCGTCGCACAGTCGCCTCCCAGGCGGGTGTGCCGACGGTGATCAACGAGAAGTGGTCGCCCGGCACGGTATCCAGACACGCGACGGCGCCGACTTTGCGCGCCGCAGCGACATAGTTGACGCTCTGCGCGTAGGGAACGTTGCGGTCGGATCGACTGTGCACGCACCACACCGGAACCCGGTTGGGGAGCATTTCCTGCGGGGAGGCCATCGTGTACCTGCCGGGGACCTGCGCCGGCTGGCCGCCCAACAATTGCTGGGTCGCGTCCCCACCGAGGTGTTCTCGCGCGGCGCCGGCCAGGTCCAGAACGCCGGCCTGCGAAACAACTCCAGCAAGTCGCACGCGAGTGGCCGCGTGTGGATCGGCAATGCTGGGCGTGCGCCGTCCAGCTGCCCATGTCGCGAGTTGTCCACCGGCCGAGTGCCCGATCGCCACCACCTTCTGCAAATCCAATCCCGCTGTCGGCGCAATCGCCCGAAGATGATCGATTCCGGCTGCCACGTCCTGAAAGGTCTGCGGCCAGCCGCCGCCATTTCCGATCCGGCGGTATTCCAGATTCCAGGTGGCGTAGCCGCGCTGGAAAAGGTCCGCGGCCAGGGGTGTGCCGAGTTCCGCGCCATATTCGGCCAGCCAGAAACCGCCGTGAATGATGACGACAACACCCCGGCTGACCAATGTGCGGGGAACAGAGAATTCACCCCATTGTGACGCATCAGGGCCGTACGCCAGCCGGCCCCGCGCTTCACTTCTCGTCGTCGGGGCGCCCCTGATTTCGACCGGCGCCTTCGGCTCCGCGGCCATCGCCATGGCCTGGCTCGACGTCGGCCGGGCGCACCCGGCAACCGCAGCAGGTAGGCCGAACGCCGCCGCCAGCAGAACGGAACGGCGTGACGCCACAGTTGGGCTCGGCCGTTTCCTGGCGCGTCCCCCATCATCGCCGGAGACAACGCTTCTTATCGAACCCACTGCTCCGCCCACCCTGACGCCTGGTGCGTGTCACCGAAGGCATGCTTGGTTCGGCGCCGACTCGTGCCCGGATGGCTCGTCCTGAACGGCTCAGGTTCGAGCGGTGGGTGGTGCCCGCGCGAGATGAGCGATGCGCGCACGTGAACCCCTGTCGGCGGTGTCTCAGGTCTCGCAGGCGATGCCGTCGTGGTCGCGATCCAAGCCGGCCCGATATCCAGGCTCGCCACGGTTCAGCGGCGCTGCGCCAGCAGCCCGCGCAGCGGCGCAATTCGCGTAGTACACGCCGGAATCTGCCTGCGCTGCCGGAGTTTCGGTCGCTGATTCAGTCGATTCCGGCGTCGGGGCAAGCACTTCCGCCGGTGGCGGCGTGGTCGTCTCCGCCGACGGTGGCGTGGTCGTCTCCGCTGGCGGTGGCGTGGTCGTCTCAGCCGGTGGTGGAATGGTTGTTTCCGCGGGTGGCGGGGTGCCGGTTGTCGCCGGCGGGGCGGGTGGCACTGCCAGCAGTGTGACCGCCTGCGGAGCCACCGTGCTTGTCGTGGATGGCGCTGCCAGCACTGTGACCACCGGTGGAGCCACGGTGCGGCTCATAGGCGTCGACGCGACCGTCGAGGGCGAGGGTTTCGAGAGTATCGGCGGCGAAGCGGGTTTCGCTCCGCACGTGGTGAGAACAGTGGAGATTGTCTGTCGCTCGGCGACAGTCACCCACAACCGGTACTTCGCCTTGACGGCCACCTGGCGTGCCACGTAGGTGCAGCGGTACGCCTTGTTGGGCGGCAGCCAGGTGGCGGCATCACCATCGCCCTTGGCCTGGTTGATTGCCGACGCGGTGGACTGCAAGTTGAGTGGATCGTTGGCCAGGTTCTGACGCTGCGCGGCGGTGATCGAGGCCGCGCCGGTCTGCCAGGCGTTGGACAGGGAAACCACGTGGTCGATCTGCACCGCGGACTGCTTGCCCGCGGTGAACTGCAGCGGCCGACCGGTGTATGGATCGGTGAACGTTCCGGCAGTCACCACGCAGCCGCCCGAGCCGGGCCGGAGCGTCAGGTCTTCCAAGTCACGACGAAGAACATCGTTGCGGGTGTCACACCCGTTATGGCCCCCATCGACGTCCACATCGTCGGTCCAAGACCGGCCGAAACGCGCACGGCTGTAGCCGGTCCGGGGAGCACGGCCGGCCACCCGCAATGCTTCAAGTGCGGTGACCGCCGATTGCGCTCCTTCCCGTTCCAGCACAACCGGCACCGCCGCCGGTGCCGCCAAGGCCTTTCCGGCATCGGAGTTCCCAGCGGCCGTCGGCGACACCTCCCGCGATGACGAGTTCATCGCGGCCACCGGCGCAGTGCCGGGCCTGGCGGTCGATGAGGTTGCGCTGGATGAGGTCTGTGCAATGCGGGCGTTGACCATTGCGACCGGCGCGCTCCTGTCCGGAGCCCGGCCAGAAATCGCGACGAGCAGCAGGAGGGTAGCGACGACCGCGACCAGCCAGGCGATACGCTTGTGAGACCTAGTTTGTGCGGATGGAGCGCGGGTCACCTCACTCCGGTCGCTCGACTCATCAGACTCGTTGGCGGGCAGCACCATCGACTGTGGCGCCGGGGATGTGGACAGTGACGCCCAAGCGGCGTCGACGGTCGCTGCGGGAGTTGTTCGCGGCCCGTCGTCGACGGCGACGCCATGGTGCGTGACCATCGCCGACAGCCCCTGCTCCCACCCGGCTGAGACGTTGCGCAGTTTCCAGGTGCTATTGCGGCGGTACAGCTCAACCAGGATGGCGGCCCGCTCCGTGGTCAAGCCCTCGGTCGGAGCCCAATATCGGTCGTTCCGGGACTCGACGGTCACGCCGATGCCGGCAGGGATGGCCGAGCCCGGTCCCTCATCGGAGAAGGCGACGCCGATCGCAAGTGTCGCAACGGATATCGGCACCTTCTCCAGGTCGACCGTGAAGGTATCCGGTGCCGTCAACCGGACAGCACCCTCAGGAGATGCCAGTTGGTTGTAGAACACCAGGTCATCATCGGAACGAACGGTGCCGCTCGCACCGAGTTGGAAGGCCAGCGCATCCACCGCACTGCTCCGCGCATTGGCGACAATGACCGTGAGATGACGACCCTCGATCAACACGTTGGCGCCTTTGCCGACCCCCCTGGACTCCATGGGCTCGATTCTGTCATCGATACGCACAATTGCTTCAGAGCCGGGCGACCTCGTTCGAGTGCAAACGGTCAGCCGCCGACTCGAACGATTGCTTCATTTCGTGACTGCTGCAACATTCCGACAGTTCTCAGAGAGCGGATCGGACATCCCATCTCGCACCTGACGGCACGCTCGACGGGCAGCACCATCAATCAGTCACCCTGACGTGTCAGGTGTCCGCCAACCCGGCTCTACAGAACACCTACCGAGCGCGGCTCATTCACAGCAGGTGCACCGCAGGATCGGGCACGGAGCGCCGGGTCCAGACCCGATCTCCGGAAACCGACGTGCCGGTGGCGCCGACGATGAGCAGGCACCGCATATCTACGGTTGCCGGATCCAGCTCACCTAGGGTCGTGGTCACCACGGACTCGTCCGGCCGCCCCACCGACCGACCGATCACGACCACTGTGGAGGCGGGCCGGTGTTGCAACAGCAACTGCTTTGCCATTTCCATTTGGGTGGCCCGGCTCCGGGAAGCCGGATTGTAGATCGCCAGCACCAGGTCGGATTCGGAGACTTTACGCAGCCGGTCGGCGATCACATCCCACGGTTTCAACCGGTCCGACAACGAGATCACCGCGTAATCGCCACCCAATGGAGCGCCCGCTGCGGCCGCCACTGCTTGCGCCGCGGTGACAGCGGGCAGCACGGTAATTGGAACCTCTGCATATTCCGGCGCTTGAGCCGCTTCGAACACAGCGGAGGCCATTCCGAACACCCCGGCATCGCCGCCGGACACAACGGCGACCCGATCGCCCGCGACCGCAAGGTTCAGTGCGAAGCGAGCCCGGTCCACCTCGACGGTATTGCCCGAGGCATGACGCTGCAGGCCGGCGCGCTGCGGCACCCGGTCGAGATAGGGCCCGTAGCCGACAACATGGTCGACTGTCTGCAACGCCGCTGTGACCTCCGGTGTGATCCATCTGTCCGGCCCAGGGCCCATTCCCAGCACGAGCAATTCCGCCGGCACCTTCTTCGCCGCACTGGGAAAGGCCGATCGTCCACCATCACCGGACATCTCACCAACTTGTCGATCCGACCCGGGGAGCAGAATGATCGAGAAATACGGAACAGCCGCAGCATCCACTTCGGCGACCGGGATCAGAGTCTGACCAGGGGTTGACGCCCGTTCCACATACCACGCGTCGTCGAGCCGGCCGGCTTCGGCCAGCGCTGCTCGCACCGCCGGGAACGTCCGGCCCAGCTTCAGGATTGCCGCGGCTTGAGTATCGGCGAGCCGCCGGGCCAATTCCGGTCCGGGAAGCGTGCCGGGCAGAATCGTCAGCACATCTTCGTGGCGCACCAACGGCTTTCCCGCCGCGGCGGCGGCCGCCGAGACCGACGTCACACCCGGGACCACCTCGGTCTCGAACAGGGCGGACAGACGATCGTGCAGGTACATGTACGACCCGTAGAACAGCGGATCTCCCTCACACAGCACCACGACCGTCCGTCCGGCGCGCAGATGCACGGCCAACCGCGCGGCCGATTTGTCGTAGAAGTCGACCATGGCGGCCCGATAGCCTCCGGGATGCTCGGACCGGACCGTGGTGACCGGATATACCAGCGCCTCCTCGATCACACCGATCGGCAACAGCTCGACGGCGATCGAACGGGCGATGGAGCGCCCATGCGTGCCGGAGTGATAGGCGACCACGTCGGCGGTGCCGATGATTCGAGCTGCCTTGAGGGTGACCAATTCCGGATCACCCGGCCCGAGACCGACTCCGTACAGCCGACCCGTCATGCCTCACGCTCCTGGGCAAGTGCGTTCACCGCTGCGGCGGCAAGAGCGGACCCGCCACGGCGACCTCGAACCACGAGATATGGAATTCCGAATTCATGTTGCAGCAGCGCCTCTTTCGACTCAGCTGCTCCGATGAATCCCACCGGCACACCGATGATCGCAGCCGGCCGTGGACCACCTGCGGAAATCCATTCCAACAGGTGAAACAATGCGGTGGGCGCATTGCCGATTGCGACCACAGCTCCGGACAGTCGCTCACCCCACAGCGAGACGGCCGCTGCGGATCTGGTGGTGTTCCACCGCTTTGCCAATTCGGGGACCCTGGAATCCCGCAGCGTACAAATTACTTCATTGGCGGCGGGCAGCCGGGCGGCTGTGACGCCGGCAGCTGCCATATTGGCATCGGTGAGGATCGGAGCGCCATTTTGCAGGGCCGATCTCGCCGCGGTCACCAGGTTGGAATGAATTCTGAGATCGCGAGTCAGATCAACCTGGCCGGTGGCGTGAATCATTCGAACGGCGAGCTTTTCGGCGCCGACGGGAATTTCCGACAGGTCCGACTCCGAGCGGATCGTCGCAAAGGAACGCCGATAGATCTCGGCGCCGTCGGTCAGGTAGTCGTAGCGGCGAGCGGGCTGCGTCGGCCCGACGAGTGGTTCGCTCATGACGCTTTCCCTGGATACCCCACTGCGTCAGCCAGAAGCAGCGAAAGATCACCGTCGAAGATTCCCGGCGAATCGACTCCGGAACCTGAGGCACTCACGGACCTGGTCACCAAGCAGGGTTCCGCACCAGACGTGGTTGAGATGCGGGCCTCCAGATGGTCGCTCTGCGGTGCACCACATCTTCTCTCACAGCCGATCACGTGCACCGGCAGCCGCGCGCCACTTGTCATCTGCGCAGCGAGCCGCTCGGCAATCGGCCGGGTGGAACCCAAGGCCGCACTGCACCCGGGAGCGCCGGTGCACGCCGAAAGGTTTCGCCATCCGGACTCCGGATCGAGCGATAGGCCGAGAGAGTCGAATTGGTGTTCTAGCGTAGTACCGTTCGACATTTCGGTCGGAACATCCGGAACAACGATTCCTCGCCACGGCGTCACGATCAGTTCGCCGGCGCAGCGTGCCGAAAAGGCGCTCAAGGCATTGAGTTGCGGGCCGGTCAGAAGCCCCAAGGGAACGACGAACGAGACAAGGCTGCGTCCGTTCTGCTGCCGCAGGCGGCCGTAGCGACCGACTCCGGCGGGATCCGCCCGGTCCTTCGGGCCCACGGTCAGGGTGGTGGTGGATACGGATACGGATGCGAACTCGGATCCGGATGCGAACACCTCTCCGAGCAGGCCGACTCCACCACCAGCCAGCTCCCGAACGTGCCACGCTGCACCCAGCCCGGCGCCCCGTCGGCACAGGAACGCCTCGGCAAGGGCGATCAGGCAGGCTGCTGCTCGCGCCGTCGGTATCGCCGGGCCGACGGCTCCCCCGGCCAGCAGCGCAACGTGGTGTGCAGACACGGCCTGCACGCCGAGATCACAGGCCAACGCAGCGATGTCCTGACTGCCGTCGTCAAGGCCGAACAAGAAGCGTCCGGGAAGTTCGGAAAGCCGGGGCGTACTGCAGATCAGTTCGTCCAATTCGGTGACCAAGGGCCGCAGATCGGCCAGACCTCCGACCCGTCCGGTCAAAGGTGAACAGGTGATATTGCGAACGAGTTCGTGAGTCACCGAGGGGAGCAGGCCCGCCGACACCACTCGAGTGACGAGCTCGGCAGGCACCTGGCCGTCGGTTCCAACCGCGACCCCCCGTAGTTGCACGTTGCCTCGGGAGGTCAGTTGCACTTCGCCGTTCCCGAACTCGGCCGCGATGCGCGCCAGCGCGGCCAATGCCGCCGAGGTGACCCTGCCGCCAGGTAGACGCAGCCGGATCAGCGCGCCGTCAACAGCCAGGTGCACCCGGAGCAGACCCGGACAGCGATCGGTCGCAGTCCGCGGTGCGGTCGGAACAGGTCGAGCGATCACGGCTCCATGGTGGCATGCCCGGAAGACACCGACGCCCACCCCGACAATGACGACGGGGCGGGCGACGGGCGATGGTGGTGGATCTGCGCAGATCAGCCCAGTCGAAGAACCTGACCCGGGTAGATGACGTCCGGGTTGCTGATGACGTCGGCGTTGGCCTTGGCCAGCGTCTGCCAGCCTCCGGCCACACCTTGTGCGGCAGCGATCTTGAACAGCGTGTCGCCGGACTGAACGGTGTAGGTGCCGTCCGACGCGCTGGCGGGGGTGCTGCTCTGGGTGGCTGCAGCCGGCTGGGTCGAACTGGACGAGGAGTCCGCAGTCGACTGGCTCGAGCTGCTGGAATCCGACACTGTCGTCGAGGAGTCCACGCTGGAGGCGGAACTGGCCAAATTCGAATCGCTGCCGCTGGTCGAGGCACTGTTGCTGCTCGAATCGGTGCTGCTGCTCGAGTTGCTGGAGTTGCTGTTGCTCGCGTTGCTGTTGCTCGAGCTGCTGCTGCTGGTGTCGCTGCTGCTGGCAACCTGCGCGCGGGCGGTCACGCCCTGGCCGGTAGCACCGGCCTGCTTCGAGCAGACCGGCCATGCGCCCCAGCCCTGGCTCGCCAGGACGTTCTCGGCGACGGCGATCTGCTGTTCGCGGGTGGCACCCTCGGCCTGCGAGGCGTACGCGGATCCGCCATTCGCGGCCCAGGTGGAGTCGGTGAACTGGAGCCCACCGTGGTACCCGTTGCCGGTGTTGATCGCCCAGTTGCCCGTGCTCTCGCACTGTGCCACCGCATCCCAGGTCGAATCGGGAGCAGCCGAGGCGGGAGTGGCCAGGCCGAGGATCGGCACGCCCATCAGGACACCGGCGGTGACCGTGCGGAAGGCCAGGGTGCGGGTGGTGGAGAGTCGGCGATGCCGACCGATGTAGCCAGTGCTCATGGTGACTGTGTCCCCTTGCTGCGCCTGCGGAGTGAGCTGTCGGGTTCGGGCGGCTGCCGTCGCGGGTGGTGAGCGAAGCGGCAGAAGGGAGGTGCCCGGCGACCGAGGCATACTGATCTCGGTCGACTTGACCCCAAGGAAGTGTTTCGACTTCCGATCTACTTGGGTCCCCCGTCGCTGTCCAAGCCTTTCTGTGTGTCATGGCTTCGACGGCCGATTTGGACAGCGTTCGGCGCGGTGGCCGTCGAAGTTTTTGTACGGGCAATTGATGCTCAGTTGCCCCGCAGGCCAAACTACGGAAACATTCATGAGAATGGAAGCCCCGAATCGGTCATCACGGATGAATAACGGCAAGATCACGAGCCAATCTCTGCGCTATTTCCGCTGGTGAGGGTGCTTTTGATCTTGTTCGACGGAACATGATGCAAGTCACAAATATTTCCCGGCCCGGCAAGCTGCGATTTACCGGGTGTCGGTGACGTTCGCTAGCGTTCCTGCCATGCGAAGCGCAGCGTTCCGCCCATCGTCGTCCATCCGGGCGATCATGCTTGCTGCCGCCTATGCGCCGTTGTTGGTGCTGCTCGCCACCTTGAATTCGTTCCAGCTCGCCTGGCTGCGGTGGACCTTCGCGGCGATGGCCGCCGCCGGCATCGCCGGCCTGGCGGCGTTCCTCGTCGCCGCGGTACCTCGCCGCAATGCGTCGGTCGAACGGATCCACACCGCCAAGCCGAGGGAGGGCGAGGCACTCAAATTCTTCGCTTCCTACGTCGTGCCGTTCTTGGTCACCGGGAGCACCGCCGCACCGCCGGCCCGCTGGGGGCTACTCATCTACCTGGTCATGATTGCGGTGCTCTACGTCCAGGGGGACATGTACTTCGCCAACCCCGTGCTAGCGCTACTCGGGTATCGGATCTTCGAACTAGGGCGGTCCGATTCCGGGTTCCTGCTGGTCATCAGCCGGGCCTGGCACCTCGCGCCCGGGCAGACCGTCTCCCTCGTACCGCTGGGCGGCTACATCTACGTCCAGGTAAAGCCACGCCGGGAACCCCGGCCTCAACCAGAGCAGGAGCCGGTGTGACGCCCGACGAGACGACGACACCGCACACCGAGCCGCAATTGCGCGCCCTGTTGCGCGTCCTTGCCGATCCCGCCGGCTTGACCGTCGCGCTGATGGTGGTGAGCGAACACCTGTCGGATGCGCCCACTGTCTTCGACGTGCCCATCAGTGCTGATCTGGCTCAGGAGTTCTTGAAAGAGGTTACGGAAACCGCCGCCGCGGCGGCGGAGAGTGAGCTACGCCCGGTGGATCCAGGGTTCGTCCCGGCGCCGCAACAGTGGATACACACTCGCATCGGCGTCGGACCGCTGGCGGATCTGGAAAAGCTCGTTCTTGCCCCGACGCCTGTCCAGTACGACCGGAATACCGAGTTCGGGCGCCGCAATCTGCTCGTTCTACGAGTGAGTAGTACAGACGGTCGCGGTCTGGCACGGGTCTACCAGGGCTTCTCCCCCGAGAAGGCCCTGCAACGCGGCAAACGCATCTTCGCCTTCTGGACCGGCGAGCGGTTTGCTTCCCTGGATGCTCAACCGCTGGTGATCGACCGCAACCTGCGACTGTTCACTCTCGGCGGCACGGTCTTGATGAAGAGCAACGCCGCCTACGAATCGCTGTTCGGTGCGTTGCCGGACCTTCGAAGAAGAGCTGCGACCACCTACGCCGCCACCCTGGGCAAGCTGAACATCGTCGGCGGGGACGCCCTGCGGGCTGCTTGCGAGTCGGATCTGAACATGATGCGCAAACTGTCCAGCATCGCCCACAAGATGCAACAACCTGGCTATCCGGAGGCACTTGACATGCCGAGCGTCCTACATTTCCTGGAGCGCAATACCCACATCGAGGTGGACATCGACCGGTCCGGTGACGTTCCCGCGCTGGTCTTCAACCCACAACCGCAGCGCAGATGGGCGTTGCTGAAGCTGCTGGACGACGATTTCCTGCGTTCGGATCTGACCAACATCAACTACGAGGCCAATTCCAAGACGGAGGTCGGCACGCCGTAATAGCTACCGTCGAGCTGGATCACTGGGGCTCCCTCTCGATCACTGGGGCTCCCCCTCGATCACTGGGGCTCCGCCTCGATCACTGGCTCGCCCTGGATCACTGAGCGGAGTTTTTCGTGTGCGGTTTTGCGCCTAGCTGGCGCCAATCCGTCTCGGCCACGTCCACGTCATAGTGCTTCGCCGCAGCAAGAATATTCGCGAAAGCGAGTTCGCGGTGATTGTCCGTCACGTCGGCGACCTGATCGAAGCGAGCCAGAGCGGCCCGGACATGCGCGGCGTCGGTGAGCGGCTCCTTCCGCTGTTCGGGAAAGGCGAAGACCTCGTCAGGCAGGTTGTCGCGCTCTTTTCCGGTTTGAGAACCATGTTCGGTATGAGCCTTCCAAGTTGAGCTGGGTGCCATGTGAATACCCTTCTTCCGATTCGTTCGATACGTGCGCAGAAGCCGGATGTCCCGCGCCGCAGTGGGTACCCGCAAGCAGGTCCGGCGAACCGAACGGAGCAAGCGCTCAACTCCGCTCGCCGTGGCGCACCGGGCTCGTCGGCGACATGACAGCCTGGCCCACCAAGACCCATAGCGGGTGGCGGCTGATGACACGCTTCTCGGCGACAGGCCGAGAACAGCTGACGCTCGTTCTGCCCGCATCGCGCTCGCTAACGGCGGCCACCAAATCCAGCGGCATCACATCGACCCACGTAGCGGGGTGAAAGCATCGGCGGCCCTGTGGCCGAATTGGGCGACCGTTGCGCATACTGACCGCCATGAGATCACCAGCTGTTTCACGACCCCCCAACACCCCGCCACCGCGAAACTAGGGCCGAGCTGATCAACGCCACCAGCTTCGACACGCTCGGCCCGGCGGACATCACGCGCCGTGGTGATGCGACCCCCGGCGTGCCTGCGGCAGATCGACTTCGGCATCCTCGAAAGGTGACGCCCGGCGAGAGGATTTGGCTCATGGCGCGCAACGCGGGCAATAGTGCCCTCGCGTTGGTCAAGACGATCGAACGCAATGGTGGCGTCCTGGAAGACGATTGGGACAGCGAACACGGACGTGTGGGCGTTACTGGATCGATCTTGGCGAGCACTGTGTGATCTAGGCGCGGTTCCAGCAACACACTGAGTGCCAGCACTAAGGTCGCCATCGGAGAGCGACCTTCGGAACCGCGCGGTGAGCGGAGTGGGATCAGTGCGAGGTGGGCCGTCGGTGATATTCGAACTGCAGGCCGCAGATGGTGACCAGCAAGAAACCAATCGAGATGATCATCAGCCAGACCAGGAAAAATGCCGTCGCGACTGCCGTGAAAGCGGCGGCCAGCGCCATTCCGAAGGGCCAGAGCGAGCCCGGCGAGAAGAAGCCGAGATCGCCCGCTCCATCCGAAACTTCGGCATCTTCGCGGTCTTCGGGCCGAGGCCCGTCCAAACGGCGCGAGGAGAAGGCGAGAAACGTGCCAACGATCAAGGAAAGACCTGCGGTCAGTCCGAGTGCGACGACCCCGACCGGCTCATTCGCTCCCGCGAAGTATGCGTAGATGAGTGCGGCGACCACGAAGAAGCCGGTCAACGCCAAGAAGATCAACGCCTCCACCCGGAGTCCGCGCGGGGCGGGAGCCGGAGTCTGCGAGTGTTCGACCGCCATCAGCTGCCTCCTCTTTCAGAAGCCGATCTGGCCTGACGATTGGGGTCGATCGGGTACGTCGTCGTCGCGAGTGGATCGCACAGGTGGCCGCACGACTTGATGTCGTTGCCGGTCTTCGTGAGCGCTTCCGCTGTGGTGTATCCCCGACCGGTGGACGGGTTCTTCTGTGCACGGAGCCCGATGTACTCGCGGTACACGTCCTGCGGAACGGCTCGAACCTCGAACTCCATCGAGAAGTGGTAGGTACCGCACAGTTCTGCGCACCGGCCCACCATTGCGAGCGGCTTGTCGATGCTGTTCTGGAACACGTTGTTGGTGTTGTTCGCCTTCGGGTCCGGAAAGACGTCACGCTTGAAGAGGAAGTCCGGAACCCAGAACGAGTGGATGACGTCCTTGGACGACAGCGTGTACTGGATGGTCTTCTTCACGGGTAGGACGAGGATCGGAACTTCTGTGGACGTACCCACGGTGTGTACCGTGCCGCCGTCGTCGGGGTTCTTCGTTCCCTCGTAGCCGAAGTCCCAGCCCCATTGGAACGCGACCACGTTGATCTTCACGTCGGGGTTGGGAATCACCTTGAGGGCGGTGTTCTCGGTGGTGACCGCGAAGTAGAAGAGCACCCCGACCATGAGCAAGGGAACGGCCGTGTAGACGAGCTCCAGCGGGAGATTTTCCTTCGTCTGCTTCGGGTACAGCGGGGAGTTCTTCTTCTTGCGGTGGAAGGTGAAGGTCCAGAACATCAGGCCCCAGACCAGGACGCCGACTGCCAACGCCGAGAGGAAGGTCCAGGACCAGAAGTGCTGCATGGCCTTGGCCTGGGGGCTGACGCCCTCGGGCCAACCGAACCGTGGCAGGTCGTCGGCCGTACAGCCGCTCAGAGCCAGACCGGCAAGCGCGAGCGAACCGGCCAGAGTCAACCGCCGAGTACTACGAGACCAAGCCACTCGGGTGCCCTCCTAAAGACCCGCGATCATCACCGATGTGCGATGTCGCCGTTTCCATCATGCGCTGTGCGACGGTTCATGTTCGCGCCAAGATTACTCGACAGCCCCCGCTCGCGTCCGGGCAGGGCGCATGTTGCGCGTATCGAATCTACAACTTGTCGAAGTTGTTCGGCCACCGGGGGCGGCGAGCCGGTGGAAGCGCGCCGGCAGGGCGGCGGGCCGGCGGGACCAAAGGACTGTCGGGACCGGCCGGACCGGTGGGCCGGTGGATGGGCGGATACTTGTCCCCTGGAGTCACGCCCGCCGCGCGTGGCCGAAAGTGCCGACCAGAATTGGGTGATCGACCTCGTGTGCGGATTGATGGGCTGGCTCTCTTCGACGGGCAACGCCGGTGACCGAGTCGAAGGGGTGCAGGAGGTGGCCGCCGGAATGCGGTGCGCCCGCCACCGGGGACCGGACGAAGCCGGGACCTGGAACGACGGCGACGTGGTCTTCGGATTCAACCGGCTCTCGATCATCGACATCGAGCATTCCCACCAGCCGCTGCGCTGGGGGCCACCCGAGTCGCCCGAGCGGTACGCGCTGGTGTTCAACGGTGAGATCTACAACTACCTGGAGCTGCGGGCTGAGCTGACCGCCGACTTCGGCGCCCGATTCCACACCGAGGGCGACGGTGAGGCCATCGTGGCCGGGTTCCATCACTGGGGAAAGGCGGCGGTCTCGAGGCTGCGCGGAATGTTCGCCTTCTTGATCTGGGACACGCAGGAGCGGGTGTTGTTCGGTGCCAGGGATCCGTTCGGCATCAAGCCGCTGTTCCGCGCGGACACCGCTGACGGGATCGGCTTCTCCTCGGAGGAGAAGGGGCTTCGGGAGTTCACCGGGCCCGCGGTCGTCGACCAGGCCGCGCTGCAGCACTATCTGGTGCTCCAGTACGTGCCGGAACCGGCGACCATGGACGCGGCCATCCGGCGAGTGGAGTCGGGAACGCATTTCACCGTGGCGCCGGGCGGGGCACTGCGGGCCGAGCGGTACTTCCATCCCACGTTCGTGCCCACCAGGATTTCCGGCCAGGCGCAGGAAAAGGCGCTGTACCAGCGGATCGCAGACGTCCTGGACGACTCGGTCGGCGCACACATGCGGGCGGACGTCACGGTCGGTTCGTTCCTGTCCGGCGGAATCGACTCCACCGCGATCGCTGCGCTGGCCAAGCGGTACAACCCGGATCTGATGACGTTCACGACCGGCTTCGATCGCGACGGGTTCTCGGAGATCGACGTGGCCGCGCAGAGCGCCGAGGCGATCGGCGTCCGCCACGTGATCCGGAAGGTGTCGGAGTCCGAACTCACCGACACCTTGCCGCTGATCGTCTGGTACCTGGACGAGCCGGTCGCCGATCCGGCGCTGGTTCCGTTGTACTTCGTCGCGAACGAGGCTCGGAAGCACGTCAAGGTGGTGTTGTCCGGCGAAGGTGCGGACGAGCTCTTCGGCGGCTACAACATCTACCGGGAGCCGGCGTCGTTGGCACCGATCACCGCGCTGCCGCAGTTGTTGCGCAAGGGCCTTGCCGCCGTCGGCAACTCACTACCCGACGGGTTCAGAGGCAAGGACATGCTGCGCCGCGGCGCCATCGACCTCGAGCAGCGTTACTACGGCAATGCCCGGATCTTCCGCGAGGACCAGCTGCCACCGGTGCTGCGCACCTACTCCCCCGACCGGTCGTTGCGGGAGGTCACGGATCCCATCTACGCCAAGTCGGTGGGCTCCGACCCGATTTCCCGCATGCAGCACATCGACCTGTTCACCTGGCTCCGCGGTGACATCCTGGTGAAGGCCGACAAGATGACGATGGCCAACTCCCTGGAATTGCGGGTCCCATTCCTGGACCCCCGGGTTTTCGACGTCGCCAGAACCGTGCCGCCGGAATACCGGGTACAGGGCAAGGCCACCAAGGTGGCGCTTCGCCGGGCGATGGAACTGATCGTTCCGCCACATGTGCTGAACCGGAAGAAGCTCGGGTTCCCCGTTCCGATCCGGCACTACCTGCGGGAGGGGTCGTACGACTGGGCGCGGAACATCCTCACCACAGCGCAGACCGATCAGTACCTCGACGCCGCCGCGATGGTGAAGATGTTGGACGCTCACCGGGCCGGCGAAGCCGACTACTCCCGGCCCATCTGGACCGTGCTGGTATTCCAGCTCTGGCACGAGATCTTCGTGACCGGATCGATCACTCCGGCTGTTCCGGAGCCGGCCTATCCGGTTGTCCTCTGAGTGACCGGAGGGCTCGACCGTCCCCTGCGCTACCGAAGGCTCGACGACTACCTCACCGTTTGCACCCAGGCCGAGTGACCGGCGGACTCAGACCGTGACGAAGCCCATTGCGTGCGAAATTTCGTCCGCCGACTCTGCGCCGTAGCAATCGGCGAGCCTGACCATCGCGGAACCGGAATCGAAGGTGTACTCCTGGGTGCCGGTGGTTTCCAGCACCAAGGTCGCCAACAGCGAACCCAGCTGCGCCGACCGTTCGAAGGACAGGCTACGGAAACAGCCGGCAAGAAATCCCGATCGGAACGCGTCCCCCACTCCGGTGGGATCGACCTTCGCCAACTCCGGAACCACCGGAATGTGCAGCCGGGATCCGTCGGATGCGACGATGTCGACGCCCTTGGAGCCCAGTGTCGTGACGCGGTGCCCGATGCGTTCCAGCAGCTGACTCTCGGTCCAGCTGGTCTTGGAGAGCAACAGGCCCAGCTCGTAGTCGTTGGAGAACCACAGCTCAGCGCCTGCCGCCAGCTTCGCGACGTCCACGCCGTCCATCCGGGCCAGCTGCTGCGAGGGGTCGGCCGCGAAGGTGAACCCGCGCTCCCGGCACTCCTGGGCGTGGCGCACCATCGCGCTGGGATCGCCGGCACCGATCATCACCAGGTCGATGCCGGACCCGGCTGCGGCGACCGGACCGATCTCGATCTCCCTGGACCGGGCCATGGCGCCGGCATAGAACGAGCCGATCTGGTTCATCGCATCATCGGTCGTGCACACGAACCTGGCGGTCTGCACATCCTGGAAGACATGAACGAACGAGCAGTCGACACCATGGCGCTCGAGCCAGCTGGCGTAGTCGTCGAAATCCGCACCGACCGCGTCCAGCAGAATCGGGCGCACGCCGAGCAGTCCCATGCCGAAACAGATGTTGGCCGCGACACCTCCCCGACGCACCACCAGGTCGTCGACCAGGAACGAGAGCGACACCCGGTGCAACTGGTCGGGCAGCAACGAGTCGGTGAACTTGCCCGGGAAATGCATCAGATGATCGGTGGCTATGGAGCCGGTGACGACTATCGGCACGAGGCCTCTTTCGGTTCTCGGGTTGCGGACCAGGGGAACCGGCGCCGTCGGACAACCGCGACCTTACCGGCATCCCGGCGACCCGGACGAGCACCGGAAATCCGGCCAGCTTCGCCCCTCGACGCGCCGACGGCCGTCACTTCAACAGAAGTGACGGCCGTCAGGACTACGGATTGCGCACCACCGGTGCGGCTGCTGCCGAGGGACCCGGCGGGTGGCTAGTGGAACGAATCGCCGCAGGCACAAGAATTCTGCGCATTCGGATTGTCGATGGTGAAACCCTGCTTCTCGATGGTGTCGACGAAGTCGATCACCGCGCCGTCCAGGTACGGCTTGGACATCCGGTCGACCGCCAGCCCGATGCCGTCGAATTTGACCAACGCGTCACCATCCAGGCTGCGGTCGTCGAAGAACAGCTCGTAGCGGAGCCCGGAGCAGCCGCCGGGCTGCACCGCGATCCGCAGCACCATCTCGGAATTGCCGTCGCGCTCAAGCAGCGCCTTGGCCTTTGCTGCTGCAGTGTCGGACAGTGTCACGCCATGCGCACGCGCTACCTCTTCGGTCGGCGTACTGGGCTGGGTCGTGGCCTCAATATCGGCGGTAGTCATCTGACTCCCTCTCTCGGCGACCCACGGATCGCGCGGAATGTTGTCGAGCTGGTCACTTCGAAATTTCGGGGTACCACCTCGATGATGCCACGCGAGGTCTCATCGAGGGAGTCGGCCGGGTCACTCTGCTGGGGTCAACCTTTCTCGAAGGCCACCTATTCCGGCCCGACCTCGGTTCCGACCTCGGTTCCGACCTCGGTTCCGACCTCGGTTCTGACCTGGGTTGTGACCTGGGTTTCGACCCCATTCGGGCCGGGTTCCGCCGGTGGTGCGGAGCGGGGAACCGGTGTCGGCGTCCATCGCCGTCAACTATTCTCAGCTGGTGAGTCTTCTGCGCCGTAAGTCGGCTGAGCAAACACCTGAGCCGGTTCCGGCAGCACTTCCCGAGCTGCCGACCGTTGGCAAAGGCCGGCCGACGCCGAAGCGGAGCCAGGCCCAGGGCCGCCGCGGGCCGGTGGCGCCCCCACCGAAAACTCAGCGCGAAGCGATCAAACGATCCAAGGAGGTCGGCAAGACGCTCACCAAGGAAGAGCGTCGTGTGCAATCGACCGAGCGGCGCGAGCGGATGATGCGCGGCGACGACGCCTACGTCCTACCCAGAGACCGAGGCGCTGTCCGCGCCTACGTCCGGGATCTGATCGACGCCCGGCGCAATGTCGCCGGCATCTTGCTGCCGGTGGTCCTGGTCTCCTTCATCATCCTGACGATCCGGAACCAGGTCGTCGCCACCATCGGCCCACTCATCCTGCTGATCGCGATTCTCGCCGCCGTGGTGGACTCCGTGATCTTCGGCCGGCAGGTCAGCCGAAAGGTGGCGGCCAAGTTCCCGAAGGGCGACGGCACCGGCTCGTCGTCCCGTTCGCGATCCTTGGGCTTCTACGCCTTCAATCGGGCGTGTCTGATTCGCAAGTGGCGGGTGCCGCGGCCACGGGTCCGTCGTGGGGATCCCGTCTGATCGTGACTGGCGACGAACTGCTCAGAGCTGCCGCGGCGCAACGAGATGTGGTGCGCGAACGATACTTCGACGCCGATGGGCGATTGCATACGATGCCGCGCAAACAGTCCCGCAAGCTCGCGGTGCTGGATGTCATCGCGGCCAGGTTCATGCCCGGTGTCTATTATCTGGAGGTCGAGGTGAATCGGGAACTGATCGGCATCTACGACGATTACGTGAGTCTTCGCCGCGCCTTGATCGATTTCGGCCTGATGGATCGTGCGGACGGCCGTTACTGGCGCTCCGGCGGCACCGTTGAACTGTGATGGACGCCCCTCCACGACCCGGGGCGCGTCGAGGCCATATCATCCGAGCCGCTGCGGACCTGTTTGCCGCGGACGGATATCCGGCTGCCGGCATGGATCAGATCGGTGCCGCAGCAGGCATCACCGGTCCGGCGATCTATCGGCACTTCGATTCGAAGGCGGCCGTGCTCGCCGCCGTGTTCGACGGCATCATCGATGCGGTCACGGCCGCACCGGGGAACCTCCCGGCCGGAACGACGGGGCAGGACGAGCTCGTCGTACTGATCGAGGTCTACGCCGCAGCGGTCGCGACCCGGCGGCGCCTGATGGCCGTCTTCGTCCGCGAGGTCCATCACCTGCCACCCGAGCATCGAGCCCGGTTGGCCGAGCGACAGCGGACCCTGGTGCGGCGCTGGCGCACGCTGCTCGGCCGGGTGCACCCGGACTGGAGTGACGAGGTGATCCGGACCACCGTGCACGGAGCGTTCGGAATGTTGAACGCATTGGGGACCTTCGACTCCCCGCTGACCGACGACGCGCTGGCCTCGGTGCTGGTCGAACTGGCCGCTCGGATGTTCCAACTACCCGGGCAGGTCTGAGTTCACCCTCCAGCCGGAGCGCCAGCGGCTCGGCTCCCGTCCAGGAACCAGCCCTGCGGACCGGGTAGCGCTGACCCGGCCTCCGGACCGGTGGAGCCGGCCGGGTAGGGCAACACCGCGGGCGGATGGTCGAGGATGCCCGCCGCAGCATTCCAGGCATGTGCCAGACCGGTGCTGGTGGTGAACAGCGACCGGTCACCGATCGTCACGTCGTAGATCAGCGAAACATATGGTGGCAGCGGATCCCCGCCCGGAACATCGGCCAAGGACAGGTCGACGGTCTGACTCACCAGATCGAGTTTGGCTCCAGGCTTCTTCACCACCACGTCCACCGCGACCGATCCCGATCCCGCCAGCGAGAAGCTCAGCACGGTCCCCTGACCCGGAATGCCGGTCATCGGGCCCTCCGGCTTCTTCATCAATATGGACACCCGCTGCGCGCTTTCGGCAAGATATTTGCCACTGCGGAGCAGAAACGGCACTCCGTGCCAACGATCGGTGTCGACCCAGAGCCGAACTGCCGCATACGTGTCCGTGGTGGATTCGTCGGCGACCTCGGGTAGGTCCAGATATCCGTCCGCCTGGCCGAACACGATGTCCTCCGGCGCCAGCGGGCGGAACGCGGACAACACCGATTCCCTTGCCTGCTGCAGATTCTCGGCGGAGAAGTCGATCGGCGGCTCCATGGCGATCTCGGCGGCAACCTGGAACAGATGCGTGACGATCATGTCCCGAAATGCGCCGGTGGCGTCGTAGAAGGCTGCTCGATCGGCGACGTCCAGGGTTTCCGGCACGTCGATCTGTACCTGCTCGACGTGCTCCCGGCACCAGATCTGGTTCATCATCCGGTTCGCGAAGCGCAGTACATGCAGGTTCTGGGTCGCCTCCTTGCCCAGAAAATGGTCGATCCGATAAACCTGCTCCTCCTGCATCACCGAGTGCACCAGATCGTCGAGCTTCCGAAAGGATTCCGGGCCGGTTCCGTACGGTTTCTCGTAGACGACCCTGGCCCCGTCCAGCAGTTGGTGCGCCGCAAGGCCTTTGGTCAGCGATTCGAAGGCCACCGGCGGAATCGCAAGGTAGTGGATGTACCGGGCGTCCGCTCCCAGCAGATCGTGTGCCTCGTTGATCACCTCCAGCAGTGAACCGGGGTTGTTCTCGTCGAATCCGCCACCGGCGAATCTGAGGCGGGACGCGAAATCCGACCAGACCCGCTCGTCGACGGCGGAGTCGCCGAACTCGTCGAGCGCGGCGCGGACATCGGTTCGGAAGTCCTCGTGCGCGACGTCGCCGCGTCCGTTGCCGATCAGCAGCCAGGACTGCGGCATCAGCCCGTGCTGCGCCAGTTGGTAGAAGGCCGGCAGAACCATTCTCTTGGCCAGATCACCGGTGGCACCAAAGAGAACGAACACGGTTGGCTGCGTCGACTGCATGGAACTCCTCGGGTGGAATGGACATCAGGTGGGCCGGAGATCTCTCGCCGTCCTTCGGGCAACTCTTCCTCATCGATCCGGAGCACCAGCAACCCGGGTCCACGCATCAGAGCCGGGGTCCAGCGCCTGACCAGGAGCATGGCCGAAATCGTGGGCACTGCGTCCTTTACGACATCGTCGTCCATGGGTCAGGATCGAGCCGTGAGTCCCATCGACAAGCGGATCGTGGTCTTCCTCGCCATCGCCGAGTTCCAGATACTCGATCTCGCGGGGCCGTACGAGGTCTTCGAAGGGGCCAACACGGCACTGAGAGCACAGGGCCGCGCCGGCGGCTACCAACTCGTGGTGGCCAGCTCGATCCCGGGTCGCGTGGCAACCTCCGGCGGCCTCGGCCTGCACGCGGATGCGTTGCCCGAACCCGACCGCGCTCTGGACACGTTGGTGATCCCCGGCGGGAACGGACCGCGCGAAGTGTCCGCCGATTCCACTTCCGCGATCTGGGTGCGGCAGGTCGCCCCCCATTGTCGCCGAATTGCCACCGTCTGCACCGGCGCCTTCGTCGCCGGACGCGCCGGCCTGCTGGTGGGTCGGACCGTGGCTACGCACTGGTTCCGGACCCAGCAGCTGCAGGCCGAATTCCCGGACACCGTCGTCGACCCGGACCGGCTGTACCTGCGGGATGGCGAACTGTGGTCGTCGGGCGGCGTCACCGCAGGTGTCGATCTGGCACTCGCACTGGTCGAGGACGACCACGATGCCGAATTGGCCCAGCTCGTCGCGCGTCATCTGGTGCTGTCGTGGCGCCGACCGGGTGGGCAGAGCCAGTACGCCGTACCGATGTGGGCACCGCGGGGAACCACCCCTCCGGTCGTGCACGCGCAGCAGCTGATCGATGCCGACCCGTCGGCCGATCACCGCGCCGGCGTCCTGGCCGCGGCAGTCGGGTTGAGCGAACGTCATCTCGGCCGGCTGTTCACCGCTGAGATCGGCGAACCGCCCGCACGGTATGTCGAGCGGTTGCGGCTGCAGAACGCACGCACCCTGCTCGAGAACGAGAACAACACCGTCTCCGCCATCGCCGCCCGATGCGGCTTCGGTACATCGGAGACCATGCGCCGGACGTTCGTTCGTCGACTCGGTGTTCCGCCCGAGGGTTACCGGGACCGGTTCAACCAACGAAGGAGAAGTGCATGAAGATCGCCGTCGCGCTGTTCGACCGGGTCACCGCCCTTGATGCGGTGGGACCGTACGAGATGCTGCAGCGCGTTCCCGATCTCGACGTCGTCTTCGTCGGCCATGAGGTCGGCGAGATCCGTTCGGAGAACGGCATGCTCGGTCTGCTGGTGGATGCGACCTTCGATCAGGTGCCGTTTCCGGACGTGCTGTTGATGCCGGGCGGCGTCGGCACCAGGGCGCTGCTGACCGATGAGCGGGTGCTGGATTGGGTGCGGACGGCACACCGGACGACGTTGCTGACGACGTCGGTGTGCACGGGATCTCTGGTGCTGGCCGCCGCTGGCTTGCTCGAAGGCTTGCCGGCCACGACCCACTGGAGCGTGTACGACGTCCTCGAGAAGCTCGGTGCGCTCGTCGAACAGGAGCGGGTCGTTCCGCTGTGGAACGAGCGGATCGTCACCAGCGCCGGCGTCTCGAGCGGGATCGACATGGCGCTGACGATCATTTCGCATCTTGTCGACGACACGGCCGCCATGGCGGCGCAGCTGCTGACCGAATACGACCCGCAACCGCCTTTCGATTCCGGATCCGTGGCCAAGGCCACCCCTGAGGTGAAACAGCGAGCCCGGGAGTACGCGCTGCTCCGGAGCTGACGTACGCCGGGTTGCTAAGGCTTCAGCGGCTGCTGCAGCGCCCAGGCGTTCCCGTCCGGATCGGAGAAGTAGACGAAGCGACCCCATGCGAGGTCCTGCACGGGCGTCACCGTCACCCCTTTCGCGCTGAGCTCCGCGAAGGCCCGGTCGGCGTCGTCGATGACCACATGCATGCCTTTCACCGACCCCGGCTCGGCGTCGGTGAGACCCTGCCCGAATGCGATGGAGCAGGCCGAACCGGGCGGAGTGAGCTGGACGAACCGGAGATTCTCGTCGACGCGTTGATCGAAGTCGGCGTGAAATCCGACCTGGTCGACGTAGAAGGCCTTCGCCCGATCGATATCGCTGACCGGAATCAGAATCAGTTCGATCTTGTAGTCCATGACGTGCTCCTTCTCGCCCGGGAATGTCGAGTCACCGTAGAGGACAGTCCGGCAGCGCCGGCGCAGCGCTACCTCAGAGCGACAGGTACCGCTTCAACTCGAACGGGGTGACCTGGCGGCGGTAGGCCTCGAACTCGGCCCGCTTGTTCCGAAGGAAGAAGTCGAACACGTGCTCCCCCAGCGCCTCTGGTACGAACTCGGAGTGCTCCATCACCGACAGGGCTGACTCCAGCGAGGCCGGGAGCCGCACGTAACCCAGTGCGCGACGCTCTGCCTCGCTCAAGGACCACACGTCGTCCTCCGCCGGTGCGGGGAGTTCATAGCCCTCGCGGATTCCGCGCAGTCCGGCCGCAAGAACGACCGCAAACATCAGATACGGATTGCACGCCGAATCGGGCAATCGAAACTCCATCCGCTGGCTGGATGACTTGCCGGGCGAATAGTTCGGTACCCGGATGAGCGCCGACCGGTTCGCCTGGCCCCAGGACGCGGTGGTCGGGGCTTCGTCACCGATCACCAGCCGCTTGTACGAATTCACCCATTGGCACGAGACAGCCGTGATCTCGGCGGCATGCTTGAGCACACCGGCCAGGAAGGCCTTACCGGTGGGCGACATCTGGTATTCGTCATCGGCGTCGTAGAACGCGTTGGTCTCGCCCTCGAACAGCGAGAAGTGGGTGTGCATCGCCGATCCGGGATGCTCCGGAAACGGTTTGGGCATGAAGCTCGCGTGCACCCCCTGGGTGATCGCGACCTCTTTGACCACGTACCGGAACGACATGATGTTGTCCGCCATGGTCAGTGCGTCGGCGTAGCGCAGATCGATCTCCTGCTGGCCCGGCGCGCCCTCGTGATGCGAGAACTCGACCGAGATACCCATGGCCTCCAGGGTTTCGATGGCGCGGCGACGAAAGTGCGGGGCGACGTCGTGCGAGGCCTGGTCGAAGAATCCACCCTGGTCGGCCGGTTCCGGCGCGGAACCGTCACTCGGCAATTCCTTCATCAGGAAGAACTCGATCTCCGGGTGCACGTAGCAGGTGAAGCCCATCGAGGCGGCCTCACCCATCACCCGGCGCAGCACGTGCCGCGGATCGGCCCAACTCGGACTGCCGTCAGGCATGGTGATGTCGCAGAACATTCGTGCCGAGTAGACCTTGCCCTCGTCGGTCTCCCACGGCAGCACCTGGAACGTCGACGGATCAGGCTTGGCGATCATGTCCGATTCGTAGACGCGCGCGTAACCCTCCACTGCCGAGCCGTCGAAGCCGATACCTTCGCTGAAGGCACCCTCCAACTCGGCGGGGGCCACGGCGACCGACTTCAGGTACCCGAGGACGTCGGTGAACCACAGCCGGACGAAGCGGATGTCCCGCTCTTCGAGGGTGCGTAGGACGAACTGCTGCTGACGGTCCATGACCACACCCTATGTACGCCGTATTTCGGGCATGTTGCCCGGCCGGCCGACTCGTTCGGTTCGGCGACTCGGTCGATCGGCAGGCGGCTGACGTACGGTGGCGCGATGCCTGCGCAGCCGAGCCGGACGACGCCGAAGGCGGCCGCCACGGCCATCCCGGCCACCACGGTGACCTCGGACGCCGTGGACTTCCGGCTGCCGCATGCTCCGGGTATCCAGGGGGTTCGGTTGGAGCTGGACTTCTCGGTCTTCCCGACCGACCCGGAATTGCGCTGGGACGCAGACCTGTGGTCGCTGCATCTGCCTCGTCCGGCTGTGGACCGCATGGAGTATCAATTCACCGTGCGATCCGCCGACGGCGTCGCCCGCGTTTTGGATCCGTCCAATCCCAGGACCGTGTCGAACCCTTTCGGCGACAAGTCGGAGATCGTCTTCCCCGACTACTCCGAGCCGCACTGGCTGTCGGCGCCGGAGCGCGGAACCGAGCTGAAGGTGTCGACGCCCGCAGCCGCGTTGGAAACCGCGGTGCCGATCTCGCTGTGGTCACCCGAGGGTCTGGACATGGACGCCGGAGCGCCACTGCTGGTGGCCAACGACGGCTCGGACCTGGCCGGGCGTGGCGGTCTGCTGCGCTGGGCCGCCGAGGCCGCCCGAGCGCGGCCGTTCCGGGTGGCCCTGCTGGATCCACCGCCGGGCCTGCGCGACCAGTGGTACGCCGCCGACCCGACGTACACAGACCACCTGTCGACGATCGTGCTGCCGGCGCTCGAGAATCGGGTCGCCGTCGAGGCCGTCGTCGGTCTGGGAGCGAGTCTTGGCGCCCTGGCGATGCTGTTCGCGCAGCGCCGCCACCCCGAGCTGCTCGACGCGATGGTGCTGCAGTCAGGTTCCTACTTCACTCTCGGACTCGACGCACAGGAGCGCGGTTACCCGAGGTTCGATCAGGTGTGTGCGGCCGTGATGGATCTGATCGCCGGACCGGCCGTCAGTTCGGGCGGGATGCCGACGTCCTGCGAGGTGCTGATGACCTGCGGCACGGTCGAGGAGAACCGGCCGAACAACGAAAAGATGGCCGACGCGCTCGGCGCTCTGGGATACCGGGTCCGGCTGGATCTGCAACCCGACGCCCACACCATGATCGGCTGGCGAAATGCCTGGTCACCTCGGATGGATGCGCTGTTGCACACGGTCGGCCGGCGGCCGGGTCGATGACCCGGACCGAGTACCACTGGCTCGACGCGCCGTCCCTCGGCGGGTCGAGGGAAGTGGCGGTTCACGGGCATTGGGGTCGTCCGGTGCTGTGGTTTCCGGCCGAGGCGGGCGGAGCGGCGGAGTTCGAGGCACAGGGCATGCTCGACGCGCTGGCGCCGGCTCTCGACGAGGGTCGGCTCAAGATCTTCTGCGTGCCCTCCTACGATTCGTCGTCCTGGTCCGATCTGGGTCTGCGCCAGGGCGACCGGGCGCGAGCCCACCGGCGCTTCGAGGACTGGATCATCTGGCAGGTGGTGCCCTTCATCCGGAACAGCTGCGGTGGACGGGACGACATCGTCACGGCCGGCCCGTCTCTCGGTGCGTTCCATGCTGTGCTGTTCGCCCTGCGCCATACCCACGTTTTCGGTCGCTCCGTCGCCTTCTCCGGCAGCTACAACCCATGGGACTGGCACGGCTGGGGCGACAGCGATGCGGATACCTTCCTCACGAATCCCGTGCAGTTCCTGCCCCGCACTTCCGGCGGTCACCTCGACCATCTACGGGCCGGGCTCTTCCTGACCCTGGTGGTGGGAAGCGGCCGATGGGAGGACAGCACCGGCTCGAACTCCTCGACCCGTCAGCTCGCCGGCATTCTCGACGGCAAGCACATCCCGAACGAGCTCCACGTCTGGGGGTCGGAGTGGCCGCACGACTGGACCAGTTGGCGTGCGCAGGCTGCGGTCTATCTTCCGCCGCTCGGTTGAGGAAGCATCCGCCGCAAGCCCGAAACTTCACAACTGACAGGATCGGAGCATGATCCGCGGGATGGAGTCGACATCATGAGTAGGCCACGACGCGATTCGACCCAGCATCTGATCGGGCTGCTGCTGGGCACCGAGGACGACTGGCCGCGGGCCTTCGAAACGCTGACCCGCCGCCTGGGTCCCGTTCCCCATCAGGGCCGGGAGCATCAACTGACCACCGAGCGGCTCACCATCGAACCATTCGACCTGCGGGACCCGGTGCGGCCGGATCTGGTGATCGACCGGCTCGGCTGGTGGTACTACCACCCGCGGGAATGGCTGAAGAAGGCGGCGCTGGTCAATGACACCTACCTGCTGAACAATCCGTTCACCTTCCAGGCGATGGAGAAGCACTCCGCCTACTGCGCGATGATGCGGCTGGGATTCGACATTCCGAACACGATGCTGGTGCCGTACAAGAACCCCCTCGACCACGAGAAGTGGGCCTACACCGCGCAAAAGTACAACCTGCCGTTCGAGCTGGACGCGGTCGCCGACCGCGTCGGCTATCCGATGTACATGAAGCCGTTCGACGGGGGCGCCTGGCGCGGAGTGTCCAGGGTGGACGACGCCAAGGCGCTGCACGAGGCCTACGACCAGTCCGGTCAGATGCTGATGCACCTACAGGCAGCCGTGTCGCCATTCGACGCCTTCGCCAGATCGTTGACCATCGGGCCGGAGACCAAGATCATGAAATTCCGGCCGGAGCTGCCGATGCACGACCGGTACGAGGTGGTCCACTCGTTCCTGCCGCCGGAAGCAGGCATGGAGATCCTGACCCTTTCCAGGACGATCAACGCGTTCTTCCGATGGGAGTTCAACTCCTGCGAAGCCTTGGTGACCGGCACCAGGGTGCAGCCGATCGACTATGCGAACGCCTGCCCGGACATCGCCATCACGTCACTGCACTACTACTTCCCGTGGGCGATCACCCAGTTGATCTCGTGGTCGGTGTTCTGCGCTGTCACGAATCGACGGCCGCGCGTCGACACCACCTCGCGGGAGTGGTTCGACGTGGCCGACGATCCCGACCTCTCCTGGAACGACAAGCTCGGTCGGTACGCGTTGCTGGCCGATCAGTACTTCCAGGCCGACGAGTATCGGGAATTCTGTTCCACCTCCCTGGCCTCACTGCCGAATCTGGTGCACGACTGGATCGACTCACCGGACTTCGACGACCTGCTGGTGGAGACCGTGCGCAAGACCTACCTGCGAGCCGAGCACGACCGTTTCCTGGACCACTTCCGCGGGCTGATGAAGCTCTGGGTCGCCGACCAGACCTGATCAGCTGCAGCGGGCTCCATCCGCCGGCAGCCGGAGATCGATCAGGTACGAGTTCCCGGCGTCGTCGACGCACGAACTGCCGCCCAACAGGAAGGCGGTGTGGCGAGTGCCCTCGAAGGTGAGCAATCTGGCTCCGAGCTGCTTGGCCAGATCGACACCGTTCACGTACGGAGTCGCCGGATCACCGGTGGTCGAGACGACCAGGACCGCAGGAAGGCCGGGAACCTGGAGCCGGTGCGGCCCGAGGGTCGGCGGAACCGGCCAGACGGCGCAGATGTCCGGAACGTCGGCCGCCGGGTCGCCGCTGTCCTGGAACGGGGCTGCCGCTGCCGCGGCAGCGTTCAGCTTGATGACGTCGGCGGGATCTGTCATCCGCGGCTCATCGACACATCGGATGGCGTTGAAGGAGTCGGGCTTTCCGGCGTAGTGGCCCGACGCGTCCCGCTCGTAATATGCGTCGGCCAAGGCCATCAGCGGGCCCCCGTTGCCGTTGGCCAGCTTGTCCAGCGCGGTGGCAAGCACCGGCCAGCTATCCTGCCGGTACATGGCCGTCGCAACGCCGAGGGTGGCGTCACCATAGGACAGCACGCGACCGTCGGAAAGTTTGAGCGGCTGCTCGACCAGTGGACGTGACAGCCCCTGGAATCGTGCCGTCGCCTTGGCGGGGTCGTTGCCCAGCGCACACGGTCCATGCTGGGCGCACCAGCCGGCAAAGGTGACGAACGCCTGCTGGAAACCCCTGTTCTGGCCGACCTCCTCGGTGGCCGGGTCCTCGTCAGGATCGACGGCGCCGTCCAGGACCAGCGCCCGGACGTTGGTCGGGAACTGCTCGGCATAGACGTAACCGATGCGGGTGCCGTACGAGAAACCGAGATAGGACAACTTGGAGTCGCCGAGAACGGCTCGGAGCACATCCAGGTCCTTCGCGACGTCGCGGGTTCCGACATTGGCCAGAAAGGTCTTGCCGTCGACGTTCGCGGCGCTGGTCTCGGCGACGCACTGATCGGCGTATTTCTTCAGTCGTGCATCGGCGAGGGTGACGGCCTGCGGAGTGTTGGAACGATTCTGGACCGCCCTGGTGGCATCGAGCTCTGCGTCGGTCTGACACTTGATCAACGGCTTCGACGAGCCGATGCCGCGCGGGTCGAAGCCAACGATGTCGAATCGCTCGTTGAGATGCGCAAAGCTGCCCTGCACGGCGACAGCGCCGACGAACGACATTCCCGAGCCGCCGGGGCCACCGGGGTTGACCAGCAAGGATCCGATTCGGGCCGAGGAATTGGTCGCCACCTTCCGGAGCACGCCGATCTCGACCGTCGGACCGCTCGGCTTGCCGTAGACCATCGGAGCGATCAGATAGGCGCATTGCAGGGCCGCCGACGAGTAGGTGGCCGCATCGTCGGTGTTGGTGGCGTAGCCGTCGCATCTGCCCCACGCCAACTTCTGCTGGTAGAACTTCTCCAGGCCGGCGGGCACCGGCGCGGTGCGGGTCGCCGATGCGGTGCTGGTCGCCGATGCGGTGCCGGTCGCCGATGCGGTGCCGGTGGGTGCTGACGGGCCGGGAGTTGCTGTCGACTGCCCGGGCAGCGCACTGGGCTCGGTGATCTGGCCGCCGTCGGACATGCTGGTCGCCGGCCCGGAACCGGTGGGTCGGGAGCCGGTCGGGGCTACCGCCGTCCCGGCGATGGTCGCGGCGCAGGAGGCGACGAGGGCAATTGCGGCCAGCATCGCGGCGCCGCGGACGGCAGGACGAAGGTGGAGCGACCGGCGTCGCGGCGAATGCATGAAGTGATCATTTCATCGGTGTCTGTGATGTCGGTGAGTACGTCCTACCGCCGGCCGGATGGCCCGTGACGATCAGCGCAGGAAAGGCATCGGCTCTGCCGCAACGGTCGGCGTCGGTGCGGACACAGCCTGCACTCTCGCTCTGGCCTCGTGCCACGACAACCCGGTCACGGCCGCGGCGATCACCGCCGCGCCCAGCCACTGCGTCGAGGTGAGGCCGCCGGGCGCCGACGAGCCCAACAGAATTCCGGCGACAGCACCGGTCAGCGGGAACGCCAACTCGGCGAGCGTCGCCCGGGACGCGGCGGTGCGACGGAGCCCAACGTAGTACAGCACCATCGCCAGCAGTCCCGGAACGAGCGGGAGACCCACGACCGCCCCTGAGCTGCTCAGGTCCGGGACCCAGAAGTCGGAGCCGGAAACCACCACTATGACAGCCGCGGCCGGCAGGCCGACGGCGAACCGCAAGGTGGTCAGCTCCACCGGCTCCAGCTCGACCGCGACCAGGCGGCCCAGCACCGTGCCCCCGGCCCAGAGAGCCGCCGCCGCCAGCGCCAACAGCACCACCGAGACCCGGGAAACGCTGACGCTCAGCGGGTTCGGAAAAGCGAGCAGCCAGACGCCGAGGATACCGGGTACGGCGAAGGCCGCGAACTTGGTCCGCACCTTCTCCCGCAGCACCACAACGGCCCCGGCGATGGCGAACAGCGGTTGCAGGTGCTGGACCACCACCGGCGTGACGAAGTCGCCCTGCGCACTGGAGATTTTGAATGCCATGGTGAACAACGTGGTGGCCACCGCCGAGGCGCCCGCCCCGATGGCGATCACCGCACCGCGAGCCCGAGCGTCGAGACGGCCGAAGGCTCGGACCGAGCGAGGCAGGTAGGGCAGCAGGACCAGGACCAGGACCAGGTGTTCGGCGAACACCAAAGTCGGCGCCGACACCTGTCTGGCCAGTGAGTTGCGGAACAGGGCATCGGTTCCCCACAGACCGGCGCCCAGGGCCACCAGCCAGGTCAGGTCACGTGCATGTCTACCGAAAGAAATCGTCACGCTCGCTCTAGCGCTGTTCGCCCTGTTGCCATTCCCGATCCTCCGTGGACTTGGCCTGTTCCCGGTCCTGGATCGTCTGGAGTGCGTTGGCGGCGGATTCCCGATCGGGGAACGGCCCGAGCAGGTTCTTCGCCTTGCTCTGGCCCTCCTCTTCGACCGCGTGGGTGGTGAGGTTGTAGTAGTAGGCCGTATTGCGGCCGATGTCGTCGCCCATGGGTTCAGCCTGCCACGAGCGTGACGGAACCGCTTGCAACGGTGGAATCGACCGGCGCGACCACGAAACTCGCACTGTCGGAGTCGACCGAGATCAACCGGACCGCGCCGACCACGCCTTCGACCAGACCGGCCGCCGCGCAGTGTGCCCGCACCGGTGGCTCGTGCAGCAGGACCACGGCGCGGTCCTTCGCGGCATCGACCTGCAGGACGGTTGCCATGAACTCGTCGCCTTCACGGCCGCTGAGCAGGAAAACCGAGACCGCGCCGGTGCAGGCTCGGTCCAGGTCCGACGCGCGCCGGGCGGAGCCGGCCATCACCGGCGGCAGCTGCGGCAGCGCCACCGTCGCCCAGTCCGGAATCGGCGAACCGGTGTGCAGCGCAAGGCACACTTCGGTGGCATACCGGTCCGCGAGCCGCCGTAGCGGCGCCGTGACGTGGGCGTAGGCCGCCCCGACCCCGGCGTGCAACGGCTGCTCCGGGAGCCGCCCCGAGAACGGGGTGTACCCCGCCCCCCGCAGCAGATGAACTGCATCGTCCAGGAAAGCGGCCGCCTTCGGCTGCGAACCGTCCAGTCCGGCGATCACATCGCCGGCGAAAGTGTCTGCGGGCCAATCGATCCCGAGCGTGGTGGCGGATCGTCGAAGCAACTCGAGCTGATCGGAAGATGCCGGTGGCAGAGTGCGCAGCAGCCCGACCCCACCGTCGAGCATGATCTTTGCCGCGCACATTCCGGTCAGCAGGCTGATTTCCGCATTGGCCTTCTCTATCTCGTTCTGCGCGCGGAGGTTCAGCGTCCAATGCCCGTCGGCCGCGCGAGCCACCTCCGCGTCGGGAAGGTCCAAGGTGATGGCATGGCGGGCGCGAGCGGCTCGCCGGCGCAAGTTTCCGATCTCCGGCAACAGCGCGATCGAGGCATGCAGGGACTTGTTCTGCAGATCGGACTGAACGCCTTCGTAGTCGAGCCGGGCAACCGAGCACACCAGCGCCCGCACCAGGTCTACCGCGGTCGGTTGCCCGTCGGAATCGAGGTCGATCGTCCACAGCACCGCCGGCCGGCGCTCGTTCGGCAACAGGCTGGCCGCTCCCTCCGACAGCTCCCTGGGATGCAACGGAGTCGCCAGATCAGGGCTGTAGAGCGTCTCCCCGCGACGCCAGGTCTCCGCCATCAGCGGACCCTCCAGCGGCACGAAGGAAGCGACGTCCGCGATCGCGTAGTGCACCCGGTAGCCGTCGTCCCGGCGCTCCAGGTGCATCGCCTGGTCGAGATCCATCGATCCGATCGGGTCGATGGTCACCAAGGACAGGTCGGTGCGGTCCAGCGGCGGAACCGGCGAATGCTCGGCCGCCGATCGAGCCTGCGCGACGGCGTCCGCCGGATATTCGGCCGGCACACCGAGGTGCACCCGAACTGCGGCGAAATCGAGAGCGGCGGCGCCGTCGAACTTCAGCGGATTGATGCGGCGGGTCGGCACCGGCCCAGGGTACGGGCGAGGCGATCGGGTTCGTCGCTGGGTCATCGCCAGGACGCGATCAGGCGTCTATCGTCGTACAGATGAACTGGGTAGCTGCTTGAGTAAAGTTCAGAACGGAACCTTGACTGCGGCAACGGGATTGCGCAGTTCGGCGAGTGGATGCGGATCGGTTCTCACGGCCTGTTGCAGCAATCGGTAGAAGAGAAGTCCG